>MRWG01000018.1_pt1 | contig 425176 bp, 393 predicted proteins | sample 1013341 | NCBI WGS metagenome assembly MRWG01 (sample SAMN06117577, study PRJNA244670) | biofilm metagenome | biome: Water; feature: Cathode Biofilm; material: Biofilm; isolation source: microbial consortium enriched at the cathode of a solar microbial fuel cell | place: USA: District of Columbia...
ATCATTTTAAAGCCTCGTATCGCCGCTTATCACCTGAGTGGCACAGATGCGCGCATGGAGATCACGCACCTCACCCGACGGCCCACGCGCTACCGCGCAGGCGGGCGAACTGGAGACCCCCGGGGCTGGTCCGTTAGCCTGACGCGGGTGTCCGGGCGTATCGGGAATTTTTGCGTCCGACAGCGGCCCAGCCGTACCGCGCCACCCCGGGCGCCGCGTCCCCAATCCCGAGAAGCAGACGGTCTGCAGCTCGCGTCCTCATGGACGAGGGATGCAGGCATTGTAACCCAGGCTCTGAGCGCGGGCATAAGTCGGCTCAATTAGTCTAGAGGCCGCTCGCCCACAAGGAGAGGGTGCGGGCATAAGGTGCAATAGCGCGCCGGGCCTGCGTGGCGCGAAATGGCAAGAGTCGCAGGCCGCGCGAGTGATAGACTGACGATCGAACCTTGCTGCGTGCGCCAAACACCTAGTCGAAGCCCCTTGGCACGCGCCAAAGACGAGACCCTTTGGAGGAACCTCATGAAAGTTGTCTTCTCCGCCCTGCTTGCGGGCGTCGCGGCCTGGGGACTCGCCTCAGCGCCGGCCTTTGCCGGCGAAGTTACCGGCACCATGGGATCGCCCAGCGCCACGAAGACCATTGACGGCCGGCAGCTCCCCGCCCCAGATCCCGCGTTCGGCGGCGTGATCAAGGACGATGCCCTGCAATCGACGCCTTGGTGGGCACCGCGCATCGTGCCGCCGAAGGACGCGCCGAACATCCTGCTGATCATCACCGACGACGCGGGCTTCGGCGTGCCGAGCACTTTTGGCGGCGTGATTCCGACGCCGACGATGGACGACATCGCCAATGAGGGGCTGCGCTATACCCGAGTGTTCTCGACGGCGCTGTGCTCGCCGACGCGGGCGGCGCTCATCACCGGGCGCAATCACCACTCGGCGGGCTTCGGGGTGATCTCCGAGCAGTCGACCGGTTACCCCGGCTACAACAGCATTATCGCCGAGGACAAGGCAACGATCGGGCGCACCCTGCTCGACAACGGCTACGCGACCTCGTGGTTCGGCAAAAACCACAACACGCCGGCCTTCGCCGCGAGCCAAGTCGGTCCGTTCGACCAATGGCCGACCGGCATGGGCTTCGAGTATTTCTACGGGTTCGTCGGCGGCGACGCCAACCAGTGGCAGCCGAACCTCTTCCGCAACACCACGCAGATCTATCCGTTCAAGGGTCAGGAGGGCTCCTGGAATCTCGTGACGGCGATGGCCGACGACGCCATCGACTACATCTCACGCATCCACCAGACCCAGCCGGACAAGCCGCTCTTCATTAAGTACGCACCCGGCGCCACTCATGCACCGCACCATCCGACCAAGGAATGGGTCGACAAGATTAGTGCGATGCACCTTTTCGACGACGGCTACGAGAAGCTGCGCGAGCGCATCTTCGAAAACCAGAAGCGGCTTGGCATCGTCCCGCAGGATGCGAAGTTGACGCCCTGGCCCAAGGACCTCCTCAAGCCGTGGGACGAACTGACCCCTGAGGCGAAGAAGCTATTCATCCGGCAGGTCGAGGTGTTCGCCGCCTACGCAGCGTACAGCGACTATGAGATCGGCCGCGTGATCCAGGCTTTCGAAGACCTTGGCAGGCTCGACAACACGCTCGTCATCTACATCAACGGCGATAACGGCACGAGCGCCGAGGGCGGCCCCTTGGGAACGCCCAACGAGGTTGCGTTCTTCAATGGCTTGAACGAGATCCCGGTCGACGTGCAGATGAAGTTCTACGACGTCTGGGGCACCGAGCAGACCTACAATCATATGTCGGCCGGCTGGTCGTGGGCCTTCGACACGCCCTTCGACTGGTTCAAGCAGAACGCCTCCAGGCTCGGCGGCATCAACCAGAACATGGTCGTGTCATGGCCGGCGCGCATCAAGGACAAGGGCGGTCTGCGCGAGCAGTTCCTCCACGTCATCGACGTGGTGCCGACGATCCTAGAAGTTGCCGGCATAAACGCGCCGCAAATGGTCGACGGCATCGAGCAGGCGCCGATCGAAGGCACGAGCTTCGCCTACACCTTCGACGCGGAGAACGCCAAGACGGCGTCCCGGCACAAGACCCAGTATTTCGAGATGATGGGGCAATGGGCGCTTTACGACGACGGCTGGCTCTTGAGCACCAAGGTCAACCGCGCGCCCTGGCAGGCCTTCGGCCCCGCCAATCCCGATCCGCTGAACAATCAGGTCTTCCAGCTTTATGACCTGAGCAACGACTTCAACCAGACCACCGACATCGCCGCGGAACACCCGGACAAGGTCGCCGAGATGCGGCAGAAGTTCGTTGCGGAAGCGAAGAAATATCAGGTCCTTCCGCTTGACGCGTCGGTCGCGGCCCGCATCGTGGCGCCGCGCCCGAACATCACCGCCGGGCGCAGCGAGTTCGTCTACGCGCGCCCGATGGTTGGCCTGCCGCAAGGCGATTCGCCGCTTCTGTTGAACACCTCCTACACGATCACCGCCGACATCGAGGTGCCGGCAGGGGGCGCCGAGGGCATGATCCTCACCTCCGGCGGGCGCTTCGGCGGCTACGGCTTCTACCTCCAAGAGGGCAAGCCGGTGTTCCTATGGAACATGGTCGACCTCGAACGCCTGAAATGGGAGGGCCCGGACGCGCTTTCGCCCGGCCGCCACACGGTCGAGTTCGACTTCGTCTACGACGGCCTGGGCTCCGGGACGCTCGCCTACAACGATTTCAGCGGCGTCGGCAGACCGGGAACCGGAACCCTGAAGGTCGACGGCAAGGTTGTTGCCACCAAGAAGATGGAGAAGACCCTGCCGATGATCCTGCAATGGGACGAGAGCTTCGACATCGGCTCCGACACGCTCACCGGTGTCAATGATGCGGACTACAAGCCGCCATTTGCTCTGACCGCCAAGCTCGAGAAGCTGACGATAAAGATGGATCGGCCCAAGCTCACGCCGGAGGACATCGCGAAGCTGGAGGACGCGCAAAAGGCGGCCGGGGATGCCAATTAGCGCCTAGCCAACAACTAACAAAGGAGTGAGCAATATGGTCGGCCTAACTCGAAAACTCAGGAGACTGATCGTGGCAGGACCATCGGCACTAGCGCTGACGCTGGTTGCAGGAATGGCGACTTCGCCGGGCGCAGTGGCCGGCGAAGAGGAGGCGAAGGCTCTGCTGAAGGCCATGACTGACTACATGGCAGCACAGAAGGCTATCTCGTTTGACTTCGATGCCACCCTCGAGGTCGTCACCGAAGACGGGCAGAAGCTCGGACTGGCGAGCTCGGGTGCAGTCTCACTCACCCGGCCTGACAAGATCCGCGCTTCCCGATCGGGCGGCTTCGCTGACATCGAGACCGTCTTTGACGGGACGACGCTGACGGTGCTGGGCAAGAACAAGAATGTCTACACGCAGGTCGAAATTCCAGGCTCAATCGATCATCTGGTTGACGAATTGAAGGACAAATACAATAGGCCCCTTCCAGCCGCGGATCTGCTTCTCACCAATGCCTACGATGAATTGATGGCCAATGTGATTGACGTGAAAGACCTTGGCAGCGGCGTGATCGGCGGGACCGAATGCGATCACCTCGCTTTTCGAGCCAAGGAGGTCGATTGGCAAATCTGGATTGCCCAAGGTGACCGTCCCTATCCTTGTCGGTACGTCATAGCGTCCAAGCTCATTGACGGTGACCCGCAATACAGTGTGCAGGTCAGCGACTGGAAGACGGGCGACGAGGTCGCCACCGACAGCTTCAGCTTCGAGGCGCCGGCTGATGCCAAGAAGGTCGATATAGCCGAACTGAAGAAGATGAAGGACATGGGTGAATTGCCGAGCCACTTCACCATAGGAGGCAAACAATGAGCTTGTCGAAGAAACTTGGCTTGCTGCTGCTGGCCAGCATGGTCGGATTTGGCGGCCTCGCAATCAGCGAAAGACTCTCCACCCCCGGGGTTCACGGTCTCGTTTCCACGGCCGACGCTCGCATTGGTCGCCCACTGACTCCGGTCAGCGTCGCCGGCGTGGCCCGTCGGACCGTGCGTCGGTGCGCCGTTGGCGTCTATAACTGTTAGGCAGACGCCAACTAGCTGGCAGAAGTGAAAAAGGGGCGCTCTGGGCGCCCCTTTTTTGTGACTAGTAGCGGTAGTGCTCCGGCTTGAACGGGCCTTCGGTCTTGACGCCGATATAGGCGGCCTGCTCGTCGCTCAGCTTGGTGAGATGGGCGTCGAGGCGGCCCAGATGCAGCTGCGCGACTTTTTCGTCCAGATGCTTCGGCAGCACATAGACCTTGTTTTCGTACTTGCCGACATGCTGCCACAGCTCCATCTGCGCCAGCACCTGGTTCGTAAACGATGCGCTCATCACGAAGCTCGGATGGCCCGTGGCGCAGCCGAGATTGACGAGGCGGCCTTCGGCCAGGAGCAGAATGCGCTTGCCGTCGGGGAACTCGACCTCGTCCACTTGCGGCTTCACATTGTGCCACTTGAAGTTCTTCAGACCGCCCACCTGAATCTCGGAATCGAAATGCCCGATATTGCAGACGATGGCGCGGTCATGCATGGCGCGCATGTGCTCGACGGTGATGACGTCCTTGTTGCCGGTGGCTGTGACGAAGATGTCGCCCTTGGGCGCGGCCTCCTCCATGGTGATCACCTCGTAGCCTTCCATCGCCGCCTGCAACGCACAGATCGGATCGATCTCGGTGATCGCCACGCGCGCGCCCTGGCTCTTCAGGCTCTCGGCGCAGCCCTTGCCCACGTCGCCATATCCGGCGATCACGGCGTACTTGCCGGCGAGCATGACGTCGGTCGCCCGCTTGATGCCGTCCGGCAGGCTCTCGCGGCAGCCATAGAGATTGTCGAATTTCGACTTGGTGACGCTGTCGTTGACGTTGATGGCGGGGAAGGGAAGCTTGCCCTTCTTCTGCATCTCGTACAGCCGATGCACGCCGGTCGTGGTCTCTTCCGACACGCCCTTCAGGTTGTTTTTTACTTTCGAGTAGAAGCCGGGCTCGCGTTCCAGCCGCTTCTTGATGGTGGCGAACATCGCCGTCTCTTCGTCGTTGCCGGGCTTGGCGAGCACGGATGGATCTTTCTCGGCTTCCGCGCCGAGAATCACGATCATCGTGGCGTCGCCGCCGTCGTCGAGAATGAGATTGGCGGTCTCGCCGCCGGGCCATTCGAGGATGCGGTCTACGTAGTCCCAGTACTCTTCCAGCGTCTCGCCCTTGACGGCAAAGACCGGGGTGCCGTTGGCGGCGATAGCCGCAGCAGCGTGGTCCTGGGTTGAGAAGATGTTGCAGGAGGCCCAGCGCACCTCGGCGCCGAGGGCCTCGAGGCTCTCGATCAGGACCGCGGTCTGGATGGTCATGTGCAGGCAGCCGGCGATCCGGGCGCCCTTCAGGGGCTGCGCCTTGCCGAATTCCTCGCGCACCGCCATTAGGCCCGGCATCTCGGTCTCGGCGATGGCGATTTCCTTGCGGCCCCAATCGGCGAGCCCGATATCCTTGACGTGGTAGTTCATGCGGTCTCCGCTTGGCTGTATAAAGATATAAAGAAGTCCTTATATCTTATCCGCCCCCCAGAGAGTCAAGGGGGCGCCCCGGGTCGGGGGCAAATGACCATGGCGCCCTGACTTAAGCCGGAAATTGCCTGCAGAATCCGGGAGTAAGGCCCCAATTATCAGGATCTCGTCAGCGGCCGACGCATAGCGTCCATGTACCGGCGCGCCCTGCCGGCCGCCCAGGAGGTCTCGCCGTGCTCGATTCCGCCAAGACGCCAGCACAAGCTCAAATCCGCGTATGGGACCCCTTCGTCCGGGTCTTTCACTGGACCCTGCTTGCCGCCTTCACGGTGGCTTATCTCGTCGAGGACCCGCACATCGTCCACGTCTGGGCCGGATACGTCATCGCCGGTCTGATCGTCGCCCGCGTCGTATGGGGTTTCATCGGCTCGCCGCACGCGCGCTTCACGGACTTCGTCTACGCGCCGGGAACAACGGTCGCTTATGTGCGCGATCTCTTGCTGCTGCGCGGCAAGCGTTATCTCGGTCACAGCCCGGCGGGCGGCTACATGATCGTTCTCCTGCTCGTGATGCTCGCGGCAACCGGCATCGCCGGGTTGATCGTCTATGGCGGGGAGGAGCAGGCCGGGCCGTTGGCCGGCATGGTGTCGAAGGCGACGGCCGAGAACTTCGAGGAAATTCACGAAGTGCTCGCCAATATCACGCTCGCCCTGATTGTCGTGCATGTCGCCGCCGTGATCTTCGCAAGCTTCGCGCATCGCGAGAACCTGCCACGCGCCATGGTGACGGGCTGGAAGCGCCGGTAGGCGCGTCAGTCCTCTTCGCCGAAGCCGTTTTCGACCAGCGCGATGAGCGCCTCGATAGCGGGTTTCGCCTCCTCGCCGTTCACCTCGATGTGGATCGAGTGGCCTTGGCCCGCGGCGAGCATCATCAGTCCCATGATCGAGGTGCCGCCCACGGTGTGCCCTTCGCGGCTCACGCGCACATTGGCCTTGAACTCGCCGGCGCAGCGCACGAATTGCGCCGAAGCCCGCGCATGCAGGCCTTTCTTGTTGGGGATCATGACTTCGGCGAAGAAGACGCCTTTTTCCCGCTCACCGGAGATATGGCGCGCCGGGGTCACGGTGCTCAATTCGCCGCCAGGATCTGACTCGCGACGCTGATATATTTGCGTCCTGCCTCTTGGGCCTGGGTGATCGCCTCCTCGAGGCCGCACTCGCCGCGCACGCTCGCGAGCTTCACCAGCATCGGAAGATTAACGCCCGCGACCACCTCCACATTGGGCCGCTCCATGGCCGAGATCGCCAGATTCGATGGTGAGCCGCCGAACATGTCGGTGAGCACGACAACACCCTCGCCGGCATCGACCATGTCGAGCGCCGACAACATGTCCGCGCGCCGGACATCGAGATCGTCGTCCGGACCGATGGACACAGTCTCGATCTGCTCCTGCGGCCCCACCACATGTTCGAGCGCCGCGCGGAACTCGCGTGCGAGATTGCCGTGGGTCACGATAACGACGCCGATCATGCTACCTCTTGGATGAATGCCGCCCGGCCAAAGGCCGCTATCTTTGTCGGGTGCGGGGTCAGGCGCAAGCCCGAAACCGCCTCGGTAAAGCCTATTGTTCGGGCGCGCGCAAGAGCGCCATTTTCAACTTCAACGGCGCCGACGCCTCAAACGGCGAGAGGTGCAGCAACGGCATGTCAACGCCTTCCAGAGCCGTTCGATCCCAAGGATCCGGCGGCATGCGCGGCACGTGATCAGCCGCGACCAGGTCGCACACAAGCACGAGCCGCGCCGCGGCGATAGTGGGCATCTCCTGGATGCCGAGCCCGCGCACCTCCATCATTCCGGCCAGCATCTCGGGCGCGGAGACAGTCACGGTCGTGCCGTTCACATCGAGTTGGACCTGATCGTCGGCGACAAGAAGGGGACGCAGTTCGCCTTCGTTCGGAAGCGCCAGGAAGCGAAGCGCCAAGTCCGATTTGCCGGCGCCCGGCGCTCCGCGCAGCAATGCGGCGCGACCCCCGAGAGCCACGCACGTGCCATGAACGAGCGCACGCACCATCGCGGTCGCCGATCCTATGCCGCCGGCAGGCGGATGACGAAGCGTGCCCCGCCGCTCGTCGAGCTCGCGTCGCGGCCGGGCCTGTTCTCCGCATAGAGACGGCCGCCATGCGCCACCACGATCTGCCGCGAGATGTTGAGGCCAAGCCCGGAGTTCTGGCCGAAATTCTCTTGCGGCCGGTCGGTGTAGAAGCGCTCGAAGATGCGCTCGAGATTCTCCTCGGGAATGCCCGGCCCTTCGTCCTCGATCGCGATCTGGATCTCGTTGCCGATGCGGCGGGCGGCGACGGTGACGCGTCCATCCGGCGGCGAGAAGGAAATGGCGTTCTCGAGCAGGTTCACCATCACTTGGTGGAGACGGCTGTCATGCCCGTTCACGCGATAAGGATGCGCGCCCGGCGCGTAGGCGATTTCGAGCACGACTTCCGGGATGTCGTCGCGATGTATGTCGTTGAACAGCGACACGGTCGCGCGCAGCATCTCGTCCATGCTCACCAGCTCGGCATCCTCCCGGGCGAGCTCCGCATCGAGGCGCGACGCATCGGAGATGTCGCTGATCAGCCGGTCGAGCCGTCGCACGTCGTGCTGGATGATCTCCATCAAGCGCTCGCGCGACTCCTCGGTCTTGGCGAGCGGCAGGGTCTCGGTGGCGCTGCGCAATGAGGTGAGAGGGTTTTTGAGCTCGTGCGCCACGTCGGCGGCGAAGCTTTCGATCGCGTCGATCCGGCGATAGAGCGCGCCCGTCATGTCGCGCAGCGCACCGGACAAATGGCCGATCTCGTCGGAGCGGTCGGTGAAGTCGGGGATCTCGGCGCGGGCCTTAACGCTATGGCGCACGCGCTCGGCGGCCGCTGCGAGCCGCTGCATGGGGCCGGCGATAGTGTTGGCAAGGATGAGCGACAGCACCACGGTCACGGCCGCCGCGAACGCCGAGACGCGGAAGATGCTCATGCGCTCCGCCGAGACGATGTCGTCGATGTCGCCGCCACGCGTCGACAGCAGAAGCACACCGAGCACGGCGCGCATGCGCTGCACGGGCACCGCCACGGACACCACGATCTCGCCCTTGTCGTTCTTGCGCACGATGGGCACCGAAGTTCCGGTCAGCGCCGTCGCCACTTCCGGATAGGCTTTGCCGTTGGCGGCGCCGATCTCGGTGTAGACCGGGAGTCCCGAAGGCTGGAGTTGGTTGGTCACCGCGTCCCAGAACGTGTTGAGCGCGTCGGGCTCGGAGGTTTCGGGCGGGGGCAGGTCGTAGCGCAGCACCTGTCCGCGCGAATAAAACGTATCGGAATCGAGGATCAGCGTGCCGTCGCGATTGTAGATGCGCGCGCGGCTTCCCGTGGGCTTGACCAGGGGGCGGAGAATCGGCGCGGCGCGCTCGGGATCGATGGTGAATCCGAGCGCATTCGAGAACGGGTCGTCGGCGCTGCCGGGCCCGGCTTGGCCGAGCTCCTTCTCCAGGAGCGTCTCCGGGTCGACCTGGGTCTCGCCGTTGTCAACGCCGGCCGAGGCGGCGATGGCGCGGGCGATGATCTCGCCCTGGGTTAGGAGGCTCTGCACCTTGGCGTCGATCAGCCCGGCGCGAAACTGGTTGAGATAGAGAATGCCGGAGACGAGGATCGCCAAGCCGATCAGATTGAGCACGACGATGCGCCGCGTCAGGCTGGAGAAGCCGTGACGGAAGGGCCGGTGCTCGCCGATCCAGCCGGGCACGCGCTTGACCCAACTCAAGACGGCACGCGCCCCGCGGCGGAAGCGCTCCTTGAACGAGGCGTCGACCCGCTGCCAGGACCCTTCGGTCTCGGCAGTCATCGGTCTCGCCCGTTATTCTTTGAACCGGTAGCCCACGCCATAAAGCGTCTCGATCACGTCGAAGCTCTGGTCGACGGCCTTGAACTTCTTGCGCAACCGCTTGATGTGGCTGTCGATGGTGCGGTCGTCGACATAAACCTGGTCATCATAGGCCGCATCCATGAGGGCGTCCCGGCTTTTTACCACGCCGGGCCGTGCGGCAAGCGCCTGGAGGATCAGGAACTCGGTCACCGTGAGGGTCACGGGCCGGTTGTCCCACACACAGGTATGGCGTTCCGGGTCCATGCGCAGCTTGCCGCGCTCCAAAACCTTGGATTTGTCCTCGATCACCTGGGCCGTGTCGCGCGGCGCCGAACGGCGCAGCACCGCCTTCACGCGCTCGACCAGGAGACGCTGAGGGAACGGTTTGCGGATATAGTCGTCGGCGCCCATCTTGAGGCCGAACAACTCATCGATCTCCTCGTCCTTGGAGGTGAGGAAGATCACCGGCAGCTCGCTGCGCTGGCGCAGGCGGCGCAATAGCTCCATCCCGTCCATGCGCGGCATCTTGATGTCCAGAATGGCGAGGTCGGGCGGGCTGTCGAACAAACCGTCCAGCGCGCTGGCGCCGTCGTTGTAGGTCTGCGTCTTGTAGCCTTCAGCCTCCAGCACCATGCGCAAGGAGGTCAGGATGTTCCGATCGTCGTCGACAAGGGCAATTGTTGGCATTGGGGGGCCTTTTGCGCGATTGACGCGATTTGCAGGGTGTTATGGTCTTAGGGCTGCCTCAAAACATGGCAGCATCGGGGCGCTTCGCGCCGCACCCATAGTCATCGGGATGCAACAAATATCGTTATGGCGCAAGTAAATAACTCGTCAGGAATGCCTGCTAAGCCGGAGATCGCGGCGGATGCGCGCACCTTGGTTCGCCGGGCCTTCAAGGGCACGCTGGCGAGCCTCGACACCCCCTCCGGCGCCCCATACGCCTCCCTGATCACGCTCGCCACGGATGCGGGCGGCGCTCCCTTGTTCCTCATCTCGACGCTCGCCCGGCACACAAGGAACCTGGTGGAGGACCCGCGGGCCTCGATCCTGATCGACGGCACGGATGCAGCCGCCGATCCGCTCCAGGGGGCTAGGCTGACCCTGAGCGGCATAGCCGAAAAGGTTCATGGCGAGGCCGAGAGGCGCCGCTTCCTGGCCCGTCACCCCGAGGCGGAGCTTTACGCCGACTTCCCCGATTTCTCCTTCTGGCGGCTCGCCCTGGAGGGCGCCCACTATATCGGCGGCTTCGGCCGGATCGTGGACCTCGCCGCGAGCGATCTGCTGGTCTCCCTGGACGGTGCGGAGGCGTTGCTCGAGGCGGAGCCCGGCATCGTGGAGCACATGAACGACGACCACGCCGACGCCATCGCGCTCTACGCGCTCGCCCTCACCGGCGGCGATCCGGGCCCCTGGCGCATGACCGGGATCGATCCGGACGGCTGCGACATCGCTTTGGGCCCCGACGGGCGCCGGATCTCCTTTGCCAACCGGGTCCTGACCCCGGGCGATGCGCGAAAAGAGCTGGTACGCCTGGCGGAAGAGGCAAGGGCAACCGCCGAGCCGTAGCGGTCTACAAAGAGAGCGCCCGGCCTGTCACAGGACCTTTCTTGAAAGCCTCCTGAGTTCAGGGTAGCTAGGGGGCGATCCAAAGCAATTTTTTCCGTCAATTCGAGATCTAGGGACGAAACCGCATGAACGTTCAGTCGAAGATTGCGCCCACCGCGAACAAAAAGGTTCTGGCGTTCGTGGAAGAAGCAAAAGAACTTTTCAAGCCGGACTCGGTCTATTGGTGCGATGGCTCCAAGGAAGAGTATCAGGCCATGCTGAAGGCGCTGGTCGATGGCGGTACCGCCATGTGGCTGAACCCAGACAAGCGCCCCAACTCCATTATCGTGCGCTCCGATCCCAAGGACGTCGCCCGCGTCGAGGACCAGACCTATATCTGCTCGAAGAACAAGGAAGACGCCGGCCCGACCAACAACTGGTTCGCCCCGGCGGAGATGAAGGAGACGCTGAAGAAGCTCTATGACGGCGCCATGCAGGGCCGCACCATGTATGTGGTGCCTTACTCCATGGGTCCCGTGGGCTCGCCCATCGCCGGCATCGGCGTGATGGTCACCGACAGCGCTTACGCCGTCGCCAACATGCACATCATGACCCGCGTGGGCGACAAGGTGTGGAAGGCGCTTGGCGATTCCGAAGATTTCGTGCGCGGCATGCACACTGTGGGCGCGCCGCTCACCTCGCAGACCCAGGCCGACGTGCCGTGGCCGTGCAGCGAGACCAAGTACATCTCGCATTTCCCCGAGACGCGCGAGATCTGGTCCTACGGCTCCGGCTATGGCGGCAACGCGCTGCTCGGCAAGAAGTGTCACGCGCTGCGCATCGCGTCGGTGAAGGCGCGCGACGAAGGCTGGATGGCCGAGCACATGCTGATTCTCAAGCTCACCAATCCCGAAGGCGAATCGAAATTCATCGCCGCCGCCTTCCCGAGCGCCTGCGGTAAGACCAACCTCGCCATGCTCAACCCGACGATTCCGGGCTGGAAGGCCGAGACCATCGGCGACGACATCTGCTGGATGAAGTTCGGCGAGGACGGACGTCTTTACGCGATCAACCCGGAGACCGGGTTCTTCGGCGTGGCGCCCGGCACCTCCGATCATTCCAACTACAACGCCATGCGCACGCTGGATGCGAACTGCATCTACTCCAACGTCGCGCTCACCGATGACGGCGACGTGTGGTGGGAAGGGATGACCGAGGAGACGCCGGAGCACACCGTGGATTGGCTGCGCCGCTCCTGGACGCCGGAGGTCGGCCGTCCGGCCGCGCATCCCAACTCGCGCTTCACCGCGCCCGCCGGCCAGTGCCCGGTCATCGCCCCGGAATGGGAGGATCCCAAAGGCGTGCCGATCGACGCCATTTTGTTTGGCGGCCGCCGCGCTTCCGTGGTGCCGCTCGTCACCGAAGCGGAAGACTGGAAGCAGGGCACGTTCCTCGGCTCGATCATGGCCTCGGAGAAGACCGCCGCGGCCTCCGGCGTGAAGGGCGACATCCGCCGCGACCCGATGGCGATGCTGCCCTTCTGCGGCTACCACATGGGCGACTACTTCGCCCATTGGCTGAAGGTCGGCGAGAAGGGCGGCGATAAGATGCCGAAGATCTTCTACGTGAACTGGTTCCGGAAAAGCCCCGAAGGCAAATTCCTGTGGCCGGGCTTCGCCGAGAACTCCCGCGTGCTGAAGTGGATCTTCGAGCGCTGCAACGGCACGGCGGAGGCGGTCGACACGCCGATCGGCAAGGTGCCGGCGGAAGGCGCGCTCGATACCGACGGGCTCGACGTCGGCGAGGCGGACCTCAAAGAGTTGCTCAGGGTCGACACGGAAGGCTGGAAGGCCGAAATCCCCTCGATCAAGGAGCACTACGAGACCTTCGGCGACAAGCTGCCGGGCGGCCTCAAGGAAGAGCTGGGCGAGCTTGAGAAGCGTCTCGGCTAGCACGCCGCCTCAGCACAGAGATTGTCTTGGCCGGGCAAAGTCCCGGCCATGATCGTTTTGGGGCTCGCGTGACGCTTGCCCCCTTCCGCGCTTCGCCTTAGGCAACTCCGCATGAGCAAGGGACACAGCGTGGTCGCGGCGGGCCACGCGCTGACCGCCGACGCGGCCGCCGAGATTCTCGCCGACGGCGGCAACGCCTTCGATGCGGCGATCGCCGGCATGTGCATGGCTTTCGTCGCCGAGGCGGTGTTCGCCTCGCCCGGCGGCGGCGGCTTTCTCATGGCGCGCCAAGCGGGCCATAGCACGGTCAAGCTGTTCGACTTCTTCGTCGACACGCCGTTGAAACGCCGCCAGGCGGACGAGGTCTCGTTCTTTCCGATCGAAGCCAATTTCGGGCCCGCCACCCAGGAGTTCCATATCGGGCTCGGGTCGAGCGCGACGCCCGGCATCGCGCAAGGCCTCTTCGCCATGCATGAGGCGCTCGGGACACTGCCGATGAAGCGCCTGGTGGAGCCCGCCGCGGCGGCCGCGCGCAAAGGCTTTCCGCTCACCGCGTTCCAGGCCTATCTCTTCACCGTCATTGCGCCGATCCTGCAGGAGAGCGAAGGGACGCGTGCCATCTTCGCACCCGGCGGCAAGCTGCTCGAAGCGGGCGAAACCTTCCGCAACGATGGGCTGGCCGAGACGCTTTCCTGGCTGGCCGAAGACGGTGCGCGGCTTTTCACCGAGGGCGATATCGGCAGGGCCATCGTTGCGCAGTCGCGCGACCGCGGCGGTCATCTCACGATGCAAGACTTGACGCGCTACCGCATCGAGCTGCGCGCGCCGCTGCTGTGGCGTCACGGCAGAGCGAGCGTCGCGCTCAACCCGCCGCCGTCTGCCGGCGGGGCGCTGATCGCCTTCGGGCTCGCTTATCTCGAAGCCTTGGCCGCGTCGGGCGAGGCAATCGATACACACGCGCTGCACGCCGCCATGGCCGCCACCAACGAGGCGCGCGCGCGGCACGGCGAGGGACTTGCGGAGCGTCTTGCAGGCGGCGTGCTGGCGGACGAGATTCGCAAGACGGTGCGGCACCCAAAAGCCTATCGCGGCACGACCCATATCAGCGTCATCGATAAGGACGGCAACGCCGCCGCCGTCAGCCTCTCAAACGGCGAGGGCAACGGCTTCATTGTCGGCGACCACGGCTTCATGCTGAACAACATGCTCGGCGAGGAAGATTTGTGTGCCCATGACGACTGGCGCGAGGGCGTGCGGCTATCATCCATGATGGCGCCCACCATCATCCTGGAGCCGGACGGCACGGTGACTGCGCTCGGCACCGGCGGGTCGAACCGCATCCGCACCGCCATCCTGCAAGTGGCGGTCAATCTGTTGGCGCACGGCATGCGCGTCGAGGACGCCGTTGCCGCGCCCCGCATCCACGTGGAGCGCGACGGGACCACGAGCTTCGAGCCGGGCCTGCCGGAAGACATGGAGACCGCGCTGCGTGCACTCGGCGAGAGAGCCCGCCCCTGGCCGGCACAGAATCTGTTTTTCGGTGGCGTGCACACCGCGCGCTGGCACGAGAAGCGGGGCGTCGAAGGCGCCGGCGATCCGCGCCGGCAGGGTACGTCGCGAACGGTCTGAACCGGCGCGCGTCGTAAAAGGTCAACCGTGCGACGCTAATTGACAACAGGTCTGGCGCGGCGGGCGCGAAGATGATCTTCGCCCGAAAGCTGGGAAGCGATAAGGGACCCTCATGCAGAACGCCGTCGCTATCTATCATGTCGCTTTCGAGGATGCCGGTACGCTCGGCACCGTGCTGGACGAACGCGGCGTGGCGCTCAATTATTTGCAGGCCGGCGTCGACGACCTGTCGCCCGCGCTCGACGCGGATCTCGTGCTCGTGCTCGGCGGGCCCATCGGCATCTACGAGATCGACCGCTACCCGTTTCTCAAGGACGAGCTCGCCATCGTCGAGAAGGTGGTCAAGGAGGGCACGCCTGTGGTCGGCATCTGCCTGGGCTGCCAAGCGCTCGCCGCCGTGCTCGCCGCGCGCGTCTATCCCGGCCCGCAAGCCGAACTCGGCTGGGACGAGCTGATCCTGACCGACGAGGGCAAGGCCTCGCCGCTTGGGGTGCTGGAAGGCTTGCGCGTGCTCAACTGGCATGGCGACACCTTCGATCTCCCCTCGGGCGCCACGCGGCTTGCCTCGACGCCGCTCACGCCGAACCAGGCCTTCACCTACGGCTCGAACGTGCTGGCGCTGCAGTTCCACGTGGAGCTGGCGCAGCACAACATGGAGCGCTGGCTCATCGGGCACACTCTCGAATTGGCGAAGAACAAGGTCGATCTGGCGCGCATGCGCGAGAACACCGCGCGCTATGCGCCTGCCACCAACGAGGCGAGCCGCAAACTGTTCAACACCTGGCTCGACGGCGTATCGGCCTGAGCCCCTCCGCTCGTCCCCGCGCAGGCGGGGACCTAGTATTTCGTTTCTTCTGGATTCCCGCTTATGCGGGAATGAGCGGGTGTAACTTTCTGAAGCCGCTCGTCCCCGCGCAGGCGGGGACCCCTACGAGAAGCCGACAGAGATCATTTATATTTATGCTCTGGATTCCCGCTTACGCGGGAATGAGCGGAGGGATCTAGTCAGCTTCGCTCGCGAGCACCGACTCGCCGACAGTCGTCGGCAATTCCTTCTTCTCCGGCGGTTTCACCACGTCGCCCTTGGCGTTCCACCAGGTCGAGGCGTAGGTCACGCCGCTTCGCGCATGATCAGGTGCGTCCACACCTCCTCGCCCGGATAGTAGAACACGGTCCACGGGCCCAGCGCGCCGCTGGGGATCGCGCGGAAAGTCACAAGCACCTCGCCGCCTGGCCGCACGTCGCCCTTGCTTGCCTCGATCACTCGCAGCTTGGCGAGATAGCCGGGCAGCTGCTCTCCCGTCTGCGGATCCTTGGTGATGCTGGTGCAGGTCACAGAGATGACGCGCACGAGCGCGACGAGATCGCTGTCCTCCATGAGCTCTTCGTCTGACAGGGGCGCCGGCAGGGCGAACGCTGGTAGCGCGAGAAAAGCGGTAAGGATGAACGCCGCGGCAGCGCCAAGGGCAGGGCGGACAGGGATAAGATGCATGGGACCTCCTTTGGGGGCTCGCGAGTTTAACATGGCGAAATAGAGCCACGTCATGCCCGGACTTGATCCGGGCATCCACGCCGTGACGTCTCAGCGTATTTGGGCGCCAATGGTATGGATTGCCGGGTCAAGCCCGGCAATGACGAAAGAGGATAGGGAGGAGACGACAACGATGGTGAATATCTATCTCTTCATCGAGCTGCTGCATTCGGCCAACGCCATGGCGACGCTCGACACGATCAAGGCGCTGGAGCTCGCCAACTGCAAGTTCGCCAATGTGGTGATGCTGTCCGACGAGAAGCTGGTGGCCCAGCTCGACTGCAAGGACTCCACCGACGGCGACAAGGCGATCCTCAACAAGATCGCCAAGGTCGAGGGCGTGGTGCAGACCAACATCGTCGCCGTGGTCCGGCCGACGAAGGGGTAGGCGTCAGTCGCGGTCGACGAGGCTCGTTACGCCGTCCATCTCCGCGCAATTGGCGCAGCAATAGATTGTGTCGCCGTGTTCCACACCGTGGCCGACGATGCGTACCATGCATTTCGGACAGGTCGGGGCCATGGCCGCGATGGCGCATTCGAAGCTGTCGAACGTCGCCGTGCGACCGTCCATCGTGATGTCGAAGCTCTTGTCGTAGTCGTTGCCGCATTGCGCGCACGTGCCCATGCCGTCCTCCTTCCGGAGCGAGCCCAGCCGCTGTGCGGCCGGGCTGTGCTGTCTCTAGCTCTTGTCGTCGTCACCGTGATCTTTGCCGTGGTCGTCGCCGTGCTCGGCGACCTTCTTGCCTCCCGGCGCGACCAGATACCATTCTTCGCCGAAGCCCTCGACGTCCTGCCCATTGGTGTCGCCGGGCGCCTTGTCCTTGACGAAGTAATAGAGGGGCCACCCGCCATAGGTGACCTGCATCGTGCCGTCTTTCCGCTCGATCGTCCCGAGCAGCTCGCTCTTCACCTTGTCGCCGCCGGTCGGCTCTCCGGTGGTGGTCAATGGCGGCCAGGCGACGGCGCATTTGTCGTAGCAGGCGCTGACGGCGTCCTTGCCATCCTTGCCGCGTGTATCCGCCTTGAAGAGATAGAGCGACCGGCCCTCGGCGTCGGCGAGAAAGGCGTCGTACTTCCCACTGGACTTGACCTCGACTTTGGCCGCGTCAGCCATGGCCGGAAAGGCAAAGCAGATCGCTGCCGCTGCCAAGAGAGCTTTATGCGTGAAGTGATACATCGTGATCCTCCGGTTCATTGGATTATCGGTTCTGGGCAGAACGCGGGAGCGAGCCCGGAAGTTCACTCGCTCTTTGATTGAAGGGCCGGCCTAATGCGCGGCCTCCCAATTGTCGGCGGCGCGGGCGTCCACCTGTAGCGGCACTTTGAGTTTCAGCGCCGGCTCCGGCGCGCGCTCCATCACGCTTTGCGCGATCTCCATGGTCTTGTCGGCTTCGTCTTCCGGCGCCTCGAAGATCAGCTCGTCATGGACCTGCAGCAGCATGCGCGCGGAAAGTCCCGCCTCGTCGAGCGCGTCCGCCATGCGGATCATGGCGCGGCGGATGATGTCGGCCGCCGTCCCCTGGATCGGCGCGTTGATCGCCGCGCGCTCGTAATTGCCGCGTAAGCTCGGGTTCTTGGTGTTGATCTCCGGGTAGTGGACCTTGCGCCCGAACAGCGTCTTCACGTAGCCGGTGCGCCGCGCCTCCGCCTTCATCGCCTCCATGTAGTCCTTGATTCCGGGAAAGCGCTCGAAATAGGTCTTGATGTAGGTGGCGGCCTCGCCGCGCGGGATGCCGAGCTGCGCCGCCAAGCCGACCGCCGAGATACCGTAGATAATGCCGAAATTGATCGCCTTCGCCCGGCGCCTAATCCCGGGGTCCATGCCCGCGATGGGCACGCCGAACATCTCGCTCGCGGTCATGGCGTGAATGTCGAGCCCGTCGGCGAAGGCCTGGCGCAGCGTCGGCGTATCCGCCATGTGGGCGAGCACGCGCAGCTCGATCTGGCTGTAGTCCGCCGAGATCAGCTTCTTGCCCTTCTCGGCGACAAAGGCCTTGCGGATCGAGCGGCCTTCCTTGGTGCGCACCGGAATGTTCTGCAGGTTCGGCTCTTGGCTGGCGAGGCGCCCCGTGGTGGTCGAGGCCAGCACGTAGCGTGTATGCACGCGCCCCGTCTCCGCGTGGATGTAAGCGGGAAGCGCGTCCGTGTAGGTGCTCTTGAGCTTGGCGACCAGGCGCCAGTCGAGCACCTTGCGGGGCAGATCGTGGCCTTCCGCCGCGAGCTCTTCGAGGGCCGCCGCGTCCGTGCTCCAGGCGCCGGTCTTGGTGCGCCGCCCGCCGGGCAGGCTCATCTTGTCGAACAGGATCTCGCCGAGCTGCTTGGGCGAGCCGATATTGAACTCTTCGCCCGCAAGCTCCCGGATTTCGTCCTCGAGCCGGGCGATGGTCTGCGCGAAAGCGCCGGAAAGACTGGCGAGCGTTGAGCGCTCCACCTTGACCCCGGCGCGTTCCATGCTCGCGAGCACGCTCTGCAACGGCCGCTCCAGCGTCTCGTAGACCGTGGTGACGGACTCGGCGGCGAGCCGCGGCTTGAGCACCATCCAGAGGCGAAGCGCGATGTCCACTTCCTCGCCTGCATATTCGGCGGCGCGCTCGACCGCGACACGATCGAAGCCCACCGCCGCCTTGCCGGTGCCCATCACCTCTTTCTCGGTGAGGCAGGTATAGCCGAGCAGCGAGCCCGCGAGCTTCGGCGGCAAATGCTCCGCGCGGCCGGCGTCGAGCGCATAGGACATGAGGCAGGGATCGTCGATGGCCATGAGCTGAATGCCGTAGCGGGCGAGCGCCACCATGTCGGGCTTGGCGTTCGACACGATCTTGAGCACCGCCTCGTCCTCGAGGATCGGCTTCAAGAGATTGAGCGCCTCGCGCAACGGAATCTGCGCCACCACCGTCTCGCCGCCGAGACCGAGCTCGTCGCCCGCGCTATGTCCGAGCGGCACATAGGCCGCGTGTCCGGGAATGAGCGCCAGCGCCACACCGGCGATCTCGCCGGTCATGGGATCGGCCGAGCTGAGCTTCGCCCGGAAGGCGAAATGCCCTTGGAAGCGCGCGGCCTCCAGCAAATCGGCGAGGCGTTCCGTCTCGGTCACCGTCTCGTAGTTGGTGCGGTCGAAGGGAACGTCCTCGAGCCTGCCGGCGCGCTCGATGGCGAGTTCCGCCGGCGAGCCGCCTTGCACCTCGATCTCGCGGGCGGGGCCGGCCTCGCCGCGCGGGCTCTTGCGCAAGGGATGGTCGTAATCGTCTTTTTTCTTGCGCGGCGCGGTGGACGGCTTCGCCTCGCCTTCGGGAAGCTCGGCGCCCAAGCCTTCCGCCACCCGCCGCAGCAGCGTGGAGAATTCCATGTGCCGCATGAAGGCGGTGAGCACGTTGGGGTCGGGCAGATGGACGGCGGTTTCGGCCAAAGGCACGTCCAGCGGGGTCTCGCAATCGAGCGTGACCAGCGTCTTCGACAGCCGCGCCTGGTCCGCAAAGGCGATCAGGCTCTCGCGGCGCTTGTTCTGCTTGATCTCCGCCGCGCGCATGAGCAGCGTTTCGAGATCGCCATATTCGTTGATCAGGAGCGCAGCGGTCTTGACGCCGATGCCCGGCACGCCCGGCACGTTGTCGGAGGTGTCGCCGATCAGCGCCTGCACCTCGATGACCTTCGAGGGCGGCACGCCGAACTTCTCGACCACCTCCGCCTCGCCGATCACCTTGTTCTTCATGGTGTCGTACATGCGAATGCCGGGGCGGACGAGCTGCATCAGATCCTTGTCTGAGGAGACAATGGTCACGTCGGCACCGGCCTCCCGGGCCTGAAGCGCGTAGGTGGCGATCAGGTCGTCGGCCTCGTATCCCCGCTTCTCGATGCAGGCGACATTGAAGGCGTGCACGGCATCGCGGATCAGGGGGAATTGGGGGATGAGGTCCTCAGGGGCCTCCGAGCGGTTCGCCTTGTAGTCTGAGAACAGATCGTTGCGAAACGTGTGCTCGGACAGGTCGAAGATGGCGGCCAGATGCGTCGGCGGGTCGAGCTCGCCCGTCTCTCGGAGCAGCTTCCACAGCATGCCGCAAAAGCCGTGGACGGCGCCGACGGGGAGCCCGTCCGAGGGGCGCGTTAGCGGCGGCAGCGCGTGATAGGCGCGGAAAATGTAGCCGGAGGCGTCGATCAGGTAGACGTGGTCCCCTTTCGCAACCGGCTGTCCGGCAGCGGATTGGGTGGTCTTTTTGCTTGTCATGATGCGGGGAATATAGGGACTGCGGTCCCTTCAAGGGAGTCGCTTCGCAGCCTCATCCACGGCCGTCTAACGGCTAGCGGGTCTTGGCCAGCTCGGGCTTCGGCTGCGCGGGGCTGCCTGGCTGCTGATTGCTGCTGCCCGGCGCAAACGCCTTGTCGGTGCCGCCGAAGGTCTTCTCGATATAGTCGGTGAAATACTTGTCGAGGAAGGGGAAGGCCCGGGCGAAGCGCGTGAAGTCCTTCTGGGCGATGAACAGCAGAAGCCCGTCCTCAAGCGCCTCCACGAGGCCGGTGCGGAGCTCGGACTTGACCAGCACCCGCTCGCCGAAATGCTCGCCGGGGCCGAACACTTTCTCGAAATGCTCGCCCGTATCGGGATTGTCGATGGTGAGCTTGAAGGCGCCGTTGATCACCGTATAGAAGCCGTCGATCAGCATGCCCGGCTCGAACACCCTGTCGCCCTTCCAGAAATGGATGTAGCGCGTCGCCGGCGGCAGCATTCTGAGCTGCACGAGATTGGGCGGCATGACCGAGTTGAGCAGCCAGTTGATGCCGACGCGGAATTTCGCGGCAAAACCCGGCAGGAACGACAGATAGAAGCCGCGCCACAGCAGCCAGGCCAGCACGCCGGATAGCTTGAAACCGTAAACGTCGGCCACGGCCTTGCTCATGCCGAGAGAGGCGAGCGAGCCCTTGGACGTGTAGGCGAAGGGCTTGAGCTTTTGGTCCTTGAAGCTGGCCATGATGTTGGCCGCGAGCTGATAGCCCTCGCGCACGGCGAACTGCGCTGTCTGCGTGGCGTAGTCGACCGGATCTTCTTGCGGATTGTCGTTGAGCGGGATGAGCGCCGCGTCGCCGAGCGCCCAGACATGCTCTTGACCCGGCACGCGCATGAAGCGGTCCGTCACGATGCGGCCCCAATGAAGATCGAGCCCGAGCATCTGCACCAGCGGATGCGGACCGTTGCCGATCGTCGCCACGACCGTCGAGGCGTTGAGGATGGCGCCATTGGTCAGCGCCACGCCGGTGGACGTGGCCGACTTCGTGCCGACGCCCGTCAGCACCTCGATGCCTTGATTCCGCAGCTGCTGTGTCGCGTAGGTGGCGAGGTCGGCGGGGAAGGTGGGCAGGATGCGCGGCGCATACTCGATGAGATACATGCGGACCTCATCGACCGAGATGTTGTGATAATAGGGCAGGGCGCGCCGGATCAGCTCGCGCATTTCCGCCACGGTCTCCACGCCGGAGAAGCCCGCGCCCACCACGATGAAGGTCAGCAGCTGCTCCTTCACCGCGCGCTCCGTGGTGACGTCGGCGGTTTCCAAGCATCCGATCACATGGGTACGCAGCATGTGCGCGTCCGTCAGGTCCTTCATGGTCAGCGCGTGATCGGCCATGCCGGGAATGCGCCCGAGGTCCACGCCCGTCCCGAGCGCCAGCACGACCTCGTCATAGGCGAGCTCCACGGGAGTCATCCGTGAGCCCTGCATGACGATCGCCTTCTTCTTCTCGAAGTCGATACCCATGACGCGCGCCTGGCGCACCTGCACGCGTGTCAGGAGCTGCCGCAGCGGCACCACCGCGTCGGAAGAGTTGATGCTGCCGGAGGCCACTTCGGCCAGGAGGGGCTGGAAGACAAAGTAGTTGTTGTTGTTGATGAGCTCGACCTCGACCGTGCCGCGGCCGAGCTTCTCCAGAGACTTCGCGGCGAATACGCCGCCGAAGCCGCCGCCAAGGACGATGACCTTCTTTTTCTTGTCTGACTTTTCTTTGCCAGTCATAGGCTTGCCCAGCCTTTGCGTCGCTCGATCAAATACCTACGCCAATGTCCCAGCGCGTCAAGTCACGCCTAGCGCTCGTCAACCGCTTAGAGCCCGCGCGTGGCAAGGCGGTGAACCCGCGAAACGGCGCAGGGCTAAACGAGGATAAGGGAAGGATTAAGGTTGCTGCCCGGAAGGGCTCAAGCCGTGGCCACCGCGCGGCGCTCGGCCGGCGGCCGCAGTCTTGCCCAAGCGGGCCGCTTGAACAGGAAGCGGGCCTGCGTGTTCTTCACCAGCAAATGCAAGATGAGCGGCGTGATCACGCCCGCGGTCGTGACGATGAGCGCAACCGTGCCGAGATCGAGCTCCGGCGCGAATTTGAGCAGCGCGGCGCGGGTGGCGGCCATCGGCAGGAAGAACGCGAGATAGACCACGATCGAGTTCTCCCCCGCATAACGCAAGGGCAGCGCCCAAGAGCGCGCGGAGAGCAGGACCCCCGCCGCCACCACGGCGAGCGCGCCCAGGAAGCCCAGACCGAGATTGACCACGGGCAGCTCGGAATAACCGCCGAACACCATGACCGCTTCGAACAGGGCCCAGGAGGAAAGAAACAGCAACGCCGCACGCTGATTGGCGAACACGGTCTCGGCGAAATCGAACACGTAAGGCGCGAGCACGTAGCCCGAGTAGAAATAGACGAAGCGGGCGCAGAACTCGTCGATCACAATCCAGCCCGTGTGGATGTCGGCGATCTGCACGAAGGCCGCCGCGAACCACAGCAGGACTTGCGGCACGTCGCGGGCGAGCTTGGTCACCACGAAGAAGATCGGCAGCAGATAGATGAACCACAGCGTGCCGAACGGCTCGATGAAGGCGAGCGCGTAGGCTTGCGCGGCGCCGCCCCAGCCCGCCTCAGCGGCGATACCCGGCGCCTTGAAGGCGAATTGGATGGTGACCCACAGCACGTAGAAATAGGCGAAGTGGACCACCTTGGTATCGAGATAGGCGCGCCACGGCCGGCCGATGACCCGGGACAGGAACAGTCCCGAAATGAGAAAGAAATCGGGCATGCGGAACGGCTTGGCGAAGGCGACCAGCGCCCCCATCCAGCTCTCCTCGCCGGCGGCGGCTTCCACGCCAAGGGTCGAATGCATCATCACCACCATGACGATGCAGAATCCCTTGGCGTAATCGACCCACGCCACCCGTTTCGGGTTCAATTCCATGGCCCGCGCAAATCTCCTCGGCCCGTCCCGCCGTGGGACGCCGAGAGCATGCGTTGCAAGGAGCGGGCTACGACTGTCGCATTTTAGTTGACTAGGAAACAGAACCGTAGAATATGGTTTCCTAAGAAACGAATTATGAGACGCGGGATAGACGATGGCCAAAGACGCGGCGAGCGGGTTGGAGGCGCATCTCGGCTATTGGCTGCGCTACGTATCGAACCATGTATCCCATGCCTTCGCCGCGAAGCTCGCCGGCCGCGGCGTCACGGTGGCGGAATGGGTGGTCCTGCGCCAGCTCTACGATGACGGCGCGGTGGCGCCGAGCTACCTTGCGGATCGGCTCGGCATGACACGCGGCGCGATCTCCAAGCTTGCCGAGCGCCTCGCCCTCAAATCGCTCATCGCCCGGAAGGACAGCCGAGGCGACCGTCGCTCCCACCTGCTCGAAATTACCAATGCCGGACGGGCCCTGGTTCCGGAGCTCGCCGCCCTGGCAGATCGCAACGAGGAAGAGTTCTTCGGCCACCTCTCGCCGCGCGCGCGAAAGGAGATCGCCGACGTGATGATGGAGATCGTGCGGCGCGGAGCATTCCGCTCCGTGCCGGTCGACTAGCAGCGAACGGAGGAAGACGAATGGACGAGCGGGTGACGCAGGTGATTCAGGAGTGCGTACGGGGCTCCGACGAAGGGCGCATAGCCTTTCCGGAGGTGATCGGCATGTTGAGCGCGGCGGGAATCGAGCGCTATTACGCCGACCTTCAGCGCGCGGAGACGACATTCTACCTGCCGAGCGGCGAGTCCTGCATCGTCGGCTCGGAAAAGATCTCGACGCGCCCGCCGGACGCCTTCGATCCCTCCGGAGTCGAGGCGGCGATCCGCGCCGCTCAGGCGAAGAGCATCGGCTACAAGGAATTCTGCGACTGCATCGCCGCAGCCGGCTGCGTTGGCTATCTCGTGTCTCTTCCGGGGCGCCGCGCGGTCTATCTCGGCCGAGGCGGCGACAGCTTCGTCGAACCGTTTCCTCCCGTCGCGAGTTGAAGGCGGCGCCGGGCTCCGCCGATGGTGCGTTGCCAAGTCCCGGCCCTTTGACTACGTTCGGCCGCACCGGCACCCGTAGCTCAGCTGGATAGAGCGCTGCCCTCCGAAGGCAGAGGTCAGAGGTTCGAATCCTCTCGGGTGCGCCACCAAATCAATGACTTAGCAGGCGGTGGTGTGAGGGTCAGGTGGTTCAATGAAGCCTCTTACCTTCTGATCAATCCAGTAGCGTCTTATAACGGTGGCGCCAGTTGTGGGGCGCGCCATCGAAGCGGCGGCAAAGTTCCTCCACCATAGGCAGGTACTCGCCGGCCATCGCGCGTTCAAACTCACTTGGAATTGCCTTGCCGGTTGCCGCGGCGTTGACTGCACCGGCAAAGGCCATATCCTGGACTTTGGTGGGATCCACGGCGAGGAAAGCTAGGATCTCGGCCGTAAGCTCAGCTGGCCGATCGCGTAAATCGTCAAAAAAGCAGTAGTGAAGCTGCGACGCCGGAAAGATCTTTTCCAGTCGCTTTATCGTGTCCATGTAGGACGATCGCATAATAACGCTGCGCTGACGGGCGCGTCTGTGGGCCTCTTCGCCGCTTACCATTCGGCCGGCCTTTGCCGAAAAATTGGCGGCCGACCAGGTGCGCTCCACCGGGTCACGCATAATGAACACCAACTTTACATTGGGATTCATGTCTCGGACCCTTGCAAATACGTCCTCCCCCAGCGTCGCGTAGGCTGGAGTGACTTCGCCCGTTACCAGTCCCTTCGCTTGCGCTCTCTGGAACAGGCGCATGTACCAGTCGTCATTTCGCATACTGAAAAAGTAACGAAGGAGCCATGGGTCGAAACTGTTCAAGCCGGCCCAGCCAATTCGTGGCCAATCCTTCAAGCGCAAACAGCCGCGATGAACATTCGGCTTGTCGAAATAGTGCAACTCCTTCACGGGGGGCAGCCACAGCTCCGGGTGCTGTCGCAGCACCCGATAAAGCCACGTCGTGCCCGAACGCTGCGCGCCGATTACGAGAAAGTCGGGTCCGCGCGCATGAATTCTCTGGTCAGCCCGGTGAGCCGCGGCCGCACTGCTGCCGAAAGTCAAATGCCACCCCCGCTTGAGTCCGCTAGGCACTGCCGCGAACCTTGCCTGTGAATCTACGATGTACTGACGCGCTCGGGGAACTCATATCCGAAATTCAAGGCAGAGGTCAGAGGTTCGAATCCTCTCGGGTGCGCCACAACGCCTTCCATAACGCGTTGATCGGCGACGAAAACCGGTGGTTTTCGCGCTCCCCCGCAAGAATTCATCGTCCGCGATGGCTGGGGACAGTCTAGAGAGGCTATGGTTTTCCCCCCGCCGGTCGGCTATTTTTCGGGCACCCGCGCCACGAAGACTTGAGCCCGAAACAAAAGGCGCGTGCAACGAGGAGACCGATGACATGCGCAGATTTCTTTTGATTGCCGCAGCGGCCTCTATTGCGCTTGTCGGCCTGTCGGCCAACCAGTGCGGGGGAGGTGAAGAGAAGGCGGCGGAGCCGGCCAAGCCGGCCGAGGAAATGCCCGCCAAGCCCGACGATTCCATGGCTGAGCCGCCGGCCGAGACGCCCGCGGAGTAATCTTGGTTCATCCAAGATGCGGGGCTGCATCGCTTCGGCGCTGTGGCCCCTTTTTTTTAGATCGAGGTCTATGGCGCCCGCGCCGGGAAGGCGTTCACCAGCGGCGCCAGATCGCGCGCGGACTCCCAGTCGCTCCCTTTCCGCGAGAGCCCGAGCCGCACCACGACGAGATCGCGTGACGGCACCATGGCCACCACCTGCCCGTCATAGCCCGACATGTAGAACGCGTCCTCCGGCATGGGCGGCTCGCCACGCCCGGGAGAGTCAGGCAGCTTGAGCCAGATCTGCGCGCCGTAGTCGTTGTGTGGCGATTGTGGCGTCGGCCTTAGCGAATACGCGGCCCAGCCCGCCGGCAAGAGCCGTTCCCCCCGCCACATCCCGTCCTGCACGAAGAGCAAGCCGAGCCGCGCCCAATCCCTTGCCGAGGCGTAGAGGAACGAGGCGCCCATGAGCGTGCCGGAGGCGTCGGGCGGGAGCGCCGCGGTGCGCATGCCGAGCGGCGCGAACAGGCGGTCGTGCGGAAAGCGCAGATACTCCCGTTCGCCGTCGAACGTCTCGCGCACGATCGCGGCAAGGATGTTGGTGGTGCCGCTGGAATAGGACCAGACCGTTCCAGGCTCGTGGATGAGCGGCTTCTCGGCGGCGAACCGCGCCGTGTCGCCGTGTGTGAACAGCATCTGCGATACGTCGCTGAGTTTGTCGTCATAGCTCTCGTCGAAGGCGAGCCCGCTCGTCATGCGCATCAGCTCGTTCAGCGTGATGGCGCCGCGCGGATCGTCTGGTCCCCGCCATTCCGGCATCAGCCGTGTGTCGTCGAGCGCGAGCGCACGGTCCTGCACCCGCAAGCCCACGAGCGCGTTGGTTCCCGTCTTGCTCATGGACCAGCCGATCAGCGGCATGTGTGCGTCGAAACCGTCCGCATAGCGCTCGGCGACGATGCGGCCCCGATACACGACGACGAGGGCGCGGCTGCCGCGCGGACGCTTCGGGTCGGGCTCGGCGAAGATCGCCTCGATGGCGCGGGCCGCAGCTGCCCCATCGACGCCCCCGGGCCAGGGGCCTTTCGTGACGCGCGCGCCGTCCGGCCATTCGGCGTCACGGTCAAGCGCCGGCGCCGGTGGGAAGAGGCCTTCAGCCACGGCGCGAAGCTCCGCCTCGTCGCGGCCGTCAATCAACGTGCAGCCGAGTCCCTCGCGATAGATCGACGTCTGCCCGGCGAGCCCGAACACCGCGGCGCTCACATCCTTTGCGTCCGTATCGACGGACGGCGTGAACAGACGTAAGGCCTCGAGCCCCGGCCCGGAGAGATCCTGTCGCATGAGGTCCTCGTAGTCCCGGCCGGAGACGAACATCCCGGAGCACAGCAACTGCGCCATGTAGCCGGAGCCGAGCAGCGCCATGCGGTAGAGACGCGGGCCAACGATCCCCGCCGCCGTCACGAGGACGATGACGGCCAGCATCAACCAGAAACGGCGGGAGAGGCCGAGGAACATGCGGCTCTGTACCATGAAGTTCTCAAAGGGAAAGGCCTCGGGGTCCTGCGAGGCCGCAGCCTATCCAGGGTTGCCGTAGTTCGGCCAATGGGTCAGCATTCACGTGCGCAGGTGCCAGAGGGTGCGCGGGCAATGGTCAAGCTATTGGACAAAATTGACGTTTCGGATGGCGCAATCACGCGAAGTATAGCCCTCTACGAGGGCGAGATTACCGCCCTCTCACCCGAGCAGCATGCGGACATTCTGATCGTTTCAGCATTCCCTGAACACTACGCACCGACTACGACGAGCCTCATCGGCGCGCTTGATCGAAGCGGCGTTTCGGTCGGGGAGCTCGCAGCCAGCAAGCTGTACGACCTGAGGGCCACGAGCGCCTTCTGGCTCTCGAAACCGCTCGCAAATGCATCCCTCAATATCGGGCAGATTGCTTGTTTCGAACCGAGTGAGCTGGGAACGCCACCTGAACTGGTCGGAAACTTGTTCAGAGGACTTTTCCCTTTCCTCGATGACCGGCGGGGCCAAGTTGTGGCCATGCCTGTGTTGGCTACCGGGGATCAAGGCTGGCCAGGCGAGCAGATGCTGAGTTCCATTCTGGAGGCAGCCACGCACTGGCTGGCGCGGGGTCTCCCCATCAAAGAGCTAAAGATTATCGAGCGGACTCCGGGGCGGGCGGCAGAGCTTGCCGGAGTCATGGCGGCGTTCAAGGCCATGCTTCCGGTCGCATCGCGCAAGACCAGCGCAGTGAACGACTTCGACGTGTTCCTCAGCTTCTCGAGTGCCGACGCGGAGGCTGCCGATTGCGTTAAGCGAGAATTGGAGAAGAGGGGGGACGCCAAGCGCGTGTTCGACTTTCGGCTTGCCATCGACAAAGGAAAAGCTTGGCAGGACGAATTGGACCTCGCCATCAGCTCAAGCAGCTCTATCGTCACGATCCTGACTCCCGCTTACTTCGCATCTCCCGAATGCCGCGAGGAACTCATGCAGGCACGATTGCGGAACAAGCGGTCGGAGCGGCCAGTGCTGTTTCCAATCTATTGGCGCGATTGGGGTCGGGATCTCGATTTGTGGCTGCAGCTCGTCAATTTCGCAGATTGCCGCGAACGCAATTTCGAGATCCTAAGAAGCACTATGGGCAAGCTCGCTCTCGCCTAGTGTGCCGTCTAGCACTGTCTCGCGCTATTTGAGCGCCTGCGCGGCCTTCAGCACCGCTTCGGCGTGGCCCGGCACCTTCACTTTCCGCCAGACCTCGCGGATCACGCCCTTGCCGTCGATCAGAAAGGTTGAGCGCTCGATGCCCATATATTTCCGGCCATACATGCTCTTCTCGACCCAGGTGCCGTAGGCCTCGCAAGTCTTGCCCTCTTCATCGGAGGCGAGCGGAAAGTTGAGCGCGTATTTTTTTTTGAACTGGTCGTGCTTTTTGACCGGGTCGCGCGAGATGCCGATGATCTCCGCCTTTACCTTGGAGAAATCGGGCAGCGCGTCGCGAAAGGCGCAGGCCTCCGCCGTGCAGCCCGACGTGTCGTCCTTCGGATAGAAATAGAGCACCACGGGCTTACCCCTGAAATCGTCCAGGGAGATTTCGCCGCCGCCGTCCGTGGACAGTGTGAAGGCGGGCGCCTTGTCGCCGACGTCTACGCTCATCGTTTTACCTCCTAGCCGAGCCGTTTGATCACCCGCACATGGGGGATGGTGTTCTCCTCGAACGCGCCGCCTTCTTGAGCATAGCCGAGCTTCAGATAAAACCCCTCGGCGCCGATGCGGGCATGCGCGATCATCAGCCGAAAGCCGGCTTGCGCGGCCCAGGCTTCGGCATGCGCCAGAAGATGTGCCCCGATTCGCATGCGCCGCTTCGCCTCGTCCACCGCCATCTGCTTGAGGTGCAACGTGGCCTCGTCCAGCGGCCTTAAAGAGACAGTGCCCACCACCGCGCCGCATGTCACCGCGCAGAAATGCTGCCGCATGCCGTCGTCGTAGAGCTCATCGTCGGAGACGGTGAGCCCGAGCGGCGCGCGCAAGATGGCCTCCCGCAGACGCAGAGCCTGCCGGTAGAGGTCGGAGCCGAGCGGCGCCTCGAAGATCACGACAATCGGTTGGTCGTCCATCACCCTCACTCCTGCTCCGCCAGGCGCTCGACCATCGCCCAGATGGCGGCAATCTGCGGCGCGTCCTTGCCGAGATAGTCGAGGCCCGTATAGCCCCACCAGTCCCAGCAGCCTTCCGGGTTGGTCCCGGAGATCGCTCTTGCCTGCGGAAAAAGAATGACCAGGCGGTTGGTATCGGCGATCTCGGCGAATCCCGTGTCCTTGATGAAGGTGTCGCCCACGTTCTCCCGCGACTGGCGGCAGCCATGGAGCGCCACGTGGACCCTGCAGCCAGGCTCCGACCGGCATGTGGGCGGGATATACACCACGCCTTCATCGGCAAAGCTGTCACCCGGCTCGGAGAATTCTTCCTGATCGAACACGAGAAATTCGCCTCGCGGCTCGACGGACTGAGGTTTTAGCGGCCCGTACATCCATCCCAGGATAGCGCGCGCCTGGTCGTAATCGCAGTCGCTGACATAAGGCCCTTCCGAGAGGCCGCAGGCCGCGCCGCCTTCTTCCGTGATGAAGGCGTGCCCGCCCGCGCCTTTCACCAGCGTCACATTGCCGAGCGCGACGCCTGCCAGGTCGTAGAATTGCTTGGCGGCTTCCACCACGGGCCGCGTGACCGTCTCATCGTCATTGCCCGAGTAGAGATAGACGGTGTGGTTCGCGAGCGCCGAGAGCGGCGCGATGTCTCCGTCCGCCGCCAGCTCCTTCGCTCGTTCCACCAAGTCTTCCGGGTCCGGCACGCCCATGGTCGTGTCCATGCAGCTGTTGAGCGCCTTGGCGGCGTTCTGGATCACGGCTGTCGGCCAGAAGGGAAACAGCCGCGAGTTGGCCGACTCGGCGCAGGCGAACGGGCCTCCCGCCACGATGCCGGCCCCCACGATGTCCTCGGCATGGGCAATCTGGAGCTGCCCGGCCATGTAGGCGCCCGACGACAGACCCGAGACGGAGGTCTCGGACAGCGCGGTGCCGAGCGCCGGCAAGGACTCGGCGCACGCGCCCGAGGAGGCGAGGAGCAGCGCAGCCAGGAAACCGGTCGTTGCCTTGACGCTCACACCCATTGCGGCTCTCTCTCAGCCGGCTCGAGCCCGCAGCCGGCTGTCACAATTCCTCTGGCGAACGCCGGGCAGGTCATTCTGACCCAGCAAACCAGAAATCTCTTGCATACGAAGAACACGGGGTGCAAATACCGCCTCTTATTCGAACGGGGCTCTGCCCTTGAGTTCGTCTGGATCTATCTGCTGGTTGGGGAGGACGCCATGTCCAGTGACGCCCTCTTCCAATTGGGGATGGACTTGGATCATGGTTCAAGCACCGCCCAAACGGAAGAAAAGCATTCCAGGTGCCTCGATCCCGAAATGGGAGAGGAGCGCAAGGATTTTTTCTGTGAGCGAGACGGAGTCCGCTATGCCGGAACTCATCTCATCATCGATCTCGTCCGTGCTGAGCGGCTCGACGATCTAGAACATATCGAGCATACCCTGAAGCGGTGTGTGGATGCGGCGGGCGCGACTCTCCTGCACATCCATCTGCATCGCTTCACGCCGAATGGCGGGGTCTCGGGCGTCGCGGTGCTTGCCGAGTCGCACATCTCGATCCATAGCTGGCCCGAGTACGGTTACGCCGCGCTCGACGTCTTCATGTGCGGCGACGCCGATCCCAACGCGACCATCGACGTGATGAAAGAGGCGTTCTCGCCCGGTAAGGTGGTCGTCAAAACGCAACTTCGGGGCAAGGAACTTCAGCGATGGAACGGTGGGTCGAAGAGACGCTCCATAGCGGCTTCCGCGTCCGCCTGAAGGCGGACAAGGTCCTCTTCGATAGCGAGACCGAGCACCAGCAGCTGATCATCTTCGAGAATGAGGATTTCGGCCGGGTGATGATGCTGGACGGTATCGTCCAGCTCTCCACCCGGGACGAATTCGTCTATCACGAGATGATGGCGCATGTGCCGCTCTTCGCCCACGGCAAGGCGAAGAAGGTCTTGATTATCGGCGGCGGCGACGGCGGCGTGCTGCGCGAGGTCCTGCGGCACCCGGAGGTGAAGAGTGCGACGCTGTGCGAGATCGATCGCAGCGTCATCGATCTTTGCCTCGAGCATTTCCCCGACGTCTCGGGCGGCGCCTATGACGACAAGCGCACCAAGGTGGTTATCGCCGACGGCACCAAGTTCGTGCATGAGACGGACCAGCGCTTCGATGTGATCTTGGTGGATTCCACCGACCCGGTCGGGCCGGGCGCGGTGCTGTTCACCAAGGAGTTCTACACCGACTGCCGGCGCGCGCTCGCATCCGGCGGCATCCTCGTCACCCAGAACGGCCTGCCCTTCCTGCAAGCCCCCGAGCTCAAGCAGTCCGTCACTTATTTTCGCGACCTGTTCGACGACGCCTTCGCTTACGTCGCCACCACGCCGAGCTATTTCGGCGGTTCCATGTCCTATGGCTGGGCCACCGACGACAAGAAGCTGAGGACTCAGAAGCTCGCGAAGATCGTGCGGCGCTACAAGAAGGCGGGCGCCTTCCCCACCCGCTATTGGAGCCCGGAAATGCAGGCCGCCGCCTTCGCGCTGCCGACCTATATCCGTGAGCTGGTCGAGGCGTCCTAAATCTAGAGCCTCTCGAAGTCCGGCAGGCCCCCCACCAGCGGCATGCAATAGTCGTAGAACGCGGCACTGACATTGTTGCGCCCCGACACGAAGTCGTCCGGCATGTGCCGCGCGTGACGTGCGACCGCCGAAAGATCCGAGCGGCCAAAGGCGCTGCGATAGGTGTCGATCGTGTTCGACGTCCGCACGATGGTCACCGAGGCGCCCGCATCGCCTTCCGCCGCGAGCGCCGCCGCATGCCGCCCGACGCCGCGTGCTTCTTGGGCGTCAACCGCGGAGGGCTCCGGCCAGCAACGTTGAAGATAGCCGAACGTGTCGGCGCGCACGCGCGGCGGCTTTCCGCCTTCCGGCGTCAGACCCTTCTTGAGGAAATCCGCAAGCCCATCGCCGAGCGCGCCGGAGCCCGAGAGCTGCACATTGCCGTGCGCGTCCACTTCGCCCGAGCGCATGAGCTGCGGTCCGATCTCCTTGCCGTCGGCATCGCGGATGCCTTCGCTTACCGCGATCTGGCAGCGGCCAAGCGCCGAATAGACCGCGTCCACGTCCGCCAGGAACTCATCCATAACGAACGGCACTTCGGGCACGTAGACGAGATGCGGCGCGGGTCGCTTGGCGGGGTCGGCGTCGGAGTCCCGCACCCCGCGCGCCAGCGCCGCCGAAGCCGTGAGAAAGCCGGCGTTCCGTCCCATGACGACATTGATCTTGATTCCGCCGAGGCTCGCATTGTCGAGCGCGTCGCCCATATGCGCCAGCGTCACGAACCGCGCGGCGGATGGGAAGCCCGGCGTGTGATCGTTCTCGCGCAGATCGTTGTCGATCGTCTTCGGCACGTGGAAGCAGCGCATCTCGTAGCCCGCTTCCGCGGCCTTCTCGCTCACGATCCGGCAGGTGTCGGCGGAGTCGTTGCCGCCGATATAAAAGAAGTAGCGGATGTCGTTCGCGCGGCAGCCTTCGAGGATCTGCGTGCAATAGACCTCGTCCGGCTTGTCGCGGGTCGAGCCCAGCGCCGCGGAGGGCGTGCGGGCGATGGCGTCGAGCTGCTCCGCCGTCAGGCGCGTGAGATCCACCAGGCTGCCCCCGCGTCCCTCTCCGCTGCGGCCTTTGGCGATGCCGCGCACGCCATGGCGCATGCCGAAGATCTGCCGGACCTTGCCGGAGGCGGCCAGGCCTTGCTGCAAGCCCTCGACCACGCCGGCCAGCGACTGGTTGATGACCGCGGTCGGACCGCCAGATTGCCCGATGACCGCATTGCCGGTTGGAAGATCAGCCACGCTCCCCCTCCTTGGGTTTTTGGAGGCGGCACCATGCCCCGGAGGGTTACTTCGTTGCAAGGCGGCACAGGCGCGCCGTATCCGCTCAGGCGAGGCGCAGAAGGTGCAGGCTGAAGAGATCGGCCGGGTCGGTCCAGGCTTTAACCGGCTGCCAGCCAGCGGTCTTCGCGAGAGCCTGGAACTCCGAAACAGAATATTTGTGCGAGTTCTCGGTGTGGATGCGCTCGCCCTTCGCGAAGGAGAAGCTGCGTCCCATGACACGGACATCCTGGTCCGTGAGGCTTTGGAGATAAATCTCGATGCGGCCTTTCCCGTCGTTGTAGAGGGCCGTGTGCGCAAAGCCGGTCGTATCGAAATCGCCGTCGAGCTCCCGATTGATGCGCGCCAGCAGATTGAGACTGAAGGCGGCGGTGACGCCTTCCTCGTCGTCATAGGCGGGCAAGAGGATATCGAGGCTCTTCTTCAGGTCGACGCCGATGAGGAATGTGCTGCCCACACCAAGCAGCTCGGCCGCGTTCCCGAGGAACGCCTTCGCCTCCTCATGCGTCAGATTGCCGATCGTTGAGCCGGAGAAGAATCCGAGCCTCTCGCCCCGCGGCGCGCCGGCAAGGTTGCGCGTGCGCATGAAGTCGCCGACGTGAGGCTTGACGTTCAGCCCGGGATGTTTGGCTTCGAGACGCTTGGCCGCGTCCGCCAGAAAAGACTCCGAGACGTCGATGGGGATGTAGGTGTCGAGCCCGGCGAGCGCCTCGATGAGAAGGCTCGTCTTGCGGCTGGAGCCCGAACCGAACTCCACGAGAGTTTCCACGTCGCCAGCGAGCGCGGCGATCTCTTCACCGTAGGAGTCGAGCAGCGCGGTCTCGGTGCGCGTCGGGTAGTACGCCTCGACCCGGGTGATGTCCTCGAACAGCGCCGACCCTGTCGCGTCGTAAAGGAAGCGTGAGGGGATGCTGCGCGGACGCTTGCTCAGGCCATGCAGCACCGCGTCCGCGAACTCCGCAATCTCGGCCGTGCGCCGCGCGGACTTGGTTGCCGAGGTGGAGGTCCGGCCCTCGGCCAGCGATGAGGAAATGTCGCTCGCCATTACGCGTCCGCCGCGAGACGCAAGCCGGTGAACTGCCAGCGCTGATGGGGATAGAAGAAGTTGCGATAGGTCCGCCGCACATGCCCTTGAGGCGTGGCGCAGGAGCCGCCCTTGAGCACGAACTGGTTGCACATGAACTTGCCGTTGTATTCGCCGACGGCGCCGGGTGCGGCCTTGAAGCCTGGGTAGGGAAGATATGCGCTCGCCGTCCACTCCCATACATCGCCGAACATTTGACGGAGGCCGTCGCCGGCGTCCGCGGGCAGGGGCCGCAAATGATCGGCCCCGAGATCGCGCCCCTCGACAGGACGTCCCGCCGAGGCGACCTCCCACTCGAATTCGGAAGGAAGCCGGTAGCCGGCCCAGCGCGCGAATGCGTCCGCCTCGAAGAAGCTGACATGGGTGACGGGCGCACCTAAGTCCACCGGGCGATAGCCGAGCAGGCTCATCTGCATATAGCCGCCTTCGGCCTCCTCGAAATAAAGAGGGCCGCGCCAGTCGTGCCCGTTGACCGTATTCCAGCCGTCGGCGAGCCACAGCGTGGCGGTTTCGTACCCGCCGTCCTTGATGAACTCGATCCACTCGGCGTTGGTGACGCAGCGATTGGCGAGTTTGAACGGCCGTATCAATTGCTCGTGCCGTGGCCCTTCGTTGTCGTAGGCGAAGCCGTTTCCATCATGGCCGACCTCGTAGATGCCGCCTTCGAAAGGCATGAACGCGAGCGGCACGGCCGTATGGGTCGACACGCCGGGGTCGGCCTCGCGATAGGCGGGCTTCAGCGGCCCGGCCGCGAACAGGCTCAAAATGTCGGTGAGCAGCAATTCTTGATGCTGCTGCTCGTGATTGATGCCGAGCTCGATGAATGCCTCCGCCTCTGCCGGAAGGCCCTGTGCCATGAATTCCTCAAGCGCCTCGTCCACATGCGCGCGGTAGGCACGCACGGCTTCCGTCGAGGGCCGCGTCAGCAAGCCGCGCTTCGGGCGCGGATGCCGCGGGCCGACGCTCTCGTAATAGGAGTTGAAGCAATATTCGAAACTGTCGTCGAACAGCCGATAGCCCGGCATGAAACGCGGCAGCACGAACGCCTCGAAGAACCACGTCGTGTGCGCGAGATGCCATTTGGTGGGGCTCGCATCGTCCATCGCCTGGACGACTTGATCCTCGTCGCTCAATGGCTCCGCCAACCGGAGCGACAAGCGCCGCGTCGCCATCAGGCGGTCGCGCAGGGAAGACGACTTGGTGGAAGCTTCCCGCCGGGGCTCGGCGAGAACGGTATGGCTCAGGTTCATGTTTCCTCCCGTGGGGGCTCGGGGACCTGACTCGCAACGCGCCATTTAGCAGCTTGTTCCGGCTCAGGAAACGAGCAACCATGCACAATTCCGTGACGATTGTTTGATTCTAACGAGAAGCTCTCCCGTGCGCGACACCCAACAAGACACGTTAGTTTGGCTCGACGGCCGCCAATCGCAAGCCGCCGCGGCGCTTCAGCGCGGGGTTTGCCGCAGCTTTCGCGCTCTCGGCTATTCGGTTGTGTGTGAGTTGCCCCTTGCCAATGGGCGGCGCGCCGACGTGGTGGGCCTATCGCCGTCGGGAGACATTTATATCGTCGAGATCAAGTCGTGCCTGATCGACTACCGCACGGACGGCAAATGGCACGAATATCTCGACTATTGCGACCGGCTCTATTTCGCCGTGGCTGCCGATTTTCCGTGCGAGGTCATTCCGGAAGAGGCGGGGCTCATCCTCGCCGACCGTTACGGCGCGGAACTGGTGCGCGAGCCGGTCGAGGATCGGCTCAACGCGGCCAGACGCAAGGCCATGATGCTGTGCTTCGCGCGCGCCGCGGCGCTGCGCCTTCAACATCATCTCGATCCCGGTTGCGGGTTCGAGAGCTGACACGCGTCACGAGCTGACAAACACGGTGCGCACAAAGTCCCGGTAGAGCAGCATCTGACGAGGCAGGGCCGACCTGTCATGGACGACCCGCGACAGGATGATGCCGCCGTCGACCACCACCGATAACATGTCCGCCACGTCGTCGAGGTCGACGGGAAGCTTCGGCGGGTATTTGGCCGCGATCAAATCCAGACGCTCGCGGAATCGGTCTCGCCAGGCGATGACCGTCGACGCGGTGAGATCGCGCACGTCCCTGTCGAATAGCCGGTCCTGATAGCAATACGCCGCAATGAGACAGCCGGGATGGCCGTTGGGCAGATCGGCGAAAACTTCCGACATCATCTTGAGCAAGACGAGAAAGCCGTGCAGCGGATCCTCGTTGAGCTCGTCGGCACGCCTGAAGAGATCATCGAAGAGAGCGTTCTCGCGTTCGATGTAGCGCTCCAACAAGGCCTTGGCCAAGGCGCCCTTGTCGCTGAAGTGATAGAAGAAGCCGCCCTTGGTGATGCCGACGGCGGCGATGAGCTCGTCGATCGAAGTCCCGGCGAAACCCTTCTCGAGCACGCCGGCCTCCGCCGCGTCGAGGATGCGCTCGCGCGTATCCGCGGTCTTTCGCTGGATGAGGGGCTCTGCTGCGTTCGTCATCTGAAGCCTCTCCACGACTGTACCACGAGTTCAGTTAACCGGCACCGACGCATCGGCAAGCACCGTTCCATAGCGTGGCGAAAGCCGAACAAAGCAGGGAAATTCAAGCCATTTGCCCGACCGGCCGTGCCATACCACGAGTTCACTGGCGGCGTCTCCGCACAGGGCCCATCTAAGCGCCCAACCGGCCCACCCTTGCGAACAGGAGACACGTTCATGACCCCAACCGACAGTCCCAAGTACCGGCACCCTTTTCTCCCGCTTGACGGCGGGCGCTTTCTCACCGACGGCGGGCTCGAAACGTCTCTGATTTTCCAAGAGGGCTGGGATTTACCCGCCATGGCGGCCTTCGTACTCATGGAGACCGAGCCAGGACGCAATGCCGTGCGCGACTATTTCGACCGTTACGTTCCAATGGCGGTCGCCCGCAAGGTTGGCTTCATCCTGGAAAGCCCGACATGGCGGGCTAACCCCGATTGGGGCGTCAAGATCGGCTACAAGCTCGAAAAGCTCGCGCAGATCAACCGCGACAGCATCGATCTGATGCGCGAGATCCGCACCAAGTTCGAGGGCCCGCACACGCCGATCTTGATCAGCGGCTGCATCGGACCCCGCGGCGACGGCTACGACCCGGGCGAACTGATGAGCCCCGAGGAGGCGCAAGCCTATCATGCCTGGCAGATCGGCGTGTTCGCGGATACCGGCTGTGACTGCGTCACGGCCATGACCATTACCAATATCAACGAGGCCATCGGCTTGGCACACGCCGCCGAAGCGGCCGAGATGCCGTGCGTGATTTCCTTCACCGTGGAAACCGACGGACGCTTGCCGACGGGACATACCCTGGCGGAGGCGATCGAGACCGTGGATGCCGAGACCGGTTCGGCTCCCGCCTATTACATGATCAATTGCGCCCACCCGACGCACTTCGCACCCACGCTGGAAGCAGGCACGGATTGGGCCGGACGGGTTCGCGGCGTCCGCGCGAACGCATCGCAATGCAGCCACGCGGAACTCGACAACTCGACCGAGCTCGATAGCGGAAATCCAAAAGAGCTCGGCGAGGAGTATGCAGAGCTCCTGGAGCGGCTACCGCACCTCACCGTCCTCGGCGGCTGCTGCGGCACCGACCATCGCCATATCGAGGCAATCAGCCGAGTTTGCTACGGCCGAGATCGAAAGGCGGCGTAGGGAAAGCTATTTCGGCGCGCGCTTGGCGAGAATGCGCTGCAGCGTGCGCCGATGCATGTTGAGCCGCCGGGCCGTCTCCGAGACGTTGCGATTGCAAAGCTCATAGACACGCTGGATGTGCTCCCAGCGCACGCGGTCGGCCGACATCGGGTTCTCCGGCGGCGGCGCCTTGTCGTCAGCAGAGGCGACAAGCGCGTTGTAGACATCGTCCGCATCCGCGGGCTTCGCCAGGTAATCCACCGCGCCAATCTTCACGGCTGTCACCGCGGTGGCGATATTGCCGTAGCCGGTGAGCACGACGGCGCGTGAATCGGGCCGCAGCTCCTTCAACGTGGCAATCACGTCGATGCCGTTGCCGTCGTCGAGGCGCATATCCACCACGGCGAAAGCCGGCGGGCGGCGCTTGAGCATGCCGAGGCCTTCCTCGACGGATGCGGCCGCCTCGACCTCGAATCCGCGCGCTTCCATGGCGCGGGCGAGCCGCTGCAGAAAGGCGCGATCATCGTCGACGATCAAAAGCGTGTTGTCCGGCGGCGGCGGGCTGAGGTCCTGTGACATGGTCGAGACCGGCTGGACGTCCATTGCTGAGCTCCTTGTCGTGACTAGCGAGCCCAACCCAGACGTAACCTCCCAAGAGTCTTTGTGAAATTATTGTGCGTGTAGGTAGGGGCTTTCGCTTGGTGAGGCAAGTCTCGGCGGGGTGTAACTGTCGATCAAAGTGAACGAAATCCAGGAAAAACTGGCCAGTTTCGGTCCTAAGACCCCCGAAAACCCGCGACGAAACCCAAAATCAGAGAAAAGACGCCGGTTCGAGTCCCTTATCCCGGCGCCTTCTCGAACTTGGCGCGTGGCCAGATCACGGTCACCACGGCCCCGGCCCGCGGCTCGGCCCGGTTGGCCAGCTCCAGCCGGGCGCCGGAGCGCTCGAGTAGGGTCTTGGCGATGAAGAAGCCGAGCCCCATGCCGATATGCTCATCCGGCTGCTCCTCGCCCCTCTTTCCCGGGCGGGTGGTGACAAACGGCTCGCCGAGCTGTTCCAGCACGTTCGGCGGAAAGCCCTCGCCGTCGTCGGCGATGACGAACCGCACCTCGTCCTGAGTCCAGGTGGCGTCGACCTCGACCGTGTGGGCCGCGAAGTCGATGGCGTTCTCCACGAGATTGCCGAGACCATAGATCACGCCAGGATTGCGCTGTGTCACCGGCTCGCGGGCGGCGGCGCTGCCCGGCTCCAGCCCGTCACGCGGCCCGATCTCCACCTCGATGGGAACGCCGAGCAGGCGGTGCGGCTCGACAACCTCCTCGATCAGATGACTGACGGGCATGCGCGAGACAATGATGTCGAGTTCCTCGCCGCGCCCCGCAAGCTCCTTCAGGATCTCACGGCAGCGTTCGGCCTGCGCGCGCAACAGAAGCAGGTCCTCGTAATGACGGTCCGCCTTGTCCGCGTCGCGCAATAGCTCCTTGGTGACGACGGCGATGGTGGCGAGCGGTGTGCCCAGGCCGTGCGCCGCGGCCGCGGCCATCCCATCGAGCGCGGAAAGCTTCTGCTCGCGCGCCAGCACCATTTCGGCGGCGGCCAGAGCCTCGGCCATGCGCCGTCCTTCTTCCGCCGTCCGCCAAGAGTAAAAGCCGATAAAGAGGATGCCGGAGACCACGGCGGCCCACACGCCGAGAACGTACGGCATCGGCAGATTGAGTTGAGAATCGTGAAACCAGGGAAGCGGGTAATGGAAGGTGGTGAGCACGCTCGCCGCCCCGATGGCGAGCAGGCCGAGCGCCACCGTAATCCGCAAGGGCAGCGTGGAGGCCGACACGGTGACCGGCGCGATCATGAGAAACGCAAACGGGTTCTCCAGTCCGCCGGTGAGGTAGAGCAGCGCCGCAAGCTGGATAATGTCGTAGCCCAGCAGGATGAAGGCGGAATTGCTGCGCAGCCGCTGGCTCGCGGGGAAACGAATGCGCAAAGCCACGTTGAGCCAGGCGGACAGCGCGATGACCGCAAAACACCCGCCAATCGGCAAGTCCATGCCCAGCACCCAATAGGCGCCGATGACCGTAAGGCTCTGGCCGAGCACCGCAAGCCAGCGCAAGCGCACGATGGTCTGGAGGCGCAAGCGGCTGTCGCCGGCACGCAACCATTCCGGCACGGAGGCCTCCGGGGCGGTTTGACTATTGTCGAGTACGGCCATAGGTGAACCCTAGCACGTTGGCGGTGAGCCATAATTCGGACAAAGCAGGCGCGCAGCGCAAGGAAATGGTTGAGGCGGCTCGAAATTTTTCTGAGGACGGCGCTGGCGGCAGCGATTTCGCGCAAGCGCCCGTCGTCGTGCGCGGCCTCGTCAAGCGCTACGGCGCCGTCACGGCGGTCGATCACATCAGTTTTACCATCGAGGCCGGGACGACGGTGGCGCTGCTCGGCGGCAACGGCGCCGGCAAGACCACGACCATTGCCATGCTCCTGGGGCTGATCGAGCCGAGCGCGGGCGAGGTGCGCGTGTTCGGCGCCGATATGAGCCGCAACCGCTATGACGTGGCCCAGCGCATCAACTTCCAGAGCCCTTACGTGGATCTGCCGGCGCGGCTCACCGTGAAACAAAACCTCACCGTCTATGCGGGCCTTTACGGCATCGCCAACGCGCAAGAGCGCATCGCCAGCGTCGCCGCGCATTTGCAGATCGATACGCTGCTCGACCGGCCGACGGGAAAGCTCTCCGCCGGACAGAAGACGCGCGTCGGTCTCGCCAAGGCGCTGCTCAACGCGCCCGAGCTTCTCTTGCTCGACGAGCCGACGGCATCGCTCGATCCCGACACCGCCGATTGGATCCGCCACAAGCTGAAGGACTATGCGCGCGAGCGTAACGCCACGCTGCTGATCGCCTCGCACAACATGGCCGAGGTGGAACGTCTCGCCGACCGGGTGATCGTGCTACAGGCGGGCCGCATCATCGAGGACGAGACGCCGCGCGCGCTGATCGAGAACTACGGCCGCGAGACGCTGGAAGACGTGTTCCTCGATGTTGTGCGCGGCCGCACGGCGCAAAAGCTTGCGGCGGAGCCGGATCGGAAAGCGTCGTGAGTTCGCCGCAAGCCATGCCTCGCGTGGAGCCGGTGCTCCTGCCGCCGAACGGTGTGTCCGCCTCGCTGCGCCGTATCGCAGCGCTCGTGCGGCGCTATATGTATTTGCTGCGCAGCTCCGGCGTGCGCCTGGTCGAGCTGATCTATTGGCCGTTCCTCCAGATGCTGACCTGGGGCTTTCTTCAGAAATATCTCGCCGGCACGGACAATCCTTATGCGCAGGCCGCGGGCGTGCTGATCGGTGCCGTGCTGCTGTGGGACATTTTGTTTCGCTCCAAGATTGGCTTCTCCACCACGTTCATCGAGGAGATGTGGTCGCGCAATCTCGGCAATCTGCTGACAAGCCCGTTGCGGCCCTACGAACTGGTCGCCGCGCTCAGCCTGTGGAGCATCATCAGGCTCGCCGTCAGCATGGTGCCGGTTGCCATCGCCGCATTCTTTTTCTTCGGCTTCAATCTGCTCGATCTCGGGCTCGCGCTGGTCGCCTTCTTCTTCGTGCTGGTACTCACGAGCTGGTCGCTTGGTCTGATCGCCGCGGGCGTTATTCTGCGCTACGGACTGGGCGCCGAGGAACTGGCCTGGTCGCTGGCCTTCCTGCTGCTGCCGCTCACCTGCGTTTATTATCCCGTCTCGGTGCTGCCCGAATGGCTGCAGCCGGTTGCACTCGCGCTCCCGCCGACGCATGTCTTCGAGGGCATGCGCGCGATTCTCTTGGAGCACACCTTCGACCCGACGGATCTCTTGTGGGCGCTTGGCCTAAACGCGGTTTATCTGGCCGCGGGCTATGCCACGTTCAGTTGGTTTCTCCGCAGTGCGCGGAAGAACGGCACGCTGCTGCAACTTGGTGAGTGAGGACGATGCGACGACGTTGGGTCTTGGTGATTGTCGGCGGGTTTCTGCTGGGCTCTCTGATCGGCATGGCTGCGTTGATCTTCAACACGGACATGCAGCAGAAGCGCGTGGTGACGAGTGGCACCGCGCTGATCGGCGGTCCGTTCGAGCTCGTCGGCAAGGATGGCAAGACCGTCACCGATCAGGACTTTCGCGGGCGTCATATGCTCGTGTTCTTCGGCTTCACGCACTGTCCCGACATATGCCCAGCCGAGCTTCAGGTCATGAGCGCGGCGTTGGATGAATTGGGAGCGGACGCGGACGAGGTCGTGCCGATCTTCATCACGCTCGATCCCGAGCGCGACACGCCTGAAGCGGTCTCTGCATATGTGGCGAATTTCGGTGACAACTTCGTCGGGCTCACCGGCTCGCCGGAGCAAATCGCAAAAGCGGCGAAAGCCTACCGCGTGAGCTATCAAAAGTTTCAGGACGAGAGCATGGGTGACAATTACAGCATCGACCACTCGGCGCTCGTTTACCTTATGGGCCCCGACGGCAAATTTATTACGCACATTCCTTACGGCACACCCCCCGACAAAATGGCTGAAACACTGCGCCGTTATCTTTAGCGCGCGGCGGATGCGCCCTGCGGCCATCTGTCATTGCACTGCAGCATAGAATCACCATTTCATCTTGCGATGCAGCATTAGAATGCTGCTGAGTCGGAGGGCTCATTAATGCTGTACCACCTCTACGAACTGAACCAGGCCGCGTTGCATCCGGCCCGGGCCACGGCGGAGGCCTACCGGCTGCTGTGGCGCAATCCGCTGAACCCGGCCTCGCATACGGCGCTGGGCCGCGGCGCCGCGGCCGCGCTCGAATTGTTCGAGCGCTCCACGCGCCGCTATCGCAAGCCGACCTGGGACATCGACACGGTGGAGGTCGACGGCGCTCCGGTGGCAGTCGCGCCGCGCACCGTTCTGTCGAAGCCTTTCTGCGATCTCGTGCATTTCGAGCGCGACCTGCCGGCGACGCGGACCAAGAAAGATCCGAAGGTTCTGGTGGTGGCGCCGATGGCGGGGCATTTCGCGACGCTGCTGCGCGGCACGGTTCGCGACCTGCTGCCAGATCACGATGTTTACGTCACCGAATGGCATGATGCGCGCTTCGTGCCGCGCGCTGCCGGCCCTTTCGATCTCGACGTGTACATCGACTACATCACTGAATTCCTGGAGTTCTTTGGCGGTGACGTGCACGTCATGGCCGTCTGTCAGCCGACCGTGCCGGTGTTTGCCGCCGTGTCGCTGATGGAGGCGAGGCGCGACCGCGCCGCGCCGCGCTCCATGATCCTGATGGCGGGCCCGATCGACGCGCGCGAAAGCCCGACCGCCGTCAATCGCTTCGCCGTGACCAAGCCCCTGAGCTGGTTTCGCCGCAACGTCATCACCCAAGTGCCGTGGCCCTATCCCGGCATGATGCGTCTCGTCTATCCGGGCTTCCTTCAGCTCTCGGGCTTCATGGGCATGAATATCGACCGGCACCTGCATGCCCACCGCGACCTGTTCCACAATCTGATTCGCGGCGATGGCGACTCCGCCGACAAGCACCGGGAGTTCTACGACGAGTTCCTGGCGGTGATGGACCTCACGGGCGAGTACTATCTCCAGACCATCGAGACCGTGTTCCTGGAGCACAGGCTCCCCAAGGGCGAAATGCACCATCGGGGCACGCCCGTGGACCCCTCCAAGGTCCATCGGGTGGCGCTGATGACGGTCGAGGGCGAGAAGGACGATATCTCCGGGATCGGCCAGACCAAGGCTGCCCAAACATTGTGCAAGAACCTCCCCGAAGGCATGCGCGAACACCATTTGCAGCCCGACGTCGGCCACTACGGCGTTTTTAATGGTTCGCGCTTCCGGGGCGAGATTTTGCCGAAAATCCGGGGTTTTATCAGAGCCCACCAGCGCCCTAGAAGCGTGCTCAAGCGCGCTTTGGCCCGGGTTGCCTAAACCACAGGCGAGCGTTCCCGCAAACCCCTGTGCTACGTTGGGTCCCTCAGATTCGGTGGCCAACCAAGTGTAGCAGTAGGGAGCTTGGCATGCTGAAGCGGCTCAACCTCGGGCGGGGCGAGACCATAGAAGTCAAAATCAGGGGCTTGGACATCCCCATGCTGCTCCGGCGGAGCGTCCGTGCGCGCCGCTTCAGTCTTCAGGTCAGCGAAGCCCGCCGGGGCGCCGTTCTGACCATGCCGGCCTATTCGAGCTTCGCCGAGGCGGACGAGTTTCTCTCGCGACATTTGGACTGGCTGAAGGAGCGCGTGGCGGGCCTGCCCGAGCCTGTTCCCTTCACCGAAGGCGCGATCATTCCCTTGCGCGGACTGGCTCATGTCCTGCGCTTCGAAGGCTCCGTGCGCCGCCGTGGCGTGGTGTGGGTCGAGGAGCCCGAAGACGCGAAGATCGCTCCGGCCTGGCCGGCCGGCGCACGGGTGGCCAAGAGGCGCCTGCCGCGTCTCCATGTCTCCGGCGAGGAGGAGCACGCGCCGCGCCGCCTGCTCGATTGGCTGAAACGCCAGGCCCATTTCGACCTCAAGCTGCGGGTGGACCTGCACGCGAGGCGCCTGAACCTGAAGCCGAAGCGCATCTTCGTCCGCGACCAGACCACGCGCTGGGGCTCATGCTCCACGTCCGGCGCGCTGTCCTTCTCCTGGCGGCTGGTTCTGGCGCCGCCCTTCGTGCTCGACTATCTCGCGGCGCACGAGGTGGCTCACCTCGGCCATATGAACCACGGCCCGCGCTTCTGGGCCCTGGTGGCGCGCACCATGCCGCGGCACGAGGAGGCGCGAAACTGGCTGCACAAGCACGGCTCCAGCCTGCATGCCTATGGGGCCGAGGGGCTGTCCCAGCCTTCGCAAGGCGTGTCGCCCACCGCCAGCATCGAATAGGTCAGGGAAACTAGCCGCCGCCGAAAAAGCCGAAGACGCGCTGATAGAACGGCCGGTCTTGGCTGGTGCTCTTGATGGTGTTGGCTTGGGCGCCGAAGGGCAGCCGGGCGGCGATGGCGTCTTGGCTGGATCTCGGCCCACGCGTGCCAGGCAGCGGCAAGGGCGCCTTGTCCTGATGCGCATAGACCATGATGTCGTGCCACAGCGACGCCGGCAGCGTGCCGCCCGTGACTTTTTTCATGCGCGTGTTGTCGTCATTGCCGATCCACACGCCGGCCACGTAATGGGCCGTGTAGCCCACGAACCAGGCATCGCGCGAGTTCTGGGTCGTGCCGGTCTTGCCGCCGGCCACGTGGCCGGGAATCGCCGCGCGCTTGCCGGTGCCGCGCACCATCGCCGAATTCAGCATGTCGTTCATGGCGCCCACGTTGTGGAGCGCCACCACCTGGCCGGTGGCCGATTTGCGCCGCTGATACAGCACCTTGCCGTCACCGTTGCGGATGCGGGTAATCACATGGGGCAAGACGCGCATGCCCCCATTGGCAAATGGGGCATAGGCGCCCGCGAGTTCCAGCAGCGTCACTTCGCCGGTGCCGAGCGCGATCGAGGGCTGGGCATGCAGCTCGGAACCGATGCCGAGGCGTTGGGCCGTCTGCATTACGCGCTGAGGCCCCACCTGCGACGTCAGCTTGACGGCCACGGTGTTGAGCGAATGGGCCATGGCGTAGCGGAGCGAGACGTTGCCCTTGTAGTCGTTGGTGTAGTTCTTGGGCTGCCAGCCGCCGATATTGACCGGCCCGTCATAGGCGATCGAATCCGGCGAGTAGCCCGCTTCCAGCGCCGTCAGATAGACGAACGGCTTGAAGGCCGAACCCGGCTGGCGGCGGGCCTTCAGCGCCCGGTCGTAAGGGCTAGCTTTGTAGGAGCGGCCGCCGACCAAGGCCTTCACCGCGCCGGTCGCGGGGTCGAGCACCACCACGGCGCCTTCGCCCGCGTGCAGCGCGCGGCCTTCGCCGTCGAGCAGCTTGCGGAGCTGCTCTTGGCTGGCGCGCTGGAGCCGCGCATCGATCGTCGTGTCGACGATCAGCGCGCCGTCATGCTCGCCCACATATTCCGGCAGGAGCTCCGCCACCCAGTCGACCGCGTAAGGATAGCCGGTATCGTCGCCCTTGGCGCGGAGCTCCAAGGGCTCGTGTCCCGCGGCGCTTGCTTGCTTCTCGGTGAGGAAACCCGCATCCACCATGTTGTCGAGCACGACCTCGGCCCGGGCGCTGGCCGCCTTGACGCTGCGTGTCGGCGCGTAGCGCGACGGCGCTTTCAGGAGGCCTGCGAGCATCGCCGACTGGGGCAGGGAGACGTCGCGCGCCGACCTGCCGAAATAGTGCCGGGCCGCCGCCTCCACGCCGTATGTGCCGCCCCCGAAATAGACCCGGTTGAGATAGAGCTCGAGGATCTCGTCCTTGGTGAAGCGCTGCTCCAGCCAAACCGAGTAGATCAGCTCTTCGAGCTTGCGGACCATCGTGCGCTCAGGTCTGAGGAAGAGGTTCTTGGCGAGCTGCTGGGTGATGGTCGAGCCCCCCTCGACCACGGTGCCGGCGGTGAGATTGCGATAGCTGGCGCGCGCCAGGCCCAAGGGATCGATGCCGAAATGCGAATAGAACCGCCGGTCCTCCGTCGCCATCACCGCCTTGATGAGATGGTCGGGCAGCACGTCGACGCGAATATGGCCCCGGCGCAAGCCCCGCTCGGCGAGCACCGCGCCATCGGCGGCGACAATGGTGACATTGGGCGGCCGGTTGTCGAGCGTGGCGAGCAGCGGGTCCGGCACCCGCGAGATGAAATAAACCACCGCGCCGCCGAGCACGATCGTGCCCCAGATCGCGGCCAGCATGCCGAAGCGCAAGGCCTTGAAGACGTAAGGATGGCGCCGGGCGGCGCGCTTGAGGCGCATCCAGGCGCTCGCGCGCTTTCGTTGCGGGCGGCGCTTTGACGGCGGCCTGCGCCGCGAAAGCGTCTTTGGCGCCACGCGCCGGCGGCCTGCGCCTTGAGGTTTGGGCCTGCGCTTGGCGCCGCTCATGTCAACTCACGCTTAGAAAACATACGGAAAACGACACTCGCCGCCGAAAGGAGAGAATCGCAAGGCTCTTTGCGTGGAAACCTTAAGGTCCGCGCCTTGCCATGGCGTTAAGGATGTGGCGCCCGACCGCTAAACGTCGAGGTTGGCGACTTGCAGCGCGTTGTCCTGGATGAACTCGCGCCGGGGCTCGACCACGTCGCCCATCAGCCGCGAGAAGATGTCGTCGGCGTCCTCGCCTTCCTTGATCTTCACTTGCAAGATGGTGCGGCTCTCCACATCGAGCGTGGTCGCCCACAGCTGGTCGGGGTTCATCTCTCCGAGGCCCTTGTAGCGCTGGAGCGACAAGCCCTTCTGGCCGGTCTCCATCACCGCGCTCAACAGGTCGGACGGGCCGTAGACGAACAGGCGCGTCTCCTTGCGCTTCAGAGTGGCCGGCTTGGCATAGACCTCTTGCAGGTGCCCCGCATACTGGTCGAGCTTGAGCGCGTCGGCGGAGGCGATGAACGGCCCGTCGATCAGATGGGATTCCATCACGCCGCGCAGCTCCCGCCAGAAACGAAGCCCGCCCTCGGGCAACGCCTCGCCATGCCAGCCCTGCTCGGTCTCCTCCGACAGTACGTCGAGCCGCCGGGCGATATAGGCGGCCGCCTCTTGCGCTTCCTCGGCGTCTTTGAGGAATTTCGGGGCAAGCGCCCCGGCGATGGCCGCTTGCTCGATGATGAAGCGCGGGTAGCGGTTGTGCAGACCGCTCAGGATGCTCGTGATCTTGCGCGCCTGATTGACGATGTCGCGCAAATCCCCGCCGGCCCGCGCGGCGTTGTCGCCTGTCAGGAGCACGGCGTCTTCGAGCCCCTCGCCGATCAGATAGTCCTGGAGGCTTGTCTCGTCCTTGAGATAGCGCTCCTGGTTGCCGCGCTTCACCTTGTAGAGCGGAGGCTGGGCGATGAAGAGATGACCCGCCTCGATGATCGGCAGCATCTGCCGGTAGAAGAAGGTGAGCAGCAGCGTGCGGATATGCGAGCCGTCCACGTCCGCGTCCGTCATGATGATGATCTTGTGGTAGCGGAGCTTCGCCACGTCGAACTCATCGCCGATGCCCGTGCCGAGCGCGGTGATGAGCGTCCCGATTTCCTGGCTCGACAGCATCTTGTCGATGCGCGCGCGCTCCACGTTGAGGATCTTGCCGCGCAGAGGCAGCACGGCCTGGAAGGCCCGGTCGCGCGCCTGCTTGGCGCTGCCGCCGGCGGAATCGCCCTCGACCAGGAAGAGTTCCGACTTGGCGGGATCGCGTTCCTGACAGTCGGCGAGCTTGCCCGGCAGCGAGGCCACGTCGAGCGCGCCCTTGCGGCGGGTGAGGTCGCGGGCCTTGCGCGCGGCTTCGCGCGCCGCGGCGGCCTCTACGATCTTCTGCACGATGTTGCGCGCTTCGCCCGGGTTCTCCTCGAACCATTGCGAGAGCCGCTCGGCCATCACGCTTTCGACCACGGGGCGCACTTCCGAGGAGACGAGCTTATCCTTGGTCTGGCTTGAGAATTTCGGGTCCGGCACTTTCACCGAAAGCACGCAGGTGAGGCCCTCGCGCGCGTCGTCACCGGTCAGCGCCACCTTCTCTTTCTTGGCGATGCCCGACTCCGCGGCATAGGTGTTGACGGTGCGCGTCAGCGCCGCGCGGAAGCCGGCCAGATGCGTGCCGCCGTCGCGCTGCGGGATGTTGTTCGTGAAGCACAAGACGTTCTCGTGGTAGCTGTCGTTCCACCACAAGGCGGCTTCCACGGTGATCCGGCTTTGCGTCTTCTCCACCACCACGGGCTCGGTGATGAGCGGGTGCTTGGTGCGGTCCAGGAACTGCACGAAGGCGCGCAAGCCGCCCTCATAGTGCAGCTCTTCGGTCTTCGGCTCCACGCCGCGCAGGTCCGATAGGATGATGCGCACACCAGAATTCAAAAACGCGAGCTCGCGCAAGCGATGCTCCAGCGTCGCGTAGTCGAACTCGATCATCGTGAAGGTCTCGGTACTCGGCACGAAGGTGATGCGCGTGCCGGTCTTGCCTTCGGCATCGCCGGTCGCTTTGAGCGGCGCCACGGGTACGCCGTGAGCGAAGCGAAGCTGGTGCTCCTTGCCGTCACGCCAGATCGTGAGATCGAGCGTGCTCGACAGCGCGTTCACCACGGACACGCCGACGCCATGCAGGCCGCCCGACACCTTGTAGGAGTTCTGGTCGAACTTCCCGCCGGCATGGAGCTGCGTCATAATCACTTCGGCCGCCGACACGCCTTCGCCCTTGTGGATCTCGGTCGGAATCCCGCGGCCGTTGTCTTCCACGGTGACCGAGCCGTCGGCGTTGAGCGTCACGTTGATCGCGTCGCAATAGCCCGCGAGCGACTCGTCGATGGCGTTGTCCACCACCTCGTAGACCATGTGGTGAAGGCCCGAGCCGTCGTCCGTGTCGCCGATATACATGCCCGGCCGCTTGCGCACGGCATCGAGCCCCTTCAGCACTTTGATCGACTCTGCGCCGTAATCGGCCGCGGCTTCAGCCTTGCGTTTGGCAGCTGGTGTCATGGTTCCCTGAGGTGTCTTTGAAGGTGGTTTTAGGTCTTCCGCCGAGGGCCCCGAGAGGCCCCCTGATTCACGTATCGATACTACCCCGATTCACCGCCAAGATTTGGGCATCTTGCGCAATCGGCGAAAAAAGTTCCCTGTCTGTTCCAGTCATCCAAGCCTGGACTCCAAGCCGCAGAATTTCGCCAAAAAGCGCCTCCCGGCGGGCTGCATCCAGGTGCGCCGCGACCTCGTCCAGCAGGACGAGCGGGGCGGTGCCTTCGAGCGTCTTGATCAGCTCGGCTTTGGCCAGGACGAGGCCGAGAAGGAGGGCCTTTTGCTCCCCCGAGGAGCACTGGGCGGCGGGCGCGTTTTTCGGCCCATGCACCACTAATAGGTCGCTCAGATGCGTTCCTTCAAGGGTGCGCGACGCCGCACGATCCCGCTCCCGGCCTTCCTCCAGAAGGATGCGGAACACGTCCTCAACCTCGGTCGCCGGGCGGGTCGAAAGCTCCGTTTCGAGGGTGCCGTGGAGCGCCAGCACCGCGTGCGGAAAGGGGCCTTGGCCACGAGCCTCCTGGGTCTCCTCGATGAGCGCCGTCAGCCGCTCGACCGCGTCGAGCCGGGCCGCGGCGATGGCCACGCCGGCCTCCGCCATCTGCTCCTCAAGCCCCTCGAACAGGGCGCGCGAATATTCCCGCAGCTGGAACAGACGATTGCGCTGGCGCATGGCCCGATCGTACCGGGAAAGCGGCGTACGCATCTTCGGGTCGATGGCAAGCATCAGCCGGTCGAGAAAGCGCCGGCGCTCCGAGGCCGCGCCCGTGAACAGCCCGTCCATGGCGGGGATCAGGAACACGTGCTTGACGTAGTCTCCGAGTGCGCCCGTGCTGCGGTCCTTGCCGGCGATGCGCACGGTGCGGCCCGCGCCTTCCTCGCGTGTGCCCGGCAGGAAGCCGGTGCCGATCTCGACCTCGCCGTGCCGCGTCGAAACCGTCGCGGCGATCGCAAACCCTCCGGCGCCGTCCTTGCGCGCGAGCTCCGCGTAGGGGCGACCGCGCAGGCCGTGACCCGGGCCGAGCAGGGACACCGATTCGAGGAGATTGGTCTTGCCCGAACCGTTGTCGCCCACGAGCACGACGGGTCTTGCGTCGAGATCGAGCCGCGCTTGCGCATAATTGCGGAAGTCGGTCAGCTTGAGCGTGCGGACGGCAAGCCGCTCGAGGCCGGTTGGGGACGTCTGCGCGTCGTCGATATCGTGCTCGCGCGGCTTTGCGCTCATACCCGCATCGGCATGAGCACGTAGAGCGCCGACGGATCCTTCACGTCGCGCACCATGGTGGGCGAGCCCGGATCGGCGAGCAGGAATTCGGCCGCTTCGCTTTCAAGCTGCTGCGAGATGTCGAGCAGATAGCGGGCGTTGAAGCCGATCTCGAGCGGATCGAAGCCGTACTCGACGGAAAGTTCCTCCGTGGCGCTGCCCGACTCCGGGTTGTTGACCGACAGCGTCAGCTTGCCGTCGCTGAGCGCGAGCTTCACCGCGCGGCCCTTGTCGCTGGAGAGCGTCGAGACGCGGTCCACGGCCTGGGCGAAGCTGGCGTTGTCCACTTCGAGCCGCTTGTCGTTTCCTTGCGGGATGACCCGCTCATAGTCCGGGAAGGTGCCGTCGATCAGCTTCGAGGTCAGCACGACCCGCCCGTCGGAGATCTTGATCTTCGACGGCGACAGCTCGACGCGGACTTCGCCATCTTCGTTCTCCACGAGCTTGGAGAGTTCCGTCACCGTCTTACGCGGCACGATCACGCCGGGCATGCCCTTGGCGCCTGAGGGAAGCGGCAGCTCCACTTGCGCCAGCCGGTGCCCGTCCGTGGCGACCGCGCGCAAGGTCTCCTTGCCGTCGGTTTCCGCCTGGTGAAGGTAGATGCCGTTCAGGTAGTAGCGCGTCTCCTCCGTGGAGATGGCGAAGCGCGTCTTCTCGATCAGGCGCTTGAGGTCGGCGGCAGGCAAGGTGAAGGCATAGCCGAGATCTTCGATCGACAGCTCCGGAAAATCGTCCGCGGGCAACGTCTGGAGCGAGAACTGCGCCGGGCCGCTGGTCATGACCAGCCGCTCCTGCTCGGCGTCGCGGCTAAGCTCGATCTCGCCGTCCGGCAGCTTGCGCACGATGTCGTAGAACATATGCGCAGGCACGGTGACGGCGCCGTCGCCCTTTGAGGTGCAGCCCACCGTCTCCACGAGCTCCATGTCGAGATCGGTCGCGGTGAGCTTCAACGTATTCGAGCCGACCGTGAGCAGCACGTTCGACAGGATGGGAATGGTGTTGCGCCGCTCGACCACGCTGGCCACATGGGCGAGCGCCTTCGCGAGACCGGGCTTGTCGATGGTAAGGCGCATGGTTGGAGGATACCCCGAAATTGACGCTTTCACCTGTGCATCCGGCCCCGGCCCAAGGCTTTGAGCCCCGGTGGAAATCGTGCGGACACCTGGGTGAGAAGCTAAGAACTCCCGGCAAGACCTTGCCGTGACGGGGGTCATATTTCAAGGGGCACGAACGGGCCTATCCAGCCTGTCCGGCGGCCCCGCCAGAGTCGCGATAGTCGTTCGTTGGCATTGGATCGCCGGTGAGCGCGGCCGGGGGTGTTGGTTTACGGCCCCGTACCGAATCGTGCATTTAATCGGATAAACAGGCTCGGAGGAACGACATGACGCAGGCCAATCGCCTGTCGTGGGCGCTGCTCATCCTCTACGCGGCGGTGGAGATAATCCGCGCCCTCATGCCGGACGCGATTCCGCTTCCGGTGGCCGCGGCGATCATCACATTCCTCCCCTTCATCTTCGCCTTCGTCCACGGTCTTCAGACCTACACGGCGAGGAGCTTCGCGGTATTCGTCGTGGTCTGCTTCGTCGTCAGCAACACGATGGAGAATATGAGCATCATGACCGGGTTTCCGTTCGGTCACTACTACTACACGGAGATCCTGGGTCCGAAGCTGTTCCTCGTCCCCATCCAGGTCTTCGCGGCGTATTTCGGGATGGGCTACGTGTCGTGGACCGTCGCGCGCGCGATCCTCTGGGACTTTGAGGGGCCACGCCCTGCTCTTCGGGTGATCACGTTGCCCGTCGTCGCCGCCTTCGTCATGGTGGCCTGGGACCTCACCTGCGACCCGCTCGCCTCGACGGTTCAGCAGCGCTGGATCTGGCTCGACGGCGGCGGCTATTTCGGCGTGCCGTTCGTAAATTTCCTCGGCTGGTACCTGACCGTGTTCTTGTTCTTCCAGCTCTTCGCACTCTATTGCCGCCGGTGGGATGTGCCCATTGCCCCGCCTGAGCGCCCTAAGGCTTATGCGCTTCAGGCCATCGGGCTCTACACGGCAACGGCGCTCTATTATGTGCTAGCCTTCACCCGCGCACCCGGAGGCACGGTTGCCGATCATGCCGGCGTTGTCTGGCGTGTCGGCGACATTTACACCACCGCGGCCCTCGTTGCGATCTTCGTGATGGGAGCCTTTGCGGCCGTCGCCGCCGCGGTGACGGCAGAACGCCATTCGCAGCAGGCTTAGCTAAAGCGGCGGGAGAGGCCTTGGTCCAGACAAGGCGCCTCCCGCCTTTCCCTCTAGTCGCGCAGCAGGCGCTTCAGAAGCTCGATCTCCTCGCGGAGCTGGTTGTCGTCGGTCATGAGCTGCTCGATCTTGCGGATCGCGTGCAGCACGGTGGTGTGGTCGCGGTTCCCGAAGCGCCGGCCGATTTCGGGCAGCGACCGGGAGGTGAGCAGCTTGGCAAGGTACATGCCGATCTGCCGCGGCCGCACGATCGACCGGTTACGCCGCCCCGACAGGAGATCGCCGCGGTTGACCCCGTAATGCTTGGACACGGTCCGCAGGATGTCGTCGATGCGGACCCGACGGGGCTCCGTGCCCCGCATGAGATCGCGCACGATCTGCTCGGCCCCGGCGATGGTGACGGGCTCGTCGGTGAGCTGGTAGCTCGCCCGCAAACGATGCACCGCGCCTTCGAGTTCGCGCCCGCTCTCCGTCAGCCGCTCGGCCAGGAACGCCAATACCGTATCCGACACTTCGAGCCCGGCCGTCTCCGCGCAGGCCTCTTGCGCGCGTTTCTCCAGGATCTTGTGACGCAGCTCGTAGTCCATGGTCTTCATTTCGGCCACGAGCCCGCCGCCGAGCCTCGAGCGCATCCGCATGTCGAGCTTGTCGAGATGGGTCGGGGCGCGGTCGGCCGCGACCACGACCTGCCTGCCGCCGTCGATCAGCGAGTTCAGCGTGTGGCAGAACTCCTGCTGGATGGTCGGACCTTGCAGGAACTCCATGTCGTCGATCAGGAGAATGTCGATATTGCGCAGCTTCTCCTTGAAGGCGAGCGCATCGCGGGCGCGCAAGGCCTGCACGAAGCCGGACATGAAACGCTCGGCCGTGAGATAAAGCACCTCGGCTTCGGGGTTCTGCTGCTTCACCTCCCAGGCGATGGCGTGCAGGAGATGCGTCTTCCCCAATCCGACATTTCCATGCAGGAACAATGGGTTGAACGGAGACTGCGGGCTCGACGAGGCATGGGCCACTTGCTTCGCCGCGGCGTGCGCCAGCTTGTTCGAGTTGCCCACGACGAAGCTTGCGAAGCTCAAGCGCGGATCGAGCGGCGAACCCTCGAAACCCTCATAGCCCGTGCGCAGCGGCATGGGCAGCTGCGCCCGGTCGGTCGCCGCCGGCGATGGAGTTTGACGCGCGCAGGGCGTTTCCTTGGGCGGCTCGATGGTGAAATGCGGCTGCCGCACGGTGAACTCGACCCGCTCGGCGCTCGGCCACTCGCCTTGCGCCTGCTTCAAGACGGAGTCGTAGTAATGCGTCTTGAGCCAATTTCGTAAAAAACGGGTGGCCACGCTGAGATGGACGATGCCGCCGTCCACCTCTTCGATCTCCACGCCCCTAAACCAGCTGGCGTAGACGTCCTCGCCCAGCTCGCCGCGCAACCGCGATTTTACCCGCGCCCAAGCGCTGCTCGGCGCGCACTGCTCCTCTTGCTGGGGCTCTGCGTGTGGAGCCCGTGCCTGTGCCTCTGCCACGGTGTTTTTCTTTCCTATTCATTTTTTGTCGCGCCATTACGCACCGCACGCATCAACTTGAGCAGCCAACTGATATAGACGCGGACAGCCACAACCGTCCCGTCGACCGGCCCCTAGCCTTGCTGCCAGGGCAGTCCGATCGCTTTCCAACCTTGTAGGGTGCCGCGATGTCGCGCGTCGTCGAGCGGGCCTTCGAACCCCTCCGAGACGTTATGACAAGCGCCATACCCCGCCGCCGCCATTGCCTTGGCCGCGGCCAGGCTCCGGCTTCCCGAACGGCAAATGAAGAACAGGTCGTCGTCTGACTGGACACCGAGCGCCTCCAACTCGTTGGCAAGGCGTTCGGCAAAGCGCGGATCCACGGACTGATCGGGAAAGGTCTGCCACTCCACGAGGACAGTCCGTTTGCCCAAAGGCCCGAGATCGGGAATCCCTACATAGGTCCACTCCGCGCGGGTTCGCACATCGACAAGTTGCGCTCGAGGGTTCGCCTGAAGGCCCTTCCAGGCCGTTGCCACATCGACCTCATCGACCGCGTTTTCATCGGAGTGCGCGCCCAAGATCGAGCCTCCTCCCCCAAAAAAGTCAGCACCTTATAAGAACAGTTTCTGCGCTGACGACAATACGTGGTGACCTGACGCAATTTACACCCACAATATTCACAGCTTACGCATAAGAATTCCACAAGAAGTTCATCCCTCCTTACTGCGAAGACAAAGAAAACCTGTCCTGGCAACGGCCAAGGGCAAGATACTCAATTGTAAGGAGGGGACTTCCCCGTTCGGTTAACCAGACTATACACACGCAAACCCCGCCAATCAAGCGAACGAAGGGGGTGCAAATGGTAGTATTGATCAGTAAGCGGCACGACGAGTGCCCGCGCCCAAGCCTCTGTGTCGAAAGCGTGAATCGACCGCGTTTGGGAGGAAATCGCGACTAAATGGGGACTTTTGCCCCGTGCCTTGCCTCAATTTTTTTTTCCCAGGGGGTAGCCGGTGGAAAACTAGCCGCCCGCCGCCGGGCCCTCCGCACGTCAAGCAATTGATATAGTCGTAGAATTGACATGCCGCGCTCGCGCGCACGTCAGCGCTTCCGCGCAACGCTGTGGCGCAAAGGCAACAAACTCTGTGTCGGGGAAAGCCGGGGAGCGCTTCCATCGCGCTAGGCAACGCAGCGAGACACCCCATTGGCGCGCCGCTATGTATCCCAAATGGGCGCTGCTGGGCGTCCAAATTGCGCTGTTACGCACCCATGGCGACGACGCGCTTGGAGAGCCGCGAGACTTTGCGGGACGCGGCACGGCGATGAAGGATGCCCTTCTGGGCGGTGCGCGCCATGACCGGCTCGGCCTCTTTCAGGGCGACCTGGGCGGCCTCCTTGTTGCCGGTCGCGATGGCCTCCTCGACCTTGCGGATCGAAGAGCGCATATGGCTGCGCCGCGCCTTGTTGACGGCGGTACGGCGGGTGATCTGGCGAACGGCTTTCTTCGCCGACTTCGTATTGGCCATGTGTAGGGTCCTTGAGGCGGATTTCGGTTCGCGGAAAAGCACGCGGAAAACGCGGCAAGAACGCGAAATTTGAGCTGCTCTATAGCGAGCGCCCCCTCAAGCGTCAACTGGGCAGGGCGGGAGGCTCGCCCGCTCCATATGCGCGAGGGTGCGCCCTAGCGGTTCTTGAACGCGGGCTTCCGCTTCTCGATGAAGGCCGCCATGCCCTCTTTCTGGTCCTCGGTGGCGAACAGCGAGTAGAACTGGCCGCGCTCGAAGCGGGTGCCTTCCGCGAGCGTCGTAGCGAAGCCCCGGTTGATCGCTTCCTTGATCATCATCACCGCGTGCTGGGACAGGTTGGCGATCTTGTCGGCGACCTTCATGGCCTCTTCGAGCAGCTCATCCGCCGGGATGACCCGGCTGACCAGGTTCGCCCGTTCGGCTTCCTCCGCCTTCATCATCCGGCCCGTGAGGCAAAGCTCCATGGCCTTGGCCTTTCCCACCGCGCGCGTCAGACGTTGCGTGCCGCCGGCGCCCGGCATGATGCCGAGATTGATCTCGGGCTGGCCGAACACGGCGGTGTCGGCGGCGAGGATGATGTCGCAACTCATGGCGAGCTCGCAGCCGCCGCCCAGCGCATAACCCCCCACCGCGGCGATGATGGGCTTTCTGATGTTCCCGATCTTGTCGAACGGGGCCAGGAAGTCGCTGCCATAGGCTTCCACGAAGGTCTTGGTGTGCATCTCCTTGATGTCCACGCCGGCGGCGAAGGCCTTCTCGTTGCCGGTGATGACGATGCAGCCGATGGTGGCATCGGCCTCGAAGGCCTTCAGCGCTTGGTTGAGCTCGGCGATGAGCTGCGTGTTCAGCGCGTTCAGCGCCTGCGGCCGGTTGAGCGTGATGAGCCCGACTTTGCCTTCGCGGGTGACCAGCAGCGTTTCGTAGGGGTTTGCTCCGGGCGCCTCTTCGCCCCGTGCGATCTCTTCGACATACATGTGATTGCGTTCCCTTATTTCTGGCAGGTTGGACAGAAGAAGGTCGAACGGCCGCTTTGAACCACGCGGCGGATGATGCCGCCGCAGCCGGTCCGGGTGCAGGGTTTACCTGCGCGGCCATAGACCTTGAAACGATGCTGGAACCGTCCGAGCCGGCCGTCCGTGTGGCGATAGTCGCGCAAGGACGATCCGCCGGCCTTGATGGCGCTTTGCAGCACCGTCTTGATCCCTTCGACGAGCGCTTCCGTCTTTTTTGTTGGCTTGCCGGATTTGGTGGTGAGCGTTCCGGCGAGCTTGAGTGGCGAGATGCGCGCCCGATAGAGCGCCTCGCACGCATAGATATTCCCCAGACCCGCGATCAGCCGTTGATCGAGGAGGGCGGCCTTGATCGAGGTCGCCTTGCCTTTGAGCCTGCCCGCGAGCCATTCGGAGGTGAGGTCGTCGCCAAGGGGCTCGACGCCAAGGCCTTTGAAGAGCGCGTGACTCTCGAGCGTCGCGGCCGGCACCAGATCCATGATCCCGAAGCGGCGCACGTCGGAGTAGCGGATCGCCGAGCCGTCCCCGAGATGGAAGACGATGTGCTCGTGCTTCGGAACGGCCTTTTGAGGGTGCGCGAAGCGTCCGGGGGCGGCCGCCGTGCCGTTCGCCTTGTCGATGGCGAAGCGGCCGGTCATGCCGAGATGCATGACGAGCACCTCGCCGTCGTCGAGCCGGGCGAGCAGATATTTGGCCCGCCGGTCGAGCGCCTCGATCCTGCGGCCCTCGAGGCGCTCTCCGAAACGCTTGGGCAGCGGAAAGCGCAAATCGGGCCGGCGCTGCTCCACGCGGGCAAAGGCGTTGCCCACCAGAATGGGTTCCAGCCCACGGCGCACGGTCTCCACTTCAGGCAGTTCCGGCATGGCGTTCCAGTATAGTGCAGCGCAGAACAAATCTCATTGCACTGCAACAATAGCCTGAACTGGGGGCTTAGGCTATTGTCCGCTGCCATGTCAGAGGACCTCAAGAACCGTGACGCCGAGACCAGCTTCGGCTTTGCCAGCGTGCCCGAAAGTGATCGCCAAGGCCTTGTGAACAAGGTCTTTTCCAAGGTCGCCAGCCGCTACGACCTGATGAACGACCTGATGTCGGGCGGCCTGCACCGGCTGTGGAAGGCAGAGTTCATCAACATGCTGGCGCCGCCGAAGAGCGGAACGCCGTTCGCGCTTATCGACGTGGCGGGCGGCACCGGCGACATCGCCTTCCGCTTTCTTGATGCGGTGGGGCCGGGCGGCAGCGCGGTGATCTGCGACATCTCCAAGGAGATGATCGAGGCCGGAAAATCCCGCGCCAAAGGCAGAGGACCGCTCACCTTCGTGCAAGGCAATGCCGAAGCCTTGCCATTCGAGAGCGGGCGCTTCGACGCCTATACGATCGCCTTCGGCATCCGCAACGTCACCCATATCGACCGGGCGCTGGCGGAGGCCTTTCGCGTTTTGAAGCCCGGCGGCCGGTTCCTGTGCCTGGAGTTCTCGTCCGTGGAGATACCGCTGCTCGACACGCTCTATGACGCCTATTCCTTCAACGCCATCCCGCGCTTGGGCCACCTTGTCGCCGGGGATGCGGAGTCCTATCGCTATCTCGTGGAAAGCATAAGGCGCTTCCCCGATCAGGAGCGCTTCGCCGAGATGATAAGAGATGCGGGCTTCGAGCGTGTGGGCTATCGAAACCTGACAGGTGGCATCGCGGCTATCCATTCGGGCTGGCGAATTTGATGAGGCGACAGACGTGAATGCCATCGCCAATATGGCGCGGCTGACCAAGGCGGGGGCGACCCTTGCCTGGAGCGGCGCGCGCGTGCTGCCTGCGGACACCAAGCTGTCGGGGCCGCTCGCCGTGTTCGGCCGGGTCACGGCGCCTCTCAGAAAGAACGGCGCGGCGTCGGGCAACCAGGCGCGGCTCTCCGACGCGCTGACCTCGCTCGGGCCGTCCTACATCAAGCTCGGCCAGTTTCTCGCCACCCGCGACGACATCATCGGGCGCGAGCTCGCCCGCGACCTGTCGACCTTGCAAGACCGCTTGCCCCCGTTCTCGCAAGACGACGCGGTGAAAGCGGTGGAGACGGAGCTCGAAGCGCCGATCGGCGAGATCTTCGCCGAGTTCGGGCCGCCCGTCGCGGCGGCGTCAATCGCCCAAGTGCACAAGGCCAAGGTGAAACAGCCGGACGGCACGCTAAAAGACGTGGCGGTGAAGGTGCTGCGGCCGGGCATCGAGCAGCGCTTCAAAAGGGACCTCGACTCTTATTTCTTTGCCGCGCGCATGATCGAGCGCTTCCACGCGCCGTCACGGCGTCTGCGCCCCATCGCCGTGGTGGACACGCTGGCGAAATCCGTCGCCATCGAGATGGATCTGCGCATGGAAGCGGCCGCCATCTCCGAGATGGCCGAGAATAGCAAGGACGACGAAGGCTTTCGTGTGCCAAAGGTCGATTGGACACGCAGCGCGCGCCGCGTGCTGACGCTCGACTGGATCGACGGTACGCCGATGAACGATCTGGAGAAGCTCAAGGCGCAAGGCCACGACTTGAAGGCGCTTGGGGCGCGCCTGATGCAGACCTTCCTGCGCCACGCGATGCGCGACGGCTTCTTCCATGCCGACATGCATCCGGGAAATCTCTTTGTCGACGGGGACGGCAATATCGTCGCCGTCGATTTCGGCATCATGGGCCGCTTGAGCATGAAGGAACGGCGCTTCCTCGCCGAAATCCTCTACGGGTTCATCACCCGCGACTATGCGCGGGTCGCGCAAGTGCATTTCGAGGCGGGCTACGTCCCGCGCAAGCATTCCGTCGCGCAGTTCGCGCAAGCTCTGCGCGCCATCGGCGAGCCGATCATGGACCGGCCGGCGAGCGAGATCTCCATGGCGCAGCTCCTCGGCCAGCTCTTCCAGTACACCGAGGTCTTCGACATGCAGACCCGGCCAGAGCTCATCCTGCTGCAGAAGACCATGGTGGTGGTCGAGGGTGTGGGCCGCAGCCTCGATCCCGATCTCAATATCTGGGTGGTGGCCGAGCCCGTGGCCAAGGAGTGGCTCGAAAGTCAGCTGGGCGCCGGCGCGCGGCTGGAGCAAGCCGCCGAGAGCGCCGCTTCCGTGGGCCGGTTCGTGGGCGATCTGCCGCGGCTCCTGCTTCAAGCCGAGCGTACGGTGGACGCGTTCGGGGCCATGGTCGAGGACGGCTTGCACCTGGACGACCGGAGCGTCGAGCGGCTGGCCGAGGCGCAAGCCCATAAGGACCGCTGGAGCCGGACCGGCATCTGGGTCGGCGCTGTCGCGCTCGTTACCATCGCGTTCGCGCTTCTGTTTTGAGGGCCCTGCTAACCCTATTTATTGTCATTGCCCGGCTTGACCCGCCTGCGGCCCGAAGCTGTGGTAATTGAAGCCCTCAATCAGAAGCCTTCGGCGGGCGAAGGGCCGGGCAATCCAGTAACCACCGTCAAACCATTATTGCTAAGGTCGTGGCGACTGGATTTCCGACTTCCTGGGAATGACGCGGAGCAAGACGAAAGTGCAAGGAAAGCGCATCCTTCTGATCGTCGGGGGCGGCATCGCCGCCTATAAGGCGCTGGAGCTCGTCCGCCGCTTGAAAGAGGGGGGCGCATCCGTGCGCGTCATTCTGACGAAAGGCGGCGCCGAGTTCGTCACGCCGCTCTCCTTCTCCGTGCTGTCCGAGGAGAAGACCTTCACAGACCTGTTCGATCTCAAGGAAGAGGCGGAGATCGGCCACATCCGCCTGTCGCGCGAAGCCGATCTCGTCGTGGTGGCGCCTGCGACCGCCGACCTGCTCGCCAAGATGGCGACGGGCACGGCCTCCGATCTTGCCTCAACCGTGCTGCTCGCCACCGACAAGCGTGTGTTGGTGGCGCCCGCCATGAACGTGCGCATGTGGCAGCACCCGGCGACGCGCCGCAACGTCACGACGCTCCGCGCCGACGGCATTCACTTCGTAGGCCCCGAAGAAGGCGAGATGGCGTGCGGCGAGTTCGGTCCCGGCCGCATGGCAGAGCCGGAAGCGATCGTGAGCGCCATCGCGCGGCTTCTTTCCGAAAAGCAGAAGGGCCCGCTCACCGGCCGTCACGTGCTGATCACCTCGGGTCCCACCCACGAGCCGGTCGATCCCGTGCGCTATATCGCCAACCGTTCTTCCGGCAAGCAGGGCCATGCGCTGGCGCGCGCCGCGCTTGCTTTCGGGGCCCGCGTGACGCTGGTCTCCGGCCCGGTGAATTTGCCCAACATCGAAGGCGTGAACGCGGTCAAGGTCGAGACGGCCCAAGAGATGCTGGACGCGGTGCTCGACGCGCTTCCCGCCGACATCGCCGTTTGTGCCGCCGCCGTCGCCGATTGGCGCGCGAGTGCCGAAGCCGCGCAGAAGCTCAAGAAAGAGCGCGGCGCCGATGTCTCGCTGAGCCTCGCCCAGAATCCGGACATCCTGGCGACCATCGCCATTCCAGGGCCGCAGCGCCCGGAGCTGGTCATCGGCTTTGCCGCCGAGACGGAGAACGTCGTGGACTACGCGCGCGCCAAGCGGCGCGCCAAGGGGGCGGACTGGATCGTCGCCAATGACGTGTCGGCGGGCACCGGCATCATGGGTGGCGACCGCACGCAAGTGCATCTCGTGACCGGCGCGGGCGTCGAGGATTGGCCGGCCATGAGCAAGGACGAGATGGCGGCGCGCCTTCTGGCACGGGCGGCCGAGTCTTTGTCCAGCGTGCGCTCGGCGGCCGAATGAGCGTCACGCTCCGGATCTTGACCCTCCTGCACGGCGAGGGACTGCCGCTTCCCGCCTACCAGTCGGAACACGCGGCAGGCTTCGATCTGCTGGCTGCCGTGCCCGAAGATGGTGCCCTCTTCCTCGATCCGAGCGATCGCGTGCTCGTGCCGACCGGGCTCGTCTTCGAACTGCCCCAAGGCTTCGAAGCCCAAGTGCGGCCCCGATCGGGGCTCGCGCTCAAACACGGCATTACGGTCTTGAACAGCCCCGGCACGATCGACGCGGACTATCGCGGCGAGGTGAAGGTGCTGCTCATCAATCTCGGCAGCGAGCGGTTTCTCATTCAGCGCGGCGACCGCATCGCCCAAGCCGTCATCGCGCCGGTGACCCATGTGGAGATCGTCGCGGCGGACGCGCTGAGCGGCACAACGCGCGGCGGTGGCGGTTTCGGCTCCACCGGCTAGTCGCCCTGGCAGCTTCTGCCCGCAAGGCATAGATTGAGCCCATGCTCACCCAAGACGAAATCGCGCGCTACCGGCGCCATCTGGTGCTGAAGGAGATTGGCGGCGAAGGCCAGCAGCGCCTCAAAGCCGCGCGCGTGCTTGTGATCGGCGCGGGCGGCCTCGGCTCGCCTCTGATCCTTTATCTCGCCGCGGCCGGCATCGGCCAGATCGGCATCATCGACGACGACCGGGTGAGCCTCGACAACCTTCAGCGCCAGATCGTGCACGATACCGGCGCCGTCGGCCGGTCGAAGACCAAGAGCGCGGCCGCGACCGTCGAGCGTCTTAATCCCCATGTGGCGACGAAGCTTTACACCACGCGCCTCGTCGCGGAGAACGCGCTCGATATCTTGCGCGGCTACGACATCGTTGCCGACGGTTCCGACAATTTCGCCACGCGCTATCTGGTCAACGACGCCAGCTATTTCGCGAAGGTGCCGCTGGTCGCCGCCGCGCTCGGGCCCTTCGACGGGCAGTTGACCACCTTCCGCGCGTTCGAGACCGACGCCGAAGGCAACCCGCGCCCCAACTACCGCTGTCTGTTTCCGGAGCCCCCGCCGGAAGGCACCGTGCCGGCCTGCTCGGAAGCGGGCATCCTCGGCGCGGTGGCGGGCGTGCTCGGCTGCCTCCAGGCGGTCGAGGTGGTCAAGGAACTGCTCGGCGTCGGCGAAGGGTTGGTTGGCCGGCTCCTTCTCTATGATGCTCTCCAAGCCCGGTTTTCCGCCGTGAACTATGCTTGGGACCCGGCGAACCCGCTGAACGGCAGAAATCCGCGCTTTCGCGACATGAGCCACCATCGCGCCCGAGCCCCGGCTGCCGCGCAATAGAGTTTTTCAATCTTTTCAGCCGAGGGTTGCGGGCGAGGGATCCTTGCAGTGCTCGGCCGCGTCCGGGCGTCACCATGAGGCTGCGCCATGGCCACACAGACCATCACCGTGGAGTGCGCGATCGCCGGCGGCGGCCCCGCCGGTGTCATGCTCGGCTTTCTCTTGGCGCGGGCCGGGGTCGACGTGGTCGTGCTGGAGAAGCACGAGGACTTCTTCCGCGACTTCCGGGGCGACACCATCCACCCCTCGACCCTGGAGCTTATGTACGAGCTCGGCTTGATCGATGAATTCCTCAAGCGGCCCCACCAGGAGGTCCGCGAGCTCGGCGCACAGATCGGCGATGAGCTGGTACAGATCGCCGATTTCTCGCATCTGCCGACCCACTGCAAGTTCCTGGCGTTCATGCCGCAATGGGATTTCCTCAACTTTCTGGCCGATGCGGGCAAGCGCTACCCGACCTTTCATCTGCGCATGCGGGCGGAGGTGGACGAGCTCCTGAAGGACGGCGACCGGGTCGTGGGCCTGAAAGCGGCGACGCCGCAAGGCGATCTGGAAGTGCACGCCGATCTCGTCGTCGGCACCGACGGCCGTCACTCGACCGTGCGCAAGCTTGCCGGCTTCGAGGTGGAAGACCGCGGCGCGCCTATGGACGTGCTGTGGCTGCGCCTCTCAAGACACGCGGACGACGGGGTCGACAGCCTCGGGCGCATCGAGCCTGGCCGCTTCTTCATCATGATCGACCGCGGCGACTATTGGCAGTGCGCTTTCGTCATCCCGAAAGGCGGCTTCAACGAACTGCGCCGCAAAGGCCTCGAAGCCTTCCGCTTGGCGATTGTTGCGCTGAACCCGAAACTGTCCGACCGGGTGCGCGAGATTGGCTCTTGGGACGACGTGAAACTGCTCACCGTGGCGGTCGATCGTCTGAAACGCTGGTACGCGCCGGGGCTGCTGTGCATCGGCGATGCGGCCCATGCCATGTCGCCCATCGGCGGCGTCGGCATCAATCTTGCCGTTCAGGACGCGGTCGCCACCGCCAATATTCTCGCCACGCCGCTGCGCGAGGGGAAGGTGACCGAAGAGGATCTGCGCAAGGTGCAGAAGCGGCGGCAATGGCCGACCGAGATGACCCAGGCGCTCCAGATCTTCATCCAGAACCGCGTCGTCTCCAACGTGCTCACCATGAAATCACGGCCGAAGCCGCCCTTTGCGGTCAGGCTGCTGAACCGCTTTCCGGTGCTGCGCCGGCTGCCTGCACGGCTTATCGGCATGGGTTTCCGGCCCGAGCACGTGCGGACGCCAGAGGCTCCCAGCCGTCCCGCCAAATAGCGGGTCCTAGAACATAGCGGGGTGGACGCGGTCCGGCGGCGCGTGGCCGTCGAGGAAGGTCTTGATATTGATGATGACCTTCTCGCCCATGTCGACGCGGCCTTCGAGCGTCGCCGAACCCATATGGGGAAGCACGACCACTTTCTCGTTCCGCAAGAGCTTCGGGTTCACGGCGGGCTCGTGCTCGAACACGTCGAGGCCGGCGCCGGCCAGCTCGTTGTTCTCGATCATGCGGGCCAGCGCATTCTCGTCGATGACCTCGCCGCGCGCGGTGTTGACGATGTAGGCGGTTGGCTTCAGCAGCGACAGCCGCCGCGCCGAGAGCAGGTGATAGGTGGCCGGCGTGTGCGGGCAATTGATGGAGATGATGTCCATGCGCGCCAGCATCTGGTCGAGGCTGTCCCAATAGGTGGCCTCGAGCGCCTGCTCGACGTCCGGCTGGACCCGGCGCCGGTTGTGATAATGAATCTGAAGACCGAACGCCTTGGCGCGCCGCGCCACCGCTTGACCGATGCGCCCCATGCCGACAATGCCGAGCCGCTTGCCGAAGATGCGGTGGCCGAGCATCCAGGTCGGCGACCAGCCCTGCCATTGGTCGCTATCTCCGAGCAGGATGTTGGCGCCCTCGGTCAGACGCCGCGGCACCGCCAGCATCAGGGCCATGGTCATGTCGGCCGTATCCTCGGTCAGCACGCCCGGCGTGTTGGTCACGATAATCGAGCGGTTCCGTGCCGTGTCGAGGTCGATATTGTCCACGCCGGTGCCAAACTGGGCGATCAGTTTGAGGTCCGGCCCCGCCTGGCTCAGCACCGCCCGATCGATGCGATCGGTGACCGTCGGCACGAGCACGTTGGCCGTCTTCACCGCCTCGATGAGCTCGTCCCGCGAGAACGGCTTGTCGTCGAGATTGAGCCGCGCGTCGAATAGCTCCCGGAGCCTTGTCTCGACAACCTCGGGGAGCTTACGCGTGACGATAACGAGCGGTCGTTCAGAAGCCATAATTTGTCCAGTCAGGAGGCTAGCGGCGGGGAGGTCCCCGGATTGCGTTGATTTGCGCGCTTTGTCTAACAGAAGGGGCTTTAAGAGATAAAGCGTCATATTGGCTTAGGGACCGCCGGGCCACGATCCGTTCACTTTTCTCGGCCATTCAAGGGCGGGCCGATTCGGTCGCCAAGGGGGAGAAACAAGTGCGCTTTCGCGAGGTTTCCGGGATTGGGATGGCTTTGGGGCTGGCCTTCGCTGTGGCGTTGGGGCTGGCCTTTGTAGGCGCTTCGGGTCAGGCAGGGGCGCAAGAGGGTGCCCAGCCTGCGGTGGCCAAAGGTCCGAGCACCGGCTTGAGCGTGCCCCGCTTCGTCAGCCTCAAGTCCGACAAGGTGAATGTGCGCCGGGGCCCTAGCAACGATCAGTCGATTGTCTGGGTCTTCGCGCGCGCCGGCCTTCCCGTTGAGATCATCGCCGAGGCAGACAACTGGCGCCGGGTCCGCGACAGCGAGGGCGCCGACGGCTGGGTCTTTCATGGCTTGTTGAGCGGACGGCGCACCGTGCTCATCAGCCCCTGGTCCAAGGGCAAGGAGGCCGTGGCGTTACACAGCGGCCGCTCCACCGGGTCGCGCGCCGTGGCCCAACTTCAATCGGGCGTGCTCGGCAACGTCGTCACCTGCGACGGGGAATGGTGCGAACTCACCGTCGGCGACTATTCCGGCTTTGTGGAGCAGAACAAGTTGTGGGGCGTCTATCGCGGCGAGGAGATAGAGTAGCGTCTCAATCTGAAGATGAACGCGCGCTAGCCGCTTTTCTGGACGAGCCGCACCAGCACATCGACGCGGGAAATGGCCATGCCTTCCGGCGCCTCGGGTAGACCCTCGATGCGGATCGCGTCCGTATCGATATCCAGTAGCCTGCCGGACCGCTCGCAGAAGAAGTGATAGTGGTTCGACGTGTTGGTGTCGAAATAGGTCTTAGCCCCTTCGACCGCCACTTCGCGCAAGAGTCCAGCCTCGGTGAACTGGTGCAGCGTGTTGTAGACCGTGGCAAGCGACACCGGCACCTTGGAAGCCAGGGCCTCCTCATGCAGCCACTCGGCCGTGACGTGCCTGTCGCCCTCGGCGAACAGCAGACGCGCGAGCGCAACCCGCTGGCGTGTAGGCCGCAAGCCCGCGCCGCGCAACAGCTCGGCGACGTTACCGGCCGCGGCCGCAACGGTATCGTCTGCGTGGGACAGCTTTTCCATGATCTCGCGACTATCCAAAGCTTTGGTTCCCCTCAATATAGGCGCAAGCACTCTTTATCGCAACGCCGTGCTCTGGCTGACTTTTTGCCTCGTTAACCCGGATGCCGGCGGCTTGCCGAGCCCAAAGAAGGTCCAAGGCCCGAGGCCGATTGCCGCCCGCCGAGTGCCCGTGCGCGGGCTTTTGATGGGCCGTGGCATGTGTTAGGTAACCAGCCCAACGACGGACCGAAGCGAATGAAGGACTTCATGAGAGTGCAGAAATCCACGGCGGATAGGCAGGCCAGCTTCGACTACGAGGCGTTACTTGCCTGCGCCCGGGGCGAGCTATTCGGCCCTGGCAATGCCCAGCTTCCCTTGCCGCCCATGCTGATGTTCGACCGCATCTCCAGCGTTCTGGAGGAAGGCGGCGAGCACGGCAATGGCCGTATCGTGGCGGAGCTGGACGTGAAGCCAGACCTCTGGTTCTTCGCCTGCCACTTCAAGGGCGATCCGGTCATGCCGGGTTGCCTTGGCCTCGATGCCTTGTGGCAGATGCTCGGCTTTTTCCTCGGGTGGATGGGCGCCCCCGGCAAGGGCCGCGCGCTCGGCGTCGGCGAGGTGAAATTCTCCGGCATGGTGCTGCCGACCATGAAGAAGCTCGAATATATTGTTGATCTCAAGCGCGTGATTCGCCGCAAATTCACCTTGGGCACCGGCGATGGTTGGCTCAAGGCCGACGGCGAGACGATCTACACGGCCAAGGACCTGAAGGTCGGCCTGTTCCAGGCGGACGAAGCCGCTCCCGCCGGCACTTGATCTGTTGCGGCGCAAGCATCGAGGACGTTGAGCGAATGAAACGCGTGGTCGTGACCGGCATGGGCATCGTGTCCTCCATCGGCAATAGTGCCCAGGAGGTGCTCGCATCCCTGCGCGAGGCCAAGTCCGGCATCGTCAAGGCGGATGACTATGCGGAGCTCGGGTTCCGCTGCCAGGTCCATGGTGCGCCCAAGCTCGATTGGGAGGAGATGATCGACCGGAAGGTCCGCCGCTTTATGGGCGCCGGCGCCGGTTGGAACTACATCGCCATGGAGCAGGCGATCCGCGATGCAGGCCTCGAGGAGAATGACGTCTCCAACGAGCGCACCGGGCTCGTCATGGGCTCGGGCGGACCCTCCACCCGCGCCATCGTGAAGGCCGCCGACACCACCCGCGAGAAGGGCCCCAAGAAGGTCGGCCCCTTTGAGGTGCCGAAGTCGATGTCCTCGACCAATTCGGCGACCCTTTCCACGCCCTATCACATCAAAGGCGTGAGCTATTCCATCTCGTCGGCCTGCTCGACCAGCGCCCACTGCATCGGCAATGCCAGCGAGCTGATCCAGCTCGGCAAGCAGGATATTGTATTCGCCGGCGGCGGCGAGGAGCTCGACTGGACCCTGTCGGTCCTGTTCGACGCCATGAACGCCATGTCATCGGACTTCAACGACCAGCCGGAGAAATCGAGCCGCGCCTATGACACCGCCCGCGACGGCTTTGTCATTGCGGGCGGCGCCGGAGTCCTGGTGCTCGAGGAGTTGGAGCACGCCAAGGCGCGCGGCGCGCATATTTATGCGGAGCTCGTCGGCTACGGCGCCACGTCCGACGGCTTCGACATGGTGCTGCCTTCGGGCGAGGGCGCGGTGCGCTGCATGCGCATGGCCATGCAGAACCTGAACGGCGATAAGATCGATTACATCAACCCGCACGCCACGTCGACGCCACAGGGCGACCTGCTCGAAATCGAGGCGATCCGCGAGGTTTTCGGCAAGGATTGCCCGTCTATCAGCGCGACAAAATCGTTGAGCGGTCATTCGCTGGGCGCCGCGGGCGTGCACGAGGCGATCTACTCGCTCCTGATGATGAACAATGGCTTTATCTGCGAGTCCGCCAATATCGAGGATCTGGACCCGGAAGTGGCGGACATGCCTATCGTGCGCAAGCGTAAGGATGGCGTCGCCATTAACACCGTAATGTCGAACAGTTTTGGCTTTGGCGGCACCAACGCCACACTCGTGTTCCGCCGTTTGGATAGCTAAGCGGCGGGAGCCTGCGGAATTTAACTCCAAGCAGAGTACGTATCATGGCAACAACAAAAGACATTGCTGAACCCGGACCGCTGATGGCAGGGAAGCGGGGGTTGGTGATGGGCGTCGCCAACGACCGCTCCATCGCATGGGGCATCGCCCGCGTCCTGCACGGGCAGGGTGCGGAGCTGGCCTTCAGTTACCAGGGCGGCGCCTTTGGCCGCCGTGCCGTGCCATTGGCCGAATCCATCGGCGCCAAGATCATCGAAGAGGTGGACGTCGAGGATTTGGACAGCGTCGACCGCATGCTGGGCGTGGTCCGCAAGGAGTGGGGCTCGCTCGATTTCGTGGTGCATGCGCTCGCCTTTTCCGACCGCACCGAGCTGAAGGGCCGCTACTGCGACACCACGCGGAAGAATTTTGAGCACACCATGGTGATCTCCTGCTTCTCGTTCACGGAGATCTGCAAGCGCGCGTCCGACATGATGAACGAGGGAGGCTCGCTGCTGACGCTGACCTATGGCGGCTCGACCCGCGTCGTACCCTGCTACAATGTCATGGGGGTGGCCAAGGCCGCGCTCGAGGCCAGCGTGAAATATCTTGCCTCCGATCTCGGGCCGCAAGGTATTCGCGTGAATGCGCTCTCCGCCGGACCCATGCGGACGCTCGCCGGCGCCGGCATCTCCGATGCGCGCACTCTGTTCCATTATCAGCAGCGGCACGCGCCCATGCGCCGGTCGCCGACCCTCGATGAAGTCGGCGGTGCCGCGCTTTACCTCCTGTCGGACCTGTCCGGCGCTGTCACCGGCGAGGTGCATTTTGTGGATTGCGGCTACTCGACCACGTTCATGCCAGATCTGGGCGCCCTCAAAGCGATGGAGCGTGCTGAGGAACTCGAGAACGCCGTGGAGAAGGTGGCCCCGCGCGAGGCGGCGCAATAGCGGGTAACGCTGTCGCCGGCCTCCATCTTGACAGGGCCGGACACGGCCGCGATTTTGCCGGTGAGCTATCGAGATTAATGGCGGCTGACGCGGCGTGCCACGCGCGCAGCGAAGCCGCCCGAAGGAGGACGAATGTTCGAAATCATTGTCATGGTGTGTCTCGCGGCCACGGGAGAGCAATGCACGGAGTTCAAGCTCCCCGATAAGGAATATCGCGACGCGGTGAGCTGCATTCGAGACAGCCACGGGGAGGGCGCCGCCTGGCAAAGCCAGAACACCAAGTACGCCCTCGTCGGCACGCGTTGCGCGAAAGGCGCCAAGGCTCCCGTAGCGCCCAACAGCTAGCCGGAAGCCCACAAGAAAACGGGGCGCCGAAACGCCCCGCTCATCGTCTCTTCGCTGAAGGGCTGGCCGCTGCCTAGCTGGCCTCCGCCTTCTCGATCTCTTTGCCGGTCTTCTGATCGACGACCTTCATCGACAAGCGCACCTTGCCGCGCTCGTCGAAGCCAAGCAGCTTGACCCAGACCTGATCGCCTTCCTTGACGACGTCCGTGACCGCATTCGGGCGCCCCTCGGCGAGCTGCGAGATATGCACCAGGCCGTCCTTGGGGCCGAAGAAGTTCACGAACGCGCCGAACTCCATCACCTTCACGACTTTGCCTTCGTAGATCTCGCCGACCTCGGGCTCCGCAGCGATGCCCTTGATGCGGGCGATGGCCGCACGGATCGACTCCGCGTTGGACGACGCGATCTTCACCGTGCCGTCGTCCGAAATGTCGATCTTGGCGCCGGATTCGGCCACGATCTCGCGGATCACCGAACCGCCTGAGCCGATCACTTCGCGGATCTTGTCGGTCGGAATGTGGATCGTCTCGATGCGCGGCGCATACTCGCCGAGCTCCGGACGCGCCGCATTGAGCGACTTGTCCATCTCGCCGAGGATATGCATGCGCCCGTCCTTCGCCTGGTCGAGCGCGATTTTCATGATCTCCTCGGTGATGCCGGTGATCTTGATGTCCATCTGGAGCGACGTGACGCCCTCCGACGTACCGGCCACCTTGAAGTCCATATCGCCGAGATGGTCCTCATCGCCCAGGATGTCGGACAGAACGGCGAACTTGTCGCCTTCCTTGATGAGGCCCATGGCGATGCCCGCGACCGGGCGCTTCAGCGGAACGCCCGCGTCCATCATGGCGAGTGAGGAGCCGCACACCGTGGCCATGGACGAGGAGCCGTTCGACTCGGTGACCTCGGACACGATGCGGATAGTGTAGGGGAACTGCTCGCGATCGGGCAGGACTGGGTGGATCGCCCGCCAGGCAAGCTTGCCGTGACCGATTTCGCGGCGCCCCGGAGAGCCCATGCGGCCCGCTTCGCCGACCGAGTAGGGCGGAAAGTTGTAGTGCAGCATGAAGCTTTCTTTGTAGGTGCCCGCCAGGGCGTCGACGTACTGCTCGTCCTCGCCGGTGCCAAGCGTGGTGACGGCAAGCGCTTGCGTCTCGCCGCGGGTAAACAGCGCGCTGCCGTGCGTCCGGGGCAGGATGCCGACTTCGCACGAGATTGGACGCACCGTCACCAGGTCGCGGCCGTCGATGCGCTTCTTGGTGTCGAGGATGCTGCCGCGCACAAGGTCCTTCTCGGCTTCCTTGAAGGCGCTGGAGACCTTGCCGGCGATCGTGCCGTCATCGTCCTCGGGGACGAGCTCGGTTACCACCTTCTCCTTGACCTGGGAGATGCCGTCGCGGCGCTCCTGCTTGGAAGAAATGGCGTAGGCCTCGCGCAGCCCGCTCTCGGCGAGTGCGCGCACCTTGCCGACCATCTCCCCGTTGTCCACGGGCTTGAGGTCCCAGGGTTCCTTGGCGGCGCGCTCGGCGAGCTTGACGATGGCGTCGAGCACCGGCTGAAAATGCTCATGGCCGTACATCACGGCGCCGAGCATGATGTCTTCGGGAAGTTCATTGGCCTCCGATTCCACCATCAGCACGGCGTCGGCGGTACCGGCCACGACCAGGTCGAGCGATGTCTCGGGCATCTCGTCGACCATCGGGTTCAGCACGTATTTGCCGTCAATATAACCGACGCGCGCCGCGCCGATCGGACCGAGGAACGGGACGCCGGAAAGCGTCAGCGCCGCGGAGGCGGCAACCATGGCGACGATGTCGGGATCGTTCTCCATGTCGTGCGACAGCACGGTGGTGATGACTTGGGTCTCGTTCTTGAAGCCTTTGGCAAACAGCGGCCGGATCGGCCGGTCGATCAGGCGTGAGGTGAGGGTCTCTTTTTCGGTCGGGCGTCCCTCGCGCTTGAAATAGCCGCCGGGGATCTTGCCCGCGGCGAAGGTCTTTTCCTGGTAGTTCACGGTCAGCGGGAAGAAGTCGATACCGACCCGCTCCTGCTTGGCCGAGACGACGGTGGCCAGAACGGATGTCTCGCCATAGGTGACCAGTACGGCGCCGTCGGCCTGTCGGGCGATGCGCCCGGTTTCGAACTTGAGTGGGCGTCGGGCCCATTCGATTTCTACGGTGTGTTTATCAAACATGTGCGTGTCCCAATGAGCGGGGAAAGATAAGGCCGCCCTTGACGCCCGGTGGCGCAAGGACTGGCCCGTTCATATGCGTGGAAGCTCAACCGCCGCGTCTGCACGGCGGACATGGCCTACCGGCGAATACCGAGTCGGTTGATGAGCTTCTGGTATCGGTCCTGATCTGACGCCTTGACGTAGTCGAGCAGACGCCGCCGCTGGCTGACCATTTTCAGCAGCCCACGGCGCGAATGATTATCCTTGCCGTGCGTTTTGAAATGCTCGGTAAGATTGGTGATCCGTTCTGTCAGGATCGCGACCTGAACTTCCGGAGATCCGGTGTCGTCTGATTTGGTCGCGTACTCTTTGATAAGCTCTTGCTTGCGCTCAGCGCTAATCGACATCGGGATATCCTTATATTTGAGGGTTTGACAGGGCCGAGCCGGGATGTCGTCCAGCACGGTCATTCGGAATGCGCGAAAAAGCCCCGAAAAGCGGGGCCCGCGATGCGCGCACTATAGGGATTATCGCCCCCGAGACCAGCGGAATTTGGGCCGTCAGCCCGTCAGGTTAAAGATCCGCCGAGGCTTGAATTCGCCTTGGGAGACCTCCCCCAGAGCCACTAGCGCCCCCTTTGAAACCGCGTAGACGGGACCGGTGATGATCGGGGCGTCACGGCCCCTTAGCAGCACCGGCTGGCCTTGGCGGAGCCTGGCCGCGTCGGAACTGCTCAAGTTCAGGGCCGGCAGGTCCTGCAGCGCCGTTTCCACCGGATGAAGCAGGGCAAGCGCCGCCTCCCGGCTCTCGCCGGCGGCTGCCTCGACCTCTTCGAGGCTGACGGCCTCCGCTTCACTGAAACCGCCGACCCGGGTGCGGCGCAGCGCCGAGACATGGCCCAGACAGCCGAGCGCCCGGCCGAGATCGCGCGCCAGCGCCCTGACATAGGTGCCCTTGCCGCATTCGGCCTCCAGCACGCAATGGCCGGAGTCGGGCAGATCCACGAGCGTGAGCCGGTCGATCGTCACGGTCCGCGGGGCGAGCTCGAACTCCTCCTCGTCACGGGCGAGATCGTAGGCCCGCGCGCCGTCCACCTTGAGGGCCGAGTAGCGCGGGGGGACCTGGGAAATGGCGCCGGTGAACTGGGGCAGCGCCGCCTCGATATCCTCGCGGGACGGCCGCAGGTCGGAGGTCTCGGTCACCTTGCCTTCGGTGTCGTCCGTGTCGGTCGCCGCGCCGAAGCGCACGGTAAAGCGATAGGCCTTGGCGCCTTCGACGGCGAAAGGCACCGTCTTGGTCGCTTCGCCGAAGGCTATCGGCAGGATGCCGGTGGCGAGCGGGTCGAGCGTCCCGGCATGCCCCGCCTTGGTGGCGTCGTAGAGCCAGCGCACCCGTCCCACCGCCTTGGTCGAGGTCAGGCCTTCCGGCTTGTCGAGGATCAGCCAGCCGCTGACCGCTTGGCCCTTACGCCGACGCGCCATGCCTGATCCTGCCTAGTCGTCGAGGTCGCGGGCGACTTGCGGAGAGGCGAGCAGGGCGTCTATCCGGGCGGACTCCTCGAACGAGACGTCCACTTTGAACCTCAACTCCGGCATGAATTTGAGATTGACGCGCTTTGCCACCTCGCCGCGCAGGAAGCGCTTGTGCTTCTCCAAATGCGCCACCACTTCTTCCGCCTCGCCACCGCCGAGCGGCATGACATAGGCCGTGGCGAGCTTGAGATCCGGCGTCATGCGGACTTCCGGCACGGTGAGCGAGTGCTTGCTGACCACCTCGTCCATGACCTCGCCGCGAACGAAGATCTCTGCCAGCGCATGGCGGATCACCTCGCCGACTTTCAACTGGCGTTGGCTCGGGGCCTTGGGGCCCTTGTCTCGCGCGGTCATGAATGGCTTCTCTCAAAAGCGCCGGAAATCGTCGGGCGCCATGCGCTGCGCTTACAGCGTGCGCTTGACGTGCTCGACCTCGAAGCACTCGATGACGTCGCCCTGTCGCATGTCCTGGTAGCCCTCGAAGGCCATGCCGCATTCCTGGCCCGACACCACCTCCTTCACTTCGTCCTTGAAGCGCTTGAGTGTGGAGAGCTTGCCTTCGTGCACCACGACGTTGTCGCGGATCAGCCGGACCTGGGCGCCGCGCTCGACCTTGCCTTCGGTCACGCGGCAGCCGGCCACCTTGCCAACCTTGGAGATGGTGAACACCTCCAGGATTTCGGCGTTGCCGAGGAAGGTCTCGCGCACCGAGGGGGAAAGCAGGCCGGACATCGCCTGTTTGATATCGTCGACCAGATCGTAGATGACCGAATATTGGCGAATTTCGACGCCGTCGCGCTCTGCGGCCTCGCGGGCCTGCGCATTGGCGCGCACGTTGAAGGCGAGCAGAGCGGCGCCCGACGTCAGCGCCAAGGACACGTCGGACTCGGTGATGCCGCCGACGCCCGCATGCACGATGCGGGCCTTGACCTCGTCGGTGCCGAGCGCGGCCAGAGCCGCGCAAATGGCCTCGACCGAGCCCTGCACATCGCCCTTGATCACGAGCGTGAATTCCTGAACGCCGGTTTCCTTCAACTGGCTCATCATCTGCTCGAGGCTGCCGCGCTGGCCGGCCACGGCCAGCCGCTTGCGGCGCTCGCGCATGCGATAGTCGGTGATCTCTCGGGCGCGGCCCTCGCTCTCGACCACGGCGAATTGATCGCCGGCCTCAGGCGCCGAATCGAAGCCGAGGACCTCGACCGGCACCGAGGGGCCGGCCTCCTTGACCTGTTCGCCGAGATCGTCGATCAGCGCGCGCACACGGCCCCAAGCGGAACCGGCCACGATAATATCGCCGAGGTGGAGCGTGCCGCGCTGAACGAGCGCCGTACCGACCGGGCCTCTGCCCCGTTCGAGCTTGGCCTCGACGATGACGCCGTCGGCGTCGCGCTCCGGATTGGCCCTGAGTTCCAGCACTTCGGCCTGCAGTGCGATCGCCTCGAGCAGCTTGTCGAGATTGGTCTTCTTGAGGGCCGACACCTCGATTTCCAGCGTGTCGCCGCCCAAGCTCTCCACCACGATCTCGTGGCTGAGCAGTTCCGTACGCACGCGCTTGGGGTCGGCGCCTTGCTTGTCGATCTTGTTGATGGCGACGATCAGCGGTACTTCGGCGGCTTTGGCGTGATTGATCGCCTCGATGGTCTGCGGCTTCACGCCGTCGTCCGCCGCCACCACCAGGATGACGATGTCCGTGACCTTGGCGCCGCGGGCGCGCATGGCGGTGAACGCCTCATGGCCGGGCGTGTCAATAAAGGTGATCTTTTGACCAGACGGCACCAAGACCTGATAGGCGCCGATATGCTGGGTGATGCCGCCCGCCTCGGAGGCGACGACATTGGCCTGGCGGATCGCGTCGAGCAGCGAGGTCTTGCCGTGATCCACGTGGCCCATGATGGTGACGATGGGCGCGCGCGGCTGCAAATCCTCCGCATCGTCCTCGGCTCCGATGAAGCCCTCTTCGACGTCTGCTTCAGACACCCGGCGTACCGTATGGCCGAACTCCTCGGCGATGAGCTGCGCCGTGTCCGAGTCGATCACATCGGTGATCTTGTGCATCTCGCCGTCCTTCATCAGGTACTTGATGACGTCGACGCCGCGCGCGGCCATGCGGTTGGCCAGCTCCTGAATAGTGATGACCTCGGGAATCACCACCTCACGCGCGATCTTCTGCGTGGTTTGCGGTCCCGTGCCTTGCTTCTTCTGACGCTCGCGGTGGCGCTTCAGCGAGGCAAGGCTCCGCTGGCGCTGCTCCTCGTCGAGCGCGTTGGTAATGGTCAAGCGGCCACGAACCCGCCGGTCGTCGCCGCGCCGCGGGGCTGCGGGGCTCTTCTTGTGGCGGGCGTCCGGCGTGCGCGACGGCTGTTCCTCGGCCTCTTGCTTCAGATGCTTGCTGCGCGCGGGCTCCTCGGCCTTGGGCGGAGCCGTCTCCTCGACGGCCTTTTTCTCGTCTTCCTTGCGCTTGCGCTCCTCGGCCTCCTCGGCTTCCTTGGCGCGCTGCTCGGCGAGAACGGCCTCCTGGGCTGCGGTCTCTTGGGCGCGCTCTTTCTCCTCGGCTTGCCGCACCTTTGCATCGGCGAGCGCCTTGGCGCGAGCGTCCTTCTCTTCCTCGGAAAGCTGCTTCAGCACCACGCCGGAACGGCGCTGCTTCTCCTCGGCGGCGGGCTTGGCGGGCCTCGCCTCGGCGGCGGGCGCAGCGACTTTCGGCTTGGCCTCCTCGGCTGGCTGTGCAGCCGCACCGCCCGAGCCGACCGACCGGCGCTTCTTCTTCTCGACCAGAACGGACTTTGAGCGCCCATGGCTAAAGCTCTGGCGCACATGGCCGGACTCCACGGTCCGGCGCACGTTGAGCGTCATCTTGCGCCCGCGAGTTTTGCCTTCAGTCTCGTTCGTTTCACTCATTCTTGGTCCGTATCCAATCCGTAGTTGTCCGCGAATGCGGAAATTCCCTGGCGGTAGCGCGCGGCGCGCGCGGCTGCCGCCAGAAACTTTCGAGCCGCTCCACCCTGGATTAGGGCAGCATGTATCACATTTGACCGGCCCGATGCCAAACCCAATTCATCTGCGGTAAAGGCGCAGATTGAGGGGAGACCGCGCCCTTGCGTCGACGCGCGGGCCTTGCCGTCAAGTTTCCGGCAACCATCTTCGGCCGCGTCCGAGGCGTGGATCACGGCGATCACGCGCCCTTTGCTCAAGGCTTCCTCGACCTTCGAATGGCCGAAAACCACTTCCCCCGCCTTGTTGGCGAGGCTCAGCGCCCTGAGAGCCGCCTCGGCGAGGAGGTCTCCCACACGGTCCGGAAGCGCCTCCTGGACCTTGACTTGGGCCTTGAATGCCCGGCCGAAAGCCTTGCGTTTGACCGCCTCGGCGATGGTTTCGTGGGCGGCGGTCAACCAGACGCCGCGGCCGGGAAGCTTCTCTTTCAGGTCCGGGACGACCGCGTCGTCCGGCCCGAGCACAAAGCGGATGAGGTCGTCCTTAGAGCGGTGGGCGCGCGTGACGGCGCAGCGGCGCTGCGTTTCCGCCGCCCGCTCCCGCGTCTCGTTTCGCTCTGCCGCTTCCAGCCGCAACCGCTCTGTCTCCTAGTCGCCTCATGACGCAGGCGCGTCATCGGCCGCGGGCGCCTCGCCCGCTTGTGCTTCCGTACCGGCCTCGGTATCCGCCTCGGCCTCGCCGTCCGTTTCGCCTTCCGTCTCTTCTTCGGGGGCGGCCAGGTCTGCCGCGTCGATCCAGCCGGCCTTCACCCGCGCGGCAAGGATCAGGTCCTCGCATTGCGGCCGGCTCACGCCGAAGCCGTCGAGGAAGCCTCCGTGACGGATGGTCTCTTTATCCTGCCGTTCGCTCCAGCCGGCGAGATCGTCGGTGGCGCAATCGGCCAAATCTTCGACGGTTTTCACCCCATTCTCGCCGAGCGCGACCAGCATCGCCGTCGTGAGCCCCGGAACCTCCAACAGCTCATCGGTCACGCCGAGCGCTTTGCGCTTGGCGTCGAGCTCCGCTTCGAGCTTATCGAGATGCTCGCGGGCGCGGGCCTGAATCTCCTCGGCGGTGTCCTCGTCGAAGCCTTCGATCGAGGAAATCTCGTCCGGCTCGACAAAGGCTACTTCCTCCACCGAGGAGAATCCCTCCGAGGCCAGCAGTTGAGCGATGACCTCGTCCACGTCCAGTGCCGCCATGAATTTGGCCGAGCGATCGGCGAACTCCGCCTGGCGGCGCTCCGATTCCGAGGCTTCCGTCATGATGTCGATGTCCCAGCCGGTGAGCTGGGAAGCCAGCCGCACGTTCTGGCCCTTGCGGCCGATGGCCAGAGACAGCTGCTGGTCGGGCACGACCACTTCGATCCGCTCGGCGTCCTCGTCGAGCACGACCTTGACCACTTCGGCGGGCGCAAGGCCGTTGACGATGAAGGTGGCGGCGTCGGGCGACCACTGGATGATGTCGATCTTCTCGCCTTGAAGCTCGTTCACCACGGCCTGCACGCGGCTGCCGCGCATGCCGACGCACGCGCCCACGGGATCGATCGAGGCGTCGCGCGAGACCACGGCGATCTTGGCGCGGCTGCCGGGATCGCGCGCAACCGACTTGATGGTCACGATGCCCTCATAGACCTCCGGAACTTCCTGCGCGAACAGCTTGGCCATGAATTCCGGATGCGTGCGCGACAGGAAAATCTGCGGTCCGCGTTGCTCGCGCCGTACGTCGTAGACATAAGCGCGGATGCGGTCGCCATAGCGGAAGTTCTCGCGCGGCAGGGTCTCGTCGCGGCGCACGATGGCCTCGGCCCGGCCGAGATCGACGATCACATTGCCGTACTCGACGCGCTTCACGATACCGTTGACGATCTCGCCGACGCGATCCTTATACTCGTCGAACTGGCGCTCGCGCTCGGCTTCGCGCACTTTCTGCACGATGACCTGTTTCGCGTTCTGCGCCGCGACGCGCCCGAAATCGAGCGGCGGAAGCGGCTCGGCGATGAAGTCGCCCTCTTGCGCGGCCGGGTTCTTGCGGCGGGCCTCGGCGAGCGAAATCTGCGTCGCTTCCATGGTCACGTCCTCGACCACTTCCAGAAGCCGCGCCAGCGAGATCTCTCCGGTCTTGGGATCGACCTCGGCCTTGATCTCGTTCTCGCTGCCATAGCGGGACTTCGCCGCCTTTTGGATGGCGTCCTCCATGGCGGTGATCACCACCTCGCGGTCGATCGACTTCTCGCGTGCGACCGCATCGGCGATCTGCAGGAGCTCCAGTCTGTTGGCGCTCACGCCTGCCTGGGACATTCTCTAGCCTCCAACTCAAGTTGCGTTCGTTCGCGGGAGCATCGCTCGCCGCGGAAAACTCAATGCACGGGCTTGCTGCCCGAAAGATCCATCCTGAAGCCGTCGGGATCGACGACGAGCTTCGCCTCGCCAATGAGCGAGAAGGGAAGGCCGATAATCACGGGCTCGGCCTTGCCATCCAGCTCAATCTTCAAATGCACTTCCTCGCCGGCCACGTCCTCGATCGTGCCTTTGAAGCGCTTGCGACCGTCCACCGGCTCCTTCAGCTCTATCTTGGCCTCGTGACCCGCCCATAACGCGAAATCGCTCGGGCGGACCAAAGGCCGGTCGATGCCGGGGGAGGAGACCTCCAAATTGTACGCCGCGGGCATCGGATCGTAGGCATCGAGCACCGGAGAAAGTCCCCGGCTGATCGTGGCGCAATCGTCCACCGACATCTCACCGTTCGGCCGTTCGGCCATGATTTGCACCGTGCCGCCGTCACGGCCCGAGATCTTCACCCGCACCAAGCGGAACCCAAGCTCTTCGATCACCGGCTCGGCAAGCTCGGCGACCGTCCGCTCCTGGTCCGTTTCCCGGACGAGGCGGCGTTCTTTAGGTGTCGCAGTGCTCGGCATTGACGGCAGGGCTCGAAGACCCCAATCAGCCAGAAGGCGTGGGCCCTAATAAAAAGGAGCGGGCCGCGGCCCACTCCTGATCAAATCAACCATGAGTTTCGAGCGCTAATATACGTGCTTTCCCGAGGGTTTCAAGCGGCTTGGCCTCAAGCAAACGCTTGTTTTCCAACGATGGTTTCTAATCGACGGGGATCACGTGCTCGGTAATGCGGGCGAAGTCTCCTGCCCGCCCCAGGCTCAGCGCGCACAGGCACGCCGAATAGTTGCCGCCGATTGCGGTGCCCCCGAAAGCAAGCTGGTCCTCGAAGGTGCAGTTGGCGTCGCGATAGGCGATCCATCTCTTTTGGGCGTCGACCAGCGATTGGAGCTGGAGGTCGGGGCGCTGCCCCAGCTCCGTAGCCCAGCTTCGGATGGCGGCCTTCAGCGCCGTGTAGGCCTCGTTGAGCTTGGCGTCGGCGGCCTCCGCCACGCGCGCCAGGCAGGCCTTGTATTCCGGGTTGGTCGTCGTCCGCGCCGCGCAAGCCGAATAGCAGTCGGCGCCGATATAGGCAGACGCCGCTGTCGGCAGCAGGATGAGTGCGAAGGCGAGGGCAAATGCGCGCATGGCAGGCTCCTCTCTAGTGACGCCGCCAGCGCAGATAGACAGGCTTGCGGCCTTCGCTCAAGGCCTTCCGCTCGTAGCGGGTCTCCGGCCAATCCTCTGGCCGCAAGCGCCAATCCGAGGCCTTGCAGGCCAGCCAATCGAAAGCGTCGTTTTGGTTGACGGTCCGCAGCGCCTGGCCGGCATACTCCACGTCGTCGCTGGCGAAGCGCAGTTCGCCGCCTCGCGCCAGGACACGGGCGAGGGCGTCCACGAGCGCAGGCGAGACCAACCGCCGCTTCGCCTGCCGCTTCTTGGGCCACGGATCGGGAAACAAGAGGAAGGCGCGGGCGATCCCACCATCCGGTAGCCAGGCGAGCACCTCCCGTGCGTCGCCATCGTGGACGCGGACGGTTTTCAGGCCCCGATCCTCGATGGCGCCGAGCAGGCTGGCGACGCCATTGATAAAGGGCTCGCAGCCGATGAAGCCGATGTCCGGGTTCTCGGCCGCCTGCCACAGCAGGTGCTCGCCCGAGCCGAAGCCGATCTCGAGCCACACCTCCCGCACGGGGACGGAGAACAGCGTGCATGGATCCGGGGCGGCGTCCTCAAAACCGAGACGGAGCGCCGGAAGCAACTCGGCGACGAGCCGCTCCTTGCGCGGGCTCAAGCGCTTGCCCTTGCGCCGCCCATAGGATCTGAGGGGCGAAGGACCGGCCGGCGGTGATACGTCGCGTCTTTCCGTCATGCTTGGCCTTGCCTGCCTTCGCCGAAGCGAAGCCTTACCTAACATGGCATCGGTATAGTGGGCGCTTCGGCTTCGCGCAGGCAGATGCCGGACCTCGGCGGGTTTTTCCAGCCCCAACGCAAAATGGCCGGGGCGAAGCCCGGCCATCAGCGTTCAAATCTGAATGAAATCGGTTAGCTGAGCTCGCCCCGAATCGGCTCGACCAGGTCGAGGCGCTCCCAGGAGAAGCCGCCGTCGTTTTCCGGCTGCCGGCCGAAATGGCCATAGGCGGCGGTACGCTCGTAGATCGGACGGCTGAGCCCCAAATGCTCGCGAATGCCGCGGGGGCTCAAATCCATCACCTTGCGCAGTACGCTTTCGAGCTTGTCCTCGGGCACGGTCCCGGTGCCGTGCAAGTCCGCATAGAGCGACAGCGGCTGCGACACGCCGATCGCGTAGGCGACCTGCAGCGTGCATTTGTCGGCAAGACCAGCCGCCACCACGTTCTTGGCGAGGTAGCGCGCGGCATAGGCCGCCGAGCGGTCCACCTTGGTCGGGTCTTTGCCGGAGAAGGCGCCGCCGCCATGGGGTGCCGCGCCGCCATAGGTGTCGACGATGATCTTGCGGCCGGTGAGCCCTGCGTCGCCGTCGGGACCGCCAATCACGAAGCGGCCGGTCGGATTGACGTAGAGCGTGGTTTTGCCGTTGACCCAGCCCTCGGGCATCACCTCGTCGATGAAGCCGCGCACGATCTCGGCGATGCGCTCCTGGCTTGCGTCCTCGGAATGCTGGGTGGAGACCACGACGGAGTCGGCGCGCACCGGCTTACCGTCTTCGTAGATCAGCGTCACCTGGCTCTTGGCGTCGGGCCCGAGTTCCGGCGTGCGCCCGGCGTGCCGACCTTTCGCCATCTCGTGCAGAATACGGTGTGAATAATAGATCGGCGCCGGCATGAGCGGCTCGGTCTCGCGGCAGGCGAAGCCGAACATGATGCCCTGGTCGCCCGCGCCTTCGTCCTTGTCGCTCTCGGTGTCGGCGTCGACGCCCATGGCGATATCGGCCGACTGCTCGTGCAGGTAGTTTTCGAACGTGGCGGTTTTCCAATGAAAACCGTCCTGCTCGTAGCCGATATCGCGCACCGCGCCCCGCGCGGCGTCTTCGATGGCATCGGAGGTGACGCTTTCGGGTCCGCGCACCTCACCGGCAAGCACGATGCGGTTGGTGGTTACGAGCGTCTCGCACGCCACGCGAGACAGGGGGTCGGCGGCCAGATAGAGGTCCACGACGGCATCGGAAATGCGGTCGCACACCTTGTCGGGATGGCCTTCCGACACGGATTCACTGGTAAAGAGGTAATTTCCTCGGGACATGCTCTCCCCTTTTGGAAAAACGAGTTGGGCCGGGCGGCCGAATTGGACGGCCCGGTTCTGACAATCGTGGAGCCGGAGGTCAAGTCCCGGCAATTTGCGAGGGAACTAGTTGGTTCCGCTGCCGGCGCTCAAAGCGCGGACCAGATCGACGACGCTCTTGCGGACCTTGGGGTCGCTGATCTTGACGAATGCGCGGTTGAGCTCCAGTCCTTCACGACTGTTCAGGAATTCCAGAATAAAGGCCTCGGAGTCGGGCTCCGCCATGCCGGGAGCCTTGCTCCCGTCGCCCACATAAGGGGCCTCTTCGAAAAAGAACTGCACCGGCACGTCGAGGATCTTGGAGATCTGAAACAACCTGCTGGCGCCGATGCGATTGACGCCCTTTTCGTATTTCTGCACTTGCTGAAACGTCAGTCCCATGCTGTCGCCAAGGCGTTCTTGGCTCATGCCGAGTAACATCCGCCGCAAGCGCACTCGGCTCCCGACATGCGTGTCAACGGGGTTAGGCTTCTTACCTGCCATTGGCGAAATTGATCCTTCAGTTAGTAAAAAGAAGAGGTTGATCAGCGTCTTGGTGGTGGGTCCCCAGCCCAGTTTGGTTCATAGGGGTGGTATATGAACCCGTCAAGTTTGCACCTATGCGCGCACTGCGGCAAACCAGCCACCCAAATATCCCGAGCATCAAAACCAAGATTTCCACCTTTATCCCGAGCGCAGCATAAGTCGTTATCGGGCCCACTTTGGGCAGATTTGCGTCGATGAGGCCTTTCTCGCCGAGCCCGATCTCGGCAAGAACACGTCCCCACGGATCGATCACCGCCGAAATGCCGGTATTTGCCGCCCGCACCACGGGCAGGCCTTGTTCTACGGCGCGAACCTGGGCCTGATGGAAGTGCTGGTAGGGGCCGGCGCTCGATCCAAACCAGGCATCGTTGGTCACGTTGAGCATCCAGCCGGCCCGCGGGCCCTGGTCGGCGATCTCGTCGGGAAAAATGATCTCGTAGCAGATAAGGGGCCAGACAGGCGGCAGGCCGGGAATATCGAGCAGGCGCGGTCCCGTCCCCTCGCTAAAGCCGCCGCGCACGCCGGTCATCTGCATGAAGCCGAGGCCCTCGAGAAAGTCCTGGAACGGCAGATACTCGCCGAACGGCACGAGGTGCATCTTGTCGTAACTGCCGAGAATTTGCCCGCCATTGCCCACGGCCAAAAGGCTATTGAACACGGCGCGCCCCTCGAGGCTCCCGCCTGGGTCCCGCTGGTCGACCACCCGCGCAACGCCGACGAGCAATGTGGTGTCTTGCGGGAGCGCCTCGCCGATAGCCGCAAGCGCATCGGGCGAGTCGCCGAGCAGGAAGGGCAGCGCCGTTTCCGGCCAGATCACGAGGTCCATCTCGTCGAGCCCTTCGGTCCGGGTGAGGTCGAGATATTCGGCGAAGATTTCTGCGCTGTTCTCCGGCCGCCACTTGTCGGCCTGGTCCACATTGGCTTGGACGATGCGAAAGCGCACATCCGTGGTTCCCTCGGGGGCGGATGCGAGCCGGCGCTCGCCCCACACATAGCCCAGTCCCAGCAGCACAAAGAGAATCCCCGCGAGTAAAGCCGCTCCTCTGCTTCGTCCGTTGGCGTTCCAAATCGCCGCGGGGGCCGCAAACAGGAGGACGGCTACCAAACTCAGGGCATAAACGCCGAAAAGCGCGGCGAGTTGCATCAGCGGACCGTTTGTCAGGAGCCCGTAGCCGATCAGGTTCCAGGGAAAGCCGGTCAGCACATGGCCGCGAGCGTACTCGGCCAGGCCGAAAGCGATGGCCAAGGCGAAGACGCGGGCCGGGCCGGGGCGCCAAAGACCCATGGCGAGGACGCACGCCGCCGCAAAGAACAGCGCCATGCCGGCGGGAAGGGCCGTCATGACGAAGGGGATCAGCCAGCCGTGGCGCCAGGGCTCGATCAGGAATGCCTCGGCGACCCAGTAGAGCCCGGAGACAAAGAAGCCGAATCCGAACCAGAAGCCGGTAATGCCCGCACATTTCAGGCGGCCGCCAAGCGCTGCCCTCGACCCATGGCAGCCGTCGAGCAGCCAGACGAGCCCGCCGAAGCTGACGAAGAGGATCGGCCAGACATGCACCGGCGCGAAGGCCAGCACGGACACCGCGCCGAGGAGCACCGCGACACATGCGCGCTTTACCCCGGTAAGCCCGCCCGTCCAGGCCGCCGCCCGGGAAACCGGCGATGATGCGCGGCTCAAGACGCGCGCTGACCCGCCTGGCCTTCGGCGGAGGCGGTGTCGAGCTCTTTCGGCAGATGGATTCGTAGCTTCTTGATGCGGCGCGGATCGGCATCCAGCACCTCGAACTCGATTCCGCTTGGGTGATGCACGAGTTCGCCGCGCGCCGGAATGCGCCCCGTAAGGGTGAACACGACGCCGCCCAGCGTATCGATATCCTCTTCCTGCTCGTCGGTGACGAGCTGGACGCCGAGATGCTCCTCCAGATCCTCGACTGGAATGCGGGCGTCGGCGATCAGCCCGAGCCGCGGGTCGGTATGGATCATCGGCTCGTCTTCCACGTCGTGCTCGTCGGCGATATCGCCAACGACTTCCTCCACCAGGTCCTCGATGGAGACGAGCCCGTCCGTGCCGCCATACTCGTCGACCACAAGCGCGAGATGGAGCTGCGAGGTCTGCATCTTCAGCAGCAAATCGAGCACGGACATGGACGGGGGCACGTAGATCAGTTCGCGGGCGATTTGGATCGAGCCCACGCTCCGGCCAAGATCGACCTTGCCGAGATCGAGCCTGTCGTCGTCGCCACCGTTTGCTTCCTCGGTGATCCACGACATGAGGTCGCGGATATGAATCATGCCGCGCGGATCGTCCAGCGTCTCGCGATAGACGGGCAGGCGCGAATGCTCGGCCTTGCGGAACACGCGCAGCAGTTCCTCGATGGTCACGCTGTCGTCCACCGCGACAATGTCGGCGCGGGGCACCATGACGTCCTCGACCGTAAGAGCGCCGAAGCGCAGGATGCGCAGCAGCATGCTGCGCTCTTGCGCACTCAGCGTGTCGCTCTTGCTGCGGGCCAGCGCGCTCTCGATGAGTTCGCGCAGGTCCGGCTCCTCGCCGAGACCGAAGGTCTGCAACAGGCGATCGAACCAGGTCGAGTCCTCGTCGGCGTTGCGCGCTTGCTCGGTCTCAAGCTCGCGTTCGGGCGAGGGGTTGCTCATCGAGTCACCTCCGCGAGGCCGGCCTCGTCCCCATGTCCATAGGGGTCGGCGATGCCGAGTGAGGCAAGGGCCTCTCTTTCCAGGTCTTCCATCTTATCGGCTTCGGCGTCGTCAAGATGGTCGAAGCCGAGAAGGTGAAGGACGCCGTGAACCACAAGGTGAGAGACGTGATCGGAAAGCGGGATCCCCGCCTGGTCCGCTTCCGCCTTGGCGGTCTCATAGGCAATGGCGACGTCGCCGAGAGCGCCGTCCTCCACGGGCGTGTCGCCCGCCGGAAAGGACAGCACGTTGGTGGGCTCGTCCTTGCCGCGCCAGGTGCGGTTCAAGGCGCGCATCTCCGCGTCGTCGGTCAGTAGGATGGTCGCTTCGTAGGGCGTGGGCCTCGCGGGCAGAGCCTGGGTGAAGGCCGCATGCGCGGCGAGTTCCAGCGTGGCGTCGCTGACCGCGCTGTCGTCCCACGCACCGCCATGGCGCACGACCTCGGCCGCGAGCGTCACCGCTTGCGGAGGTTCCCCGCTGTTGCCACTAGAGCCGTCGTCGCTCATGCGTTTCCCCCGGTCTTCGGAGCAGGCGCCGCGGCGGCCTGCTCGTTGGGGGCGGCCTCGTAGGCCTCGACAATGCGGCCGACGAGTTCCCGGCGCACCACGTCGGACTTGGAGAAGGCGATGTGGCCGATCTCGTCGATCCCGCGCAGGATCTCGATGGCGTCATTGAGGCCGGAGTCCTTGCCGGGCGGCAGGTCGACTTGCGTGGGATCGCCGGTGACGATCATCTTGCTCCCCTCGCCGATACGCGTGAGGAACATCTTCAGTTGCACCGCCGTGCAGTTCTGGGCTTCGTCGAGAATGATCATGGCATGGGAGAGGGTGCGTCCGCGCATGAAGGCAAGGGGCGCGATCTCGATCACGCCCGTATCGAGCCCGCGTTCGACCCGTTCGGGCGCGAGCACGTCATAGAGGGCATCATAAAGGGGGCGCAAATAGGGATCGACCTTCTCGCGCATGTCGCCGGGCAGGAAGCCCAGCCGTTCACCCGCCTCCACGGCTGGCCGCGACAGGATCAGCCGGTCGCAACGGCCGGCCTCCAGGCAGGCCGCGGCAAAGGCGACGGCGAGATAGGTCTTGCCGGTGCCGGCCGGGCCGGTGGCGAACACGAGGTCGTTCCGCTGAAGGGATTCCAGATAAGCGCTTTGCGCCGGCGTGCGCGCGGTGATCAGGCGCTTGCGCGTCCGGATCTGCTGGGCCTTGGCGTCCGGCGCATCGTCGTCGCCCGTCTCGATGACGCGGGCATGGCGAATGGCGCCCACCACCTCACCCGCGCCGATCATCTCGCCTTGGGCCAAGCGGCCGTAAAGCTGCTCGAGCACGGCCTTCGCGGCGGCGCAGGCCTCGTCCGGCCCGCGCAAGGCCACGGCGTTGCCGTTGACGGTCGCGGAGATGCCGAGCCGATCCTCGAGGACCGCGAGATTTGCGTCATAGTCGCCAAGGAGATCGCGCACGAGCCGGATATCGTCGAAATAGACGACGAGGGGCTCACCGCCCCCGTTGGTTTGCGCCGCGTCTGGACGCGTTGCCGTTGCTGCTCGCCCGCGCGTCAAAGATGGTTTCCGAACGCTGGCCTTGCTGGTCACACGGCCGCCTGAACTGGCTCGCGCCATTCAAATCCCGAATTCATGACACCGGTAAGACTGTTCGGCCCTGCCGCCCGGATGTCAACCTCGGCGATGTGACCTATCAACGCTTCCGGGCCTTCCACATGCACCGCCTGGAGATAGGGTGAACGCCCGGTGACCTGTCCCGGTTTCCGCCCCTTGCCCTCGAACAGCACCGGCAGGCGGCGCCCGACCACGCTCCGGTCGAAGGCGTGCCGGCTCTCTTCGAGCAGCGCCTGGAGCGCGGCGAGACGTTCTTTCTTGGCCGCTTCAGGCACTTGACCTTCGAGCTTCGCCGCGGGCGTGCCCGGCCGGGCGCTATACTTGAAAGAGAAGGCTTGGGCAAAGCCGACCCGGCGCACCAGCGAAAGCGTGTCCTCGAAGTCGGCGTCGGTCTCGCCGGGAAAGCCGACAATGACATCGGTGGACAGGGCGAGATCCGGCCGCGCGGCCCGGATGCGCTCGATCAACGACTCGTACTCTTCGGCCGTGTGCTTGCGGTTCATGGCCGCCAGGATGCGGTCGGACCCGGCCTGAAAGGGCAAATGGAGATAGGGCATCAGTTTCTCGTCGTCACCAAACAGCGCGATCAAATCATCGTCCATGTCGCGCGGGTGGCTCGTGGTGAAGCGGAGCCGCGCGATGGACGGAATCTCGCCGAGCCGCCGCAACAGCCGCGCGAGGCCCCAAGTGCCATCGCCGGCAGCGTCACCGTGATAGGCGTTCACGTTCTGCCCGAGCAGGGTCACCTCGCGGACGCCCCGGTCGGCAAGCCGTTCGACCTCGGCGACGATCTCGGAAGGGCTACGTGAATACTCCGCGCCGCGCGTGTACGGCACGACGCAGAACGTACAGAACTTGTCGCAGCCTTCCTGCACGGTGACGAAGGCGGATGTCTGCCGCTTGCCGGTGGCGCGCTGGGGCAGCGCCGCGAATTTGTCTTGAGCGGGAAACTCCGTTTCGACCGACCGCTTGCCGGTCGAAGCCTTCGCAACAAGATCGGCGAGGCGGTGCAGGCTTTGCGGGCCGACCACGATGTCGACCACCGGCGCGCGCGCGATGATCTCCTCGCCCTCGGCTTGGGCGACACAGCCGGCGACCGCCACCATCGTGTCGCGGCCGTGCGCCTTGCGTGCTTCTTTGGTCAAGCGCACGCGGCCGAGCTCGGAATAGACCTTCTCGGCCGCCTTCTCGCGGATATGGCAGGTGTTGAGGATAACCAGGTCGGCGTCGTCCATGGCCTCGGTCAGCTCGAAACCGGCAGGCGCAAGCGCTTCGGCCATGCGCTCGGAATCGTACGCATTCATCTGGCAGCCGAAGGTTTTGATGTGGAGCTTTTTGGGGCTCATCGCCATTTGCCGTTTGTTGGGCCGGAAGGCCCGGTTCGTCAAGTATTCACCGTCACTGTCCCAGCATCGTGGCGATCAACTTGGGCGGCTTGCGGGCCGGCATGATCTGCTCGAACGTGCATTGTTTCGGCGCCTTGTCCGGCCGGAACCGCACCAATTTGGTGCCGTGGCGGAACCTGTCGCCTGTGACGTGGTCGTAACGGACCTCCACCACGATCTTCGGCTTGACCGGCTCCCATTCGCTGGAACGCTCGGTCGACCACCGGCTCGGGCCTCCGGGCGCCTTGCCGTCGAAACCCGGAGGCGCGATCAAGGCCTCCAGGTTTTTTGTCAGCGCCGGGCGTTCTTTGTCGGTGATGGCCGAGGTGAAGCCGACATGGTCGAGTTGGCCCGCCTCGTTGTAGAGGCCGAGCAGGAGCGAGCCCACCTCTTTGCTGCCGCTGGCGTAGCGGAAGCCGCCCACCACGCAGTCCGCGCTGCGCAAGTGTTTCACCTTCAGCATGGCGCGCTCGCCGGGCAGGTAGGGTCCGTCGAGGCGCTTGGCCACGACGCCGTCGAGAGATGCGCTTGTTCGGCTCAGCCAACGGTCGGCCTCCTTGTGCGAGAGCGTGGTGGGGGAGAGCGTCACGCTGCGGCATGCGCTGACCGACGTGTAGAAAGCCTCGAGCGCGGCCCGACGCTTGGTGAGCGGTTCCTCCACGAGGCTCTTGTTCTTCGCGTCGACCAGCATGTCGAACAGGATGAGAATGGAAGGCGTCTCCGCCGCAAGCTTGGCGACCCGGCTCTCCGCGGGATGAATGCGCTGTTGCAGGGCATCGAATGAGAGCCCGTTGCTGGCTGGAATGGCGAGTTCGCCGTCCAAAACGAAGCATTTCGGCTTGAGCGCCTTCAGGACCTCCACGAGCTCCGGAAAATAGCGCGTCAGCGGCTTTCCCGACTTCGCCCTCAAATCCACGTGGTCGCCGGCGCGGAAAGCGAGGCAGCGAAAGCCGTCCCATTTGGGCTCGAACTGCCATTCGCCGTCGTCGGGCAGATCGCTGACGAGCTTCGCCTCCATGGGTTCCAGGCTGAGGGGGACCGCGAGGTCAGCGAGGGTCAGGGGCGCTGCCATACCTTGCTCCGAGTTGGACACGGGGGAACGCGCGTACCCCCTGAGGCGTTTTTGCGACATCAGGATCAATCGTGGAGAGTAATCATGCCAGCGAAATCGGGAGCCCAACAGAAAGCCGCCGGCGCGGCCCTGTCTGCCAAACGCGGCGAGACGAAAGTGAGCGAATTGAAAGGTGCCTCGAAGAGCATGTACGAGTCGATGTCGGAGAAGGAGCTCGACGAGATGGCCTCGACGAAGCGCAAGGGCAAGCCGGAGCACAAGTCCAAGTCCGACTAGAAGAGGCTATTGCAGCCTTACCGTGACGCTGTCTGCGGCGCCATTCGCGTCCGTCACCGTCAGCCGCACGAAACCCGGCCCGTCCGGCGCAAAGAACAGAGTGCCGGCGCCACGCGCCGTCTCGAACGGCAGACCGTTGACCAGCACGTTGAGCGGCGGCGTGCCGCCCGCGACCTTGATGGCGATGGGATCGAGCCCGGTGCCGTCGGAAGCCAGCATCAGGCTCGCATTGTTTGGGGGAAACACGATGCGGACTTTCGGCCTCATAGCCTCGCCTTGCTCGCCGCGTCCGGCGAAGCGCCGGAGCGGCGGCGGCAATTCCGCCGTGCGCGCCGTGACGATGCCCTTCGGCGCGGGTGGCAGCGCTTCCGGCTTTTGCGTCAGTCGCGCGAAGGCATCGAATAGGATCGGCGCCGCGGCGGTGCGGCCCACGAGGCCGGTCACCGGCGCGCCGTCGGGCCGTCCGACCCAAACACCGACCGTATATTCGCCATCGAACCCGAGCGCCCAGGCGTCGCGATAGCCGTAGCTGGTGCCGGTCTTGAAGGCGATGCGCCCGCCGAGCGCGTTCGGCGGCGGCGGCGCGCCGCGCAACACGTTGCCAACATACCAGGCGGCCACCGGCGCCATCAGCCGCTTATTCGAGAGATGCGCCGCGCCCGTCCGCTCGTGCAGAGGAGCCACCGTCCCCTGCCGGGCAAGTCCCGAGTAGAGCGCGGTAAGGTCGATCAGCTTCACGCCGATGCCGCCAAGCCCCAGCGCCAAGCCGGCGGTCTCGTGGTCCGGCAGCTTCAGGGAAGCGCCCGCTTCCCCGAGCCGGGCCAAGAGCCGGTTCGGTCCGACCGCATCGAGCACCGCGACCGCCGGCACGTTGAGCGACAATTGCAGGGCCCGGCGCACCGTGACCGTGCCTTGGAAGCTCTGGTCGAAATTCTCTGGCGCGTAGTCGCCATAGCGGATTGGGCGGTCCTCGATCAGCGTTTCGGGGTGGACCAGTCCGTCCTCGAAACCGAGCCCATAGATAAACGGTTTCAAGGCCGAGCCCGGCGAGCGCAAGGCGCGCGTCAAATCCACCTGGCCCGCGCGGGCCGTATCGAAATAGTCCGGCGAAGCGACCCGGGCCAGGATCTCGCCGGTGTCGTTCTGGACCACGACGATCGCCGCCGACATGGTTTCGCCGAGCGCCGCCGCCCGCTCGCGGGCGAGACGCTCCAGCCGGCGCTGCAAGCGCCCGTCTATGGTGAGGTGGATGATCTTCTGGCCGGCCGAGGCCGACCGCGCCTCGTCCGCGGCGTGCGGTGCGGAGAGCGGCATGGGCTTGCGCGCATCCGGCACTGGCTCGGTCTTGGCGCTGGCGCGCTCTTCCGCGCTGAAAAGGCCGTCGCCCGCAATGCGATCCAGCACGCGGTTGCGCGCGGCTTTCGCCCGTTCGGGATGCCGGTCGGGACGGCGATACTCCGGCGATTGCGGCAGCGCCACGAGCAGCGCCGTCTCCCCGAGCGTCAGCCGTCGCGGCTCCTTGCCGTAATAGGCGAGCGAGGCGGCGCGGATGCCTTCGAGATTGCCGCCATAGGGCGCGAGCGTGAGGTAGAGCGACAGGATCTGGTTCTTGTCGAGCGCCCATTCGAGCTGAAACGCGCGGACCATTTGCCGGTACTTGGCATAGAGCGAACGCTCCCGCCGCGGCTCCAGCAGGCGCGCCACCTGCATCGAGATGGTGGAGCCGCCGGAGACGATGTGGCCCTGCGTTACGAACTGATAGGCCGCGCGCATGATGGCCAGCGGATCGACGCCGTGATGGGAGAAGAACCGCTTGTCCTCATAGGCAAGCAGCGCCTCGATGAAGCGCGGGTCGACGTCCGCTTTCGTGGCCGGAAGCCGCCAGCGGCCCTCGTCCGTCAAATAAGCGCGCAACAGCTTGCCGTCGCGGTCGAGCACCGTGGTGGAATATTCGAGGTCTCTCCCCAAGGGCGGCGGGCCGAAGGTGTCGGCAAGCCCGGCAAGCGCGCCCGCGGCAATTGCCGCGAGCCACACCGCCCCGATCGCGGCAAAGGTGGTGCGTCGCGTGAGCCGGCTCATTTGCGCGCGGTCACCTTGACGGTGCCGGTGCCCGTGCGGCCGAACCGGTCGGGACTGTACATGTCCTCGACCACCGCTTGCGGCAGCACGTAGTCGCCGGGCGAGACAGCGCGCACCACATAGGCCACGCGGTAGACCACGGGACTGTCGGCCTTGCGTTCGAACGCGGCAACGAACCGGTCGTCGCGGAAGGCGGTGTGCTCAGGGGTGGCAGCCTGGCCGATCCAAGAGAGTCCGCCGGTATCGGCCGAGGACACGAGCTTCGGATTGTCGATCTCGAAGCCGGCCGGCACATAGTCGGTCAGCGCCACGCGGGCGAATTGCGGCTTCGCCTCGGTAACGGTGAGCAGCACCACGTAGCGCTCATTCTGCGTGGCCGTGGCGATGTCCACCTCTTCGCCGTCGAGCGTGTGGAAGGTCCGATCGAGCCTAAAACCGTGATCCGCGGCAGGTTCGGGCGTGGTCGGCGCGCCGCTGACCGAGACCACCGCGTCGACGGGCGTGTCGCCGCTATTGGTCACGGTTACCGGATTGATGCCGAGATCCTCTTCGCTGAAGGATCGATAGAGCGGGCCAAGCTGACCGCCTTCGCCGCCGCTTCCTTCCTCGATCGTCAGGCTGACGCCTTGCTGACCGAGCGCGCGGGCCGCCAGCACCAGCCAGGCGTCTTCCTGCGTCGAGGTGTAGGTCACGGCGTCGCGCGCCACGCCGATCTGCCGCGTGGCGCTGACCAGGATCGGCTTGCCGGCATCGCCTTCAGCCGCGAGGGTGACGACCGCGGCCGCATCGCGCAGGCGCGAACCGAAATCGACTCGGCCGCCTTCGTTCGGCTTTTCCGCCGGCAGCGCGCCGGCGGCTACGCGAAACGCCTTCTCGGCGCGGGTCTTGTCGCCGAGCATAGCCAGCGCCGCGCCGATCTCCGCTTGCGCCGTCGGTGTGCCGAGCTTGTCGAGCTTCACGTCGGCGATGTAGCGCAGGTCGCCCACGGGCGCCATGCCATTGCGCGCCAGCACGTAGAGCGCATAGGACAGCGCTAGCCCGCCATCGGTGGAGACGTCGGGTGCGGTGCTCACATAGTTGCGCAAGCGGCTCAGCGCGAGCTTGAAGCGGTCATCGGGCACGGCGTGACCATTGGCGCGCGCGCGCGTCAAAAAGTCGGTGACATATGAATCGAGCCACGCATCGCTGCCCCCGGGCGACCACAAGCCGAACGCGCCCTCATAGCCTTGACGCGCCAGCACGGTCTCGATCGCCTTGGTGATGCGTTTGTCGACATTGGCATCCGCGGCGAGCTTCGCGTCGAGCGCCATGTCGTTGACATAGAGCAGCGGCAGCGCGCGGCTCACGATCTGCTCGGTGCAGCCAAGCGGATAGCGGTCAAGCGCGGCGAGCAGGCTCGCCACGTCGAGTGCCGCGGTCGGCGTGACCGATAGTGACAGTTTGCCGGTGCCCGGCACGAGATTGGCGAATACGTCGTTGGAAAGCGTGATGCTTTGCCCGGGTTCGAGCGCCTTCACGGTGCGCCGCGCCAGGATCTGCGTCGCCGGGTTCACGGTGAGCGAGTAGCGCCGCGTCACCTCGAAATCCTCCGGCCCCGTCACTGTGACGTCGACCGTCCCATCGCCGACGCCGAGCGCCGAGACTTTGAAGGTCGCCGCGCCGCGCGTCTTGGCATCGAGCGAGACGGACGTACCGGCATTGGCGACGCTCAGCGGACCGGCGGTCGAGACGGCAATCTGGTAGTTTCCGCTCGCGCCTTCCACATTGTCGAGATCGAGGCGCAGCGTGGATGTGTCGCCCGTGAGCAGGAAGCGCGGCAGCGTGGCGCTGACCACCACGGGATCGCGTACGACCACATCGCCCGAGCCGTGCCCGACCTGATCCTTATTCCAGGCGACGGCCATGACGCGGACAGTTCCCGTAAAGGCCGGGATGTCGAATTTCACCTCCGCAGTGCCGTCTTCGCCGACGGTGACGATGCCCGAATAGAGCGCGAGCGGGGGCTGCGTCGGGGGGTTGCCTTGCAACACCCCGCCGGAGTCGCCGCCGGTGCGGATTTGCCCGCGCGCCCCTTGCATGCCGTCGATGAGCTGACCGTAAAGGTCGCGGACCTGCACCGAGAGCTGCCGCTGGCCGAGATAATACTCGTCCGGGTTCGGCGGCTCGTAGCCGGTAAGATTGAGAATGCCGACGTCGACCGCCGCCACCACGATGCGCGCCTGATCGCCCGCGGCAAGATTGGCGAGCCGTACCGGCACGCGCAATGTCGTCTCGGGTCTGACGAGATCGGGCAGGTCGAGATCGACGCCGATCGTGTGCGCGACCCGGTCCACGCTGAACCACTGCACGCCGATGGCGCGGCCGGGCATGCGCTTCTCCGCCGCGTCGAGCGGCCGGCGCAGCGTCGCCAGCACGTAGGCGCCGGTGCCCCAATCATCGCCCACCGTGAGCGGCAGCTTCACCAGCCCCGCTTCTACGTCAGTCGTGGTCTGGGTGATGAGCCGGTCACCGATCACCGAGAGCGTCACCGTGCCGGCGCTGCGCGCGGTCACGGCTACGGTCATGGTGTCGCCCGGCGCGTAGCCATTCTTGTCGAGGGCGATCTCCAGAAGGTCCGGCGTGTCGGCGGATGCTTCGGCGTACCAGCCGGAGTCGAAGCCGTAAGTGGTCAGCGGGCCTTGCGGGTCGTTGGTTTCCACCTCGAGCCGGTAGCGGCCCCAGCTCACCGGCACCTCGATCTTCCCCGGCTGCGTGGCGCCCACGTCGATCGTGCCGTCAGCCACCCGGCGGGTGACCTTGATGGGCTCGTAGTTCCAGCTGCCGTATTGCCGGTACCATTGATATTTGGACTCGATGCGCAGGAGCTGCCATTTCAGCCCCTTTGCGGCGACCTGCATGCCGTCTGGCGTGGCCATCACCACGTCGAACTTGGCGATGTCCTGGTCGCCGAGAGACGAGCCTTTGAACAGGGGCTTCACGCCGATCATGTCGGACCGGGGCGTAACCGGCAGTTTGAGCTCGTGCTCGACGGCGCGGCCGCCCGGTTCGGCAAGCCGCACCACGACCGTGGCCTCGAGCGGTCTGCCTGAAGCGGGGATCTCGCCGAGCGCGACTGGGAAGGTCGCTTTGCCCTCAGCGTCGGTCTCGGGCAGGTCGGCGAGCGGGAAGCTCTCGGAGGAAAAGCTGTCGTCGGATTGAGCGTCGCTCAAACCAAACACGTAGCCGGCAAAGCCCGGGCGTTCGCTGGTGGCGGCGATCTTCAACTCCCCGTCGATCGGCAGCCCGGAGGCCGGTGCGCCATAAAGGAAACGTCCATCAAGGGCGATCTCGGCGGGGCTCGAAGGCGACAGGGCCTTGGCGCCGGTCGAGATGTCGAACTCGAGCCGCTCCGGCACATAGTCCTCGACCAGGAAGCTCGTCTTGCCGACGGGTGAGCCCTTGGGGTCGGAATAAGCCTCGACCCGGTACGTGCCTGTCGGCGCCGAGGAAATCAGCGCCACGTCGAGGGCGCGGCCGCCGAGCCCCTCGTCGGGCACCACGGCGCGGCGATATTCGATGCCGTCGGGACGCTCGACCACCAGCGTCAGGGGAACGCCGGGCACGGCGATCCCAGCGGCGTCGCGCAGCAGTGCCGTGATGTGCACGGTCTCGCCGGTGCGGTAGACGCCGCGCTCGGTGAACACGAAGGCGTCGAGGCCCTTGGGTGCCTCGCGTCCGGCGACGCCCCGGTCGGTCAGGTCGAAGCCGGATTGTTTGAGATTGAGAAAGGCGTAGTCGCCGTCGGTCCCCGAAGCGACGAGCATCGCCGGCGACAGACCGCCTTCACCCCGCGCCAAGCCAGGCGCGAACCTGACCGCGCCTTTGTCGTCGGTCGCCGCGGTTGCCAGCACTTCGTTGTTGCGCGCGATCAGTCGGACCTCGACACCCGGCAAAGGCGCCGTGCTTGCGAGCGAGTTGACGAAAGCGTGGACGCCGTCGGTGCCGGAATAGGCCGTAAGACCGAAATCGGAGACGACGAACCACTGAGTGGTCCGCTCGCCGTACTCGTCGCCCGGCACGTCGGCGGGGTTTGCGGCGAGGAGATAGACGCCCGGCGCCATCTCAGGCACCGCCTCGCCAATCGGGAAAGCGGTGGTGACTTCTTTATTGAGCTCCTGCGTGACCGCGAGTTCGCCGCTCCAGACTTCTTGACCTTTTTCGTCAGCGACGGTCTCCAGATCGTACGCGTAGAGATTGCGCTGGAAATCGTAGCTCAGCACGTTGCCGAGCAGGTTGCGGTCGCCGATCCGGTAGATCGTCACGTCGAGTAGCCCGGTGTTGACGGAAACGAGCGGAATGCCCCGCTGCCCGGTGCTCGGCAGCACATAGGCCTTGCCAGCGAGCCGCACCGACGGCTTCCGGTCCCGCACATAGATCGTGAATTCCGCGTCCTTCAGCAGGTCCTCGTGCACCATTGAGGGCAATCCCTCGCGCAAGGTGACGTCATAGGTCTCGCCGTGCTTCAGCCCCTCGACACAAAGCTGCTGGTCGTCCGCCGAGAGCGCCGGCTTGTCCTGTCCCGCGACGGAGACGAATGGCGAGAAGTCCGCGCGCTTCAGCAAAGGTTCGGTGAATTGGAAGCAGGCACGTGGGGACGCCGCGTCGGAATCCACGCTGAAATCGGCGACGCGGAAGCCGTACTTCTCGCGGAGCTGGTCGTAGGTGACCTTGAGGCCCTGATTGTCGTCGAGCGTGAGCGCAAGATGCAGCGCGTTCAGCGCCGGGCGCCAATCGCCGCCTTTGCCGAAGGCGGTGGCGAGCGTGGCCAAGCCTGCGGCTTCTTGCTTCGGCGTCGTCGCCCGGCGATACGCGATATAGGCGGCGGTGCGGGCATTGCGATAGCGGACGCTGCCGTCGTCCGTCTCGTCCGGGGGGATGGCGAGCCAGATATCGGCCAGGCGGCGCCAGGCCGTGGAGTCGTCGGGCGCCACGGTGACGATCTGCCCATAGGTGAAAGCGGCGCCCTCGAGATCCTGCTTTCTCAGTTGGACGGCGGCCTGCTCCTTCAGCTTGACGACCGGAAGCTCGACCGCGCCCGACTCGTTCTTGAGGTCGGCCGCGAGGGTGATCGCGGCGTCGTCGAGCGCGTCGTCTTGGAAAGCTTTGTCGTCGGCGGAAGCGGGGATGGAGACGAAAATCAACAACGCGGCGGCAAGGCCAGCGCGGAACCAGGCGACCATGGATGTCCTCCAAGCGCCCAACCCTCGGCGGCAGGTGGGCGACTTTCGCCATGGTAATGGAGCATCATGACGGAAGCCAGAGCCTCGCTAAAAGGCTCAAACTCGAACGGCGGGGGCGGCGCTACGCCGCGCTCACGATCTCCCGGGCGATATTGGCGAACTCCCCGCGCACCCATTGGTGGCATTCGTCACGGTCATAGCTCGAATGCCACATGAGCCTTAAGGGGAGATCCACGGGCGGCACCGGCTGGGCGATGCGCGCCAAGCCGAATTGCTTCTCCAGGACCGCCGCGAGCGAAGAGGGAAGCGTCAACAGCGCGTCGCCGTTCAAGACCACGAGCACGCCCACGAGCACCGAGGAGACCTGGGAGGAGACATTGCAGCTGAGCCCTTCGCCCCTGAGCGCCTGATCCAACAGCGTGAGCGTCGGCAGCGTGTTGACCGCCACATGGTCGGCGGCCGCGAAGGTGGCGGCCTTGGGCCTGCGTTTGATGAAAGGATGATCCGGTCCCGCCAAGGTGGCGAGCGTGTCGTCGAACAGCCTGGCCACGCGCACGTCAGGCGCGGCGACCGGCGCCCCTTCGATGTCGATGACGAAGTGGCTGCGGGCGTTGCGCAGCGAATCGATATTCTCGTCGCGATGGGACGGCGTCCAGCTCACATGCACATTCGGGGCGAGCGATTGGAGGCGTTTGCGTAACGGCTCAACCAAAATGAGCTCGCCCGCTTCGCTCGATGCTGCGGCAAACTCGCGCACGGAAAGCGACGGATCGAAGGGTTTGCTCGGCCTCAGCAGGCTTTCCATACCGGCGAGGATGACGTGAACCGTGGGCGCAAGCTCCAGCGCCTTGGCTGTTGGGACCAGGCGTTGTCCGGCCCGCACGAAGAGCTCATCGTTGAAAATTTCGCGGAGTTTAGCCAGTGCGTGGCTGATGGCCGACGCGCTCCGCCCCAGTCTCTCCGCGGCCCGGGTCACGCTCGCATCCACCAAGAGGGCGTCGAGAGTCACGAGCAGATTGGCGTCGACCTCTTTAAGATGCATTTTGCTCAACTATTCGGCTGAAAATAGTTCAGTACGCTCATGTTAGGCGCTGGGCTAGTGTCTTGGCAAGACATTCGGCCGCCCAGCCCGAATGTCTGGAGCGTCTGAGCCCGAGCCTGGACGCTTCCTCATCTCAACCTTGCGGCGGCCCAAAGGTCCCGGCTGGCGGGCCGCCGCATTCTTCCCGCCTTCGGGCGGTTTTGAGGGGGAAAACCGGGAAAGGGCCTAACGCGAAGTGCCAAGGGCCGAGCTACAAACAAAAGGGATGACGATGTTCCGAGGACCGATGACTGTTCTGCCGGCCGCCGCGATGGCGTTCGGCTTTTTCTGCTTTTCGCCCGCTTTGGCCGCTGACGGCACCAAGGACGTGCTGAAGACCTATGCCGACATCGCGCAAGCTGGGTACGAGGATTCACTCGAGACCGCCAAGACGATGCAGCTGGCGATCAACGAGCTTCTGTCCGAGCCGACCGAGCCGAACCTGCGCGCCGCGCGCGCCGCTTGGATCGCCGCTCGGATCCCGTACATGCAGACCGAGGCCTATCGCTTCGGCAATGCCATCGTCGATGATTGGGAGGGCAAGGTGAATGCCTGGCCGCTCGATGAGGGTCTGATCGACTACGTCGCCGAGGTTTACGGCGCCGAGTCGCCGGAGAACGAGCTTTACGTCGCCAACGTCATCAAGAACGTCTCGCTGACCATGGGCGGCAAGAAGATCGACACCTCCAAGTTCACGAAGGAACTGCTCGCCGACGAGCTGCAAGAGGCCGGCGGCGTGGAGGCGAATGTCGCGACCGGCTACCACGCGGTCGAGTTCCTGCTTTGGGGCCAAGACCTGAACGGCACCGACGCGGGCGCCGGCAATCGTCCCGCCACCGACTTCGACACCAAGAACTGCAGCAATGGCAATTGCGCCCGGCGCGCCGAGTATCTGAGCACCGTTACCGACTTGCTGGTCGACGATCTCGCTTGGATGGCCGAGCAGTGGGCCGCTGGCGGCGATGCCCGCAAGGGTGTCGGGGACGGCGAGGAAGGTCTCACCACCATCATGACCGGCCTCGGCTCACTGTCATATGGCGAGCTGGCTGGCGAGCGCATCAAGCTCGGCCTCATGATCCACGATCCGGAGGAGGAGCACGATTGCTTCTCGGACAACACCCACGCGTCTCACTTCTTCGACGCGCTCGGCATCCGCAATGTCTACCTCGGGCGCTATCGCCGCGCCGACGGCTCGTTTGTTGGTGGCGCCAGCGTTTCCGATCTTGTCAAGGCCAAGGACCCGAAGGTCGACGCCGAGGTGCGCGCCAAGCTCGACGCCACCATGGACGCCATGAACGCGCTGTATCTCCGCGCCCTGACCACGGAGTCCTACGACCAGATGATCGGCGAGGGGAACGAGGAAGGGAACAAGGTCGTCCAGGACGTGGTCGACGCTCTTCTCGGTCAAACCAAGGCCATCGAGCGGGCCGTGGCGACCCTGGACCTGAAGTCCATCGAGTTCGAAGGCTCCGACAGCCTCGACGCACCGGAAAAGGTTGGAGCAGCCGAATGATGACTAAGCCCCGTTGACGCGGGGATAAATGTCGGCCTACGTTATAATATAACAAACGTAGGCCAAAACTGAGCAGAGAAAGCCTTGGGGGGCTGACAACATGACGAAGAACACACTGCTATCGGGCGACCGACCACCACACGCTACGACCACGTGGATGGGACGGCTCGCCACCAAGCTCGCGAAGCCGGCGGCCGTGGCCACCGTGCTGGCCGTATCGATCATGGCCATGCCGGGCGGCGCCTTGGCAAATTGCGGCGTCAGCCCGACGGGCATTCCGGACGACGCGCTCGTGCCTCTCGATGTGGGCGGCGCGCGAAAGGGGCTTGCCAATGCCGGCATTCAGGTCGGCGGCGCCTATTATGCCGAGCCGTTCTACAATTGGGGCGGCATCGACCAAGGCGGCGAATATATGGGTGTGCTCGAACTCTATATGGACGCCGATATGAAGAAGCTCGGTCTCTGGGACGGCTTGTGCTTCCATGCCAACGGCTTCCAGATTCACGGCAACTCCATCACGGGCGCCAATATCGGCGGCCTGATGCCCGTCACGAGCTTTGAGGCGCTGCCTGCCACGCGTCTGTTCGAGCTGTGGCTCGAGCAGCACCTGTTCAATGACACGGTGTCGATCAAGGTCGGTCAGCTCGCCGCCGACGAGGAGTTCTTCGCGGCCGATGGCGGCGGGTTCTTCATCAACGGCACCTGGGGTTGGGCGCCGATCGCGGCCGAGAACAACCCGGGCGGCGGTCCGGCCTATCCGCTGGCCACCCCTGGTGTGCGTGTCGCGGTGACACCGACCGAGAACACCAACGTCATGGTCGGCGTCTACAACGGCGATCCGTCTCCGGCTTGCGCGGCCGACGATCCGCAGATCTGCAACCCGCATGGCCTCGAGTTCGAGCTCGACGACGATCCGCTGCTCATGATCGAAGGCGCCTACAATTACGACCTGGCCGGCGGCCGGCTTCCCGGCACCATCAAGATCGGTGGCTGGAACCATTTCGGCGACTTCGTGGACAACCGCGTCGACGTCGGTGGCGATCTGGTCGTCGTCACGGGCAACTCCGGCAAGCCGCTCGACAACGACCACGCGCTCTACATCATCCTGGATCAGCTGTTGTGGCGCGTGCCGGGCAGCGAGGACGCGCAAGGTGTCGGCATGTTCCTTCGCTTCGCCGGCGCCCCGGACGACCGGAACCTGGTCGACGTCTACTTTGACGGTGGCCTGACCTTCACCGGCATGATCCCGGGCCGTCCCAACGATGCGCTTGCGATCGGATATGCCTATACCGGCATCTCCAACGACGTGACGGCCAATGACATCACGCTCCGTGAGCCGGGGCCGCGCCGCGAGGAGCAACTCATCGAAATCGCCTATACGATGGAGATCATGAACGGTTGGACTCTCCAGCCCGACTTCCAGTACATCATGAACCCGTCCGGAGATCCCGGCCAGGACGATGCCACTGTCATCGGGGCACGCAACACGTTCACGTTCTAATGCGAAGCGAGTGCATAGATCTGACTTAGTAAACTGCGTACGTCAGTCCCCACGAGCGCCGTCGAGCCAGGCAAGAGTCTGGCTTGGCGGTGCGCTCGTATTGGGCGCGTGCCTGCCGTTGCTTGCCGGCGCGGCCACAACCTTTGCGACCGGAAAGGACGAGGGGATTGAGGCGCTGCTGGCGCCGACTTCCGATTTCACCAAGCTTGAGCAAAACGAGGATATGCCCGGCGGGGGCGCCACCTCGCGCGGCTCCACCGACACCTCGAATGCCTTTTCCCTGTCCTCCGGCAATATGAGCTTCCGCAAGGAGCTCGACTTCAAGATCGGCAACAGCATCTTTCGCCGGCTCTGGGTCTCGGCGCCCGCCTCCACGGATTCCGCCGATGGGCTCGGGCCGCTGTTCAACTCACGCGGCTGCCAGAACTGCCACCTGAAGGACGGGCGCGGCCACCCGCCGCTGTCGGAGGACGTGCCCGACAATACGGGCTCCATGCTGGTCCGGCTGTCGGTGCCTGCCATGACCGAGGAGGAGCACGACCGGCTCGCCGCCCATAGCGTCAACACGTTGCCGGATCCGACCTATGGCGGCCAGTTGCAGGATTTCGCCATTCAGGGCTTCAAGGCCGAGGGCAAGCTCGACATCGACTATGAGGAGAAGCCGGTCACGCTGGCCGGTGGAGAGACCGTCAGCCTGCGCCATCCCACATACGAGATTGCCGACCTCGGATACGGGCCCATGCGCCCCGACGTCATGATCAGCCCGCGGGTGGCCCCGCAAATGATCGGCCTCGGACTGCTCGAAGCCGTGCCGGAGGACCAAATCCTGGCATATGCCGACCCGGACGACGAAGACGGCGACGGCATTTCGGGCAAGCCAAACCGCGTCTGGTCGCGCGAGCATGAGAAAGTGATGCTCGGCCGCTTCGGCTGGAAGGCGGGCGTGCCGACCATCGCCCAGCAATCCGCCGAGGCGTTCGCCGGCGATATCGGCATCTCGACCACGATGGTGCCGTTCCATTCGGGCGACTGCACCAAGAAGCAGGCGGAATGCCTCAATGCGCCGTCGGGCGCTTCGCCGAAATATCAGGACGTCGAGGTGGGCGATGAATTGTTCGATCTCGTCACGTTCTATTCCCAGAACCTCGCGGTGCCCAAGCGGCGGAACCCGGACGACCCGGAAATTCTGAAAGGCAAGGCCCTGTTCTACGAAGCGGGCTGTGTGAAGTGCCACCGGCCCAAGTTGGTTACGGGCAAAGTGCCGGATCAGCCGCATCTGTCGAACGAGCTGATCTATCCCTACACCGACATGCTGCTGCATGACATGGGCGAAGGATTGGCCGACAACCGTCCGGAGGGTGCGGCGAGCGGTACCGAATGGCGCACGGCGCCGCTGTGGGGCATCGGCTTGACCGAGACCGTGAGCGGGCACACCCTGTTCCTGCATGACGGGCGGGCCCGCAATCTCACCGAGGCGATCCTCTGGCATGGCGGCGAGGCGCAAGAGGCGCGCGATGCCTTTGCCGAACTGTCGAAGGAGGATCGCGACCGCCTTCTGGCCTTCGTGAACTCGCTGTAAGGGGCCTTATGAGGTCAATTGTCCTTGGTTTCGTTTTTCTCTGCATCGGCGCGCAAACGGCGCATGCCGAGACCGACCACACGGCCATCGCACAGGACGCGCTGACCAAAGTCATCCGTCCCGGCTACAACGATTTCGAAACGAAAGCCGGAGCCCTCAAGGAGAAGACCGAGACTCTGTGCGCGAAGCCGTCGGAGGCTGCGCTCGAGGCGGCGAAAGTGGCGTTCGCCGCCGCCGTCGAAAGCTGGAGCAAGGTCGAGATCTTCAGGTTCGGCCCGGTCAACCAGGCACACCGCTATGAGCGGCTGTTCTTCTGGCCGGACCCGAAAGGCATCGGCCTGCGTCAGGTTCAGAGGGCGCTTCTGAAGAAGGACGAGACGGTGACCTCGCCGGACAGGCTTGTAGAGAAGAGTGTCGCGCTTCAGGGCTTGCCCGCACTCGAATATCTCCTCTACGGCAAGGGCGCCGAGGACCTGACGAGCGGCGATCCGGAGACCGGCTTTCGCTGCAATTTCGCCTTGAGCGTCGCGACGGGCATCGAACGGATCGCCGTCGCCGTCGCCGAGGATTGGCGCGAGGGCTCGGCTTACAGCAAGACGTTTCTTACACCGGGTCCGAACGATCCGCTCTACCGCGCGCCGAAGGACGTGACGCTCGAACTGTTCAAGGCGTTCAGCGGGGGCATCGAACTCATGCGCGACCAGAAGCTCGGCAAGCCGCTCGGCGAGTCGCCCGAGCGGGCGCGCCCGCGTCTTGCCGCCTTCTGGCGCAGCGGTCTCAGCTTTCCCAACATGGCCGGCAACCTCAAAGGCGTGCGGGAGCTGTTTGTCGGGAGCGGCTTCGCCGCCATCGTCGCCGGCGAGTCTCCCGGCGTCGAGGATTCGATCCTGTTCGACCTCGATCGCGTCATTCGAATTCTCGAAGCGGAGAACACGCCCATCGCCGAGGCGGTCCAGGAACCGGCGCAGCGTAACAAGCTGGAGGCCTTGCGCGTGGCCCTGAAGAGCGCGCGCGACACGGCGTCGAGTCTCATCGCGCAAGGCGCCGGCCTCAGCTTCGGTTTCAACGCCATGGATGGAGATTGAGATCGATGGAGACTGATATGCAGCTCGACAGGCGCACGCTTCTCGTAAGTCTCGCCGGCGCCACGGCGGCGCTGAGCGTCCCCCAATCCGTTGCCGCGGCCTTTGCGCCGGAGCGCTTCGCCGCCGCGCGCAAGGATGATCGCGGTACCTACTCGGCGGCGCTTTTCGATTTGGAGCGCGGCGATCTGCGCTCCGTGGAGTTGCCGAGCCGCGGCCACGACATCGCGCTCCGGCCGGGCGGCAAGGAATGGGTGGCGTTCGCGCGCCGTCCCGGCCGCTTCGGCGTCGCCGTGCCCATGGACGGGCGCGAGCCCGTCTGGTTCTCGTCGAAGCCCGACCGCCATTTCTTCGGCCATGGCGTGTTCTCCGCCGACGGACGGCTGCTCTACACCACGGAAAACGATTACGGGCGGGGCAAGGGCGTCATCGGGGTGCGCGACGCGAGCGCGGGCTACAAGCAGATCGGCGAGCATGCCGGCTATGGCGTTGGCCCGCACGATCTTGCACTTCTGTCGGACGGGCGTACTGCCGTCGTGGCCAATGGCGGTATCCTCACCCATCCCGACCGCAAGCGCGAGGAGCTGAACCTCGCCGACATGCAGCCTTCGCTCGTCTATGTGGACATCGAGTCGGGCGATCTCGTCGAGGAGCGGCGGCTCGCGCCCGAGCTTCACCAGCTGTCGATCCGCCATCTCACCGTCGCGCAGAACGACACGGTCGTGTTCGGCTGCCAGTACCGCGGGCCGGAACGGGATCTGCCGCCTTTGATCGGCTTCCACCGCGGGGGCGAGGAGCTTGTCGTCCTGCCGACCCCGGATACGACCCAAGCGGCGCTCAAGAATTACATCGGGTCGGTCACGGCCGACGCCAGCGGCGCCATCGTTGCCGCCTCCGCTCCGAAGGGCGGCCTCATTACCTATTGGGACGTCGCGGCCCGGCGCTTCTTGGGCACTTGCGCGCTCGGAGACGGCTGCGGGCTCGCGCCGACCCACCAGAGCGCAAGCTTCCTCTTGACCAGCGGCGACGGCTCGCTCGCCACCGGCGGCGCCGACGGCATCGTGGCGCGCACGTCCTCGCGCTACCATTGGGACAATCACGCCATCCTGGTGCGCTAGCGGCGGGGCACAGGCCGCCAACGCGTGACGGACGCGTCACATGGGCTTCCTATTCTTACCGCAATTGTCGGGCTAATTCGCGGCTCGTCCGGAACCTCCATGCACAGCCAACACTCTCAAAAACCGCAACTACCCGCGCGAGTGCCGCAAGAGCCGTCGCCCCCGCCACGCCTGGCTCTTGGGAGCGCCTCCCGCCGGCTTGCGGGTTGGTGGCGCAGCGAATGGATGCGCGGCCCCTGGGGGAAGACGCTCAAGATCGGCGGCGCGGCCGTGGGCGTGCTCCTGGTGCTGCTCGCCGCCGTCAATCTGGTCCTGTCCGCCGACTGGGTGGAGGCGCGGGTCGCCGCCCGCATCAAGGAGCAGACCGGCCGCGATCTCACGGTGAACGGCTCGACGATCCTCTTGTTCACGCCCGGGCCGCACATCGTCATCTCCGACGCCAAGATTGTCGACCCGGAGGCGCAAGCCGGCACCGCCGATCTCTCCATCGCCAAGCTCAAGGTCGATCTCGCTTTCAGCGATCTGTTCAGCCGGCGGATCGATGCCGAGCGCATCGTTCTGGAGCGTCCTGTGCTCACCGTCCGCCTTGGCGAGGAGGCGCAGCGATGGGGCGATGCGGAAAAGCCGCTCAAGAAGATCCGGTTTGCCAAGGCCCAGATGAACGGCGACGGCGATAAGCGGCGTCGCGATCTGGTCCTCAAGGACGTGCGCATCGAGGACGGCACGGTCGTCATCGTCTATGACGGTGACGACGCTGAAGAGAAGCGCATCGAGCACATCGACACGCAGCTGAGCCTGCCGGCTGTGGGCGCCCCCTTGGTCGGCGGCGGCACGCTTGAGTGGAAAGACCAGACGGTCCAGTTCAGCTTCGAGGTCACCACACCCGCCGATCTGAGAGCGCAACGGCCGGCCGAGATTCAGCTGGCGCTCGACACGGAAGCGATCGCCGCGCGTTTCGACGGCACGCTCGCCACCGCGCCGCATCTCACAGGCCAAGGCCGGCTTTCGGCCAAGGCAGCCTCCATTCCCTCGGTGCTGGCCTGGATGCGCGAAACCCCGGCTGTCTCGAGCGCCATCGGAGACGGCGAGCTGGCAAGCGACGTATCCTGGACCGAGGGCGAGATCACCTTGAGCAACGCCCGTTTCGCGCTCGAACATGCAAGCGGCCAAGGCGAGGCGGTCATCGCGCTGACGCGTCCCCGGCCGCATGTCCGCGCCGCACTTGCCATCGATCACCTGGACCTCAATCCCTTCCTCGAAGGCGCGAAGCAGAACGAGCCCCGGCGTGCGGACGCCGTACCGGAGCGTGCCGCGCCGCCGCAGGCTCAACCGGCGCCGACCAGCGACTGGTTCTCCAAGCCTTCCGCGCCCGCTGTCGAAGTGGAGCAGATCGTCGTGCCGCCGCCGGCTCCGCCTATTGTCAACCCGGCCGAACCAGCTTCTCCCAACATTCTCGCCGCGCTCCCACAAGCATCGCGCGTTGCTCCGCCTGCCTCGTTCGATGCCGACGTCAATCTCAACGTGCGCAAGACGCGCGTCGGCCACCTCAATATCGGCCCCAGCTCGCTCGGCGTCGTGTTCCGCGACGGCGTGATGGATGCGAAGCTCGGCGGCATGGAGCTCTATGACGGCCATGCCAGCGGCACGCTGACCGTCGACGCATCCAAGCCCGTCCCCAGCTTCACCGGCGACTTTCGCCTCGACGGCGTCCAGGCGAAACCGCTTCTCACCGATGCGGCCCAGTTCAGCATGATCGGGGGCCGCACCAAGCTCGATGTGTCGCTGTCGGGTGAAGGCCAAGATGCCGAGGCGATCAAGTCCTCGCTCAAGGGAAGCGGCGCTTTCGTGGTAACCGAAGGCGCCATCGAGGGCATCGACATCACCGCCTTCATCAGCGCGCTAGGCGAAGGGGATTTCAATTTCCAGCAGGGCGCGAGCGCGAAGACCGCGTTTAGCGATCTCGGTGGCAGCTTCATCATCACCGACGGCATCGCCGAGACAAAAAATCTGAAGATGGTCAGCCCGCTGCTGCAGGTGACCGCCGAAGGCACCGTGGATGTGCCCAACGGCAATCTCGACATTCTCGCCAACCCAGAGATTATCGCCGGACCCGAAGGCCGCGGCGGCGCCAACGATCTGGCCGGGCTCACCGTGCCGGTGCGCGTCGAGGGCCCGCTGGAAGACCCGCGCATCCGGCCGCAGATCGGCAGCGTGTTCGCCAACCCGGAGAACGCCTCAAAGGCGGTGAGCAAGATAGGCCAGGCGCTTCAGAAGAAGTTCAAAGGCCGTCCTGTCGGCGAGGCCATCGGCCGCTTCCTCGGCAATGTCCAGATCGGCGGCGGCCGCGCGCCGAAACAGACGCCGCAAGCGCTGGCGCCGCTGCAAGGCGGCGAGCCTGATCAGGGCGATGCCGACGAAGCCATGGATCCCGAGCTGGAACAGATCCTGCGCTGATCTGAGCGCCCGCGAGCCGCCTACTGCTTTCCTTGGCGATGCTTTTCCAGCGCCTTCATGCCCGCGGCAAAGCCGTTGAGCGCGGTCATGGTCTTCACCGCCTTGCCGTTGAGCGCGTAGACGGTGATGCTGCCTTGCTTGGACTTGGCGATCTCTTTCCGCATGTCGTCTTCCACGATCAGCAGCGCCTTGCAGCCCATGGGCAGGCAGGTCTGGTAGGGCATGCGATAGATCTTCCGGGTGTCGGGAGAAAATTCGACGCCACGCTGCAGGGCCACCCCCGTCGGACCGTCCACGCGCAGCACGAGCCGGCCTTGAGGTCCATAAGTGAGGATCACGCGGAAGACGAGCTTCTGGGATCCCTTCTCCACCAACGGCAGGACGAGCGAGCAGCGCTCCTCCGCCGTCTTGTCGTCACCTTCCTTTCCGCAGAGCAGGGTCCAGTTGCCGAAGCTGCCGGCCACGTTGGCCTTGGCCGCGGAGCCGCCGGGCGGCGTGGGCGACTTCTGGGCCGCGCTCGATTGCGCGAACGCAGTTCCCCCGGCGATGACACAAACCATCGCGGCCAGGGCGAACCCACATACAGCCCTCCGCAGTCCTGCCACATGCGCCTCCCTGATGGGCTCGCCTGGTGATTTTGGGCTCCTCGGGCGGTGCCCGCATGGCGAGTTAATGAGGGCGCAGATAAGCGCCAATCGCCGATGCTTGCAACGGGCGGTCTGGGCGGCGCATGGCTGCGCGGGACAAGCCGCTTGCAGGTGCCAAGCTTGGAAAGGTGCGCGTCTAGCAGCCGTTGTCGGTCTTGGTGACCTTCATGCTGCGCCGGGGCCGGGTGTAGAAGGTGCGCGTCATGTCGAACGACCCGGGACTAAAAATCGTCGTAAGCCCCAAGAGTGGGGTGAACGTGTACTTGATCTCTGCGACGATGACGCTGCTGTCGGGCTCGGTGAGCCCAGCCGGCACGTTGTACGACGAGTTGTTCGCCCGCGCGCCGCCTTTGCTGGCGCAGCTCCAGTCGACCTTGCCATTATTTTCGTCGTCGGCGACCACGCTCGAAAGCACGATCTTGAGGGGCTCTGTCGAATACGGGTTGAGTATGCTCGAAGCGGCCGCCTGAATATCCTCGATATCGTCCTTGGTGACGGCCCTGACCTGCGCCGTCAGGTCCGCGGCCGTCGCGGCGACTTGAGCGGTCCGGCGATAGACTGTCAGCGCGTTGCCGATCTCCACGGTGCCCACATAGAGCAGGATCAGCGCCGGGAAGATAAGCGCGAACTCAATTGCCGATACGCCGCGCCGGTCCCGGCCCATGCGTCTCATGCTCACGGCCGTCCGACGCATGCTGAACTGACCCAATTTCACCTTAAACATCCAATCAGAACGGCTCGTTGCGGAAGGCGGCCGTGGCCATGAGAAGCCGGCCGCCGCCTTCCATATTGCTGAGATTGATATCCGCGGGCAGGACGGAACCGATATCCAGCGGATAGAAGCCGCGGACCACCACCACATCCTCGGCCTCGCCCGGATCGAAGCCGTAATCCTTCGGCTTTCCGTCGGCGCCGGGCGGCGGCGCCAAATTGCCCGCCGCGCCGCCGAAGCTCGAATAGCTGCGCACGTCGAGCATGAGGTCATCGCATTTCAGAGGTGCGCTCAGGTGTTTGCAGACTTCCGTCTTGAATTGCTGCGCGCTGAACTTTTGCGCCTGGCCTGTGCGGATGAGCCGTGCCCCCCGATCAATCGCGCCTTCGAGACCGACATTCGCGAAATAGACGAGGCTGACCTGAAGGACCGCGAGCAGCAGCAAGATTAGAGGCGCGGCGACGAGGGCGAATTCGAGTGCGGAAGCCCCGCTCCGATCTCCGGCGAAGCGACCCGCGTGTCCGGCCGCGCGGCGCCAAAGCGAGCGATAGCTATTGTCTTTTTGCGAGTCTCCGCGCCTAATCATGAGCAAAGCCATAGCGATGCTTAGCTTAACGGATAGTAAATATTAGTGGCGCACGCCGAAATACGGTAAATGTGTAGGTAATCGTATTCTAAATAAACAAGAGACACCTTTGAATAAATGAGGAATACGAAAAGTAAGAACTTTCCTCTTAGATTTTGTCCCGAACCGAGGCCGAGGCGCGCGATAACAGCGGCCGCTCGGGAGCAGGCGGGGAGGTGTCACATGCTACAGACCATCACGGAGTGTTGCCGGTCCTTCAAATGGAACAAGAAGGGCAATGTCGCCATTCTCTTTGGCCTCGCACTCGTTCCCATCGCGCTTGCCATCGGCGCGGCCGCTGACTATGGGCGCGGTCTCGCTGTGCGCAACCGCATGGCCGACGCCGCCGACGCCGCGGCGCTCGCTATCGGCTCGTGGCAAGGGCTCACTCAGGAACAACTGAAGCAAAGGGCGCAGCAATTTTTCGACGCCAACTATCCGTCCTCCGAGATGGGAACGGCCGGGAAGCTCAACGTGAGCTTCGCGGGTGACGACATCAAGGTGGAGGTTTCCGGCACCGTCCCCACCACGTTCCTGAAGCTTGCAAACATCAATTCTCTCGACGTTGGCGCAAGCAGCACCGTCACCAAGCGCCAGCGCAACATCGAGCTTGCGCTCGTTCTCGATACCACCGGTTCGATGGCCTCGAGCGGCAAGATGTCGGCCATGCAAACGGCGGCCAAGAAAATGGTGACCGATCTCTTCAACGGGAATGCGACCTCGGACTCGCTGGTTGCGGCCGTGGTGCCGTTCGCCGGTGCGGTAAATGTCGGCACGGCGATGAAAAGCAAAGACTGGATCGATGACCAGGCTAAGTCCGACATCGCCACCGAGGATTACAACTCTAACAAGACGAAGACCTTCGACCTTTACGAGGAGCTCTCCGACTACAAGAGTTCATGGAATTGGGACGGCTGCGTGCGCGAGCGGGATGGCGACGCTTACGAGCTGACCGATGCGGCGCCGAGCACCAGCACGCCGGCGTCACTGTTTGCGCCGTACCTTGCGCCCGATGAGGCCGATGACGATCACGATGAAGGCGACAACTACAGCAACAGCTACATCGAAGACGGCAATTGCGGCACGAACAACGACAACAGGCGCAAGGCCATAAAGTGCCAGGAATACACGGGCAAGTACGACGATCCAAGAAGGGATGAGTACGGTGCGCCGGGCCCGAACTGGAATTGCCCGCCTCAGGCGATTACGGCGTTGACCAACACCAAGAGCACGGTGACGACGGCCATCGACGCGCTGCAGCCGAGTGGCAACACGGTGATCCCCGCGGGCCTCCTCTGGGGGTGGAGGGTCCTTTCGCCGGGCGCGCCCTTCACCGAAGGAAAGGGGAAGGACGATGAGGAGAGGGTCAGGGCGATCGTGCTCTTGACCGACGGCGAGAACATGGTGAGCGGCGGCGGCAACGGTAAGAACAATTCCGTCTACAATGCCTTCGGCTATGCCCGGAAAGGGCATCTTGGCAGAAGCAACGGCAACCAGGCCGAAAGTGAGCTCAACGACAAGACGGAGACGGTTTGCAGCCGCGTCAAGGCCGACGGGATCCTGGTCTATACGATCGGCTTCAGGGTCAACGACACCACAACCCAAAACATGTTGAAGAACTGCGCGACGAAGCCGGACATGTACTACAACTCGCCGTCCAACTCGCAATTGGCCGCGATCTTCAACGATATCGCGCAAGGCTTGAGCGAGCTGCGTATCGCGCAGTAGGTCGCAAAAATAGACGCGACGGCGCGCCGCCCAGCTACTCGCTTTGTTGTTCGCCTTCCGCCGAAGCCTGCCCGATCGCCTGCTTGGTGCGGATTTCCTTGGAGATGGCTTCGAAATAGGCGGGCTCGTCGCCGATGACGAGCGGAGTTTCGCAGTTGGGGGAGCAGTGCAGCGTGACGCGGTTCTTGCCGCGGTAGACGGTCACGTAGCCGCCAGCCGGCTCCTGCACCACCACGCGACGGTTGATGACGACCTTTCCATCAGGGTCGATCACGATGAGATTGGTCTCACCGAAAGACTTGCCGGTCAAAACGAGCGTATTGCCGCTCTGCACCGAGACGTCGGCGATGGACGGATTGCCCACCACGATCTCCGCCGCCGAGCGCTCGAGCCGCAACATCGTGGCCTGATCGATCAGAACCTCGATGTCCCGGCCGGCCGCCGATCCTGCCTGAATGGAGCTCGTCGTGACAACCGTGGCCAGCACGATCCCGCATGCCGACCGCCCCGGGCGAAACCGGAAAATCATTGGCGCCCTATCCCCTACGCTGAACTGAAGAACGAGGAATGTCCGTCCTCGTCATCTGACGCGGAAAAGGTGAAGGATTGGCAAACCATTGCCTCTTGGAGCCCCGGTTAACGCCGTTTTCAGGCCCTTGCGGGCACACTCCCGAGCCGAATGCGGGAGCAAACCAAAGCGAGACAGGGCGAAGGGCACATGATCACCGATCTTCTCATTATTTCGATCTTTCCATTGGCCATGGCGCTCGCCGCGGCCACCGATCTCTTTTCCATGACCGTACCCAACTGGATATCGCTTCTGCTGGTCGCCGGGTTCGTCCTGCTCGCGCCCTTGGTTGGCCTCGGCTGGAGCGAGGCCGGGCTCCACGTCGCGCTCGCGCTGGGAGCCCTCATTATCACTTTCGCCATGTTTTCCTTCGGCTGGGTCGGCGGCGGCGACGCCAAGCTGTTCGCCGCCACCTGCTTGTGGCTGGGGCCGGAGCAAATGCTGCTCTACGCGATCTACGCGGCCTTGCTCGGCGGCGCCCTGACGCTGGCGATACTGTTCCTGAGGTCAATGCCGCTTCCGGCCATGCTGTACTCGCAAGGCTGGCTCACGCGGCTGCATGACGCGAAAGAAGGTGTGCCCTACGGCATCGCGCTCGCTGCGGCCGGCCTCCTGGTCTACCCCGACACTGTCTTCATGACGGGGCTCGGCGTCTAGCCGTCCGTCCCACTTCCCCGCCTCCCGTCCTAGCGTCTTTCAGACCCCGTCGGCCCGGCCTCGCGGCGGCCCGGGACCCGTTGTGTCGCCTGGGCCACAAGGCGTTGCGGGCGGCCAAATTGGCACGGCCATTAACTCCGCGTTGAGATTTCGTGGGCCAGAGTGAGCCCATGTTCGCGGGGCGTGGGGCGTTCGAAAGAAAGAGTCTGTCATGAAAAAAGCAAGGGTTGTCGTCCTCGCTATCGCCATCACGGCAGCGCTTGGCGCCGCTTGGATTGCCAGTGCCATCGTCTCTCGGGCGCCGGAGGTTCAACAGGTCGAAAAGACCGTGGGGGCCACAGATGTGCTGGTGGCCAACAAGGACATCGGCCTTGGCGACAGCGTCCGCGCCGACGACTTCAAATGGCAGCAATGGCCCATCGAGGGCGTCACGCCCGGCCTGATCACCAAGGAAAGCCAGCCCGACGCGCCTGCGGATCTGTCCGGCGCGGTGGCCCGTGCGCCGTTCATTTCCGGCGAGCCGATCAAGGAACAGAAGCTGATCAAGATCTCGGAAGGCGGCGTGATGGCCGCCATTCTGCCTCGGGGCATGCGCGCCATTTCGACGCCGATCCGCGAGGAGACGGCGGCCGGTGGCTTCATCCTGCCCAACGACAGGGTCGACGTCATCCTCTCCTACAATATGAAGATCGGGAGCAAGGAGCAGCCGGTGAGCGAGGCGGTCCTGCGCAATGTGCGCGTGCTCGCCATCGGCCAGGCGCTGGAGAATGCGGACGGCGAGAAGGTCGTCACCGGCAAGACGGCCACGCTAGAGCTGACGCCGCGTCAAGCCGAGGTTTTGTCTCTCGCCCAATCCATGGGGGAACTCTCCTTGTCGCTGCGGAGTCTCTCCGATGCCCTGCCTGGTGACGAGCCGACGGCAAAGATTGGTGAGGCAAACCAGGGCTCGGTCAAGGTTCTCAAATACGGCGTGCCCTCGCGCACCTTCGGCATCAATTGAGCATGCGTACAAACGACATAAAAAATAAAGGCAAACGGATGCGTCGCTCCCCCCTCTCGGCCTTTCTTGCACTCGCTGCGATCGCCGTCGCCGGCTTTGGGCTTGCCGCGGTCACGGCGCCGGGGGAGGGGCTCGCACAATCGGCCCACCGCTCTCTTCTGCGCCTTGGCGATGGAACCACCCGGCAGATCAAGCTTGGCCTCAACAAGTCGATGATCGTCGAGCTGCCGCGCGAGGTCCGCGAGGTGATGGTATCCAATCCGGACCAGATCGACGCCGTGATCCAGAGCGCGAGGCGCGCCTATCTCATCGGCAAGAAGCAGGGTGAGGCCAATATCCTGTTCATCGATCAGAACGGCAACCAGGTCGCGGTCCTGGAAGTCACCATCGAGCGCGATCTCGGCGCCTTGCAGAATCTGATTGCCCGCCTCATCCCCGGCTCGAACGTCCGGGTCGAGACGGTTGGCGAGAACGTCGTGCTGACCGGCCGGGTGCCGACGCCGATCGACGCTACGCGCGCAAGCGAGATTGTGAACAGCTTCCTCGGGGAGAGCGACAGCGGCACCGCGACCTCTGCTGCGGCCGGCGGCTCGGCGGTCACCATCAACAACAGCAGTTCCTCTGGTAGCGGCTCCGGCGGCAGCTCGAGCGGACCGACCCGGGTCATCAACATGATCACGGTGGAGGGCCGCGAGCAGGTTCTCCTCAAGGTCTCCGTCGTCGAGATGCAGCGGAACATCATCAAGCAGTTCGGCGTGGATCTGGAGGCGCTCATCAACACCGGAAACTTCGCCTTCGCCGCCGCGTCGACGTTGCCCTTTCCAATCTCTGGCACCGCTATCGGTTCTGCGATCGCCGGTGCCGGATGGTCGGATGGAACCAGTAACGTCACAGGCGTTCTGCGGGCGCTTGAGCAGGACGGCTTGGTGCATATTTTGGCCGAGCCAAACCTGACGGCGATTTCCGGCGAGACGGCGAACTTCCTGGCCGGCGGCGAGTTCCCAATTCCGGTCGCGCAGGACAATAACGGCGGCGGTATTCCGACCATCACGGTTGATTTCAAGAAATTCGGCATCGGCCTCGCCTTCACGCCCGTGGTCATGTCCGAGGGCTTGATCAGCCTCAAGATCTCCACCGAGGTCAGCGAGCTGTCCAACGAAGGTGCGGTGATTCTCAGCAATATCTCGATCCCGGCGCTGAGGGTCCGGCGCGCGGAGACCGCGGTCGAGCTGCCGAGCGGCGGCTCGCTCGTGATCGCGGGGCTCCTTTCGGATCAGTCGCGCCAAGCGATCAGCGGGTATCCCGGTCTGAAGAACCTGCCCATCATCGGCACTTTGTTCCGCAGCCGCGATTTCCAGAAGAGCGAGACCGAGCTCGTGGTCATGGTCACGCCCTATGTGGTGAAGCCGGTGGCGCAGCAGCAGCTTGCCAAGCCGGATGACGGCTTTGCTTGGGCCTCGGACGTGAACAGCGATCTCTTAGGGCAAATGAACCGCATCTATGGCCGCGATCCCGAGCACGCGCCTGTCGGCAACTTCACCGGCGACGTCGGGTTCATCGTTGAGTAGGGCATGAAGGGGGAAAGTATCATGGCACCGACAGTTCAAGGCCCGCTCGCGCTTGCGCGCGCCACGCGCCCAACCCTCACCATCGCCGCGGCGTTGATGCTGGCAATGCCGGCAGGCGGATGCTGGCAAAGCCCGCGCATGCAGGCGCCTTTCACCCTGTCTAATCCGAGCGAGCGGCATCCGATCAAGGTGAGCCAAGGCGAGGCCCTGCTCGACCTGTCTGTCTCGAGCCGTTCCTCCGGCCTTAGCAGCGCCCAATGGGACCAGCTCTATCGCTACCTGGCCGGCTATCAGGAAGCCGGCAGAGGCGGTCTCACTATCAAGACGCCCTCGGGCAGCGCCAATCAAGCGGCGGCCAAGCGCGCTTATGACGATGTGCGCCACGCCATGCGCCGTGCCGGCATCAGTGCGCGGGGTGTCAGGGTCGAGCCCTATTTCGCCAAATACGATCCGGCCGCGCCGATACGGCTTTCCTATCTCGAACTTGTCGCCAAGGGGCCCGATTGCCCGGATTGGTCGGAGAATGTCGGGCGCGACCCGCAGAACCTGCCGTGGCCCAACATGGGCTGCGCCACGCAGAAGAATCTCGCGGCCATGGTCGCCGACCCGGAGGACTTCGTCGCGCCGCATCCCGAGATGCCGCGTCCGAGCGAGCGGCGCGACGTGGTCTGGGGCAAGTACGTGAAGGGCGAAGTGACCGGGGCCAAATGGGCGCCTAACGATCGGCCTCTGTCCGAGCGCGCCAATTCGACCGATGTAGAGGCAGGCTCAGGTGATTAGCGACGCCGCATATTCGCTTGACGAGCAGCCTTACGACGAGCCCGGCGCGGTGCCGGAGCCTGCCGCGTCGGAGCCGCGTGCCCGTCCTGTTCCGCGCGTGAACATCCAGGCGTTCTGCGAGGATCAGGATACGGCGGCCGTGATTCAGAAAGCGTCGGAGGATCGCCGTCTCTCCAAGGCGCACGTCACTGTGCAGATGGGGGGCGTGGAAGCGGCCGTCGCATTCTATCGCGACGCCTCGACGCCAAACCTGATCGTCATCGAATCTTTGCTCGACCGGAAGGGGATGCTCGCCGATCTGGAGCGTCTGGCCGAGGTCTGCGATCCGGGCACCAAGGTGATCGCGGTCGGACACATCAACGACGTGTTGCTTTATCGAGAGCTTCTGCGCCAGGGCGTCAGCGAATATGTCGTGGCGCCGATGACCGTGCCGCTGGTGATCGAGAGCATCGCCTCGGTTTATACCGATCCGGAGAACGGGCCGGTGGGACAGGTCATCGCTTTTATCGGCGCCAAGGGTGGCGCGGGCTCCAGCACCGTATGCCACAACACGGCCTTCGCCATCGCCAACGCGCTAGAAAGCGATGTGGTTATCGCCGACCTCGATCTGCCGTTCGGCACGGCCGGACTCGATTTCAATCAGGATCCGCTGCAAGGCATCGCCGACGCGTTGGCGACGCCGGAGCGTCTCGATGAAGTTCTGCTCGACCGGCTGTTGTCGCGCTGCTCCGATCATCTGAGCTTGTTCGCCGCGCCGACCGCGCTCGACCGGCCTTACGACGTTGACATGGGCGCATGCGAGACGGTGCTCGACGTGGTCCGCGAGAACGTGCCTTGGGTCGCTGTGGATGTGCCCCATCTGTGGACCGGCTGGGCCAAGGAAGTGGTGCTCAAGGCCGATTACGTGGTGCTCACCGCGATGCCGGGCCTCGCGAGCCTGCGGAACACCAAGAATCTGGTGGATCAGCTCAAGGCCTCGCGGCCGAACGACCGGCCGCCGATGCTCGTGCTCAACCAGGTCGGCGTGCCGAAGCGTCCGGAGATCTCGGTGAAGGATTTCGGTCACGCCATCGAACTGGCTCCACAGATCATCATCGATTTCGACGCGCAGCTCTTCGGCACGGCGGCGAACAACGGCCAGATGATCGAAGAAATTTCGGAGAAGTCGAAGCCTGCCGACGCCTTCCGCAACTTGGCCAATCTTCTCACCGACCGGATCGAGCAGAAGAGCGAGAGCTCGTCCCTACTCGGGCCCTTGCTCGGCCGTCTGAGACTCACCAAGGCACGCGGCTAAGAAGAAGAGATGTTCGGAAAACGGAGTAACCCCGCGGCGCCGGCGCCCCAGCAAAAGGCTCCAACGCCAGAGCCGCCACGGAGCGTCGAGCCTGTGCAGCAAGCGGGCAACGACGCCGCCCCCGAGGCAGGTCCCCAGCCGTCCACGCCGAAGCCGGCGCGCAAGCCCACGGAGCGCACCCTCTCCGAGGAGTATTACGACGTCAAGACGACGGTCTTCAACGCGCTCATCGATACGATCGACCTGACCCAGCTCGCCAAGCTCGACCCCGATGCCGCGCGCGAAGAGATCCGCGACATCGTCAGCGAGATCGTGGCCATCAAGAACGTGGTGATGTCGATCGCCGAGCAGGAGGAACTGCTCGAGGACATCTGCAACGATGTGCTCGGCTATGGCCCTCTGGAGCCGCTGCTCGCCCGCGACGACATCGCCGATATCATGGTCAACGGCGCAAATACGACCTACATCGAAGTGCGCGGCAAGGTCGAGCCCTCCTCCATCCGCTTTGCCGACAACGCGCAGCTGATGAATATCTGTCAGCGCATCGTGAGCCAAGTCGGCCGTCGCGTCGACGAATCGAGCCCGATCTGCGATGCGCGTCTCCCCGACGGCAGCCGTGTGAACGTCATCGCGCCGCCGCTCGCCATTGACGGCCCCAGCCTCACCATCCGTAAGTTCAAGCGAGAACGGCTCACGCTCGACCAGCTCGAGAGAATGGGCACGATCAGCCCCGAGGGGCGCACGCTGCTCGCCATCATCGGCCGGGTGCGCTGCAACGTCATCATTTCCGGCGGTACCGGCTCCGGTAAGACGACGCTGCTCAACTGCTTGACCGCCTACATTGAGCCCGACGAGCGCATCATCACCTGCGAGGACTCGGCGGAGCTACAACTTCAGCAGCCGCACGTGGTGCGCCTGGAGACGCGGCCGCCGAACCTCGAAGGCGAGGGCGAGATCACCATGCGCGATCTCGTCAAGAACTGCCTGCGTATGCGGCCCGATCGCATTATCGTCGGCGAGGTGCGCGGACCCGAAGCCTTCGATCTGTTGCAGGCCATGAATACGGGCCATGACGGCTCCATGGGCACGCTCCACTCCAATAGCCCGCGCGAGTGCCTGAGCCGTCTGGAGAGCATGATTCTCATGGGCGGCTACAATCTTCCGGGCAAGACCATCCGCGAGATGATCACCTCCTCCGTGGACGTCATCGTTCAGGCCGCGCGCATGCGCGACGGCAGCCGCAAGATCACCCACGTCACCGAGGTTGTCGGCCTCGAGGGAGAGACGGTCACGCTCCAGGATCTCTTCGTCTACGATCTCATCGGCGAAGACGCGAACGGGCGTGTCTCCGGCCGTCATCGTTCCACGGGCATCGCACGGCCCTATTTCTACGAGAGGGCGCGCTATTACGGTGAAGACAAGCGGCTCACCGAGACCTTGGCCGCGGGCGAGGTTCATGATGAGCACGGCCGTCCGTTAGGAGAGGGATTTGCCCAGTCCTGAGCTCGTACAGCTAGCGGCCGTAGCGCTCGCCGCCCTCGGGGTCGGCGGCATCGTCTACGTATTGGTGATGCCGTATTTCAGCGACGAGCGCAAAGCAAGCAAGCGCGTCGCCAATGTGGCGCAAGGCCAAGCAGGGCTGCGCCAGCGCGTGGGCGTGCCGCAGCCGCTGCAGATGCGCCGCAAGCAGGTGCAGGATACGATCCGGGATATCGAGGCGAAACAAAGGGCCAAGAAGCGTGTGTCCCTTCGCACCAAGCTGATGCGCGCCGGCCTCGAGATAAGGCCGCGGACCTATTACATCTTCTGCGTGATCTGCGGCTTCATCGGCGGCTTTATCGTCCTTGTCTTAGGAATGAAGCCGCTGATCGCGCTGCTAGCCGCGTTTGCCTGCGGCTTCGGGCTTCCCCGCTGGCTCCTTGCGCGCCGCATCAGATCTCGCCAAGCTAAGTTCCTGACCGAGTTTGCCAATGCCATCGATATTGTCGTGCGCGGCATCAAGTCCGGTCTTCCGCTCAATGACTGCATGCAGGTCATTGGTGCGGAGTCGCCCGAGCCGGTGCGTAGCGAGTTTGCCGGCCTTGTCGAGCAGCAGAAAGTCGGCGTACCGCTCGGAAAGGCCTTCGAGCGCATGCACGACCGCATGCCGCTCCCGGAGGTGAACTTCTTCGCCATCGTCGTCGCTATTCAAGCGCAGACCGGCGGCAACCTCGCCGAGGCTCTGTCGAACCTCTCGGGCGTCTTGCGCGATCGTTACCGCCTCCGAGCCAAGGTCCAGTCGTTAAGCGCGGAGGCTAAGGCGTCGGCCATGATCATCGGATCCCTGCCGCCGCTCGTCATGCTGACGCTTTACATGATATCGCCGGATTACGTTTCCGTGCTGTGGACCGAGAAGCTGGGCCAGGTCATGCTGGGGGTGGGCGCCACCTGGATGCTGATCGGCACTCTCATCATGCGCAAAATGATCAATTTCGAGTTTTAACCGAGCCGAGATCGATGTCCTCTTTCGTTCAGTATATTACCGACCCTGAACTCGTGGTCATGGTGCTCGCGGCCGTCGCGGCGTTCGCCACGGTGGCGTCTTTTGTCATGCCCCTGCTCAGCGGCGATCGCCTTGGCGCCCGCATGAAATATGTCTCGACCGAGCGTGCGCGGCTGCGCGCGGAGCGGCTCGCGACGATGGCCGAGGACCAGCGTCAAGCCAAGCTCCGCCGCGAGCCGAAAAGTTTCATGAAGCAGGTCGTGGAGCAGTTGAACCTGCGCAAGGCTCTTGAGACGGAGGGTACGCGGGAGCGATTGAAGATGGCCGGCTTTCGCGGTCAGGCGCCGGTCGTGGCCTTCCTGTTCTTCCGCGCGGTCCTGCCGATCTTCGGATTTGCCGTTGTCTTTCTGTATCTGTTTTTCGTGAACGACTTCGGTCTCGCGCCCATCGTGCGCCTGGTTCTTTCCATCGGCGGGGCCTATCTCGGCTTCTATTTCCCCAACATCTTCATCTCGAATCTTATCCAGCGCCGCCAGAAATCCATCAGGGGCGTCTTTCCGGACGCCCTCGACCTTCTCTTGATCTGCGTGCAGGCCGGCATGTCCGTGGAAGCCGCCCTGAACAAGGTCGCGGGCGAGATCGGCGGGCGTTCCATCGAGCTCGCCGAGGAATTCAGTCTGACCACCGCGGAGCTGTCTTATCTACCGCAGCGCCGCCAGGCTTATGAGAATCTCGGCAAGCGCACCGGGCTCTCCGCGGTGAGGGCGGTCGGCACGAGCCTGATCCAGGCCGAGCGCTATGGTACCGCGGTGGGACAGTCCTTACGCGTGCTCGCCAAGGAGAGCCGGGAGATGCGCATGGCCGAGGCCGAGAAGAAGGCGGCCGCCTTGCCGCCGAAGCTCACCGTGCCGATGATCGTGTTCTTCCTGCCGGTGCTGTTTATCGTCATTCTCGGGCCGACGGCGATCCAGCTCATCCAGGGCAACTAAACCTGCCCAGCCAACAAGAAAGGCGCCTCGAAAGGCGCCTCCCTCGTTCCCTCGTCTCTATAACGCGAGCGCGCTACTGGATATTGCTCCTTAGCAAGTTCATCGGCCCGTCCGGCGCGACCGGTTTCGCGGCCTCAGCCTGGGCCACCTTGGCCGGCGATTCGACGACCTCGTCCACGGGCTGCACCATTTGCACTTTTGGCAACTGCCGTTCGGGCGGCGCCTCGGCCGCCGCCGCTTTCACCGGCGCGGCCTCCTGGACCGGCTCGCTTGTGGCGAACGGGGACCAGTCTTCCGCCGAAGCCTGCTTCGTCGATGGTTCGTTCGAAGCCACCGCGGTCGTGTTGGCCAACATGTTGCGCAAATAAGACATGCTCGATTTGGCCTGTGTCGCCGTCATATCGACGGCGGCCACCTCGCGAGCCTCGTCGAACTTGCCTTGCACGCCCAAGACCAGCGCCAGGTTCTGACGAATGCGTTTGTCGTCCTGGCCGTTCTCCGCGGCCTTGCGCAGCAGCGCCTCGGACTCTTCGGCCTTGCCGTCAAGCGCATAGGACAGCGCGAGATTGTTGATCACCGACGCGGAGTCGGGTTTCTTTTCCAGGGCCGCCTGGAAATATTTCTGTGCTTCGCCGTGCTCGCCCTTCTTGGCGTGCAGTGTTCCTTGTGCCGATAGGGTCTTCCAGTCGGTGACCCCTTGCGACTCGGCGGACTTGAGCGCCTGGCTGGCGATGTCGACGCGGCCCGCTTCGAGCGCCACGCGGCCGAGCTCGGCCGCGAGTTCGCCTTGCTGCGGATTGGCGCGATAGGCGGTCTGCAACACGTCGACCGCGCGCCTTTTATTGCCGATGGCGCGCAACGACTTGGCATAGCCCAGCGCCGCGTCGGGATCTCTCGGGTTCTTGGCGTAGGCGACCGCCCATTGCGAGGTCGCCTTGGCCGCCTCCGCCGCTGTCATCTGAACCTCGCCCTGCCCGCGCGAGAAGAGTCCGCCGCCGGTCTGACCGCAAGCGCCGAGAAGGGACGCCGCCGCGGTCGTTGCGAGTAGCGCGATCACCATGGAGCGGCGCGGCCGGGAGGTGTGTGCCATTGCTTAAGCAGTCCTTAACGGGCGCGGCAAGCCGCGAGCCGAGGTCACTGATTTCACTGGCTGTCATGATGTGAGACAGGCGTATATAAAGTCTTAACCATGACGCTGGGGCGTCATGGTCTTTCCGAGATAGCGCCTGTCTTGAAGCGAGGCCTGTTAGACGAGCCCGCGCTCGCGCATCTCGATTTCCGCGCCGCGGCGCCAATCGGCCATTTCCGGCATGGCATGGATCGTCTCCACATAGGCGGCTGCCGTTCCGTCATCCCCAAAGTCCGCGAGCGGCACGCCATAGGTGCGGAAGCGCGTCGCCACCGGCGCGTACATGGCGTCCGCATTGGTGAAGGCGCCGAGCAGGAAGGGGCCGCCTTGGCCGAACCGCTCGCGCGTGTCGTGCCACACGGCGATGACCCGCCGGATATTATTGTCCAGCACCTCGTTCATCTCGGGCATCGGCAGTTGGGAGATGAGGTCCATGGGCATGTCGTTGCGCAGCGCCTGAAAGCCCGCATGCATCTCGGCGGAGACGGAGCGGGCTGCGGCCCGCGCCTCTCGGGACTCGGGCCAGAGCTTGGCCTCCGTGTGCTGCTCGGCGAGGTACTCGGCGATCGAGAGGCTGTCGTAGATCACGCCGATATCGGTCTTGAGCACCGGGACCTTGCCCGACGGCGAATGGCGGAAGATCTCGGCCTTGCTGTCAGCCTGCCGCAGGTGGATGCGTTCTTCCTCGAAAGCGGCCCCGCAGGCTTTGAGCGCGAGCCAAGGACGCAAGCTCCACGACGAGTAGTTCTTGTCTCCGATGACCAGCGTGTAGCCTGTCCCTGTCATTGTTCCGCCTTCCGCCATTGTCATGTTTCCGCTCCCCTGCCATTAATGCGCGGCTCCTTCAAGACACGTCCGGATCTTTTCATGCCTTCCAAAGCGACGACGCTCGACGCCACACGCCACACCCTCGAAGACTTGCTGCTTGCGCGCGGCACCGACGCCATCCCCATCGTGCCGGTCGCCTCGGACGACGATCTCGGGGGCTTGAGCGATCTCGAACGCCGCTGGGCCGAGGCGCGGGACTGGAAACCGGATCAAGGTGCCGTGCTGCCGGTACCCGACGAGACGGGGGCCATCGGCAAGGTCCTGTTCGGCACGGGCGGCGCCGATTGGGCGAAGGACTCTCCGTTGCTCACAGGCGCCCTGCCTGGGAAGTTGCCCGCCGGTGACTATCGCTTTGCCGGTCCCATGCCCGATCCGGATCTTGCCGCGCTTGGCTTCCTCGGCGGCTGCTACCGCTTCACCCGCTACAAATCCGGAAACGACAAGGCGCCGCGGCGCCTCGTGCTTCCCGAGGGCGCGGACCGGGACCAGGTCCTGGCGCTGGCGGAAGCGCTCTATTTCGGCCGCGATCTCATCAACACGCCGGCAAGCGATCTCGGTCCCGCCGAGCTCGAAGCCGCGGCGCGCGAGCTCGCCAAGGCCTTCGACGGCACGGTCAAGGTGACGGAAGGCTCGACCCTGCTCGCCGACAATTTTCCAATGATCCATGCCGTGGGCCGGGCCAGCGACCGCGCACCCCGGCTCATCGACATTCGCTGGGGCGCGGAGCGCGCACCCAAAGTGACCATCGTGGGCAAGGGAATCTGCTTCGATACCGGCGGCCTTAATCTGAAGCCCGGCGGCTCCATGGGCCTGATGAAGAAGGATATGGGCGGCGCCGCATCGGCACTCGCCTTCGCCCTCATGGTCATGCGGACCAAGCTGCCGGTGCGCTTGCGTGTGCTCATTCCGGCCGCCGATAATTCGGTCGCCGGCAACGCCTTCCGCCCGGGCGACGTTCTGACCAGCCGCAACGGCATGACGGTCGAGATCGGCAACACGGACGCGGAGGGACGCCTAGTGCTGGCGGACGCCCTCAGCCTTGCCGACGAGGAGGCGCCCGACTATCTCGTCACATTCGCGACGCTCACGGGAGCCGCGCGCGTCGCGCTCGGACCCGAACTGCCGCCGTTCTACGCCGACGATGACGACTTTGCCGGCAAGGTGCTCGAGGCCGCGCTCGCCGTTGGCGATCCTGTGTGGCGCATGCCGTTCTGGGCGCCCTACGACAAGCTGCTCAAGAGCAATGTCGCCGACGTCAGCCACATCTCGGACGGCCCGTTTGCAGGTTCGGTAACCGCGGCATTGTTCCTGAAGCGCTTCGTGAAAGAGGCCAAGCGCTTCGCGCATCTCGACATCTATGGCTGGGTGCCGCGCGAGCAGCCGGGACGGCCGCAAGGCGGCGAGCCGCAAGCAGCCCGTGCACTGTTCCAGTTCTTCCGCCGAGAGCTCGGCTCGTGAGCAGCCACGACCCGCGCCGTCACGTCTATCGCGCGGACCTCGCCGCCGAGCATTTGCGCGGGCAGGTAGATGCGGCGCGCTATGTCGCGGGCGAGCCCCGTCAAGTCGGCGCCGCGTCTCTGCCCGTGCGGCGTGAGCCCCGCTTCGATGCGATGCTCGACACCGAGGCGCTCCACGGCGAGACCGTGACCGTCTATGACGAGCGCGAGGGCTGGGCCTGGGTCCAGCTCGATCACGACGGCTATGTCGGCTACCTGCCGAGCGCGGGATTGGTTCCTATAGCGGCGGCGCCCACCCACCGCGTCTCTGCCTTGCGCACCTACGTCTTTCCGGAGCCGGATTCCAAGGTTCCGCCGCTGGCGATGCTGAGCCTCAATGCGCGCATCGCCGTCGCCGAGGACGGCGGCCGGTACTTGAAGCTTGAGAGCGGCGGCTACGTCTATGCCAGCCACGTCGTGCCTCTAGACCAACATGCGGAAGATTTTGTCGCGGTCGCCGAGGCCTTTCTCGGCACGCCCTATCTGTGGGGCGGACGAACCAGCGTCGGGCTCGACTGCTCGGGGCTGGTGCAGCTTGCCGCCGCCGCCGCCGGCTATAAGGTCCCGCGCGACGCGGATATGCAGGCGGCGGAAGCGGGCGAGCTTATCGCGTGGCAAGAGAGCGGCACGCTGAGACGCGGCGACCTGGTGTTCTGGGACGGGCATGTGGGCATCATGACAAGCGGCGAAGATTTCCTCCACGCCAATGCGTATCACATGGCCGTTGTGCTTGAACGGTTCCACGAAGCCCGCGCGCGCATCAAGGCGGCGGGCTTCGAGGTAACCGGCGTCCGGCGCTTGCCGTGACGCTAGGGGGGAGCGCTAGAGGACGCCGAAAAGGTAGAGCAGAATGATGATGGGGATCGGAATACCGATCAGCCACAACAGAACTCCGCGCATTCTTACGTCCTCCGTTGTCCAAAACTGCAACGTATAAACGTAAGGCCGTGCGTCTGGTTCCCTAGGTCGAGACGGCGTCGCCCGGTACGGCCTCCAGCTCGAAGGCCGCGGCGAGCAACGCCTTGGTGTAATCGGTCTTCGGGCTCGCGAACACGGTCTGCGCCGGGCCTTGCTCCACCACCTTGCCGTGACGCAGCACGATGATCGAGTTGGCGAGCGCGCGCACCACTTTGAGGTCGTGGCTGATGAAGAGATAGGCGAGCTTGTGCCGCTTCTGAAGGTCGCGCAGCAGGTCCACGATTTGCGCCTGCACCGAAACGTCCAGCGCCGAGGTCGGCTCGTCTAGAATGAGCAGTTTCGGCTCAAGCACCAGCGCCCGCGCGATGGCGATGCGCTGGCGCTGCCCGCCTGAGAACTCGTGCGGATAGCGGTCACGCAGCGCGGAATCCAGGCCCACCTCCTTCAGCGCACGCGACACGCGCGCGTCGCGCTCATCGCGGGACAGGCCAGGGTTCTGGATATCGAGGCCCTCCTCGATGATCTGGCCGATGGACATGCGAGGCGATAGCGAGCCGTACGGGTCCTGGAAGACGATCTGCAGGTCTTTCCGCAAGGGGCGCATCTTCTTGGAGTCGTAGCCGTCGATGCGGTCGCCGAGATAGACGATGGGCCCTTCGCTCGAGATCAGGCGCAGGATCGCGAGCCCAAGCGTCGTCTTGCCGGAGCCGGACTCGCCCACGACGCCGAGCGTCTGGCCTTCCTTCACGTCCACATCGATGCCGTCCACCGCCTTGATATAGCCGACGGTTCGGCGCAGGAAGCCGCGTTTGATCGGGAACCACACCTTCAAGTCGTCGGTCTTGAGGATCGTCTTGGCCTTGGCGTTCTCCGGCGGCGGGGAGCCCTTGGGCTCCGAGGCGATCAGGTGTTTGGTGTAGTCGTCCTTCGGATGATCGAAGATGTCGTGGGTCGCACCGCGCTCTACGATGACGCCGTCATGCATCACGCAGACCCGGTCGGCCATTTTGCGCACGATGCCGAGATCGTGGGTGATCAGCAGCATCGCCATGTTGAATTCGGCCCGGAGCTCCAGCAGCAATTCGAGGATCTGCGCCTGGATGGTGACGTCCAGCGCCGTGGTCGGCTCGTCGGCGATCAGCAGGTCCGGCTCGTTGGCGAGCGCCATGGCGATCATCACGCGCTGGCGTTGTCCGCCCGAAAGCTGGTGGGGATACGACCCGAGCCTGCTTTCCGGGTCCTCGATGCCCACCCTGTTGAGAAGGTCCAAGACGCGCGCCCGGCACGCGGCGCCCGACAAGCCCATATGGATCTTCAGCACTTCGGCGATCTGCTGCTCGATCGTGTGCAGCGGATTAAGCGAGGTCATCGGCTCCTGGAAGATCATCGAGATCTGATTGCCCCGCACATGGCGCAAGCCGTCCGGCGGCAGCGCCAGGAGATTCTCACCCTTGAAGGTGATCGCCCCGGAGGGGTGCGAAGCGGCCGGGTAGGGGAGGAGTTGGAGGATCGATAGCGCCGTCACCGTCTTGCCGGAGCCGGATTCGCCCACCAGCGCCACGGTCTCGCCGCGGCCGATGTCGAACGACACGTTCTTGACCGCATGGGTCACCTTTTCGCCCGAGCGGAAATCGACGCACAGATCGTCGACGGAGATGAGAGGGTCCTTGCCGGTCATGCGCGCGCCGCCTTTGTTTTCGCGTCGGCGCAAGCGCCCCGCTCGATCTCAACCGTGGCATGATCCAGGTTGAACTTTTCCTTCAGCCGCGCCTTGATGCCTTGCACCACCGCATCGATGTCTTGCGCGTCGCCGATCACCGCATGGAGCGTCACCATGCGCCGCGACTGGGTGATCGACCACACATGCACGTGATGGACCGCGTCCACGCCCGGCACATTGGCCACGAGGTCAGGTGCGATGTCGCGCGTGTCGAGTTCCTTTGGCGCGCCTTCGAGCAGGATATGGGCGGAAGCCGCGACGACGTGCCAGCCGCTCCGCACGATGATGACCGCGACGAGCAGTGAGAGCAGCGGGTCGATCGGCATCCAGCCGGTCATGAGGATGACCGCGCCGGCGATGAGCGCCGCCACGGAGCCGAGCAGGTCGCCGAGCACGTGGATGGCGGCGCCCCGCACGTTGAGGTTCTCGCGGTCCGCCCCGCGCAGCAGCCAGAAGGCGGCGATGTTCACCAGGAGACCGGCGATCGCCACGCCGACCATGATCCCGCCGTCGACGTGAGGCGTGCCCATCAGCCGTTCGATCGCCTCGTAGACGATCCACCCCGCGATCACGAACAAGGCCAGGCCGTTGGTGAAGGCGATCAGAACCTGGAAGCGGTCGAAGCCGTAGGTGCGCTTCCAATCCGCCGGCCGCCGCGCCAGCCGGAAGGCGAACCAGGCGAGGGCCAGCGAAGCGAAGTCGGTAAGCATGTGACCGGCGTCGGCGATGAGCGCCAGCGAATCCGCGGCGATGCCGCCCACCACCTCCACGAACATGAAGCCGCCGGTGATGAGCGCGGCAAGCCCCATGCGCCTTTCGTTCTTGGCGTTGACGTCGCCGGGACCGTGATCGTGTGAACCGTGCATCGTCCCGCCTCAGGCCATGGTCTTGCGCGGGTCGAGCGCATCGCGCACGGCCTCGCCGACGAAGATCAGAAGGCTCAGCATCACGGCGATGACAAAGAACGCGGTCAAGCCGAGCCACGGCGCTTGAAGATTGTCTTTGCCTTGCGCCAGCAGCTCGCCGAGCGAAGGCGAGCCCGGCGGCAGGCCGAACCCAAGAAAATCGAGCGAGGTCAGCGTGGTGATGGAGCCGTTTAGGATGAACGGCATGAAGGTCAGCGTCGCCACCATGGCGTTCGGCAGCAGGTGCCGGAAGATGATCTTGAGATTGGGCAAGCCCAGCGCCCGCGCCGCGGTGACATATTCGAAGTTGCGTGCGCGCAGGAACTCCGCACGCACGACCCCCACCAGCGCCACCCAGGAGAAGGCGAGCAGGATGCCGAGCAGGATCCAGAAATTCGGCTCGATCACCGCCGCCACGATGATCAGCAAATAAAGCTGCGGCACGCTGGTCCAGATCTCGATGAAGCGCTGGAACAGGAGATCGGTCCAGCCCCCGAAATAGCCCTGCACCGCCCCCGCGGCGACGCCGATGATCGAGGAGAACACCGTCAACACGAGCCCGAACAGCACGGAGATGCGGAAGCCGTAGATGATGCGGGCAACCACGTCGCGCCCCTGATCGTCCGTGCCGAGCCAGTTCCATTCGAGCGAGGCGTCGCAGGGGTGAAAGCCGCGCTCCACCGCAAGCGCGCAGTCCTTGTCCGTGAGCAGCCAGGTGGGCTTCACCGGAAACGCCATGGGCGGATTCTTGTTTTGGGTGTTGTAGGAGAAGCGGATCGGCGGCCACAGCATCCAGCCGCCGTTCTCGGTGATCAGCTCCTGCACCACGGGGTCGCGATAGTCGGCCTCCGTCTCGAATACGCCCCCGAAATCGGTCTCCGGATAGGCTTCGAAGATCGGCCAATAGAGCTGACCGCCATACTCGACGACAATCGGCTTGTCGTTGGCGATGAACTCGGCGCAAAGGCTGATGCCGAACAGCACGAGAAAGATCCACAACGACCAGTAGCCGCGCCTGTTCGCCTTGAACGTTTGCCAGCGCCGCCGGTTGAGAGCCGAGAACCGGGGCCGCAGACGCGGGATACCTCCCGCGGCGACCTCCTCGGTAACGCTGACGTCGGTCGGTGCGTCCATCAGACCTCCCGCGTCTCGAAGTCGATGCGGGGATCGACCCAAGTATAGGTGAGGTCGGAGAGCAGATTGATGAACAGGCCGAGCAGCGAAAAAATGTAGACCGTGGCGAACACGACCGGATAGTCGCGGTTCACGATCGACTCGAAGCCGAGCAGGCCGAGCCCGTCGAGCGTGAAGATGGTCTCGATCAACAGCGAGCCGGCGAAAAACGCGCCGATGAACGCGCCGGGAAATCCGGCGATGACGATCAGCATGGCGTTGCGGAACACGTGTCCATACAGCACTTGGTGTTCCGTAAGCCCCTTGGCCCGTGCCGTGATGACGTATTGCTTGCGGATTTCCTCCAGGAACGAGTTCTTGGTCAGGAACGTCGTGGTGGCGAAGGCCGCAAGCGCCATGGCGAACAGCGGCAGCACCAGATGCCAAAAATAGTCGAGGATCTTCTCGTACCAGGGGAGCGACCAGAAATCCTCCGACACCAGTCCGCGCAACGGGAAGATCTGCAAGAACGAACCGCCCGCGAACAGCACGATCAGGAACACGGCGACGAGGAAGCCGGGGATCGCGTAGCCGATAACGATGACGCTCGAGGTCCACACGTCGAAGCGCGTGCCGTCGCGCACGGCCTTTCGGATGCCAAGCGGAATTGAGATGGAGTAGGAGATCAGCGTCATCCACAAGCCGAGCGAGATCGACACGGGCATGCGCTCCGCGATCAGCTTCAAGACGCTGGTGTCGCGGAAATAGCTCTCGCCGAAATCGAAGCGCAGATAGTTCCAGATCATCATGCCGAAGCGTTCATGCGCCGGCTTGTCGAAGCCGAACTGCTTCTCGAGGCTGGCGATGAACTCCGGGTCCAAACCCTGCGCGCCGCGATATTTGGAGGGCGCGGCGGACACGTCGCCGGGCATGCCTTGCTGGCCGCCGCCGGTGCCGGAAAAATCGCCGCCGCCGCCGCTGAACTTGGCCGTGGCTCCCGGGTCGGTGCCGGCAAGCTGGGCGATCAGCCGCTCAACGGGTCCGCCCGGCGCGAACTGCACGATGATGAACGTCACCAGCATGATGCCGAGCATCGTCGGGATGATCAGAAGGATGCGCCGAAGGATATAGGCGGCCAATGTCGCTAGGTTTCCTGTTGCTCTTCGGTCCGGCCGCGGACCCGCCTTGGCGGTCCGGATTTCGTGCCTGAGCCCTGATGCTTACTGGATTCTGGCGGCGAGTGGAACCCGACACAGCGGCCTGGAATCATTGCAATCTGGTAAGGTCCGTTTTGGCGCTAGGCTTCCCTCCGCGCCAACGACCATAAGGGGACCGAGCCATGAGGGGATTCTGGAAACACTGCCGGGCCGTTGTGAGCCTTTTCATGTTTGTGCTCTGCGCCACGCCCGTTGCCGCGGAGGAGCACGCCACCTCCGAAGAGGCCAAGGCCATGCTGGAACGGGCCGCCGCCGCGCTTCAAGAGGACGAGACCGCCGCGCTAGCCGCCTTCAACGCCGGCACTGGCGGGTTCAAGGAGAAGGACCTCTATGTGTTCTGCGGCAACGCGGGCGATGGCATGTCGAGCGCGCACGGCTCTGAACCCTGGCGCGCCGGGAAGGCCAGCCTGCGCGAACAGGTCGACGTGAACGGTAAGAAGTACGGCGAGGAGTTCTACGCCACGGCGCAGGAGGGCGAGTTCAACATCGTGGAATATGCCTGGCCGCGCCCAGGCGAGCAGGACCCGATCCCCAAGGCATCCTACATCACCAGGGTCGGCGATCAGATCTGCGGCGTCGGCTACTATAAGTGAGCCGAACGGCGCCCTAAAGAACCGGCACCGTGCCGGTCTCCGTCTCCACGGCGATATCGGCGAACTGGCACTTGCCTTCGGTCTGCTGGAACACGGTCACGCAGATCAGCCACACGCGCACGATTTTATCCGGCATCGGGCCGCCGATCCGCTCCGCATAGTCGGCATAGAGATCGCGCTCTTCCGTCAGCCACTTGCCGATGTCCTCGAGCCCGCTGCGGACGACGACGTGAGTCTCCCGATGGGTCCAGGTCGGGATCGGGCAGCGGAACGTGGTTTCGAGCGGCAGCTCGCAACTCCAGAAATAGGTGATGTCCTGGCCGTTATCGAATTCCACGGCGACGCTCAGATAGTCGTGTGTCGGAAACGTATCCTCGGCGACTTGCGAGGGCAGCTTCTCCATGCGCCATGCCCAGGAGAGCTTCGTGCCGGGCTTCAACGGCAATTCGCAGTCCTTGATCAGAAGCGCGCCGTTGTTTTCACTGTGGCAGCAGATCGCGTGGTCGCGCCCGTGCCCGTCGCAATCCTTATAGATCTCGGACGGACCGATGAACCAGAGATACTCCCAGCCTTCGGGCGCCGGCACCTGGTTGGCGAAGCGGTCGATCTCCATGGCGATCAGCCCGTTCACGTCGCCGATTGCCGCGAGCCGTTTCAACCCCTCGAGCGGGTCTGCCTGCCAGCGCACCACGAGCAGGCTCAAATCGCCTTCGGCCATGTCGTAGGCTTCTTCAGGAACCGCCAACGCCCCGGTGCGGCTTCCGAACTCGCCGGGGAACATGGTGCCGACATAGAGCCGTCCAGCTTTTTCGGCCTTGAAGCTGTTCGAGGCCCGGGTCCCACGGAAGATCTCGCCGTTCTCGCCGATCCTGCACCAGAGCTGGAGCGCAGCCGGAAACGAGATCGGCGTCCCCTTGAGCGAGGTCTTGCCGGTCGCGAACGTCGAGACCTGATCGCCGGCCTTAAGATCGATCCCCGTGTCGAGCCACGGCGCCTTGTTCGAGGGCACGCGCAGGAAATGCGTGTCCGCGACCGTGCCGGCGGGGGTTTGCGCCAGCAGCGTCTCGAATTCCGCCTGGAACGCAGCGTCGTCCAACGAAGGCCGGTCTTGCATGAAATCCTCCCGAGAATTGCCTTCCGATGCCCGCTTGGACCGCCTATCGTCGGGCCGCGACACCGGTGTTTATTTTCGCGGAGACCTTAGACGATGGATGCATCGTGCGACTTGCATGAACCTGCTACGCAGCGCTTTCATCCGTTTCACTCCCAGCTCTATCTTGGCGATGGACGGGCGGTCTATTGCGGTCCGCTTCAGCATCTGGAGGCGCATGTCTACGGCGCGCCGGTGCTGCATGTGGGCATTTACAAGCCCTTCAAGATGATGCTGGGCGACGGCGTATGGCGCAGCTACCGCATCGCGGTCGTGCCGCCGGGCCTGCGTCATGCGCTCGATGTGGCGGGCGGCGTGCACGGAAAGCTCTTCATGGATGTCGAGAGCCTCTCTGCCTCCGCGTTCCGCCAGCGCTTCCCTTACCGGAAGGGCGTTGTCGGCCGATTCCGCGATGCCGAGATCGTCGAGCTCTTCCATTGGATCTTCGAGGAAAACCCGCGCCAGCCGGAAGTGGAAGCTCGGCTCGATCGTCTCTTGCCGGCCGAGCATGGCGCAACGGTCGATCCGCGCATCGCGCAGATCCTCGCGCTCATCCGCAACGAGCCCGACCGGAATTACTCGCAAGGCGAGCTCGGCGAAGCGCTGGGGCTGTCGCCGTCGCGCGTGCTGCATCTCTTCAGCAGTGAGATCGGTGTGCCGTACCGGCGCTACCGCATGTGGAAGCGCCTCTGGCTTGCCACCGAGCTCCTGCATGCGAACGACAACATGACCATGGCGGCCATGGAATGCGGCTTCGCCGACGCCTCTCATTACAGTCACGCCTTCCGCGACACGTTCGGGGTCAATCCGGCGCCGGTGTTCCGCAAGATCGAGCGCTTCGAGCGTCTGGTCTAGGTGTGCGCCTTGCGCCGGCCGCGCAAGTAGAGCGCGATCCCAAGGACAGCCAGCAGCACCCCGCCAAGGATCAGCCAAAGGCGCGAACCGTCATCCTCCGTCTCGTCGGCCGTGGTGATCTCATCGGCGGTCGTGCTCGCCGCCGCCGTTTTCGCCGTCTCGACCTTCGCGGCCTCGGCCTGGTTGAACCACCACGTATCGAGAATGCCGCGGTCGTATTTCGGCTTGGTCTCGGGGCGCGAGAACTTGTCCCAATAGGCGACTGTGTTGGAGCCCTTGTACCAGTGCGGCACCCAATAGTGCCCGGCGCGTAAGACCCGGTCGAGCGCGCGGGCCGCAACGGTCATGTCCTCACGGGTCTTGGCGGCGACCACCTTCTCGATCAGCGCGTCGACCGCCGGGTCCTTGATGCCGGCGAGATTGAGCGACCCGTCGAGATCGGCAGACTGAGACCCGAAATAGCTGCGCAGTTCCACCCCCGGCGTGCTGCGCATGACATAGCGCTGCGTGGTGACGTCGAAATCGAAATCCTTGAGGCGCTGCTGATATTGCGCCGGGTCGACACGGCGGATGCGCGCATGGATCCCGAGCAGGGTCAGGTTCTTCACATAAGGCGCGAGGATCCGCTCGAACGTGGGCTCGAATGTCAGGAATTCCACCGTGAGCTGCTCGCCCTGGTCGTTGACGCGCTTGCCGTCCTTGACCTGCCAGCCGGCCTCGTCCAGGAGCTTGCCCGCTTCGCGCAGGAGCTTTCGGTCTTGGCCCGAGCCGTCGCTCTTGGGCGGCATGACCGCGGGCTCCAGTGCGCCGTCCGGGACCTCCACGCCGAGACTCTCGATCAGCTCGCGCTCCGCATCCGAAGGCTCGCCTTCCGCCTCCATCGGTGAGTTCTCGAAGAAGCTCTGGGTGCGGTCATAGAGACCGTAAAACATGTTGCGGTTGGTCCACTCGAAGTCGAAGGCGAGCGCCAGCGCTTCGCGCACCCTTGGATCTTTGAACTTGTCGCGCCGCGTGTTGATGAAGAAGCCTTGGGTGCCCGACGGCGTCTCATCGGGCAGCACCTCTTTCTTCACGCGCCCGTCGCGGATCGCCGGGAAGTCGTACTCGGTCGCCCACACTTTCGAGGTGAATTCCTCGCGAAAGTCGTAGGTGCCGGCCTTGAACGCCTCCATGCCGGCGGTGCGGTCGCGGAAATACTCGTAGCGGATCTTGTCGAAGTTCCAGCGGCCCTTGTTGACCGGCAGATCCTTCGCCCAATAGTCGGGATTGCGCTTGTAGACGATGGTGCGACCTTGGGCGAAATTGTCTACGACATAAGGCCCGGAGCCGAGCGGCGGGTCGAGCGTCGTCTCCGCGAACGGCTGCTCGGCGTAATAGGCTTTCGACAGGACCGGCAATCCCGCCACGGTAAGCGGCAGATCGCGCACCAGCTCGCCCTCGAAGGTGTAGCGCACCGTGTGCGGGTCGATCGCCTCGGCCTTGGTCACGTCGCGCAGCATCTGGTGATAGATCGGGTGGCCCTTCTCCTTGAGCGTATGGAACGAGAACACCACGTCGTCCGCGGTGATCGGGCTCCCGTCGGAGAAGCGCGCTTCGGGTCTCAAGTTGAAGGTCACCGACATGCCGTCGTCGGCGACTTCGGCGCTTGAAGCCACGAGGCCGTAGACCGCGTCGGGCTCGTCCGCCGCGCGGACCATCAAGCTGTCGAACAACAGCTCCAGCCCTTGCGCGGCGTCGCCCTTGAGTATGAAGTTATTGAGGCTGTTGAAGGTGGTGACGCCGCCCCAGCCGATCAGCGAGAGGGTGCCGCCCTTCGGCGCATCGGGGTTGGCGTAGGCGAAATGCTCGAAGTCCGGCGGGTAGGCGAGATCGTTGAAGGCCGAGAGGCCGTGCGTGCGCTCTGCGGCCTCCGCCTGTGACGCCATCAGCGCCAGGGCGACGAGGGCCGCGGCAAAAGAGGAGGAACTCGCGCGCGCCAATCTCATCAAGACTTCTTCGACGGCTCCTGTAGCGTCTCGGCCTTGCCCTTGTCGTACCACCAGACTTGCAGGAAGCCGGGCGTCAGCCCCGGTAGCTTATCGGGCTGTCCATAGCGGTTCCAATAGGCAATGCGCACATAGGGCGAGAACCATTGCGGCACCACGAAATCGTGCCACAGGAGCACGCGGTCGAGGGCGCGCGTCGCCGCGACCAGTTCCTCGCGGTCCTTGGCGAAGATGATGTTGTCGATGAGCTTGTCGATCGCCTTGTCCTTGATGCCGATCAGGTTGGTGCTGCCTTCGCGGTCGGCGGCTTCCGAGCCCCAGAAGTCGCGCTGCTCGTTGCCTGGCGAATCCGACTGGGCGAAATTGCCGACGATCACGTCGTAGTCGAAGCCGTTGAGCCGGCGCGTGTACTGGGCGGAATCGACCAGCCTGATCGAGCCTTTGATACCGAGCCGCTCGAGATTGCGCAGATAGGGCTGCACGATGCGCTCGAACAGCGGCGACACCAGCAGGAACTCGATGGTCATCGGCTGCCCCGTCTTCTCGTTGACGAGCGCGCCGTTCTTCACCGTCCAGCCGGCCTCCTTGAGGAGCTTTACCGCCTTGCGCAGATTGTTGCGCATTTCGGTCTGGTCCTCGTTCACCGGGTTCTTGTGCACCTCGGTGAACACCTCCTCCGGCACCTGATCCTTCACTTCGTTCAGGAACTCCAACTCCCGCCCGGTGGGTAGCGCGGCCTCCGCCGCCAGCTCCGAGTTCTGGAAGTAGCTGCCGACACGCTCATACTGCCCGTAGAACAGGTTCTTGTTGGCCAGCTCGAAGTTGAAAGCGAGATTGAGCGCCTGGCGCACGCGCCGGTCCTGGAATTGCGGACGGCGCAGGTTCAGCACGAAGGCCTGCATCGGCTGGGTGCGATCGATCGCCACCTCCTGGCGCTTCACGTCGCCGTCGTGCAGGGCCGGAAAGTCGTAGGCCGTCGCCCAGTTCTTGGCGCTCGACTCCTGCCAATAGTCGAGGTTGCCGGCCTTGAAGCTCTCGAAGGCCACGGTCTGATCGCGGTAGGAGTCGAAGCGGATCTCGTCGAAGTTCCACATGCCCTTGTTCACGGGCAGGTCCTTGCCCCAATAGTCGTCCACGCGCTCATAGGTGATGGAACGGCCGGGGCGGACACTCTTGATGCGGTAGGGACCGGAGCCGAGCGGCGGCTCGAGCGTGGTCTTCATCGGGTCGCGCGCATTGCCGCTCGCGTCCGTGCCGGTCCAGTAATGCTTCGGCAGGATGGTGAGCTGACCCATGATCATCGGCAGCTCGCGGTTGCCCTTGGTGTCGAAATAGAAGGTCACCTCGTTGTCGCCGGTTTTCTCCGCGCGGCTGACGTTCTTGTAGTAGAGGCCGAGCCGCGGATTCGCGGTCTTGTTCACTTCGAGGCTGTAGATCACGTCGTCGACCGTGATGGGCTTGCCGTCATGCCAACGCGCGTTGTCGTTCAGCTTGAACGTCACGGAGGAGTAGTCTTCCGGATAGGACGCCCATTCGGCGATCAGCCCATAGGACGTCGACGGCTCGTCGATGCTGTCGCTCATCAGGCTTTCGCTGACAAGGCCGAGCCCCGCCGCCTGCTCGCCCTTGTAGAGGACGGCGTTCAGGCTATCGAAACCGCCGATCGAGGCCAGCCGCGCCACGCCGCCCTTGGGCGCGTCGGGGTTCACATAGTCGAAATGGGTGAAGTCGGCCGGCGTTTTCGGCTCGCCGATCAGCGACAGCGCGTGATGCCGGGTGGCGCCATCCTGGGCGAAGGACTCTTGGGGGAAGGCGGGGCCGAGCAGGAGGCTGGCGAGTGCGGCGGGAAGTGCGGTGGCAAGGGTCAGGCGTAGCAAGGTCATGGGCGCGAGGTTGCTCCATCTTTGAGGGATTGGCCTTTAAGGGACGCGCCCGCGCGTGCCGTCAGGCGAAAAGGCGCGAAAAAGCTCGAAGAAAGCTAGCATGGCGGGCGGCGGGACCAAATGAAATATCGGTCATGTCGGCGTCCGCAAAGGCGCGCGCCGGACACAAAAAAGGCCTCCCGTAGGAGGCCTTTCCGGTAACCAATCTTCGCCTCGGCCTAGAGGCCCTCGGGCTTCCCGTCCGGATAGACCGGCTGGGGCTGCGACGAGAGTGAGTCATCCGAAGAGCTCTCGGTGTCGTCGGAGCCGTCGGAGCTTGCCTCGTCGCTCATCGTGTCGGCGCTGGCGTCGTCGGAGGCCGCATCGTCCCCCGTTTCGCCGCCCGGCTCGCCGTCGGGATAAACCGGCTGCGGCTGGCTCGCCGACGGGCCCTCGCCCGTTGAGGGCTCGGACGGGGCGTCCTCAGAGACGGTCGGCGGGACCGAGATGGTCTCTTCCGTGGTGTCCTCTTCCATCGTTGCCTCGGGCTCGGCAGCAGGCTCTTCAGCAGCGGGTTCCTCCGCAGCCGGCTCCTCGGCAGCAGGCTCTTCCGCGGGAGCGGCTTCCTCCGTCGGAGCAGGCTCTTCTTCGGCAGGAGCGGCGTCTTCGGCAGCGGGCTCGTCAGCCGCAGGCGTTTCCGCGGCAGCGGGTTCCTCGGCGGGAGCGGCTTCCTCGGCCGGCGCAGCCTCTTCTTCGGCAGGAGCGGCGTCTTCGGTCGCGGGCTCCTCGGCCGCAGGCTCTTCAGCAGCGGGTTCTTCGGCAGCGGGCTCTTCGGCGGGAGCAGCTTCCTCCTCGGCCGGAGCAGCCTCTTCCTCGGCCGCGGGCAGCGGCGGCGGGTTTTCCGTCATGCTCATGAGGAACTTGATGACGTCCGCGCGCTTCTTGTCGTCCGGAATGCCGGGGAACGCCATGGTCGTGCCGGGGGCGAAACCTTGCGGACTCTTCAGCCAGACGTCGAGATTCTCGTAGGTCCACTCCTGGTCGGCGTGCTTCTTCAGCGCATCCGAGTAGCTGAAATCCTCATGGGCCGCGATCTTGTGTCCGACCACGTTGTGGAGGTTCGGGCCGACCATCGTCGCGCCGCCCGCATCGAACGTGTGGCACACCTTACACAGCGCCGCGGCTTGCTCGCCCTTGGCCGCGTCGGCGGAAGCCAGCAGCGCGATGACCGGGGACTGACCGGCGGAAGCCTCTTTCTCGCCGCCTTCCTCGGCGGCGCCTTCCGGTGCGGGCGCTTCGGCCTTGGGCTCCGGGATCGGCAGCGGGTCGTCGCTGTTCTTGTTGAGATAGGCGATGACGTCGGCGCGCTTCTGGATGTCCGGGATGCCTGGGAAGGCCATGCTCGTGCCCGGAGCGAACTCTTGCGGGTTCTTCAGCCAGTGGTCGAGATTCTCGAAGTTCCACTCCTGGCCTTCGTGCGCCTTGAGCGCGGGGGTGTAGTTGACGCCTTCATGGGACGCGATCTTGTGACCGACGACGCCGTAAAGGTTCGGGCCGATCATCGTGGGCCCGCCCTTGTCGAAGCTGTGGCACACCTTGCAAAGGCCCACGTCCTGCTCGCCCTTGGCGGGGTCGGCCTTATTGAGCGCGAGAATGAATTCGGCGCCCTCGTCGGTCGCCTTCTCTTCTTTGCCGTGTCCCTCGTCTTCGGTCCCGGCAACCTCGAAGCCGGGTTTCTCCGGCGGATGCTCTTGGTAAGCGATGTCGATAATCGTTCTCGTGCCAAAGAACAAAAGCAGTGCCACAAGCACCGCCATGGCGATTTTGTTGAGGTAGTAGTACTTCATGGATCGGTGTCCCCCCAGCAGGCAGAGGCTACTTCTTCGTAGCTCTTGCGGCGCGGCGAGAGACTATAAGGGCTAGCGGGCTGTTGCAACTCGCAGAATTGCCGCGGAGTCTGACCCTGGTCATGGAATTCTTCCCGATCTAACCTACGGAAAATCATGCCGAAATCAATGATCGTCATCCCCGCGCGCCTGGCCGCGACGCGCCTGCCGGACAAGCCGCTCGCCGAGATCGCGGGCGAACCCATGATCGTCCATGTGTGGCGCCGCGCCATGGAGGCGGACTGCGGGCCGGTCCTGGTCGCTACCGATTCGCAGGCGGTCCGGGACGCGGTGGCCAAGGCGGGCGGCGAGGCGGTCTTGACCCGTCCCGATCACGCGAGCGGCTCGGACCGGATCCATGAGGCGCTCCTCGAAACCGATCCCGCCCGGGACTTCGACACGATCGTCAACCTGCAAGGGGATCTGCCGACGCTCGACCCGGGTCTGGTGCGCGCTTGCGTGGCGGCGCTTCACGAGGGCGAGGCGGATATCGGCACCATTGCCGCGGAGATCGTCCGGGAGGAGGAGCGCACGGACCCCAACGTAGTGAAGGTGGTGGGCTCACCATTGCCCCGGGGCGGCGTGCTCAATGCGCTCTATTTCACCCGCGCCACGGCCCCTTATGGAGAAGGCCCGCTCTATCACCATATCGGCCTTTACGCCTATCGCCGCGCTGCGCTGGAGCGCTTCGTCGGGCTGCCGCCATCGCCGCTCGAGACCCGGGAGAAGCTCGAGCAGCTCCGGGCGCTCGAGGCGGGCTTCCGCATTCATGTCGGTCTCGTTGACACTGTCCCCCTCGGTGTCGATACTCCGGCCGACCTTGCGCGGGCGCGCGAAAGTCTTGAAGCCTCTTAAGATTATTGCCCGCCTTCCGACATCAGCGAACCATGGCCAGATCGCGCTTGAATAGAATCGCCTTTCAGGGCGAGCCCGGCGCCAACTCACACTTGGCCGCCCGCGATGCTTATCCGGACATGGAAGCGATGCCGTGCGCGACCTTCGAGGATGCGCTGGCCGCGGTGAAGACCGGCAAGGCGAAGCTCGCCATGATCCCCATCGAGAATTCGGTGGCGGGCCGTGTCGCCGACATCCACCATCTTCTGCCGCACTCGGGCCTCTACATCGTCGGCGAGCATTTCGAGCGCGTCCGGCACCAATTGCTGGCGCTGCCCCGCGCCAAGCTGAGCGGACTGAAGACCGTGCATAGCCACATCATGGCGCTCGGCCAGTGCCGCAAGGCGATCGCGGCCCTGAAGCTCAAGCCGGTGACGGAAGCCGATACGGCCGGTGCCGCGCGTCATGTGCGCGAGTCGGGCGATCCCACCCAAGCCGCCATCGCCTCGAAGCTCGCGGCCGAGATCTACGGGCTTCGCATCGCCAAGAAGGATATCGAGGACGCGGCCCACAATACCACGCGCTTCGTGGTGCTCGCCCCGAAGCCGGCGAAGACCAAGGCCGCCGACGGCCCCGTCGTCACCAGTTTCGTCTTCCGGGTGCGCAACGTGCCCGCCGCGCTCTACAAGGCGCTGGGCGGTTTCGCGACCAACAGCGTCAACATGACCAAGCTGGAATCCTACCAGCTCGAAGGCTCGTTCAACGCCACCATGTTCTACGCCGATATCGAAGGCCACCCCGATGAGCGGCCCGTCCAGCTCGCCATGGAGGAACTCGCCTTCTTCACCAGCGAAGTGAATGTGCTCGGCACCTATCCGGCGAGCCCCTTCCGCGCGGGCCTGAAGGCGTAGTGCCTTTAGGACTTGCGCATCTTCTTGGCGATGCGCTCGGCCTCGGCGGCGTCGGCCTGCGAAATGAAGGACTTGTTGCTCCAGCCGGGCCGCGACGAGGTGGGCTTGTACTCGCCGGGGTCGCATTTCGTCACGGGATGAGCGGCGATTTCCGCTGCGAGCCGTGCCTCTTCCTCTTCGCGCGTCTCGCCGACCAGGACGCGCTTCGTGGGCCTGCGTGCGAATTGTGGTCTCGTCTTCTTGTCTGAGTTCATTGAGTATCTCCGTTTGGAAGGCGAAAATGTCACCCGCGTGCATGGGTCAAGCTTGGGCGCGTTTACCAGAAGCGGCCGCTCGCGCCCACGATTATCGTGATGAGGCCGAGCGAGAGGTTGATCGCAACGATGCGGCGTATCTGGTCCAAGTGTTTGGCCGCTTCCGGGAAATGTTTGGCGTCGACGGTGTCGGCGAAGCGGCGCCACGGTGCGAAGAACAGATGCGCGAACAGCGCCATCATCACGATGCCGGTGCCCTGCATGACATGGATGGACAGGCGCGCGCCCGCGAATCCGCCCAGATAGAGGAAAATCATGCCGTAGCCGCTGGCGAGCAGAACGATGATGCACGCCCACACCCACGGGAAGAAGCGACCAAGCACCCCGCGCCACAATGTCAGCCGCGACTCGGGGGGAAGCGTTCCCGCCGCGGGGCGCAACGCCATATAGGCGAAGAACATGCCGCCGACCCACACGACGGCGGCGAGGATATGGAGCGCGATGAGGGGTGCCACGGAGGCGAAGCTAGCACGCGCGCGATCCGGGTAAACCAGCCTTTGATCGAGAAGACGGCGAAAGTGAACGCCGGATTCTAGTTGCTCTCAGGGTTCTTCTCGGGACCCTTCTTGCCTTTGGCTGGCCCCTTGGCCTCAGGGGCGGGTCCCTGCGCGGTGCGCCCCGTGGACTTCGCGTTACCAGGCACCCCTTTTGCCTCCCGCTTCGCCGCCGGCGGAGTGTTCCGTTCCGGCGTCCTCGCCTCCCGCTTCTGGGGTGCGGGCTTCTTTGCTTCCGGCTTCGGCGCGGGCTTCTTGGCTTCCGGCTTCGGCGCGGGCTTCTTGGCTTCCGGTTTCGGAGCGGGCTTCTTGGCTTCCGGTTTCGGAGCGGGCTTTTTGACCTCAGGTTTCTTTGCTTCAGGCTTTTTAGGCCCAGGCTTCGGCTCTTTCTTGGGCTCAGGCTTCGGCTCAGCCTTCTTGGCCTCGGGCTCCTTCGGCGCAGCCTTTTCGGCTTCCGGCTCTTTCGCCTCAGGCTTCTGCACCTCGGGCTCTTTCGCCTCAGGCTCCTTCTTTTCAGGCTCCCCCGAAGGGACGGGCTTTTCAGCCTCGGCCGGCTTTTCTTCCTTGAGAGGCGTCTCGTCCTTCGGTTCGGTGGGCTCCGGCGCTTTGCCGGCCGGTGCGGCGTTCTTCTTCCCAGGCTTGGCCGCCTTGTCTTTGCCGGCATCCTTGGGCGCGGACTTCTCGGCCTCGGCCGGCTTCTGCTTCTTGCCCTTTTGCTCATTCTCGGAGGCGGCCGGCTTCTCTTTATCTCCAGGCTTGGTCGCGTCCGGCTCGGGCTTTGCGGGCTCAGCCTTCTTTTCGGGTTCAGGCGACTTTTCGGGCTCGGCGGTCTTGGGTTCGGCGTCCTTCTCCTCGGCTGGTTCTTTCGCCTCGGTGTCCGGCTTCACGCCGGACTTCGGCGCGGCGTCCGGTTCCTCCTTCTCTTCAGGCGCGGACTCTTCGGTCTTCGGTGCGGCGACCTCATGGGCGGGAACCGGCTTTTCCTTGGCTTTATCCTTATCCTTGGCAGGGGGTGGCGCGTCGGCGATCTCGCCTTCCGGCAAGGCGCCTTCATTTTTCCCCTCGGCCTTGGCGGCGGCCTTCGCCTTCCGGCCTTTGCCGCTCTTGCGCTCCTTGGCGGCCTCCTGGACCTCCTTCGGCGCGAGCTGATCCTCGGTCGTCGCCTCGCCTTCGGCTTGCGCCTTGGTCTCGCTGGCCTTGGCGACCTCCTCCACGTCCTTCGGCTCGGGCGGGGCCTTGGCCTCGGGCGTTTCGTCCGCTTCCGGTTCGTAGACCTCGAGCGTGTCGTCTTCGACCTTGCCCGCGGCTTCGGCGTTGTCGGTGCGCGCGATGCGCCGCTTCACGACCTTCTTCTTGGTCTTCTGCTCGACGTAGTTGACGTTGACCACGTTGTTCACGACCGTCTTGTTGACGATCGTCGTGTGGCCGACAGGACGCGTGCGCTCGAAGTCCCGACGGCGGCGATCGCGGTCGTTCACGTAGTAGCGCGGCAGATCGTCGGAGAGGAAGTCGCGCGACGGCACCATCGACCAGTAATAGTCGGGCACATCGCCGAACGAGATGTTGATGTTGAGCCCGCCGCCGTTGCGATCGTAACCGCGGTCATAGCCGCGGTCGTAAGAGGGCGGCAGCGGGGCCCAGGCCAGATAGTCGTCCGACTGCCGCCATGACACCCAGGCCGGCGCCCACTGATTGCCGGGCGTCCAGAACCAGCCGACCCGGTCGGAAAAGCCCCAGCGGCCATAGTGATAGGTTGCCCAGCCGAACGGCTCGTTGGAAGCCCACGTCCAGCCGCGATCCGTGTAGACCCAGCGGCCCCGCGTATAGGGGCGCCAGCCGCGGTCGACGTTCGCGGGAACCCACACATAGCGGCCCTGGATCCAGGTCCATGAGCCATGGGGCGACAGACGGTCGTAGAACACCCCGTCGTCGACCCAGCCGGCCTCGCGCGGTCGTGCCCAGCGGCCGCGGTCGCCGTAGAACGGCTCGTCGCGATAATAGGAATCCCAGTAGGCGTCGATGTTGAAGGTCACGCGCTGGTAGCCGAGATCGGGCGCATAGTCGCGCAGCAGGTAGTAGTCGCCCTCGGAATATCCGCTGAGATAAACCGCGCTCATCCAGCCGCGATAATTCTCGAACACGCTGTCGCACCAACTGTAGTCCGGCAGGCAGCCGAGAATGGTGATGGGCGCGTCTGCCGGAACCGTCAGAATCACCGGGTATTCGGTGCCGGGACCGGCGCGTAAATTGACGTCGGTGATGGGATAGCCGTTCGGCTCTTGCGCCGCTGCTGAAGAGGCGAAGCCCGCGCCGAGGATGAGACACGAGACGAAGATTCTAAGGGAACTCATAAAGCTCTGGCCTTCTTGCTGCTGTGCGTTGAAGGCCTAACGCGCGGTGATCGTGGAGAGTTCTATTGTGGCGGCGCGCGTCCTAACTTGGGCGAAGTCGTGGCTGCGGCGGCGGAGCGGGTTGCCAGGAGGCCCCCGTTCCCCGATATACTCTCCCAGGGAGGTTGGCAGCAGGCGCGTGCCTCGCCAACCGGGTCAGGTCCGGAAGGAAGCAGCCCTAACGAGCGTTTCGCGGGTTGTTCGTCCAGCCTCCCACCTTGCCTCCAGCGTCGAGTAGAGTGTGGCGGGGCCGCCTGTCGCTGCCCCGAGATCCTTCAAGCCGTGGCGTGAGTGCGACCCCTCGATGGCCGAAGCCGACAAATCAAAGAATGCAGCCGGCGGCGCTGCCACCGGCAAAGCCGACGCCTCGTCTTCGGCGGCGGCCGTCAGCCACGCGGCGCTTGCGCGCAAATACCGCCCTCGAGTCTTTGCCGAGCTCATCGGCCAGGACGCCATGGTGCGCACGCTGCGGAACGCCTTCTCTTCAGGCCGCATCGCTCAGGCCTATATGCTCACCGGCGTGCGCGGCGTCGGCAAGACGACCACCGCCCGCCTTATCGCCCGCGCCTTGGACTACGAAGGCCCGAACGGCGAGGGCGCCACCCTCGATATCACCGAGGAGGGTGTGCATTGCCGCGCCATCCTGGAGAGCCGCCATCTCGACGTGGTGGAGATGGACGCCGCCTCCCACACCGGCATCGACGATGTGCGCGATCTCATCGATAGCGCCCACTACAAGCCGAATTCCGCCCGCTACAAGGTCTACATCATCGACGAGGTGCACATGCTGTCGAAGCAGGCCTTCAACGGCCTGCTCAAGACGTTGGAAGAGCCGCCGGAGCATGTGAAGTTCATCTTCGCCACCACCGAGGCGCGCAAGGTCCCGGTCACGGTGCTGTCGCGCTGCCAGCGCTTCGACCTCAAGCGCATCGAGATCGAGGCGCTGATCGAACATCTCGCCCGCATCTCAAAGGAAGAAGGTGCCGAGGCCGATCCCGCGGCGCTGGCGCTGATCGCCCGCGCGGCCGAAGGCTCCGTGCGCGACGCGCTCTCCATCCTCGACCGCGCCATCGCTTTCGGCGAGGGCAAGATCGCGGCGGACACCTTGCGCGATCTTCTCGGGCTTGCCGACCGGGCCCGTATCTTCGATCTGCTCGAGACGGTGCTCAAGGGCGATGCCGGCGGCGCGCTTACCACGCTGGATCAATTGAACAGAGACGGCGCCGAGCCCGGCCAAGTGGTGACGGACTTGGCGGACGCCGTCCATGCGGTGACCGTGGTGAAGGCCGCGGGTCTCGCAAGCGCCGATCCCGCCACGAGCGAGGCCGAGCGCGCCCGCATCGAGGACCTTGCAGGCCGCCTCTCCATGCCGGTGCTGGCCCGCGCGTGGCAGATGCTGCTGAAAGGCCATGACGAGGTGCGCAACTCGCCGCGCCCGCAGGCCGCCGCCGACATGGTGCTGGTGCGTCTCGCTTATGCCGCGGATCTGCCGCCGCCCGGCGAGCTTGCCCGCCAGTTGAAAGAGGGAAGCGCCGGCGGCAACGGCGCTGCACGGTCCGCGCCGTCGGCGCCCGAGCGCACGCCCGCGCGCACTGAAGCGCGGGACGACGTCCAAGCCGCACTTCAAGGCGAGCAAGACAAGCCTCGCGACGCTGCTCGAGATGCGCCGCCGCCCGAAAGTGAGAACCCCGCCCCGCCGTCGGCGTTGCCGGCCCCGCAGAGCTTCGAGGATTTCGTGGCGCTCGCCGACGACAAGCGCGATCTCAAGCTGAAAAATGCGCTGCTGGAGCAGGTGCGCCTGGTGCGCTTCAAGCCGGGGCATATCGAGGTCAATCCGCTGCCCGTTGCGGCGCCCGATCTCTTGCAGGAGTTGATGCGCAAGCTCAAAGCCTGGACAGGGCGGGTATGGATCGTCTCGACCAGCGATCAGGAAGGCGCCGAGCCCTTGGGGGCGACGCGCCGGGCGCAGGCCGAGCGCGAGATGGAGCAGTTGCGCGCGCACCCTGCGGTGCAGGAGGTGCTGCAGCATTTCCCCGATGCCCGGATCGCCGCGGTGCGCTCCACTGCGCATGCGGTGCCCGGCGAGGACACGGGCAACGAGGCCGCGCCGGAAGAAGATCTCAAGGACGATGGCACGAATTAGGAATACGGAAACGCGATGAAAAATTTCACGCAGATGATGAAGCAGGCGCAGGAGCTCCAAGGCCGCATGGCCGACATGCAGGCCGAAATGGAGCGCATGGCCTGCGAAGGCCGGTCCGGCGGCGGCATGGTGGTGGTGACGCTCAACGGCAAGGGCGCGATGGCAAGCGTCAAGATCGACCCGTCTTTGCTCAAGCCCGAAGAAGGCGAGATCCTGGAGGATCTCATCACGGCCGCCCACGCCGACGCCAAGACCAAAGTCGAAGAGGCCACGAAGGAGAAGATGCAGGCGCTGACCGGCGGTCTTCCCCTGCCGCCCGGCCTCAAGCTCTTCTAGCCAAAAGATGGCGCGCGCGGCGGCAGGCCCCGAGATCGAGCGCTTGATTCAGCTCCTGGCGCGGCTGCCGGGGCTTGGGCCGCGGTCGGCAAGGCGCGCGGCGCTGCATCTCGTCAAGAAGAAGGAGCAGCTCCTCGATCCCCTTGCCTCAGCGCTTGCCGAGACCCGAGACACCATCCTCACCTGCGAGACGTGCGGCAATATCGATACGCAAAGCCCCTGCACGCTGTGTCGCGACAACACCCGCGACCGCTCCATGATCTGCGTGGTCGAGGAGGTGGGCGACCTCTGGGCGCTGGAGCGCGCCGCGGTGATCAACGGGCTCTACCATGTGCTGGGCGGCACGCTCTCGCCGCTCGACGGCGTCGGCCCCGACGATCTCACCATCCCGAAGCTGATCGACCGCGCCGCCGATCCGCAAGTCACCGAAGTGCTGCTGGCCCTCAACGCCACCGTGGAAGGCCAGTCCACGGCGCATTACCTGATGGACCAGCTCGCCGGCTGCAATGTCGCGGTGTCGCGGCTCGCCCAAGGCGTGCCCATCGGCGGCGAGCTCGATTATCTGGACGAGGGTACGCTGGCCGCCGCCGTCAAAGCCCGCAAGGCCATGTGACGACGAAGTCGTCATCCCGACGAAAGTCGGGATCCAGGGCAACAAGCGGGAGAGATGCGCTAAGGGTTCGCTGGCGCCGCGCCGCCGCCGCGCAGGGCCGCTTCGATTTGCGTTTTGCACGCCGTGGTGAAGTTGCCGCGGGCGAGCGCCTCGAGGAACGATTCTTGCTCCGACGTGGCGCCGAGGAACAGCCCGCCCATGCCGCCGATCAAGAGGCAGGTCAGCCCGACCACGATGAAGACCAGCAGACGGTCGATGCTCATGTGGATTTCTCCTTGAGAGGTTCGAGCTTCGCGAGCGCTTCGGGGGCGAGCCGCTTGTCGTTCCACGGCGCAACCTTCAGCAACAGCAGCATGCCGGGGATCGCGACGATGGTGCAGATCACGAAGAACTGCGTCCACCCCACGGCCTCGACGATGAAGCCGGTCGAGGCGTTGGCCACCGTGCGCGGCACCGCGATGAAACTCGAGAACAGGGCGAATTGCGTAGCCGTGAAGGCGCGGCTGGTTTCGCGCGCCATGAAGGCGGTCAGCGCGATTGTGCCAAGTCCGACGCCGAGATATTCGCCGCTCACCACGACGAACAGACCGGGAAGCGAATGTCCGGCCTGGCTCAGCCAGATATAGGGCAGGATGGTGAAGACCTGCACGAAGCCGAACAGCCACAGCGCCCGGTTGATGCTCACCTTCAGCATGATGATGCCGCCGAGCACGCCGCCGGCGATGCTGGCCCATAAGCCCGCCACCTTCGCCACGGAGCCGATCTCGCTCAAGGAGTAGCCCATGTCGATGTAGAACGGCGTCGCCAGCGCCGTGGCCATGTTATCCCCGAGCTTGTAGAGGAACAGGAAGGCAAGGATGGCCAACCCGGCCTTGATTCCGCCGTCGCGGCTGAAGAACTCGACGAAGGGATCGACGACCGCCTCCCGCAAGGTGTGCGGCGCCAGCGCGTCGTCGCTCACTTCTCGGATCATCAAGGTCGTGACGATGCCGACCAGCATGAAGGCGCCGGTGACCCAGAACACCACCGTCCAGGGCTGGAGGTCGGCCAGGATCAGGGCCAGAGAGCCCGGCACCAGTCCGGACAGCCGGTAGGCGTTCACGAAGATGGACGTGCCGGTGCCGAGCTCGTCGTCGGCCAAGAGCTCCCGCCGGTAGGCGTCGATGACGATATCTTGGCTCGCGCCGAACAGGGCGACCACGAACACCACCGCGACGATGACCTGGAGCGAGGTCGACGGATCGAACTGGCCCAGCACGCCGATCGCGAGCAACAGCACCACCTGCGTCAGCAGCGCCCAGCCGCGCCGGCGCCCCAGGAACGGCAGCTTGTAGCGGTCCATCAGGGGGGACCACACGAATTTCCAGGTATAGGGCAGTCCGATCAGGGCGAAGAGGCCGATCGTGGCCAGGTTCACGTCGTTGCTGCGCAGCCAGGCCGGCACCAGCGAAATCAGGACATAGAGCGGCATGCCCGAGGTGAAGCCCAGGAAGATGCAGGCGAGCATCTTCCGGTTGAACAGGATCGCCGTCCAGCTGCGCTGCACGTCGGCCAAGCCCGATTGTTCGGTCGTTCCCCCGGTCTCCGTCATGGATGGTTCTTATCAGCCGCCGGAGGTTTCGTCATGCCGTCTCGCCGAATTCCGTCTCACCGTTGATCCAGTCACCGCCGTTGTACGTTACGTCGGAATACCGCGAGTACTGGATGCCGCTTTCGTGGCAGGACAAAGGAGAAGAGCCATGGTGCGCGTCGTCGGCATCGACCATCTGGTCATCAGGGTCAGCGACTTCGACAAATCGAAGGCGTTCTACGGCAAGCTGTTTGCGTTTCTCGGCTTCGAGGTGCTGGGCGATTACGGCGACATGATCGGCTGGACCAACGGCAAGACGCGCTTCTGGATCGGCCAGGCGGATGAGGAGGGGCTTAAGCACCCGTACCGCCTCGGCGATATCGGCTTTCACCACTACGCCTTCGAACTCAGGAGCCGCAAAGACGTCGACGATCTGGAAGCCTTCTTGAAGGAGCAGGGCGCGACCATCTTCGACCCGGCCGGCGAATATTACGACGACTATTACGCGGTCTTCTTCCTCGACCCCGACGGGCTGAAGCTCGAAGGCATGAAATGGGGCGAGCGCCAGGCCAAAGCCAAGGCCACCCGCAAGAAGGCCAAGTAATCGGCCAAAGCCGCGCGCGTTAAGGGCCTTTTCCCCCCTGTCGAGGCCCCTTTAAATTTTAGTTGCGAATAAGTTGCAATTGCAGCTATGCTGCGGGAGAAACTGGGCCATGAGGAGGACTCCTTGACGGTGGATTGGGTTCGGCGGCTCACGCGACTGAGCGCCGCGATTGCGATTTTGAGCTTGGGCACGCTGGCTGCATGCGGCGAGCCGGCAAGCGAGTCCGCGGATACCGGCAAGTTCCGCGTGGTCACCACCTTCACGGTCATCCAGGACATCGCCCAGAACGTCGCCGGCGATGCGGCGGTGGTGGAGTCCATCACCAAGCCCGGCGCCGAGATTCACGACTATCAGCCGACGCCGCTCGACATCGTCAAGGCGCAGGACGCCGACCTCGTCCTGTGGAACGGCTTCAATCTCGAGCGCTGGTTCGAGAAGTTCTTTCACAACGTGAAGGACGTGCCGAGCGTTGTGGTGAGCGACGGCGTCGAACCCATGGGCATCACCGAGGGGCCCTATAACGGCAAGCCCAATCCGCACGCCTGGATGTCGCCGTCGAGCGCGCTGATCTATGTGGAGAACATTCGAAAGGCGCTCGCCGAGCACGACCCGAAGAACGCGGAAACCTACAACAAGAACGCGGCGGCCTACGCCGAAAGGATCAAGGCGATGGATGCGCCCTTGCGCAAGCGGCTGTCCGCTATTCCCGATGACAAGCGCTGGCTCGTCACGTCGGAAGGCGCCTTCTCCTATCTCGCGCGCGATTACGGGATGCGCGAGGCCTATCTCTGGCCCATCAATGCCGACCAGCAGGGCACGCCGCAACAGGTGCGCCATGTGATCGAGCTGGTGCGCGACAACGGCATCCCCGTGGTGTTCTCGGAGAGCACGATCTCGGATCGGCCCGCTAAGCAAGTCGCCAAGGAATCCGGCGCGCGCTATGGCGGCGTGCTCTATGTGGATTCGCTTTCGACCGAGGATGGACCCGTGCCCACCTATCTCGATCTCCTGCGCGTGACCGTGGAGACCATCGCCAAAGGCTTTGAAGATGAGCCCGCTTGATCTCCTGACCCGCAACGAGGTGTCCACGCGGCCCGCGAGCGTCGAGGTGCGCGATCTGAGCGTCACCTATCCCAACGGCTTCACCGCGGTGCATGACGCGTCCTTCGCGCTCGGCCCTGGCACGATCTGCGCCCTTGTCGGCGTCAACGGCAGCGGCAAGTCCACCATCTTCAAGGCCATCATGGGCTTCGTGAAGCCCTCCGCCGGCGAGGTCAGGCTGTGCGGTCTGCCCGTGGACGAGGCCATCTCCCAGAACATCGTCGCCTATGTACCCCAGAGCGAGGACGTCGATTGGAACTTCCCCGTCCTGGTCGAGGACGTGGTGATGATGGGCCGCTACGGCCATATGAATTTCCTGCGCATTCCCACACGGGAGGACCGCCGCAAGGTGGACCAGGCCCTGGAGCGCGTCGGCATGAGCGCTTACCGCGAGCGTCAGATCGGCGAGCTGTCCGGCGGCCAGAAGAAGCGCGTCTTCCTCGCCCGCGCTCTGGCTCAAGAAGGCCGCATTATCCTGCTCGATGAGCCGTTCACCGGCATCGACGTCACCACCGAGACAGCGATCATCGAGCTGTTGCGCGAGCTGCGCGCCTCCGGTCACCTGATGCTGGTCTCGACCCACAATCTCGGCAGCGTGCCGGACTTCTGCGATCAGGTCGTGCTGCTCAACCGCACGGTGCTGGCCGCAGGTCCAACGGCTGAGACCTTCACCCAGGAGAATCTGGAGCGCACCTTCGGTGGCGTGCTGCGTAATTTCGAGCTCGGCGGCCATGCGCTGCACGACGACGACGACACGCGGAAACTCACCGTGCTCACCGACGATGAGCGACCGCTGGTCATCTATGGCGGCAAGGCGAAGAGGCGCAAAGAAGATCAGGACCGTCCCGAATGAGCGCCGTCTTCGCCGAGCTCCTGATCCCGTTCAGCTATGACTATATGTGGAAGGCCATGTGGGTCAGCGCGCTCGTGGGTGCGGTCTGTGCCTTCCTGTCCGCCTATCTCATGTTGAAGGGCTGGTCGCTGATGGGCGACGCGCTGGGTCACTCCATCGTCCCCGGCGTGGCGGGCGCCTATATCATCGGCGCGCCGTTCGCCGCCGGCGCCTTCTTCGCCGGCATTCTGGCCGCGCTGAGCATGGTCTTCGTCAAGCAGCATTCGCGCCTGCGCGAGGACGCCATTATCGGCCTCGTCTTCACCACGCTGTTTGCGCTCGGTCTTCTGATGGCCTCGTTGCACCCGACCTCCGTATCGATCCAGACCATCGTGCTCGGCAACATCCTCGCCATCGCCGACGAGGACGCCATGCAGGTCGTGATCATCGCCGCCGTGTCTTTCGTCATCCTGGCCTTCATCTGGAAGGACCTGATGGTCACCTTCTTCGACGAGACCCATGCCAGGAGCATCGGCATCAACACCTGGGCCTTGAAGATCGTCTTCTTCACGCTGCTCAGCGCCTGCACCGTGGCGGCCCTCCAGACCGTGGGCGCCTGCCTCGTCATCGCCATGGTGGTGACGCCGGGCGCCACGGCCTATCTGCTCACCGACCGCTTTAGCCGGCTCATTCTGATCGCCATCGCGATTGGCGCGGGGACCAGCTTCGTCGGCGCCTATCTCTCTTATTTCGTCAACGGCGCCACGGGCGGGGTCATTGTCACCCTGCAGACGCTGCTGTTTCTCTCCGCCTTCTATTTCGCGCCGAGGCACGGCGTGCTGGCCGCGCGCCGCAAGCGTCACGTGGTGCCGGAGGCCGCCGCATGATGGACCCGGTCGCCTTCTTCGCCGAGCCCTTCGCCTATGACTTCATGCAGCGCGCGCTTCTCATGTCGCTGCTCGTCGCCGCCGTCTGCGCCGTGCTCTCCTGCTATCTCGTGCTCAAGGGCTGGTCGCTCATGGGCGACGCCATCTCCCACGCCGTGCTGCCCGGCATCGTCATCGCCTTCGTGCTGGGCATCCCGCTGGTGATCGGCGCCTTTGTCGCCGGCCTCGCTTGCGCGCTCGCGACCGGCTACCTCAAGGACAACAGCCGCGTAAAGGAGGACACGGTGATGGGCATCGTGTTCTCCGGCATGTTCGGCTTCGGGCTTGTGCTGTTCACCAAGGTCGAGACCGATCAGCACCTGAACCACATCCTGTTTGGCAATGTGCTGGGCGTCACCGCGGCCGACCTCATCGAGACCGCGATCATCGCCGGCGGAACGCTTCTCATCGTGCTTCTCAAGCGCCGCGATCTCCTGCTCTATTGCTTCGATCCCAATCATGCGCGCGCCATCGGCTTGCCCGTGCGCGTGCTGCATTACGGTCTTCTGATCTTGCTGTCCCTGACCATCGTCAGCTCGATCAAGGCCGTCGGCATCATTTTGGTCATCGCCATGCTGATCGCGCCGGGCGCCACGGCCTATCTGCTGACCGACCGCTTCGGCAGGATGCTGGTGATCGCGGTGGTCGTGGCCTGCGGCTCTGCCGTGCTCGGCACGCTCATCAGCTTCCACATCGATGGCGCGACCGGCGCCTGCATCGTGCTGGTCCAGGCGTCCGTCTTCCTCGCCGCGTTCCTGTTCGCGCCGAAGCGCGGGCTCTGGGCGCTGAAGAAATCGCAGTCCTCTAAGCCCGTAAGCGGCGGCGCGCCGGCGCCGCTCGATCTGTTCGGCAATCCGCGGAGCCTCAGCTTTGCGTCTGGGGGCCCGAGCGCCGCAAGATCTCGAAGATCAAGGCCGTCGACCAGCCGATCAGCATGACGCCGTTCAGCGCCGTCATCGGCCCGAGCAGGTGCCATTCCGGCACCGGCACCGTGTCGCCATAGCCGAGCGTCGTGTAGTTGCCGAAGGCGAAATAGACGAGGTCCGTCCCCGGCGGCGTGGCGCCTACCCAGTCATAAGTGTAGGCCCACAGCACCACTTCGCTGAAATGCCCGGCCACGAGCAGGGTGCCAGTGGCGACGATCACGAGCGTATAACGGAGGAAGCTCGGCACCGAGCCGCCTTCCATCCTCAAGCGCCGCACCGTGGCGACGATGGCGCCCACCAGCACCGCGTGGATGATGAGATTGGCGAGGCTCGCGCCGCCGCCCACGACGACCTGATCGAACATCGAGCCGTCCATGGTCTCGAGCATCATTCGCCTGCCAACAAATCAGGTTGCCGGATGATGCGCGGCCCTTCGCTGCGAGGCCTCTCGACCCTCGCAGGCTGGGCTTGGGGCGCGGGCGGTGCAGGTGCCGCCGCTTGCGGCCGCGCGGCGCCGTTCTTCTTCGCGAGCTCGGCCTTGGCCTCCTCCTCGAAGTCGAGACTTTCGATCTTCTGCCCGCGCTTGGTGATCTTCTCCGAGGAGGTGAGGATCTTGTCGATATCCGCGTTCGCCTGGCCGAAATGCCGTTGCAGATCGAGCACCCGGTCGCGGAAGCGGCCCATATCCTCCATCAGCGACGCCACCTCGCGCTGGATGAGATGCGCCTGTTCGCGCATCTGCACGTCCTTGAGGATCGCCTGCATGGTCTGCACCGCGAGCATCAGCATGTTCGGCGCGCAGATGACGATGCGCGCCCGGTGCGCCTTCTGCACGATGTCCGAGAAATGCTCGGCGAGGTCGGCGTAGATCGCTTCCGAGGGCACGAACAAAATGGCCGTGTCCTGCGTCTCGCCGGCGATGAGATAGCGCTCGGCCATCGCTTCGATGTGACGGCCGACGTCGGTCCGCACCTGCCGCGCCGCCAGCTTCTTCTCCTCGTCGCGCCTGGCGACACGGAACGCTTCGAAACCTTCCAGCGGGAATTTGGCGTCGATCACCACGCCCGCCGGCGTGTTCGGCATATGCAGGAGGCAGTCCGGCCGCTTGCCGTTGGAGAGCGTCGCCTGGAACGTGTAGGCGCCCACCGGCAGGCCGTCCTGGACGATGGCCTCCATGCGCATTTGGCCGAAAGCGCCGCGCGCCTGCTTGTTCGCCAGGATTTCCTGGAGGCTCACCATGTTGCTGGAGAGATCGGTCAGGTTCTTCTGCGCCGTGTCGATAACCGCCAGCCGCTCATTGAGCTTGGAGATGGATTCGTGCGTCCTGCGCGCCGTCTCGTTGAGGTCGGTACCCACCTTGTGGGTCATGCGGTCGAGCCGCTCGTTCACCGCCCGGGCCAGTTCCCCGTGGCGGGTGACGCTGATCTCGGCCAGCGTCTGTAGGCGCACTTTCAGCTCGCCGAGATGGGCGTCGCTGGCGGAGGCCTCCTGCTTGCGCCGGCTCATATGCACGATGAGCACGATCGCGAGCACGATGAGCGCAACAACGGCGAGGCCCGCGAGCGCGAGACCAATAAGTACGGGATCGAGCGTGACGCTCCCCACCTGCAGGGGCTCTAGAGCCATGGGACAGCTATAGGCTGATTCGCACGCTCAGACCAAAACAGGAACACGCTAGGAGCCTGGGGGGAGAAACGGGCGCATTGACCGGAACGCGCCCGGTCCTTATGTCAGCCTGAACCCAATGTCAGCCTGAAGCATGGCCTCGATCTATCCCATCATCACCATCCCCGACCCGGTGTTGCGCACGGAAGCCGCGCCCGTCGAGCGCGTCGACGACGCGTTGCGCAAGCTCATGGACGACATGCTCGCCACCATGTACGACGCGCCCGGTGTTGGGCTCGCGGCGCCGCAGATCGGCATCTCGCGGCGGGTCATTGTCATGGACGCCGCCCGCGACGAGGATCCGCCGGACCCGATCGTCATGGCCAACCCGAAAATCCTCGCCCTCTCCGACGAGATGCGCACACACGAGGAAGGCTGCCTGTCCATCCCCGAGGTGACGGCCGAGGTGGAGCGCCCGGCGAAAGCGCGCGTCGCCTTCCTGGACCGGGAAGGCAAGCCGCAGGAGCTCGAGCTCGAGGACATTTGGGCCACGATCGTCCAGCACGAGATCGATCATTTGAACGGCGTGCTGTTCATCGACTATCTGTCGCGGCTGAAGCGCGACATGATCGTCAAGAAGTTCACCAAGCAGAAGCGCGCCGAGGCGATGTAGCCCCTTAGGGACTCGTCATGCCCGGACTTGATCCGGGCATCCACGCCGTTACGGCTCAGCGTGTAGAAGCGCCAGTGGAATAGATTGCCGGGTCAAGCCCGGCAATGACATAAGGGACCCATGCGCATCGTCTTCATGGGCACGCCGAACTTCGCGGTGCCGGCCTTGCAGGCCCTCCGCAAAGCGGGCCACGACATCGCCGCGGTCTACACGCAGCCGCCGCGCCCGGCCGGCCGCGGCATGGATTTGCGAAAGTCACCGGTGCACGAGGCCGCTGAATCGGCAGGCCTCGAAGTGCGTGTGCCCGAGAGCCTCAAGAGCGAGGCGGAGCAGAAGCGCTTTGCCGAGCTCGAAGCCGACGCCGCCGTGGTCGTCGCCTATGGCCTCATTCTGCCCAAGCCCGTCCTCGCCGCGACCAAGCAAGGCATCTTCAATATCCATGCCTCGCTTCTGCCGCGCTGGCGCGGCGCCGCCCCCATCAACCGCGCCATCATGGCGGGCGATGCGGAGACGGGCGTCGCCATCATGCGCGTCACCGAAGGACTCGATGCGGGTCCCGTCTGTCTGGTCGAGCGGATGCAGATCGGCCCCGACATGACCGCCGGCGAATTGCACGATGCGCTTGCCGCGCGCGGCGCCGGCGCGATGGTCAAGGCGCTCGCCAAGCTGCAAGACGGCACGCTCGACTGCCAGGCGCAGAACGACACGGACGTCACTTATGCCGCCAAGCTCAATAACAAGGAGACGCGCATCGCCTGGACGCTGCCCGCGCAAGACGTGCACGACCATATCCGCGGGCTCGCGCCTCATCCCGGCGCCTGGTTCGAGCTGAAGCAGGGAGATAGGGCCGAGCGCGTCAAGGTGCTGGGCTCCGTGCTTGCGGACGGCAGCGGCGTGGCCGGCACGCTTCTCGACGAGCGCCTCACGGTCGCTTGCGGGGAGGGCGCCGTGCGCCTCACCAAGGTTCAGCGCGCCGGCAAGAAGCCGGTGACCGGCGAGGCCTTCCTGCGCGGCACCTCATTGCGCAAAGGCACGGTGATTGGCTGAATTCTCTTCACGCGTCATGGCCGGGCTTGTCCCGGCCATCCACGTCTTTCAATGTGCCGCGGTCGAAAGCGTGGATGCCCGGCACAAGGCCGGGCATGACGAAGACATGATTGAGACGACTGATTAGCCATGCCCCGCTACAAGCTCACCCTCGAATATGACGGCACGCCCTTCGTCGGCTGGCAGGTCCAGGACGGACAGCTCTCGGTGCAGGGCCGGCTCGCCCAAGCCATCGCGGATTTCTCAGGCGAGGACATGATGCCGCGCGGCGCGGGCCGTACCGATGCGGGCGTCCATGCGCTCGGCCAGGTCGCCCATTTCGATCTCGCGAAGGACTGGGCGCCCAACAAAGTGCGCGATGCGCTGAACGCCCAACTGCGGCCCGAGCCCATCTCCGTGCTGACGTGCGAGCGCGCCGCGGACGATTTCGATGCGCGCTTCTCGGCTAAGGCGCGTCATTATCTTTATCGCATCGTCGACCGGCGCAGTCCGCTCGCGCTGGAGCGCAACCGCGCCTGGGGCGTATTCCGCCCGCTCGATGCCAAAGCCATGCACGAGGCGGCGCAGGTCCTCGTCGGCCATCACGACTTCACCACCTTCCGCTCCACCGAGTGCCAGGCGGCTTCGCCCGAGAAGACGCTGGATCGCTTGGAGGTGTCGCGGCATGGCGAGGTGCTGAGGATCGAGGCCGACGCTCGGTCCTTCCTGCACAATCAGGTGCGCTCGATGGTGGGCTCGCTGAAAGCCGTGGGCGAGGGGCGCTGGACCAAGGCGGACCTTCAAGCGGCCCTGGACGCCCGCGACCGCGCGGCCTGCGGTCCCGTGGCGCCGCCCCACGGTCTTTATCTCGTGCGGGTGGATTACTGACGCGCGGGCTAGCCCGACTGCTTGAGCCAGGGCACGCGGCGTTTTCCGGCAACGATCTCCCAGGCCACGTTGATCTGCTTCAGCCTGCGTTCGCGTAAACGCCGGTCCTCGTCGTCGATCGCGTGGTCGGGATGCAGCGCCCGGCGAAGCCGTGTGACGGTGGTTTTGATCGTGTCCTTGCCGGCATCGGGATCGACGCCGAGCACGTCGAGCGCCTCCAGCATTGTGCGCGGCAGCCAGTCCTCGTCCCATAGGCGTAAGCGGCTTGCCGCAGCCTCTTTCTGTCGGACCGCTTCCGGGTCGGGCTCCGGGTCCGGCGTCCGCACGGCGGGGAGCCTCGCCGGGCCGCGCAGTTGCAGGAACATCGCGGGCATGGGCAGCCTCTCCATGAACCTCTGCCGTCCCAGCAGCAGCGTGGCGGTCAAAGCGAACAGCACGGCGAGCGTCCACATGAACACCGTCGATGCGCTCTGCCACAGCGTGGCGCTTTCGCCGGAGTTCGGCAGCGCGCCGGTCACCTCGGCATCGAGCTCGACTTTCAAAGAGCGATACCCGGCAACGTCCGGCGCTTTCGGCGCGGCCGGGGTCGTGTCGGACGCGGTCACGCTCACGGTGTCGGCTTGGCCGTCCGTCGAGGGCACTGACGGTATCGCGGGCATCGCCCCCGGTTCGGGGATGGTGAGGTCCGGGACGGGCGCTTCGGATGCGGCCGTCTCTGGATTTGTATCGGCTGTGGCGACTTGAGCCTCCGATGACCCCGGCGCCTCATCCGGCTTCTTGGGCGGCGGCGGCGTTTCGGCGACCGCGGGGGCCGTCCGCTTGAACTGCGCGACGTTCATCGGGTTCGGCGCGAAGCCGCGCGGGAAGGCGATGCCCCCGCGGGCGCCTTGCCGATACCGCCCCGCGCGGTCGCCGTAAGCAGGCCCGCCATAGGGCGCATAGGCCTCGCCGGCGCTCTCCGCCAGGATCGGCGACAGCGCCGCCACCACGGACTGCCAGCTCGTGCGCACCCCGCCGCAATCGAGATCGAAGCGGTGGACGGACCAGTTGTGGCACTTGCGCCGGTCGTAAGGGGAGCAGGTGGTCAGCCGCATATGCTCGGCGCGGCCGTAGATCTGGTAGGTCTGCGGCGCGCTCGGCGCGAGCGAGACCTGCCCGCCGATGACGCCGCAGGAGAACGGCATCACCATCTGGTCCGCCGCGGCCGGGGCGGTCGCGAGCCCGGTCAGGGCCGCGCCGGCAGCCAAGCCGAAGAGAAGCGTTCTGACGGTCTCGCGCAAATCCAAGAATCCCCGAATGTCCCGAGCCCGACTCTTCGAAAAAACCGTGGCGGTCCTGTGATGAAAACCGGCTGAAAACGTCTTTTTGGGCCCTGAATCTTGGGCCAATCCTGCGCCCAAAACGTTTCCCAGGCGCTAAAGACTGAGAGGTCAAGCGGCTTTGGACCCGAAGCGGACGAGCAGAAGGTCTTCTGCAACCTTTCAGCATTCAACCGAGCGTCGTAGGGTGCTGCGGAACTCGGTCTTGAGAGCTCGACAGGGATAGGGAGAAGGACATGCGGGTCTCGAAGCTGCTGCTGGCCCTGGCGCTGACCGGGTCCACTGGGGCCTTTGCCTATGACGGCTTCCAAGCGGATTTCGCCGTCTGCACCCAGGGAAACAACAAAGGTGAGGTCGTGGCGGCTTGCACACGGCTCATCGACAACGCGGCGGCCGAGAACGCCACGATCGGCATGTTCTATGGCCTGAGGGCGGCAAACAACGACGACCCGGCGCAGAACTGCCGCGATGCCCGCAAGTCCCTGGAGCTTGCCGAAGATGACGCGATCAAGGGACTGTCCCAACAGCTCATAGCCGCGAACTGCTGACAGACCCCGGGCTAACCGCCTGGTTGGTGGCTGTCCGAAACTTGCGGTGTCTGCGGGTCCCGCTGATAATCGGCTGAAGGTGCGGGCGTCAGTCGAAGATGGGGGGTCAAAGCCGTGGCGGAGACCATCGCCTACAAGTACCGCGCCTTTATCTCCTACAGCCACGCCGACACGGCTCACGCCAAGTGGCTGCATCGCGGGCTTGAAAGCTTCCGCATCGATCAGGACCTGGTGGGACGCGAGACCGCGACAGGCACGATCCCCAAGAGCCTGCGCCCCGTCTTTCGCGATCGCGACGATTTCACCGCGGGCCATAGCCTGACGGACCAGACGCTGGCCGCGCTCGATGCGTCGGCGGCGGTGATCGTGATCTGCTCCCCCGCTTCGGCGAAGAGTGCCTACGTCACGGAAGAAATCCGCCTCTTCAAGGCGCGGCATCCCGAACGACCGGTCATCCCGCTGATCGTCGACGGCAAGCCGGGCGATCCCGACCTCGAATGCTTCCCGCCCTCCCTCAGGTTCAAGCTGGACGATGATGGCCGGCTCACCGCCGAGCCGGTCGAGCTGCTTGCGGCGGACGCCCGGGAGCAAGGCGACGGCAAGAACCTGGCGCTCGCCAAGGTCGTGGCCGGGCTCCTCGGCGTCTCGTCCGACGACATCTTCCGCCGCGCCGAGCGCGACCGGCGACGCAGACAGCGCAGTTGGATCGCCGGTCTTTCGGCCGTGGCGATCATGCTGGCCGGGCTGGCGGTGTGGGCCGAGATCAACCGCCGCGAAGCCGTGGCCCAGCGCGACGTGGCCGAGCGCAATTTCGCCATCGCCAAGCAAGGCGCCAATTCGCTCATCTTCGACATCGCCCAGGCGCTGCGCCACCAAGAAGGCATGCGCACCGAGACCGTGCGCAAGATTCTCGGGACCGCCGAGGAGGCCATAGGGAAGCTCGCCGAGCGGTCGGATGGCAATCCGGACCTGCTGCGCCTTCAGTCCGCCATGTTCAATGAGTTCGCGACGACCTATGCCGCGCAAGGCGACACGGCCAAGCAGGACGAGTCGGCACGAAAAGGGCTCGCCATCATTGCGCGCTTGGCCGAGGAAGACGCCGGCAATGCGGAGTGGCAGCGCGATCTGTCGGTGTCCTACGATCGCGTCGGCAGCGCGCTGGAGGCGCAAGGCGATCGCGTCGGGGCGCTGCAAGCCTATCAAAACAGCCTCGCCATCAGAGGCCGGCTTGCCGAGGCGGACCCCAGCAATGCGGCGAGGCACGTTCTCTCGGCGTCCTACAATAACGTCGGCGACTTGCTCGTGACGCAAGGCTTTCTCGCCGAGGCGTTGGAGGCCCATCAAATCAACCTCGATATCAGAGAGCGCTTGGTCGAGGCCGACCCGGAAAATGCGGCCTGGCGGTTTGACCTCGGCATCAGCCATGAACGCATCGGCGATATTCTGAAGGCGCAAGGCGACCTGTCAGCCGCTATGGACTCGTACGAGGCAAAGCGGAAAATCATTGCGAAGCTGGTCGAGGCCGACCCCGGCAATGCCCGCTGGCAGCGGGCTCTCGCGATCGCCTACGATAGGGTCGCCAATGTGCTGGTGGCGCAGGGCAACCTCACCGAGGCCCTGAAGGCCTACGAAGATGGCCTCGCCATCAGAGACCGGCTGGTCGAGGCCGACCCCGGCAACGTGGAGTGGCAGCGCGACCTCTCGGTGTCCAACGAACAGCTCGGCGGCATTTACCAGGCACAGGGGAATCTTGACGCCGCGCTTGCTCAGTACCGGGCAAGTCTCAACCGCATGATCCCCATTCGGGATGCGGATCCGGCAAACCCGAGCCTGCAGCGCTTCACGTCGGTGACTCTCGAGCAGATCGGCGACGTTCTAAAAGCGCAAGGCAAGCTCGCGGAGGCGCTGAAAGCCTATGAGGACTGTCTCGCCACCGCCGAGCGCCTGGTCAAGGTCGACCTCGGCAATCTCGAATGGCGGCGCGTTCTCTCCGTCACCTACAACAAGGTCGGCGACGTGCTGACGGCGCAGGGCAAACTCGATGCGGCGTTGGAGGCCTATCGGGATGGCCTGGGCGTCGCCGAATGGTTGGCCGCGAAAGACGCCGCCAACACCGAATGGCAGCGCGATCTCTCCGTCTCCCATGAACGGATCGGGACCGTGCTTGCGCTGCAAGGCAAAGCCGAGCAGGCGCTGGAAACCTATCGGAAAAGCCTCCTCATCAGAGAGCGCTTGGCCGGGACGGCGCCCGGCAACGCCCAGTGGCAGCGCGATGTCGCTCTTGCCCGCAGCAATATTGGCGACATGCTGTTGGCGCAAGGGAACGCCGACGAAGCCTTGAAGCTTTACGAGGAGGGCTTCGCCGTCGCCGAGCGTCTGGCCAAGGCGGACCCCGGCAATGCCCAGGGGCAACGCAATCTCTGGCTGTTCCACATCAAGCTTGGCAACGCGCAGAGAGCGCGCGGGAACCCCGCCGCTGCGCGTGAATCCTACGATGACGCTTTGGCCATCGCGCAACGCTTGGCCAAGCTCGATCCGAGCAATGTCGATTGGCAGCGCGACGTCGCGTTTAGCCATGGCCATGTCTCCATCGCGCTGGAGGAGCAAGACAAGGACGCACAGGCGCTCGATGGCTATCGGCAGGCTCGGGCGATCATGGCGCGGCTCAAGGAACGATCCCCCGATGACCCGGGGTTGCAGAGTGAGCTCGCTTGGCTCGAGGAACGTGTCGCGGCGCTGGAGCAGCCGCCGGCAGGCGAAGCGGACCCGGGCGCCGCGCCGGGGGAGGCGCAGACGCCACCCCCAAGCGAAGCGTGGATGGCGCACTGCGCGCGGAACCTCGCCCCGGAGGAACTGCCCGAGACGGTGGTCCGCAAATACTGTGCGTGCATGGCGGACATCGGCGAGGAGGCCGAAATGCTCACCTGGGATCAGACTGAGCTGGAGCGTTCCTACCCGCCGGCCCACATCCAGTGTCATGAGAAGGCGCGGGGGCGGCCTGCTCCGCCTATTTAGGTCGATGTCGAGGATGAGTAGGCAGGGCCCTTAAACCCATTCGTCGTCATGCCCGGACACTTCGCGCTCAAGCACGGAGGACTGAGAGCGCCGTACACCTACACACCCTCCCTCGTCATGCCCGGGCTTGACCCGGGCATCCACGTCTGAGGCTGCAGCGAGCCCCATCGGTGCTTCCACGGTTCGCCGTGGCGAGATTGCTGAACTTTGTAAAGCCGCTCTGAAAGAGGAAGGGCCGCTGACCACGCCTGAGCTTGCTTTACGAGTGATCCGGGCCAAGCGCTTAGATGAAGGGGACAAGGTGCTTCGGCAATCCGTTGCCTACCGCATCGTCCAGGCTCTTCGCCTTCAATGGAAGCGAGGCAAGATTGAAAGCCCGGAGAAGCGGGCGGGTATTAGAGTTTGGGCTTTGGCAAAGGACTCGCGCTAAGGCTGCAAGTCAAATAAAAACCCCCAAGCCGAAACCTGGGGGGTGCTAGGCGGCGTACCGCTGTAGCGTTGATGCTTGAAACATAATTGAATCAGCACACACTGTCAAGAGGTAAAAGGGTGGCAACAAGAGTTGCACTGTATGTTGATGGGTTTAACCTCTATCACGCGATAGATGATCTGGCGAACCCTTCTTAAAGTGGCTGAATTTGGACAAGTTAGGAAGACTTATTATCCCGCAAGACACACATACACTAAAAAAAACTTCTATTGTACTGCCTTTAAGCCTGGAAGCCGGAGAATACGACGAGGCTTACCTGGTAACCGCAGATTCAGACCACGCTGCAACAGCAAAAATGTTCAAAAAAGTCTTGCCGAACAAGCGACTAATTTCTGTTGCTCCCCCAGGTCGCAACTTCTCCATCCATATAACCAATGAGGCCGACAGCAAAGTCGCCCTAAACAAAGATCACTTAGAGCGTTGTCTTTTCGGACCTATCGAGTTCAAAGCTGGGAGGCCTGCTGGACGCAGACCGCGAGAATACGATCCTCCCCCAGGCTGGATGCCCCCTGCGCAACGAAAGTAGTTCGGTACTTGCTACTTCGGTACTGGGGATTGACGCGGGCTGCGGAACAACAAAAACCGCTTCTTCTTCCCAAGAATATTGCACTGTCCGTAGCACAGCCCACCCAGCGATAGACAGATATTGCAATTCCCGAGACATTGAACGCCCTGTACCCTCCGGCACCACTCCCCAGCCGAGGTAGGGGTCGCCCAGACAGCGACCAAGATCAGAAACAGAAAAGCCGCAAGACCTCGCATTTCGCCACCCCTCGCATTGGTTGTCCGCACCAAGTATTGCTACCAATGTGTGAGGCCGTCAACGCTGGTGTAACAGCGCCTAAATACCGGGTCAGCCGGCCGGCTAAGCTGCACATCAAGCTTGTTCTAAAACCTATCCGCGCTTCAAAGCCGCACAGTCGTGTCGCATCGCCCACGCTGCTGCTCCTACCGCCCATAAACAGTCCGCGCGACTCGCGGCGAGGCGAGGTTCAGCAGATAGAGCAGCATGGCGTAGTCGGGCGACCACAGGCTCGCGATCATCGACAGCACCGCCGACACGATCAAAAGGCCGAGCTCCACGCGTCCGTCGCTCGAGCTTGCGCGGCCGCTGTCGCGTTCGGCGGCGCGCGCGACGAGCAGCGCCGTCACCGCCAGCAGGATCATGTTCGCGCCGTAGATCCAGACGGCGCCGGCCACGTCGTAGCGGTTCAGCGCCAGCATCGAGAACGGCAGCAGCGTGACGAACAAGAGGTGGAACAGCACCGCCCAAGCGTAGCCCGGGCTCGCCATCTCCGGCTCCGCGGTCTGCTTCGCGTGTCCGAACCAGAAGCTGACCAGGACGAAGAAGGTGATGAGATAGGCGGTGAACGTGTCGGCGAGGCCGGCAAGCCCGTCGAGGAATTCCCGGTTGGTCTTCGGGTCGAAGCTCTCGGGGAGCTCGATATTGACGACGAGCAGCGTCATGGCGAAGGCAAAGACGGCGTCGGTCAAGGCCTCGAGCCGGTCCGTCGGGATGAACCCTGCGTCTCGCTTCGTCGTGTCTGACAATCGTGCCCCCGCATCGGTGGCGAGTCGCGTCTTTCGCCATCCTCGATCCGGGCCGGCGTCGCCGTCAACGCGCCGCGCGATCTATCCCGGCCTTATCCCCGCACCTCTTCTGCGCGCTACCGCGCTTCGCGCTACTTGAGCGCAATTTGTCCGCGCGAATCCCCGCACCTGTCTCGAATTTCTCGTCATACCGGCGAAAGCCGGTATCCAGAGCCGCGGTGCTCGGTGCCAGTTGTTCCTCAACCCCCGTCATGCCCGGACTTGATCCGGGCATCCATGCCGTTACGGCACAGCAAATAGCGAGGTCAGCGGAATGGATTGCCGGGTCAAGCCCGGCAATGACAAAAGCATGGAATGGCGACGCCTATCCCCGCTTTAGTCCCGCCCCAAAAACTGCGCGTACAATGCTTCCATCCCTCGTCCATGAGGACGCGAGCTGCAGACCGTCTGCTTCTCGGGACAAGGGATGCGGCGCCCGGGGTGGCGCGGTACGGAAGGGATGTCTCGGAAGCGAAAATTCCCGATAGGCCCGGATCACCGCGTCATGGCTAACGGACCGGCCCCGGGGGTCTCTACCTCGCCCGCCTGCGCTGTAACGCGTGGGCCGTCGGGTAAGGCGCGCTCTGCTTTCAGCACCGCGCCTATGCCACTGGCGATAAGCGGCGACGTGAGGCTCTAAAACGATGCCGCGCGCGGGGCGCGCCAAACGGGCCGCCCACCTAAGCTGCAGCAGGATCGCGGCCTTCCGCGTGCCCCGCGCAGTCCCTCATCACTCGCGCCTCTCGGGCAGCGAGACGCCTTGGGCTGCCCGCATTCTCCTCCCACGTCATGCCCGGACTTGATCCGGGCATCCATGCCGTTACGGCCCAGCGAGGAGCGAGGCCAGTGGAATGGATTGCCGGGTCAAGCCCGGCAATGACGAAAGGAAAGGAATGTGTAAGAGGCCGGTAGCACACCAAAAGAGGTGGCCATAGCCAGGCCCCGCGAATTCCGATAGGCCTCAGCCCGCGAACGGGGATCGACGTGCCACACCACGAGGACGCATGATCAGGCGCATCGCCACTGTCGGCGGGCTCACGCTCGTCTCGCGCCTCACGGGCTTCATCCGCGACGTGGTCATGGCCGCCATTCTCGGCGCCGGGCCGGTCGCCGACGCCTTCTTCGTCGCCTTTCGCCTGCCCAACCATTTCCGCGCCATCTTCGCCGAGGGGGCCTTCGCCGCCGCCTTCGTGCCGGCCTATGCGCGCACGCTGGAAGAAGCGGGCCTGCCCGCCGCCAAGCTGTTCGCCGATCAGATCGCCGCGGCCTTGGTCACCATCAATCTGGTGCTGCTCGGCATCGCACTGCTGTTCACGCCCGAGGTCGTCGGCCTGCTCGCGCCGGGCCTCGCCGACGATCCGGAGCGCTTCGATCTCGCCGTCGCGCTCACCCGCATCACCTTTCCCTATCTCGCGCTCGTGTCGCTCGAGACCCTGTTCGCCGGCATCCTCAACGCCAACAACCGGTTCGCGGCCGCCGCCTCCGCGCCGGTGCTGCTCAACCTGTCCATGATCGCCACGCTGCTGCTGGCGCCTTATTTCAGCGATGCAGGCCATGCGGCGGCTTGGGGCGTGCTCATCGCCGGCGTGGCGCAAGCGCTTCTATTGGGCGCCGATGCCGAGGCCCATGGCTTCGGCATTCGGCTGCGCATGCCGAAGCTCGACGAGCCGACCCGCAAATTCCTCAAAGCCCTCGGCCCGGCCATCATCGGCGCGGGCGGCGTGCAGCTCGCGCTGTTCGCCGACACGGTGATCGCCACCTTCCTGCCGACCGGCGCGCTGTCGGCGCTCTATTATGCCGACCGCATCAACCAGCTTCCCATCGGCGTCGTCGGCATCGCCGTCGGCACCGTGCTGCTGCCGGAAATGTCGCGGCGCCTCGCCGCCGGCGACGTCACGGGCGCGGCCTCGGCGCAGGCCCGCGGCATCCAGCTCGCGCTGTTGCTCACCATTCCTTGCGCCGCCGCCGCCGTCGCCATTCCGGATCTCATCATGCGCGCGCTGTTCGCCCGCGGCGCCTTCACGAGCGCCGATGCGCTTGCCGCCGGCTCGACGCTTGCCGCCTATGCCGTGGGGCTGCTGCCTTTTGTGCTGCTCCGGAGCTTCACCGCGCCGTTCTACGCACGCCGCGATACGTGGACGCCGGTCAAGGCTGCCCTCCTGGCCGCCACCGTCAACATCGCGCTGAAAGTCGTGCTCATGGGGCCGCTGGCGCAAGTAGGCCTCGCCCTCGCCACCAGCATCGGCGCTTGGATCAATCTGAGTCTCCTCGCTTACTTCGCGCGGCGTCAGGGCTTCGCCGTGTCGGGTACGGCCATCGGCAGGCCCGTCGTCAAGCTCGTCGCCATCGGCGTGGTGTTCGCCGCCGCGCTGTTCGCCGGCGCCTATGGGCTCCAGCAGGCGCTGTCCGGCCTCACCCATTTCCGCGAGGAGACCATGCTCGCCCTGCTCGTGATCCTCGGCGCGGGCCTCTATTTCGCGCTGGTCTATTTGGTGCTCGGGCGGCGCTGGTTCTCCGGGCTCCTGAAGGAGGTCTCCACGGCCGCGGAGTCGAATGCGCCCGTCAATCTCGAGCAGTCGGATCCGACCGACGATTCCGAGGCTCTGCCGGACTCCGAGCCCCCGCCGAAAGGCTAAGACTTCAGCAAGTCCACCAGCTCGACGTCGCCCTCGTCGATCGCGCGGCCTAAGAAGATCGCGCCGACCCGGGCGAAGCGCTCGGGCGAATCCGTGGCGAAGAAGCGGATGGCCGGCCCGCCGCCTTCCCCGGCGGATGCAAGCCCGCCCTTCGTGAGCGCCTCGGAAACGGCAACGGCGGTCGTCTCCGCCGAATCCACCAGCGCCACGCCGCAGCCGATCGTCCTGCGGATGGCGTCGGCCAGGACGGGAAAATGCGTGCAGCCCAACACCAGCGTGTCCGGCGCGTCCGGGCCTTGGAACAGCGGCTCGAGATAATGTGCGGCGGTGGCCAGGGTGGCCGGCGTGTCCGCCCAGCCTTCCTCGGCGAGCGCCACGAACACCTGGCAAGGCTGCTGGATCACGTGCGCGTCCGCCATGAGCTCTTTGATGGCGCGCGCATAGGCGCCGCCCTTGACCGTGCCCTCGGTGGCGAGCACCGCGATGCGCTTGTTTTTCGTCGCGCCGACGCCCGCCCTCGCACCCGGCTCGATCACCCCGATCACCGGCACCGGGTCCCAGGACTCTTGCAGCACCGCGAGCGCCACCGCCGACGCGGTATTGCAGGCGATTACCACCATCTTCACGCCTTCGCCGAGCAGAAGCCGCGTGGCTTGCAGGGCGTAGGCTTGCACGGTCTCGGCGCTCTTGGTGCCGTAGGGGAGGCGGGCGGTGTCGCCGAGATAGACGAAGCGCTCCTGCGGCAAACGCGCGGCCAGCGCCCGCAACACCGTCAAGCCGCCCATGCCGGAGTCGAACACCCCGATCGGCCGGCCGTCACCGGCCATCGGGGTTCCCCGCGAAGGCCTCGAAATAGCGCTCGATGAAGCGGCGATAGATGGCGGTGAGCTGCTCGAGATCGGCGATCTTGGCGTTCTCGTCCGCCTTGTGGATCGTCTCGGTGGTCAGCCCGAACTCGACCACCGGACAATAGTCCTTGATGAACCGCGCATCGGAGGTGCCGCCGTCGGTGTTGAGCGTCGGCGTCTTGCCGGTGATCTCGTTCACCGCCTCGCTGAGCAGCGCATCGAGCGCCCCCGGTTCGGTGATGAACACGTCGCCCGGCGGATCGAAGTCGAGCGTGAACTTGAGCTCGGTGCCGGCCAGCGTCTGGCTGATCTCCTCGTGCAGCAGAGTGTGCAAACCGTCCGGCCGTTGCCGGTCGTTGAAGCGGATATTGAACTTCGCCTCGGCGCTTGCCGGAATCACGTTCGTGGCCGGGTTGTCCACGTCGATGCTGGTCACTTCGAGGTTCGATGGTGAGAAATGCGCGCTGCCGTAGTCGAGCGGCGTGTCGTAGAGCTTCGCCAGCACCTCGATAATGCCTTTCACCGGATTCGCCGCGAGATGCGGATAAGCAACGTGACCCTGCTGGCCCGAGACTTTGAGCCGGCCGTTCAAGCTACCGCGCCGCCCGATCTTGATGACCTCTCCGAGCGCGGTGGCGTTCGAGGGTTCGCCCACGATGCAGTGATCGGGCTTCAGCCCATTCTGCTCCATCCATTTCAGCACCTTCTTGGTGCCGTTGATGGAAGGGCCTTCCTCGTCGCCGGTGATGAGCAGGCTGATCGTGCCCTCGATCTCGCGGTTCTTGGCCTTGGCATAGTCCATCGCGGCGGCCGCGAAGCAGGCGATCGCGCCCTTCATGTCGGAAGCGCCGCGCCCGTACAGCACGCCGTCGGTGATCTCCGCGGCAAACGGCGGGTGGCTCCAAAGCTGATCGTCCCCCGGCGGCACCACGTCGGTATGTCCGGCGAAGCAGAGATGCGGCGGCCCGTCGCCCATCCGCGCCACGAGATTGTCGATCGTGGGTGTACCCTCCTCGGCGAAGGTCAGCCGGTCGCAGACAAAGCGCGCCTTCTTCAGCGGCTCGATCAGCACGTCGAGCGCGCCGGCGTCCTTCGGGGTGACGCTGGGGCAGCGGATCAGGCCTTGCGCGAGCGCGATCGCCTTCTCGCCGGGCGTGGACATGGATCGGTCCTCGGTTCAAATGTGGCCGAGCGCCACCGTGCTAGCTAATAGCCGCCAGCGGGTCGCCGCCAAAGTGATTTTGCCCCGGCGTGCCCTTGAGAATGCCGAGGTCGATGAGGAACCACAGGCCGACGCCGAGATTGATAAGGGTGCAGAGCCAGCCGATCGCGTTCGGCTCCTGCGGCGTACCCGTGAGGCCCCAGGTCACCAGCAGATTTGCGAGCAGGGAGGGGACCAAACCGTAAAGCGCGGTCTTTCCGGGCTTGTCGCGGTCCTGGAAGCGTTTCGCGCACAACGCGTAAGTCGGGTAGAACAGGGCGAGCGCCAAGATCGTGAGCAAAAAGCCGCCGAAAAAGCCCGTGCCGAAAATCACTTCGATGATCAAGCTAATGACGAGGCTAATGACCGCCAGAATGACGGCGCCGGCCCACCATTTGGCCCGGTTGATGCGGCCGTCGAACGACGTGAAAATATATTGCAGATCCATTGTTCCCCCCTGGGCCCGCCCTCCGACTCAGGTCTGAGGTTGTAAGGCCGATCGGCAGCCTTGCGAAGGGGGATATGTTCTCAATGCCGTGAGCCTCTGGCTAAGCCAGGCCCGCGTCCGCCTCTTTCCGCCCGGAGGGATCGGGACCGTAACTATTCGGTCCTTGCATCCCTTTCAGAAAGCCCAGTTCGACCAGAAACCAGAGAAAAATCAGGCTGATGACGATATCGCACCCTTGGGCCAGAGGGCTTGGGGCGAGGGAATCGAACACCCCGAACGTGTAAAGCAAATTCACCCCGTAGACGGGAACGAGCCCGATCAAGGCAAGCGAACCCGGCTTGCCCCGGTCCTGAAAGCGCTTGGCCATGACCGCGTATGACGGGTAGGCAAGCGCGAAGGCAACTGCCGCGCTGAAGGCGATCGCCGCTTGCGAGAGACCGACGAGCGCAATGATCGCGTAGGTCGCCGCCAGACTGATCACCGCCAAGATGAACGTGCCGAGCCAGAACCGTCCCCTGCCGATCCGGCCCTCAAGCGAGAAGAAAAGCTGCGCAAGATCGGTGTTCATGGCTTAGCGGGCACTCCGTTTGGTTCATGGTCCAGTATCTTTGGGTCCAAACCCAGAAGGCCGAGATGGGCGATCTTGGTTGCGAGATCGTAGGCGTCTTTGCTGCGGCGTCGGCTGCGCGTGAAGGCGATGCTGCCGTCCGCCCCGAGCCGCGCGCAGATGATGGTTTCGGGATCCGTCACCTCCCAGGCATCGGCCCATTTGGTTCCGGTGAATGCGGCCTTCAGGCGTTCGAAGCGCGCGGCAATGTCGGCCTTCTGCCTCTTGAGCCATGACGTCTGCCAAAAGCCCGGAAAGGGAAGGACCGGCGGAAACAGAATGATCAGCTTGTCCGTGAAGCCGCCCTCGATGATGCGTTTGAGCTCCCAGCCGACCCAATGGGTCGTACCCGCATACATCACGATGACGCTCGACCTCTCCATCCAATTCGTGACCGCCGCCTGCCATTCGTCGTCGGAGAGCTTCACCCGCGCCGCGCCGATCTGGGGCACGGCCTCTTTTGGCGAGCCGACCGCGATAAAGGGGCCAAATCCCATGAAATGGTTGGCGAGCCGCGTCTCCACGGAGAAGTCGATCAGTTGCGCCAACCCTTCATGGCTGATACCGGCCGCCGCATTGACCTTGGGATCGTCGCTGAACGAGCGCAAAAAAAGGATCGGCGCCCGCTTGTCCTTGCCGAGCAGCGAGTCGGCGGAGATCTGCAAATATTGTTTGGCGCGGAACAGCGCGATGAACACCGCGGCGCCGATGATCACGGCGATCAGCGCGTTGAGCGCGAAGTTCAACGGCGGCAGCCAAAACTGGCCGACGAGGACCCCGATGGCCGCTGCGAGAAAGAGCAGCCCGCGGGTCCGGTTGATCGGGTTGCCTGCGAGGCGCGGCAGGGTCTGCTTGCGCCGTTCCCGCTCCACCGCATCGAGATAGGTCATTGGCGTCGTGCCGGGCGTCGGCCGCGCACGAATAAACGCAAGCAGGCCCCAGAGCCCGAGCGCGGAGGCGATGGCCGCCCCGACGTAGAACTCGGCCAGCGCTATGCGGGGTATTGCGATTTGCTCGAGTCTCGCCGCGGCGGCATCGGATTCGGCCTTCTCCTGGTCGACCTTCTCCCGCAGTTCCGAAACGATTCGCTCTTTGACCGCTGGCGTCTGCATGCTGAACAAGGGATCGAATTGGAGGTTCAGGAGCTTGAACAGGCTCGGCGCGGGCAAGAATCGCGTCACCCTCGCCTGATGCATCATGCGCTCGGCCTGCATGCCGAAGATGAGGCCCGAAGCGAGGAAGGCGATAACCGCGATGGGCAGCAGAATCAGATGGCGCCGCAAGGGGCCCGGGCGGAGTTTTCCCGCGGCTCTATAGGTCAAGATGCCGACCACGATCGCCGCGGCGAGCGCCACCAGAGCAAGGTTGATCGTGGATTGAGAGAAGCTTGAGCCGAACCGCCGCTCAAACTCCGTGGCGTGATCGCGCAAGTCGTAGAGACCGACGAACACCGCCACGGCGACGATTGTCAGAAAGACGAGAACGAATTCCGCGAACCGGAAGAAGCGAAGCTTGGCCACCGCAGGGCCAATATCAAGACCGGGCTCTATGGTTTGTGCGCCCAAGAGTGACTCGCAATCTTGGCCCGATCTGCTCCTGCCTGGAGCAACAATAGCCGGTCTCTCAGGCTCGGAGAAGCTCGTTGATCGACGTCTTGGACCGGGTCTGCTCGTCCACGGTTTTCACGATCACCGCGCAGTAGAGCGAGGGTCCGGGCGAGCCGTCCGGCAGGGACTTGCCGGGCATGGAGCCGGACACCACCACGGAGAAGGGCGGAACGCGGCCCTGATGCACGAAGCCCGTGGCCCGGTCGATGATCTTGGTGGACTGGCCGATATAGACGCCCATGGACAGCACCGCGCCTTCGCCGACGATCACGCCTTCGGCGACCTCGGCGCGGGCGCCGATGAAGCAATTGTCCTCGATGATGACCGGGTTCGCCTGGAGCGGCTCAAGCACGCCGCCGATGCCGGCGCCCCCCGACAAATGCACATTCTTGCCGATCTGGGCGCAGGAGCCGACCGTGGCCCAGGTGTCGATCATGGTGCCTGAATCCACCCGCGCGCCGAGATTGACGAAGGACGGCATCAGCACCACGCCCGGCGCGATATAGGCCGAGTGCCGCACCACGCAGCCCGGCACGGCGCGGAAGCCCGCCTCCTTGAAGTCCTTGGCCTTCCACTTCTCGAATTTGACCGGAACCTTGTCCCACCAGGACGAGCCGTCCGGCCCGCCGTCGATTCTGTGCGGATCGTTGAGTCGGAACGACAGCAGGATCGCCTTCTTCACCCATTGGTGCACGACCCACTCGCCGTCGATCTTCTCGGCCACACGCAACTCGCCCTTGTCGAGCAAGTTCAAGACTTCTTCGACGCCGTCGCGGACGACGCCCTTGGTGTCCGGCTTGATTTCCGAGGCGTGCTCGAACGCGCCGTCGATGAAGCTCTTGAGGTGGTCGTAGGACATGGGACTCCCGTCAGGTCAGGCAGAACTGCGCTGGGCGGACGGTCGGCCCTGAGGCCTCGCTCTCCTCCGCAAGCGCGGCTCCGATGGCGGTGAGGAAAGGCGCGAGCGCCTCGGTACGATGGTGGATATGGTCCGGCAGCGCGGTCCAGTCTTCGTTGCTCAGGTGCTCCGGGCGCCCGGTGGCGCGGCAGTCGATCCAGACCGTGGTCATGCCGACGGCGTGGGCGGTTTCCAGATTGTGCGGCAGATCGTCGAACATGGCGGCTTGTGCCGCGGCGATACCGTGCGCGGCGATGAAGCGGTCGAAGGCTTCGCGCGCAGGCTTCGGATTGATGTATTCGAGTGCGTGGATGTCGAAAATATCCTCGAAGCGATCGAGCACGCCGAGCTTGGCGGCGACCGCTTCGGCGTGCCCACGCGAGCCGTTGGTGAACACGAACTTCCTCCCGGGCAGTGCGTCGATCGCCGCGCCAAGCTCCGGCGCGGGCGCCACGACCGCAAGGTCGATGTCGTGCACATAGTCGAGAAACGCATGCGGCGAGACCCCGTGGAGCCGCACCAGCCCGGCAAGCGTGGTGCCGTGTTCCGCGTAATAGCGCTGGCGCAAGGCGTGGGCCTCGTCGAGCGAAAGGTCGAAGGCGTTGGCGATGAACGCGCCCATGCGCTTGTCGATCTGCGAGAACAGATCGCAGTCCGCCGGATAGAGCGTGTTGTCGAGATCGAACACCCAAGTGTCGATGTGCCTGAAGCCGCGCGGAGGTAGAGCTTCGGTCATCGCGCCGCCCTCGTGCGTTTATGCCGGCGCCGCTCGATCAGCGTGCCCGCACCATGCTCGGTGAACAGCTCCAGCAGCACCGCGTGGGGCACCTTGCCGTTGATGATCACCACCGCCTCGACGCCTTCGGCGATCACGTCCATGCAGCTCTCGATCTTCGGGATCATGCCCGCCGTGATGGTGCCGTCCTCGATCAGGCCTTGCGCCTCCGCCGTGGTCATGGAGCGGATCAACTGGCCGTCCTTGTCGAGCACGCCGTCCACGTCGGTGAGCAGAAGCAGCCGCTTCGCTTTCATGGCGACGGCAAGGGCTGCTGCGAACGTATCGGCATTGATGTTCAGCGTCTCGCCCTCGGGCCCGACGCCGATCGGCGCCACCACCGGGATCAGATCGGAATGGATGATGACGTCCACGATATGAGGCTCGACCAGCGCCGGCTCGCCGACGAAGCCGAGATCCATCACCTGCTCGATGTTGGAATGGGGGTCGCGGACACGCCGTTCGAGCCGCTTGGCCCGCATGAGATTGGCGTCCTTGCCGCAAATGCCGACCGCCTTGCCGCCCTGGTCGTTGATCGCCGACACGATCTCCTTGTTGACCGAGCCGGCCAGCACCATCTCGACCACGTCCACGGTCTCGCGATCGGTCACCCGCAAGCCGCCCTTGAACTCGGACTTGATGTTCAGCCGCTCCAAGAGTTTGCCGATCTGCGGGCCGCCCCCGTGCACCACGACCGGGTTCACCCCGGCCTGCTTCAGAAGCACGATGTCCCGGGCGAAGTCGCGGGAAAGCTCCGGATCGCCCATGGCGTGGCCACCATATTTGACCACCACCGTCTCGCGGTCGTAGCGCTGCATGAACGGCAAGGCCTCTGACAGCACCTTGGCCTTGGCGTGCACGGATTCGAACACGTCCGCCAGCGGCGCCGTGTCCTTAGGGGACGCCGGAGTCTTGGACTTTGCCGGGGCTGTCTTGGTCTTGGCCATTTGCGCCTTATACCGGCGCTTGGCCTAAAGGCACAACGCCGTTTGGGGAAAGCGCGGCGATCGCCGCGCGCAGTTCCGGAATGCCCATGCCGGTGCGGGCGGAGGTGACGAGGATGTGCGGGTAGGCCGCCGGGTGCTTGGCAAGCTCTTGGGCGGTCTTGGCGATCACCGCCTCCAGCTCGCTCTGCTTTGGCTTGTCGGCCTTGGTCAGCACGGCCTGATAGGAAACCGCGGTCTCGTCCATGAGCTTCATGGTGTCCCGGTCGTTGGGCTTAACGCCGTGCCGGGCATCGATCAGCAGGAACACGCGCTTCAGTTCCCGCCGGCCCTTCAGATAGTCCTCGATCAGCTGGGTCCAGCCTCTGACAGCCGATTTCGGCGCTTTCGCGTAGCCGTAGCCCGGCATGTCCACGAGGTAGAGATCGCCGAGGGTGAAGAAGTTGAGTTCGCGGGTACGCCCCGGCGTCACGGAGACGCGCGCCAGCGTCTTGCGGCTGGTGAGCGCGTTGATCAGGCTCGACTTGCCGACATTCGAGCGGCCGGCGAAGGCGATCTCGGGCCGACCGTCATCGGGAAGCCCGTCGAGGCTGACGACGCCTTTGACGAACTCGCAACCGCCCTTGAACAGCGTCTCGCCGCGGGCAATCTCCTCGGGGCTGAACTCGGGGGTTTCCATGGTCATGGCTTGCCCGCGTTCGCGGGCAAAGACAAGAACGGTGAGCGCCTAAGCCGGGCGGTCCTGGTCGGCCTCGCCTTCCGGCGGCTTGACGGCCTCTTTCTCGGCGCCCTTTTGCTTGGCGGCGCGGCTCGCCCGGCGAGAAGCCTTCGCGCTGCGCTTCTGTTCCGCCTCCTGCTTCGCCGACTTCACCTCTTCGGGCGCGTCCGCGGGCTCTTTCGGCGGCCTAATGCCGAGATTTTCGAGAAGCGGAATATCCACGCCCTGGCGCCACATGATCAGGGACTGCTGGAGGATCGAAAGGGTGTTGTTCCATGCCCAGTAGATCACGAGGCCGGCCGGGAACGAGGCCAGCAGATAGGTGAAGATCACCGGCATCCAGGTGAAGATTTTCTGCTGAATTGGATCCGGCGGCGCCGGGTTCAGCTTCATCTGGAACCACATGGTGAGGCCCATGATGAGCGGCCAAGCGCCGATCATCAGGAAGGCCGGCGGGTCCCAGGGGATGAGGCCGAACAGGTTGAAGACGCTGGTCGGGTCCGGCGCCGACAGATCCTGGATCCAACCGAAGAACGGCGCGTGCCGCATTTCGATGGTGACGAACAGCACCTTGTAGAGCGCGAAGAACACCGGGATCTGCACCAGGATCGGCAAGCAGCCCGCCGCCGGATTCACCTTCTCCGTCTTGTAGAGTTCCATCATCGCCTGCTGCTGGCGCATGCGGTCGTCGGAATAGCGCTCCTTGATCTTTTGCATCTCGGGCGCGAGCTTCTTCATCCGGCTCATCGACACGTAGGACTTGTTGGCGAGCGGGAAGAACACGAGCTTGATCAGCACCGTGACGATGAGGATCGAGACACCGAAATTGCCGACCAGCCGGTAGAAATAGTCGAGCGCGTAGAACATCGGCTTGGTCAAAAAGTAGAACCAGCCCCAGTCGATCAAGAGGTCGAATTTGGGAATCTCGTAGGCCGCCGCATAGCCGTCGACCACGTTCACTTCCTTGGCCCCGGCGAACACTTGCCCGGACACTTGCGCGGTATCGCCAGGCTTCACCGAGAGCGGCCCCATCAAATAGTCGGTCTGAAAGCGCTGACGGTCGCCGGTGTCGCTGCCGGCAAACTTCGCCTCGAAGGGCTTGCCTTGCTCGGGAACGACCACCGTCGCCCAATATTTGTCGGTGATGCCGAGCCAGCCGCTCTGGCTCTTGAAGGTGGCGGGCTCGTCTTCCAACGCACTCGAGTAGCTGATCTCCTCGAGCCCGTCGTCGACCACGCCGATCAGACCTTCATGCAGGATGTAGAAGCCCTGGACATGGGGAAGTTCGTGGCGCGACACGAGGCCATACGGATAAAGCGTGACGGCGGACGGGCCTGTGTTGGTCACCTTGTCGTCGACGGTGAACATGTACTTGTCGTCGATCGAGATCGTGCGCGTGAATTTGAGGCCCGCGCCGTTGTCGTAGGTAAGAGTGACGGGCGAATTCGGGGTCAGCGTGCCTTGGCCTTCCGCCGTCCATACGGTGTCGCCGGTGGGAAGGGTCATGTCGCTGCCGCCCGATCCGACAAAGCCCCGCTCCGCGTAATAGGCGTGCGGGGCGCCCGCGGGCGAAAGCAGGATGACCTGCTCGCTGTCGGGGTCGACCGTGACCCGGTAATCCTTGAGGATCAGGTCGTCGAGCCGGGCGCCTTTCAGCGAAATGGAGCCTCTGACGCTCGGCGTGTCGATCTGGATGCGTGGCGAGGCGGCAAGCGCCTGCTCGCGGGTCTGCCCGGTCGGCGAGCCTTCCGGCTGCGGCGTGCTGCTTGCTCCGGGCTGCGGCGCGGCGCCTGGCTGCGACGTCTCACTGCCGGGCGTGGGCGGTCCCTGCTCGCTCTGCTCTTGCGCTTGCTGCTGCTCGGGCGGCGTCTCCGGCACGAAGAAGAACTGCCAGGCGAACAGCACGACCATGGACAGCACGATCGCCAGAATAAAATTGCGGTTGTTCTCGTCCATGTCGCTCTCAGGCCCGGTGGCCGCTTTCTTCCGCGAAGCGCGAAGGGAAATAGCTAATCGGATGGGGGCTTGCTGCGCCTTTTTGCCGAAGACGGCTCGTGCACGTGGGCCAGCGCGCGTTCAAGATCCTTGATTAGCTCGATGAAGGGCCGTTGTACCGCGCCTCCACGCGCGATCAACACATAATCATAGCCTTCCAAGGCCAGGGCGGGGGCGGCGAGCCGCACCGCCTCCTTGAGACGCCTACGCGCCCTGTTCCGTATGACGGCGCCGCCGAGGCTTTTGGTCGCGGTGAAGCCGAACCGGGCGAGGGGGGCAGCGGGAAGGCCGCTCGGCAGGCGGCGCCTGGCTTGAAGCACCAGCGAGGGCGTGGCGAAGCGCGTACCGCCCTTCACATAGAGGAACTCAGGCCGGGTCTTGAGACGTCCGATGGCCGTCACCGGGGAGGCGGGGCTGGCGCGCCTAAGCAGACAGGCGCTTGCGCCCCTTGGCTCTGCGCCGCGAGATCACCTTGCGGCCGGCCTTGGTGGCCATACGGGCCCGGAAACCATGCCGCCGCTTGCGGACGAGCCGCGATGGTTGATAGGTGCGTTTCAAGGACTTTCTCCTGCCATCCGTCCGCGCTCTCAGAAAGCGAAAGCGGGCCCTGGAGGCGAAAAGGTTCGGGGCGGCTTATAGGTTGGCGAGGAGCGCAAGTCAATCAATCCGGCGCATTCCCCGGTCTTTTACGTTTTGGAGCGCCGCCAATTGCACAAAAATGCGTCTCTTGGCCGCGAACTCCCGTTCGACACCTTTCCCGCTGTTGTGGCCGCGCCCCAAAGTCGGTTAATCAATATCAAGTTCCCTCCCAATGCACGACGTGCACGCACGCGCCGGAAGCCAGTCCGTAAATATGCCAGACCGCCAAGTTGCGCTGATAGGGCCGTTTAGCATCACGTCCACTGACGGCGCATCACAAGGGCGCGACAAGCCGTTCCCAGGTCTGGTCGGGCCTGCCTATCTCTTGGCTATTGGCAGCCAGGGAGTACCCTTCAGCATGGACACGGTGCAGCACATGGCCCGCGGGGCCGGTCACTGGCTCAAACGGCTGTGGCCGCTTCTGCTGCTTCTCGGGGTCGCCGGGTTGATCGTCGCCATGGGCTGGCACCGCTACCTCACGCTTGAGCACCTGGCCAATAATCGGGAGAGCCTACGCGATCTCATCGAGGGCCATTACCTGCTCGCGCTGGCGGCCTTCGTTGCCATCTACGCCGTCACCGTGGCGCTATCGCTCCCCGGCGGCGCCGTTTTGACGATTGCCGGCGGATTTCTGTTTGGCTGGCTGACGGGCGGCATTGCCTCGGTCATCGCCGCCACGGTCGGCGCGACGGTCGTGTATCTCGTGGCGAAGACCACGCTGCGCGACTTCCTCGTGGCCAGGGCCGGCCCCCGGCTGAAGCGGTTTGCCGATGGCTTCCGCGAGGACGCATTCAGCTATCTTCTCTTTCTGCGGCTCGTGCCGGTGTTTCCGTTCTGGCTGGTCAACCTGGCGCCGGGCCTACTGGGCGTGGCGTTCGGGACCTACGTTCTGACCACCGCTCTGGGCATCATCCCGGGAACTTTCGCCTTTGCGCTGGCGGGAAAAGGGCTCGACAGCGTCGTCGAGGCGCAGCAAGCGGCCCATCAATCCTGCCTTGCCAAGGCGGGAGAGGGCGGTCAAGAGTTGTGCCCGTATGGGCTCGATCCCAGCGCGTTGCTGACGCCAGAATTGATTGCCGGCTTGGTGGCGCTAGGGCTCGCGGCGCTCATTCCGGTGGCGGTAAAATGGTTCAGGCGCCGGCCGGCCTGATTGGCTAAATGGGGGACTAGGCGATTATGGAAGAGGTGCTGAAGCCCGACCTCTGCGTTATCGGCGCGGGCTCAGGCGGCCTTTCGGTGGCGGCGGCGGCGGCCCAATTCGGCGTGCCTGTCGTGCTCATCGAGAAGGGCCTTATGGGCGGCGACTGCCTCAACTATGGCTGCGTCCCATCCAAGGCGCTGCTCGCCGCGGGCAAGCGCGCCGACGCGGTCCGCACCGCCTCCACCTTCGGCATCGACGTGCTCGAAGCTCAGATCGATCACCGCGGCATCCACGATCACGTGCACCGCGTCATCGCCAACATCGCGCCAAACGATTCCGTGGAGCGGTTCACCGGGCTCGGCGTCCGCGTGATCCAGGCACAAGCAAGCTTCCTCGACAAATTCACCGTGGAGGCCGGCCGCGTGCTTGTGCGTGCGCGCCGCTTTGTGATCGCTACGGGTTCGTCGCCCACGATTCCGCCCATCCCCGGCCTCGACGAGGTGACCTATCTCACCAACGAGACCATCTTCGACATCGGAGAGCGCATTCAGCATCTGATCGTGCTGGGCGGCGGCCCTATCGGACTGGAGCTCGGCCAGGCCCATCGCATGCTTGGCTCACACGTCACCATTTTCGACACGCAGGACTTCCTCGCCAAGGAAGATCCCGAAGCGGCCAAGGTGCTGCTCAAGCGGCTCCAGGATACGGAGGTGGTGATGTATCCCAACACGCGGGTGGAGCGCGTGGAGCCCTCGGTGCAGGGCGTCGCCGTGCATTTTCACAAGGACGGCGAGAGCGTCATCATCAAGGGCTCGCACATTCTGGTTGCCACCGGACGCAAGCCAATTCTGAAGCCGCTCAGTCTCGACCGCGCCGGCATCGCTCACACCGACCACGGCATCAAGGTCAACGAGCAGCTCAAAACCTCCAACCGCCGCGTCTACGCCATCGGCGATGCGATTGGCGGTCAGCAATTCACGCACCTGGCCAACTATCACGCCAGCATCGTCATCAAGAACGCGTTGTTCCGTCTGAAGCCGGACGTCAGCGCCGTGAACATCCCGCGGGTGATCTATACGGACCCGGAGCTCGCTCAGATTGGTCTCACCGAGCAGGAAGCGCATAGCAAGCACCGGCGCATCCGCATTTTTCGCTGGCCGTATGCCGACAACGACCGCGCGCAGTGCGAGCGGAAAACGGAAGGCTTCATCAAGGTCATCACCAAGAAGGACGGCACGATCCTCGGCGTCACCATCGTGGGCGCGGAAGCCGGCGAGCTGCTTCAGCTTTGGATCGTCGCCATGGCCAAGGACATTCGCATCGGCGACCTCATCTCGCTGGTGCTGCCCTATCCGACCCTTTCGGAACTCTCCAAGCGGGTGGCATTCGCCTACTACCAGCCCACCCTGTCCAAGGGCTGGTTGCGCACAATTATCGGCCTGCTGCGCAAGCTGGGCTAGAAGCGGCATTTACGGAAATTGGCCCGATTTTCGGGTATCATAAAGGAACGCGCCGGGGCGCGTGCCGGCGCCCCCGCTTGAGAACTGGGCAAAGAGCGCTGTCGTGAACCATCAGACTCCAGGCGAGGAACGGGAACCGCGGCGGATCTCCCGCACTGTGGCAGGTCTTTCGACCAAGGTCCTGCTGCTCACCATCGTGTTCGTCATGGTGGCGGAGGTGCTTGTCTTCGTACCGTCGGTCTCCAATTTTCGCCGCCAATGGCTGATGGAACGGCTGCAAGCGGCTCAGATTGCCTCGCTCGCGGCCGAGGCTGCTCCCGGGGGCCGGCTACCCGCCAAGCTGCGCGACGAGTTGCTCGACAGCGCCAAAGTCAAGGCCATCTCCGTCAAGCGGCAGGATGCGCGCGTGCTCATCATCGAGATGGACATGCCGGAAGATGTCGATGGGTCGTACGATCTGCGCGACGCCTCCTGGATGACCCTGATAGCCGATGCGCTCATGGTCTATGTCGCGCCGGATGATCGCATCATTCGCGTGGTCGGCGAGCCGGGCTTCAACGCCGGCGAGACCATTGACGTGGTCATGGAAGAGGGGCCGTTGAAAGCAGCCATGCTGCGCTACGGGCTCGACATTCTGGGTCTGTCGATCCTCATTTCGATCATCACCGCGGCGCTCGTCTTTCTCGCGCTCGACTGGCTTCTGGTGAAGCCCATCACCAAACTCACGCGCAACATGGTGCGCTTCGCCGAGCAGCCGGAGGATCCGGCGCGGATCATCGCGCCGTCGTCGCGGCGCGACGAGATCGGTACGGCAGAGCGCGAGCTATCGGCCATGCAGAACGAGCTGTCGCAGACTTTGTCGCAGAAGACGCGGCTCGCGGCGCTCGGCCTCGCGGTCAGCAAGATCAGCCATGACCTGCGCAACATGTTGTCAAGCGCGCAGCTTCTGTCGGACCGCTTGGCCGAGGTGAAGGACCCGACCGTGCAGCGTCTGGTGCCGAAGCTTATCGCCTCGCTCGATCGGGCCATTCGGCTCTGCGTTCAGACTCTCGATTTCGGTCAGGCCCAGGAGGCGGCGCCCCGGCGCATGCGCTTCGAGCTTGCGCCGCTCATCAAGGAGGTGGGCGACGCCCTTGGCCTGCCGCGCGACGGATTGGTCGACTGGCAGCTCGATCTGGAAGAGCGGCTCGAAGTCGACGCCGACCGCGACCAGCTTTATCGGGTCTTGAGCAATCTTTGCCGCAACGCCGTCCAAGCGCTCGAGAGCGAGCCGGGCCGACCGGGCGCGATCATGGTGGTTGCGCGCCGCGAGGGCGCTGTCGCGATCATCGACGTGGCCGATACCGGCCCGGGCGTACCGGAGAAGGCGCGGGCGCGCCTGTTCCAGGCGTTTCAGAGCGTCGCGCGCAAAGGGGGCTCAGGTCTTGGGCTCGCCATCGCGGCGGAGCTGATCCAGGCCCATGGCGGCGAGATCGAGCTCCTGAGCAATGACGGCGGCGCCACCTTCCGCGTCACCATTCCCGACGTGGTGGTCGAGCTGGAACGGGCGAGGCGGCGCCGCGCGTAAAAGGCTTAGGACAGCCTGCTACTCGGTCTTCTCGGCGCTCACGGGTGCGCCGTCTTGCGTGCCGTCCTGGTAGGCGGTCTTCATGTACTTATCGCCGTCCTTGGCGATCTTGGTGGTCCACTCGTCGGACCAGTCGATCATGGCCGCGCCGTCTTCTTCCTTCCAAGAGCCGGACAGGCTTTCGCCAGCGCGATCGCCGGAGGCGGATCCGTCTTCGGAAAGGGTGATGGTCATCGGCTTACCCTCGGTGTCTTCGGTTGTGTACTTGCCCACGAAGCTGTTGCCGGCAGCGGTGGTGTCGTCCGAGGGGGCGTCGCAGCTGGCGACGGCAAAGGCGAGGAAAGCCGCGCCCAAAATGGCGACCGCGTTGCTGAAATATCGAATCATAGTGCTTCTCCCTAGTGATTGTCGGCCCAACATAATGGAAAACTGTTTCGTTTCACGCCGGGTTCCCTGCATTCGTGCCCGGTTTCCTGCACTTGCCTTCGATCTCTCAAGGTATTACCTAGGCGGGTCCCGAGCCGCCGCTGTAGCCGGCGCGCCTCGGAGCAGCCAATCCCGCTCAAATTGTTGCGGTTTTTCGGCTTATGCGCCGGTAGCTCAGCTGGATAGAGCACCAGACTACGAATCTGGGGGTCGGGAGTTCGAATCTTCCCCGGCGCGCCAATCTTCCCCCGTCTCCGAAAAGTGACGTGAGACCCACGGCGCAAGTCTGTAGAGTGAGCGCCTGTCGGGTCTTATAGGCACAGGGGCGCCTTCCGGAAGTGACGAGACGCAGAAAGCAAAGTGGATTGGCCACGACGAGCAAGGTCACTCTGGCGGGCTCGCCGCTCGGCTGTCCGTGCCATGTCTGCGCGCTTTACAGTCACGCCGATGAGCAATACGCCGCCCTCGTGCCGTTTTTGAAAGACGGTATCGAAGCCGGCGACCGGGTCATCTCGTTTGTCGATCCGGCCGAGCGCGAAGAGCGCCGCAACCGGCTGCGTCACGCCGGCATCGACGTCGAGGCGGCGGAGCGCAACGGTCAGCTCGAAATTTCGGCGTGGGACGAGATCTATCTGCCCGGGGGCAGTTTCGATCCCGACGTCATGCTCGGGCTCGTGCAGGAGGCCATCAACAAGGGGCGTCAACTCGGCTTCAAGCGGACGCGCGGCTGGGCCAACATGGAGTGGGCGCTGCGGGACGCGCCCGGCGTGGAGCTGCTGGCGATCTACGAAAGCCGGCTCAACCATATCTTGCCCCTCTATGGTGAGGCGCTGGTTTGTGCTTACGATGTCACGCGCTTCCCGTCCGGCGTGCTGGAGGATGTCGTGCGGGCCCACCCGGACCTCTGCGCCGACGGCGGGGCGGCCGTCCATCCAAACTACGTGCCGCCGGACCAGCTCGTGCCCGAGCTTCAGAGCAAGCTTGCGTAGATCCTATTCGCCGGGTGCGGGCGAGGGCTCCATGGCCGAAGATTTGCTGCCCGCCTTTTGCCCATAGCCTGCAAGCCTGAACACGCTGATGGACAGCGCCGGCAGGAAGGTCAGCGTGATGATCGCCGTGCCCAAAATGCCGAACAGCACGATGGCGCCCACGCCCCGATAAAGCTCCGTACCCGCGCCCGGGATGAATACCAAAGGCGCCAGGCCGCAGATCGTCGTCACCGTGGACATGGCGATGGGCCGCAAGCGGGACGAGACTGCCTCCATCACGGCGTTCTGCGCGTCGAGGCCCATCTCACGCAGATTATAGAGCGCCCGGTCCACGATCAGGATCGGGTTGTTCACCACCGTTCCCATCAAGATCAAAAAGCCCAGCATCGTGATCATATCGAACGGCTGAATGATGGGATCGAGCCCGAAGCGCGGCAGGATTGCGCCGACCCAGTTCATCAGCGCCAAGCCGACCAATCCGCCCGCCACGCCAAGTGGAATCGTGGTCATGATGAGAAGCGGGTAGCCCCAATGGGTGAAGATGGCGACCAGCAAGAGGTAGATGATGACGATTGCCACCAGGTAATTGCCAGCAAGCGCGCTACGCGTGGCATCCAGCTGGTCGGAGGCGCCGGAAATGTTCATGGTCACGGCGAACGGCATCTCGCCGGTGCGCTTCATGTGCTCCACGAGCTCGCTACGGACGCGTTCGACGCCCGTCTCGAGCGCGACGTTATCCGGCGGGATGATGTTGAGGGTCACCGTACGCTTGGCATCGATGCGCCGGATCGTGTTCGTATCCACCGTCTCTCTGATATCCGCGACGGACGACAGCGGCACGATGGTCCCTTGCGGCGTATAGATCGGCATCTGGCCGAGATTGTCGAGCTCGGCTCGCGCGGAATCCTTGCTGTAGAAATAGATGTCGATCTTCTCGTCGTCGCGGAAGAACTCCCCGACATAGGTTCCGTCGGTCAGCGCGGCGACGGTAAAGCCAACGTCGTCTGCGTTCATGCCGAGTTCCGCCGCGCGATCCCATTTCGGGCGAACCTCGAGCAGCGGCTGAGATAGGCTCAGCGTCGAAGGGTCGGCCTGAATGCGCGGACCGTCGAAGATTTCGTTCGCGCGGCGATAGGCGGTGGCCGCGGCCCGATAAACGTCATCGAGCCGGGGTCCGGAAATATCGAGGCTGACGCTGCGCGTGCCGCCGTCATTGCTGGTGATGATCGAGCCTCGCGATACGAAGGGCTGCATGCCCGGATACGTCTTGTACCTCTCGCCGATGATCTTCATCAGGTTGTCGATATCGCCGGAATCCACGGTCTCGGCGATGATGCGCAGGCCGTCCGCCTCCATCATCAAGAAGAAGTATTTGAGTGCCGGAACCTCGGTCTCCCCGTTATGGAACCGTTCCGGATCGTCTTCGACGAAGGGCAACAGCCAGTCCTGAAGATCCTTGCCGATCTCCTCGATGGTCTCGAGGTTGTAGCCGGGCGGCGCGTTGAGCCTGGCGAACATCTTGGGCTCCTCGCCCTCGGGCAGATACTCGGCGGGCGGCGTCAGCAGCAGAATGATCGCGGCGCTGGCGCCGGCCATGCCGAGAATGCAGAAGAGCCGCCGCATTGGGCCTGCCACGAGCCAGCTCACGCCCTTGACGATTGCGCCGTCCGCCCGATCGACCGCCTCGTTGTCTTGCGGTGTGAGATCGAAATGCGCGGCCGCCGTGGGTACGACGGTAATGGCAACGATCATCGAGGCGAGGATCGAGGCGGACACGGCGATTGCGATGTCCGAGTAAAGCTGTCCGGCCTCTTCCTGAATGAATATGATCGGCAGAAACACCATGACGGTGGTGAGCGTGGACGCCAACACCGCGGGCCAGACCTTGCGGACGCCTTCGATTGCTCCTTTCAGCCGGCCGAGGCCGCGCCGCCTTTCGAGATCGATGCTCTCGAGCACGACGATGGTGTTGTCGAGGGTCATGCCGATGGCGAAGGCCACGCCCGCCAGCGAAATGACGTTCACGGTCCGCCCCGCCAGCATCAAGCCGATGAACGCGGCGATGGTACAGATCGGGACGCCGATCACGCCTACGACAGTGGCCTTTGCCGAGCGCAGGAACAGGAACATCACGAGCGTCGCCAGCACGGCGCCGATGCCGAGATTGGTCCAGACATTGCGGATCGAGGCTTCGACGTAGGTCACGTCATCCGCAGTGCGCTCGATCTCCATGCCGGCGGGATTCAGCACCTCTCGGTTGATCGCCTCGATCTCTTTCATCACCTCTTCTTTGATGGCGATGACGTTCGAGCCCGCTTCGCGACGGATCGACAGGAAGATGATAGGCCGGTCGTTCACATAGGCGCGGGTATAGATCTCGAAATGGTCAAGCCGAACATCCGCGACGTCTTCAAGCCGGATGATGTTGTCGCCGCGCCGGGCGATGATCAGGTCTTTCAGGTCCTCAGGATTGTCGAAGCGGCCGATGGTTCGCAAAAGATAGCGCCGCTTGCCGCTTTCGATCTCGCCGCCGGACGTATCGCGGTTGCGTTCGGCGACCGCACGGCGCACGTCTGTCAGCGAAATCTTGCGCTCGGCCAGTGCGGCCGGGTCGAACAAGATCTGTATCTGCTTCTCTGCGCCGCCGCCTAGTCGCACGTCAGAGACGTCGGTCACGCTGTCGAGGCGCGACTTGACGTTGTCATCGATGAAGTCGCGCATCATGTCCATGTTCAGTTCGCGCGGGTTCCCGGGAAGCGGAGACACACGGAAGAACATGAAAGCATTGGCGCTGAAGGAGCTTGCCCGCACCCGCGGCTGATCGACATCCTCCGGGTATGAAGGGACTTGGCTCAGCGCATTGTTGATGCGGATAAGAGTCTCGTTGAGATCGATATCATAGGGGAACTCGAGCTCGATCCGCGCCTCGCCGCTCGAGGCTTGAGAGATGATGCGCTCCAAGCTTGGAATCGAGCGGAGATACTCCTCCTGCTCGATGATGATCTCCTTCTCGATGTCCTGCGGCGTTGCGCCGGGCCAGCGCGTCTGCACAGTCACCGTGCGGACCTCGAGGTCGGGGATCATCTGCACGGGGATGCGGAAGGCAGCCATGATGCCGAGCACGCACACGATAAGTGTTGCGACCGTCACCAAAGTCCCGCGCTGGACGATCTTCTCGAGCATCCCCGGTTAGCCTCTTGCTTCCGCGATCCGGACGGTCTGGCCCTCGCGCAGCGACTCGTTCCCCCGCACCACAATCCGCTCGCCTTCTTTCACCCCCGACAGCACCTGCACATATCCGTCGAAGGCGAGCCCAATCTGCACCCGGCGTTCGGTGACGCTGGCCTTGTCGCCGTCCTGGTCCTTCAGGACCCAGACCGTGATGCGGCCATCCGGGTAACGGATCAGCGCGTCCCGGTTCACTGTCACGTCGTGTTTGCCGGTGTCGAGATTGATCAGGACGCGGGCGGACATGCCGGGCGTGATGGGAATGTCGTCGCGCGTCGGCAGCACCCGCAACGTGAATGTGCGTGCGTCCGGATCGCTGACCGGGATAAGGACGCCGATCTTGGCCGGCACCGTCTCGCCCGGAAGCGCATCGATCTCGATCGCCACCTCCGCGCCGTCTCTGAGCTGCGCGTAATATTGCTGCGGTACCGGCACGTCGACGCGAAAGTCGCGCATAGCCACGAGCTCGAACACGGCCGTACCCGGTTCCACCCATTGGCCGACCTCGGCCATGCGCTGGGAAATAACGCCCTCATACGGCGCCGGCAGCTTGTGGCGCTCGAGGACCGCCAGGCGACGCTTCTGTTCCGCCTTGAAACTCTCAAGGGTAGCGCTGTCGATCTCGACTTCCGCCTGCCTGGCCTCCACCTCGTTCTGAGGGCCGTAATCTCGCTTCGCGAGACTCTCGGCGATCCCAAGGCGGCGCTTGGCATCGTTGACCTCGGCGGCGGCTTGCGCGGCTTGGGCCTCGGCTTGGGCGTAGGCGGCCTCTTCCAGCTCGGCGTCGAGTTCCAAGAGAAGGTCGCCCTGCTGCACATGCGCGCCGCTGTCGAAATGGACGGCGCTCACCAGGCCCTCCACCGAGGTGGAGATCGGCGAGGCATGCGGCGACGTCACCGTGCCGGACAGCGCGAGCTTGCGAACGACGGGGGCTTCCTTCACCACCTCGGTCTCCACGGGCGGGATGACTTGGGCCTGGACGGACGCGCCCGGATAGGCTGTCACGGCCATGAGCAGGCCGAGAAAAACGGCGTGTCTCGCCGAGGATCGGGAAGGCAGAGAAATAACAGGTCTCATTTCGTCCAAGGGCCAATTCAAGTGGGGCTGCGATGCGGGTGTCCGGCCGTGTAAGCCCATGGTAATCCAGGCTTCTCCGCCGGAACATTACGATGTGGAAAGGCCGATCCGGCCCCTATCCCGTTCCGGCATCAATCTAAAGATAGAATGGGACCGGTGCCAGGGACGACCGTCCGCATAACCGGGATTTGAACGGCGAGCGGCCCGCTTTTGCCAAATCTTCCTGCGCATCGTTAATGAGGACGATGACAGTGCGGCAACACGGCGCCGACTGTGAGGTATTCGATCTAGAAGAACTTGAGGTAGCGCTCCCGCTCCCAATCGGAGACGTGGTTGTGATAGCTCGACCACTCCTCCCGTTTGAAGTCGATCCAGGCCTCGTGCATGGCCGGGCCGAACACGTCCAACGTCAAACGATCGTCCTCGAAGGCATCGACGGCTTCTTCGAGCGTACGCGGCAAGAGCTTCACGCCAAGCGCTTGAAGCTCCTCAGGGCTCTTGCGGTACATGTTCTCCCGGTAGGGTTCGCCGGGATCAAGCTTCTCGCGGATGCCTTCGAGCCCCGCGGCGAGCACCAATGCCGCGCCGAGATAAGGATTGCAGGCGCTGTCGGCCGGCCTCAGTTCCACACGCCCGCCGGCCAAGGGAATCCGAAGCGAGTTGGTGCGATTGTTGTTGCCGTAGCAGGCGAAGACCGGCGCCCAGGTGAAGCCGGACATGGAACCCTGTTTGATCAGCCGCTTATAGCTGTTCACCATCGGTGAGCAGACCGCGCAGATCGCCGGGACATGCCGGAGCACGCCACCTAAAAAGTAATAGCCGAGTTCGGAGAGCTTGTTGCCGCGAGCATCCGCCGGCCCTGCGAACAGGTTGGCGTCGCTGTCGGCATCCGCCAGCGAGATATTGAAATGCGCGCCGGAGCCGGCGCGGTCGCCGAGAGGCTTCGGCATGAAGGTGGCAAAGGCACCGTGCCGCCGCGCGATGGAATTCGCCATGAACCGGAAGAACACGAAGCGGTCCGCCATGGTCAGCGCGTCCGCATAATTAAAGTCGATCTCGAACTGGCCGATGCCGTCTTCGTGGTCGAAGGAATAGACACCCCAGCCGAGCCCATTCATCGCGCTCACCAGATCCGAGATCCACGGCAGATTGTCCAGCAGCCGGGTCGCGTCGTAAGCGGGCTTGTCGAGATGGGGCAGGGGCGAAAGCGGTGCGAAGCCGCCGCCGTCCGCGTCCTTGAACACGAAGAATTCGGCCTCCATGCCGAATTTCATGACATAGCCGAGATCGAGCGCCGCTTGGAGCTGGCGCTTGAGAATGTTGCGTGAGCAGGGCTCGAAAGGTTTTGCCTCGCACCACAGGTCGCTCGCGAACCAGGCGACGTCCGGCTGCCAGGGCAACGCGACCGCCGAGTCGGGGTCTGGACACGCCGAGACTTCCTCGTCGCTCACGTCCTGAGGCACGCCGTCCAGCGCGGCCCCTGTATAGAGCTCGGAGCCTTGCAGCATTTGATTGATGTGGCTGAGCGGCACGATCTTCGTCTTGGACACGCCGTGCATGTCGACGAAGCTCGCCATGAGATATTTGACGCCCTTTTCGGCGAGGGATTTTTCCAGCGCCGCGGCGTCGTCGGAGACTTTCTGGTCCATTGGCCGTTCCCCTGAACCGTGCTTCGCGCTCCCAGTCGCAACGAAGCCTTGCCGGCCCGAACAGGGGCCGACAAGGCTCGTCACGCACGGAGGGTACTCCTACTTCTTGCCTTCAAACTTTTTGAACGCCTCTACTTCGTGGATGCTGGCCGAGACGATCGTGGCGAAGCAGATGATCACCGCCGCCGCCAGGATCGCGTACATGACCCCGGGTTTGTCGGCGAAGGTGAAATAGGCCTCCGCTCCTTCCCACGCTGTGATTGGACTGGTGTCCATTTGACTCTCCTTTCAAAGAGTTCGCGTTAGAGACCGTCTATTCCGCCGGCAGCAGTGCGGCGCCACTCTTGGAGCCCACCGCTTCCGGATAGGCCTTGGACGGAACCTCGGCCAGATCGAGACCGATCTCCTGCACCTCGTCCGGCACCCGCAGCACGCCGCCCGCTTTCAGGGCCAGCGACACGAGGTAGCCGGGCACGAAGCCGCAGAGGATCATGACGATGAGGCCGACAAGCTGACCGATGAACGAGGTCGGAGGCGCGTCTCCCACATTGGGATAACCGGCCGCCAGGATGCCCACGGCCATGACGCCGAGGATTCCCGAGAAGCCGTGGACCGAGACCGCGCCCACCGAGTCATCGATGCCCATGCGCACTAGGAAGTCGTTGCCGGGCTTGATGATGACGCCGCCCAGGATGCCGAGCAGGAAGGCGAGTGGCGGATACCACACGTCGAGACCGGCGGCCGCGACGAAGATACCGGCCAGTGCGCCCGACATCATCCAGAACGGATCGCGCGTCGTCGCCCAGGCGCCGATAATGCCGCCCGAGAAGCACATGAGCGTATTGAAGGCGTAGGACGAAAGCGTCGCCGGCTGGCCGTAGATGTTGGTCCACTGAGCGCCCGGGTTGAAGATCAGGCACGCTCCGAGGAAGCCGAAGAAGCCGACAATGATGAGCATCAGGCCGATCAGCACCATGGGCACGTTATGCGGCAACAGATCGTTGGCCGTGCCGTCGGCGTTGTACTTGCCGATGCGCGGACCGAGATTGAGCAGCACGCCGAGGGCGAAGAAACCGGCGACCACATGAATGAGGCCGGCACAGCCGACATCGTGGTAGCCCCATTCTTTCACCAGCCAGCCATCCGGATGCCAGCCCCAAGAGGCGGCCAGGATCCATGCCCCCGAGCCGAGGACGATGGCGAGAATGACGAACGCCGAAACGCGAATGCGCTCGATGACCGCGCCGGAGAAGATCGACGCGGTCGTCGCAGCGAACAGCACGAAGGCCGCCCAAAACACGCCCGTCGCGTTATCCGCGAGGTTCGGCCCCATCTCCGGAGCCCACGGCAAGCCCACATTGCCGTCTGCGCTCGGAATGAATCCGTTCGGAAAGGCGAGATAGATCCACCATCCGAAAAAGAAGAAGGTCGGCACGATGAAGGCGAAAGCGAGAATGTTCTTGACGCCCGAGGCCAGCACGTTCTTGGCGCGCGAGGCACCCATTTCGTAAGCGAGAAAGCCTGCGTGGATGCACACCATGATGGCCGTGCACCACCAGTAAAAGATCTCCATGTCGACGGTCCCGAGCATGCCGCTCGTTTTCGTCAGTTCTGCGATTTGCTCTTCCATGAGCACCACCCCCATCCGAATGAACTTGGCGCCCGACCGGAGCGGGAGGCCAAGTCCACGTTGGCGTTAATCGTTTCCTCTGAGGAAACTATCTTTACTGTCGCAAAGAGCGTGCCAGGGAGGGAGAGTCCGGCGAATCAAGCCGTTGCCCAAAGCGGGCCCGGATGGGGGGTTGAGACTCTGCCTAAGGGGGCGGCGAACTGCCTAACGATTGGCGCCTTTACCGGGGCATCAGAAAAACTTGAGGTAGCGGTCGCGCTCCCAGTCGGAAACGAAGTTGTGATACGCCTCCCACTCCTGGCGGCGGAAGCGGGCATAGCTTTCGAACATGGCCTGCCCCATCACCTCGGCCGACAGCGGATCGGCCTCGAAGGCGTCCACGGCTTCTTCCAGGTTCCGCGGCAACACGCGGATGCCCATCTCCTTCAACTCGGCGTCCGACTTCCGGTACATGTTCTCGGTATGCGGCTCGCCCGGGTCGAGCCCTTCGCGAATGCCTTCCAGGCCCGCGGATAGAACCATGGCTGCGCCGAGATAGGGATTGTTGGCCGAGTCGGCCGCGCGCAGCTCGACCCGGCCTCCGCCCAGCGGAATACGCAATGCGTTGGTGCGATTGTTGTTGCCGTAGCACACGAACACCGGCGCCCAGGTCGAACCGGACATGGAGCCTTGCTTGATCAGGCGCTTGTAGCTGTTCACCGTCGGCGAGACGACGGCGCTGATGGCGGGCAGGTGCTTGAGCACGCCCGCGACGAATTGATAGCCGAGTTTCGACAACCCGCAGCCGCGCGGATCGTCCGGGTCGGTGAAGAGGTTTTCGCCCGTGTCTGGGTTCGCCAGCGACATGTTGTAATGGGCGCCCGAGCCGGTGCGGTTGGCGAAAGGCTTGGGCATCCACGAGGCGAAATAGCCGTGCCGGCGCGCGATCGCGTTGGCCATCATCCGCAAGAATACGAAGCGGTCCGCCATGGTCATGGCGTCGGCGAAGCGGAAGTCGACCTCGAACTGGCCGTTGCCGTCTTCATGGTCGAAGGAATAGACGTCCCAGCCCAGCGCCTCCATGGCGTCCACCAGTTCCGACAGCCAGTGCAGGTTGTCCAGCGCGCCGTAGCTGTCGTAGCAGGGCTTTTCGAGCGTATCGCGCTCCGAGACGGGCACCGCACCGGCCGCGCTGTCCTTGAGCACGTAGAATTCGGCTTCCAATCCGAGATTCATCACATAGCCGAGATCGGCGGCCTTACGCGTGGCGCGCGCCAGGATGTTGCGGCTGCAGGCCTCGAAGGGCTTGCCCTCGCACCATAGGTTGCTCGCGAACCAGGCGACGTTTTTCTGCCAGGGCAGCACGATGCACGAGGCGGGATCGGGCCGCGCCGAGACCTCCTCGTCGCTCACGTCCTGGGGAACCCCATCAAGCGCAGCACCCGTGTAGAGCTCCGAGCCGGCCATCATGTGTTCGAGATGCGCGAGCGGCACCATCTTGGTCTTCGACACGCCGTGCATGTCGGAGAAGCTTGCCATCAGAAACTCAACGCCCTCGGCGCCGAGCTGCTCGCGAAGTGAATTGAGATCTTTGGCCGGTGTCAGCATTGAGACGCCCCCGGAAACGCGTTGCACACGGGACGCCATGCTAGACCACGCATTTGCGTGTTGAGAAATATTTTTTCCGGGTGATGAAACGCGAAGTGAAAATGTCTCAGGCGTGAGCGCCTTTAAGGGCTCGCCGCCTTCATCAGATCGTCCCGCGCCTTCTCCAGATGATCGGCCATCAGCGTCTGGGCCAGCTGCGCGTCGCGCACATGGATCGCCTGGAGAATGCTGCGATGCTGCCGGCTGTAATCGGCGATCACCCCCGGCGTCAGGATCTTCTCCTTCATCGCGTCCCACTGCGCGTGGAGCCGCACATGATTGATCTGCCGATAGACGTTGATCAGAAGCGGATTGGCGGAGGCGCGTGCCAGCAGGAGATGAAACTCGCCGTCCCACTTGGAGAACTCGTCTTTGTCGCGTGTCGCTTCTGCGTGCGCCAGCACCTGGTCCATCTCATCGAGCGTACGCCGGGTGGCATGCAACACCGCAAGGCGCGTGGTGAAAGGCTCCACCGCGAGACGCGCCTCGATGAGCTGTAGGGGACTCACCTCGTCGATAAGGTGCGCGGTGCGTTTGCCTGCGGAGACGGGGCCGCCGACGAAGGTGCCGCTGCCGAGACGGCGCGACACCAATCCCTCTTTCTCGAGCCTGTCCAAAGCACGGCGCACCGTCGAGCGCGCGGCCTTGAATGTCTCGGCGAGTTGCCGTTCTGGCGGCAGCTTCTCGCCTTCGGAATAGGCCCCCGTCTCGATCGCGCGTTGCAGATAGGCGGAGATGGCGCTCACGCCCGAGATTGGTTTCGACAGCCGCGCAAGAACGGCGGCCGCCTCCCTCATGGGCTGATCGTTCACGATGGAGTCTCCTTTCCCACCCGCATTATAACGGACCACTTTGGGCTCGTAAAGTGTTAATTGGTTTGCAATCGGGCTCTCATTATGCAGTAATGGTCGCAGTTAAGTGACAAAACGCTGGGCAGCGCAATGTCGTTCGACGTGCAATCTGGGTCTGTAGAGGACCAATTAGGGACCAATTCCTTGAAGGGAGCTGGTCTGCGATGACCCTCTCGGCCGCCAAATACGTCATCATCGGGGCCGGCATTCACGGCCTGAGCACCGCCTATCATCTCGCACAGCAACTGAAAGCGACCGGTCGTGGCACCGGTGCGGACGTTCTCGTCATCGACAAGGCGGGGATCGGTGCCGGCGCGTCGGGGATTGCCTGCGGCGTGGTCCGCAACAATTACTATCAGCCGGCCATGCGCGAGCTGATGGCCCATTCCGTCGGGGTGTGGGAAAGCGACCCCAAGGCCTACAGCTATCACCCGGTCGGCTACATGCAGATCAGCGCCGAGGTGATGCACGAGCAGGTCGGCACCATCTACGAGCAGCAAAAGCTGATCGGCTACGAGTCCGAGTTCATCGAGGGCACGGACGACTGCCAAAAATATATGATGGGCCTGTTCGACGATTGGCAGGCCAAGGGCATCACCTCGGTCCTGCACGAGAAGCGGGGTGGCTACGCCAACAACACCGCATCTCTTTATGGCTTGGCCGGCAAGGCCGAAGCCGAAGGCGTGCGGATCGCCACCGGCGTCGAGGTCAAAGGCTTCGAGTACGGCTCGAATTCCGGCTCCGTCACCGGCGTCATCACCAACAAGGGAACCATTCCTTGTGAGACCGTGGTGGTGGGCGCCGGCCCCTGGGTCCTGAAGTTTTGGGAGATGCTTGATCTTCCGAAGGCCATCTCCGTCAAGGGCGCCGACGGCACCGTGCACGACGACGTGCCCATGTGGAAATTCTGGTGTCTGGAGGAAGGCACGCTCGGCGTCGATCCCGACATGCATAAGACCAATGACGGGCGCATGCCGCCTGTCATCCATGTCGATACAGATGCACCGCTTTATTCGGATGTGGACGGCTCGGTCATCACCGACAAGCTATGGGGACTCTACTACAAGCCCGACTTCAATTTCGGCGGCATCCAGGGCGGTGCCTCGCCTTACAAAGTCGACCAAGATCCCGACCAGATCGCCATCGATCCCTACGGTCCGGACTCGCCCGACTTCATCGTCGGCGACAATTTCATTCACATGTGGTGCTCGATGCTGGCTCATTGCCAGAAGAGGTTCGAGGGGAAGATCTCGGCCTACAAGCACAAGGAAAAATCAGGCGGGCTCGGTTGTTTCACACCCGACAACTTCCCCGTCTTCGATACCTTCCGCGAGAACGTCTACATCATCGCCGACTCCAACCATGGCTATAAGATGATCGGCGTCGGCAAGCTCGTGGCGCAGGAGTTGATGGGAGAGAAGAGCAAGCTGCTGGAACCGTTCCGCTTCGAACGCTTCGCCAAGGGCGAGCTGCATCCGACCTCCAATAGTCCATTTCCGTGGAGTTGAGGGGAGATTCCGATGGATATCGTACGCTACGTAGACGATCCGGAACGCCAGGAGCTTGTGAAAGAAGTTCGCCGCAAGATCGACGAGCTTGGTATCGAATATCTCTATTTGCAGTTCATCTCGGTCACCGGCCGCATCATGGGCAAGGGCATTCCGGCCGACCATTGGGAAAGCGTCGCCAAGAAAGGCTTCCAGCTCGTTTATGGCGCCACGGTCAACCTCTTCCTCGACCGCCATGGCGAGTATCTCGGTTACGGCCCGGAGGCCGCCGAGCTCGTCGGCATTCCCGATCCCGAGACCTTCATGCAGCTGCCCTGGGACAAGCGCATCGCGCGCATGTACTGCACGCTGTTCCGCAACCGCGAGGAGAAGGAGAACCCGGGTGGGTTCCTGACCGCGGATTGCCGCGGCAATCTTCGCCGCCTCCACCAGGAGTTCCAAGCCAAGCACAACGGTCTGCAGCTGCGCATGGGCACCGAGCCGGAGATGATGTGGCTGAAGAAGGATGAGAACGGCAAGCCGAACGGCGGCTACTCCAATCCGTACTGCTACCACATCGATCAGTTCGAGAGCCTGCGCCCGGTCTACATGAAGGTTATGGAGTATGCCCGGAAGATGGGCCTCGACATGATCCAGGGCGACCACGAGGACGCGCCCGGTCAGCTTGAGCTGAACTGGATGTTCGACGACGTTCTGCGCAATGCCGACCGGCTGACGACCTACCGCCAGATTTGCGCGCAAGTTGCGCGCGAGTTCGGCATCATCGCCTGTTTCATGTCGAAGCCCTTCATGGGCGTGTCCGCCAATGGCTGCCACCACAACATGTCGCTGTGGCGCGGCGGCGAGGACAAGCTTCGCCCGACTGGCAACGACGCCAATAATCTGCCGGGTATGCCGCACAACTACATGTATGTGTCGGGGGGTGAGAACACCTTCATGCCCGATGGCGACGATTTGCAGTTGCCGGGCAAAGCGGGCCTGGCGGCGATCGGCGGCATTGTGCAGCACTTGCGTGCGCTGACCGCGGTCGGCTCGTCGACAGTGAACTCCTATCGCCGGCTTTGGGATACCGGGTTCTGGGCGCCGATCTTCGCCGACTGGGGCTTTCAGAATCGCACGACGGGCTTGCGTGTCTCCGCGCCCGGCCGGTTCGAGTACCGCTCGGTGGATTCGATGGTGAATCCGTATCTGATGGGCTCGACGATCCTCGCGGCCGCCGACGACGGCATCGACAACAATCTCGATCCGGGCCAGCCGGAAGAGCGCAACATTTACGAGGCGATCGAGGCCGGCAAGCAGGTCAAGAAGCTGCCGATGACGCTCGGCGAGGCTCTCGATGCCTTGGCCGCCGACAAGGTCGTGCAGCGCGGCATGCCGGGTGAGATGTACCGCCTCTATGACCAGTACAAACGGGACGAGTGGGAGCGCTTCAACCACACCGTCACCGAATGGGATGTCGAGACCTATCTCGACTGCCTGCCGTAGGCGGGCAGCAAGCCGCGCTCGACCGGGCGCTGGCGGCGGAAACAAGGAGGAATAAGAATAATGTGCGGGATTGCCGGAGTGATTCATCGCGGCCAGGCCGTGGGCGTTGGCCAGGAAATGACGGCGATGCTCCAGAGCTTGAAGCACCGCGGCCCCGACTCGACCGGGTTCGCCGTTTACGGCGTCACCAAGCCCGAAGAGTACGTCATGCGCTTGAAGCTTGCGGAAGCCGACGACCTGAAGACGGATCACAAGATCCGCGACAAGATCAGAGAGCGCCAGGGTCTGGTCGACAACAGGCTGTCGGAACTCGGTGTTGAGACCGTCGAGGTGGAGCAGCCCAGGCCCTATGCGTTCCGCTATCGCCTGCGCTATTCCGGCGACACCAAGCAGCTTGCCACGGATATCGAGCAGATCGAGGGCGCCGAGGTCCTGTCCTTCGGCCATGCGCTCGAGCTGATCAAGGATCTCGGCGACGCGACCCAGGTCTCCCAGAACTACGGTCTCGGCGATTTCCGTGGCACCCACGCCATCGGCCACACGCGGATGGCGACGGAGTCCGATGTCGATATCCGTTCCGCGCATCCCTACTGGGCCTATCCGTACAACGACATTTCCGTGGTCCATAACGGTCAGATCACCAATTACTGGATCATGCGTCGCGAGATGGAGCGTCTCGGCCACCGCTTCATGTCGAACTGCGATTCCGAGCTGCTCGCGGTCTACACCGCCAACAACCTGGAACAGGGCGCGACTCTGGAAGATTCGCTGAAGGCCTCCATCAAGGAGATCGATGGCGTCTTCACCTATCTCGTCGCCACCGATAAGGAGCTTGGACTGGCCAAGGACACCATGGCCGCCAAGCCCATGGTTCTCTACGAAAGCGACGATATCGTCGCACTCGCGTCCGAAGAGGTGGCGATCCGCGCCATCGTCCCGCGCGAGATCGACACGTCTGATCCCTATGATGAGGAGGTGCGGGTATGGCAGCGCTAACGCGAGCGGCTCCGACCAAGCAGGAGCTGAAGTCCCATGAAATGGGCATGCACACCGAGCAGCTCACCGGCCGCACCCAACAGGTCTTCTTCGACATCGATCTGAACGAACCGCATCACGGGTTCGGGCTGCCCGATACCTTCGATGTCGATTTCAACAAGCGCGGCGAGATCGACGCCTCCAACATGGACGCGAAGCAGGTCAATTTGCGCATTCGCGATATGATGAAGGAAGGCTACGGCACCATCGTGCTGAAGAACCCAGGCGCCAAGCACTCCATGGCCGTGGGCATTCTCAATCGCCTCAACCTGATCATCGAGGGCTCGCTCGGCTATTTCGGCCTCGGCCTGCTCGATGGGCCGAACGTCCGCATCTCCGGCCGTGTGGGCTGGTCCTGCGGTGAGAACCTGATGAGCGGGACCATTCTCATCGAGAAGAATGCCGGCTCTCAGTTCGGCGCGGCCCTCCGCGGCGGCGATCTCGTCTGCAAGGGCGATGTCGGATCGCGTACGGGCATCGACATGAAGGGCGGAAACATCATTGTCGGCGGCAACACGGGCGCCTTCACCGGCTTCATGATGCAGCGTGGCCGCATGGTGCTCTGCGGAAACGCCGGAAAGAACCTCGGCGACTCCATGTATGACGGCGTCATCTTCATCGCCGGCGAGCCGCAAAGCCTCGGCGTCGACGCCGTCTGGGGCGAGATGACCGATCTCGACCGCGGCTGGTTGGAGCAGAAGCTCAAGAAGTACGACGTCATGCCGAAGGGTGGCATCGGCTCCTTCCGCAAGATTGTCGCCGGCAAGCAGCTCTGGAACTACGACAATCTGGAGCCGACCGAGAAGAAAATGGTGCTGTAGAGGGAAGAGCTGGGCAATGGCAAAGACCAAGAAACAGAAAGCAAACGGTACGCGAGAACCTGCCGAGGCGGCCCGCTTCCTTCTCGGCAAGAGCCAGATCTTCACGCCGGAGGTCATCAACGATATCCATGTGAAGGCCGAGCTCGGCCGCTACCGCATGCGTGGCTTCTCGCTGTTCAAGAAGATCCCCCATTGGGACGATCTGACGTTCCTGCCGGGAACGCTGACGCGGTTCGTCATCGAGGGCTACCGCGAGAAGTGCGACACCAAGACGGTGATCGGGCCCCAGGCGAAGCGTCCCATGGAGCTCGATATCCCGGTCTATGTGACGGGCATGAGCTTCGGCGCGCTGTCCTACGAAGCCAAGATCGCGCTCGCCCGCGGCGCCACCATGGCGGGCTCGGCGACCTGCTCGGGCGAGGGCGGCATGATCCCGGACGAGCGGCGCTATTCCTCGAAATGGCTCTATCAGTGCATTCAGTCGCGCTACGGCTTCAATCCGCACCATCTGCGGCTGGCGGACGCCTGCGAATTCTTCATCGGACAAGGCTGTAAGGTAGGCCTCGGCGGCCACTTGATGGGCCAGAAGGTCACCGACCAGGTGGCCGAAATGCGCTCGCTCCCCGCCGGCATCGATCAGCGCTCGCCGGCGCGCCACCCCGACTGGCTCGGCCCGGACGATCTCGCGCTCAAGATCGAGGAGATCCGCGAGGCCACCAATTGGGAAATTCCGATTCAGCTGAAGCTCGGCGCCGCGCGCGTCTATGACGACGTGCGTATGGCGGCGAAGTGCGGCCCCGACTCCATCTATATCGACGGTATGGAGGGCTCCACCGGTGCCGGTCCGCACATCGCCACGGAAGACACCGGCGTTCCCGGTATCGCCGCGATCCGTCAGGCGCGCCGTGCCATCGACGAGCTCGGCCTGCGCGGCCAGATCAGCCTCGTTTATGCGGGCGGCATCCGCAACGGCGGCGACGTGGCCAAGGCTCTGGCGCTCGGCGCCGACGCCATCGCCATCGGTCACTCGGTGATGATGGCGCTCAACTGCAACAAGGAGATTCCGGAGTCCGACTTCGAGGCGGAGATCGGCGTCCCCGCAGGCCGCTGCTATCATTGCCACACGGGCCGTTGCCCGGTCGGCGTCGCCACGCAGGACCCGGAGCTCAGAAAGCGGCTCGATCCCGATGAGGCGGCCGAGCGCGTCTACAACTTCCTGCACACGCTGACCCTGGAAGCGCAGATGCTAGCGCGTGCCTGCGGCAAGACCAACGTGCACAGCCTGGAGCCGGAGGATCTCGCCGCGCTCACCATGGAAGCCTCGGCGATGGCGCAAGTGCCGCTCGCCGGTACCGACATGACTGTCGGTGTTGCGAATTACCACAAGCTGGGTTGAGGTAAACGATGGCCAAGAGCGACAAGAACGGCAAAGCCGACGCGCCCGCCAAAGGCGGCGACGTCGACAAGTACCTGAAGGACGCGGCGGGTCTCGACACCGACCGCGAGAAGGTGATCGGCCAGCACATCGGCTACCGCTACGACGTCAATCTGCTGCCCGACTACGACAAGCTCACGCCCTTCCTCAAGGACTACATGGAGTTCATGGGCTGGGACGACCTCAACTGGCTGGAGGACGTCCATATGGGCTACGAGGCGGGTCAGCCCGCAATCTTCGACCGCAACATCAATGGTTGGGTGCGCATCCCCAAGTCGATGAAGCTGCCCGACAACCAACAGGATCGCGACATGCTGGCGCGCGAGCTTCTGATCCGGTTTCAGACCTCGCCAAGGCATCCGCTTCATGAGTTGAACAAGGCTTATCGCAAGTTCTAACAGGCTCAGCGAAGTTCTAGGAGGGTTTCACGAAGTTCTAGGCGGTTACGCAGACCAAGACTGAACACACAAACGTCCGGGATCAACCTGGGCGGCTTCGCGCCCCGCGAAAAAAGCGGGGGCGCCCCAAGAGGGAGGAAACTATGGTCAGCACCGCTCCGAGTGCCGTCGCCGGCACAGGCGACTCTTCATCTACCCTACATCGAGTCATTGGCTGGAAGGATGCGTTCTGGGTCGCAAGTGGCGTCCCGGCACTCGTTCTCTTTTCTATTGGCGGTATCGCCGCCACGGTGGGCACGCCGTCCGTGCTGGTTTGGACCTTGTCGGTCCTGTTCGGCTTCATCCAGGCCTTCACCTACGCCGAGATCGCTGGTCTGTTCCCGAACAAATCGGGCGGTGCATCGGTCTATGGCGCGGCCGCCTGGGTCCGCTACTCAAAGTTCATCGCACCGCTTTCGGTGTGGTGTAACTGGCTCGCCTGGACGCCGGTGCTCGCCATCGGCTGCGGCATTGCCGCCGGCTACATCTTGACGGCCCTGTTCCCGGCCGAGGCTGCGATCCGCACTTGGGAAATCCAGCTCGTCGATCTCTCCTTCTTCAAGGAGGGCTTGGGACTTCGTCTCAACTCGACCTTCTTCATCGGCGCGATTCTGATGCTGATCTCTTTCGGCATCCAGCATCGCGGCATTCTCTCGACCGCCAAGGTGCAGACGATCGTCGGCGCATCGGTACTGTTGCCGCTGTTGATTATCGGCATCGTGCCGCTGATCACTGGCGACGTGTCGATGAAGGCGTTCGAGCCCTTTGCGCCGGGCACCGATATAGGCACCGCCGCCTGGGACAAGGCCGGATGGACGCTGTTCTTCGGCGGTCTCTTCATTGCCGCCTGGTCTGCCTATGCCTTCGAAACGGCGATCTGCTACACGAGCGAATTCCGTAACCCGGCGACCGACACCTACAAGGCAATCCTCTATTCAGGACTGCTGTGTATCGCGGTCTACGTGCTCGTGCCGCTCTCCTTCCAGGGGGCGTTGGGCCTGGCCGGCGTCATGGCGCCGGGCATCGTCGACGGTTCCGGCGTGGCGCAGGCCATGGCTTCGATGGTCGGCGGCGGCTCTCTGATCACCAATTTGTTGGTGGTGATGCTGATTCTCGCTCTCATGCTGGCGATCACCACGGCGATGGCCGGCAGTTCGCGGACGCTCTACCAGGGCTCCGTCGACGGCTGGCTGCCGCGTTATCTGAGCCGCGTCAACGAGAATGGGGCGCCGACAAGCGGCATGGCGACGGATCTCGCGTTCAACCTGATCCTGCTGCTGATGTCGGACTACCTGTTCGTGCTGGCGGTCTCGAATGTCTGCTACATCGTGTTCAACTTCCTCAACCTCAACGCGGGCTGGATTCATCGCATCGACAACGCGCATGTGAAGCGTCCGTGGAAGGCCCCGACCGTGCTTCTCGGCGCGGGCGTGGTGCTGGCCTTCGTCAATGCATTCCTGCTTGGCGCCGGCGCGGATGTGTGGGGATCGGGCACGCTGGTTGCGGGCGCCATCGCCATCGGCCTGGTCATCCCGGTCTTCATCTTCAGGCACTTCATCCAAGACAAGGGCGTGTTCCCGCCGCAGATGCTTGCCGACTTGTCGGTTGACGGGAAATCCATCGGCCAACCGAAAGCCGGCATGTTGCCTTACGTAGCGCTCGCGGGCGGAGTGCTCTCCGCCACGGTCGCCTACGTGATTTTCTGGACTTAGGCTTCTCCGAAGCGAAATAACCCTTCGCAAGCTGGGCAGACGGCCGGGATCAGTTTTTGATCTCGGCCGTTTTCCAATCCGGCTTGAAGGCGAGCACCTGCACCGAATCGGGGAGCGCCGGATTGAACACCCGGTTGTGCCAGATCGCGGCCTCGCGGTCGGCGTCGCCCACATCGAGAGCCTTAACCTTGCAGGGCAGACGGAAAGCATAGCGCCCTTGCGCGAAGTCGAGCACGCAGCGCTTGCCTGAAATAAGCGCGTCGGCGAGCGGCGCATCCGCGGGCAAGATCGCGAGCAGGCGGTCGCTGAAAGACTTCGGCTCGAGGAAATAGTCCGCCTGGAGATGGCGCAGCGCCTTCTCGTAGGTTTCGCGCGGGTCGGGGGACTTCATCACTTGGAAGCGGAAGAACGCCGTGCTCTCCTCGGGTGCTTTTGGCACCAGCAGCACGGTCAGGGACGGCGAAAGCTCCGCGCCGGTTTCATCCAACACCCGCGGGCACATGCCCGGGGAAGGCCGCCCGTCCTCCTCGCGCATGGCAGTCTGGCGAATTTGGCACTGCCAGATCAGAAACGGCTGCCGCAGATCCTTGGTTTTCGTCTTGCCCATGGCGCCTCACTGCCTCCCCCGGCGCTGCGCGTCAATGCGAAGGGCCGCTAGGGGCGAGGTCTTCGCCCGACTTTCTCGAAAGCCGCTTGAAAAGCTTGGCTTCTTTGCCCGGCCGCCGGGTTTTTCCGGCCCTCTTTGGCTCCAAAAATCGTTGCTTTCCGGCCTTATGCCCAAAAAAATTCGGCCCCCAAAACCCATGCAGAGCGCGTTCGAATGGCCGTTAACCAATTGATTTTGCGTCATGAAAGTCGCTTCGAGATACGCGTTCAAATGAGTTTCATCTGAGGAAAGTCAATTTCATCTTGGTTGACGGGATTTGGGGGCGCCCCTAGCATCGATGTAAGATGAGGACGCTTCTGTAGGGCTTAATCGTGGCAGGCGGCCGTTTCAGGCATCCGGCGAGTCAAAAGGGAGAATCGACGACGTAGCTGAAACATCCATCGTGACCTTGGGACAAAAAATCAATCCAAGGCGTGAACCTAGGGGGGTTACATCAATGGGCAATAACTTAGACGCTCTCACGACCGTCTTCACCGAATTCTATTACTGGGTGACGGTCGTTATCATGTTCCTGATCCATGTTGGCTTCTGCATGTACGAAGTCGGCGCCAGCCGGCGGCGGAACCACATGCACACCCTAATGAAGAACACGATGCTGATCCCGTTGGTCACCATCACGTTCTTCTTCTTCGGCTGGTGGATTTATTGGGCGTTCCCCAATGGACCGTTCATCACCGGCGGGCTCAATCTCGAGGCGGGGGCAGCGAACCTGCCCACATCCGAGACCATGGCCACCAATCTCGGCGATCGCATCACCGGCGTTTTCTGGGCGGCCTTCCTGCTGTTCTCGTGGACGGCGGCGTCGATCGTTTCGGGCGCGGTCATCGAGCGCATCAGGTCTGGTGCGTTCTGGATCATCGCCGTGATGATCGGCTCGGTGACTTGGATCATTGATGCGGCCTGGGGCTGGCATCCCGAAGGCTGGATGGTGAAGCTTCTCGGCTATCACGATGCCTACGCCTCCGGCGTCATCCATGGCATTGCCGGCGGCACCGCCCTCGGCGTTCTCGTGGTGCTCGGTCCGCGTCTCGGCCGCTTCGCCGCGGACGGTACGCCGCGCGTGTTCGCCCCGCATAATCCCTGGCTGGTCACGATCGGACTGTTCTTGATCTACACCGGCTTCTGGGGCTTCTACGCCGCCTGTAACGTGCCGATCATCTCTCCGGAGGGGATTGGCGGTCAGATCACCGGCGAGACGTGGACGGCGACGACCATCTATCTGACGCCGACGACGCTAGGCGCCATCACGGTCAATTTCCTGATGTCGCTGTCGGGTGGCCTCTTGGTCGGCTACCTGGTCTCCAAGGGCGATGCCTTCTGGACCTATTCGGGCGGCCTTGCCGGTATCATTACCGCTTCCGCCGGTAATGACCTCTACCACCCGATCCAGGCGATGGTTATTGCCGGCATCGGCACTTGGTGCGCCTACAAGCTGCACTACTGGGTCGAGCGCACCTTCAAGATCGACGACGCTGTCGGAGCCGTGGCGGTTCATGGCTATGCCGGCTTCATCGGTCTGGTGATCGCTGGCTTCGTCCTGTGGGGCTATCCGTCCTCGCCGTATGAGGGCTACGCCGCGGTGAACCCGCTGGGGAACACCATCGGCGCGGTCATCATGTTCTTCGTCCTCGGCTTCGTCCCGGCGTGGATCGTCTCCAAGCTGCTCGACGCCGGCGGACTTCTGCGGGTGCCACGCGAGGTTGAGCTCATGGGCCTCGACTTCAAGACGCTCCATGACGAAGAGCAAGCACGCCAAGACGTTCGCGACGCTGAGAAGGCGCTCGTCTGAGGCATCGGCAAGAGAGAGATAAAGGAGAACCGAAATGACTACTTGGGCAGTCGATCTTGCCGACACCGGGGCGGTTTATCCCTGGCAAGGCTACGAACTGATCATGGTGATCGTTGGCGTGGCGCTATGGATTCTCTGGCACATCATCCAGCTCCGCGAGGAGAAGGCGGAGTTTGCCGAGGACATCCGGCTCTATGGCAACAAAGAGTCCATCAAGAAGGCACTTGACGATCACCCGGTGTAAGCCGGCCTGACGCGAACACAGATCACTTGAGGGCGCCCGCCTCGTGCTGGCGCCCTCTTTTTGTGCTCAGTCGAAGGTGATCCGGTAGCGAACGAAGTCGTCCGCTTGCGTGTAGGAGTCGTAGAGCTTGCGGGCGGTCTCATTGCCGGCATTCGTGTGCCAATAGAGCCGCGACCATCCCTTCTTGCGGGCGAGCGTTATGAGATCGTCGATCAGCGCGCGTCCCACGCCATGGCCGCGGGCGTCCGGATCGACGAAGAGATCTTCTAGGTAGCAGTTCAGGTCGCTCGTCCAGGTCGAAGGATGCAGCGTCGAGATTGTGAAGCCTGTGATCGTCCCGTCTTGCTCGGCAAGTCTGCAGAACATGGGAATGTCGGGATCGAGGACTCGCGACCACGTTTCCGCCGTCACCGCCTCGGGCACGTCCACCTTGTAGAAGATGAGATAGCCGGACCAGAGGCGGCGCCATGCCGCCTCGTCGCCGGGATTCGGATCGCGAATACGAAGTCCGCGCGCCGCCATTAGCAGTCGAGAGTCGTGGCCCGCTCCCAGGGCGTGAGCTGCCGCGAGAACTCGTTCCAGTCCTTCGTCTTGAGTTTCACGTAGGAATCGACGAGCTCATCCCCGAGGGCGCCCCGCAAGAGCTTGGACGTGTCGGTGAGCCGCAGCGCGTCCAGGAGGTTGAGCGGCAGCTTCTTCACGCCCGCCGGCGCCTTGTGGCCTTCCGCGTACATGTCGATATCGAGCGGCTTGCCGGGGTCGGTCTTCTTCGCCATCCCGTCGAGCCCAGCGGCGAGCATCGCGGCCGGCAAGAGATAGGGATTGGTCGCGCCATCGGGTAGGCGGAACTCGAACCGGCCGCCGCCCGGGACCCGGATCATGTGGGTACGGTTGTTGCCCGCGAAGGTCACCGTGTTGGGCGACCAGGTGGCTCCCGACGTCGTCACCGGTGCATTGATGCGCTTATAGGAGTTGACCGTCGGATTGGTGATCGAGCAGATCTCGTCCGCGCCGTCGATCAGGCCGCCGATGAAGTGATAGGCCTCCTTCGACAGGCCGAGCGGGTCGTTGTCGTCCTCGAAAGCGTTTTGGTCGCCCTTCCACAAGGACACATGCACGTGGCAGCCGTTGCCGGTGAGGTGGGTGAAGGGCTTGGGCATGAAGGTGGCGCGCAGGCCGTGCTTCTCCGCGATCGACTTCATCATGTATTTGAAGAAGGTCATGCGGTCGGCGGTCTTGAGTGCGTCGTCGAAGTCCCAGTTCATCTCGAACTGACCGTTGGCGTCCTCGTGATCGTTTTGATACGGGCCCCAGCCGAGCTGGAGCATGGAGTCGCAGACCTCGCTGATGACGTCGTAGCGGCGCATCAGCGCCGACTGATCGTAGCAGGGCTTGGCCTGTGTATCCGCCGGGTCGCTCAAGGCCTCGCCGTCAGCGCTTACGAGAAAGTACTCGCACTCCACGCCGGTCTTCACCGTATAACCCGCGTCCTTGGCCTTCTTGAGAATTCTCCTCAAGGCGTTGCGCGGCGCCTGGTCCACCTCTTTCCCGTTCATGTAAAGATCGGCGGCGAGCCAGCCGACTTCCGGCTTCCACGGAATCTGGATCAGGCTGTCGGGATCGGGGACGGCGAGAACGTCGGGATGGGCCGGCGTCATGTCGAGCCAGCTGGCGAAGCCGGCGAAGCCCGCGCCGTCCTTGGACATGCCGGTGATGGCGCTGGCCGGTGCCAGCTTGGCCCTAAGCGTCCCGAACAGGTCGACAAAGGAAATCAAGAAATATTGGATCCCGCGTTCGCGGGCCTCGACTGCAAGATCAACCGCCATGCTACTCCCCTTCGCTTTTGCTCTTAGGCGTGCTTCCTGCGCGCCTTACTCGTATGTTTTCGATCCCGGAATCCAGTCGGTGCCGGCCAGCGGCACTTTCGCCATAGCCGCGGCCTCGACCGTAAGCGCAACGAGATCCTCGGGCTCCAGATTATGGACGTGGCTCTTGCCGCAGGCGCGCGCGATGGTCTGTGCCTCGAGCGTCATCACGGCGAGATAGTTGGCGAGGCGGCGTCCGCCGAGTTGCGGATCGAGCCGCGCCGAAAGTTCCGGATTCTGCGTATTGATTCCCGAAGGATCCTGACCTTCGTGCCAATCGTCATAGGCTCCGGCCGTGGTGCCGAGCTTTTGGTAGTGCTCCTCGAGCGCCGGGTCGTTGTCGCCCAGTGCCACGAGCGCCGCCGTACCGATCGAAACGGCGTCCGCGCCAAGTGCGAGCGCCTTGGCCACATCGGCGCCATTGCGGATACCGCCGGAGACGATCAGCTGGACCTTGCGGTGCATGCCGAGGTCTTGCAGCGCCTGCACCGCCGGGCGGATGGCGCCCAGGATAGGCAGGCCGACATGCTCGATGAACACTTCTTGGGTCGCGGCCGTGCCGCCCTGCATGCCGTCGAGCACCACCACGTCGGCGCCGGACTTGATGGCAAGAGCGACGTCGTAATAGGGCCGCGAGCCGCCGACCTTGATGTAGATGGGCTTCTGCCAGTCGGTGATTTCACGCAGTTCTTGGATCTTGATCTCCAGGTCGTCCGGCCCCGTCCAATCCGGGTGACGGCAGGCGGAGCGTTGGTCGATCCCCTTGGGTAGCGTGCGCATCTCGGCCACGCGGTCGGAAATCTTCTGACCGAGAAGCATGCCGCCGCCCCCGGGCTTGGCGCCCTGGCCGATGACGATTTCGATGGCGTCGGCACGCCTCAGATCGTCGGGGTTCATGCCGTAGCGCGAAGGCAACAGCTGATACACGAGTATGCTGGAGTGACCCCGTTCCTCTTCGGTCATGCCACCGTCGCCGGTGGTGGTCGAGGTGCCCATCTTGCTCGCGCCGCGGCCCAAAGCTTCCTTGGCTTGCGCCGACAGCGAGCCGAAGCTCATGCCGGCGATCGTAATCGGAATCTTGAGGTGGATCGGCTTCTGCGCATAACGGGTGCCGAGCCACACATCGGTGGCGCATTTCTCGCGATATCCCTCGAGCGGATAGCGGCTGATCGAGGCGCCTAGAAAAAGCAGATCGTCGAAATGCGGGACTTTGCGCTTTGCGCCCCCGCCGCGGATATCGTAGATGCCGCTGGCCGCCGCGCGGCGGATCTCCGACAGGCTATAATCGTCGAACGTCGCAGACTTGCGTGGCGTCGTCCTCGGCGTCGCGTCCATCAATACTCTCCTGCGTGATCGACGTTGAAAGTGTAGAGCGTGCGGGCCGACCCGTATCGCTTGAATTCGCTAGGATCGATCTCGCCGTCGAAGCCCCCACGAGTGAGCACGTCGTGCACGGCGGCCTTATGCTCGTCGCGCATCTCCTTCTCGATGCAATCGGCGCCGAGGCTTTTGACCGAGCCGCGCACGAAGAGGCGCGCCTCGTAGATGGAATCGCCGAGCGAGTCGCCCGCGTCGCCGAAAACAACGAGGTTGCCGCTCTGCGCCATGAACGCGCTCATATGGCCGACCGACCCCTGCACCACGATATCGATGCCCTTCATGGAGATGCCGCAGCGTGACGAGGCATTGCCGTCGATACGAAGCAGACCGCCGCGCCCCGTGGCGCCCGCCGCTTGGCTGGCGTCGCCCGAGACATGCACGAAGCCGCTCATCATGTTCTCGGCCACGCCGACGCCCGCGCTGCCATGCACGAGCACAGTGGCGAGTTTGTTCATGCCCGCGCAGTAATAGCCGACGGACCCGTTGATCTCGACGGTGACCGGCACGTTGAGCCCCGCCGCGATGGCGTGCCCCCCGGCCGGATGCTCGATGACCCAATGCCGCTCGTTGGTCTCGGGCGTGAGTTGGTGCAGCGCCGCGTTCAGCTCTCTCAGTGGCGTGACGCTGAGGTCGATATCCGGCATAATCTTAGCGTTCCCAGAAGTAGACGGTGGCAGGCTCGGGCTCCCAGACGCGCGCCGTCTCGATGCCCGGAAGATTGGCGAGCACCCGATATTCGGAGCCGAACGCCACATACTGATCGGTTTCGGCCATGACGGCCGGCTTGCAGGCGATGCCGTCGCGCAGCACCCCAAAGCCGTTCTCGGTGCCGACCACGAATGTGTAGAAGCCGTCGAGGTCATCCAGGCTCACCTTCAGCGCATCGCCGAGCGAAAGCCCTTCGCGCATGCGCCAAGTGAGATAGCCGGCCGCCACCTCCGTATCGTTCTCGGTCTCGAATTCGAGACCCTCGCGGCGCAGCGAACGGCGCAGATTGTTATGGTTCGACAGCGAGCCGTTATGCACCAGGCACTGATCCTTGCCGGTCGAGTAGGGATGGGCGCCGTCCGTGGTCACCGCGGATTCCGTGGCCATGCGGGTGTGGCCGATGGCATGGGTCCCGCGCATTCCGGAGAGCCCGAACCGCTCCGCCACCTTTTCCGGTAGCCCGACTTCCTTGAAGACTTCCATGCGGTTGCCGCGGCCGACGATTTCCGTGTCCGGGTGCTCGCTCGCGAGCCACTCCATTAGCCGCGTAGTGTCCTGTTCGGGCAGCGCCACCACCGCATGGGTGTCATGCAAGGTGGCGTGCGCGCCCGGGAAGGCGCCTTCGATCTCGGCCGCCGTGCTCTCGATCGAAGACACGGAAGGGCCACGTAAGGTGAATTTGGTCTGCCCAGCCTCGCCGGCGCCATAGACGGCAAAACCGGCGCTGTCGGGCCCGCGGTCCGACATGGTTGCCAGCATGCCTGCCGTCAGGCGGCCCAATTCGGGCTCGAGGGCGGGATCCTTGAGAAACAGTCCGACAATGCCACACATGGGAAGAAAGCTCCGGTTAGCCGCCGTTCACCATGCTACGGCGCGCTTAGGTTCGTCAACCCACATGAAATAAAGTTTCCTTTGGGGAAAGTCCAGAGGGCCGCGCGAAAAGTTCTAGGAGCGGGGATAAATGATGATCGACAGGTAGGTCATGGGCCGCTCGACGAGCTCCTCGGGGCCGTGCGGCGCCGCGGCATCGAAGAACAGGGCATCCCCAGGACCCATGGGATAGAGCTTGTCGGCGTGGCGGTAGATCACCTGGCCCGTGAGCATGTAGATGAACTCCATGCCGTCATGCTGGAACTGGGTGTAGGGGTTCGCGTCCTCGCTCAGCGTGATGAGATAGGGCTCGACCACGATGTCGCCCGACAGCGTATGGCCCAGGAGCTCGTAATGGTGCCCCGCCTTGGTGCCGCGCCGCTCGATCAGCACGCCTTGGCCCGCCCGCACATAGGAGCAGTCCCGCCGATCCTCGAAATCGGCGAAGAAGCTGGTCATCGGCACGTTGAGGGCGCGGGCCAGGGCGCGCAAGGTGGAGAGCGATGGCGAGGTGCCGCCGTTCTCGATCTTTGAGAGCATGCCCGGCGACAGCCCCGCTTGTGCCGCGAGATCCGTGGCGGTGAGCTGCAAACGCTGGCGGAGCAGCCGCACCCGGCGCCCGATGGAAACTTCAAGATTGAGCTCGCCGGTGGTCGGAGCGTTCGAGCCGGTGGCGTATTCGTCCTCCGGCGGCGTTTCGGCGGGCGCCTTTCCCGGCTTGGGACGCGCCACTGCCGTCTTCTCCCGCGAAAGCGCGCGCGCCCGAAGCTCCTTTGAAGTCAGCCGTGAGGCCATCAGCCCTCCCGATCCCGGCATCTCGTTGCGAGCAGTTCGCGGGATTGCACCAAACCTACCACCAAATTTTTCAGGCGCGCGACCATTTACGCGTTAGCCCTTGTGCGGCTCGGTGGTTCGCCGAAAGTCTGGCCGTAAGCACGGGAAAACTGGCTCGCCGAGGAAAAGCCGGTGGCAAGCGCCACGTCGAGAACGGGGAGCGACGTTTCGCGCAGCAGCTGGCGCGCACGTTCGAGCCGGAGCCAGCGGTAATGCTGGTGAATACCGTGTCCGACATGGGCGTGGAAGAGCCGCTCCAGCTGTCTCAGCGAGATGCCCGCCTGCTTTGCCAGTTCGGTGCGCGGCAAAGGCTGCTCCAGATTCATCTCCATGACACCCAGCACGCGCAGCAACTTCTCGTCGGCGACGCCCAGCCGGTAGCGCAGATCCAGCCGCTGCGGGCCGTAGCCCTCCCGGATATGCGTATGCAGAAACCAATCGCCGACCGCGGCCGCAAGTTGCCGGCCGTGATCGCGTTCGATCAGCGCCACCATCATGTCGAGCGCCGAGATGCCGCCGGAGCAGGTGATGCGGTTGCCGTCGATCTCGAACAGGGACGGCACCACGGTTACGTCGGGAAAGGCCTCGCGAAAAGCAGGCATGTGCTCCCAATGCAGCGTCGCGCGGTGGTCATCCAGCAGCCCTGCTCGCGCCAGGATGTATGGGCCGCCCGAGATGCCGCCGAGGATCGTGCCTTTTCGCGCAAGCCTTCTCAGCCACGCGAAGCTCGTCTTGTCGTTGAACGTCGCCGGGTTGCCGCCCGCGCAGACGAACAGCATGTCGGCGGGGCGCTCGCTGCGCGTTCCGCAGTCGGGAATGATCGCGACGCCGTTCGAGGCCGTCACCGGCTCGCCCGAAGGGGCCGCATGCCACCAGCGATACAGCGTCTGTCCCGAGAGCAGGTTGGCCGCGCGCAGGGGCTCGATGGCCGCGGTGTAGGACATCAGCGCGAAGTCGGGCACCAAAAGAAAGCCGACCGTCCTGAGATTCTGGCTCATGGCGGAAACGGTCAAACAAGCGACGTAAAATGTCAATCTTGTCGCGGGCAGGCGCTAGAAACTCGGCCCATGCGCTACTCGCTTGGCAGCCTTCTCACCAACGCTCTGACCGGCAACCGGAACTGGAAGCCGGTCTGGCGCGAGCCTGAGCCCAAGCCCCAATACGACGTGGTGATCGTCGGCGGGGGCGGCCATGGGCTCGCCACGGCGCATTATCTCGCCAAGCAGCACGGCATCACCAACGTGGCGGTGCTCGAGAAATCCTATATCGGCTCCGGCAATGTCGGCCGCAACACCACCATTGTCCGTTCCAACTATCTGCTTCCCGGCAACGAGCCCTTCTACGAATGGTCGATGAAGCTCTGGGAGGGCTTGGAGCAGGATATCAACTACAACGCCATGGTCAGCCAGCGTGGCGTGCTCAACGTCTTTCACTCCGATCCTCAGCGCGATGCGTTCGTTAGGCGCGGCAACGCCATGCGTCTGCACGGCGCCGACGCCGAGTTGCTCGACCGCGAGCAGGTGAGGAAGCTGGTGCCCTTCGTCGATTTCGAGAATGCGCGCTTCCCCGTACGCGGCGGGTTGTACCAGCCGCGCGGCGGCACCGTGCGCCACGACGCGGTCGCGTGGGGCTATGCCCGCTCCGCCGACCAGCGCGGCGTGGACATCATCCAGAACTGCGCCGTCACCGGCTTCCGCATCGATGACGGCCGCATCGTCGGCGTCGAGACCGAGAAGGGCTTCATCGGCGCCAAGAAAGTGGCGCTCTCGGTCGCCGGAAGTTCCAGCCGCGTCGCCGAGATGGCGGGCCTGCGTCTCCCCATCGAGGCGCATGTGCTCCAGGCCTTCGTCACCGAAGGCATCAAGCCGCTGCTCGACACGGTGATCACCTTTGGTGCGGGCCATTTCTATTGCAGCCAGTCCGACAAAGGCGGCCTCGTCTTCGGCGGCGACATCGACGGCTACAACACCTATGCCCAGCGCGGGAATCTGCCGGTCGTGGAAGATGTCGCCGAAGGCGGCATGGCGCTGATGCCGATCATCGGGCGTTTGCGCCTGTTGCGGTCCTGGGGCGGTCTGCTCGACATGAGCATGGACGGCTCGCCCATCGTCGACACCACGCCCGTCGACGGCCTCTATCTCAATGCCGGTTGGTGCTATGGCGGCTTCAAGGCCACGCCCGCCGCCGGCTGGTGCTTCGCCCATCTCGTCGCCACCGGCGAACCTCACCCCTATGCCGCCGCCTATCGTCTCGATCGTTTCGGCCTCGGCCGCGTCATCGACGAGAAGGGCATGGGCGCGCAACCGAACCTGCACTGAGGCAAGACCATGCGGATCAAATGTCCTTATTGCGGTGAGCGCGCGCTGGAGGAGTTCTCCTATCGCGGCGATGCGACCGTGAAGCGGCCCGAGAGCCTTGAGCCGTCGGCGACGCAGGCTTGGGTCGACTATGTCTATTTTCGCGACAATCCTGCGGGCCTCCACAAGGAGCATTGGCATCACAGCGCCGGCTGCCATGCCTGGCTTGAAGTGACGCGCGATACGCGCACCCACGAGATCACCGATGTGGCCTTCGCCGAGAAGGGGCGCTGACATGGCCCCGCCCCAAGTCAATCGCCTGCGCGACAAGGGTCTCGTAGACCGCAAGAAGGTCGTCGGCTTCAACTTCGACGGCACGCGGCTCACCGGTCATCCCGGCGACACGCTGGCCTCGGCGCTTCTCGCCAACGGCGTCCGCCTCGTCGCCCGCTCGTTCAAATATCACCGTCCGCGCGGCATTCTCACCGCCGGCTCCGAGGAGCCGAACGCGCTTGTCGAATTGCGCACGAATGCGCGCCGTGAGCCCAACACCCGCGCCACCACGGTCGAGCTCTATGATGGGCTGAACGCCGCGAGCCAAAATCGCTGGCCGTCGCTCAAATACGATCTTCTCTCGGTGAACCAGCTCGCTTCGCCCATCTTCGGCGCGGGCTTCTACTACAAAACCTTCATGTGGCCCGCCTCCTTCTGGGAGAAGGTCTATGAACCCATGATCCGCCGGGCCGCAGGTCTCGGACGCGCCGCGTCGGCAGCCGACCCAGACCACTATGAAAAGTCGAATGCCTTCTGCGACGTGCTGGTCATCGGCGGCGGCGCGGCCGGCCTCTCCGCCGCGTTGTCCGCCGCCAAGGCGGGTGCCCGCGTCATTCTCTGCGACGAAGACTTCCGTCTCGGCGGCCGGCTCCTGGCCGAGCGCGACCAGATCGATGGCAGGCCCGCCCATGAATGGGTGGCGGCCGCGGAAGCGGAACTCGAAAGTCTGCCCGAATGCCGCATCCTGCGCCGCACCTCCGTGTTCGGCGTCTATGACGGTGGCACCTACGCCGCGCTTGAGCGGGTCAACGATCATTTGCCCGTGCCGCCGGCGCATGAGCCGCGCCAGCGCCTGTGGCGGATCGTGGCCAAGCGTGCCGTCCTGTGCGCCGGCGCTTTCGAGCGGCCCATGCTTTTTGGCGACAACGACCGCCCCGGCGTCATGTTGGCGGGTGCCGTGCGCACTTACGTGAACCGGTTCGGCGCGGCCCCCGGCCGTCACGCGGTCGTCTTCGGCGACAATGACGACGCCTTCCGCACCGCGGCGGATCTCGCCGACGCCGGTATCGCCGTGAATGCTCTGGTCGATGCGCGCCGCGAGCCGTCCGAGGCCGTGCAGGCGATCGCCGAGGCCGCGCGTGCGCCGTATTTTGCCGCGGCATCGATCGGCAGCGTGCGTGGCGCGCACGGCATCAAGTCGGTCCTGGTCAACGACGCGAAAGGCGCCACGGAGCAATTCGATTGCGACGTGCTCGCCATGTCCGGCGGCTGGAACCCGGCGCTGAATCTCACCACCCATCTCAACGGCAAGCCGCTCTGGGACCATACGCTGTCTTGCCTCGTGCCTGGCGATCTGCCGCCCGGCATGCGCGTGGCCGGCGCGGCGTCCGGCAAGGTTTCGCTGGCTGCCTGTCTGGCGAGCGGGGAGGCGGCGGGTGCCGATGCTGCGCGTGATTGCGGCTTCTCTCCCTCGGCGCTTCGCCGTCCCGCGCCAAAAGAGGAGGCGGTCCCCGCGACACCCACCTGGCAAGTGGAAAAGAGTCGCGGCAAGGTCTTCGTCGATTTTCAGAACGACGTGGCGGCCTCCGACGTGAAGCTCGCCACGCGCGAAGGCTTCCGCGTTCCCGAGCACGTCAAGCGTTACACCACGCTCGGCATGGCCACCGACCAGGGCAAGACATCGAACCTCAACGCCGCCGCACTGATTGCCGCGCAGACCGGCCGCTATGTGGGGGCCGTGGGCACCACCACCTTCCGCCCGCCCTACACGCCCGTCTCGATCGCCGCGCTTGCCGGTCATCATCGCGGCGTGGATTTCCGCCCGACGCGACTGCCGCCCTCCCACGCCTTCGCCGAGGAGCAGGGCGCTGTCTTCGTCGAGGTGGGCGCCTGGATGCGCGCGCTCATCTTCCCCAAGCCCGGCGAGCGCCCGCAGGAGACCGTCAATCGCGAAGTGGAGAACACGCGCACCAATGTCGGCGTGTGCGACGTTTCCACCCTCGGCAAGATCGACGTGCAGGGCGCCGACGCCGGCACCTTCCTCGACCGGGTCTACATCAACGGCTTCGGCAAGCTCGCCGTGGGCAAGGCTCGTTACGGACTCATGCTGCGCGAAGATGGTTTCGCCATGGACGACGGCACCACCGCACGCCTCGCCGACGACCACTATTACATGACCACGACCACGGCGAACGCTCTCAAAGTGAGCCAGCATCTGGAATATTGCCAGCAGGTGCTGTGGCCCGAGCTCGACGTGCAAACCGTGTCCGTCACCGAGCAATGGGCGCAATACGCCGTCGCCGGTCCCAAGTCGCGCAAGGTCGTCGAAGCGCTGCTCGATCCGGGCCAGGATATTTCCAACGAAGCCTTCCCCTATATGGCCTGCGGCGAGTTCACGTTCTGCGGCGGCGTGAAAGGCCGGCTGTTCCGGCTCTCATTCTCCGGCGAGCTCGCCTTTGAGGTCGCCGTGCCGGCGCGCTACGGCCATGCCATGATCCGCGCGATTATCGAGGCGGGGGCGCCGCACGGCATCGCGCCTTACGGCACCGAGCCGCTCGGCGTCATGCGCATCGAAAAGGGCCATGCCGCGGGACCTGAGCTCAACGGCCAAACCACCGCGCACGATCTGGGGCTCGGCCGCATGGCGTCGACGAAGAAGGACTTTATCGGCCGCTTCATGGGCGAGCGCGAAGCGCTCACCGAAGCCGAGCGCGCGTCGCTCGTGGGCCTGAAGCCGCTCGATAGGGCGGCGCGCATTCCTGCCGGCGCGCATCTCGTGCCGAGGGAAGCCGATGTCGTAGCCGCCAACGATCAGGGTTACGTCACCTCCATGGCCTACTCGCCGGAGCTCGGAACATGGATTGCGCTTGCCATGCTCTCCAACGGTCCGCAGCGCCACGGCGAGGTGGTGAAGGTCTGCGATCCATTACGCAACACCGAGATGCTGGCCGAGGTCTGCGGACCGTGCTTCGTCGATCCGGAAGGGGGGCGCCTCCGTGTCTAAGCTCGTCTCTCTTTCCGCTTTTCATGGCATCGCCAAGCCTGGCCGATACGGCAAGGCGGACGGCGGCGCTGGCGTGACCGTGATCGAGCGCACCGATCTCGGTCTCGCCTCCGTCGAAACGCGTAAAGGCCAGGACGAGGCTTTGAAGGCGGCCGTGCGCGAGGCCTATGGCCTGGACCTGCCCGAGGGCTCGACCGTGGCCCACGGCAAGAACGTGAGCTTCATTGGCACGGGTCCGGGGCAGTGGATCGCCGTCTCCGCGACGCTTCAGAACGAAGCGCTGGCCGAGGATCTTGCCGGCAAGCTGAAGGGCCTTGCGTCGGTCTCGGATCAGAGCAGCGGACGGGCCGTGGTGCGTTTGGGCGGGCCACGCGTTCGCGACGTGCTCGCCAAGGGATTGGCCATCGACCTCGACCCGCGCGTCTTTCCCGCTGGAGGCGCCGCCACCAGTACCCTTTCGCATATGGGTGTGCTCGTGTGGCGAGAGGGCGACGAGCAAGCCTACGACATCGCCTTGTTCCGCAGCGTGGCGGCGAGCTTCTGGCGCTGGCTCGACGCGAGCGCCGCCGAATTCGGCTACGAGGTGGCGCGCTAGAAAAAAGCCCGCCGTTAGGCAGGGCTTGCTGCCACGCAAATAAGCCTTGCAACCTTCGGTTTGGTTCGAGCGTTGGAAGGCTGTAGGATAAACCTTCCCGCTAGTCGCGGGACAATGGAGCATGTGCCCCAAAGCGGCATCGGCCAGCCGCAGCAAGCTATCAAGAGAGCGCGGCCGCCAGCTCTCCACGAGAGACCCGACGATGATCCGTCATGCGATTGCCGCGCTCGCGCTAAGCGCCCTGGCCTACGGTCCTGCCGCCGCGGAGGATGCCGACCAACCCACGCGCATGGGCGAGGACAAGGAAAAGACCGTCTATGTGCAGCTCATTGTGAAGGCGTGCCGCGGCGTGGAGACGCCGCTTCAGCCTATCAACCAGGGCAAGGTGTACGACGACGAGAAGCCGCTGACGCTTGAAGAGCGCAAGACCTTGCTCATCGCCACGGGCTGCATCGACGTGCCCGTGCCAATGGAGTTCCTCGCCGACGCCATGTCGCCCACGGCCTGCATGGGCCATGGCGGCTACCTCGCCGCCATGCAGTTCCTCCAGCAGCGGCAGGATCTGCACGAGTTCCCGGCCGTCGGCGCCTGGCAATGCGTCATCACCGATCACGAGGTGGTTGGCGCGTCCACCATGTAAGACTGCGCCGCACACCTGGTATTCTGCTCATAAAAAAAAGGCAGGGAGATCGCTCTCCCTGCTTTTTGCCGTTCTGCGCTGTGAAGCGTCTAAGAAATCTTGACGTTGACGATCGAGGCGCGCGTCACTTCGAGCACGATCATGTCGCCAACCTCGAGCTGATCGAAGCCCTGCACGCTCGGCGGCACGAAGATGGTGCGCGTCTTGCCGCCGGTCCCGGCGAAGCTCACGGTGCGCTTGCGCTTGTTGATGGCCGCGATCGTATCGGTGACCTCGATGGTGGTGAGGTCGGCCTCCCCGCCCGAGGGCGTCATCTCCGTCCAGTCCTGCTCGGCCACGGTTGGCGCATCGAGGCCCATGTCCGAGGTCTCGTTGGCCTCGAATCCGTCCTGCGCGGCCGCGGGCGGCCCGTCGGCCTGGCGCAAGGCCACGGCGACTTCCTGGCTGTACTGGATGGTGATTTGATCTTTCAGCTTGATCTTTTTGATGTCCTTCACGTCGGGACTGACGACGCCGACCACCGTGTTACCGCCGGGGCCGACCACCATGAGGACCCGCTCCGGTACCTCGATCTCCTCGACAGTGCCGGTCATCGTGATGGTCCCGGCGTCTTCCTCGATCGGAACCTGAGCGCGCGCATCGTCGATGAACAGCATCGCGACGCCGAGCGCCATCAACCCCTTCACAGTGGCGAAGAGAACCTGCATGAACTTTCCTCCCAGACGGTATGTGCCTTGAACGGCGGCTGAAACGGCTTCTAAAAATGCGGGGCCGCTACCCTGCGCGGCCGGGGCCACACTATAGTCCAGGCCAGGGCCGAGGGAACTATCCCGCTGGCGCGACTTAAGCCATTTTTTTGAGGGTCTGAGCGGCTATTTGAGGGTCTGAGAGCCTAAGAGGCGGCTTTGATTTTGGCCTTGCCCGCCCGGGCGAGGGATTTGATGCGCGACCGCCGGTTGCCGGACATCTCGGCAATCTTCTGGTCTTGGTCCTCGATAATGGTGCGCGCCGGCGCGTCGCCGTCCAGGCCGCCGAGTTCGGTCGCCGGCACCTTGCGGTTCGACGTCTGCGTGCCGTCCTCATAGACCACGTCGAATAGGACGTAGCCGCTGGGCCGTGCCTGTTGTTTCCGTGCCATGACGCTCCAAACTCCGGCTAGGCTTCGTCCGTGCTCGCTTCGGCGGCCTCGCCTGCCGCTTCCGTCTCGGGGTCTTCGCCCCGCTCGGACTTGCGTTTGGCGGCTTCGTCTTGCAGGCGCTTCAGCTTCTCTTGCTTCTTCTGCGCCTTGGCCCGGCTGCGCTCGGCCTTCTGGAAATTGTAGTTGGGTTTGAATGCCATCTATCGGGGCCTCCGTGTTTAGGTTTGCTTCGACCGGCGCACCTTGGAGCGCTTCGGCGCGGGGGCCGGCGCGGCATCGGCGGCCTCCTGGTCGGCGGCCTCCTTGGCCAGGCGAAGCTCGCGCAAGCGCGTGGTCTTCAGGGTCATGGCATCTTGCGCCTGCTGCTGCTCCTGCTTGAAGCTTTCCTGGCGCTTGCGGCTCTGACTCAAGATCGTCTCGGCATTGCGCCGGGCCGCTGACATGCGTGAGGGGGAGGACTTGCTCATAGTGGAGCCTCCATACGGCGGTGGTTGGATGATTTGGCGGGGGCAGGGGCCGCGCCGTTCGGGCGGCCGCCGCGATAACGCCGGCGCCGTCTGGCGGGTTTGCTTGCCGGCGCGCTCCGCCGGGGCTCGGGTGCGGGCGTCGCGTCCGCCACGGCGAGGCGATGGTCGGCGATCTCGACGTTCGTACGCATCAGCCGTTCGATGGCCTTGAGATAAGGCCGCTCGCTGTTGTCGCACAGGGACAGGGCAATGCCTTGTGCGCCGGCGCGGGCCGTGCGGCCGATGCGGTGCACGTAGCTTTCCGGCTCGTTCGGCAATTCGTAGTTGATGACGTGGGAGATGCCCGGAACGTCGATGCCGCGCGCGGCGATGTCGGTGGCCACCAGCACGCGGACCTTGCCGGAGCGGAAGCCGTTGAGCGTACGCACGCGTGCGTTCTGGGCCTTGTTGCCGTGCAGCGCTTCGGCGGTCAGGCCGTTCTGCACGAGATGGCGGCAAACCCGGTCGGCGCCGCGCTTGGTGCGCGTGAACACGATCGCTTGGCCCATCTCTTGGGCCTTCAACAGGTCGGTCAGCAACGTCCGCTTGTCCTGGGCGCCGACGAAGTAGACGCTTTGCGCCACACGGTCGACCGCAACCTTGCTCCGCGAGATGTCGATGCGCACCGGCTCCCGCAGAATGTCCTGCGCGAGCTTGGCGATCGACGGCGGCATGGTCGCTGAGAACAGCAGCGTTTGGCGGTCCTTGCTACAGGCGCCCACGATTTTGCGCACGTCATGGATGAAGCCCATGTCGAGCATCCGGTCGGCCTCGTCGAGAACGAGGATCTGGACCTTGTCGAGCCGCACATGGCGCTGATTGCAGAGGTCGAGCAGGCGGCCCGGCGTGGCGATCAAGATATCCACGCCCGCTTTCAGCGCCTTGACCTGTTGCCCTTGGCCGACGCCGCCGAAGATTACGGCCGAGCGCAGCTTCAGATGGCGCCCGTAAGCGTTGATCCGGTCGCCGATCTGGCCGGCGAGCTCCCGTGTCGGCGCCAGGATGAGCGCCCGCGGCGCACTCGGTACGCGCGGTGAGGCGTCGAGAAAGAGGTTGTGCAGCAAGGGCAGGGCAAAGGCCGCGGTCTTGCCGGAGCCGGTCTCGGCGACGCCGAGCAGGTCCTTGCCCTGGGTGAGAATGGGGATCGCCTGAACCTGAATGGGGGTCGGCGTTTGGTAGTTTTCGGCCTTAAGCGCAAGCCGCAGCGGCTCGGCCAAGCCGAGCGAATCGAAAGAAGGTGTCAAGCAATGTTCCTTGGACGTCCGGCCACGGGCGCATAGACGTGCGGTGCCGTGAGGACGCTTGCCTCACCCCACGCGCTATCTGGGGGCAGACGAAATCGGGAAATTGTCTCGGGATGAGGCGCCGCAAAAACAGTTGTGGCAGCTTCGCGCGATCGCGAGCAATCAGTGTAGCTGCAACATGGAGATGCGGCCTTGAACTGTCAAGGAGAGATGCCGAACGGCGTTAAATGCCGCACGAAAGGGTTTCCGCAACCCTAGCGGCGGCCCCCTGCTGGACGGGAGGGATTGCCGCCGCCACAATTCGTTGTCACGCTAGGTGACAAAGGGGTTCGCCGTCGCGAACGATCTCCAGCAGAAGGCCTTTCTTAACAATGCTGCACGTGCCGCCGCTCGTTTCGACCCTGACGATTGGCCTCGTGCTCGCCTTCAGCCTCGGCCTCCTTGCCCACCGCCTGAAATTGCCGCCTTTGGTCGGATATCTGATCGCGGGCGTGGCCATCGGCTTCGCGCCCGGGGTGGGAGCCGATCAGAACATCGCCAACCAGCTGGCCGAGGTCGGCGTCATCCTCTTGCTGTTCGGCGTAGGGCTCCATTTTTCGGTGCAAGACCTTCTGTCCGTCCGCGCCATCGCCATTTCCGGCGCCGTCCTTCAGGGGCTCATTGCCACGCCGCTCGGCATGGCCGTCGGCTGGGGGCTCGGCTGGAGCCCCGCCGCCGGCTTTATCTTCGGGCTTGCCTTGTCCGTGGCGAGCACCGTGGTCCTGCTGCGCATGTTGCAGGAACGCCGCCTGATCGACACCGAGCGCGGCAAGATCACTGTCGGCTGGCTGATCGTCCAGGACATTGCCATGGTGCTCGCCCTGGTGCTGCTGCCGGCCCTCACCGGCCTGTTCGAGGGCGAGGCGCCCCCGGACACGGCCACCATGCTGCGCCAGGCGGCCGAGGTCATCGGCAAGCTCGTTATCTTCTCCGTGGCCATGCTGCTCGTCGGCAAGAAGCTGATCCCCATGCTTCTGCATTACGTGGCCCATACCGGCAGCCGCGAGCTGTTCCGGTTGGCGGTGTTGTCAATTGCGCTGGGCTTCGCCTTCCTGGCGGCGGAGCTGTTTGGCGTTTCCCTGGCGCTCGGCGCCTTCTTCGCCGGCATGATGCTGAGCGAGTCCCAGTTGAGCCAGCAGGCCGCCACCGAGTCGCTGCCCTTGCGCGACGCCTTCGCGGTGCTGTTCTTCGTCTCCGTGGGCATGCTGTTCCATCCGGCCATCATGGCCGACGCGCCGCTCGCCGTGATCGCCACGGTGCTGATCATCATCGTGGCCAAGTCTGCCGCCGCCTTTCTCGTGGTGCGCGTGTTCAAGCACACGCGCGACGCCGCGTTCGTGATCTCCGTCTCGCTGGCGCAGATCGGCGAGTTCTCCTTCATCCTGGCAAGCCTCGGCATGCGGCTCGGCGTGCTTCCGGCCGAGGGGCGCGACCTCATTATCGCCGGCGCCATCATCTCCATCCTGCTCAACCCGATCCTATTCGCCGCGCTTGATGCCTATTTCGCCCGTCGCGAAAGGGCGGCGGCAGAAGCGGCGGACGCCGCGGCCCCGAGACACGAGATCGCGTCCGAAGAAGAAGAGGCGACGCCGACGCGCGAGCCGATCCGCCCCACGTCCCTCACTGATCACGTCGTGCTGGTGGGCCATGGGCGGGTCGGCAAGTTCATCTCCAAGACGCTGCGCGAGCGCGGCACGCCGCTCTACATTATCGAGGACAATGCCGACGACGTGGCGGATCTTAAGGAGCACGGCATCGAGGCGTTGAATGGCAACGGCGCGGACCCCGAGGTTATTCAGTCCGCCAATCTCCCCGAAGCGCGCTGCCTGCTCGTCGCCATTCCCGATGCCTTCGAAGGCGGCCAGGTGGTGCAGCAGGCCCGCGCCATCAATGCCATCTTGCCGATTATCGCCCGCGCCCACTCCGAAGAGGAGATCGACCATTTGATCAGCCACGGCGCTAACCTCGTGGTCATGGGCGAGCACGAGATCGCCAAGGCCATGATTGGCGACGTCGGCGGCGTTCTCTCGCCGACCAAGTCCGATGGGGAAACCCCGGGTGAACCTGTCGTGGTCGAGATCAGCGGCTCCTCCTCGTAGAACGCGGAACTTCCTTGCATTGAGGACGTTGATTTTCCGGAGCGTGGCGTGCGGTCGCGCGGGAGGATGATTCATGAGCGACAGGGCGAATGTTTACGGCGACCAGGCCTTTGCTGCTGCTGCGGCGGAGTTTCTGCGAGTCGACACGGCCGCCATCAGCGACGAGGAACGGCTGGCCCAGGCGAAATGGCTCGCCAATCTCATGGACAGCAATTTCTCCATCCCCGGCACGCCCATGCGTTTCGGTTGGGACTCCGTGCTTGGGCTTTTTCCGGGAGTCGGCGATGCCGTCACCGGCGCCATCTCACTCATGATCGTGCATCACGCCTGGCAGACCAAGGCATCGCCGCTTGTGCTTGGCCGCATGCTCGGCAATGTCGCTATTGACTTCGTCATCGGCTTGATCCCGATCGTCGGGGACTTCTTCGACTTTGCCTTCAAAGCAAACCGCAAGAACGCACGCTTGCTGGAACGCCATCTTGAGCGTCGGGTCGAGAAAAAGCGCGCCGGTCGCGCACGCTTACCCCACGTTTAGGACCCGATCGGGCAATCAGCGGAGGGACCATTCATGCCGCGAAGAACGACCGAAGCGTTGAGAGTCTTGCTCCTGTCCACGCCGCTGCTTGGCCTCACCGTCGGCACTGCGGCAGCGGAAAGCGAGAGCGTCGGCTCTTGGGAGATCGAGGCGGTCTACAAGAACGATGAATTCGACCGTTGCGCCATCAGCCGAACCCTCGACGACGATATCGCCGTCACCTTCGTGCGAACCGGGGAGGGACTGTCGCTCATGCTGTCCTCGCCGAACTGGAAGCTCGAGACCGGCAAGAACTATCCCGTCACCATGAAGCTCGGCCCGCAAAGCTGGGACCGGGAAGTCGCCGCCGAGGCAAGCTCGGTGTCCATGGACGTGGGCGATGCGAAATTCGTCTCCGGCCTGCGTGCGGCAAACGCGCTCAATGTGGTGGCCGCCGGTGCCACCATCGAGGTGCCGCTCGATGGAAGTTCGGCCGCCTTCGAGCGTCTCGAACAATGCGTCGAGAAGAATGAAAGGGCGGTCGAGACCAACCCTTTTGTGGTCCCGGCGCGTCGGCCATAGCCGGCGGGCCGGAGGGCGAAGCCCCGAAGTGCAAGCAGGAAGCGGACGCCACGCCGAGCGAAGGGACGACCGGTGCGCTCGCCACAGCGACCGGCGACGTGCCGCCGCCGCCCGAGGCGAAACCCGAAGGCGGCCCGGTGGATCCGGTTGCCGAGCCAGCACCGAAAAAGACGACATCCTCCAGCAAGTCCGCCAAGCGCGCGTTCAAGCGCGAGGTCGGCCGTCTGCGCCGGTTCTTCAGCGACTAGGACAGGCCTCAGCCCTCGCCCGCCAGCGCGTCGGCCTCTTCGTCGGTGAACACGCGGCTGCGTGTCAGAAAGCGCAAGCCTTCCGGCGCTTCCAAGGAGAAGCCCGAGCCGCGCCCCGGCACCACGTCGATGATGAGCTGGGTGTGCTTCCAGTAGTCGAATTGGTCGGCGCTCATAAAGAACGGGCTGCCGCCGATCTCGCCGAGACGCACGTCGCTGCCGCCGACCTTGAACTCGTCCGCCGGGTAGCACATGGGCGCGGAGCCGTCGCAGCATCCGCCCGACTGATGAAACATCAGCGGCCCGTGCTGCTTCTTCAGCGTCTCGATCAGGTCGAGCGCCGCGTCCGTCGCCAGAACCCTATCCACCATTGGTCCGGTCTCCTTCGTCAAGCGCGTCGTGTGTTGCGGGACGAATTGTACCGCGCCTTTGCAGCCAATGGAAAACCGTCCAGCAGATTGCGGCCCAGGCCGCGCCGAGGCACCAGCCGGCCAGCACGTCCGTCGGGTAATGCACCCCGAGATAGACGCGGGTGAGGCCGACGATCACGGTGATGAAGATGGCAAGCCCGAGGAAGAACACCTTCAGCCGCCGGGAGTCGTGCATGCCGGCGAGAAGCGCGCCGATCGTGAGATAGGTTACGGCGGAGAGCATGGCGTGACCGCTGGGAAAGCTCGGCGAGAAGACCTGGGCCGCGTGGGCCACGAGGTCCGGCCGCGGCCGTGCGAAGCTGTGCTTCAGAACGTTGCTCAGCAGCATTCCGCCCAAGACGGAGGCGAGCACCCAGAGGGCCGCTCCCGAGCGCTTGACGAGAAGCAGATAGGCAATTGCCGCCACGACGACGATGCCGAGCACCGAATAGCTGCCGAGCGCCGTGACGTCGCGGGCCGCTTCCTCCAGCCACGCCGGGCCGAGCGGATCGGCGTGATCGGCCGGGTTGCGCAAGGCAAGCAGCACCGCCCGGTCGAACCAGGTGGTGTCGCCTTCGACGACCTCCTCGGCGATTTGCCCGAAGACAAGAAGCAGCAGCCCGGCGAGGAACACCCCGCCGAGCAGCCAAAGTTCTGGCCGGTTGCGCCAAGCCCAGGCGATCAGGCCGGCTCGGTCTTTGGCGCTTTCGCCGCTTTCCTCAGTCACGCCGCTCCTAGAAGAACCCGAGCGCTTTGGGGCTGTAGCTCACCAGCACGTTCTTGGTCTGCTGGTAGTGGTCGAGCATCATCTTGTGGTTTTCGCGCCCGATGCCCGACTTCTTATAGCCGCCAAAGGCCGCGTGCGCCGGATAGAGGTGGTAGCAATTGGTCCACACGCGTCCGGCCTGGATGCCGCGGCCGAAGCGATAGGCCCGGTTGATGTCGCGGGTCCACACGCCGGAGCCGAGCCCGTAAAGCGTGTCGTTGGCGATCTCGAGCGCTTCGTCCTCGTCCTCGAAGGTGGTGACCGACAGCACGGGCCCGAAGATCTCCTCCTGGAAGATGCGCATCTTGTTGTGGCCCTCGAACACCGTGGGCTTCACGTAGTAGCCCTCGGCGAGGTCGCCTTCGAGCACGTTGCGCGCGCCGCCGGTCAGCACCTTGGCGCCTTCCTTCTGGCCGATATCGATATAAGAGAGGATCTTCTCCAGCTGATCGTTGGAGGCCTGGGCGCCGATCATGGTGCTGGCTTCGAGCGGGTTGCCTTGCTTGACCCGGTTCACCCGGGCGATGGCCTTCTCCATGAAGCGGTCGTAGATCGACTTCTGCACCAGCGCGCGCGACGGACAGGTGCACACCTCGCCCTGGTTCAGCGCGAACATGGCGAAGCCTTCGAGCGCCTTGTCGAAGAAGTCGTCGTCCTCCGCCATGACGTCGTCGAAGAAAATGTTCGGCGACTTGCCGCCAAGCTCGAGCGTCACCGGGATGAGGTTCTCGGAGGCATACTGCATGATGAGGCGGCCGGTGGTGGTCTCGCCGGTGAACGCGATCTTGGCGATGCGCTTGTTCTGGGCGAGCGGCTTGCCGGCTTCGACGCCGAAGCCGTTGATCACGTTCAGCACGCCGGCCGGCAGGATGTCGCCGATAATGTCCATCAACACCATGATCGACATCGGTGTCTGCTCGGCGGGTTTCATCACGATGCAATTGCCTGCCGCGAGCGCCGGCGCCAGCTTCCAGCAGGCCATGAGGATCGGGAAGTTCCACGGAATGATCTGGCCGACCACGCCCAGCGGCTCATGGTAGTGGTAGGCGACAGTGTCGTGATCGATCTCGCTGAGGCTTCCTTCCTGCGCGCGAATGCACCCCGCGAAATAGCGGAAATGGTCGATGGCCAGCGGAATGTCGGCCATGCGGGTCTCGCGGATTGGCTTGCCGTTGTCGATGGTCTCCACCGTCGCCAGCAGCACCAGGTTTTCCTGCATGCGGTCGGCGATCTTGTTGAGGAGCATGGAGCGCTCGGTCGGCGACGTCCTGCCCCAGGCATCTTTCGCCTTGTGGGCGGCGTCGAGTGCCAGCTCGACATCGGCCGCTTGAGACCGCGCGACCTGGCAGACCGGCTTGCCGGTGACCGGGCTGATATTGTCGAAGTAGCGGCCGTCGGTGGGCGCGACCCAGTCGCCGCCGATGAAGTTGTCGTAGCGGGTTCGCAGGGCGACCTGCGAGTTCAAAGTCTCGATGACCTGATGAAGCATGGGAACCTCCCTAAAGGCTAGGCTTATTGGCTTATTTCCGCCGATTTTCGAGCCTGTCCGCGCCCCTCAAGCAAGGGCCGGCGGGCCCTGGAACGATGTGTCCTTGGCTCGCGGAGGAGCCTATGCGGAGCGCGTATCGGGGGAAATTGTACTTTGGACCAAAGGGTGAGGGAAAGAAAAAGCAAAAGAAAAAGCCGCTCCGGAAGGAGCGGCTCAAGTTGGGATTAGGCTTTTAGTTTGGGTGGAGAATTAGAAGAAAATGATGCCGCCAAGCTGGAACAGGTCCCAGTTCTCGAAATCCTGACGGACCGACGAGTTGACCCCGTTCACGTTGGTGCCGACGAAGTCGACATCGGCATCTTGGTGCTGCCAGCGCGCGAACAGGTGCATCGCCGCGGAGTCGATCTCCTGCACGACGCCCAGTCCGAAACGCTCCATCTCGGAGCCGTTGACGGCGACCGTGTTTGCCGCGTTGCCGCCGCAGAAGGCGCCAACGCCGGTGCCGAGACCGAAGCCGCCGGCGGCGCAGATATCCGCGCCGACCAGGGATGCGTACTGGTCGTCATACCGCGCCCACTCGCCATAGAGGATCGTGGCGCCCAGCGGATTCCAGGTCCGCTTGATGAAAGGCTTCAGATACCAAGCGTCGGTCGTCGGCGCACCGGCCGCGTCCTCGTTCTGGTACATGCCGTAGAGGCCAAGCCCGGTTGGAACGTGCATGACGGTCGCGCCGGCTTGGTTGATGTCGGACTGGGTGCTCGTAAACACCGCCGTCTCGACCCAGGTGTAGGAGTAGGCCGCGGAGACTTTGAAGTCGCCCCAGTCGCCGTTATAGAACGCGGCGATATCCCAGAAGTTGTTGCTGGATGAGGGTATGACGCCGGCACCGGAAAACGTATTCGTGCCGTATGAGGTCTCGACCCGAAAGCCGCCGAAGGTCGGCGTGTCGTAGCGGACGGCCGGCTGCGCCGCGCCCCAGCAATCCACACCAATACCGGCCCCAAGCGCGTTGCAGCTCAGGAAGCTCGTCCAGGTCAGTGCAGCCAAGCCGTTGTTGCCGGATGGCCGCAGGAAGAAGCCCGGGCCCTCGAACCATGGACCGTTGGACTCGATCACCGTGCCCGAAATGTCGGCGAGAACGGCGGCATTGTCCGAAGCGGGGCTCAGTGTGCCCCAGTTCAACGTGCCCCAGGTGTCGCTCTTGACGTAGATATACGAATAAAGCGTGCTGACGTTGTTGTTCACCAAGTCGTTAACCTGGTTGGCGGCGAAGCCGAACACATCGGCCGGAGCCAGGATGGTCAGGTTGTAGCCGCCGGACCAGCCCGGAGCGATCGTCGCGCTGCCGCTGATATTGAGGCGGCTACCCAGGTCATAGTCCTTGTCGCCTACCGCGAAGTTGCCGCCGCCGCCGTCGTCCCACCAGTTCATGGTCTTTACGACCCAACCGGAAACGGTCACGGTGACTTTCTTGTTGCCCTTGCGGACGGTCGTTGCTTCAAGCTCCGCCACCCGCTCCTCGAGATCTGCGCAGCAGTCTCCGCCCAGATCGGCCGCTTTGGCCGGCGTGCCCATGGCGTAGCCACCGAGCATCAAACCAAGCGCGGCGGCAGTCGCAATGCGGCTGTATGATTTGTTCGGTCCCCCGAGCATGTCCATTCCCCTGCTGATCTTGCCCGCGCCTGGCGCGAGCGCTTCCCTGAAGGGCTTGGCGCGGTCGTTTGGTGCCGCGCGGTAGCCTATTTCGCAGACTACCGAGGCGAACCGCAGGGTGGTATTCTACTTTGGATCAATGGCACGAAGTGCCCCCCGAACCCTCGCAGGTCCGCTGACCTGAATCAGAAGAAAACGAAACGTGTTTGGGGTCGTGGGAGAAAACGCGTGCAGTGCGGGGCTCGAGCAAAGCGTCATGCCTGCGGTGTCCAAACAGCTTGGACAAGCGCGGAGTCGCCGGAGGCTGCCGTCTCCGAGCTTGCTCGCGTCATCGACCGCGAGAATCTCGGCCAGCTCCTCGTCTTTTTCTCACAGCGCTATGCGGCAGAGCCTCTGTGTGCGGCCTTTGCGCAGCAGTTCGATGGACTTCCGATTGCGGGCTGCAGCACAGCCGGGGAAATCACGCCCGCGGGCTTCGGCGACGGCAGCGTTCTGGTCGTGGCTTTCCCCAGGAACGATTTCAACTTCGTCAGCGAGATCATTCCCGATGTACGCGGCCTCACCGTGGAGAGGGGTACAGAGGCCGTACGATCCTTGCGGGCCGGGCTCGATCGTCTTGGCGGTGGCCGCTATGCAAATCGATTCGCGGTGTCGCTCATCGACGGTCTGTCCAACGGCGAGGAGGTCATCGTGTCGGCGATTGGCTGGGCCCTTGATGATATTCCGCTGGTCGGCGGATCGGCCGGCGACGGTCTCGCGCTGACGGGAACGAGCCTTCTTCACGATGGAAACGTCTATCACGACGCGGCATTGCTCCTCCTCGTTGAGACCAATCACCCTGTGTGCAGCTTCAATCACGATCACTTCGAGCCCACCGGTACGAAGTTGGTGGTGACCGCGTCCGACGCGGAAAGCCGAACCGTGTTCGAGCTGAACGCGGAACCGGCGGCCCTCGAATATGCAAACGCCGTGGGTGTGGAGCCGAGCTCCTTGGCGCCCATGAGTTTTGCGGCGCATCCCGTGATCGTGCGCATTGGCGGCGACTACTACTGCCGGTCGATTCAACGTGTGAACCCGGACAATTCGCTCTCCTTCTTCTGCGCGATCGATGACGGCGTCGTGCTCACGGTTGCCGAGCCCAAGGATATGGTGAAATCCATGGCTGCCGAGCTCGAACGGCTGGATGCGGCGATCGGCGGTGTTGATCTCGTGCTCGGATTCGAGTGCGTTCTCCGGAGGCTCGATGCTGAGAACCGGCAGGTAAAGCATATGATCAGCGACCTCTACCGGCGCTACAACGTCGCCGGGTTTCATACCTACGGTGAGCAGTTCAACGCGATGCACCTGAACCAGACTTTCACCGGCGTCGCCATCGGCCATCAACGTAATGGCGCCCTGGGGACTTGAAGCATGTCGATCCAATGGGGTGAGGGCGAGCCTTCGACGGAGGAAGATCCGGCTGCCTTGGTGCGGCGGCTGGATAAGCTCAGCAAGATCAACGCGGTTCTGATGGACCGGGTCGAGCGGTCCATGGACCAGCAGGGCAACGCGTTCTCGTTGTTCCAGACAGCGATCGGCTTGGAAGCAAAGGTTCGCTCGCGCACGGAGGAGCTGACATCCGTCTTGCGCCGGCTCGAAGGGTCCAACGAGGCGTTGGTCGTCGCTAAGGACGAGGCTGAGCGTGCCAATCTCAGCAAGACGCGCTTTCTCGCCGCCGCCAGCCACGATCTGCTGCAGCCGCTGAACGCCGCCCGGCTTTCCATCTCGGTGCTTTCGGAGTTGCAGGCGACTGACGACGCGCGATCTCTTGCGGGTCAAATCGACCAATCGCTTCAGACGATTGAAGATCTCATCAAGACGCTCCTCGACATCTCCAAGCTGGATGCAGGGGTGGTGAAGCCGGAGGTGCGGGCGTTTCCGTTGGACGATGTGCTGTCGATGCTTGAGGCGAGCTTCGCGCCGCAAGCTGCCGCCAAGGGGCTCAAGCTCAAAGTGCGCCCCTGCGGGCTACTTGTGCGGAGCGACCCGATGCTGCTCTTGCGGGTGCTGCAAAACCTCGTGTCCAACGCCGTGCGCTACACGGACTCGGGAGGCGTCGTCGTCGGCGTACGGAGGCGAGGGACGCAGTGCTTCATCGACGTCGTCGACACCGGAAGCGGGATTTCGGAGAACGAGCGCGACACGATCTTCGAGGAGTTCTACCGGGGCGCGGCCGCCGCCGGAGGGACGCATACGGGACTTGGGCTCGGGCTCGCCATCGTGCAGCGCACGGTGCAGGCTCTGGGCCATTCACTCGTCGTCAAGTCGGAGATCGGCAAGGGCTCGACCTTCCGGCTCGACATGCCACATGTGGGCGCCGTGGCGCGCGGGACGCATGCTGCGGCGGAGCAGCCGGTGGGCGCCCAGACGGCGACCGGCGCCATAGTGCTGCTGATCGAGAACGATCGCGACGTTCGGGAGGCTACGGCGCGGCTGCTGGAGCGTTGGTCATGCCGGACCCTCATGGCCCACGGGCTAAACGATATCGCGCCGCTCTTGGCGGAGCTGAAGCGTCCGCCGGATGTCGTTCTGGCCGACTACCATCTCGACGACGGCCAGACGGGGCTCGCGGCCTTGGAAGAAGTGCGCCGGCTCGCCGGTCGTAACATTCCGGCCGTGGTGCTTACGGCGGACCATAGCACTGCGGTCGCCGCCGACGTTCTCGCGGCCGGCTGTGAGCTGATGCACAAGCCGATTAAGCCGGCCGAGCTTCGCGCGCTGATGACCCATCTTCTGGCGCGGCAGGGTAGCGCGCGGGTCTAGTTGCGAGGTTGCGCGGAGTCGCCGCCGAGGATCGTCTCGAAGTCGAGTTGCGCCGTCTCGATCACGGCCTGCGTCCGGCTCACCACGTTGAGCTTGCGCAAGATCTCCGACACATGCGCCTTCACCGTGGTTTCGCTGACGCCGAGCTCGTGAGCGATTTGCTTGTTCAATCGGCCGAGCCGGAGCAAATGGAGCACGCGCAGCTGCGCCGGTGTCAGCTCTGCAAGGCGCGTGGCGATGTCGCTTGAACCCGGGGCCGCGCAAGGCCCCGGCAGAGGCGGCGCCAAGTCATCTGGTATGAACACCGACCCGCTCAGCACTTCGGAAAGCGCCTTCGCCAGCGTCGACTTGTCGACGGATTTGGGGACGAAACCGGCGGCGCCGAGCCGGATCGCCTCGTGCACGATCCTGGGGTCGTCCAAACCGGACACGATCAAGATTGGGATTCGCGGGAATGATGAGCGCAACAGAACCAATCCGTCGAAACCGGAGGTGCCGGGCAAGGAAAGATCAAGCAGAATGATCTCGATCCCGGTTTCGCCGCGAAGGGCATCGCGGGCGGTCTCGATGCTGCCGGCTTCGAGGATCTCGGCGTCGGCAAGCGCGAATTTGATCGCCCCGCGCAGCGCCTCGCGGAACATCGGGTGGTCGTCAACGATCAGGATTCTGGTCATTTTAGCCGCCGGCCGGTGATGGCCGCTCCCGACCGTGGAAAGGCCCAAAAAATCCTTATGCCGCAATCCTCCAATAGTATTAGGGGCGATTGCGGCGTGCTAATGGATTTGACGCGAGCCCTCCCGTCTCCCCAGTCGGAACCGGCGCTGCGGGCCCTGCGTTTCGCGTTCGAAACTGTGACCTGGAGGAACTTCCATGGCTGAAGGCACCCGCCAATCGGGGACGAATCCAATCCTCGTCGTTCTTCTTGTTGCCGCCCTGATCGGCGTCGGCGTGCTCGGTTATCTCTATTACCGGCAGCAGCAAGAGGTGGTGAAAATCGACGTGCCCGGATTCGAAGGTTCGATCACCAAGGGCGACGGTGTCGATATCGAGGTCGGCAAGGACAAATAGCGCTCTCAAGTGGCGTTCAAGGGATGAGCACCGCGGCGCCGGTTAAACGGCCCGCGCGCAAATCGTCGAGCGCCGTGTTGGCCTCTGCGAGCTTCATCGGCACGACCGTGGTTTTCACCGGTACCTTCGGCGCGAGCGCAAGAAACGCCCGCGCGTCGTCGCGGGTGAGATTGGCCACCGAACGGATCACGCGCTCTTCCCATAAGATGTCATAGGGGAATTGCGGGATGTCGCTCATATGGATGCCGCCGCAGACCACGACGCCGCCTTTCCGAAGCGCGCGCAGTGCCGCCGGCACCAGCGCTCCGACGGGGGCGAAGATGATCGTCGCGTCGAGCTTGTCCGGCGGCGCTTCGTCGGAGCCTCCGGCCCAGACTGCCCCGAGTGAGCGTGCGAAGTCTTGGGCCTTGGTATCGCCGGGGCTGGTGAAGGCGTAGATCTCGCACCCCTGATGACGCGCGACCTGCGCAACGATATGGGCCGCCGCACCGAAGCCGTAAATGCCGAGCCGCTTGGTTGCACCTTGCAGCGCGTCGTCTGCCATCTTCAGCGAGCGATAGCCGATCAGTCCGGCACACAAGAGCGGCGCGGCTTCCGCGTCGGTGTAGCCCTCCGGCAGCGTGAAGCAGTAGCGCGCGTCCGCCACCGTGTAGGCGGCATAGCCGCCGTCGATCTGATAGCCGGTGAAGCGCGGGTGATCGCACAGATTCTCGTGGCCGTCGCGGCAGTAGCGGCAGGTGCCATCCGTGTAGCCGAGCCACGGCACGCCGACGCGCTCTCCTATGGCGAACCCGGTCACGCCGGATCCCAGCGCCTCCACCCGCCCGACGATCTCGTGGCCGAGCACCAGCGGCAGCTTGGGCTCGCCGAGCTCCCCGTCATGGATATGCAAATCCGTGCGGCACACCCCGCAGGCCAGCACCTTGAGCAGGATCTGATTGGGGCCCGGTTCCGGCCTGGGGATCGTGGCGGCTTTGAGCGGCGCCCCCGCCCGCTCCAAGACCATCGCCTGCATCGTGTCGGCCACGGCGCATTCGCCCTATTGCACGCCGCTCAAGATCGCGGCCTTGAGAAATCTGATGGGGCCGAACGTAGCACGGTAATTGACGCCAAATAGCGCAGCCCTATTTCCGCAATGCACCGGTAATTGCGTCCTGGATTCGCTCGCTCGGCCGACCCAGCCAAGTGATGCCCGTGGCCTGCGATCCCAACATGGCCCAGGCGTCGCGCCCTTCCGGGGCGAACAGCACGTAGAGCTGATTGTTCTCGCAATCATTGGGTTTGCAGGTGAAGCCGAGCGTATAGATTTCGCCATCCAGCGGCACGGGAATGGTCGGCACCGGCGGTCCGTCCAGCGTGGCGGTGTACTCCTTGACCCATTCGGGCGGCGTTTCGCCGGACACCATGAGCTGCCACGCATAAATGTATTTCGGCACCTTCAGAAGCTGGCCCAGGACCGGGCCCTTGCTGGCCTCGCCCGCGGGCGGCGGGGCGGCTTCCTGACTGAGCGCGGGCACGGCCGTAAGCATGGCAAGCAGAAACGCAAACGATAGGCGCCCAAGCATGGATTGCTCCGTAAGTCCTAAGGTGTATCGGGGAGGCGCGAGCCTCGAAGGACGGTGCGGCCAAGTCAAGCGCCATCCCTCGCGGGCACGGTCCCGCGGCGCCTCAGGAAGACGATTTTTGTGAGAGTTTAATGACGGACGAGCGGCCAGCCTTGGGCGGGACGCTTTAGCGCGGCCACCGGCGCGCCCGTCGTCTGCTCATAGGCGCCGGAAGGCTTGGCCGTTTCGCGCGCATCGAGCAGACGGGCCGGCGCGGGCACCGACGCGGCCCACAGCGCCTTGAACGCCATCGCCGCGCGCAACGTGGCTTCCGGCGCGTTCGTCTCCATCAGGGCGAGGGCATTGCGCTTGTCCGCGTCCCGGCGCATGGCATCGCCGGACCAGCACATATCGTGGCCGTAGGCGGCTTGCTCATGGGCGTCCAGCAGGCGCGGATTGCGCGCCCAGCGGATCAGGGCAGCGCTGTCGGCTTCAGGGCTGAGCGTGGTCAGTGCGGCGTACAGCTGACGCAGATCCTGCTCCGGCTCGAGCTTGGCGAGGAGGACTCGTGCCTGGATGCCGGCCTCGGCCAGAGTGTCTTTCATCAGAGTGAGGACTTGCGCCGGCGCGGACGCCGCGGAGCGCAGAATCAGCGTGCACGATGCCGGGGTGTTCGTCTCGCGGACCCGCTCGACAAAGTGCGACATCGCTTCCAGATGCCGGTCGAGATCAGCCTGTCTGAAATTCCTTGACCCTTCCGAACTGGCCACAACGCGCATGGCTCCCCCTTGCATCTTGCGGATCTGGCTGCCGGGCAAATGCGGAAAACCCCAAGCTTTGCCCCTGTCCCGAGGAGCATGGCCGGAGCAGGTTAAAGAAGGCTTGATCGCCGTCCATTTTCTGGAAGGCGATAGGTTCTATGTCCGCAAAAGGAGTGCCCGCGCCTCCGCATCTTCGGGGGTGATTGCCGGTGAGGACGAATAAGTCCTCAAGGATCGAATGAGCTAGCGCTCCCAAAAGGCTCATTCATCGGCATTGAAGAGCGCAAATGTGACCAGTCTGGGACGTGGCGAGTAAAGCGCCGCAGGGGCTGAGAGACTGATCAGGCGCGCAAAAACAAATGGCGGCGGCTCCAGTTGAAGGAGCCACCGCCATTGGCATCTAGGTGCTCTTCTTGCACTCGTCCGCAGCTTTGCGGGCGGCTTTGGCCGCGTCCTTGGTGGCGTAGGATTCCGTGCCGACCAGGATGAGCTTGTCGTTCTTCGGCTTAGCCTTCACGATCTTGCACTTGTTCGTCGCCTGATCTTTGGCGATGTAGAATTGATCTGCTGCGAAGGCGGACGTTGTTGAAACAAGAATAAGGATAGCAATAGTCAATGCTTTAGTCATGGGTGTTGTACTCCAGGGTTAGCCCTGGGGTGCTTTCTTCTTACTCTGAGGCGGATTTGTGGCTCGCCCGTGTTGGCAAAAAGTCTTGAGCAGCCGCGTCAGTGCGGTTCGTCGCGGCCATGCACCTCGGCCGGAGGCGACGTGGCCTCGACGGCGGTGAAAGGCTCCAAAATCGTATATTTGTGTGAGGCGCCTTCGGGAACGAGCCAGGAATCTCCAGGCGAGAGAGTGATGGTCTGGCCCTCGACCTCGAGTTTGGCGCGACCCGAGATGACGAAGCCGACCGTTTCGTAGTTGCGCGTGGAAGGCTCTTTTTGCGCCTTTGCTGATTCCTGGACCCAAAGGCGCATCGAAACGCTCTTGCCGGAAGCCAGATACCGCTGGCCCATATCGCCTTTTGGGGACGTGTCGGCTTCGACCTTCTTGAGCGTGGTGTCTGACATTGGGGCCTCCCTTGCGGCTGACAGTCTTCCGGCGATGTCCGGATGTCTTGGCACAACGAACTGCCCGGCGATTTTGATCCCGGACGACCGGGAAGGGGCCAGCAATCGCCGAGAAATGGCCCTCTGACCAAAAGAGGAAAATTCTTGGAACCGATTCTTGAGTGCGGCGTTTCCATCTCGGACCCGGCGCGGCGCGCACCCAACCTACCCCATCCCCCCAGCCCGCGTCCGGTCTGTTGGCTTTCCCCAACCCAAAAAGCCCGGTGCAATGCCGGGCTTTTTTTTGGGCAACCCCCCGCCCGTTTCCTATTTTGCTTTGCGGCCTCTTCCTCACTACATTCCGGCCATGACCGAGACACTGACCAAAGACCAAATTCTGGCCGCCCTAAAGGGCGTGAAGGGCCCCGATCTCAGCGAAGATATCGTCTCGCTCGGCCTCGTCTCCGAGGTCGTGATCCACAAAGGCAAAGTCTATTTCGCCATCTCCGTGGACCCGGCGCGGGCGCGCGAACTCGAGGGGTTGCGCCAGGCGGCCGAGACCATCGTGAAAGGGCTGCCGGGCGTCGAGGGTGTCGCCGTTACGCTCACCGCCGACCGCGAACCGGGCAGCGCCAGCCCTTCGGGCGCGGCGGCGCCCGTTGCCGGCGGCAATGGCCACGCGCGGCAGGCGCCGCAGCCGCAAAGCCCTTCGCCGCAAGCCCCGCAAAGTCATGCCTCGCAAGGTCCGGGTGTCACTGCGCCGGGGGCGGCCCGCGATGCCCGCCACCGCCCCGGCGGCGTGCCGGGCGTGAAGCACATCATCGCCGTGGCCTCGGGCAAGGGTGGCGTCGGCAAATCCACCACCGCGGTCAATTTCGCCCTGGCGCTGAAGGATCAGGGCCTGAAGGTGGGCGTGCTCGATGCCGATATCTACGGTCCCTCAATGCCACGGCTCCTGGGTATTCACGGCCAGCCGCAGCAACTCGCCGGCAACAAGCTCGATCCCATGCGCAGCTATGGTCTCAAGGTGATGTCCATGGGTTTCCTCGTGGACGAGGAGACGCCGATGATCTGGCGCGGGCCAATGGTCATGTCGGCCCTGTCCCAGATGCTCAAGGACGTCGCCTGGGGCGATCTCGACGTACTGGTTGTAGACATGCCGCCGGGCACGGGCGACGCCCAGCTCACCATGGCCCAGCAAGTGCCGCTCGCGGGCGCGGTGATCGTGTCCACGCCGCAGGATCTCGCGCTGATCGACGCCCGCAAGGGTCTGAACATGTTCAAGAAGGTCAACGTGCCGGTGCTCGGCATCGTCGAGAATATGTCGACCTTCCTCTGCCCTCATTGCGGCGAGCGGTCCGACATCTTCGGCCATGGCGGCGCCAAGCAGGAAGCGGGGAGGCTTGGCGTGCCCTTCCTGGGAGAAGTGCCGCTCACCATGGCCATCCGCGAGACCTCCGACGAAGGCAAGCCCGTGGTCGCCACCGATCCGGGATCACCCGTGGCGCAAGCCTATCGCGACATCGCCGCGACGGCTTGGGCGGAGCTTGAGCGCGTGTCCGGCACCGAGCGCCAAGCGCCGAAAATTGTCATGGAAAACTAAAGGGTTGCGGCCCGGGGGCCGACTCAGCTAACTCAGAACGGGCGTGAGTACTGAGCGTTCGGCGAAACTTTTTGCGCTCCACCGTCCGTGATTCATATCGACAAGCCCAGTCTGTCCGTCTGTGCCTTCGGCGCCGGCGCGGCCCATGCCGCGGTGCTGGCGCTTGTCCTGCCGGTCATGATCACGCTGCCGGCGCCCGACGACACCGCTCAAGGCACGGTCGCCATCCAGGTCATCGTGCGATCCACGCCTCCGCCTTTCGTCCAAGCCGCCATGCTGCCCCAAGCCGCTATCGTGGAAGGCGAAGGCGACATCGATGAAGCGGGCTGGGCCATGCCCGAGACCGAGGAGATCACGGGCGCCTTGCCGGAGATTCCGGAACGCACCGCGGTGGTGGAAGAAGCGCCGCTGATGGAGCAAGCGGCCTTGTCCGAGCCGGTCGAGGCTGCGCTGCCGGTGGAAGCAGCCGCGCTCGTTGCTGCCCCGGAAGCCGCTCTCTTGGAAGACGCGCCAGCGCCCGCGATCGAGGAGGATGTGGAGCTCAGCACGGTCGCGAGCATCGAGACGGACGAGCCGGACTTCATGCCGGACGTTGTGCCGCGCCCATCTCGCAAGCCGAAGCTCGTCGTTGTCGAGGAGCTGACAGTCGAGCCGGCGCCAGAACCGCGACAGCGCGTCGCCGCGCCCGTCCGTGCTCGCGCCACAACCGCACGCCCTGCGCCCAAGCCGTTCAAGGGGTTCCTCGGTGGCACGAGGGCCACGCCTATGGAAGAGTTTCCGTTTCGGGCCGGACGTTGATTTTCGCGGACGGCTAAGCGGCGCTGGAGCGCGCGGGCCGGATCGGCGTGATTTTGCCGCTTGAAGCGGGCTTTTGCTTGGCGTGCTTCTCGGCCGCCTCGGGATGACCGTAGAGGAACCCCTGGACCTGTGAGCAGCCGAACTTCCGCAGCATTTGAGCTTGCTCCGGAGTCTCCACGCCTTCGGCCGTGATGGTCACGTCGAGCGATTTGCCGAGGGCGATGATGGTCTTGACGATAGCGCGCATCGCTGGGTCGCGCGTCATGTTGCGAATGAACTGGCGGTCGATCTTAATCTTCGAGAAGGGGAAGCGCGCCAGATAGCTCAAGCTCGAATAGCCGGTGCCGAAATCGTCCATGGCGATCTTCACGCCCAGCTCGCGCAAGCGGTTCAACTTGCTCAACACCTCCTCGGTGTCATTGATGAGGAGGTTCTCGGTGATCTCGAGTTCCAGACGCTGCGCGGGTAGTCCGGTCTCATGAAGGATGTCAGCGACCGTCTCGGCGATGTCGCTGTCGCGGAACTGCGCCGGCGACAGATTCACCGCAACGGTCAGGTGCTCTGGCCACGTCACCGCATCGAAGCAGGCGCGCCGCAGCACCCATTCGCCGATCGGCACGATCAGCCCGGTTTCCTCGGCCACCGAGATGAAGTGACCCGGTGCGATTTTGCCGTGGACGGGGTGATGCCAACGGATGAGCGCTTCGGAGCCGCATTGCTCCTCGCTCGCGAGGTTGTATTGCGGCTGGTAGACGACCTCGAACTCTTCGCGCCCGAGCGCCAAGCGGAGCTCGTGCTCGACCGTGCGGCGGCGCTGAAGCGCCTTGTCCATGCTCTCCTCGAAAAAGCACATGCGTTGTCCGCCGTCGCCTTTGGCCCGGGAGAGGGCGATGGTGGCGTGGCGCAGCACGGTGGCGGCTGTGTCGCCATCTGCCGGGGCCAAGGCGATGCCCACGCTGGTCGTCAGCAGCATCTCCTTGCCGTTCACGTCGAAAGGCAACCGCAATGCCGTGACCAGCCGGTTCATGAAGGCCATCACGTCGCCGAGATTGGTGATGTCCACGAGCGCGATGGCGAACTCGTCTGCGCCGAGCCGTGCGATGACGTCGCGTCCGCGCAGCGTGGCCTTGATCCGGCTTCCCATCTCGCGCAGCACTTGGTCGCCACCGCCGTGGTCGGAGGCGTCGTTGATTTCCTTGAACTTGTCGATGTCGAGACAAATGACGGCGATGTGCGTGTTCTCTCTCTTCATGCGACTCATGGCCTCGCCGAGGCTGTCCGCAAACGCCCTGCGGTTGGCCAGTCCGGTCAGCGCATCATGGCTCTGCAGATAGCGAACCTGCTCTTGGGCCTGCAGCCGCTCTTGGCTGCGCATCCAGGCGAAGGCGACCGGCGTGGCGACGCCGATGCCCAGAAGAACGAGAGTCACGACCGCGATGAGGCCGAAATAGCCCGACAGGACATTCGCCTGATCGCTCTGGTCCAAATAGACGTCAAGCGTCCCGCGCGCGTTCGCGCTGAGATCGATGGGCAGGCGAAGCAAGGCGAAATGTGCCGGACCGTCTTCCGTCTGCCCACGGTAAAGTCCGACGACCGCCCCGTCCTGAACCGGGTTCTGCATCACGTCGACGACGTCGTTGAGCTCGAGACTGGCCTGACCGCTGGTGAACACGAGCCGCCCTTGGGCGTCGTAGAGTTCGTAGCGTAGGACGCGCGTGGCGTACCCGGTGTCCTCGAAGATCTTGCTGAGCTGCGGTGCCGCCCCGGGAACCGTGAGCGCATTCAGAACGATCTGCGGGTCTTCGAGGAGACGGGTGAGAATCCGATCCTCGGCCACGAGCGCTTCACGCTCGAGCTCAAAATGGCTCACCCGGCTCGGCGCAAGGAATGCCGTCACGCCAATCAGCGCCGACAACAGTGCCAACCCCAGCCAGTGCCAATATTTTTGCAGCGAGTCCTTGAGCAACATAAAGTACCGCAGCGAACGACAATGGCGTCAAAAGCCACCGATCCCTGGGTAAAACTACCATGCTGCGGGTTAAAAAAGCGCCGTAAACAGAGAGATCGGTGTGGAGATCGTGCCCGCAGACGGAGGGCACCCCTTCCGGATCCCCAGAATGACCGGGAAATATCGGCATCTTTGCTACCGGAGGGGTTTTTTAACCGTGAGCGAACTTAGCCGCCCGTGGCGGACATATGGCGCGAAAGGGCGGGCGCCGAGTCCCGGTCGATGATGAAATCATGGCCTTTGGGCTTGCGCGCAATGGCCTCGTCGATCGCGATATGGAGCTGCGCGTCCGAACCGCCCGCGCGCATTGGCGTCCGCAGGTCGGCGGCATCGTCTTGGCCGAGGCACATATACAGCGTGCCGGTGCATGTGACCCGGACGCGGTTGCAGGCCTCGCAGAAATTGTGACTCATGGGCGTGATGAAGCCGAGCCGGCCGCCGGTCTCAGCCACGCGCACATAGCGCGCCGGACCCCCGGTCTTGTCGGGAATATCGCCGAGTGTGAAGTGCTGGGAGAGCCGCGCCCGCACGAGCGATAGCGGCAGATACTGATCCGTGCGATCCGCCTCGATCTCCCCCAAGGGCATCGTCTCGATCAGGGTCAAATCGAAGCCCCGGCCGTGCGTCCAGCGCAGGAGATCCTCGATCTCGTCCTCGTTCATGTCCCGCAGCGCCACGGTATTGATCTTGATTTTCAGTCCGGCGCGCGCGGCGGCATCAATGCCCCGCATCACTTGGCTAAAATCACCCCAGCGGGTGAGCACGCGAAATTTGGCTGCATCGAGCGTATCCAGCGAAACATTGATACGCTTAATGCCGAGGCCCGCGAGCGCGTCCGCGTAGCGATAGAGCTGGCTGCCATTGGTGGTGAGCGTCAGCTCTTCGAGCCCGTCTCCGAGATGGCGCGACAGGGCTTCGATTAGCCACAGGATGTTCCGTCGTACCAGCGGCTCGCCGCCGGTAAGCCGCAGTTTGCGCACGCCACGTGCGATGAAAGCGCTCGCGAGCCGGTCGATCTCCTCAAGGCTGAGGAGCTCCTTGCGTGGCACGAAGGTCATGTCCTCCGCCATACAATAGGTGCAGCGGAAGTCGCAGCGATCGGTAACCGATACGCGCAAATAGGTGATGGCGCGGCCGAACCGGTCGACCAGGCGGGCGGTGGGGACACTCATTACGCGTCTTCGTCCTCGACGGCCTTCGCCTTGTTGCGGCTATAGGCCTTGGCGCTCTTCACCACCCGGGCGTGATAGCGGGGGTCCGCAAGCGCCGCGGCGGGCGCGCTCCGCCGTTTGACCGTGTTTTTTCGCTTCATCGTCTCGGCTCGCGTCTTCTGTCTGGCGCTGCCCTTGCCTTGTGAGGTAACCGCCATAGGATTTCGTCTCTGGTATTGTCTCTAATATATAGTCTTTTGCTTGTCATATCACGGCATCGAACGTCAAAGGGAGGCCACTATGGATGAAGAGCGGTTCAATATGTCGATGCGGAAGTTCCTGAAGGAGGTCGGCGTGACCTCGCAGCAGGCCATTGAACGCGTGGTCCGCGAGGAGGGGCTCGGCGGCAAGGGCAAGCTCAAGGTCAAGGCGGTACTCACTGCCGAAGGCGCACCGCTCGACCACGAGGTCGAGGGCGAGATCGACCTCGGCTAGCGCTCGGGGAGCAGGGACATGACGCAAGCCTGGCCCACGGAGCTCAAGCTCGACGCCGAGAAGCGCACCCTCACGGTGAGCTACGATGACGGCAAGAGCTTTGCGCTGCCCGCGGAGATGTTGCGGGTCTTAAGCCCGAGCGCGGAGGTGCAAGGCCATAGCCCGGAGCAGCGTGTGACCGTGCCGGGCAAAAAGAATGTCCGCATCACACAGCTTACGCCGGTCGGAAATTACGCGATACGCATCGCCTTCGATGACGGCCACGACACAGGGCTTTATGTCTGGGATTATCTGCGCGACCTCGGCGAGAACCAGGACGCACGCTTCCAAAGCTATCTCGACGAGTTGGCCGCCAAGCGACTCACGCGCTAATTGTCTCTCCTCACAGCGCGGCTTTGCGTGCCACGCTCCGGTCGATAAACCTTGTGCGCTCCCGCGCATGGTCCCTCGCCTATAGGGCCTGCTTGCTGGGGGACGCCGCATCGACCGAGGGCTCCAGGCGATAGATGGCGCCGCCCTCCGCCAGGGCATATACGTTCCCAGCAGCGTCGATACGTATGTCCCGCACGCGGCCGAGCTTGTTCTTCAAATAGTATTTTTGCCCGACGACGCAGTTGTCCTCCAACGTCAGCTTGACGACCATCTGGCTGCCGAGCGTCCCCATCCACACGGTGGTCTGCGAGCCTTCCGTCGCCACCGCAAGTCCGCTCGGTGCAATCGAGATCGGCACCCAGAAGTGGACGGGCTGCTCAGTGCCGGCGTACTGGCTGTTCACCGCGATGGACTTGCCCATGTAGTCGGTGCCGTAGGTGGCGAGAGGCCAGCCGTAATTTCGGCCGCGCTGCACGAGGTTGAGCTCGTCGCCGCCTTGCGGTCCATGCTCGGTCTCCCACACCGCTCCGGTCGTGCGGTCGATGGCGAGTCCTTGCGGATTGCGATGGCCATAGCTCCATATCTCCGCAAGGGCGCCCGGCTTGTCGATGAACGGATTGTCGTCCGGGACCGTGCCGTCGGTTCTGATGCGAATGACCGACCCCCTGTGGTCGGCCAGGTTCTGAGCCCGTTCTTGCTGCCATAGGTCGCCGAGCGTGAGGAACAGATAGCCGTCGCCGGAAAGCGCGATGCGGCCGCCGATCTGGTCGGTCTTGTTGCCGGGCGTGCTCTCGAAGATGACCCGTTGGTCGGACAGCGCCTCGGTTGTCTCGTCATAGCGGGCGCGCATCACCCGCATGGTCGATGCTTCGGTGCTGCCTTGCAGATAGGAAAAATAGATAAGGCCGTTGGTGGAGAACTCAGGATCGATCGCCACATCGAGGAGGCCGCCGTGGAGCTCGTAGAGCACGGGCGGGAGGCCGGACACCTCTTTAGGGGCGACGCCGGGCCGGGCATGCTGCAAATGGCCCGACCGCTCCGTTACCAGAAACGATCCATCCGGCAGAAAGCCGAATGACCACGGCGCTCGAAACGGGCCCGTGACCTCGACGGGAACGAGTTCCAGCCCGTCGGCCAGGATAATCCCCGGATCGGCGGGCGATGGAATGGTCTGGGTGCTGGACGCCTTGCAGCGATGGACATCGGCGGCGTGGGCCGAAACGAACGGCATTATTGTAAAAGCGGCTAGAGACGCGACACGCAGCAATTGACGCCCCATATATGATCCCTCTGAGGTGTCGGCGATTGGGTAATCTGCCGATCGACGGTTTTGAGCGGTGCCGAATATAGCGTCTTCATGACAGTACTTGTGGGCTCTTCATGAAGATGTCGCACGACCGGCGGTAGAGTGTTGCAAAAACGTGATAATTCAAGCGCAAATAGGGCTATGCCGCCGGCGCGGCGATTCGTAGTGGAGTTTGGGAGAAGGCTTTGACAAACCAGGTAGATCACAGCGCGCCTGCGTTGCCGTCTGGTTTTCTCTGGCGCGCCCGCCTCGCGGTTAGGCGCGGGCTGCGGGAGCTTGCCGCGCGGCTTTGGTCGTCGCTGTGGCAGGTCGTGATTGTGGCCGTGATCATGGCCGCGCTGGTGGCCTTGGGCGACCTCCCGGTGGGGCTGGCTTTGGTTGCATTCGCCAGCTTCGTGGCCTCCGTCGCCTTGCTTCCGCGCCAGGACGTAGATCCGGTGCTCGAAGCGGAATTCAGGCCGTCCCCGGTCTCGGGCCGCTCGCGCTCCGCCATGCATGTCATGGCCGAGGCGCTGCCCGATCCCGTCATTCTGCTCGATCGCACCGGCCAGGTGCTCTCCTGCAATGCGCCGGCCCGGGGCCTCTTCGCCTCCCTGCGCGAAGGCAGCCACATCTCCTCTGTCATCCGCACGCCGGAGTTCCTCGACGCCGTCAGCGCCGCCCCGAAGAGCAGGCGCGCCGTGACCGTCACCTATGCTGAGCGCGTTCCGGTCGGCCGTCGCATGGAGGTGACCGTGGCCCCGCTCACGCGGGGTGCCGAGCGCGACGGCAATATTCTTGTTCTCCTGCGCGATCTTACCGAGGGCGAGCGCATCAATCAGATGCGGGCGGACTTCATCGCCAATGCGAGCCATGAGCTCCGCACGCCGCTGGCCTCCCTGCGTGGCTTCATCGAGACACTGCAAGGTACGGCCAAGGAAGACCCGGGGGCCCGCGAACGATTCTTGCCGATCATGGCGGAGCAGGCCTCGCGTATGACCCGTCTAATCGATGCGCTGCTGTCCTTGAGCCGGGTCGAGATGAATGCCCACGTGCCGCCGAGTGATCTCGTCGATCTCAACGACGTGCTCGGACATGCGCGCGACACGCTGGAACCGCTCGCGACTGACAGCCACATGACGTTGTCGGTCGAGCGCTTCCCCAAAGCGGCGATCGTGCGCGGCGACCGCGACGAGCTCTTGCAAGTCCTTCAAAATCTCGTGCAGAACGCGCTGAAATACGGCAATTCCGGCGGAAATGTCCGCATCGAGGCCAAGCACATTCCATCGCTCGGCCGCCAGACCCGCGGCCGCTATGCCATCTCCGTCGTGGACGACGGCCCGGGAATTCCGGCCGAACATCTGCCGCGGCTCACCGAGCGCTTCTACCGCGTCGACGTGGATTCCAGCCGCGAGAAGGGCGGCACCGGTCTCGGCCTTGCCATCGTCAAGCACATCTTGAACCGTCATCGCGGCGAGCTCGCCATCGCTTCAAAGCCCGGCACGGGCTCCACCTTCACGGTGATGCTGAACGAGGCCAATGCCGGCTGACGGGCGGGCCTGCTACATCGCGTCGAGATCGACGCTGTTGCCTTCTTTCTCGGCCAGGTCTTTTTTCTCGGCCACGTCTTTGCGCTCGCTATAGCGGTCCGTGAGGGCGTCCGAGATGCCGCGCGTCAACAGCGTGAACTTCATCAACTCCTCCATCACATCCACGACGCGATCGTAGAAGGCCGAGGCCTTCATCCGGCCCGCGTCATCGAATTGTTCATAAGCTCTGGCCACCGAAGACTGATTGGGGATGGTGATCATCCGCATCCATCGGCCGAGCACGCGAAGCTGGTTGACGGCGTTGAAGGACTGAGAGCCGCCGCTGACTTGCATCACGGCCAGGGTCTTGCCCTGCGTTGGCCTGACCGACCCGAGTGCGAGCGGAATCCAATCGATCTGCGCCTTCATGATGCCGGTCATCGACCCGTGGCGCTCCGGGCTGCTCCACACCTGCCCCTCGGACCAGGCGGACAGCTCGCGCAGTTCTTGAACCTTTGGGTGCGTCTCCGGTGCATCGTCCGGAAGCGGCAGTCCCGAGGGGTTGAAGATCTTGACCTCGGCCCCGAACGCTTCGAGGAGGCGCGCCGCCTCCAGAGTGAGAAAGCGGCTGTACGAGCGTTGGCGCAGAGACCCGTACAGCATGAGCAGGCGGGGCGGGTGTGAAGGCCGGCGCGATGGACGGAGCAAACGCTGATCCGGCATAGCAAGCGCGGAGTCGAGGACGTTGGGAAGGTCGCGCGCGGCGCCGGAGATCGCATCCATATTTCCAGAAATATAGACATATCGCTTGGAGGGTCAACTTAACGCGTGAGCCCCGGACAGTCGGCTTTTCCACAGGCCCGTTTCAACTATATACAGCAATATCAATAAGATAGACTGTCATAAATCGGAATCATCGCCGTCATAAAACAATGATCCACGGAGACTAGCGTGCCCGCGAGCTGGCGGCGTGATCACGCTGGCGGAGGCTCAAATCCAATCAAGGGAGAGCAAAGTGAACAAGTTTGCTATCGCAGCGTCGACGCTCGCCGTCGCCGCTCTATGCACGGGCGGCCCGGCGCTGGCTCGTGACCAGATCAAGATCGTCGGTTCCTCGACGGTTTTTCCCTATACGCAGGCGGTTGCCGAGGAATTCGGCAAGAAGACCGGCAAGAAGGCTCCGGTTGTCGAATCCACCGGTACCGGTGGCGGCATGAAGATTTTCTGCCAGGGCATCGGTGAGGACAAGCCGGACATCACCGGCGCGTCGCGCGCGATGAAGAAGTCGGAATACGAGCTCTGCACCGAGAACGGCGTCGACGACGTCACAGAGGTTCTTATCGGTTATGACGGCCTGTCCATCGCCCAGTCGAAGAAGGGCAAGCCGATGGACCTGACCAAGGAGCAGATCTTCCTCGCGCTCGCTTCCGAGGTTCCGGACGAGAGTGGCGAGAAGCTGGTGAAGAACCCCAACAAGAAGTGGAGCGACATCGACAAGTCGCTTCCGGACACCGAGATCACTGTCTACGGCCCGCCGCCCACCTCCGGCACGCGTGACGCCTTCGTCGAGCTTGCCATGCATGAGGGCTGCGAGGAGCTTGAGTATTTCAAGAAGAATGAGGACCAGGTCAAAGAGAAGTGCACGCCCATGCGTCAGGACGGCCCCTTCATCGAGGCCGGTGAGAACGACAATCTCATCGTGCAGCGTATCGAGGCTGATCCGAACTCGCTTGGCATCTTCGGCTACTCGTTCCTCTATGAGAACAAGGACAAGCTCCAGGGCGTGAAGGTCGGCGGCACCGAGCCGGGTTTCGACACCATTGCTGACGGCAGCTACGGCCTGTCCCGTCCGTTGTTCGTCTACATCAAGAACCCGCATCGCAAGGTCATTGCCGGCATGGATGAGTTCATCACCGAGTATGTCAGCGACGACTCCATGGGCGAGGACGGCTACCTGCATGAGCGTGGTCTGGTCGTGCTTCCCGAGGACAAGCTGAAGGAAATGCAAGACCGCGCCACGAACGGCAAAAAAATGGCTGCGCCGACCTCTTAAGGGATCGGAGCAGCTCTGACTTCGCACGAGTTAGATCGAAGGCGTGGCCGCAAAAACAGGTTACGCGGCCACGCCGACGATCGTGAGACAACAAACGACTTGAATGCGGCAGACTCCGAATTTGCGGAGCACCCGCAGCGGGAGCGGCAGCAGCAATGATCGGTTACATTCTCGTTCTGCTTATTGTGCTCGCTGCGGTCAGCTATTTCTTCGGCCGGAAGCGGGCCGTCCGTGCGGTCGAAGGCCGCGAATATCTTCTCCATTCCAGACCCAACTATCACGGCGCATTCGTCGCCGCCTGGGTCGGCATCCCATCCGTTCTTCTGGTTCTCGTCTGGATCCTGTTTCAGGGAAGCGTGATCGACAACCTGCTGCTCTGGAGCCTGCCGCCGGGCACCACGGACGGCTTGAGCGTGGGGCAGACAAGCCTGCTCTTGAGTGAGATCAAGTCGGTTGCGGCCGGCAACCTCTTCAGCGAGCCGAGCCTCGTGGTGCAGGAAGCGGCGGAGCGCTATCAGCGCTGGGAGGCCATTGCCCAGTGGGCCATGGTCGGCGTGGCTTTCAGCGTCGCACTGCTTGGTCTTGCGATCGCCAGCCGCCGCATCAGCCCCGATTTTCGCGCCCGCCACGGCGCCGAGCGTATTCTGAGCGGCCTGATGATCGCCTGCTCCCTGATCGCCATCCTCACAACACTTGGCATCGTCCTGTCGCTGCTGATCGAGGCCCTGCGCTTCTTCGACCGCGTCAACCCATTCGAGTTCTTCTTCGGCCTCAACTGGGAACCGCAGATCCCGATTCGCGAAGGGCAGGTCACGGCGGGCGGTGCCTTCGGCGCCATTCCAGTCTTCGCCGGTACGCTCCTGATCGCTTTAATCGCCATGGCCGTGGCTACGCCAATCGGACTCTACTCGGCCATCTACCTCACCGAGTACGCCCATCCCAAAGTTCGGGCCGTGATCAAGCCGGTCCTGGAGCTGCTCGCGGGCATTCCGACAGTTGTCTACGGCTTCTTCGCTGTCCTCACAGTGGCTCCGGCCATGCGCCAGTTCGGCGAGATGATCGGCGTGCCGATAGCGCCGAACAGCGCGCTCGCGGCCGGCGCGGTCATGGGCATCATGATCATCCCGTTCATTTCGTCGCTTTCTGACGACGCGATCGCTGCCGTACCCCGCGCCATGCGCGACGGCTCCTATGCCATGGGCGCCACCAAGGGAGAGACCATCACCAAGGTGCTCCTGCCCGCGGCTCTTCCGGGCATCATGGGCGGTGTCCTTCTCGCCGTCAGCCGGGCCATCGGAGAGACGATGATCGTGGTCATGGCCGCTGGTATCATTGCCACGCTGACGGCCAACCCGCTCGAGCCGGTCACCACCGTGACCGTGCAGATCGTGACACTCCTGATCGGGGATACGGAATTCGACAACCCGAAGACCCTGGCAGCCTTCGCCCTGGGCCTCGTGCTGTTCCTGGTCACGCTGGGACTCAACATCCTCGCCCTTCACATCGTGCGAAAATATCGAGAGCAATATGAGTAGTTCAGACATCGTGACCGTCGACTGGGGATCCGATCAGGCGCAGCGCCGCGTCCGCCGCCGCTATGCGGCCGACAGGCGGCTCCAAGCCTACGGGATCATCGCCATTGCGCTGGCCGTCGGCCTGCTCGGCGTTCTTGTCGCCTCGCTTGTCTCCACCGGGTTTCCGGCCTTTCTGCAGACCAAGGTCGAGTTGCCGATCTACGTCGACCCGTCTCAGGTCGATGCCGAGGACCCGTCCGGCGGCAAATATCGTGTGCTGGTCCGCGAGGCGCTCAACAAGGCCATTCCCGGCATCCCTGAGGACGAAGAGCGAAGCGTCGGCAAGATCTTGACCTCGGATGCCGCTTACATCCTGCGCGACTATGTCGTTAGCCACCCGGAATCCATAGGCAAGACCATTACTTTGCCGATTGCCGTGTCTGACCCTTTCGATCAGCTCCACAAGGGCGTCATCCCCAAGGAGATGAACGCGCTGACGTGGAGCCAGGTCCGCTATTTTGAGCGGTTGCAGAACCGAGGTGTGGTGGTCGAGGACAGCGGACGCACCAGCCTCAAGCTCGACGTCTATGTGAACCCCGCCGAGATTGAAGCCGGACCGCCGCCATCTGGTGATTTCGCCGCCTTGGCCAGGAACAGCTTGCAGGCTTATCTGCCCGATGTGTTCGATACGGCGCTCTTCGGGCTGCTCGCCGATGACGCACCCGAGGCCATCGCCCAACGCGTTGCCGCCGATCCCGGCATTATCGGCAAGACGGTATCCGTTCTTTTCCCGGTGTCGCCGCCCGTCGCCGAGCTCGCCAAAGGCAAGACGCCGAAGGTGCTCAACTCGCGTTTCACGCCGGAGCAAATCAAGGTCTTCGATGCGATGGAGGACAAGGGCCTTCTGCGCACGCCGTTCAACTGGGAGCTCTTCTTCAATGCGGATAGCCGCTTCCCGGAACGGGCGGGTCTTGCCGGCGCCATCACCGGCTCCTTCTATGCGCTCATGGTGTGCTTTTTGCTGAGCTTTCCCATTGGGATTGCCGCGGCAGTCTATCTCGAAGAGTTCGCGCCGAAGAACCGCTTCACCGACCTCATCGAGGTGAACATCAACAATCTCGCGGCTGTCCCGTCGGTCGTTTTCGGCCTGCTCGGCCTCGCGGTGTTTCTCGGCTATTTCGGCTTGCCGCGTTCGGCGCCTTTGGTCGGCGGTATGGTCCTCAGCCTCATGACCTTGCCGACGATTATCATCGCCACCCGCGCCGCGCTGAAGGCGGTGCCGCCGTCAATTCGCGAAGCGGCACTCGGTGTCGGCGCCTCCAAGCATCAGGTCATGATGCACCACGTCCTGCCCTTGGCGCTGCCTGGCATTCTGACCGGTACCATCATCGGCATGGCCCAGGCACTGGGCGAGACCGCGCCGCTGCTCTTGATAGGCATGAACGCCTTCATTCCCAGCGTGGAAAACATGGGTCTTCTCGAGCCGGCAACCTCGTTGCCGACCCAGATCTTTAGCTGGGCCGATAGCCCCGAGCGTGGCTTTGTGTCCCGCACCTCGGCGGCGATCCTGGTGCTGCTCGGATTCCTTGTGGTCATGAATCTTATCGCGATCACGCTACGACAGATGTTCCAGAGAAAATGGTAGAAAGGGACTACGCCATGGAGGCTAAGGTGGAAGAACGACCAGCCATCCGGGTCGAAGCGCCCGCAGTGCCGAAGAAAAAGGAAGGCGATTTGCCGGTTGAGCAGAACGAGCTCAAGATGAAGGCGAGCGACGTCAACCTGTGGTACGGCGAGAAGCAGGCTCTGTTCGACGTCAACCTCGAAATGTTCGATCAGTCGGTGACGGCACTGATCGGCCCGTCCGGCTGCGGCAAGTCCACGTTCCTGCGCTGTCTCGACCGCATGAACGACGTGATCGACGGTGTTCGAATCACCGGCGATATCCACCTCGACGGCGAGGACATCTACGCCCCGCGAGTCGATCCCGTGCAACTGCGCGCCCGGGTCGGCATGGTGTTCCAAAAGCCAAACCCCTTCCCCAAATCGATCTTCGAGAACGTGGCTTACGGCCCGCGCATTCACGGTCTATGCAGATCAAAAGCCGAGTTTGAGGAGATCGTCGAGAGAAGCCTGACCCGGGCCGGCCTTTGGGAGGAGGTCAAGGATCGTCTGCAAGAACCGGGCACCGGTCTTTCCGGCGGTCAGCAGCAGCGGCTTTGCATCGCCCGCGCCATATCCGTGAATCCCGAAGTGTTGCTCATGGATGAGCCGTGTTCGGCCCTCGATCCGATCGCCACCGCCAAGATCGAAACGCTCATGGACGATCTCAAAAAGAATCTTTGCATCGTCATCGTCACCCATTCGATGCAGCAAGCGGCGCGCGTTTCGCAGCGCACGGCATTCTTCCATCTCGGCAAGCTCGTCGAGGTGGACGACACGACGACGATCTTCACCAATCCGACCGACCAGCGGACCCAGGACTACGTTACCGGACGCTTCGGTTGATAGCGGCTCACTAGGAGTTCCCCCAATGGAACAGCAGCACGAACACATCGTCAGGTCCTACGAGGAGGAACTCGCCCTCCTCAACAACAAGATTGCCAAGATGGGCGGTCTTGCGGAGCAGGTGCTCGGTCAGTCCTTCGAGGCCCTGGAACGGCGCGACCCGGATCTTGCGGCCGCGACCATCAACGAGGACGAGGAGATCGATGAGCTCCAGCGCGAGATCGAGGAACAGGCGGTGCTCATGATCGCCCGGCGCCAGCCCATGGCCTACGACCTGCGCCAGATCATGGCCGCCTTGCGCATCTCGGCCGACCTGGAGCGTATCGGCGACCTTGGCAAGAACATCGCCAAACGCGCTGTCGCCGTGGTCACCGAGCCGCAGCCCAAGCAACTCATGCTCGGCCTGAAGCACATGGGCGAACTGGCGCTTGGCCAGCTGAAAGACGTGCTCGACGCCTTCATCGAGCGCGACGCCGACCGGGCGCTTGGCGTCTGGTACAAAGATGAAGAGATCGATGCGATGTACAATTCGCTGTTCCGCGAGCTCCTCACCTACATGATGGAGGATCCGAGGAATATCGGGCTTTGCACCCATCTCCTGTTCGGCGCCAAGAACATCGAGCGCGTGGGCGATCACGCGACGAACATCGCCGAGACGGTCTATTATCTGGTGCATGGCCGGGCCATCACGGATCAGCGGCCGAAGGGCGATACGACCAGCTCGACGCCGGTCTCACTGAAGCGATCGGCGGTCTAGGCCGATGTTGCAGACAAACGCCATGGGCGCAGGAGCCAAGGTTCTGGTTGTCGAGGATGAGGAGCCGTTAGCCCTTCTCCTCCGGTACAATCTCGAGGCCGAAGGCTACGCCGTCGATGTCGTCCATCGCGGCGACGAGGCGGAAGTGGCCATCGCCGAGAACTCGCCCGATCTCATCGTGCTCGATTGGATGCTGCCGGGCCTGTCGGGGCTCGAGCTGTGCCGGCGTCTACGCACCGGCAAGGATTCCCGCACCATCCCCATCATCTTGCTCACGGCGCGCAGCGAGGAAAATGATCGCATTCGGGGCCTGACCACCGGCGCCGACGACTATGTGGTCAAGCCGTTCTCCTTGCCAGAACTGATGGCGCGGGTCCGCGCCATTTTGCGGCGGACCAATCCTGAGCGCATCGCCTCGGTGCTAACCGTGGGCGACATCGAGCTCGACCGGGAGTCCCATCGGGTGACCCGCAACGGCCGCCAGGTCCATCTCGGGCCGACTGAGTTTCGTCTGCTGGAGTTTCTGATGCAGAGCCCCGGCCGCGTGTTCAGCCGGGCGCAGCTGCTTGACGGCGTATGGGGCCGTAACGTTTATGTGGATGAGCGCACTGTCGACGTGCATATCGGCCGTCTGCGCAAGGCCATGATGCGCGGCAACGAGCGCGATCCAGTGCGCACCGTGCGCGGCGCCGGCTATGCCTTCTCCGACAAGCTCGAAGAGACGGCCTGAAAGTTTTTGCCTGCCCTGAAAGTAAAGAGGCGCCGGTTTTCGCGGCGCCTCTTTTTCGATATCCCGATCAGCCGGGCTCTTAGCCTGAGGCAAAGCGCTTCTCGCGCCGCCGCGCCTGAACCGGCTGGTACGCCATGCGGGCGTGATGTTCGCAGTAAGGCACCGTGCCGTCCTTTTTGCGCCCGCAGAAGTGGAACTCCTCCTCTGTGGGATCGCCGATGGGCCAGCGGCACATCGACTCCTTCAGCGTGAGGATCGTCGCCCGCTCATGCAGCGGGATGACGAGTTCTTCGACCGGCGCGGGCGCCGGATCGTATTCCGCCTCGTAAGACGGCTTGAGCGCCACATTGCCCCGCGTGCCGAAAGTCAGCGACGGCGCTCGATTTTGCCGTGGCGCGTGATTGCGCCGCGGCCGCGGCGCGCTGGAGCGCGAACTGGTTGCGCGCCCCGAAAGCCCCAGCCGATGGACCTTGCCGATCACCGCGTTACGGGTCACGCCGCCTAAGCGACCCGCGATTTGGCTCGCGCTCAATCCCTCTGCCCAGAGCTTCTTCAGCAGTTCCACCCTTTCATCAGTCCAAGCCATGGTTTGGCCTCCTCGTTTGGACTCAGATTCCACCCGTCCCGCAAGACGGCATTTTCGAAATACTCGGAATTACTGCTGAGAATGACCGCTCAGGCGCCAACAGCACCTACGACATCTGGTAGCCGAGCGGTTATTACCCTACTAAACCCGGTGGAAACCGACAAGCGTCCGCCACGCTTGGGTGCCCCGTTTTCCACCGGAACAAGCGGATTCTGCCACTTCTCTCACAGGAACACAAACGTGAGCGTTGATGGAAACGTGGAGAAACCTTGGATAAACCGGTCATGTGCACAGATTGACACCACGTGAGACCAGACCTAACACTCTGACTTTGCTTGCTGCCGCCGGTCGGCGGCAATTTTGTTTCAGGGATACGCAACTTTCATGTCGGCCCTCCTTCCGACCTATGCCCGCAGCGGATTGTCCTTCGCGCGGGGCGAAGGCGCCTTTCTCTTTACTGAGGCGGGCGAGCGCTTTCTCGACTTCTCGAGTGGCATCGCGGTGACCGCGCTCGGCCATGCACATCCGCGGCTGATCGAGGCTTTGACGGCCCAGGCGAACAAGGTCTGGCACGTCTCGAACCTGCACCACATCGCCGAGCAGGAGCGGCTCGGGGAGCGGCTGTGCGACGCCACCTTCGCCGACCGCGTGTTTTTCGCAAATTCCGGCGCCGAGGCCGTTGAGGCCTCGATCAAGGCCGCCCGCCGCTATCACTTTGTCAACGGCGCGCCCGAGCGTTACCGGCTGGTCACCTTCGAGGGCGCCTTTCACGGCCGCACCCTTGCCACCATCGCCGCCGGCGGCCAATCAAAGCACCTCGAAGGTTTCGGCCCGCCGGTCGAGGGCTTCGATCAGGTCTCGGGCTTCGACCTCGAGGCCGTCGAGGCGGCCATCGGCGATGAGACCGCCGGCGTCTTGCTGGAGCCCATCATGGGCGAGGGCGGCATGCGCGAAGTGCCGTATCGTTTTCTGCAGGATTTGCGCGCCCTGTGCGACGAGAAGGAGATCTTGCTCGTGCTCGATGAGGTCCAGAGCGGCGTTGGGCGGACCGGGCGCTTCTATGCTCATGAATGGGCGGACATCACCCCGGACATCATGGCTACCGCGAAGGGGCTCGGCGGGGGCTTTCCCGTGGGCGCCTGCCTCACCACCGAGGCGGTGGGCCAAGCCATGACGCCTGGCAGCCACGGCTCGACCTTTGGCGGCAACCCACTCGCCATGGCGGTCGGCAACGCAGTGCTCGATGTCGTTTTGGCTCCTGGCTTTCTCGAACATGTCGCGCAAATGGGCCTAAGGTTGAAGCAGCGGCTCGCGGGGCTCGCCGATGAGCACAGCGACGTCATCGCCGAGGTGCGGGGCCAGGGGCTCATGGTCGGGCTGAAGTGTAAGGTGGAGAACCAGAAGCTCATCGCCGGTTTGCGCGAGCGGGGGATGCTGACCGTGCAGGCCGGCGACAATGTCGTACGCCTGCTGCCGCCGCTTATCGTAGGCGAGGAGGAAATTGACCTCGCCTGCGCCACGATCGACGCCGCTTGCGCCGCGCTGAAAGTAAGCGCGCGCGAGAACGCATAGCCTTTCGAGACGTTTTCCATGTCATCTCAGCCGAAGCATTTCCTCGATCTCGACCTATTGGACGCCTCGATCCTGCGCGCCATCCTCGACAGCGCCGCAGCAATGAAGAAGTCCGGCAAGGTTCCGAAGGCGCTTGGCGTGCCGCAAGGCGCGGTGCTTGCCATGCTCTTCGAAAAGCCATCCACCCGCACGCGCGTGTCCTTCGAGGTCGCCATTCATCAGCTGGGCGGCACGGCCATCGTGCTCAATCCGCAGGATATGCAGCTCGGCCGCGGCGAGACGGTTGCCGATACCGCGCGGGTTCTGTCGCGCTACGTGGACGCGATCATGCTGCGTACGGGCCCGCCCGCGACCCTCACCGAGTTTGCCGAGAACAGCACGATCCCGGTGATCAACGGCCTCACCACGCGGTCCCATCCTTGCCAAATCATGGCCGATGTCATGACCTTCGAGGAACGCAAGGGTCCCATCAAGGGCCGCACGGTCGCCTGGATTGGTGACGCTAACAACGTTTCCACGTCGTGGATGCATGCGGCGGCGCGCTTCGGCTTCACCTTGCGCATGGCGGCGCCCGCCGATTTCGCGCCCACGTCGGACAATCTGGCTTGGGCTGAAGGCGAGGGCGCCAAGATCGAGGTGATGGACAGCGCGCGCGAAGCCGTACACGGCGCCGACTGCGTGGTCACCGATACCTGGGTCTCCATGGGCGACAACGACGCCCAAAAGCGAAAGGCGGCCTTGCGTCCTTTCCAGGTCGATGAGGCGCTGATGGCCGTTGCCAAGCCGGACGCGATTTTCATGCATTGCCTGCCGGCCCATCGCGGCGAGGAGGTGACCGACGCGGTGATCGACGGCCCGCAGTCCGCCGCGTGGGACGAGGCGGAGAACCGGCTTCACGTTCAGAAGGCCATTCTCGCCTGGTGCCTCGGGGCGCCCAAAACCCGCAAAGGCAAGGTGCTGAAGTTCGACCCTGCGCGCGCCAGGGCGGCTAAGGCGAAAAGGCAGGCCAAAAAGTCAAAGAAGGCGGCGCCGAGGAAGCTGGCCCGCGCCAAGACACGCGGGGCTGGACGGTGAGCGATCCAATTTCGGACACTCACATCAAGCTCTCGTTGCCGCCGGATGATCTCGTCCTGCCGTTTCAAGCCGAGCAGGCCGACGTGCTCGGCCGCTTGGTGCAGCTCGGGCCGACCGTCGACACGATCCTGTCGCGCCACGCTTATCCAGAGCCCGTGTCACGGCTCTTGGGCGAGGCCGTGGCGCTCACCGCGCTGCTCGGCGCTTCCCTCAAATCCGAGGGTAAGCTGATCCTGCAAGCGACCACCGACGGACCCGTCGATCTGCTGGTGGCCGACTTTGCAGTGCCGGGCTCCTTGCGGGGCTATGCGCGGTTCGACGCCGAGCGTCTGGCTGCTCTCGATGCAGATGACGATGCGGCGCTTCTCGGGCACGGCCACCTCGCCATGACCATCGACCGTGGCGTGGATACGGAACGCTATCAGGGCGTCGTGCCGCTCGAAGGCGAGAGTCTCACCGAAGCCGCCGATACTTATTTCCGCCAGTCAGAGCAGCTTCCGACCTTCATCCGGCTGGCGGTCGCGCGGCACTTTCGGGCCGGAGAGAACGGCGAGGGCGCCTGGACCTGGCGGGCCGGCGGCCTGCTCGTGCAGAAGCTGACGCGCGAAGGGGGTGTCTCCAGCCTCAAGGAGTTCGAGGAGGACTGGACGCGGGCCAAGTCGCTCGCCGAGACCGTCGAGGATCACGAGTTGCTAGACCCCATGCTGTCGCCCGAGCGGCTTCTCTTCCGCCTGTTTCATGAGGAGCAGGTGCGCGTCTATCGCGCCATTCCGCTTCAGACCTATTGCAGTTGCTCGCGCGAGCGTGTCGAAGAATTGCTCGATCGCTTCTCGGCCGAGGACATCGCCGAGATGACGGTGGACGGCGAGGTGTGGGTCACCTGCGAGTTTTGCAACGCCCGCTACAGCTTCGATCCGGATAGCTTCGGCGAACAATAGCGTCTAAGCGCGGAGCCGCGCCGTCAGGTCGTCGAGGAATTTCAGGCAGGCTTCGAGCTGCGCGACAGCCACGAACTCATCGGCTGCATGCGCTTGTGCGATGTCGCCCGGGCCGCACACGACCGACGAACAGCCGGCTTGCTCGAACAGCCCCGCTTCCGTGGCATAGGACACGCCGCTTGTGCGGTTCGCGCCGGTGAGCGCCATCGCAAGGTTCACGGCTTCCGACTGGGGCGGTGCCGAGAACGCGGGTACGGACGTCTGGCTCTCGGTCTCCACCGCGGCTGCTGGCGCGACTTTTCGCATCGCCGGCAGCAGGTCGCGCGCGGCAAAGGCGGCCAACGCCTCGGGGACATGGCCGATTTCCGCTCCCGGTAAGCTTCTGATTTGCCAGCGAAATGCGCAAGTCTTCGGCACGATGTTCGGCGCGGTGCCGCCTTCGATCATGCCGACGCTCATTGTGGAGTAGGGCGGGTCGAAGTGGAGATCGTTCTCCTTTGCCGCTATCTCGGCCGCCATGCGGTCGATCTCGTCGACGAGCTTCGCCGCAACGGAAATCGCGTTGACGCCAAGCGACGGAAGGCTCGAATGGGCTTCCTTGCCGGTGACGGTGGTGCGGTAGACGTCGATACGCTTGTGTCCGTCGATCACTTGCATGCTGGTCGGCTCGCCGATGACCACCACGCGCGGCCGGGGCAGATCCGCGCCGATACGCGCGATTAGCGGCCGCACCCCGGCGCAACCCACCTCTTCGTCATAGGAGATGACGATGTGGATCGGCTCTTTCAGCGCCACTGACTTGAATAGCGGCACCGAGGCGAGCGCGCAGGCGATAAAGCCCTTCATGTCGCACGTGCCGCGCCCATAGAGCTTGCCGTCCCGTTCCGTCAGCGTGAAGGGGTCGCTCGTCCACTTCTGCCCTGTGACCGGTACGCAATCGCTATGGCCGGAAAGCCCGACGCCGCCCGCGCCCTCGCCGATCGTGGCGAAGAGGCAAGCCTTCTTGCCGTCCTCGCTTGGAACCAGCGTCGAGGTGACGCCGTGGTCGTCCAGATAGTCTTGAACGAAGGCGATCAGATCGAGATTCGACTTCGCGCTCGTGGTGTCGAAACCCACGAGTTTTGTGAGCAGCTCGACGGGAGCGGATTGAGTGGCCACCAAGAAATCTTTCTGAGGCGATTTGAGATCGTGTTTTGCGTTGGGGTCAGACGGCGCGGCCAAATCGTTCTGCCGACCTCGCCCGCGCTTTGAGCGCCTCAACCTCGCGATCGCGCGGCGGGGCGTTCGTCACAAGGCTATCGAGCAGCTCGCGCGCGGCCTCCGAAACCTTGTCGACGGCGCGATGGAAGGCGAGCTCGTTGGTCTTGGACGGCGTCGTGCAGCCACTCAGTTTCCGGACAAACTGGAGTGCGGAGGCACGGACCTCCTCGTCCGTGGCTGGCGGTTCGAAGTTATGAAGCGTCTTGATGTTTCGGCACATGGTCTGGCCCCATGGAAGAAAAGGACGCGAGAAGGGTTGCATAGGGTCCTGCCGCCCGGCAAGGCGCCTCACTGCGGTTTCGCAGCGGTAAGGGCGTGGTCGAGATCGGCTTCCAGGTCGCTCGGTTCCTCCAGCCCAATGGAAAGCCGGATCGTATTGTCGAAAATGCCGAGCTCCGCGCGGGCGGCGTCCGTCAAACGTTGATGCGTCGTGGTCGCCGGATGCGTGGCGAGGCTCTTCGCGTCACCGAGATTGTTGCTGATCTTGAGCAAATCGAGCGCGTTCAGCACCGCGAAAGCGGCGTCCTTGCCGCCCTTGGCCTCGAAGGCGACCATCGGTCCGCCATTGGCCATCTGCTTCTTGGCGAGGTCGTGCTGAGGGTGGTCGGCCCGGCCGGGATAGAACACGCGTTCGACCTCTGCACGGCCCGCGAGAAAGTCGGCGATGCGTGCCGCGGATGAGCAATGGCGCTCGACGCGCAGGGGCAGCGTCTCCAGGCCTTTGAGCAGCACCCAGGCGTTGAACGGGCTGAGCGAAGGGCCCGTATGCTTCAGATAATTGTGCAGAGTCTCGCTGATGAACTCATCACGACCGAGCACCACGCCGCCGAGGCAGCGTCCTTGGCCGTCGATATGCTTGGTGGCTGAGTAGACGACGATATCGGCGCCAAGAGGGAGAGGCCGCTGACCGAGCGGTGTGGCGAACACATTGTCCACCACGGTCAGAGCGCCGGCCTTTTTGGCGATTCTAGCCACGCCCTCGATGTCCACCAGCTCGAGCACCGGATTGGTCGGCGTCTCGAAAAAGAAGGCGCGCGTATTGGGTTGCACCGCCGCGTCCCAGGCGGCGAGGTCGCGCCCATCCACCAGCGTCGAGGTGATGCCGAAGCGCGGCAGCAGATCCTCCACGATGTAGCGGCAGCTGCCGAACAGCGCGCGCGCCGAGACCACGTGGTCCCCCGCCTTGAGATTACACAGGAGCGACGCGGCGACGGCCGCCATGCCGCTCGCCATGCCGCGTGCCGCCTCTGCGCCTTCCAGCGCGCACATGCGGTCCTCGAACATGGAGACGGTGGGATTGGCGTAACGGCTATAGACATAGCCTTCCGCGTCGCCCTTGAACCGGGCCTCTGCCTCCTCGGCGCTGTCATAGACATAGCCGGAGTTGAGGAAGATGGCTTCGGAGGTCTCGCCGAATTGGCTGCGCCGCGTGCCCTCATGCACGAGCTGGGTGGCGGGCGCCCAGGCCTTGCGGCGCCCTGTCTTGTCGTCTGCGGCCATGCTCAGAACTCCTGCCTCTGTCTACGGCCGGCCATAAAAAAACCCGGACCTTGGCTGCCGCCAAATGACCGGGATCGGCTGAAACGCCTCGCACGGCCTTTTAGCGACTTATTTTACGTGGCTGCAAGCCGGCCGGCCAAATCACCACGAGAGGGGGATTAATGTCGCTCCAGACCGCTCCCGTCAAGTCCGCGCTGGCGGTGCGACGCCCAGCCGCTTGGCCACCGCCTGCGCCGTTTCTTGGCGTCGCGCCATGAGTTCGCATGCCGCCTCCCGCACACACGCGACGATTTCCGGAGGCGCCGTTTCCGGGGAGCCGGCATTGAACGGCGGCTCGGGCGCGTATTGCATGTAGAGCTGGATGGTCTCGGCGGCTTCGTCCCCCCGCAGCAGGGCGGCCACCGTCAGCGCGCCGTCCAAGCCCGCCGTGGCGCCGGCCGCGCAAACCAGATTACCGTCCACCACCACCCTTGCATCGACCGGCGTTGCCCCGAAATAGGGCAGGAGATGCGCGGCCGCCCAGTAGGTCGTGGCCCGGCGCCCTTTTAGAAGTCCCGCAGCGCCGCAAATCAGCGCTCCCGTGCACACCGAAAACACGATCCGCGCCCCTGCCGCCTGGTTTCGCACCCAGCCCAGGACCTCATCGTCGTTCATCAGGGCCTCTTGCCCGGGGCCGCCCGGGACATGCAGAACGTCGAGTTGCGGAGCCGCCGAAAGCATCGCATCGGGGGTCAGCAATAGACCCTTTACGTCGCGCACCGGCGCTATGGTTTTGCCGTAAATGCGGTAGGTGGAATTGGGCAGCCGGGAGAGCACCTCGAATGGCCCGGTAAGATCGATCTGGTCGAGCCCCTCGAACAGAAGCGAGCCGATTTGAAGGGGTTGATGTTCAGGGATCATCGGGTCTGTCAGGAGGAGGGGGCGGCTCAAGCGCTCGCCCCCTTGTGAATCCGGGGGAGAAGGCAGAGCTTAGGGTGACCGAAGCCCAGGCAAATGCCAAGAAGATCGACCATGAACCCGTCCGACCAGCTTTTCGAGGCGCTACCAGAAGACGCCCGGGCCCTGCCCGGAGATGGCCGCAAGGGCGCGCTCGGCCGGACCGGCATTCTGCCGAGCCAGGCGCTTCGGCAGCTCATCGCCGCGGGCGAGATCGCTGGCGCGCCGGCGATCGAGGACGGCCAGATCCAGCCCGCGAGCCTCGACCTTCGCCTCGGCAAGGTGGCCTACCGCGTGCGCGCGAGTTTCCTGCCGGGCACCAAGGCAACCGTGCGCGACAAGCTGGCGGGGCTCACCTTCCACGAGATCGATCTCACCAAAGGCGCGGTGCTTGAAGCGGGCTGCGTCTACCTCGTGCCGTTGATCGAGCATCTCAATCTTCGTTCGACCATCGCCGCCTTCGCCAATCCGAAGAGCTCGACCGGCCGGCTCGACGTGTTCACGCGCCTCATCGCCGACTATCAGGAAAGCTTCGACAGCGTGGCCGAAGGCTATAAAGGGCCGCTGTTCACCGAGATCTGCCCGCGCACCTTTTCCATCAAGGTCCGCTACGGTTCGCGCCTCAATCAAATCCGCTTCCGCCGCCGCGTCAGCCAGCAAATCGACGCCGAAGCGCCGGGCCGCGTTGGCGACCGGCGCTTGCGGGCGATCCACTCCGACGTGGGACTGGTGGAAGGCGAAGCGGCGATCCGCGATGGGTTGAACTTGCGTATCAGCCTCGCGCCCATCGAGGCCGGCGGCTTGATCGGCTATCGCGCCCGTCGGTATGCGGGCGTCATCGACGTGGACACGATCGGCGGCTACGACGTCGAACAGTATTGGGAGGCGGTGCATCTTGGGGGAGACAAGAGGCTCGTGCTGGATCCGCACGAGTTCTACATCCTAGCCTCCAAGGAAAGCGTGTCCGTCCCGCCGGAATATGTGGCCGAGATGGCGCCGTTCGATCCCATGATCGGGGAGTACCGCGTGCACTATGCGGGTTTCTTCGACCCCGGTTTCGGTTATGCGGAGGGCAAAGCGCCGGGCGCCAAGGCGGTGCTGGAAGTCCGCAGCCTCGACATCCCCTTCATCGTCGAGGACGGGCAGATCGTCGGCCGGCTCATCTACGATAAGCTGACCGAGGTGCCGGAAACGCTTTACGGCCAGGGCATCGGCTCGCATTATCAGGCTCAGGGGTTGAAGCTGTCGAAGCACTTCCGCCAGGAGTGAGCCGCTAGGGGACCACGGGCGGCCAGCCAGCAATCAGAGCAAAAACGGGGGGCGTCGCATGGAGTCTGTCACCAAGGCTGTGGAGTGGCTGGATGGCGTCGTGTGGGGCGTCCCCATGCTGGTGCTCCTGCTCGGCGTTGGCCTTTACCTGACGCTTGGCTTGCGCCTCCGCACCATCCGGGATTTGCCTTTCGCTTTTTGGATGCTTTGGCGCGGCAGAGTCGCCGAAGGCAAAGGCGATATCACGCCCTTCAGTGCCTTGATGACCGCGCTCGCCGCCACCATCGGCACCGGCAATATCGCGGGCGTCGCCACGGCCATATTCATCGGCGGACCCGGCGCGGTTTTCTGGATGTGGATGACGGCGCTCATCGGCATGGCCACCAAATTCGCCGAGGCCGTGCTTGCCGTGAAATACCGGGAGCGGGATAGCCGGGGCAACTATGTCGGCGGCCCCATGTACTACATCAAGAACGGCCTCGGCCCGAATTGGGCTTGGCTTGGCGTCTGCTTTGCCCTGTTCGCTGGCTTTGCCGGCTTCGGCATCGGCAACATGGTGCAGGCGAACTCCGTCGCCGACGCCTTGGAAGCCTCGTTCGGTGTTCCATTCTGGGTGACCGGTGTAGCGCTGGCAGGGCTCGTCTTCATGGTGCTCATCGGCGGCATTCAGCGCATCGCCGCGGTCGCCAGTTGGCTCGTCCCGTTCATGGCGATCGGCTATGTCGGAGCGGGGCTTGTGGTCATCGGACTGAACATCGATGCGGTTCCGGAAGCCTTTCGCCTGATCTTCACGCACGCCTTTTCGCCCATCGCGGCAACCGGCGGCTTCGCCGGCGCCGCCGTCTGGGCGGCCATCCGCTTCGGTGTGGCACGCGGCGTGTTCTCCAATGAGGCCGGACTTGGCTCGGCGCCCATCGCCCATGCCGCCGCCGAATGCAAGGGGCCGGTGAGCCAAGGCGTGGTCGCCATGCTCGGCACCTTCATCGACACCATCGTCGTCTGCACGTTCACCGCGCTTGTCATCCTGACCACCGGCGCCTGGACCAGCGGACAAAACGGCGCGGAGATGACCTCGCTCGCCTTCGAGTCGGCGCTGCCGGGCGTGGGCAGCGAGATCACGTCGCTCGCGCTGGCGATCTTTGCTTTCACCTCGCTGCTGGGCTGGAGCTATTACTGCGAACGCTCCTGGCAGTTTCTGCTCGGCATCAAGGCAATCGTCCCGTTCCGCATCGTGTGGTCGCTGGCGCCAATCGTCGGCGCCACCATGAAGCTGAGCTTCATCTGGCTGCTTGCCGACGTCCTGAACGCGCTCATGGCGATCCCCAACCTCATCGCGTTGGCGCTGCTGAGCCCGGTGGTTTTCGCCGCCGCGCGCGAGTTCTTCGCGACGCGCGGCAAGTCCGAGAACAATCCGTTCTGAGGAGGTCGTTAGGTCAGCCGGCGACGCCGTTCACGCCGTCGGCCCACATCAGGACGCCCAAGGCCAAGGCGTTGACGATCATCCAGAGCAGCGTCAGGAGCGAGACGCGCAGCAGCATGGATCTGTCGACGGAATTCTGCTTTGCCCGCCTGCGGTACCAGAGCGCCATCGCTACCAAGGGCAGCAGCACCAAGGCGAGGCAGAACCCGAGATACCAGCCCCGTACCGTGGGGTCCGCCAAGCTCTGTGCAATCGCATTCATGGGCAAAGTCCTCGATGATCGTGAAGAAGGTAGGGACCAGTAGCGTGTCTATCAGGCGAGGACCATAGACCGGAGCGGCCCTTAGTCGACGACGCGATTGATCTCGTCCGCCCAAATTAGAATGCCGAAGGCGATTGCGTTGACAACAACCCATGCGCCGGTGAACCAATAGACACGCGTCATCATCGCCTTGGCGTGCTGCCCGTAGCGGCCCGCATTGATGTCGCGCATGATCGAGGCGCCGTCGCCGGCGTTGTAGGCGGCGTCGGCGAGCGTCCCCCGCGCCCATGTCCGGGCTCCGCGCTGACGTTGCATAAGGGCCCGTCCGCCGGGACTGTGTCGGATGCCCCGGTGAAACCAGACCGCGAGCGCCATCATCGGCAGGAGGAGCAGCGCGAGGCAGCCGATGAGGTACCAGCCGCGAACAGTCGGGTCCAAGAAAGCGTGAGCGATGGCATCCATGGGAGTCATTCTATAGGCGCGCCGAAGCGGAACAATCCGGGTTCGTGCGTGCTTGTCTGAGTGGCGAAAGCGCAAACCGTATGCGATGCTTCGGCCGCTAACGGATTTTGCGAGCGTTTCGGGGGAGGCCGACATGAAACATGCCGCGATCATGCTTGCGTTTGCCTTGGCGGCGGCTGCGGGGCTCGGGGGAGCCGCCGCGGCGGAGAATTTGACGGACCTGGCAAAGCAGGCGGAAAGCGAAGCCAAGGACGGCAAGAACCTCGAAGCCTACGACACGATGCGCAAGGGCGCCCTGCAGGTCTGGGCGTCCGGGCCGCTTCTCTTTCGCAAGGCCATTTTCGTCACCAAGGCGCCCGAGGGCTTCGGCATCTATGACCCGCGCCCCGAGGGCGCCTTCGCGCCCGGCGAGAAGCTGTTCATCTATGTCGAGCCGGTGGGTTTCACCTGGCAGGAGAAAGACGGCTTGAACCACGCGCAGCTTGTCGCCGATCTCGTCCTCAAGGACGACGAGGGCACGGTGCTCGGCGCGCAGGAGGGGTTCGGAACCTTCACCTTCGACAGCCGTGACGAGAACATGGAGGTGATGACCGCGCTCACCATCGATTTCACCGAGGCCCCGGCCGGGAAATATGCGGCGGAGCTGAAATTTACCGACAAGCTCGGCGACAAGTCGGCCACCTTCGAGCTGCCCTTCGAAATCAAGGAAGAAGGCGACGCCTCGTCAGACGATAGCTCGGAGGACGACACCTCAAGCGCGCAGCCCTAGATAGGCGACGAGGTCGTCCAGATTGCTGCCCACGCCATCCGCTTTGACGCCGAGCACTTCCGGCGGTGCGCCCAGCCGGTTCACCCAGAAGGTCTTATAGCCGAACCATTTTGCGCCCGCCGCGTCCCAGCCGGCGAAGGGCACGAACAGGATGCGGTCGCGGGGTATGCTCAAGGCCTCGATCGCGAGGCGATAGGCGCGGGGGTCTGGCTTATAGGTGCGCACGGCGTCCGTGCTCAGGGCCTGCTCGAAGGTGCCTTCGAGCCCCGCGCTCTCGATCGCGGCCCGCAGCATGTGGGGCGTGAAGTTCGAAAGGAACGCAAGCCGAAGCCGCGCCGTCTTCAGAGTTTCCAGCGCCGCTGCCGCGTCGGGCCAAGCCTTGAGGGTGAGGTAGCCGTTCATGATCTTCTCGACCTGGCGCGGCGAAAGCGCCACGTCTGTCGCCTCGGCCGCATAGAGCAGCCCATCCCGCGTGACCTTCCAGAAGTCTTCGTACTCGCCGGCCGCGGTGCGCAGCCACGTGTAGGCGAATTGCCGGTTGCGCCAGAGCTCGCCGAGGCTCTTGCCCCGGCCCGGCGCCATCGTCTCGAGGCTTTCGAAGATCGGACGTGGATCGAACACCGGAAAAGCATCGAACAGGACGAGTTCTATCTTCGCGTCCTTGTTTGCCTCTTCGGCGTTTGAAACCGAAGGCAGCAACGCGGTGGCAAGCGTGCTTGCGGTCAGGCCAAGCGTATCGCGGCGTGTCAGCGGCATGAAATCGTCCCCGAAGACAGGTTATGCCGAGCAGGCGCCGCCGCCAAGAACGCAGAATTTGGCGCAATGGGGATGGCAGAGTTTGACGGCCCCGTGGTCGAACATGCCGCCGTTTGCGCGCCCGGCCTCGGCCAGTGTGCTGCCCATCTCGAAAGCGGGATCGTAGGCAAGCAACGTACACGGCAGCACCACGGGCGCGTCCGCTCCTTGCCGCTTCACCACCATGCGGCTCGATGCGCACATCACCTCAGAAGGGGACCTTCCGAGAATGCCCCAGCAACTCTCGGTGATCTCGGGGACCTCCGCCCGTACGTCCATCTCGGGGAACAATACGAGAGAGGCCGGGTCGTGCGCGCTGACCGGCCAACCACGCCACCTGATAAGCACGGCGTAGCCGGCCCGCGCATCGGCCTCGGCTTCTCCCCAGCAAGTGCGTCCTGCGAGCGACAGCGAAAAGCCGTTGGCCGCGAGCCAGTCGAGGCCCTCGAGGGTCTTGTCGAAGGAGCCCGGGCCGCGCTCCTCGTCGTGAAAGGCCTTAGCGTAGTGGTCTAGGCTGACCCTCAAAGTGAGACGGTCGCCATAGGCCTCGCGCAGCGCCAGCAGACCTTCGCGGAGGTTCAGGCGCAGCATCGGCTGCATGGCGTTGGTCAGCACCAGCGCCGAGAGGCCGCGGCTTAGCGCGTCCTCGAGCAGGCCGAGTATCTCCGGGTTCATGAACGGCTCGCCGCCCGTGAAGCCGATCTCGGTCACGGGCCAGCCGTCGCGGGCGATCTCGTCGAGATAGGCGGCGGCTTCCGTGCGCGTGATGTAGACGAGCCGGCCGTTGCTGGGGCTCGATTCGATGTAGCAATTGCGGCAGGCGATGTTGCAGAGGCTGCCGGTGTTGATCCACAGGGTCCGAAGGCGATCGAGGCTGACGCGCGCGCGCCGCTCCCCGGCCGCGGTCCGGTCCGGGTCGGCAAACTTCGCGTTGGCCATGGCGAACGCGGCATCCGTCATAAAAACCCCTCCCGCTAGACCATTAACAATCGCTCGCGCCCTAACCGCAAGACCGGCCGCCTTCACCAGTGCGTGAAGGCAAGTTGCTTTTCTTAAGTCCTGGGTCGTTGTATTGAGGCTGAAGGCGGGTGTAGCTCAGTGGTAGAGCAGTAGCTTCCCAAGCTACGTGTCGGGCGTTCGATTCGCCTCACCCGCTCCAATTCCCTTTCAAGGCGAAACATCCTGTCGTGCTCCGCGTTTTCCCGGTAGGGGCAACGAAAGGAGCTCGAAATGGAATATCCGGCAGGCTGGCTTTGGGTGCTGATCGGCATCGGTGCAATCGTCCTCGGCGCGGTGATCGTCTGGAATCAACGGCGCCGCCGCTTGAGCTACCCCGAGAAGCGCGAGCAGGATGAGGTGGTCAAGGAGAACTACCGCGAAGGCGGCTAGGCCGGCCGTGCTCGGTCTTTTCCCATTTGAATGGCGCGGTGACGAACTGCCACAAAGCGCGATAGGCCGCTGCTGAGATCAAGAGCCAATAGAGCGGCATCAGCGGCACGTGCGACAGAAGTTGGCTGAGCCCGCGCCCGCGCGCGGCAAGCAGCGCCAGTCCCATGGCGGCGGCATAGCCGGTGATCAAGGCGAACCAGGCGACCGCCCAGAACGGTGCGCCGATGAGGCTTCCGGGCAGCGCGAGCAAATTGCCGCCGAGCATCTCGCCGGCCACGAGCACGTAGAACCAGGGATGCACCAGCGCTGATAGGATGGTGCCGCCGACCATCACCTGAAAGGCGAAGAAGCCGCGCGGCCCAAGCTCCCGCCAGAGCGCGCGGGGCTCACGCATATGCACGAGCCAGGTCTGCACGAATCCCTTGAGCCAACGGGTGCGCTGACGGATCCAGCCGCTGAACCGCGGCGGCGCTTCCTCGTAGGTCGTGGAGTTGATGACCGCGCAGCGATAGCCGCCGCGGGCCAGGCGCGTCCCGAGGTCGGCGTCTTCGGTCACGTTGAATGGGTCCCACGCCAGCAGCCATTTGAGCGCCGCCACACGGAAATGATTTGAGGTGCCGCCGAGGGGAATGGGCAGCTTCAGCCGGTCGAGCACGGGTAACAGACCGTCGAACAAGGCTGAGTATTCGAGGGTGAATTGCCGGGTCAGAAAGCTTTCTTGCGGGTTGTAGATATTGAGCCGCGCCTGCACCGTGGCGAGATTGGCCGGCCCGGCGCGGAACGCCGCGTAGGCGCGGCGGAGTTGGTCGCGCTCGGGCCGGTCCTCCGCGTCATAGATCACGAGATATTCTCCGCGGGCGAGCGGCAGGGCGTAATTCAGTGCCTTCGGCTTGGTGCGTGGTGCCAAGTCCGGCACGATGACGATTTCGACATGCCCCGGCAGAGCCAGTGCGCGCGCTGCGGCCACCGTTTCAGCGTCCGCCGCTTCGAGGATCAGCTTGATGTCAAGTTTCGCCGCCGGCCAATCGAGTTGCGTGAGCGCGCGCAGGAGCGCTGGCAGCATATGCGCCTCGCCGTAGAGCGGCGCGAGGATGGTGTAGGTCGGAAGTACGGCGTCGGCGTCGCGCGGCGCGGGGTCATCGGAGATGCCAGTCCTTCCGCTCAGGAGTTCGAAGGCGGCGAGCACGCGCAAGGTAATGACCGGCACGAACAGAACCGCGAGCAGCAGCGTGATCGTGCGGATGGTCTCGAGAGGCGCCACCACGGCAGCGCCGAGCAGGGCCAAGGTACCGGCAATAAGGGCCCAGCGTTGCCACGGCGCCGTCGGCATTCGCGCGCTGAAGGCGGGTCGCCGCGCGGCCAAAGCGTCCACCGCACCCCGCGCTAAGGCAGGCGCGAAATGATGACCGATCGCCTCGCGTACGGCGCGCGGTGTCGCGAGCGTGAAGCCATAAGGTGCGAGCTGCGCCAGCAGCGTCCGCACCGCGTTGGGGCGCAAAAGCTCCGGCGCGAGCAGAAAGCTGCGCGCCCGTTCTTTTTCTTTCAGAAGGCCATGTGCCAGGCACTGACGCGGACTTGCCTTGGCGGGAAGTATGGCGTCCTGCGCCGTGACTTGCGCCTTGAAGGGAAGCCCCGCCGCTTCAGCCAGGGCGCGGTAGTAGTCGTCCTCGGTCAGCCAGCCATTGGCGACCAACGCTTGGTGGGGATGGACGCCCCACCGGTCCGCCAGCACGCAAGCATGCGACAAGGTCGCCGCGTTGACATGGCGCCCCAAGAGAAAGTCGTACTCCGCCTCGGCGGGACGCTGCGCGTCCACGCCAGGACGCCGGCCCGGCGAAAGCGCCGCGCGAGACTCGACAACAAGCGACACGGGAATGCCCCCAAGAACGCAGCCGGAAGTATTCTTCCTTATTTTGAGCGAGACGCAATATTCCTTCGGGATCGGAAGCTGAAGAGTGTCTTGTACAAGTAAAAGGCGCCGAACCCATAAACACAACTATAACGAGTACATTCCCGCTGGCCGTGCCCGCAAAGCCGCGCTAAGAGGGAACACCGACACGACGCGGCCTGGTGATTTCTCGATGACAAGACGTTTGCCTGTCTGGCTTGCCGTACTGGCTTTCGCGGGCGCCTGCTTGGCGCCGTTGAGCGTCCACGCCCAAGAGTCCAAGCCCGGGCCAAAGCCCATCGTGCCGGACAATTGGCAGGGCGACGCGCTTCGGCCTAAGCCGGACATGAAGGGGATCGAGACAATCCGCTTCATCACCGACTCCGACTATCCACCGTTCCATTATTACGACGAGGTGGGCGCACTAACCGGCTTCAACGTCGATCTCGCGCAAGCCATTTGTGAGGTCCTTGAGGTCGAGTGCCAGATCAAGGCCACCAATTGGAACGATCTGATTCCGACCTTGGATCGTGGTGAGGCGGATGCGGCCATCGCTTCCATTCGTATCACGGCCGAAGCCCTGAAGGCCGCCGACTTCACCTCCCGCTATTACGCGACGCCCGCGCGCTTTGCGGCGCGCAAGGACAGCGAGCTTGACGACATCCGGCCCGAGACGGTTGAGGGTCTCAAGGTCGGCGTGGCCAAGGACACCGGCCACGAGGCCTATCTCAAAAAGTACTTTCCTGAGGCGGCCATCGCCACCTTCGATACGAGCGAGGACGCGCAGAAGGCCCTGAAGGATGGCGCTATCGATCTCGTGTTCGGCGACGGCATCACGCTCACCTTTTGGCTCAACGGCGTGACCAGCGAGTCGTGTTGCGAGTTTCGCGGCGGACCTTATCTCGATTCAAGCTTTTTCGGAGAGGGCGTCGGCATCGCGGTGAAGAAGGGCAACCGCAAGCTCGCCGAGATTCTCACCTATGGGCTCGAGCAGGTTCATGCCAGCGGCCGCTACGAAGAGCTGTTCCTGCGCTATTTCCCCATGAATTTCTTCTAGGCCCGCTTGCTTGGCGTGCCCTTCGGCGGCCGGAGCCCGGGCTTCGGAGCTTCGTTTCGAAACGGGAGCCACAAGCTCCAGCCGAAGCGAGTCGGCTCCTCGCTCTGATAGGGGGTAAGCCCGATCGTCATGCCTTGATGGCCGCCTTCGGGCTGAGCCGTATAGGTCCGGAACAGCCGGTCCCACACCGAAAGATTGAAGCCGTAATTGGAATCGTGCTCGCGCCGCTGCACCGAGTGATGCACGCGGTGCATGTCCGGCGTCACCACGAAGATGCGGATCACGCGGTCGACCCAGCCCGGCAGGTCGATATTGGCGTGATTGAACATCGCGCAACCATTGAGGATGACCTCGAACAAGAACACCGCCAGCGGCGACGCGCCGAGCGGCACCACGACGATGATCTTCCACAACATGGAAAGCGCGATCTCGACCGGGTGAAAGCGCACGGCCGTGGTTACGTCGATGTCACGATCGGCGTGATGCACTTTGTGCAGGCGCCACAGGATCGGGATCTTGTGGGAGGCGAGGTGCTGCGCCCAGATGGCGAGATCGAGTGCGACCAGTGCGAGGACGATTTTCACCCATTCCGGCCAGGCCACGTTGTTCAAAAGACCAATGCCGTTCTCCTGCGCGTAGAAAGCAGCGGCCACGGCGGCGACCGGCACGGCGAGCGCCGCCATGAGGCGCAACAGCACGCTGGCGACGACGCTGATCCCGACATTGGTGAGCCAGCGCCGCCCCTTCGAGACGATGAGCGTACGCTTGGGCAAAGCGAGTTCGACCAGCGCCATCAGCAGAAAGATACCCGCGAAGACGCCAAGCCGGACCGCCGTGTCGTTGGGGCCTAAGAGATTGTCCATGTCACAGATATAGGCGCTGCTTTGAGGTCCGTCAGTGTGGCGCGCCCCCGCGGACAAGCCAACTGCCACGGCATCACAACAGCGAGACCGGCCTGATCGAGATCAGGGGAGCTAAAATGGGCGGTGCCAAGAAGCACCGCCCCTTAGGAACGTCGGAGATCGCTTTGCGCCTCAGGCCTTTTTCGCCGCGGCCCGAACGGACTTCTTTGCCGGCGCCCGGGTGGTGGAGCGCACGGCGGGTTTCTTGGTCTCCCGTTCCTCCTTCTTGCCGTGAAGCTGGAAGGCGAGGACCAGCAGCATGACGCCGAACACGATGGCATAAGCGCCGAGCCACCAAGTGAGCACGACCGCGCCCACGACCGGCGCGATGAGCAATACGATGCCGAAGATCACCGAGGCGATGCCGCCAAGCGCCAGCCACCAACGCCCGTGGTCGATCTTCAAGGTGAGGGCCGCGGTCAGCATCAATGCGCCGGAGATAACGGCCCACACGGCGATGAGGATGACGAAGGCCACGGTGGTGATCGCGGGCCACACGAATGCGATCACGCCGGCGGCGAGATCGACGACGCCTTCGAGGATCAGCAGACCCCAGCGTTCCCCGTTCCGCGCGGCCTTGATGCCGGAGGCGATGGCAAGCACGCCGTCCACCAGCATGTAAGCCGAAAATAGGAGAATGAGTGCCAGAATCGCGGCGGACGGAACCAAAAGACAGATCAGGCCGAAGGCGACGCCGAGCAGGCCGCGCAAGCCCACCGCCCACCAGCTATCGGCCAAGACCTCGCTCAGCGCGTCATGCCGCTCCATTGATGTGGTTGCAGCCATGAAGGGCCTCCTTCGGGGTTATGGGGAAACTCTCGGTGCGTCGGCCTCGTGCAAAACCAATCCGCGCAGATGTTGAAACCAAAATAAAGCGGCCGCGCCGTGAAATCCGAAGTTGTCCACACCCCCAGTCTCGCGCGTCACAGTTCCAGGCTGTCCTTGGATACGAGCGCCAAGAGCGTCTGTCGCAGCCAGTAGTGGCCAGGATCTTGGTCGAAGCTCGCATGCCATAGCAGCGAGATGGTGAAGCTTGGCAGATCGATCGGCACGGGGCTCGTGGCCAGACCGAACGCGTCTGAGAAGTAGCGCGCGAGCCGCGACGGCATGGTGGTGATGACGCGCGCGCGGCGCACTACGAAGGGAACGGCGAGAAATCCCGGCGTGGTCATCACGATGCTGCGGCGAAGCTTGTGCTTGACGAGCGCCTCATCGACGGCGCCGCGGGCATCGTCGGCGAGGCTCGTCAGGAGATGGGGCCAGCGCAAATAGTCTTGCAGCGAAAGCGGCGGCGTTAGGCCGAGTTGCTCGCTGCTGAACAGGCAGAGGAAGCTGTCGGTGTAGAGCTGACGGCGCTTGTGATGGTTCTGGCCTTGATCGAACACGCCGATGCCGAGATCGAGATTGCCGGTGTCGAGCTCCTCCAGGATGCTCATGCGGTTCGTTGAACGCAGTCTCAGCGAGACGCCCGGCGCCTCGTGTTGCAGGCGGTCGATGAGAGCGGGAATAACGGCGACCTCGATGGAGTCGGCGAGCCCGATTCGGAACACCCGGTCCGCAGTCGCCGGATCGAACGCCTCGCGCTGAAGCACGGTCGATTGGATTTGCCCCAACGTCATCCGCACTGGGTCGACGAGCGCCATCGCCCTGGGCGTGGGGCGCATGCCTTCCGCGCTGCGCGTCAGAAGCTCGTCGCCGAACAGGCTGCGTAGGCGCGCCAGATTATGACTCATGGCCGATTGGCCGAGGCCCACGCGGGCCGCGGCTCGCGTGACGCTCCGTTCGGTCAAGAGGGCGTCGAACGCGACGAGCAGGTTGAGGTCCAGCCTGCTTAAATTGGCATGATCGATACTCATCATCGATCCTATCGATTGGATTAATGCTAGTGGAGCCCCCATGTTGATTGCAAGAGCAAACCGGACCCAGATTCCGGATTAACGAAAAGAAGAGAGTGGGCGAGGAAATGAGGATCGCCATCCTTGGCGCGGGACGCGTGGGAGCGTCTCTAGGCGCCGCACTCAAGGCCAAAGGCCACATCGTTGTTTTCGGTGCACGCGAGCCGAAAGTCTCGGCGGGCTTTGTTACCAAAACCATCGATGGCGCCATATTGAGCGCGGATGCGGTTATCCTCGCCACGCCCTGGACGGCGGCCGAGGCGCTTGTTTGCGAGCACGCCCCGGCCCTCGCTGGAAAGATCGTCATCGACGCAACCAATCCGCTCAACGCCAACGCGACGCGCCTGGCGCTCGGCTTCGACACGTCGGGCGCCGAGGTGCTGCAAAGCCAGGCGCGGCACGCAACCTTCTTCAAGGCGTTCAACGTCGTGGGCCCGGCCGCCATGGCGAGCCCGCGCTATCCGCAAGGGATCGCCGCCGCGTTCGTGGCGGGCCCAAGCGGCGCGCAAAAGGACGTGGTGATGGGGCTGGTGAGGGATGTCGGTTTCGACGCGGTGGACGTGGGCGAGCTTCGGGCCGCGCGCCTGCTTGAGCCTTTGAGCATGCTGCTGATGCACCTTGAGAAAACCGGCGAGAAGGGCCGCGATCTGGCCTTGGTCCTTGGCTCCCGGACGACCAGACAGGCCAAGCCTTGCCCCGTCGTGAGCATGGAGGCGCGCGAGGCCGGCTGAGAATTTCCCCGCGGGCCGATCTGGCGGCCACTCCAGACTCTGCGGGCGAACGAGTGAAAGACGAGACCCAGGAGATGCGCCGGACTAAAGGACTCCTCGCGCGGCGAAAATCGCTCCCTAGCGGCGTATAGTGCGAGGCCCCGGCCGCCCTTCTGCTCCGCGAGTGGGAAGGGCGGCCGGACATTCGGCAGGGTTCAGATCACCCATTGGGGCGGTAACCTTTTGTTATGGTTAACGCTCCGGCCATTAAATCGCCACGAAACGCTTGAAAATCATGATGTTTCCCGTAAGGCGCGAGCCTCGCGGGCGTTAACCATATGTGTCTGTTTCGTCAGCACTCAGGGGCCTGGGGGAGGAAGCTGATGACATGCGTACCGTCGCGACATTAGCGCTCGCCGCTATTGGCGTTCTCAGCTTTGTGCTGCCTTCCGCCGCTCAATCCGGTGCGGTTTCGGTCGCGCCGAAGAGCAGCTCTATTTCCAAGACCGCAATCTCACCGCAACGGCTCAGCCCTCCGGAAGTGCCCGTGATGCAGGCGTCCACCGAGGATAAGGCCGCGCGCGAGGATACTGCGCCCGCCACGCCGCAGCCGGTCGCAGCCCCCCAGTCGGTCACCACGCAACGGATCACTCCGGACGCGATCGCGCCGAGCAAGACCGCGCCGCAGCCCGTCTACGCCCGCCCGACCCTGAGCACACCTGCCCATGCGCCAGCGGCGCAAGCCGCCGCCCCGCAATCGGATTTCAGCTCCGCCGAGCGGCTGCTCGATTGGATCTCCAACTACCGCGACCATCCCCAGCTTTGGAAAGTGCCCGCATCGGTGCATGCCATGCTCGACTACGGCCTGTTCAAAGACGAGGAGCAGCGCTGGTTCTGCATCGGCTTCATCGCCGGCGTGCTCGGCACCAATCCGAACGACGGTCCGAAGCTCGTCACCCAGATGTTCCCGATGCCCGACAAGGAGCAAGAGGTCATCATCCGGGCAATCGCTTATTCGGGTCGCCCCGACTGGCGGGCGCTTCTTGAGAATAACGCTGCGAAGATGCCGCTTCGCAAGCCGCTGATAGACGACTTCCTTGAGGAGCGGCGTCCGAGGCTGCAAGACCTCGCGTTGGATGTCGGCGGCGCGCCGGGCATCTACGCGCATTGGGGCTACTACGTGGCGACGGGCCAGCACGAGCCGGTCATGCGCATCATGGAAGCTCTGAAATGGTCCAAGGATAAGGAGGAGAGCGGCTTCGCCTTCAGCAAGATCTTCTCAGGCTGGGGATCCGATGGCGGCATCGAGAAGGTGACCACCGGCGGGACGGCCAAATGGACGCTTGCATCCTACGCCGAGCGCGACCGCGAGCTGATCGGCCTTTATCGCGCCGAGTATCCGAACCAGCCGCCTGAGGTGGCCAAGCCGCTGAAGGATGTCATCGAGGCGGCGGAGCTGTTCGAGGCCGAAAGCATCCGGAAGGACCAGTTCGGTGCCATCGAGGATGCGCAGCAAAGGCAGATGACGGCGGATGCCGGCATGTCGAAAGGCATGACCGCAGGGTCAATCGCCATCGCCACCGGCTGCGTTGCTGCGACCGCTCTCGGTCAGGCGCAGATCGCCATACCTTGCGTGATCGGCGGCGCGCTCTATACCGGCGCAGCCAAGCTCGCTCACTAGGCGACTATTTGCTGCTGCGGCTTATGAGAAAGCCGATCACCACGCCGAACCCGAGCGTCAGCAGCAGCGACGCGGCAAGGTTATCCTTCATCACGTCCTCTGCGTCATGCGCCGTCGCGGATGCGAAGTCCCGGGCGCGCCCATACGAATGACTGGCGCTTTTTCCGGCGTCTTGCGTCAGGTCCTGCACGTAGCCGCGCAGCGTATCGAGTTGGTCGTAGAGATCGCTGACGTCGAAATCCCTTCCGAACCTGGACGTCTTGCGTTCAGCCAAGCCCCACATGTGTGGTCCTCCTAAGAATTGAGCACGCAGCCGCACAGGCTTGCGTTGAAACCTATCTTATCAGGAACAGCGAAAGGGGCGCGTCGGTTCCGTGGCGCACCGTTCGCAAATGGTAAAATCAGGCTCTAAAGCACCGTGTTGCGCGCACGGATTCCGCGTTCGATGGCCGTGGTGGTGAGTTTGTCGAGCTCCAGGCTGTCGGCGAGCATTTGTAGGAATCGTGTCTCTTCGGCTTTGACGTCGAGGTCGGCCGCGGCGACTTCAAGCGCCACGGCATAGGCCGTCTCATGCAGTTTTTTGGGCAGGGTGCTTCGCAGGAGTTCCAAAACCAGCTCAAGACCGTTATCGGCGCTCAAGATTTCGCCGCAGGCCTGGGACGCTGGGATGAGCTTGTTCGCGTCATAGGCGTCGAAAATCGGCAGGTGGGAGACGATCTCGCCGATACGAGCAAGCTCGGCGTCGGTCATGGTGCGGTCTACGGCCGACACTGTGACCATCGCGTAGATCAGCGCATCGAGATGGTCGATTGGCGCAGTCATAGGCTCTCCACCCCCTCTTTCCCTGTTGGCTCGAAGCGGCGCGACGGTAGGAAATTGCAGGTTTCCGGGCAAGCACCGAGTGGGGTAAGGGCGGAAATACTGGCGCGCCGTAGAAAACTGTGAAATTTGTCGGGCCGCGAGCCCTTCTAGACCAAGCGAAATCCCACCGATGGCTTCCCCGCCCAGCGCCAAGATTGAGATCAACTCCGAACTTCTCGCCCACGCCCATGTCAGCAAGGCGTGGCCGTTCGAGGAGGCGCGGAAGGTGTTGAGCCGGCTCAAGCGGATCCCGCAGCCAACCGGCCCCATCATCTTCGAGACCGGCTACGGGCCCTCGGGGCTGCCGCATATCGGGACCTTCGGCGAGGTCGCGCGCACTACGATGGTGCGCCATGCCTTCCGCGTCCTCACCGAGGACAAGGTGCCGACGAGGCTCATCTGCTTCTCCGATGACATGGACGGCTTGCGCAAGGTCCCGGACAACATCCCCAACAAGGCGATGGTCGAGCAGCATCTCGGCAAGCCCCTGACCCAGGTGCCGGACCCGTTCGGCGAGCATCCGAGCTTTGGCCAGCACAACAACGCGCGACTGAAGTCCTTTCTCGATACGTTCGGCTTCGACTACGAGTTTTTGTCGGCGACCCAGTGCTACACGTCCGGCCGGTTCGACGCGACCTTGCTCAAGGTGCTCGAGCATTACGATGAGATACGCGACGTTATCTTGCCGACGCTGGGGCCGGAACGCCGCGCCACTTATAGCCCCTTCCTGCCGATCTCGCCGGAGACGGGCAAAGTGCTGCAAGTGCCGATCATCGACCGCGATCTTGCCGCGGGCTCGATCGTCTACAAGGATCCCGACTCCGGAAAGCTCACCCAGGTCGCCGTCACGCGCGGGCATTGCAAGCTGCAGTGGAAGGCCGACTGGGCCATGCGCTGGGCCGCACTCGGCATCGATTACGAGATGGCGGGCAAGGACCTGATCGACTCGGTGCGCTTATCGGGCCGCATTTGCCGCATCCTCGGCCGCCAGCAGCCGGAAGGGTTCAACTACGAACTGTTCCTCGACGAGAATGGCGAGAAGATCTCCAAGTCGCGCGGCAACGGTCTAACCATCGAGGAATGGCTGACCTATGCCTCGCCTGAGAGCCTCGCGCTCTACATGTATCAAAGCCCGAAAAAGGCGAAGCGGCTCTATTTCGATGTCATCCCGCGCGCGGTCGATGAGTATGTCGGTCATCTCGCAGCCTACCCCAAGGAGGAGCAGGCGGCGAAGCTGATGAATCCTGTGTGGCACGTTCACGAGGGCAATCCGCCGCAAGCCGATTTGCCCATCAGCTTTGCGCTTCTTCTCAACCTGGCCTCCGCGTCCAATTCCGAAGATCGCCAAGTGTTATGGGGCTTCATTCAGCGCTACATGCCGGACGCCACGCCGGAAGGGCACCCTCTGCTCGATGAACTCGTGGGATACGCGATTCGCTATTTCCACGATTTCGTGAAGCCGTCGAAGCAGTATCGCACGCCGACCGAGAAGGAGCGCGCAGCGCTTGCTGATCTCGACAAGCGACTCGCGGCGTTCCCCGAAAAAGTTCTCGCCGAAGAGATCCAGAACGAGGTTTATGCGGTCGGCAAGGAGCACCGCTTCGAGCCGTTGCGTGACTGGTTTCAGGCGCTCTATCAGGTGTTGCTTGGCCAGAGCCAAGGTCCGCGCTTTGGCTCTTTTGTCGAACTCTACGGCATTCCCGAAACTCGCGCTCTCATCGCCAAGGCGCTTAAGTAGGCGAAGGCCGGTAGCGCACATAAAAGCGCTCAAGTAGGGCGAAGCCCGGTAGCGCATATAAAATGCGCTCAAGGTGCGAAGCGCGTAGCGCGGCGGTCCGCTCGGGCTGCCTATCAATCAATCAAAAATTCGGAACAAAGCCCGCGAGGCTTGCGTTTCTTCAACTAAGAGCCGCGGGAGATTTGCTTCCGCGACGGTTCAAACGAGCCCGAGGAAATCCCAAGGAGACAATGTTATGCGAGTCACAACCCTGACTGCCGTCATGCTTTTGACGAGTGCGACCTATGCGTTCGCAGGACCCGGTGCGGAGCCGCCGGAAGGGTCTCAGGATCCGGAGGCGTCGGGGCGTCCCGGCAAAGTCTTGAGCGAAGCCGAGTGCACAAAGGCTTGGGAGACAGCCGGGCCTGACGGCGATACGCTGTCCAAAGACAAGGCCACGCCGTTCATTTTGAACTTCCAAATGGTCGACTCGTCCAAGGATGCCAAGATTTCCGCCGAGGAGTGGAAAGACGGCTGCGCCAAGGGCTGGGTAAGTGCCGATGCGGCCACCGAGCAGGACATGGAAGGCACGCCGGCCGATCCGATGGAGTCTTCGGACGACATGAAAAAGTCGTCGGATGACATGAAGGACTCCTCGGACAAGATGTAGTCGGGCGAGACCATTTTACCCGCCAGAAGAACGGCCCCGGTTTCGGGGCCGTTTTTTTGTGAGACCACCGAAACGATCAGCGCCCGCATGCATTGACTCAGTGTGAAGGGGCTCGCTAGCCCCGGAGAAGCGCCGCGTTCTGCGGTGCATCCCGCAATCCGTTGCGGGAAGCAAAGTATCCAACGAGAAGGAGGAATTCCCATGAACAAGTTTCTTCCCATCACAGCAGTTGCACTGATGTGTTCCACCGGCCTGGCCCTCGCGGTCGACAACCCTTCGGGTCGTCCGGGTAAGGTTCTGGACAAGGATCAGTGCCAGCAGACCTGGAACGATGCGGGACCGGACGGCGAGACGCTGTCTGAGGCGAAGGCCGCCCCGTACATCCTGAACTTCAAGCGGGTCGACACCTCCAACGACCGGAAGATCTCCCAGGACGAATGGATGGCCGGCTGTAACAAGGGTTGGGTCAGCGCCGACGCGCGTGACGTAACGCCGAAGAACGATCCGGCCAGCGGCGATAGCGAGTCGAACGCCATGAAGTCCAAGGACAAGGACTCCAAGGATCACATGGACAAGAGCTCGTACCAGTAGGCGTAGCGAGCTTTGAGCGGCGGCCCCGATTTTCGGGGCCGCTTCTTTATGTGCGGGGAACCGGCGAGCCGCGAAGGGGGTTGTTAAACAGGGGCCGTGAAAGACCCCGACACGGAGGATGCCCGAGATGACCCGTTACAACCTGACAACTGCTGTTGCGGTCGCCGCCCTGACGTTCGGCATTGCCGGGCCGAGGCTCGCGCCTGATGAAGTAGCACCGGCGCTATCGGAGAGCGACATCGTCGTCGCCATGGACGACACAGCGACGGATGAGGACTCCGACTCTGCAAAGATGGACAAGGACGCCGCGGCCGAAACCGGCGGCGCGGAGGAAACCTCCGACACCGACACCAAGAAGGTCGATCAGCCCGAACGCCAGGACGACGGCACGATGGACGGCGCCGGCGAGGAGTCGCAGTAGGCTAGCGCCAGACGCCGATCTTCTTCTTGCGTGCGGCGTCTGCTGCTTTGGCGAGTTTCGGCTCCGTCGGCGCCGCAGGTTTTGCCCAGCCTTGCGCGACCATCCATGTGGAGAGGTCGGTGCCGGCCAGCGTGCAGCGCGCCGTCACCGAACTCAGCTTGCCCATAGCGGGCACCTTGCACACGACCGCGCGCCCCCGGATCAGCCGCGTAAGCGCCACTTGCGCGCTCTTGCCACAAGACCATTTCCGTCCCTTCGCATCCTTGCAGGTCTCATCCGCCGCGTAGGCATCGATGCCCTCGAGCGTAATGACGATGTCACCGCGCGTCTCAAGCGTGCCGCCATCGCGGACGACGACGCGGTAAAAGCGCGTCGCCTTGAGTTTCTTCGGGCCTTGTGCCGCCTCCGGCGCGAGCGCGGCTGTTTTGTCCTCGTCGGCAGGCCCCGCCGCTTCATCCGTGGGCGGTGCCTGTATCGCCTTCGCTGGAGCCGGCTTTTTCGCCGGGGGGTCGTCGTCCGGCAGGGGCGTGGTGAAGAGCCGTCCCTGATGGCCGCTCGGCGGCGGCTCCACCATTTTCACCACCTCCGTGTCGCCGCCGAAGGGCCAGAGGTACCAGATCAGCGCGAGGCCGACCAAAGCGGTGAGAAGGCGCGAGGCGAACGACATGGGACCTTACATTAGAGGAGATGCTTGGCGGCATTAAGGACGGCTCCTACTGGCTTGCCCAGATAATGCGCGCAATCCACTCGATCCGCTCCACGGGGAAGACCAGGTTGGGGTGTGCGGGGTTCAGCGAGGCGAGTTCGATCGTTTTGGCCGTTCGCCGCACCAGCACCTTGGCCATCACTTCGCCGTCGATCGTGCGCAGCACCACGCGGTCGCCTTTGCGCGGCGCGGCGTTGGGCGAGACGATCAGGATATCCCCGTCCCGGTAGAGCGGCGCCATGCTGTCGCCTGTGACTTCGAGCGCGTAGGCGTTCTCGTCGTCCACGCGGGGAAAGCGGATTTGGTCCCAGCCGCCACCCACCGGAAAGCCGCCGTCATCGAAGAAGCCGCCGCCGCCGGCTTGCGTCATGCCAATGAGGGGGATCGGCTGGGCTGGGTTGCGTTGGCGTGGTTCGGCAGTGATCAGAGCCGTAAAGTCGTCGAAGGAGGCGCCGGTGGCTCCCAGCACCTTGGCGATGCTCTCGGTGGTCGGCCAGCGCGGGCGCCCTTCGCCGGTCACGCGTTTTGATTTGTTGAAGGCTGTGGGGTCCAGCCCGGCGCGTTTGGCAAGTCCCGAGGCGGACAGGCCATAGCGGCGCGCAAGGGCGTCGATGGCGGACCAGACCCGGGCATGGGTGAGCCTGTTCACGGAAAGAGGCCCCACATGAAGCGACTCGCGCGGAAATAATACCTATTTATAGGAATTATGGCTTATTTGCCCGCATTGTCCACCGCCTTTGAGTTGCGGAAAACCGGCGGCTCTAGGAGGCCTGCTCCGGCAGCGAATGAAGAGCCCGTTCGAGCGTTTGCAACTCGACCGGCTCACCCCGGCTGTTGAAGATGCGGAATTCGAGATCGCCTTCGGCAATCAGCGCACGCGCTCGGCTGACGGTGTCCCGCGTCGTCAGGCGCATGACGGTTCTGGTGTTGGGCGGGGTGCCCCGCCGGATGGAATAGCTCATCAGGTCTCCGGGAATTGCGTTTCGCGGGACCATACAGAAGCTTGCGTCGAACGCCACCCGTCCACGGCAATTTTACGCAGGCTTTCCGGCGGTCCTTGTTGGGGGCGTAAGGGACCGCTAGTCTCCGCCACACGCCATGACCGAGCCCATTTACAAGATCCTCGCCGATGCCGCCTATGACGCGGCCAAGAGCGAAGGGCGTTTCCTAGGGACGTCCGACGATCTCCGCGACGGCTTCATTCATCTCTCCGCCCGCCATCAGGTCGAGGCTACGCTCGCCAAGCATTACGCCGGCCAGGAGGATTTGCTGCTTTTGGCCGTCGATCCCGACAAGCTCGGTCCGGCACTGAAATGGGAAGAGTCTCGCGGCGGCGATCTTTTTCCGCATCTCTACGCGCCGCTTCCGCTCGATGCGATCCTCGCGGCCGAGCCGGTCCGGCTTGACGACGACAACACCCACATCCTGCCCGACGAGTTTACCGAGTGAGTGCCCTGTTCGGGTTGGGCCAGACGCTTCTGCTCGCCCTCGATCCGGAGCGCGCCCATGACCTGGCCCTCAAGACCCTCGAACTCGGCGTTTATCCCCGCCCCTCCAGGGCTGACGACGCGCGGCTGAGACAGACCGTGTTCGGTCTCGACGTCCCCAATCCGATCGGCATGGCGCCGGGCTTCGACAAGGACGCGCGGGCGCCGCGCCAGCTTCTCGATATGGGTTTCGGCTTCGTCGAGGTCGGCACGCTGACGCCCCGCGCCCAGTCCGGCAATCCCCGCCCGCGCGTGTTCCGCTCTCATGCGGACCGCGCCATCGTCAATCGCCTCGGCTTCAATAATGAAGGCCAGGACGCGGCCCTGAAGCGGCTGCGCGCCAAGCCGGACGGCATCGTGGGCGTCAATCTGGGGGCCAACCGGGACAGCACGGACCGTATCGCCGATTATGTGAAAGGCATCGCGCAAATGGGGCCCGTGGCGAGCTACTTTACCGTCAATATATCGTCCCCCAACACGCCCGGTCTGCGCGACCTCCAGGCGCCGCGAAAACTCGGCGAACTGCTCGACAAGGTGCAGGAGGCTCGAAAGGGCTTGGGGGATAATCCCCCGCCGCTGCTCGTCAAGCTCGCGCCGGATCTGGCCGACGCCGATCTCCCGGAGGTAGTCCGCGTCATCGGCGACAGCGGCGCCGACGGGATCGTCATCTCCAACACCACGCTCGCCCGTGACGGCCTAAGCGATGAGACGCTGATCCGCGAAACCGGCGGCCTATCGGGCCGGCCGCTGTTCGATCGCGCCACGCGCATGCTGGCCCGCGTCTACCAGCTCACCGAAGGCAGACTGCCGCTGATCGGCGTAGGCGGCATCGACTCCGGCGAGACCGCGCTCGCCAAGATCGAGGCGGGCGCGTCCCTCATCCAGCTCTACACCGGCCTCGTGTTCGAAGGACCGGCCCTGATCGGCCGCATCAAGCGCACACTGGTTGCGGCCATAGACGACGCTAAAGCCAACACGCTCGCGCCGCTGATCGGCCGCCGCGCGGACGAATGGGCGGAAAAGCAACTCCCGGAACTCATCGTGTGACCGTCACCATCTATCACAACCCACGCTGCTCGAAGTCGCGCCAGACCCTGGCGCTGATCGAGGACCAGGGGATCGCGCCGAAGGTCGTCGACTATCTGAAGGCGCCGCCCACCGTCGCCGAGCTGAAAAATGTCTTGAAGAAGCTTGGCCTCAGAGCGCGCGACATCGTGCGCAAGAGCGAGGCGCGCTACGCCGAGCTCGGGCTGAAGGAAAGAGACGTCGGCGACGACGAATTGCTCGCCCTGATGGTCGAGAACCCCATTCTCATCGAGCGGCCGATCGTGGTCTCGGGCGACAAGGCGGCCATCGGCCGCCCGCCGGAAGCGGTGTTGAAAATTCTCTAGGCTCTAGCGCTTGGGCGGCCCGGTCTCGGCCACTTCCGCCCCGTTCTCGCGCCCGAACAGCTTGAACACGCGCATCACCACCCAGACCGGGAAGACGATCACCGCGCCCAGCAAGAAGTAGCGGAAGCCCTTCTCGATCGCCGCGAAGCCCATGTCGTAGAGGCGCTGGGCGAGATCGCGCAGGTTCTGGATGATGTCGTAGGGGCTGAAGCCGAGGGCCGCCAGGACCACGCCAACGATCAAGGATAGGATGGCGAGCCGGGCAAGCACGAGCGCCGGATTGCCGCCAAAAAACCGTTCCATCTGTCCGTTCCCTCTGAATCGTGGGCGTTTCGGTCGAATCTGTACCACAGTTGGGGCGCAAAGCCGCGAAGATCAAGAAGGAGAGGGCTGCGTGAGCGCGCGAAAGGGCTTGGCAAAACACACGAGCGAAGCGGACGAGCCCGCCGCGCGGCTGCCCGAGCCCTTCGCCGGCTGGTTCGCCTCCCGGGGCTGGCGCCCGCGCCCTCATCAGCTTGCGCTGCTCGATACGGTCGCCGAAGGCCGCGACACGCTGCTGATCGCACCTACCGGCGGCGGTAAGACCCTGGCCGGCTTCCTGCCGAGCCTGATCGATCTTGCCGCGCGGCCGCCGAGCAAAATCCCGGCGCGAAGCATCCACACACTCTATGTTTCGCCGCTCAAGGCGCTCGCCACCGACATTGCGCGCAACCTCGCCACGCCCGTGGCCGAGATGGGGCTGCCCATCCGGCTCGAGACCCGTACCGGCGACACGCCGCAATCGCGCCGCGCGCGCCAGCGCGTGCTGCCGCCCGACATCTTGCTGACCACGCCCGAGCAGATCGCGCTGATGCTCTCCCACAAAAGCGCCGCGGAACTGTTCGGCGGACTCAAATGCGTGATCCTCGATGAGCTGCACGCGCTCGCCACCAGCAAGCGCGGCGATCTGTTGTCGCTCGATCTTGCGCGGCTGCGCACGCTCGCCCACGAACTCACGGCCATCGGTCTGTCGGCCACCGTGGCGCGGCCGTCCGAACTCGCTGCCTTCCTCGTGCCTCATAAAGGAAAGACTGCCACAAGGCTGGCGGAGATCGTCTCAGGCGACGGGGCCGCCAAAGCCGACATCGCCATCCTCAAATCCGACGCCGATCTTCCCTGGGCCGGCCATTCGGCGCGCTACGCGTTGCTGGAAATGTACGAAGCGATCAAGGCGCACACCATGTCGCTGATGTTCGTCAACACGCGCTCGCAAGCCGAGATGCTGTTTCACGAACTGTGGCGCTGCAATGACGACAACCTGCCCATCGCGCTCCACCACGGCTCCCTCGACGTGGGGCAGCGCCGCAAGGTCGAAGCGGCCATGGTCGCCGGCAAGCTCCGCGCCGTGGTCTGCACCTCGACTCTCGATCTCGGCATCGACTGGGGCGCTGTCGATCTCGTCATCAATGTCGGCGCGCCGAAAGGCGCAAGCCGTCTCGCCCAGCGTATCGGCCGCGCCAATCACCGTCTGGATGAGCCGAGCAAGGCGCTGCTGGTGCCCGCCAACCGCTTCGAGGTGATGGAGTGCCAGGCGGCGCTCGAAGCGGCGGAAGAGGGGGCGCAAGACACCCCGCCCACGCGCCCCGGCGCGCTCGACGTGCTTGCCCAGCACATTCTCGGCGTCGCTTGCGCGGAGCCCTTCGACCCGGACCGGCTCTATCGGGAGGTGACCAGCGCCTCGCCCTATCAGGGGCTTACGCGTGCAGGGTTCGATCAGGTGCTCGCCTTCGTGGCCACCGGCGGCTACGCGCTCGCCAACTATGAGCGCTACGCCAAACTGAAACAGACCAAGGAGGGCGAATACCGCGTCGCCCATCCCCGCATTGCGCAGCAGTACCGGCTCAATGTCGGCACCATCGTCGAGGCGCCGATGCTGCGCGTGCGGCTCGCGCGCGGCGCCCTCAAGAAATCGGGCGCGGTCGCCGGCGGTCGCGTGCTCGGCGAGGTGGAGGAGTATTTCATCGAGCAGCTCACCCCTGGCGACACCTTCGTCTTCGCCGGCGAGGTGCTGCGCTTCGAGGGCTTACGCGAGATGGACGCCATCGTCACCCGGGCCCATGCCGCAGATCCCAAGGTGCCGGCCTATGAAGGCGGCAAGTTCCCGCTCTCGACCTATCTCGCGGACCGCGTGCGCCGGATGCTGGCCGAGCGCGGCGCCTGGGCGAAGCTGCCGGACCAGGTTTCCGACTGGCTCAGGCTGCAGGCCGATTTTTCGGTGGTTCCTTCCGCCGAGGAGATGCTGATCGAGACGTTTCCGCGCGGACAGCGTCACTACCTCGTCTGCTACCCCTTCGAAGGGCGTCTTGCCCACCAAAGCCTCGGCATGCTGCTGACGCGGCGGCTGGAGCGGGCAGGGGCCGCGCCGACCGGCTTCGTCGCCAACGAGTACGCGCTCGCAATCTGGGGGCTCAACGACATGAGCGCGATGATCCGCGAGGGCAGCCTCGACCTCGCGCAGCTTTTCGACGAGGACATGCTGGGCGACGATCTCGACGCGTGGCTCGCGGAGTCGAACCTGATGAAGCGCTCTTTCCGCGTCTGCGCCATCATCTCAGGACTGATCGAACGCCGTCATCCCGGGCAGGAAAAGACGGGTCGGCAGATGACCGTCTCGTCCGATCTCATCTACGACGTTTTGCGCCAGCATGAGCCGGACCATGTCCTGCTGAAAGCCGCCTTCGCCGACGCGGCCGCGGGGCTCATCGATCTCGGCCGCTTGGGACAATTCCTCAAGCGGATCGGCGGTCGAATCAGGCATAGTGAACTCAGTCACGTTTCGCCGCTTGCCGTACCGGTCATGCTCGAGATCGGCCGCGAGAGTGTTCCGAGTGACGTCGGCGACACCTTGTTGCGTGAGACCGCTGAAGAACTCATCGCGGAGGCCTTGGGGGAACATGCTGCGCGCTAGGCTCGATCTCATGCCGGAAACGGCGCCCTCCCTTCGCTCACATCTCACCGTGGGCCGCCATACGCTGAAGCCCCTGGCGGCGGGTGCACTCTACTGGGAGGCGGAAGACACGCTCCTCGTGGCCGATCTCCATCTGGAGAAGGGCGCCGCCTATGCCGCCCGCGGCATGCTGCTTCCCCCCTACGACACACGCTCGACACTGTCCCGGCTCGGCAAGATCATCGCCGCCGTCGACCCTGGCCGGGTCGTGGCGCTGGGCGACAGCTTCCATCGCAGCGAGTGCGCCGACAACCTGGTCGAGGAAGATTTCGCCCTCTTGATGAAGCTCCAGGAAGGCCGCGACTGGTTTTGGATCTGCGGCAATCACGATCCGCATCTGCCCGAAAGCATCGGCGGCACGGTCTGCGCCACGCTGACCCTGGCCGGGGTCGTCCTGCGCCACGAGCCGTCGGAAAAGGCAACGGGTCCGGAGATCGTGGGGCATCTTCACCCGATCGCGCGCATCTCGCGGCGCGGCACGGTGGTCCGCCGCCGCTGTTTCGCCACCGATGGCAGCCGCCTGGTCATGCCGGCCTTCGGCGCCTATGCGGGCGGGCTCAACGTGCTGCATGAGGCGTTTCAGCCGCTCTTCCTCTGGCACCGGCTGGAAGCCTGGATGATGGGCCGGCACGCGGTCTATCCGGTACTCGGCAGCCTGCTGCTGCCCGATTGACGCGCCCCTAATCGCGCCGGAAGGCGAACCAGCCGGCGAGGCCCGCGAGCACGGCGATGATGACGCCGAGCAGGCCGTAGAGGAACGGGTGCAGGAAGGCGAGCTGGTAGATGAAAGCTTCGATCCCTGCCTTGGTCACTTCGAGCGATCCCTGGCTCTTGCTCACCACCTCGCCGTCGCGGAACAGATAGACGTCGACCGTGTAGCGTCCGGTGGGAACGTTGACCGGGAGCGCGACCGTGGCGCGGAACAGGCTGCGGCCGATGAACCTCACGCCGTCGTCGTCTTCTTGGAAGAGCTTCTTCTCCTCTCTCAGCCGGACCATCGCCGAGCGGAAGGACTGCTCTTCCGGGTCCCCCATCGTATAGCGGCCGAAATCGAGATCGGAGAGGCCGATGCCGAGCTCCTTCAGTGTCGCGTCGGACGCGATTGCCCGGAACGGCCGCGTGGAGAGCACCGCATAGAAGCCGGGCACGCTGCCATAGGCCTTGGCGGGACCGTTGACCCAAATCCCGGCCACCCGCTCTTTCTTGCGGAGCACGATGGGCTCGGACGGACCGCGCACCACGGAGATCACGTCATATCTGCCTTCGCCCGGCGTGCGCGAGTCGCTGAAATCGATGCTGCCGAAGATGAGAATCTCGATGCCGGTGAAGTTCGACTGGATGGCGATCTCGCGCGTCGAGATGTCCGACTGAACCGTTTCCTGGCTGGTGCCCGGCTTCACCTCCGGGGCCGGCACAGCGCGTTGCGCGCCTGCGGGCATGCACGACAGTGCGAGGAGGAGTGCGGTGAGACGGAGGATCGCGGCGGTGTTCATCATGACCCCGCCAATGGAACGATGCTGTAGAGCTCGGACGGCCGGATCACCAGGTCGAGCAGAATGCGGATCGCCACGCCGAGCACCATGAGGGCCAGCAGCGCGCGCAATTGCTCGCCGCGCAGCTTCTGACCGGCGCGCACGCCGAACTGACCGCCGATCACGCCCCCGATGATGAGCAGGAACGCGAGCATGATATCGAGCGTGTGGTTCAGGGTTGCGTGCAGCAAAGTGACGATGGCCGTGACGAAAATGATCTGGAAGATCGAGGTGCCGACGACGATGTTGGTCGGCATGCGCAGCAGATAGATCATCGCCGGCACCATGATGAAGCCGCCGCCGACGCCGAGGAACGAGGCGAGCAGACCGACCAGGCAGCCGATGACCAGCGGCGGGATGGCGCTGATATAGAGCCGCGAACGCGGAAAACGCATCTTGAACGGCAGGCCGTGGATCCAATTGTGCTGGCTTGCCTTGCGCGCGGAGATGCTCTTGCCCGCCCGCTGGCGCCGGATCGCGTTGACGCTCTCCCACAGCATCAGCGCGCCGATCGAGCCGAGAAAGAACACATAAGTCAGCGAGATCATCAGCCCCGCCTGGCCGGCTTCGCGCAAGATTTTGAGGAGAAAGACGCCGGCCAGCGCCCCGACCACGCCACCGGCGATCAGCACCGCGCCCATCTGCAGGTCGACATTGCCGCGCCGCCACTGTGCCATCGTGCCCGAGACGGAGGTGCCGACGATCTGGTTGGCGCAGGTGGCCACGGCGATGGCCGGCGGGATCCCCGACAGCATCAGAAGCGGCGTGAGCAGGAAGCCGCCGCCGACGCCGAACATGCCCGACAGAAAACCCACCGCCGCGCCGAGTCCCAGCATCACCACGAGGTTCACTGAGATCTCGGCAATGGGCAGATAAATCTGAAACATCGGCCGTGGCGTTGAGAGAGCGGGCGCTGTGGCAACCTGTTCGCCGCGCGCGAGCCTGTCAATGCGTTACGCCCCGACCTGAACGAAATGTCACGAAAAATCAGGCCGAAGCGTGAATTCGGCAGGCGGCTAGCTCGCCAGGCTCTCGAGCTTGGTGAGGAGCGGGGCCGTGACCTCGCCGGTCTCGTTCAGGCCGTTCCGCTGTTGAAACAGCTTGATCCCGGTCCGGGTGCGCTCGCCCATCACGCCGTCGGGGGGGCCGACGTCGTAGCCGAGCTTGTTGAGAAGCACCTGGGCTTTGGTCACGAGCGGCTCGTCTTGAGGCGAGGGGGCCGACGTGGCCGCCCAGGTCGACGGCTTGACGACCTCGTTGGCTTCCGTGGTGACGGGCAGGGCCGTCCAAGCCTTCACCGCGACGTCCGCCGCGGCCAGGGTTTCCGGTGCCAGTTGCGCGTGGATCATGTTGCGGCGCTTCTTGGCTTCGGGATCGCCCTGAGCGGCGGCCAGCGAGAACCATTTGTAAGCGTCGGTGAGATCCTTGGTCCGGCCGAGCCCGTGCTCGGCGAGGATGCCCAGATTGAACTGGCTGTCGGCGAGACCTCTGGCCGCCGCCTCGCCATACCATTTGGCGGCAAGGGTGTAGTCCGGGGCGCTGCCGTCACGGCCGCTGACGCTCACCGCGAGATTATGCATGGCCTTGACGTTGCCCCGCTCCGCGGCGGCGGCATACCAGCTCCGCGCCTTGTCGATGTCTTTCGGGACGCCGAGCCCGCGCTCATACATGGCGGCGAGGCGATACTGGGCCGGCGCGAGCCCGGCGCGCGCCGCGCGATCCAGCCATTCGGTGGCCTTCTTCACGTTGCGCTTGGTGCCGTTGCCCTCCAGGTAGCGGTCCGCGATCGTGTATTGCGCGGCCGCATCGCCCTCCGAAGCGGCTTTCCGCAAGGGCAGCGGGCCAAGCGCCTCGGGCGGCATCGGTCCCTTCACCGGGGTCATGGTCAGTCTCTCGGCCAGCGCGGCGTCCGTGGCGGCGGCGGGGTCCTCGATGGAGAAGATCACGCCGGGGGGCAGCGTGGCGGCATTCGTCGGCGTCAGCGAAGCCAGCTGGGGCTCGGGCCTGATCTCGCTTGCGGGCATGGGCGCGCCGGAGGGCCGTCCGCCCGTGGATTTCACGACATCGGTGACGCCGGGCGTTGCCTGACCGACCCGGCCGTTGAAGGGCTCGAAGTCCGGTCCAGGGGTCTGGCCTTGTTCCGGGAGGATCATCCACGATCCCTGATCGGGCTCGGGCGGCGGCGCCGTCTCGCTGCGCTCGGGCAAGGGGGCGGCAGCGGAGGGATCGACGGGGGGCGTCTCGGCGGTCGCGGACGGGTTGTCGGCCGACGGCGCGGGCTCGATGATCGTCGCCGGGCTCACGTCGGCATCCGGCCTGGAACCAAGGCGCGCATAAAGAAGCAGAGCGCTGATCGCCAGAAGAATGGCGGCGGAGATGATCAGCAGCGAGCGTTTGCGGCGCCCCGGCTGCTCGGCCGCGGGCGCGCTCCCGGGAAATACCTTCTTGGACTTCCTTCCCGTGCGCTCCTCGGCGCGCGCCGCGGCCGCCTGCGCCGCCCGGCGGGCCGCGGTCACCAGATCGTCCGGTGCGGCTTTCGGCACTGCATCGAGATCGATCGCCTCGCCCTCCAGCCCGGCGCGCTTGGCCCGGCCGAAGGGCGGGGGCGTTTCGGTTTCCTTGTAATCGGGAATGGCGGCGCCGAGCCGGTCACGCAGGGTCGCCTTCATGCGCATCTCGGCATCCTCGAGCTTCGAATTGGGGCGCATCTCGGGAAGACGCGGGCTGGGCGCCTCGGCGGCCTTTGGCGCGGACGTCTGGGGCGCGGCGGATAGTGCGGCGGACAGTTGGGTCTTCGGCGCTTCCGCCTTAGAGACCTGCGCCTGCGGCGCGAGCGCTTGCGGTGTGGCTTGGGCGAACGGCGCGGCGGGCTTGGCCTCCACAGGGCTCGTGAACGGGGCGCGCGGCTTTGCGCTCGGCCCCGGGCCGCCCTGCTCGAGCTGCTGCACGAGCTGCTTCAGGGATTTGTGGACCGCTTCGATCGTGCCCGCCAGCTTGTCGTCCGACTGGCGGCTCCTGTCGTCCATGGAGGAGAGCTCGCGCTGCATGGCGTCGAGCCGCTCGGTGGTCTTTTTGGTGTCGTCGGCGACGAGGCGCGCGGCGTCCTTCGCGGCCTTGGCGGCGATCTCCTGAAGCTGCGCCGGGTCGAGCGCGGCAGGCTCGTGCGCGGCGTCCTTCTCGTCCAGCCGCGCGATCAGCTTGAGCAGGTGGTCTTCGACCCCGCCGATCCTGCCGAGCTGCTCTTCGGCCCGGGTAAGCTGCTGACCCATATCGGCAATTTGTCTCTCGACCTGCTCAAGAGCCGCGCTGCTCGGGACCGTTTCCAGGCTCTGGGCAATCTGTGCACCGATCTCGTCGAGCCGCGTGTTCAGGGCTTCGATGGTGCTGGTGGGCATCGCCGCGCCGATCGACTGTTCCAGCCGCTCGGCCATCTCGACGAGGCGCTTGTCGAGATTGGCGTGCTCGGGGGCAAAATCCTCAAAGGGGGAGCCGGGGCTCGCGTATTTGGGCGCGGTGGCCCCGTAGCCGAAATCGGCGAGGTCAGAATCCGGCGCCAGCCGGGACCGCGTCTTCGACGCCATCACGGATCGCGCAAACCGGCTCGGCTCCGGCTCGGTGCCGTAGGGGTCCCGCGCGCTCTCCTCGATATCCGCGCGCAAACCGCCGGAAAGCGCCTGTCCGAGGCGCTCGAAATCGTCGAGTGGCGTCCCGCCTTCGGTCTCGAGCCGGCGGGCAAGATTGCTGACTTGGGTATGCAACCGGTGGAAGGTGTCGGCGTCCTCGGGCGCGCCGGTCTCCCGCGCGGCATCCGTGGTCTGAGAGAGATGGTCGAGCCTGGCATGAAGGTCGTCGAGCGCTTCGCCGTAGCGGCGCTCGCTGTCCTCGATGCGCTCCACCAGGCGCCGCAACAGGGTTTCGACGGTGCCTTGGTCCATAGGTTGGTCCTCGGAGGAGGCATCGCTTCCGTGAGCGGCGTTGCTGGTTTGCCAACTTGCTTCTGAAGCCATACCGTTCCCCATGGAGTTACGCCGCCGATTCCGCGCCCCCGCGGGTGACGGCCTGGCCGCAACACGTGTGACGAAGCGGTCTCGATGACGGTGGCAAGGCTGGGTAAATTTTCTCTTAAGGAATGCCCTGGAATGGGACGATTCTGCGCTTCTCACAGCGCGGAACCGGGGAGATCGCGCGATGTCTGATCTGGTCGAATCGAGCCATATCCTGACCGTACCGACCCACGGCAAGGGCTTCGTCGAGATCACGCGCGTGATTTCAGCCTGGCTCGAGGGCATCGGCGCCGATGGCGGGCTTCTCACCGTCTTCGTCTCTCACACCTCGGCCTCCCTCACCATTCAGGAGAACGCCGATCCGAATGTGCGGGTCGATCTGCTCGATGCGCTCGCGCTGTTGGCGCCGGAGGACCGGGCCTATGCCCATCACGAGGAAGGGCCCGACGACATGCCGAGCCACATCAAGGCGATGCTCACCGCGGTCAGCCTGTCGATCCCGGTGCGGAACGGCGCCATGACCCTCGGCACCTGGCAGGGTGTTTATCTGATCGAGCATCGTGCCGCGCCGCATCAGCGCCGCGTCGTCTTGAACTTCATCGGCCGTACGGCCTGATCAGTTTCCGGCGAAGATCCGCGTCGCGGCGATCAGCTCATGCACGATGCCGGGCTCCGTCATGGCGTGGCCGGCATCCGGCACCACGCGCAAATCGGCTTGCGGCCAAGCGGATGCGAGGTCGAAGGCGTTCTTCACCGGCGTCACCACGTCGTAGCGGCCGTGCACGATCACGCCGGGAATATCCTTCAGACGGCCCGCGTTGCGCAGGAGCTGATCGTCGGTGTCGAAGAAGCCGCGATTGACGAAGTAGTGACTCTCGATGCGCGCAAACGCGAGCGCATAGTAGTCTTCGGAGAATTGCCGCTCCCGGTCGAAATCCGGAAGCAGGGAAAGCGTACGTCCTTCCCAGGCGCTCCACGCGCGCGCGGCCTCGACCTGGACGAAAGGGTCCTCGCTTGTGAGCCGTTTGTAGTAGGCCGCGATCATGTCGGCGCGCTCCCCCTTGGGGATGACGCTGACATAGTCGGCGAACGCGTCGGGAAACAGCCAGCTACAGCCGTCCTGATAGAACCACTCAAGCTCCGCGCGCCGCAGCATGAAAATGCCGCGTAGGATCAGCGCGCGAACGCGCTCGGGATGGGTTTGCGCATAGGCCAGCGCCAGGGTTGAGCCCCATGAGCCGCCGAACACCTGCCAGCGGTCGATGCCGAGATGCTCACGCAAGCGCTCGATGTCGACCACCAGATCCCAGGTGGTGTTCTCCTCCAGCGAGGCATGGGGGATCGATCGGCCGCAGCCGCGCTGGTCGAACAGCACGATGCGGTAGAGCCGGGGATCATGATAGCGCCGCATGATGGGCGTGACGCCGCCGCCGGGTCCGCCATGCAACATGACGACCGGCTTGCCGGACGGCGACCCGCATTCCTCGTAATAGAGCTCGTGCAGGTCCGATACTTTGAGCCGGCCCGAGCGGAAGGGCACGATTTCAGGGTAAAGCGACAGGCGTGGAGAGTCGGGCCGCGGGTCCATGGAAGCTCGTCAGTCCTCTTCGCTGCTCGCCGTGGCCGCCCGGGCTTGCGCCTGGTCGAATATGGTCTCGCCGTCGGGTTTGCGCATTTCCTCGTAATAGGCGGTGTCGAGGCTCGCCGGCTCCGGTCCGTAGAGGCTCACCCCGACGCCAGCGCCAAACGCCAGCACCGCCGCCACCAGGCAGGACATGGCCGTGCCCACGGCGGTCTCGGCCACGCCGAACAGGCCGCCCACGGTCAAGGCGAGAAAGAGAATGCCAAAGCCGGTTGCCAGACTGGCGAGAGCGCCCCAGGTGGTGCAGCGCGGCCACCAGATCGCCAAAAGAAGAACCGGGAAGAACGTCGCGGCGGCGAAGGCGAAGGCCGTCACCGCGGTATGCAACGCATCCACCTCGGCGATAAAGAGATAGACGGCCACCAGAAACGCACACGCGGCAATCACGGCCCATGCCGCCATGAGACGGGGCAGAACGATCGGCTTGCGGTCGAGCGTGCCGTAGACGTCGTCGGCGAGGCTCGCTCCAAGCGTGAACAGATGCGAGCCGGCCGCCGCGAGCGCGATCGCCAAGCCTGCCGCGGCCATGAGCGCGGTGAGAACGTAAGGAAGCTCAGCCAAAATCGGCAATGCCAGCGCGATTCCGTCGCGCGAGATCAAGAGCTCGCCCGCGCCGATCGTGCCGTCGCCGTTGATATCGCTCGCCTGCGCCAGCTGTCCCAGGCTCAAGCTGGAGAGCCAGGCCGGCAGGCCTTCGGTCGGAATGAGCGCCATGTCGCGGAACATGAGCACTTTGGCGAAGGCCGCAAGAGACGGCGCGGTGATGACGAACACCGCGACGAGCAGAAGCGCCCAGGCGGTCGAGCGCCGCTGATCGGCCACCGAGCAGGTGACGCCGCTGCGCGCGATCAGGCTCGGCAGGGCGGCCGTGCCCAGCGCGAAACAGAAGAACAGCGCGAAGAAGCCCCGCTCGGTGATGGCGCCGAACGACTGAAGGAAGGGCTTCACGGCCGCCATGGGCTCGGGCGCCGGCAGAGCGCCGATATCGCCGGGCTCAACCGGCGACATGCCGGCGGCCGTCTCCGCGCTCTGCAAGGAGCCGAACATCTCGCCATAGGTAAATTGCGGCGCGGGTAGATTGGTCAGCAGCACCGAGACGACGATCAGCGGCACGGCCAGGCCGATGGCGCCGGCGATGAACTGCGCGCTGCCCGACCAGGTCAGGGCGCGCATGCCGCCGAGAATTCCCGTCGCGGCGACGAGCACGGCGATCAGCAGCACGGAGACCCAATAGGATGCGGGCAGGAAGATCGCCGCCACGGTTGCCGCGATGTTGATTTCCGCGGCGAGAAGCAGCGCCGTCGGCACGACCTGCAACGCGCTCGCCGCGAGCTGTATCTCGTGTGAGCGAAATCTTTGGCCGAGAAAGGCGGGCAGCGTGTAGGCGCCGGCCCGGCGCAAATATGGCACGAACAGCACGCCCGAGAGCAACAGGCCGCACGTCCAGCCGAGACCGATGGCGAGCGCGTCGAAGCCGAGGAAGAAGACCGCGCCCGTGTAGGCGAAGAAGCCGGGTCCGCCCACCGTGATCGCCGCCAAGAGGAAGGCGTTATAGACTTGGGGAACCCGGCGCCCGGAGGTGAAGAAGTCTTCGACGTCGAGGGTGCGCGCCGCCACGGCGATGGCGAGATAGAGAAGCAGCGGCAATAGGATCATGAGCCGCGCGACCGCGCCGTCGCTCCAGCCGAGTTGCTCGGCCATGGCGAGCAGCACCACCAGCGAGGCGAAGGCGCTGGCGACGATGCCGTAATAGGCGCCGAGATGCGGGTTCGGCGTGCGCTGGCGCGACTGCGCTGTCATCGCCTACGCCATCTCCTCATTGAAGCTACGCGTGTGGTCGATGCGTTCCTGCACGCGCACGTACCAGAAGGCGATCACCACCGCGAAGATCAGGAGCCCCTGCGCCAGAAGATAGAAGCCGAGCGGGAAGTGGAGGAACCACAGCCGGTTCAGCGCGATCGCATATATAATGACAGCGGCCACGGTGCAGAAAACCGCCGCGATGGTGGTGATGGCGACGGCGAGCGTCCGCAACTGGTGCCGGTCGCGCACCGCGTTTTCGGTTTCGGCGGCTTCCGCTGTCACGTTCCCCTCCAATCCAAGGTCGAGCCAGGCCCCGGAGCCTGTCGAGCAGTTAGCAGCTAGGCGGAGCCTTGCAAACCGTGCTTTGAGGTGCAAATGCCCTCAAATCGTGGCAAAGAAGCAGTGTGCTCTCAACGGCTTGAGGGGGATGCGGGCAATGCTCCAAGAATTCAAGGAATTCGCGTTACGCGGCAATGTGGTCGATATGGCCGTCGGTATCATCATCGGCGCGGCCTTTTCCACAATCGTCCAGTCGCTGGTGAACGACGTTATCATGCCGCCGATCGGGCTGATCACCGGCGGCATGGATTTCTCCGACCTCTTCATCAATTTGAGCGGGGGTGACTATCAATCGCTCGCGCAAGCGAGAGAAGCCGGAGCCGCCACGATCAATGTGGGCATCTTCATCAACAGTGTCATCAGCTTCGCCATCGTCGCTTTCGTGCTGTTCATGGTGATCAAGGGCATGAACCAGCTGCGCCGCAAACAGGAAGAGGAGCCGGCGACCGAGCCACCGCCCTCGCGCGAAGTGCAACTCTTAGAAGAGATCCGCGACGCCCTGGTCAAGCGCGCCTAGCGCGCGCTCAAGGCGCCCCGCGGCCGGTAGCGCAACAATAACGCGCTCAAGTAGGCCAGAGGCCGGTAGCGCAACAAATATGCCCTACCAGTTATAGCGCATGCCGCCCTTGACGCTGATGCCGTCCGTCTCCTCTCCGACGGTGACGTCGGCCTTGGCGAACACGGCGGTTTGCGCGCCCGGGTTGAAGAAGTTTACGCCGCCGGACAGCACGCCCCACACGTCGTCGGGCTCGTCCACGAACTCAAACGTCCGACCCGACGAGGTCAGCGAGACGTTGTGCTCGCCGGAGAGATTGCCCCAGAGGCTCGCGATCAGGAACGGCTCGAACAGCGTGCCTTCCCATGCTTCGGAACTGGTTCCTACGCGCAAGCCGAGCCGGCCCCGGACGTTGGTCTCGTTGTCGAAGTCGACGTAGTTGCCGTCGATCGTGAAGTCGTCGAGCTCGTTCTGCGAGAAGGCGATGGTCGCCAGCGGCTCGACGAACGGCCCGCGGGAGAAGGAGCCGAAGCGATAGCCCGCGTCGGTCCTAATGCCCCAGGTCGTGGAGTCGATGGAGCCCGGGAAGCCGCGGGTCGCGGTTTCGATATCGAGGAAGTGCGCCTTCAGCAGCGAGTCCACGAACAGCCCGCCACGCAGATAGGTCGCGTAAGCGCCGACCTCCCCGCCTTCGATATCGAAATGGCGGGCGACATTGTTGTAGTCGAGGCTGGCGAGGACCGCGCCCCCCAGCAGGCCGAACACGAGCATGTCGCCCGAGGCGAGTACGTCTTCCTGGCCCATATCGATGCCGGTCTCGAAATTCATCACCGAAAGATCGCGTTCGAGGTCGTAACGGTAGGTGCGGCCGAAAGAGGTGCTCTTGCCCTTGTCCTCTTGGTTCAGCCAGGTGCCTTGGCCCTTGGCCCAAATGGCGGGCACGAAGGTGGTGGGTACGGGCTCGCCGGTCGCCGTCACCGCGCCGGGCTGGATCGGCGCCGCGCCGTTCAGCAACACGCGAAGATCGGCGGTGCGGTCGAGCCAGGTTTCCGTGGACGTGTGGAACACGTCGTGGGACGCCGTGATCAGGCGCGGCAGCACGTGCGATCCGGCGCCGGGATGGCTACGCAGCTCGAAGAAGCCGCTGCCGGTGGGTACGAAGAACAGGTCGTAATTGAAGAAGCCGGCATCGATCGGCTTGTCGAGATAGAAGGCGTTCGACTTCACGTCGCCGTCGACGAATGCGACCGGAATGCCTTGCGGGTTAAACGCACCCCCGCCGGAATTGGTGTTGGCGACCTGCAGCAGCGTTCTGCCGCTCGCGTCGCCCTGGATGATGAAATTGTCCGCCTTTGAGCCAGGACCGCCGAGAAAGACGTCCACGCCAAGCGTCGCGCCATCCGAGGCGGCATAGTCGAGATCGGTGCCGCCGACCGTGTTCGAGATGGTGAACTTGTCGCCCACCTGGCCGTCGACCAGCGACACTAGTCCGGCGTTCTCGAAGCGCTCGAGATTGACGAATGAGACCCTCTCGGTGGCCGGCTTCTCCGCCGTCTGCACCGTGCCCATGTTCTGGAACAGGTCGCCGCCTCCGCGGAAATCGCTTTGCCGCCGCGCCTCGAAGGTGCCCCCCTCCTTATTGAAGAAGCGGTCGCGTTTGTCGGTGAGGTCCACATAGCCTTTGATCACGCCGCCGCTGCGGTTGCGGATCGTGGTCTTGGCGCCCTCCGTGTCGATGGCAAACAGGTTGTCGGCGCTGATATAGCCTGCGTTCTTGATGACGATCTTGCTATCGACCTTGTTGGTCTGCGACAGACTGATGCTGGCGTCGGGGTCGTCCAGATTCAAATTTGCGATGTTGGTCGCGGTGTAGTCCGGATCGGGAATCGATGCATAGATGCCGAGGCTGCCGCCGGTGATCTTGCCGGTGTTGACGATCGCGATCTTGTTCTCGATCAGGTTGGTTTGACCCACGTCGGCGTCTTGATTGACGTCGTCGGCAATAATCCCAACGCTCGTGGCATTGGTCGTCGCCGAGTTACTGAACGTAAGCCCTTGATTGAGGATCTCGGCGGAGATGCCGACGCTGCGGCCTCTCACGGTACCGGAGTTGGCGATGGAGATATCGTTCGCCAGGACGTTGATCTGAGAAACGTGGAACGTCTGGCTCAGGTCGTCGCCGATGTCGGTCGTAGCCGCGATAGTGCTCCCGATGGTGGTATTGTTCTGGAACGACATGCCATCGTTGTCGATGGTCGCCTGAATGCCGGTGCGCGCCGTGACCGAGTCCTCGTTCGCAATCGCGATCTCGTTGACCACGGCGTTGAGCTGCTCAACCTCGCCCCTCTGAACGAGGTCGCCAAAATCGATCAGGGCGGCTTCGCCTCCGATATTGACGTGCGTTGCCGTGTTGCTCAGGTTGCCGATGTTGCTGTTCGTGATCCAGGCCTCGAGTCCCGTATTGCCGCCGCTCACGTCGCCGTCGTTCAGCAGATAGATGCCGCTACCGATGATATTGTCCTGATCGAACTGCCCCAATTGGCTCAACCTGCCGGCGGACACGACGGCGAGCTCGCCATTGACGTTCGAGCCTGAAGCGGAGTTGGAGATTGACGTCAGGTTTTCGTTGGTGATCGTTGCCAGGATGCCGGTATCGGAATCGATCTCGGCCGCATTCTCGATCAGGATGCCGTTGCCAATCGTATTGATCTGATAAAGGTCGATTGATTGCGTGTGATTGCCCAGGTCTATGGCCGCCGCATCCCCATGGATATTGTCGAGCAGGGTCGAGTTGAAGAATGAGGTGATGTCTGCGTTGGTGATCTCGGCATAAACGCCAATGTCGTCGGCGACGATAGGGTCGGCATTGTCGAGGGCAATCGAGTTCGCGATCGAATTGACGTGATCGAGTTCGAGGATTTGGTTCAGATTGCCGACCGTGGCGAACGTGCCGCTTCCAGTGGTGTTGTCGAGAATGTTGCTGTTGAAGAAAGAGGCGATGAGAGTGTTGTTGATGCCGGCGAAGATACCGACATCTGGATCGATCGCGCCTGTATTGTCGATATCGATCGTGTTCGAAAGGAGCGTTATCTGCTCGAAGTCGATCAGCTGTGTGTGATTGCCGAGTGCAACGCCGGAATCTGTGCCGCTGACGTTGCTGAGAACCGCGCTGTTGAAGAACGAAGTGATCAGCGTGTTGTTTATCTCGGCGAACATGCCGAAATCGTCGGCTGTGATCTTGGCGCGGTTGTCTTCGGTGATAACGTTCGTCGTCAAGTGCCGGTGGGACAGATCGATGGTCTGATTTAGATTCCCCAGCGAGATCGTGACATTATTGCCGTTGATGTTGTCGAGAACGATGCTGTTGAAGAAATTGAATCCCGTGTTGTTGATCTGGCCGAAGATGCCGATCGCGGGATCGATCTCGCCGAAATTGAGGATGTCGATGAGATTGTCCGATATTGCTACCTGCTCGCCGTCGATGAGCTGATTGAGATTGCCGACGCTCACGGCGTTGACGTTCGACTCGACGCGGCTGTTGAAAGGCGTAAGTCCTATATTGGTAATATCGGCGCCAAGGGTCGAGTTGAGCTTGCTGTTGTTGAACAGGATCTCAATCTCGGTGGACGATATGATGTCGGAAAAAGTGATGGTCTGATCGACCGCGACGGCCGGCGTCGGGGCGAGGCTTGCGGCGAGCAGCGTCGTGGCGAGGGCGGTGCCGGCCAGGAGAGCCCGCCGCATTCCGGAGGGCGCATCGACCACAGAAAACTTTGCACCGCGCCTGCGGTGATGATGACGCCCCATGACTTCCCCCAAAGGTAATGCCCCGTCTGAGCAATTTTGGTGAGAATCCGGGCGCCCAGCCACCCTCTCGAAGGGACTAATCCACAGGGCGTGCGCCAATTCCGCGCCATTTTTCTCCGCTGTTGCCTCGCGGGAACACTTTTCCATCGGGGGGCGGGCCGAGAGATTTCAACTGGCGAATCGTCGCCAAATAGGAAAGTCCTTCCTAAAGGCTAGCCATTTGGGAACCAGATTTCGTTTTTTCTCCTCCTGCCGCTTCTTTGGGGAATGATTTTTCGCTAATCTGCCCCATCTTCAGGACGGTGGCGCGCCCTGAGCCAAGAATGACTGGGAACACGACATGACGACCGGTGAAAGTTTCAGCGGCGCGGCTTTTGGCGCATCGGCGTCCGTGCATTGGCACGGGCTTGCGAGGCCGCGCCTTGCCCAGTACACGGGCCGTTCGATTGAACCGCACCGCTTTGCGGAGGTTGCTTAGTCATGTTCATCAACGTGCGCCTGCCGGACGGCTCCACCCATCGCCTCGAAGCGCTCGAGGGCTGGCGTGTGATGGAGGTGATCCGCGACTGGGGTCTGCCGATCAAGGCGGAGTGCGGCGGTGCTTGCGCCTGCGCCACGTGTCATGTCTGGGTCGCCGAGAATTGGGTCGCCAAGCTCGTGCCGCCGACCGACGAGGAATCGGAGATGCTGGACGGCGCCTTCCAAGTCGACGAGCGCTCACGCCTGTGCTGCCAGCTGATCATGACGCCGGAGCTCGATGGGCTCGAGGTCGAGCTGGCGCCCGAGAGCTTGGCCGACGCCGCCGAGCCCGTTGCCGCGGGAGGCGTCGGCTGATGCGCACCTTCCCCATTTTCGTGAGCTTCGAAGGCAAGCCGCCGCTCGTCGTGGGCGGCGGAGAGCTTGCGGCCATCAAGACGCGGCTCCTTCTGAAGCGCGCGGAGGTCGTCGAGGTCTCGGCCCAAGAGTTTGTTGCGGAGCTTGCGGCCCTTGCCGCGGCCGGTCAGGTCGTGCAGGTCGCGCCCGCGCCCGGCATCGATCAGCTGCGCGGCCGTCCGCTCGTCATCGCCGCCACCGAGGATGACGAGGAGGATACGCGCGTCTCGGCCATCGCGCGGGCGCTCGGCGTGCCGGTCAACGTGCCGGATCGTCCGGAGCTTTGCACCTTTGCGTTGCCGGCCATTGTCGATCGCGGTGAGGTCACCGTGGCCATCGGCACCGAAGGCGCCGCCCCTGTGCTTGCCCAGCGCCTGCGCGCCTGGCTCGAGCGCGAGCTTCACCCGCGCCTCGACGATCTTGCCAAGCTCGCCGGGGAGTTCCGCGGCCGAGTCGCCGAGAGATTGCCAGCCGGCGCGGCGCGCCGTCATTTCTGGGAAAGCGTGTTCGACGGCGCCGCGGCAGAGGCCATGCTGGATGGCGATGAGGTGAAAGCCCGTAGCCTGATCGGCGAGGCCATCGAGCAGGCAAGCGAGGCCGGCATGAAGGAAGGCCGCGTGCTGCTGGTCGGCGCCGGCCCCGGCGATCCCGAGCTTCTCACCATGAAGGCGGTGCGCGCGCTCAAAATCGCCGACGTCGTGTTCTACGACAAGCTGGTCGGCAAGGGCGTGCTGGAGCATGCCCGCCGCGAGGCCGAGCTGATCCCCGTCGGCAAAGCCAAGGGCGCCCATAGCGTGCCGCAGGCCGAGATCAATGCGCTTCTGGTGGAGCGCGCCAAGGCCGGGCAGACCGTGGTGCGCTTGAAGGGCGGAGATCCCTTCATCTTTGGCCGCGGCGGCGAAGAGCTCGATGCCTTACGCGCCGCAAATATCGCCATCGAGATCGTACCCGGCGTCACCGCCGGCATCGCCGCTGCCGCGAGCTTGCAGGTTCCGCTGACCCATCGGGACGTATCGCATACGGTGACTTTCGTGTCCGGCCATGAGGCGGGCGGCAAGGCGCCGAGCTTCGAGCATCTCGACCTGAAGGCGCTGGCCTCGGGCAACAACACGCTGGTCGTTTATATGGGCGTCACCACCGGGGCCGTGATCGCCCAAAGGCTTCTGGAGGCCGGGTTCCGGCCCGCGCTTCCGGTCATTGCGGTGGAGAATGCCAGCCGCGAGGACGAGCGCCGGGTGGCCACCAATATCTCGGTCCTCGCCGCCCATCCGGACTCGCTCGGGCTGAAAAGCCCCGCGGTTCTGATCTTCGGTGAGGTTGCCGGACTGCCCGTCGCCGGCCTCGTCGAGACCGTTTTGGCTCATGAGGAGGTCAAGCACGCTTATGCCTAGCGTCGTCACAGCCAACCGCCTCACCGACGGCATCGTCGTCTATCTCGCCGCCGACGGCGAATGGACGGAGGAGATCGCCAATGCCCGCGTCGCCGACGACGAGGCGGAGACGAAGGCGCTCGAGGCGATCGCCGACAACGCCGTCCGTGAGCGCGTCGTGGTTGGCCCGTATCCCATGGTGGTCGGCCTTAAGGATGACGGCGCGATCGATCCCCTTTCCGTGCGCGAGCGCATCCGTGCCGCGCACCGCACCACGTTGACGAAGGATTGGTACGATGTACCGCTATGATGAGTTCGACCATGCGTTCGTGAACGAGCGCGTGGCGGAGTTTCGCGATCAAGTCGAGCGCCGGCTCGCCGGCCAGCTGACGGAGGAGGAGTTCCGGCCCTTACGCTTGCGGAACGGCCTCTATCTTCAGCTTCACGCCTATATGCTGCGCATCGCCGTTCCCTATGGCGTGCTCAGCCCAAGGCAATTGCGCCAGCTGGCGATGATCGGCCGCAAATGGGATCGCGGCTACGGCCATTTCACCACGCGCCAGAATCTCCAGTTCAACTGGGTGAAGCTCGTGGATATTCCCGATGTGCTCGCGGCGCTGGCCGAGGTCGAGATGCACTGCATTCAGACCAGCGGCAATTGCGTGCGCAACGTCACCGCCGATCCTTACGCCGCGGCCGCGGTCGACGAGCTGGAAGACCCGCGCGCCTGGTGCGAGATCCTGCGTCAATGGTCGACGCTGCATCCGGAGTTCAGCTGGCTGCCGCGCAAGTTCAAGATCGCCATCTCGGGCGCCGCCGAGGATCGCGCCGCCACCGCCTTCCACGATATCGGCTTGCGTATCGTGCGCGGGCCCAATGGCGAGAACGGCTTCCGCGTGCTGGTCGGCGGCGGCATGGGCCGCACGCCCTATGTCGGCCAGGAAATCAAGTCCTTCCTGCCGAAGGAGCACTTGCTGTCCTACATCGAGTCGATTCTGCGCGTGTACAATCTGCACGGGCGCCGCGACAACATCCACAAGGCCCGCATCAAGATCCTCGTCAATGCGCTCGGCATCGACAAATTCCGCGAGGACGTCGAGGCCGACTGGGAGGCGACCCACAAGGATGCCATCGACCTGCCCGAGGACGAGAAGCGCCGCATCATGAGCTATTTCGCGCCGCCCGAGCTGCCGGAGCGGCCGGCGCGCGACGAGGCCTTGGCGGCGCGGCGCGAGAACGATCCCGCCTTCGCCAATTGGTACAAGCACAACGTGCTGCCCCATCGGGTGCCGGGCTACGCCTCTGTGGTGATCTCGCTGAAGGAGCCGGGCCGCACGCCGGGCGATGCCTCGTCCGACACCATGGACTTCGTCGCCGACCTGACCGAGCGCTTCGGCCACAACGAGGCGCGGGTCAATTACACGCAGAATCTGATTCTGCCTCATGTGGCGCGGGCCGACGTCCTGGAGCTGTACGAGGAGCTGGCGGGCGCCGGGCTTGCCACCGGCAACAACGAGCTGCTGGGCGACATGATCTGCTGCCCGGGGCTGGACTATTGCAACCTCGCCAACGCGCGGTCGATCCCCATCGCCAAGGAGATCGCCAAACGCTTCGAGGATCCGGCGCGCCAGGAAGAGATCGGCAAGCTGCGGCTCAACATGTCCGGCTGCATCAACGCCTGCGGTCATCATCACTCGGGTAATATCGGCATTCTCGGCGTCGACAAGAAAGGCACCGAGCTCTACCAGATCACGCTCGGCGGCAACCCGAAGGATAGCGCCTCGGTGGGCACCATCATCGGGCCGGGCTTCCGTGCCGAAGCCGTGCCGCAAGCCATCGACACCATCGTCGACACCTATATCGACAACCGTCACGAGGGAGAGAGCTTCCTCGAAACTTGGCGCCGCGTTGGCGCCGCGCCCTTCAAGGAGGCTCTTTATGGTGCTCGTTGAACTCGCCACCGGGACGATCGTCGCCGATCCCGACGAGGTGGCGACGGTGCTGGAGCCGACCGCCGACGAGGCGGCGCTTCATGACGCGGCCGGCGGCAACGCGGGCCCTATCGCCATCGCCTTTCCGAGCTTCACCGACGGACGCGGCTTCAGCCTGGCGCGCCTCTTGCGTGAGCGTCACGGTTTCAAAGGCGAGATCCGCGCGGTGGGCCACCTCATCCCCGATCACGGCCAGTTCCTGCTGCGCTCCGGCTTCGACACCGCCGAGATAACCGATCCGGAGGCGGTGCAGGTCTGGAAGGCTTCGCTCGAACGCATCCGCCACAATTATCAGCCGGCCGTGCGCAATCCCTTGCCGCTGCGCTGGAATGCGTCCTCCAAGGCCGCGTTTACGCTCGACGAGACGCTCGGTAAGACCGCCGATCTCGTGAGCCGCATCAAGGAGATCGCCGCGCAGATTGAAGGGCGTATCGCTTTTTCGACGAGCCTTGGCCTCGAGGATCAGGTCATCCTGCACGCCATCGCCAAATCCGGCGTCATCAAGTCCGGCGCCGAGATCGACGTCTTCACCCTCGACACCGGACGGCTCTTCCCGGAGGTGCTGGAAACGGTCGAGCTCTCGGAGCTTCGCTATCGTATCCGCATCCGCCTGGTTGCGCCGGACGCACAAGAGGTGGAAGAGCTCGTTTCCCGCGACGGCGTCTATGGCTTTCGTCAGTCCGTCGAGAACCGCAAGAGCTGCTGCGAGATCCGCAAAGTCCGTCCCTTGAACAAGGCGCTGGAAGGCGCTCAAGGCTGGATTACGGGTCTGCGCCGCGAGCACTCGGACGCGCGCGCCGAAGTACCGCTTGCCGCGTGGGACGCAGAGCGCGGGCTCACCAAGGTGAACCCGGTCGCCGACTGGTCAACCGACACCCTGATGGCCTATATCGCCGCCAACAACATCCCCGTGAACCCGCTGCACGCCCGCGGCTTCGTCTCCATCGGCTGCGCGCCCTGCACCCGTGCCATCCAGCCGGGCGAGAACCCGCGCGCCGGACGCTGGTGGTGGGAGAACGAGGACAAGAAGGAATGCGGCCTGCACGTCAACGAGAACGCTAAAGTGAAAGAGAAAGCCGCATGACCGCGCTCACCTCGCATCTCAAGCTCCTCGAAGCCGAGAGCATTCACATCTTCCGCGAAGCGGCGGCGCAGTTCCGTACGCCAGTGTTGCTTTACTCCATCGGCAAGGACTCGACCGTCCTTCTGCACTTGGCGCGCAAGGCGTTTTGGCCGGCCAAGCCGCCGTTCCCGCTGCTGCATGTGGATACCACTTGGAAGTTCCACGACATGATCGCCTTCCGCGACCGCACGGCGAAGGAGCTCGGCCTCGATCTGATCGTGCACACCAACCACGACGGGCTCGCGCGCGGCATGAACCCGTTCGATCACCCGCCGTCCGTCTATACCGACATCATGAAGACCCAAGCGCTGCGCCAGGCGCTCGACACGGGCGGCTTCGATGCGGCCTTTGGCGGGGCCCGCCGCGACGAGGAAGCCTCCCGCGCCAAGGAGCGCGTGTTCTCCTTCCGCGCCGCCGGCCATCGCTGGGACCCGCGGCTACAGCGCCCCGAGATGTGGCAGCTCCTGAACGGACGCCTCGGCAAGGGCGAGACAGTGCGCATCTTCCCGCTGTCCAATTGGACCGAGGCCGACGTCTGGCGCTACGTCATGCTCGAGAAGCTCGACGTGGTGCCGCTCTACTTCGCCGCCGAACGTCCGGTGGTGGTGCGCAACGGCCAGATCATCATGGTCGACGACGAGCGCATGCGGCTCGAGCCCGGCGAGACGCCGCAAATGCGCAAAATCCGCTTCCGCACGCTCGGCTGCTACCCGCTCACCGCGGCCATCGACTCCGAGGCGACCGATCTCGACGCGGTCGTCACCGAGACCTTGGAGGCGCGCGTGTCGGAGCGGGCGGGGCGGTTGATCGATCATGATCAGGCGGGCGCCATGGAGATGAAGAAGCGTGAGGGGTACTTCTGATGACTTTGGCTGCGCTCGAGGAGAGAAAGTCCGTCGCGACCGCGGCACGCACCGGCGACAAGTCGGAAGCCATGCTGCGGCTGCTCACCTGCGGTTCGGTCGATGACGGCAAGTCCACGCTGATCGGCCGGCTTCTATGGGATGCCGCCGGCGTCACCGACGATCAGCGCGCCGCGATCCTGCACGCTTCGCACAACCGCGCGGTCAATGGCGAGCGCATCGACTTCTCGCTTCTGCTCGACGGTCTCGTGGCCGAGCGCGAGCAGGGCATCACCATCGACATCGCCTGGCGCTATTTCGAGACCGCACGCCGCCGCTTCGTCATCATCGATTCGCCGGGCCACGAGCAGTACACCCGCAACATGGCGACGGGCGCCTCTCACGCCGATCTCGCCATCCTCCTGGTCGATGCGCGCCACGGCGTGAAGCGCCAGACGCGCCGCCACGCGGCGATCTGCAATCTCGTCGGCATCAAGAAGGTCATCGTCGCCATCAACAAGATGGACCAGATCGACTGGTCTGAAGAGCGCTACCGCGCCATCGAGGCTGACTTCCGGGCGCTGGCCGGCAATTTCGGCTTCACCGAGATTACCGCGATCCCCGTCGCCGCGCTCACCGGCGCCAACGTGGTCGCACGCTCCGCGGAGATGCCCTGGTACTCCGGGCCGACACTGCTGGAATATTTGGAGCACGTCGATCCGAAGACCGAGCCCGAAGACGCGCCCTTCCGCATGCCCGTGCAGCTCGTCTTGCGCGCGACGAATGACTTCCGCGGCTATGCCGGCACCGTCACCTCCGGCAAAATCCGTGTCGGCGAGCGTGTGGTCGATGCGCGCAGCGGCCTCGGCGCCACCTTGCGCCGGATCGCCACCATGGACGGCGACCAGGCCACGGCCAGCAAGGGCGATGCGGTCACCCTGGTGCTCGACACCGATCTCGATATTTCGCGCGGCGCCGTTCTGTCGGAAGTGCCGCGCCGGCCCGTCAATGCGGACGTCATCGAGGCCCGGCTGGTCTGGCTCTCCGATACGGCGTTCGATCCGGAGGTCGGCTACCTGCTTCGCACCGCCACCGATCTCACGCCGGTCACCTCGATGAGCGTCTCGGCGCTTGTCGACTTCGAGACGCTGGCCTCGAACCCGGCCCATGCCTGCGGCATGAACGACATCGCCGATTGCCGCATTCTGCTCGGCCGCGCCACCGCGCTCGACCTGTTCGCAGACCTGCCGCTCACCGGCAATTTCGTGCTGGTCAACGCCGTCGACGGCACAACTGTCGCAGGCGGAGTCATCACCTGGGTGCAGACAGGTGCGGCCGCCGTGGGCGACAATGTGCTCGTTCTCGACCGGGCCCGGCTCGCCGGGCTCTGCGCCGATCTCGGCGAATCCCCGGAGGACAAGGCCGAATTCGAGCGGCGTGCGCAGGAGGTGGCAATTCTGCTACGCTCGGTGGGGGTTCCGGTCCTGATCGAAACTGACCAATAATAACGGCCTAAGTGGCAGCGATCGCGCCGGTAGCGTAGGGGGAGGCCCTTCATCGATGATTGACCTCGGCGGGGTGTGGGCCCTGCTGCCTTTGGCTGGCGCCGGCTTTGGTGTCGGCTTTCTCGTCGGACTGACCGGGGTCGGCGGCGGTGCGCTGATGACGCCGTTGCTGATCTCGACCTTCGGCGTGGCGCCCGCGGTCGCCGTCGGCACCGATCTGCTCTATGCGGCCGTGACCAAGACGGTCGGCAGTTGGCGTCATCACCTTGCCGAGAATGTCGAGTGGCCGATCGTGATGCGGCTGGCTCTGGGCAGCATTCCCGCCGCGCTTATTCTGCTCGCGGTCATGGCCTACGTGCCGTTCGACACCGTGAAGATGGCGCAGTGGATCCGCTATGGGCTCGCCTTCGCTCTGCCGGTCAGCGCCGCGGCCATCGTGCTCTATCCCATTCTTATGCGGGGCCACGCCAAGGTCGATGAGAATGGCAGTCCGCCGCCGCGCGTGGCGGCGACGGTTGTGTTCGGCGCGGCGCTCGGCTTCCTCGTGACTCTGACCTCGGTCGGCGCCGGCGCGATCGGCGTCGTGGTGCTCGCCATGCTGTTTCCGCTGATGCCGGCCAAGCGCATCGTCGGCTCCGACATCGCCCATGCGGTGCCGCTGACGCTCGTGGCTGGCGCCGGTCATCTCGGCCTCGGGCATGTGGATTTTGGCGTCCTGCTGGCGCTGCTATGCGGCTCGATCCCCGGCATTCTGTTCGGCACGCGGCTCGCGGGCGTGGCGCCGGACTGGCTGCTGAGGCCGCTCTTGGCGTTGACGCTCTGCTACGCGGCCTACGCGCTGCTCTACAAATAGCCGCTCAAGCGACGTTCCGTTCGGCGCCGCCGCCGCCCAGCGCCGTGTCGATATTGCGCTTGGCCGCGCTCAGCGCCTCCTCCGGGCTCAGCGACAGCGTGAGCAGGGGAGACTGGGTCAGAAGAGGGAGATCGGACCGGGTGGGATGAACGTTCGCGCACCAGTTCGACCATTCTTGCCGTAGCTGGATCTCGTAGCCACGGTATCGGGACTTCTCGCTCGGCATGACACCGTCCTCCGCGATTGTCCCCCCGCTAGTTATAGAAAACGCCGGTTGGCCCGCCTAACTTTCACCCGCTTTGTGGCAAGAAAGAGCACATCGGGCCAAAATCGGCTCTTATGGTTGAGCCCCATTAGGCTTGAGGCTGACCAAATCGGACTGTCCGATGGAACGGCGCGGGGGGGAGGTTCTGTGGGCTGGAAACATCTTGCGTTGCGCTTTCCGCCCTTCAAGCGGTTGCATGAGGAGCGCGTCCGGCTAAGGGCACGGCTGCGCGCGGCGCGCACGCAGCTGAAAGCGGCGGCCGAGGAGCGCGCCCGGCTGAAGGTGCAACTGCGTGAGGCGAGAAAGGCGGCCGCCGAGAAGCGCGCCCGCATCGAGGCGCGGCTCGAGGCACACGCGCCCAAGCTTCTCAAGCTCATGGAAAAATGCGGCGTCGATCTCGTCTTGGACGTGGGCGCCAACACGGGACAATTTGCTAGGTGGCTAAGGAAGGGAGGCTTTCGCGGCGAGATCATATCGTTCGAACCCTTGAGCGATGCCTTCGCGGCGCTTGAGCGGGCGTGCACGCAAGACGGCAATTGCTCCTGTCACAAGCTTGCCCTTGGCGAGGACAACGGCACGGCGACGATCAACATCTCCCTGAATTCTGCGAGCAGCTCTCTTCTGCGGTCCCGCGACTGGGCCACGGCGGTTGAGCCGGGGATCGCCTCTATGGGGCAAGAGACGGTCGATGTGCGAAGGCTCGACGAACTGTTGCCTTCGCTGACGGACGCCCGGCGGATCTTCCTGAAAATCGACACCCAGGGCTTCGAGCGCCGTGTCCTGGAGGGCGCGCGCGATGTCATGAGCCGCATCGCCATGGTGCAGTTGGAGCTTGCCTGGACGCCCGCCTATGAGGGGCAGGCCGAGCTGTCCGAGATGGCCGGCCTCATGCGGAATCAGCGGTTTGTGCCGATCCTGATCGAGCCGGCCTGGACCGACAAGAACGGGGTCTTACGCGAGATGGACGTGGTCTTTGTTCGCGACCCGGCAGCATCGGGGTAAGCTACTCGTCCGTCTTGCACTTCTTCTTGAAGAAGCCGCGGTTCATGAAGCGCGGATTGCGCATGAAGGGCGGGGCCGTGAGGATGCAATCTTCGCCCGCTTGGCGCTTCGCCTTCTTCTTGGCCTGCTGCTCCGCCGCGGTGACCTGCTCGGACGTTTGCTTCTTCGCCAAGGCCGGCCCGGCCGTGGCCGTCAGCAGGGCCGCGAGCCCAAGGGGGATGATGGCTTTCCGGTGGGTCATGGCTCCGCCCTTAAGCGCGCTGCGACGGTGAACGTTCCCATCTGCAGACCACGTTGGAACTCGCGTTCGGGTAGTCTTGCCGAAAGCGGGCTGTCAGAGCCTTGGCCGTCCGCAGGCCGGCTTTGCGGCAGTCTTCTATGCGGTCGCCGCTGATCGAAAAGCCCGGCATTTGACGCGCGCTCTCATACAGCACCGCGCCGGTGTCGCAGTTGGTGACGGCCAGATACAACATCACGATCTTTGCGGTCATGGAGCACTCCTTGCCGCTTCGGAAGATAACACGATTGGGAGGAAACTGGTGCCGCCGCTCAGGATTGAACTGAGGACCTCGTCATTACCAATGACGCGCTCTACCACTGAGCTACGGCGGCATGTTTTGACCGGTGGGCCGGCACGGGCGGCAAGCCCCGATATATTGGGTGTCCCTGGCCGTGCGGCGCGCAAACTGCCATACGGGGCTTGGCCGCGCAAGGATTGCGCCAAGGTCTTACCGCCGGCCGGTCCTTGATATAGAAGGCGGGGACGATGGCCGATGAGCGCGACCGCGAGGGAAAACCCGACAAACCGGATAAGGCGCCCGGCCGCCAGGCCCGGCTGGAGCAGGCCCTTCGCGCCAATTTGTTGAAACGCAAGGCCAAGGTGAAGACAAAGTCCCGCGGCGCCGAAGGCTCCGCGATCTCCCCGGACGGGACGCCCCCGAAAGAGGGGGGACAGGACTGAGGCGGGAAGGGTAGACTGGGCGCTTGCCGCGATCGCCGGGGGGCGGCAAGAACGGGAATTTGTGGCGCAAGGCCGGCCAGAGGCCCGCGCGAGGGGAGCACGTCGTCATGGATCGTATCCGCATTGTCGGCGGCGCGCCGTTGAAGGGCACCATTCCCATCAGCGGTGCCAAGAACGCTGCGCTGCCTCTGATGATCGCCAGCCTGCTCACCAAGGAGACGCTCACGCTCCATGGCATGCCGCGGCTCGCCGACGTGACGCTGCTTGGGCGCATCCTCGGCAATCACGGCGTGGACATCACCATCGCCGGAAAACGCGCCGGCCAGAGCACGAGCGACGGCCAGACCTTCAAACTGACCGCGGCCGAGATCGTCGACACCACCGCGCCCTATGAGATGGTGGCGCGCATGCGGGCGAGCTTTTGGGTGCTGGCGCCGATCCTGGCGCGCTGCGGCGAGGCGAAAGTGTCTCTGCCCGGCGGCTGCGCCATCGGGACGCGGCCGGTGGATCTGCACCTGGTGGCGCTCGAGGCGCTTGGCGCCGATATTCAGCTCGACGGCGGCTACGTCATCGCCAAGGCGCCGAAAGGCCTCGTCGGCAATCGCATCCATCTCGGCAAGGTCTCTGTCGGCGCCACCCATAACGCGCTGATGGCCGCCGTGCTCGCCCGCGGCGACACGGAGATCGTGAATGCCGCCCGCGAGCCCGAGGTCGGCGACCTCGCCGCCTGTCTCGTGGAGATGGGCGCCAAGATCGAGGGCATCGGCACCTCCACATTGCAGATCCAGGGTGTGCCGTCGCTCCATGGGGCCGAGCATGCCGTTCTGCCCGACCGCATCGAGACCGGCACCTACGCCATGGCCGCCGCGATCACCGGGGGCGATGTGTTCTTGAAGGGCGCGCGGGCCGATCTGCTGCAAGAGGCCCTTCAGACCTTGCGGACCACGGGCGTGGAGGTGACCGAGGAGGAAGGCGGCATCCGCATCGCGCGCAACGGCCACGGGCTCGACGCGGTGTCCGTGGAGACTCAGCCCTTCCCCGGCTTCCCCACCGATCTGCAGGCCCAGCTCATGGCGCTGATGTGCACCGCGCGCGGCGTCTCCGAGGTGCGCGAGACCATTTTCGAGAACCGGTTCATGCACGTGCAGGAGCTGGCGCGGCTTGGCGCGCGCATCGATCTGAAGGGGGACACGGCCCTGGTCCACGGCGTCAACGGTCTGCGCGGCGCGCAAGTCATGGCCACGGACCTTCGTGCCTCGGTCTCGCTGATTATTGCGGGTCTTGCCGCGCAAGGCGAAACGCTGATCGGCCGCGTTTACCACCTCGATCGCGGTTTCGACCGGCTCGAGGAGAAATTGCGCAAATGCGGCGCGCAAATCGACCGGCTTTCCGGTTAGCCTCGCCTGCGCTATTCCTTCTGACTCAACCTCGAGAAGCATGCTAACCCCATGCTGGAGCCCATCTTTATCGCCAGTGATCCTTGCCAATGACCCCGCTTAAGCTGCTCGCCCTCGACGAAGAAGATCTCCAGGTCGTCTCCTCGCATCTTCAAGACGCCGTCGTGCGCGTGGGCGATATGGCCTATGTGCCCTCGCAGAAGCGCTTTGCCGCCATTCTCAACCGCTTCGACTGGGAGAGCGCCAAGGAGGACAGCGGCACCTATCAGCGACGCCGCACGGCCTTACGTTTCGACCGGGTGCTGCGCGCCCAGCACCGGGATCTCCGGCCCGAGAAGCCCGACCGCGTGCTGTCGCTGCTGGCGATCCAGTTCGAGGCCGGCGATGCGCCGAGCGGCAAGGTCACGCTTCTGTTCTCCGGCGAGGTGACCATCCAGCTCGACGTGGAGTGCATCGAGACGGAGTTGCGCGATCTCGGGCCCGCCTGGGCGACGCGCAACAAGCCGGAGCACCCGGGCGAGGACGCCGTGGAGTCCGAAGGGTCCGAAGCCTCCGGCGCATAAGGACATCCATGGCCCAGATGCTTGATACGCGCGATGGCGCCTTCGAGGCGCGCTTCCAGGCTCTGCTCGGCATGAAGCGGGAGTCGTCCGCCGACGTGAACGACGCGGTGGCCAAGATCATCGCGTCCGTGCGCGAACGCGGCGACGCGGCGCTGATCGACTTTACGAAGCAATTCGACCACCTCGATCTGAGCGAGACCGGCATCGCCGTTTCCGAGGATGATATCCAGGCGGCGCTCGCCGAGGTCGACGACGAGACGGTGGAGGCCCTGAAGTTCGCCCACGCGCGCATTCTCGATCATCACAAACGCCAGCTGCCGCAAAGCGAGAGCTACACCGACGACACCGGCGTGGAGCTCGGCCAGCGCTGGACGCCGGTCGCCTCCGCCGGGCTCTACGTGCCGGGCGGCACGGCGAGCTATCCGAGCTCCGTCCTGATGAACGCGATCCCGGCGAAGGTCGCCGGCGTCGAGCGTGTCGTCATGGTTGTGCCGAGCCCGCGCGGCGAGCTGAATCCGCTCGTGCTGGTGGCGGCCGCTTTGTCGGGCGTCGATGAGATCTATCGCGTCGGCGGTGCGCAAGCCGTCGCCGCGCTCGCCTACGGCACCGAGACCATCGCCCCCGTGGTCAAGATCGTCGGGCCCGGCAACGCCTATGTCGCCGCCGCCAAGCGTCAGGTCTTCGGCCAGGTCGGCATCGACATGGTGGCGGGCCCGTCCGAGGTCGTGGTCATCGCCGACCGCGACAACGATCCCGCCTGGATCGCGAGCGATCTGCTGGCTCAGGCCGAGCACGACACCGCGGCCCAATCCATCCTCATCACCGACGACGTCGAGTTCGCCGACGCCGTGGCGCGGGCCGTGGAGGCGCAGCTTGAGACGCTGCCTCGCGCGAAGACCGCGCGCGCGAGCTGGGACGAGTTCGGCGCGGTGATTTTAGTGAAGAGCCTCGCCGACGCGCCCGCCATCGCCGACCGTCTGGCGCCCGAGCATTTGGAGATCGCCACCGGGAACGCCGACGCGCTCGCCGCCGAGATCAAGGATGCGGGCGCCATCTTCATCGGCCGCTACACGCCGGAGGTCATCGGCGACTATGTGGCCGGCACCAATCACGTGCTGCCGACCGCACGCAGCGCCCGCTTCGCCTCCGGCTTGGGCGTGCTCGACTTCATGAAGCGCACCTCGCTGCTGAAGCTCGACGCCGAAAGCCTCAAAAGGCTGGGACCTGCCGCGATGAAGCTTGCCCGCGCCGAAGGGCTCGACGCCCACCGCCGCTCCGTTGCCATCAGACTCAATTTGCCGGACTAGCCATGACCGAGCCTGAGGAAACCGAAGACAGGACATGGCCCGAGACCGCGCGGCTCATCGAGGTGACTCTCGATGAGGCCTCGCTCGGCCGCGACAATTCGGAGGTCGAGCACGAGCGCGAGGTCGCCATCTTCGATCTGTTGGAGAAGAACGTCTTCACGCTGGAAGGCCATGACGGCGAGGGCCCGTACACGCTGCATCTGTCGCTCGCCGACAACCGCCTCGTGTTCTCCGTGGCCGATGCGGACCGCGTGCCGCTTCAGCACGTCATGCTGTCGCTGTCGCCGTTCCGCCGCATCGTGAAGGACTACTTTCTGATCTGCGACAGTTACTACGCCGCGATCAAGACGCAGCCCGCCTCGAAGATCGAGGCCATCGACATGGGCCGCCGCGGGCTCCACGACGAAGGCAGCCATCTATTGATGGAGCGGCTGAGGGGCAAGGTCGCGGTCGATATTGCCACCGCACGGCGCCTCTTCACGCTCCTTTGCGCGCTTCACTGGAAGGGCTGATAGAGCGTGGGCCAAGGCGGCGATCTGCCAGGCGCGGTCCTCTTCGCCTGCAGCCGCAACGCCGTCCGCTCGCCCATGGCCGCCGCCATCCTCAAGCATCTCGCCGGCAGGCGCATCTATGTGGAATCCGCGGGCGTGCGCCCTGGAGAGCCGGACCCGTTCGCCATCGCCGTGATGGAGGAGATCGGCGTCGACATGTCGCGCCATAAGCCGGTGTCGGTCGGCGATCTGCACGATCTCAGCTTCGATCTCATCGTCACGCTCGCGCCGGAGGCCCAGCACAAGGCCCTCGAGCTCGCCCACGGCTACGCCATCGACGTGGAATATTGGCCGACGCCCGATCCCACTCTGGCGAGCGGCAGCCGCGAGCAGATTCTCGACGCCTACCGCGACGTGCGCGACCGGCTGTTCGCCAGGATCAAGCAGCGCTTCCCGCTGACCGGCGCCGGCGGCGTGTAGATTTTATCGCAGCCAGGGAACGGGTTAGCCTCTTTTTCGTTACCTTCCCTTCGAGGGAAGGACTTGCGCCTATGACGGATACATCCAGAGACACGCAAAACGCGGCCCAGCAGCCCTATGAGAACGGCGAGCTCGCTTCGGATCAGGCGATCGAAAACGCCGCTCTTGCCGGCGCCGCGGCAGTTCAACGCCTGGTGGCGGAGCGCAACGAGTTGCGCAACCGCCTGGCCGGCCAGCAGAGCGAGCTTTCCACGCTGCGCTCCGTGAACGAGGATTTGCGGCGGCGGCTGTACGCCATTCACCAGCACTACGTGGAGATGGCCAAGCGGGTCGTCGGCGATCTGGAGCAGGTCGACGGCACGATCCGCGAGGTGGCCCAGGAGGCCTTCGACAGCACCCCTAAATGGGAGGACAAGGCCAGGCCTGCGTCCCTCGCACAGCGGCTTGCGGACGCGGATGCGCCGGACCGCGCCCATGGGCCCAACGGCGCGGCTCAATCGCCGTCGTGAGGGGCAAGCCTAGTCGTTCGCGTCGACGTATTTCTTGAGATCCACGAAATCCATCACCGGCGCGATCTGGTGGACATTGAGGTCTGTCCACGGCTCGTAGAGCTTCATGATCGCCTCGGCGCTATCCGCCTCGAAAATGCACCAAGTCTCCTGCTGGGTGAGTGCGATCCAGGCGCCGATGAGCTTGACGCCCTTTGGCTCCACGATGCCGTCCTCTTTGAGGCGGGCGATGGCCTCGTCGCGGCTCTCGGGGTCGATGGTGACATAGCAGACAAACAGCATTTTCCGGTCTCCTTGGTGTTTCGCGGCGTTTCCACGCCACATTAGGGCCGCGTCTGCGACATCTCATTGAAGCCTCTCACCGCTCCGCGGTTCCCGCTTCGCCCTGTTTCCCGTAGGGTGAGGCCGGTTTTGGCCGATTTCGGGAGAATAGCGTGCGACGGATTCTATTTGTTGTCTTGGCCCTCGTCATCCTTGGCGTTGGGCTGGTATTCGTCGCTCCCTACTTCATCGCCACCGACGATCTGCAGAAAAGGGTGCTTGCGCAGGTGGAGAGTGCCACGGGCTATCGCGTGCGCGTGGATGGCCCGATGCGCATCGCCTTGTTCCCGTCTCTCGATCTTGTGGCGAGAGATGTCGGCATTGCCGAACCCGCGGCCGGCGGCTCCGCCGAGTTCATCACCGCGCGCACCTTGAAGTTCGGCTTGCTCGCAAGCGGCCTGTTGAGCGGCAAGGTGCAACTGACCGAACTGGAGCTCATCGATCCCGTCATCACGCTGCCTTTGCCGGAGGGTGAGGCGCCTGCGCCGGGCGCCGGTCCGGAAGAGGCGTCCCCGCAAGGCGGGCTTCGTGATCTCAGTCTCGACAAGCTCATCGTCCGCAACGGGACGGTCATCCTGCCGCCGTCCGAAGATGGCACGCCGGGGGAGCGGATCACCGCGCTCGACGCCGAGGCGTCGCTGCCGAAGGCCAACGGCGCGCTCACCTTCGATGCGTCCGCCACCTATGACGGCGACCGCGTCGCTGCCACGGGGACCATTGGCAGCTTCGCCCATTTCGTGGAAGGCGGACCGGTCCCGGCCCGGTTTGTGCTCAGCGCGCCGGGCGTGCTCCCGCACCAGGTCACGGTCTCCGCGGCGGCCTCCAGCAAGGCAGGAGTCGTCAAGCTCGCCCAGCTGAAGGCGCAGTACGGGCCGCACGCGCTGACCGGCAACGCCACCTATGCCGACGACACGCTCGCCATCACGCAAGGGACGTTCGACCAGACGCCGTTCTCGGGGACGGCGAAGCTTGTGGACGACAAGCTCTCTTTAGATGTCGAAGCCGCACCCGAGGGAAAGCCGCTTCGCGTCGCGGGCTCGCTTGGGAGCCTCGATCGGTTCCTTGCCGGCGGTGAGACACCACTCGAGCTGGGCGTCAACGCGCCGGATCATCTCCCGGCCCCGGCCACTCTCTCGGCCAGCGCCACATATAAAGACGGCACTTTCGCCCTCACCCGATTCAACGCCGTCTCCGGCGAGGATACCGCGTCGGGCGCGGCCTCCTACGCGGGCGATGTGCTCTCGCTCAGCGACGTGACCGCGAATGTCGGCGGCCGTGCGGTGACCGGGCGCGCGACCTACCAGGACGATACGGTCAATCTCGATGTCACCGTCGACCTCGACGGAAAGCCCGCCAAGGTCACGGGCTCGATTGCCGAGATCGAAAAGCTTCTCGAGGGAGAGCCCGCGCCGGTGAAGCTTGCCGTCGATGCACCGTCCCATCTTCCCGCCGTGGCCTCGGTCAATGGCGCCGTCCTCTACAAGAACGACACGCTTGTTCTGAACGACATCTCCGCTGTTTCCGCGCCCTACACGCTCACGGCGAACGGAACCTACAAGGACGACATCCTGGTCCTCGATCCGGTCAGCGCCAATTTCGAAGGTCAAAGAGTCTCGGGCACCGCCACCGCGAATTTCGTCGGCGACGTGCCGGCCATCAAGGCGACACTGACCGGGACATCGACCGGGCAGGGCGCCGCCGCAAACGCCGAACCGGCTGCCGAGGCCGCTGCGGCGCAAGAAAATGAAGGCGAGCAGGCCGCCGCGCCGGCGCCGCCTCCTGCCGCCAATCCCATGGCTGTGCCGCCCGGCGGTGAGACGGAAATCGCCGTGGCGCCGCCGGCCAAGAGCGAGGCCAAACCAGCCGCGCCCGTAGCGCCCGCACCCGCGGCCGCCCCAGCCAAGCGCGGGCTCGGCTGGAGAACCGAAAAGCTCGGCGTGCTGGCGCTGAAAGGCGTCGATGCCGATGTCGACCTGACTCTCGAAAACTTCGTCTATGAAAAAATCAGGATCGCTTCCGGGACGGTCAAGGTCACGCTGTCCGGCGGAAAGCTCAACCTCAATGCGCCGAACCTCAAGGCCTATGGCGGCGGCGGATCGCTGGCGCTTTCGATCGACGCGAGCGCCACGTCCCCGGTCCATCGTGTGACCCTCGCGCTCGCCGGGCTCGACGCCTATCCTTTCCTGCGCGATGTCGCGGAGTTCCAAACCATCGAAGGCAAGGCGGCGCTGAACGCCGATCTCACCGCCGGCGGCAACAGCGAGCAGGCCTTGGTCTCGAGTCTCAACGGCACGGCCAAGTTCGAGTTCACCGACGGCGCGTTGCGCGGGCTCAACGTCGCCAACATGCTGCGCACCCTGACGACGGGCATTCTCACCGGCTGGCAGTTCAACGAGGAGGCAAAGACGGTCTTCAAGAAGTTTGGCGCCGGCTTCCAGATCGCAGGCGGCCAGGCCCAGACCGAAGATCTGCGCCTACTGGGGCCTCTCGTTTCCATCGGCGGCAAAGGCACCGTGGATATTCCGGCGCAGCGCCTCAAATTCCGCGTCAATCCCTTCATGCTGGCAAGCGTCGAGAGTCAAAGCGGCAAGAACAGCATGCTCGGCTTCCCGGTACCCATCGCCGTCACGGGGCCTTGGGATAATCCCGCCATCTATCCCGACATTGTCGGCGTCCTGGAGAATCCGATCGCCGCCTATCAGCAGCTCGACAAGCTCGGCGGCGGCTTGATCTCCATGCCCACGAATTTGCTTGGGCTGGATACGGGCGAGGGCGGGCTCGTGGAGAAAAGCGTCGCCGTCCCGACCGCCATTACCAAGGGCGTGGTCGGCGGCATCGGCCAGATGCTCGGCGTGAAGAAGAAGGAAGCGCCGCCTCCCGCGCCGGAGGCCGCTCCCGCTGGCGAGGGGGCCCCGCCCGCGCCGGCCCCGAATGCTCAGTCCGCCGCCCAAGCCCCTGAGCCGGAGCCCGCTCCGGCGGCCCAGCCAGCGGCGCCCGAGCGGCCGGCTGCACCCAAGCAGGAGTCCGCGCCCGGCTTCGGTGGCGCCTTCGGCAACTAGCTAGATCGTCAGTAACCTCGCAGCTCGGAGATTTGTCTCAAGCTCAAGCCGCGAATGTCCTCTTCTGTCAGCGTCCAGACGCCCTCGCGCGTGGCCTTCTCCTTGGCCGCCAAGAAGATGGCCTCGGAGGCGGCGGCGTAAGCGCCAGAGTCGGCCACAGCGAGCGTCAGCCCCGGCTTCCTGGGTGGAAGAGGCGGCGGCAACGCGGGCTTCATCGGCGGGAGCGGCGGCCGCCAATCGGCGAGCAACCCGCCCGACGCGCAGAATTGCGGGTTCTTGATCTCGGGCGCCCGCTCGCTCACGCCTGCAAAAAGGGTCGATTTGCCGCTTGCCCGCACCACTTCGTCCCAGCATCCATACCCGTTGCAACGATTATAGGTGAAGCAGATTGGACACTTCGTGTCGTTCTTCAGCTTGAATTGCTTGTTTTCCTTTTTTCGCGACGATGAGGCCGACGTGGCGGCCAGCGTCTCGATGCCCTTCGCGAGCTCTTTCAATTCTTTCGCGAGCTGTGTGCACGCGGCGTTCGGTTCGCGGCGGCATGCATCTTCATGAAGGAAAGGCGCAAGCCCCGGCGTCTGAGGCACTGGAACAGATTCTGAAACCACATCGATCTTGGCGGCGCCGCCGTCGAGACATTGCGCCTGTTCTACCGGAAACGACCTATGAGCCTTGCCTTTGACCAACTGCCTGAACTCGTCCTGAAGGCCGACGATGATCGTGTAGTTGCGATCCTCGCTATAGGGGCCGCCGCTCTTCGCGCGCGGTCCGACGGCCACCAAGATTCCCCTTAGGACGAGGCGGCCGTCGCTGTCTGACACCGGGCGCCCATCCTTGAGAGCGAAGACCGCGCCGCCGGACCCGCCCTCGTCGAGGTCGATTTCGCCGTAATAGAACGGCGGCCCGCCCCAAAATCCGGTGGAGACGCTTCTGATCGCTCCCTTGGCCAGCACGGGCTCCCGGAGCGAGATTTTGTTCAGGCTGTTGCGCTGGTACGCGGTCGCCGAAAAGATCTCTTCTCCCTCGGACAGGAACCTGTCGTCGTTGATCGCGAAAGAACCGCAATCCTTCAATTCGCGCTTGAGGCGGACAACGATGAAATCCTCGTTGTTCAGAAAATATCCCTTCCTCTGGTCCTTCTCGATCACGATCGGAACGGCGACATTTCTATGCAGGAAGCTGCGGAAGCTGCAGCTTCCCGAGGACACCGCCCCGCCTTTGCCTTTGGAGAACACGTGCTTCGCCGTCACCAGAAGATCGGGCCGAAGCACGCTCGACGCGGAGCCGAAGACCGTTTCTCCGCGCTTGTGGCACACGATCCGCCCCGTGCAGGCCATCAGTTGTTTCGTCTCGTCGGGTGAGAGCCTGAGGCCGAGCTTCGCCTCGCTCTGGCTCAGGTTCCAGCGCCCGTCGAGGAGCTTCGTGCTCCCTTCCTTGGCGTAGATCAGGACCCGGTGGAGCAGCGAGAGTCGCGGGGAGATAGAGTCGGCCTGGGCGCGCCCCGTCATGAGCGGCGAAGCCTCCGCCGCGCATGAAACGAGCGCCATGATCGTTGCTATCACTGCGCTGACGCCGAGGCCCTGTCTCAAGGCTCCCCCTCGGGTGTTCGACCTAGGACAATCTACTCGTCCCAAGCTACGCGCTTAACGTCCTCGTGTGGATGACAGCTTGATGACAGCCGCGATTTTCTGGCGTTCCTCAGGCGTAGATATCCTCCCGCGTCGGCGGCAGTCCCGAGGCCCCGCGTGTGCGCTTCGTCGCCACCGTCTGGAAGATGCCGACCGTGCCGCGCTCGAAGGCCAGCGCGCAGCCGGCGAGATAGATCAGCCAGATCTTGGTCTTCGCCTCTCCGGCCTCGCGATAGGCGGCTTCCCGATTGGCGTAGAGCCGCTCAGTCCACAGCCGGCAGGTGCGCCCGTAATGCTCGCGCCAGCCTTCGGTGTCGTGAATTTCGAAACCGTTGCGCTCCATCGCGTCGGTGCTGCCGCCGATATGGTCGAGCTCGCCGCCGGGGAAGATATATTTCACCAAAGCACGGAACTCCGGGCTGCCCTTGCGGAACTTCTTCTCGGTGGCCTTCATCGGCCGCGCGATGGCGTGATGCAGATAGATGCCGCGCGGTTTCAGAAGGGACCGGATGTGGCGAAAATAGCCGTCGCGGTTGTCGAGCCCCACATGCTCGAACATGCCGATCGACGCGATCTTGTCGAATTCGATGCCGGACAGGTCGCGGAAGTCCCGCAATTCGATCGTGACGCTGTCCTCCAGACCGAGCCGCTTGACCTTTTTGGTGGCGAAGTCGAATTGCGCCTCCGACAGCGTGACGCCATGCGCCCGCACGCCGTAATGCTGTGCCGCATGGCAGACCAGCCCGCCCCAGCCGCAGCCGATGTCGAGCAGCGTCTCGCCCGGGCGGAGCCGCAGCTTGCGGCAAGACATGTCGAGCTTCGCGATCTGAGCCGTGGCGAGGTCCGCTTCCCAATCCCGGAAATAGGCGCAGGAATAGACCATCTCCGGATCGAGGAAGAGCGCGTAGAAGGCGTTCGAGACGTCATAATGAAACTGCACTTGCGCCTTGTCGTCGCGGCCCTTGCCATGTTTCGCGGCCTGCACGCCGGTATAGGCGTGCCCCTCGCCGCCGCCGCCGGGCCCGAAGACGAAAGGCAGGAGCGCGCGGATCGCAAGCGTCTTGTCCAACCGCTTCGCCAATCCTCGCGTGGCCCCCGATCCGGCCCGCGCCGCCAGGTCGAGCAACGTCCCGCCTTCGAGATCGACCGCACCCTCGGCGATCAGCTCCACCACCGTGGGCAGGCGCGGCCGGCGCACCAGGCGCGTCAGCGCCCTCGGCGTCGCGATGGACAGCGTCAGCCCGTGATCCGACTTGCCGGGATCAGATTTGCCGAGGCCGGATTTGGGCGACAGGGGAAGCACCGTCCCGTCCCACAGCCTGACCGAGAGATCGAGCGGTGATACTTCGGCGACATGCTCCGTAAGGCGGCGCAGCGCTATGACACGGCGATCAGCCTTCCCCATGCTGTCGGCTCCTGCCTGCTATGCCGGCGCCGCGATCGACCGCCCGGTCTGAAAGAAAGATGAGGGCCCCATGTGCCCCCGCACATCGCCCTGCTTTTACTTGGATCGCGGCTTTACGGCTACCGCCCTGAGCGCGGTTTATGCCGCTTCCTGAAGCCCGGCAGGGACACGATTCGCGCCAAAAAAGTTCGGTTTGGCCCGCCGGGCTCAGATCGGTAAGGTCAAGCTGAGAGAGGGAACCCTGCATTGCTCTCGGGGAGGTCGAGGATGAAAAGAAGCGTCTGTCTGAGCTTACTTGTCGCGGCGATATTCTTCGCCACCCCGGCGCGTGCCGAGGACACCTGCACCAAGATTGTTGCCACCGGCCATCCCGACTATCCCGTCATGGCTTTCAGGGTCGGGGACGACATCAAGGGCGCGGCGCCTCTTCTCATCGCGGAAATCGCCAAAGACCTCGAAGTGCCGTTCGAATCCAAATACATGGGCTCGTGGTCCGAGGCGCAAGAGGCCGCGCGTGACGGCAAGGCCGATATGATCATCGGCGTCTATTACAATGACGAGCGGGCCGCGTATCTCGACTATGTCGAGCCGCCGTTCGCTTACGATCCGGTCCAAATCTTCGTCGCAAACGATAATGCGTTCGACTTCAAGGGGCAGGACGATCTCATCGGCAAGAAGGGCGTCGCGAACAAAGGAGAGAGTTTCGGCACGGCGTTTGATGCCTTCCTCAAGGACAAGCTTACGGTGACGCGGTCAGACGGGCTCTCGGCCGCGTTCGATGCGCTCACGGCCGGCAACGCCGACTACGTGATCGCGGCCTACTATCCGGCGACGTCCGAGTTGGCGCGGCTGGCGCTCAGCGACAAGATCCAGCCGCTGGAGCCGGAGTTGCTTTCGCAGGAATTGTTCGTGGCCTTCTCGAAGAAATCTCCCTGCGCTGCGCTGTCCCCTAAGTTCGGTGAGGGCATCACGGAAGTGACGGAAGACGGCCGCTTTCGGGAACTGGTGCGCGCCGCCTTAAGGGAATGGGACGCCCAGAGCATCGAGGACTGACCGGACGGTCGATCCGAGTGCCGCCATCCCCCCATCCTCCGCCCCCTCCGGGCGGCGGAAATCTTGGCATGCCTGGTTGAATGGGGGGGAATCGTCCTTGATTTTGGCCGCCCACCCGACCATTCTCCGCGGCAATCGGCAGATGCGGAAGGAGCCTGATGGCGAAGGAAGAAATGCTCGAATTCCCGGGGGTGGTCACAGAACTGCTCCCGAACGCCACCTTTAGGGTGAAACTCGAGAACGAACACGAGATCATTGCCCATACGGCGGGACGGATGCGCAAGAACCGTATTAGGGTGCTTGCTGGCGACAAAGTTCTGGTCGAGATGACCCCCTATGATCTCACTAAAGGTCGGATCACTTACCGGTTTAAGTAGCAAGCTCGGGCTGAAGCGGAGCGAACCCGCTGCGGCCGAGCCTGCTTTCGCGAACCCCGCCAAGGCGAAAACGCCGAAGCGGCCGCCGCGTCGGCGCGCGCCGACTCCTGGCTCGAGCTTCCGGCCCAAGCTGGTGCTCGCCTCCGCCTCGCCGCGCCGCCTTCAGCTTCTCGAGCAGGCCGGCATCGCGCCGGATGCCTTGCGCCCGTCCTCGGTCGACGAGAGCGTCTCCAAGGGCGAGGTGCCGCGCCATATCGTGCGCCGGCTCGCCCGCGCCAAGGCCGAGGCCGCACTCAAGATCACCAAGTCCGAGCCTGAATTCGCCAAGGCCTTTCTGCTGGCCGCCGACACTGTCGTCGCCGTCGGCCGCCGCGTGCTGGGCAAGGCGGAGCTCGAGCATGAGGCCGCCGACATGCTGCGTCTGCTGCGCGGCCGCGCCCACCGGGTGCACACTGCCGTCTGCCTGGTTACGCCGGAAGGGCGTTGGCGCGAGCGCGTGGTGGAGACGCGGGTGCGCTTCCGCAACATCTCCGATCAAGAGATCGGCGCCTATCTGGCGAGTGGCGAGTGGAAGGGCAAGGCGGGCGGATATGCCATTCAAGGCATCGCCGGCGCCTTCGTGGTGAAGCTCGTGGGCTCCTATACGAATGTCGTGGGCCTGCCGCTCACCGAGGTGGTCAGCCTGCTGGCCGGCGAGGGCTATCCGGTCACCTTGTTGTGGCTCTCGAAGTCGGAGGTCGAGACGGAGTGACGGCGAAGGCGGGCAAGCCGGCGCAGCGCAAGTCCGCGGTCTGTCCCGTCTGCGGCAAGCCCACCGAGCCTGCCCATCGTCCGTTCTGCTCGAAGCGTTGCGCCGAGATCGATCTCGGCCGTTGGCTGAAGGGGGCCTATGCCGTGCCCGGCCTCCCGGTCGACAAGATCGACGACGAAGCGGAGTGAGAGGTTTCGGCCGAATCCCGGTCTCGACAGAGCCGGGCCGATTTCCTATAAGCCAGGGCCTTGCGTGGGCCCAAAGCCTTTGGGAAAGCCCACTGCGTCCCATCTGCCGTCAAGGCAAGGCCCAGGTAGCTCAGTTGGTAGAGCAGCGGACTGAAAATCCGCGTGTCGGTGGTTCGAATCCGCCCCTGGGCACCAGTCTTTTCCAACATTTTTCAAGCGGTTAAGTGGATGGCCGGGCCTTGGACGCGGCGGGCAAATCGTCGGCGGCATCAACATCAAGAAGCACCGTCTCGTCTGCAATGAGAACGGCGTCGCAGGACCCGGCCAGTTCGATCAACAGCCTTTTGCCCCCTTGTGGCCCGGTCAAACTTTCCAACAGCCCGAAGAAGCGGCGGGGCCAAATCACGGGGTTCCGTTGTTCACCGGCCGGTGTCGCGGGAAAGACGATCGATCCCCCGTCGCGTTCCTGAAATCTTGCCCCAAGACTCTCGATCACGCTCGGCTTCAGGAACGGCATATCTCCCGGGACGATGAGCGCGCCATCCAGATTTGCGGCGAGCTTCGCAACGCCGAGCGCAATCGATCCGCCCATGCCATCGCGCCAATCCGCGTTGAAGACGAAACGGACCCTGAGATTATCGAGGGCACCTTCCACGGCAGGCGCGTCGTGTCCCATGACGACAAGCACCTCGTCGACGCAGCTGGCGCCAAGAAGCGCGTCGGCCACGACCCGCACCATTGGCCGTCCATCGATGTCGGTCAGAAGCTTGTTGTCGGACCCAAACCGCTCGGATGCACCGGCAGCGAGCAGAACGGCGCCGAGCGCGCCCATCACGCGATCCCGCGCGCCACTTTGACGATCTCCGCCAAGATCGAGACGGCGATTTCGGCCGGTCCCTTGGCGCCGATGGCGAGTCCGACAGGGGCGTGGATACGTGCGAGGTGGTCTTCGGCAATCCCGGCAGTGCGCAACCGCTCGAGGCGATTGCCATGGTTTTTCCTCGACCCGAGCGCCCCCACATAGAAGCAGTCAGAATGAAGCGCCGCCGTTAGCGCCGCATCGTCGAGATGCGCGGCATGCGTCAGCGCGACGACCGCCGTCCGCCGATCGAACGCCGACGCGGCGAAGGATGCTTCGGGCCACTCTTCCACGACGGTCCTGCCGCCAAAGCGCTCCGCGCTGCCGAATGCGGGGCGCGGATCGACAATGACGACGTCGTAGCCGACGCGGGACGCCAGGTCGGCAAGCACTTGGCTAATATGCGTCGCGCCCGCAAGGACGAGCCGGACGGGAGGCATCAAGATGTGGACGAATGTCTCTCCATCGGCCAGGGCGACGATCCCGCTTTCACCTGCCGAAATCTGCGCGGCAAGCTCAGGGTCCTTCGCCAACGCGGGGTCGATGAGTCTGCGGTCTCCCGTCTTGAGGTTCGTGGCAACAGCGAGAAGGCGCCGCGACCGGCGGGCCGCGAGAATGTGATCGACAAAGTCCCCATCCGAGGCGAGGAGCGGTTCGACGAAGACCTTAATCGTGCCGCCGCAGGGAAGCCCGGCACGCCAAGCCGTCTCGTCGGCGATGCCATACTCGAGAAGCTTCGGCTTGGTGCTCGCGATGACGTCTTGCGCCTCGGTTATGACGTCGATCTCGACGCAGCCGCCTGAGACGGAGCCTTCGAAACGCCCGTCAGGGGCAACGAGGAGCTGACCGCCGACCGGTACCGGCGCGGAGCCCCACGCCGACACAACGGTCGCCAAGGCGATGCTGTCGAACTCATCAAGCCACTCATGGGCGGTCTCGAGGGGATCACGCGTGTCTGAATGAGTGAAGCGGCGACCGACGAGATTCATCGCGTGTCCCTCACTCTTTGGGCGTCGCGTCTTGCCGCGCCAGCCATTGCTTCATGTTCTCGATGGATGTCACGATGCAGCCGGGCGCCGCATGATCGTCGCAGCAGCGCTGCAGGTCTTTGATCTTGGCTTGGTACTCGGCCCAGAGATCGCTATCGACTTCGGGAAGGCGTGAGCCCATCCAACCATGGGGCTGCGCGCCCCAAGCGGTATAGACCGGGTCCGGGTTGTCGTAGGCCGTACCTTTGGGGGCGCCGAACAGGCCGTGCGGCGCCTGGCCGATCGACTGCAGCATCTTGGCCGGCTGCTCGCCGAAGTCGCCGACGAACTCGGCCTTGCAGGTGTTGAGCGACCCGATGCGGTGGCAGCCCGTACACGTGTTGCCGCGGGTCGAGATGCTCTTCGGCTTCGGCCAATTCACGAACGGACCGCCGACATCCACCGAGTGGAAGCCCCAGGGGTCGGATGGAACCTGCGCGGTTTGGTCGATCCAAGGCGTATGCATCCACGGATCGCTGTCGTGACAGAAGATGCAGCCGTGATTGACGACTTGCTGGGGCGTGGCCCAGAGTTCCTTCGCGGAGATGAAGCCTTCCGGCGGCGTCGCCTCGGTGGGGGGCGGCACGCGCCGGCCATCGTCGCCCTCGGGCTTCTCGCCGAAGTTCTTCGAGATGAAGAAGCAGGTGCTGCCCGTCTTGACGTTGTGCATGATCCCTTCGATCGAGTCGAAGCGCGGATCGTCGGCAGGCCGGATATACATGCGGCGGCAATAGAGAACCATCTGAATGTCGTCGTCGCGCGCGGCTCTAATCCGTGTGTACGGCGTGCACTGGCCGTCGGTCTCCTCCGGATAAGGGAGGTAAGCCGGTCGGTCGCAGCGCATGTGGCGCGTGTACCTCTCGGGTGTCTTGCCATTCACGGTGATCGGCACGATCTCGCCGTCGAGACAATTGAAGGGCGGCATCTCGGCGATCAGCTCGGCGCATTCGCGCCCATAGGCATGGACGTCGTAGCTGTCGTCATAGGCCTCGATGCTCCCGGCATCAGGGCTGTCAGCGAGGAGGAACGGAGCCGACGCGGCCCAGGCATGAACGAAAGTGGCGAGCGCGATGGTCGCGACAAGAGTCCTCTGCCGTCTCATGTGGCAAGCCCGGGCGTCTCGAGAATGACTTCGCGAATGGCGCGGTGATAGCGGACATAACCGCTGCACCGGCAAATATGTTGGCCGACGGCAAGCTCGATGGCGGCGTCCACGGCGCTGACCGGTATGGGGCTGCGCTGCAGGCGGTCGAGCAGGCAGTAAGCGGCCATCAGAAAGCCCGGCGCCGAATACCCGCACTGGAACGAGAAGTTGCGCAAGAAGGCATGCTGAAGCGGGTGAAGCTCGCCGTTCTTACTCAGCCCCTCGACGGTCGTGATGATCTTTCCGTTTGCGACGCGAAGCGGCGTTGTGCAGGTCCGGATCGGCTCCGGAAGCGCGCCTGGCACGCGCGCGGCGGCCACCGTACAAACCCGGCAGACGGCGATGCCGCAGCAGAACTTGGTGCCGGTCAGGCCGATCTCATTGCGCAGGAAGTCGTTGAGCCACATGTCGCCGTCGATCGACTCGCGAACGATCCGCTCGTCGTTGATGGTCAGGCTGAGCGCAATATTGCCCATGTCAGCTCCAGACCGCCCGCACCTTGCCGGGCGTTATCGGCAACGACCGGAAGCGGTGGCCGGTGGCGTTTGTGACGGCATTGGAAATCGCTACGGGCACCGGCGTCAAAACGAGTTCGGCGATGCCGCGCGGGCTCGGATCGGCTGAGTCAGGCGGAATCAAGATCTTCTCGACATCGTGGATGGTGCAATCGCCCGAGAGGGCCACATGGTAGCGATCCAGATTCCACTTTCCGTTTGCCGCGCCGCTGGCATCCGCCGGAAGCTCTTCGAGCAGGGCATGTCCGACGCCCATCGCCCAGCCGCCGTCCATCTGACCCTCGAGCAGATCCTGTTGGATGACCGTGCCCGGTGCGAGGAGATGAACGCCCTTGACCAGGTGCACGGCGCCCGTCTTGCGGTTGACCTTGACGGCGGTAATGGCGCCGGCCGCGGCGAAGGCCTGGCCGTTCTGCTCCCACATGCTCTCGGTGGTGAAGAGCAGGGGATTCTGGCGGTCGATCAAGACATAAGCCGGCTCATTGCCATGCTGAACCGCCAGGGCATCGATCTTCCAGCGATCGGTGACGCCATCGACCGTGTAGTCGGCCTCGACCCAGCGCCCGCTGAAAAAGGCATGGATCATGGCGCTGGTCACATGCTTCTTTGCGTAGAGCTGGGCGGCAATCGCCGCAAAGGGAATCGGCTGGAAGCCATCGCTGGCGAGGCGCCCCTCGCTCCACGACACGTCCGCGGCGCCGATCTTGCTCGCCGCCGCCCCCCAGAGAGAGCGGGCCGCCGGCAGGATGGCCGTCTTGAACAAAACGTCCGCCGCCTGTTCGGTGGCGTGCAGCCACCTACCAACTCCGGCCGTCGCCTTGGTCGAGTTCCAGACGATTGGCGTCCAGCGCGGGTTGGCGGGTTGCTCCTTGAAGCCGCCGACGAGCTGGAGCTCGCGGAAGACCTCCGTCCTTCCCGTGTCGATATCGTCGGCGTTTCGTCCGAGCGCCCTGCTTGTCATGAGGGCGTGAGCCGTCGCAGCGCCCTGTCCCATGTCGACATTGTTGGTGACGATTGTGATGCGGCCGTCAGGGCCGATCCGCACTTGCGACATCACGGCGTCCGCGCCCGAGCCGAAATTCTTCATGGCGAGCGAGGCACCGACACCGTAGCGCTCATCGTCGGTGGATAGCCGCTTCTGATCGGCGGCGCGGTTTGTCCATAGCGGATGGGCCAACGCCTTGTCGCAGATGCTCCCGAGGCCCGGGGGGGTCCGCGGCGCACCGGTGACGATAGAATCCCCGGGATGCAAAAGATTGAGCTTACGAAACTCCAGAGGGTCGAGCCCGCGCGCGACAGCGATCTCATCGACCATGGATTCGACCGCGAACGTCGACTGGAACGAGCCGAAGCCGCGCATCGAGCCCGCGACCTGAGACACGGTATGCATCGCGCGCGACCAAACATCGGCGAGAGGTGCCCGGTACACGCCCGTTCCGCTGATGCCGGTGACGTTGCAGACATAGACGCTGACATTGCGGCGGCCGCCGCCGTCGAGAATGGAATGGTTGCGGAATGCTTCGATGAGATTTTGATCGCTGACGCCGACGGTAAGCTCGATCTTCGACGCATGGCGCTTGATGCCGCCCTGGAACTGCTGGAACCGGTCGTTGGAGATGCGGATCGGCGTGTCCGAATAGGCCGCGGCGAGCGCGAGGTAGAGACACAGGATCGAGGTGTCGCGCCCGCCGAATCCGCCGCCCGGATACGCAGCATAAAGGTGGACGTCGTCGATTTCGATTGGGCAGGCCTTGGGCGCGAATAGCGCGCGCGCGGAGTTCACGTCATACCCCGGCGACTGCGTGCCGATCAGCAGGCGCAGCGTCTTTGCCTTCCGGTCGAACCAGGCCAGGCCCGTCTCAGGCTCCATGAACATCGGATCGATGACGGGCGTCTCATAGGTCTGATGGAAGACGTCCAGATCGGGGGACTGGAGCCTTTCGCCGATCTTGTCGACGAGCTGCATGGCTTTCTTGTTCTTCGCTCCGGGCTGCGAGGGGTGAACGGGTCCGTGGAGCGTCTGCGCGAAGTGCTGATCGCCGCTCTCTCTGGTGACGGCGTGAACGATGCTGGTTTCCGGCTCGTAGCTTACGGGGTCCGGCGGCGTCACCGCCTTGCCGCGTCGGATCACCTTGCCGTCGGAGACGATTTGCTCCTTGGCTCCGTTATAGGCGGTCAATTCGTCGTAGAGCAGGATCGCCACGGCCTGGCCGAGATAAGTCGGCGGCTTTCCGGTCGCCACAAGATATTCGCCTTCCGGATAGTCCTCTTCGGCGATACCGATTGAATCGCGCGCCAAATCCGCGGCGGTGATGACGACGGACGGCTGAAGCGCCTTCGGGAGCTGATCGAGGTCGAGACCGTCATAGACGTAATCGACGAACGGGGCGCACACCACGAGTGCGTGCCGATATTTCGTTGGCCAATCGGGCAGATCGATTGGCTGGAAGTCGCGGGCATAGATTTTCTGCCCGGTGACCTTCGCCAGGCCGTCGATTCGGTAGCGCGCCTGTCCCGGCGTGCCGCTCCACCCGCCGGGCGGATCCATCGTGGCCGCGAAAGACGGCGCCATTCGGCCGAAATCGAGCGTGGAGACGAGGAGGCCCGCTGCGCCGGCGGCAGCTGTGCCCTTCAGGAACTCGCGCCGCGTCGCCCAGCCAGTCCGCACGGATCGCTACTCCTCTCGAATCGCTGCCATTTTACGCCAACCAGGCCGAAAATAGCGCTTCGACGCGCCGTCTCCCTAGCTTATGCGATCGAGCCTATGACGCCTTCAATCAGATAGTTCGTCTTGAACAGCTCGGGGGCGTAGGGCCCGTAGGTCGTGCCGGCCGGAATGACCAGCTTGCCCGCATTCTCCTTGATCGGGCCGATAAAGATGGGCGTGTTGTCCGTCATAGCCTTGATCGCGGACGTGGCGGCGTTGACGGCCTCCGGGTTTGCGCCGGCGCCGAACGGGCTCGATTTGACATAGCCCTTGTCGTATCCGCCGATCACGAAGGGCGGCAACCGTTCGCCCTTCTGCATCATGCCGGCGAACATCGTGAACATCGGGGTCCAGGCGAATTCTGCTCCGGTGATGTAGCCCTTGGGCGCAAGCGGAGCTTGGTCGAAAGCGTGGCCGCAGGTCTTCACGCCGAGAGCCTCGGCAGCCTCGATAACGACTTTGGGGCTGTCCAAGTGGCAGGTGATGACGTCACAGCCTGCGTCGACGAGCTTTTTGGTTGCCGCGGTTTCGAGCGCGTCGTTCTCCCATCCTCCGGTGAAGATCACTTGCACTGTGGCGTTTGGGTTGGTCTTGCGGCTGCCAAGCAGGAAAGAGTTGATGTTGACGAGGACCGCGCCTTCCGGCAGCCCGGCGACGAAACCGAGCTTGTTCGCTTTCGTGCACAGGCCGGCCGCGACGCCGTTTACATAATGACCCTGGTTGATCAGAGCGTTTAGACCGCCGACATTCTTGGGGTCCTTTTTGCTCGCGGCCGCCGCGGCATGCTGGATAGCAACAGCCGGGTTCTTCGCCGCCACCGCGTTGAGGAAAGGATCGTCGCCGAACGACGTCGAAATGACCAGGTTGGCGCCGTCCGGACTGATGAGCTTTGCGAGCTCCGCGGTGTAGGCGCCGGTTTCCGGCGACTCCTTTCCGCTTCCGTAGTCGGTCGTTTCAGGAAGGTAGCCCGCTTCGACGATCTTGACGCCCGGCAGGGCGCTAAGGGCTTCGCCGGCCTCGGCGAACGATTGGTTCCAGCCCCAATCGTCCCGCGGCCCGATAAAGATCAAACCGACAGTGAGGTCGGCCGCGTGGGCGAACTTCATCGGCAAGACGCCGGAGATGAGGGCGCTAGCGCCCAGCAGGCCAGCGCCCTCAAGCACACGGCGCCTCGTCAGAGTCCGCCCGAACATGCCATCTAATCTCCACCGAGAGCGAGCGGCGTCGAGCCCGCGCCAGAGAACACCTCGCTGGTCTTCACGGCATGCAGCTTGGTCGAGGTCTCGTCGGGCGGTGCGATCTCGAACTTCAGGATCTTCGCCGTGTCGCCCGCCGCGCCGCTGACCAGAAGGTCGGCGCCCATTGTCGTGCTTGTGGCCGCCACGCGCACACCCGACTTGCCGTCGAAGGGAACGAAGCTGAAGTCCTCGGCATATTCGGGCGGCTCCCCATGTTCGACGGGACTTTTCAATTCGTCTTTAGGCCCTCCTTGGAGCGCCGAACCGGTCGAGAACACCTTGACCTCGCCGCGCCCTGTCAATTGGCCGACGATGATCCGCTTGCTGCCGCCGAGCTGCCCGTAGAGCCAGCCGGTCGCCAGCGAGATGCCGTCCTTGTAGTCGTTTCCAAACGGTGCGAACTCCGCGAGCTGGGCCGGTTTCCCGTCGCTCTTCGAGCACATTTGGAGCGGGATGTTCGTTTCTTTGATCTTGATTGGCGCCGGCTTCATCAGCCAGTAGTCGAAGACCTTCACGACAGCCGGTGTGCCGGGGCCAGGCGCGGTGACGATGCTGTTGCGGCCCGACATGAAGCTGACGAAGCCCGAGGCGACTTTCACCCCGGACGTGTCGCCCGGATAGGGCTCGAACGCCGAGAAGAGTTCCGGCGAAGAGTCGGGCTTGTAGGTGAAGACCTTGACCTCGCTCGGCATGTCGGATCCGGAGCCGACAATGATATTGTCGGATGTGCCGCCATCGATTTGATCGGATGTGATGTTGAGGCCGCCCTTAGACCCGGAATCGAATGCCTCGAACCGCGTCAGCTCTGTGGCGAATGCGGCTTTGCCGCCTTCGGTCTTTCCGGAATAGACGACCACCTCCGGTGCATGCCCTTCGCCGGCGCCCACGACCAGATCGAAGACGCCGTCGCCATTGACGTCGCCCATGGCCGCGCTCGGCGTACCTTCGAAATTCGAGAAGGGCGTGACGGTAGCGACCAGTTTGTCGCCGTCGCCGTCATAGACCTTCACCGCCGCCGGCGTTCCCGACGAACCGGGAACGGCAACCGCGTAGGTCGACACGCTCGGGATGATGTTCACCAACAGCATGAGGCCATTGTCTTCGTGATTGAGACGATGGCAGTGCATGACGAAGAGGCCGATATAGTCCTCGAACTTGGTCCTGATGAACAGTTCGGCCGGTACGCCGACGTCTTCGCCAACGAGCAAGGTCGGCCGCGAGAGCTCGGCCGTATCCGCCGCCCATGGTCCCGGCCCCAGTGTCAGGCCGATGGTCGGGTCGTAGAAGCGCGTCACCTGGAAGTCGTTCACGTGCACGTGGATCGGGTGGGAGTCGTTGTTCTTGTTGTAGAATCGCCACTCCTCGACCGTATCGAGCCGCGGCTGCAGCACTGGCGCGTTCGGAAAGCCTTGCTTGTTGAACGCATAGACGAAGGCTTTGGGGTCGTTGTTGCTGGCGAGATTGTTGAGAAATCCGCCGGTCGAATCCAGCCTGCGCACCAGGTCCGGCGTCACCTTGGACGTATCGAAAAAGCCGTTATTGGGTGCATTGATCTCCTGCCCCTCGGCAAAAATTGCGGTGACGCCGGGCTCGCCTTCCGGCGTGGCCTTGGCGAGCACCTGCGTCGGAAATACGAAGAAGCCGTCGTCGTGGCTGAGCGCGGACGGGAGCGCGGTCACCACGCCGAGAACGGCGGGAGGGTTGTCCGTCCCGTCGTTGGTGTAGAGGACTCCCGGCTCGCTGATGGCCTTCGTACCTTCGCCGATCGGCGGCATTTCGAGAATCAGGTCGCCGGTCTCCGGCATGATCACGGCGATGGCGTAACGCGTCGCCGGCGGGATGAGCAGGCGCGTGCCGTCATCGGTCGGCGGGTAGCGGACGAACGTTCCAGCATTGCCGTCCTCCGCCAGAATCGCGATCTTGGGGTGCTTCCCCGTGGCGGTTTCCGTGAGCTGCACGTTCATGTAGGCCATGTCGCTGATATTGGAGAGCACCCAGATCTCCGTTTGCCCGGGTTTGCTCTTGATGATCGGCTGGAACTGACCATTGACTGTGAACTGCACGTCGCGCCGATAGTCGGGCAGCGACGGATCGGCGGCAACCGTGCGTCCGTCTTCGCCGGGGTTCTGCTCGAATGTCTGCAGATTGTTCGGAATGAATTGCAGGCGTCCGCGATTGTTGTTGACGCCAAGCGGGCCGGTCCACCACACCGTGAAGAATTCGGTGCCCTTCCTGGCGTCCCTGAAGTTGACCGGCGCGAGCAGCGGACGATACGTGCCCTTGGCGAGTTCATCCCCTGTCGGCTTCTTCAGCGTGCTGACATACTGGCTCCAGTTGGGGTTATTAAGCTGGGCGCTGCCGCCTTTTCGGTCGAACACGAAATTGTACTGGAGCACCATATTGCGGATGGGGAGCTTCTTCTCCGTGACCAGCGGAATGTTGCCGTCGAGCCGGCCGATCGCGAGAATGCCAGCCAATCCCATGTAGGTTTCAGGCGATGTCAGCTGGTGAAGGTGAGGGTGATACCAGTAGGCGCCGTGCGGATGGTCTTTGCGGATCTCGTAAGTATATGTGTTCGTCAGGCCCGCGCCGATGTGGAGCAGCACGTTGTCCGAGTTGCCCTTGGGGCTGACACGCAATCCGTGGGTATGAAGATTGATCGGCGCCTGGCTCAGCTGCTCCGGATAGATCGGCACGTCGCCGTCCTTCGGCGTGAACGCAGGATTGTAAAAGTCCCGGATCGTCAATCCCGCCAGCGCGTTGTCCATGTGGACGATCAGCTTATCGCCCGGATACACCTGCAAGGTGGGCGCGGGATATGGGTTGGCGCCCGTCATCTTGCCGTTGGAGGGCGTGCCTCGAAGCACCTCGTAGCCGTATAGAAGGAAACTCTGCACCGGCTTGGCCACCGTATCGAGAGTGGCTTCGCCTTGCTGCGCCGTAAGCCGGACCTCGAGCACGCCATCCTTGCTGGCGAGCGTCACCGGATCTTTGAGTTCGTGCCGGATGGAAGGATCGAAGGTCGGGGCGGCGTCTTGGGCCCAGATCGTGGGCCCAACCCATATGATCGACAGCAGGCCGATCGTGAATGCCAGCAGGCCCGCGAGAGCCAGAGCTCCGGCTTGCCATCTATTCCTTTTGACGAATTCGACCATCGCTATTCGGGCCGACAGTTGACGGCGACGACCTGCGTCTTCAGGCCCGCCTTTCCATCGCATCCCAACCGGTTCTCTTTTCCGAACGGGGGATCGATGTAGTATTCGAAGTCGTCGGGATCATCGACCGACACGACTCGGTATAGCTTGTACGTCCCGGTATCGCAGACCAACTCGCGGCTATCCACAAACAATGCGCTGGGAAGCACGAAGATGTGGCTCACATCTCGCTTCGCCGTGCACCATTTCTGCTGAAGCTCGTCGAAATTCTTTGCCTGAATGACGTCCGGCCAGGCGCCGTCGTCGGCTGATTCGCAGACGGCGGGCGTGACGAAAGCCGCGGCCAGGACTGGTAGGATGACGGCAACGAAACGTGACATCGGCTCCTCGGCTCGCTTTGGAAACTGGAGTGATGAACGCTTTCAGTCGCTCGCGTCTTTTCGACTGAACATCGGCGTGATCGCGGATAGTGTTGCCTTCTCCGCCTTTATGAAGAGTTTAAAAGAAGAACGGCGCGCCTCGCGAGGAAAATCCGAAATATCTCGCAGATTGTTGTGAATATAGTGATGCGGTGGTCACCATGGCGACCTCTTCACTGGCGGCCTGAGACTCAGCATTTTTTTAAGATCATCGCGTAACTCTTATCGGCGGGACCAGGACGCCCTCTGGGCGATTCCAAGTGTTGCCCATGTCCGGAGATGTCGACGATGAAGGAACCGCCGCGCGAGAGCTTCATTGCCAAGCTCAATGACGTCTTGGCCATGCGCATCACTATGCTGGTGGGCTCGATTTGGGCGTTCTACGCTTTCGTCATCTTCGGCCTGACGCCGGTCCTATGGCCGGAATACGAGACCCAGATTCTCTATTGGTCGAACTTCCTCCAGCTCGTCTTCCTGCCCGTCATCACCGTCGGCACGGCGATGCTCAATCGCGACTCGGAAAAGCGAGCGAAGGAAGACCACAAGACGATACGGCGGGAATTCGATCTCTTGAAGGAGGTCAACGGTTCGCACCGTGCGGCGCTGGCCGAGATCACCGAGGGCATTCGCGAGCTGGTAGGCCGGAGTCGCGCCATGACGGACGCGCCGGTCTCAACCGATGACGGGGCGCTGAAAGGCTAGACCCCGTGTGTCTTTACCTTCGCCTGCCAGATCTTGGTGTCGCCGAGAATGAACAGCACGTCGTTTTTCGGCCCGCCGAAAGTGAAATTGGCCACGCCAGGCGCCACGATCTCTCCTAGCAGATGGCCTTGCGGCGAGAACACCTGCACGCCGGTCGCCGACGACGTATAGACGCGGCCGCGTGTGTCGATCTTGATGCCGTCGGGAACGCCGGGACTGACCACGGCGAACAGCCGCCCGTTTCGCAAATGCCCGCCCTTGTGCACGTCGAAGGCGCGGACGTGATGGGGCAGGTTCACGAAATAGGTGCCCGGCGCCTGATTGGCGCCGGTATCGGTGATGTAGAGCACGCGTTCATCCGGTGAGAAGGCGAGCCCGTTCGGCTTGTTGAAGGAGTCCGCGACCACCGCCGTTTCGCCCGTCGCCGGATCGTGCCGGTAGACGAAGGCGCCGACCTCCGCCGCGGGCTTGAAGCCCTGCACCTCGCCGTAGTTCGGATCGGTGAACCACACCGTTCCGTCGGACTTCACCACCACGTCGTTCGGCGAATTGAAACGGAGGCCTCGCCACTGGTCGACGACCGTCTCGACCGCGCGGGTCTTCAAGACCATGCGGCTGATCCGAGCCGGCACGTCGCGCGTGCCTTGCTCGCAGATGACCAGCCGGCCTTTAAGGTCGAGGCACATACCGTTGGCCATGTTCGAGGGCTGGCGTACGGTCTCAAGGGTACTTGCGGTGAAGGGAAACGTGTCGCCAGCGAGCTGGAGCCGCATGATCGCGATGTTTTTTGGGCCTGGCTCCGGCACCGTCGTGAAATAGAGCGCATGCTCGGCGGCCACATAGACCGGGCCTTCATGGGCGTTGGTCTCGATGAGCACGGTCCGTCGGAAGTCCTTACCGAGCACTCTTCGAAATTTCTCGCGATAAACGGCAAGCGTCGCGCCGTCACCCGGTCCTGGAGCCTGAGCCATGCCGTGTCTCCTCGCGGCCGATTGTAGCGAAGCACTGTTTTCGAACCGTGAACTGCTCCCGATAATTCTCCCGGTTAAAGGACGGGCCTGAGAATCTCGCTGACGGCTTGGCCAAGCGCACGCTGGCCTTCCGGATCGAGGTGAACGCCGTCGACGGCACTCACTTTCGTCACTGTGCCGGCGTCGAGGAACAAGACGCCGAAACCCTTGGCGATCGTCCTGTAGGCCTCGCCGAGCCCACGCGATGTCGCTTGGCCGCCCCCATAGAACAGGGACATCTCCGCGCTGAGCGAGCCGAGAGGAGGGGGTGCAATCAGAAGCGCTTTGGGTGGCGTCGCGCCGGGCCCTGCGAGGCTCGCATTGACGGCGCGAATCAGCGCCCCGCAATTCATGGCGATCTTGCCTGCCGTGAGACCATAACTCGGCGCACTGTCGTTGGTGCCCAGCATGATGGCGACCACGTCGAGCGGGGCATGGGATTCCAGCAGCGTCGGCAGCATCGCGAGACCGTTGCGATTGGGCCGCGAGGGCTCGTCGGTCGCCACGGTGCGGGCGTTCAGCCCTTCCTCGATCACCCGGACGCGGCCCTCTAACGTGCCCTCGAGCACGCGGGGCCAGCGATCTTCCGGCGGAAGCCGCGAACCGTTTTTTGGGCTATAGCCCCAAGTGATTGAATCGCCGAAACACAGGATGGATTTCGTCAATCAAGTGTCCCTCAGCCAGCGCGGCGTGACTTCCGGGAGGCCCGTCGCGCCTTACGTTGCTGGGTAGCATCTTCATGGAGCTCAGCCATGAAGCCAACCCCTAAGGCGACAAGGACGATGGAAAAGGGCAGCGCGGCCGCGATCGCCATGGCCTGAAGCGCGCCGAGACCGCCGGCGATCAGGAGCGCCGCAGCCACCGCGCCAATGCCCACGCCCCATTGCACGCGCTCGAGTATAGGCGGCTCCGTATGCCCGCCGGATTGCATGGTCGTGACGACGAGCGTGCCGCTATCGGCGCTCGTCACGAAAAAGATCGCGACCAGTAAGGTGGCCGCGGCAGCGATGATCGTGGCGAAAATACCGGTCTGCAAATAGTCGATCATAACGTAGAGCGAGAGAGCAGGGGCGTTCTTGGCGATCTCGATGATGGTCGGTCCCGCACGCGCCGCGGAGATCGCCGCGCCCCCCATGATCGACAGCCAGACAAACGTGATGCCCGTCGGCACCAGGAGTACGCCGAGAATGAATTCCCGCACCGTGCGTCCGCGCGAGATACGCGCAATGAAAAGTCCGACGAACGGCGTCCAGCTTATCCACCAGCCCCAGTAGAACGTGGTCCACGAGGACGCCCAGCCCGTGTCATCGCTTGCCGTCTCGTAGGTGAGCCACGGCAGCTGCGCCAGGTAGTCGCCGAGCCGAAGCGTGAAATTGCGCAAGATCGGTTCGAGCGGCGCTGAAACGAGCACGACGGCGAGGATGAGTGCCGCGAGCCAGATATTGGCAAGCGACAGCAATCGAATGCCGCGGTCGAGGCCCGAGCTGACCGAAAGCACCGCGGCGCCGGAGATCACCGCCACGAGCAGAAGCTTGTGCTCCGTCGAGACATGCCAGCCGAACAATCGATTGAGCCCCGCATTGATCTGATCGGCGCCGAAGCCAAGCGACGTGGCGAGACCGAACACGGTGGCGACGATGGCGACCACATCCGCAAGCTTGCCCGGCCAGCGATTAACGCCGTCGCCGATCAAGGGACGCATGGCGGACCGGACTGTGAGCGGCTCGGATTTGCGGAACGAGAAATAAGCGAAGATCAGTCCGGCGACCGTGTAGAGCGCCCAAGGCATCAGCCCCCAATGGAAGAAGGTGATTTCCATGGCCACCCGGGCCCGGATCACGCTCGACGGGTCCGGGCCCCAAGCCGCGATCAGCGGGTTGCCGGCATAATGGGTGAGGGGCTCGGCAATCGACCAGAATACGAGACCGATGCCCATTCCGGCGGCGAACAGCATGGCGGCCCAGGACAGCCAGCCGAATTCCGGCCTTTCGTCGTCGGCGCCGAGCCGCACCTTCCCCCAATGGCCGAGCGCCAGGACCACGCACATGATGAGCGCTGCTGAGACCACCGCGCCGTAAAGCCAGCCGGCGGATTCCGAAATGACGTCTCGGGCCGCGGCGAAGCTCTCCTCGGCCAGGGTCGGCCAGCCAATGGTCGCGACCACGAAGATCAGAACCACGAGTTTCGCGCTCGCCGGCACTCCGATCGTGCAATGGGCGAGGGGAGAGTCCGAGCCGCTGTCGCGGCCTGCCTCCACTAAGCCGCCTTACGGAAGTGCATGATGCCCCAAGCGAGCAGGCCGCCTTCGGCGCCGGACACCCAGTGCCCGAGGCCCTTGAGCATGCGGTTGACGAAAGCGTCGCTTGCACCGAGCTCGTCCCGGCGCGCATCCAGCTCCTCGGTGACGCGGGAGTAGTGAGTGCGCATATGCCCGGTCAGTTCCTCGACCTCGACCTCCTCGAAGCCGCGCCCGGAGAGTTCCTCGCGATAGAAGCCGAACGACGCGAGATCGGGCAGGTGGATACGGTCGTAGATGGGCTTCAGCGGAGTCGGATCTTGCAGGGCGTCCGCCTGCATGGGGTCGGTGAAGATGAACTCGCCGCCCGGCTTCAGCACGCGCGAGACCTCGTCCAGCACCGCGCGCCGGTCCGGCGCATGCAAAATGGCGTCCTGGCTCCAGGCAAGATCGAACGTCGCTTCCTCGAAGGGTATCGAGTCGAACGAGCCGTCGACCACGGTGATCTTGTCGTCCAGGCCGGCCGCGCGGGTGAGAGCCCGGTTGCGCTCGTTCTCCACGGCCGAGAGATTGAGGCAGGTGACTTTCGCGCCGTAGCGCTCGGCGAGGACGCGCGCCGCCCCGCCATAGCCCGAGCCCAGGTCGAGCACGTGCTTACCCTTGAGTGAGCCGGCCTTCGCCGCCATACGCTCGACGGTGCGCCGGCTCGCGGCGCTGATATCGGGGCCCTGATCGTAGAGCCCCACATGAATGTCCTCACCGCCCCAGATCGTGCGGTAGAAATCGTCCGCCTCCGCGCTGTCGTAGTAGTCGCGGGCAAGCGCAATGGTCTGATCAGTTGCTGCCATAGCTCTTCTCCGCGACATGGATGAAGAAGTCGGGATCCGTCTCCTCGCCTTCCTCTTGGAAGTCGCCGTAGGAATGGATTTGCTGGAAGCCGGCCTGGCGCAGCAACTTGCGCGTGTAGTTCTTGCGCAAGGGGAACATGTTGAGATTGTGCCGCGAGCCGTCCGGGAACACATATTCGAAGCGGGCAAGGCCGTCGTCCACATGGACCGGCTCGGCCGTGACCTGATCGCCGCAATAGTAATATTTGTGCTTGCTGGCGAAGCCCTCGTCCAAGATGCGGTCGTAATTCCGCTGGTCGAGGATCAGGATGCCGTCATGCTTCAGCGCGGCGTAGAACTCGGCAAGTGCACGCCTACGGTCGTTCTCGTCGAACAGATGGGTGAAGCTATTGCCGAGACAGATGATCGCGTCGAATTTGCCGCGCACGCTCTCATTGAGCCACCGCCAGTCCGCGTGGATGGTCTTGAGCACCACATCATGCTGGCAGCCATTATCGAAGGCCTTAGCGAGCATTTCGGCGGAGCCGTCGACGGAAGTGACGTCGAATCCGGCCTTGAGGAGCTGGACGGAGTGAAACCCCGTGCCAGCGGCGACATCGAGAACGCTCTCTTTGCCGCGTGCCTTTAGAACATCGATGAAAAAGCGGCCTTCACTTCTCGCGCGCTGATTCCAATCGATGAGTTCATCCCACTTCTCGACAAAACCCCGGACATATTCCGTGACGTACGTATCGGTCTCCCGGACCTTGATCGGATTATCGCCGTAGTCTTGCGTGGTCGTAGGGACAAACAAAGTTCTCGTTGCGTCCGAGATGGGGGCCTCCCTTTCTCTAGGATTGATGCGCCAGATTTTTTGAGTGAGGAGCCTATAGCATCATGAGGCCGCGCTGGCCACCCAACCAGCGGCAGTCAGCCTCTCCGAATGCCCGATATTCGCGAAGCAGGGCAATGCAGGGCAATAAAGCGCTTATATATCAAAGGCTAATTATTCTGCTGCGGCTGGGGTCACGCGCCAGATTGTGTTGCCCACGTCGTCAGCAACGAGCAGTACGCCGGATTTATCGATGGCCACGCCCACGGGCCGGCCATGGGCGTCATCTCCCTCGCTCAGGAAGCCCGTGAGAAAGTCTTGCGGCTCGCCCGTGGGGCGACCGTCCTCAAACGGCACGAAAATCACCTTGTAGCCGCTTGGGGGCCTTCGGTTCCAGGATCCGTGCTGGCCCACAAAAGCGCCGCCCCGATAGCGCTCCGGAAACAGCGTGTTGTCGTAGAAGGCGAGCCCAAGCGATGCGGTGTGCGGCCCGAGCGCATAGTCGGGCACGATTGCTTTTTCCACGAGGTCGGGCCGCTGCGGTCGCGCACGCGGATCGAGATGGTCGCCGAAATAGCTGTAGGGCCAGCCGTAGAAGCCGTTCGCCTGCACCGCCGTCATATAGTCCGGCACGAGGTCGCTGCCGAGCTCGTCGCGCTCGTTGACCGTGGTCCATAGCGCCCCGCTCTCCGGGTGGAAGGCGAGCCCCACCGGATTGCGCAAGCCCGAGGCGAAAAGACGCGATTGACCGGTGCCGAGGTCGATCTCGTGAAGTGCGGCCCGGCCTTCCTCGTTGTCCATGCCATTCTCGCCGATATTGCTGTTGGACCCGACGCTGGCGTAGAGGCGCGCGCCGTCCGGGCTGGCCACGATGTTCTTGACCCAATGAAGATTGAGGTCCCCCGCCGGGAGATCGGCGATTTTCTCTCCTTTAGCCGTGATCTCCGTGGCGCCTTCCGCGTAAGGAAAACGCACCACGCCATCCGTATTGGCCACGTAGAAATCGTCCCCGACCAGGGCCATGCCGATCGGCGAATTGAGCCCGGTGAGAAACGCCGAGCGCGTCTCGGCTTTGCCGTCCCCGTCCGCATCGCGCAACAGAGTGATTCGGTTCGCGCTTGGGACGTCGGCGCCCGCCCAGCGCATGCCCAGTTGCATGATCCAGCCCATGAGCCCGCGTGTCAGGTCGGGCTGCGGCGGCGCGGCACTCTCGGCCACCAGCACGTCGCCATTGGGCAAGACGTGCAGCCAGCGGGGGTGATCGAGGCCGGTTGCGAAGGCGTTCACGGTGAAGCCCGCAGCCGGCTTCGGCTTGACGCCTTCAGGCCAGCCTTTCGCGTGCGCCAGGACCACGGTCGGCAGAAGGGTCTGGACCGGCGGCGGCAGCTCCGGGTTCGGGCCGGTCCCCGCATCGACCGGTAGGGTGGCCTCGTCCCCACAACCGCTCAAAGCAAGGCAGAGCAGGGCGAGCGATAGAAATGCTGCAAGCCGAACGGGCATCATCAGTGGCCTTTTGCTTGGGACGCACGCATCGGCAGCACTATAGCGCCTGGATGGTGGTGAACCCCGGACGTGGGACAAAATGCCGTGATCTCTGCTCCAAATCGTTGGCGACAACCCCGTTTTCATTATGTAGTGATTACTAGGATTGTACCTGATGCCCCCTGTGTTCGGCCGCCCGTTTGGGGTAGCTTCCTCCAATTGAGCCTTGCGCGCGAGTCGCCCCTCCCTGCGATCGGCGGGCTCGCCGCCTTGAGAAGCAACGATGCAGCAAAGAAATCGAAGCGCGAAGCGCTCTGACGCGGACCGGTCGAGCGACGCCGAGGCGTCGGAAAGCACGGCCGATGTGTCGGGGCCTGGCGAGACCAAGTCCGAGACGCCCGTGCCTAAGCCCGCCGAAGCCCCCGCGCAGCCCAAAAATCCGCCGGCTTCGCAGCGCGGCGGCCGCATTCTTCTAATCACGCTCGCGGTTCTCGCCCTCGCCGCGGTCGGCTACCGCTATATGGTCGCGCCGCAAGGCAGCGAGGAGGCCGCGAGCCAGGCGGCCGGACCGCCGGCGCCACCGGTCACCGTAGCGAAGCCGTTGGTCGAAACGCTCCGCGAATGGCGCGACTTCACGGGTCAATTCGAAGCGCAGGAATCGGTCGAGATTCGTGCGCGGGTCAGCGGCTATCTCGAGTCGGTCAACTTTACCGACGGCCAGCTTGTGAAGAAGGGCGATCTGCTCTTTGTGATCGAGCCACGGCCGTTCGAGATCGCCCTCGATTCCGCCAAGGCTCAACTCGACCAAGCGGAGGCGCAGCTCCAGCTCGCCAAGGTGCAGCTCGAGCGCACGGCGCAGCTGCGCAAGAACGACTACGCCTCGCAGCAAACTTATGATGAGCGGGCCGCGGAGGTGAAAAGCGCCACGGCGTCCCGTGACGGCGCGCTCGCCGCAGTCCATCAGGCGGAGCTCAATCTCGACTATACGCGCGTGCTCGCGCCGGTCTCCGGACGCGTCGGCCGCCACGAGGTGAGCATCGGCAATCTGGTCATGGGCAGCACCGGCGAGACCACGCTGCTGACGACCATCGTCTCCCTCGATCCCATCTGGCTCATGTTCAACGTGAGCGAAGGTGACGGCATGACCTACAAGCGCCTGATCCAGAAGGGAGAGGTCGAGTCGGTTCGTGACAACTTGGTCAAGGTCGAGGGCCAGCTCATGGACGAGAAGGGCTGGCCGCTCAAAGGGCAGATCGATTTCGTGGACAACCAATACGACCGATCTTCGGGGACTATCCGCGTGCGCGCCGCCTTCCCCAATCCGGACCTTTTCATCACGCCGGGCCAATTCGGCCGGGTACGCGTGCCGATGTCGCAAGAAAAGCCGACCATCCTTGTGCCCGACGCCGCGGTGGTCACCGATCAGTCGGTGAAGCTGCTTTTCGCGGTGGCTGAGGACGGCACGGTCGTGCCGAAGCCGGTCGAGCTGGGCGAGCTGGCCGACGACGGCTTGCGCATTATCAGGAGCGGCATCACGAAGGATGACGAGATCATCATCAACGGGCTGCTTCGCGCGCGTCCAGGCCAGAAAGTCACGCCGGAGCAGGGCGAGATCAAGCCGCCCGCGGCCACGCCGCTAAGCCAGAAATAACGGGCCGGTCGCGGCAATGAATATCTCTCATTTCTTCATCGACCGGCCGATCTTCGCCGCCGTCATTTCCATCATCATCACGTTGATCGGTGGCGTGGCCTATTTCGCCCTGCCGATCGCGCAGTACCCGGAGATTGCGCCGCCTTCGATCCAGGTTACGGCGCAGTATCCGGGCGCCTCCGCCGAGATCGTCGCCAACACCGTCGCCACGCCGATCGAGCAAGAGGTGAACGGTGTGGACAACATGATCTACATGACGTCCCAGTCGACAGGTGACGGGTCCATGGCGCTGACCGTGACCTTCAAACTCGGCACCGATCTGGATACGGCGCAAGTGCTGGTGCAGAACCGGGTGGCCATCGCCACGCCAAGGCTGCCTGAGGAGGTGCGCGCGCTCGGCGTGCAAGTGGTCAAGCAGTCTCCCGACCTCATGATGGTGATCCATCTGAGCTCGCCGGACGACAGCCGCGACCTGCTCTACATCTCCAACTACGCCACGCTGCACGTGAAGGACGTGCTGTCGCGCATCGACGGCGTCGGCAACGTCACCATCTTCGGGGCGCGCGACTACTCCATGCGCGTCTGGCTCGACCCCGACAAGCTGGCGGTGCGCGATCTCACGGCGGGCGACGCGATCAATGCGATGCGCGCCCAGAACGTGCAGGTGGCCGCCGGCGTCATCAACCAGCCGCCAGTGCCCCAGCCGGGCGCGTTCCAGTTCAACGTGGAGACCCAAGGGCGCCTGACCACACCTGAAGCCTTTGGCAACATTATCATCAAGTCGGACAGCGATGGCCGGGTGGTGCGTGTGCGCGACGTCGCACGCGTCGAACTCGGCGCCGCCGACTACAACCGCAACGGCTATCTCGACGAGCGCGTGGCGATTCCCATGGGTATCTTCCAGCGCCCGGGATCCAACGCGCTCGAAACCGCGGACCAGGTCATCGCGGCCATGGAGCAGATGTCCAAGTCCTTTCCCAGCGGGCTGCGCTACGACATCGTCTACAACCCGACTGTTTTCATTTCGGACTCCATCGAGGCGGTGCTTCACACCATGATCGAGGCTGTGATCCTCGTGATCCTCGTTATTGTCATCTTCCTGCAGACATGGCGCGCGTCGGTCATCCCGATTGTCGCCATCCCCGTCTCGCTCATCGGCACGCTCGCCGTGTTGTCGGCGCTGGGCTATTCACTCAACAACCTCTCGCTATTCGGCCTCGTGCTGGCCATCGGTATCGTGGTCGACGACGCCATCGTCGTCGTGGAGAATGTCGAACGGAACATCCGCGAGGGTCTGGCGCCGCGCGAGGCGGCGCATCGCAGCATGGACGAAGTCGGCACGGCTTTGATTGCCATGACGCTCGTGCTCGGCGCGGTGTTCATTCCGACCGTGTTCTTGAGCGGCATTCTCGGTCAGTTCTTCCGGCAGTTTGCCGTGACGATCGCCACCGCCACCTTCATCTCGCTTCTCGTTTCGCTCACGCTGAGCCCCGCCCTCTGCGCGCTTCTGTTCAAGCCGCATGAGCCGTATCACGAGCGGAAGAATGTGATTTCACGCGGCATCGGCCGGTTCTTCCATTGGTTCAATGTCGGCTTCGATTGGGTGTCGTCCAAATACGGCGCGCTCACGAGTCGTCTGATCCGCGTGGCAGGTCTCATGCTCGTCGTCTATGCCGGGCTTATCGGCCTGACCGTCTTCCAGTTCCGCGCGGCCCCGACGGGCTTCATTCCGAACCAGGATCTCGGCTATCTCATCAATATTATCCAGCTGCCGCCGGGCGCATCCCTGTCGCGCACCGACGAGGTCGCGCGCAAGGTCACGCAGATCACGCTGGATACGCCGGGCATCGCCCATGCCGTGCCCATCGTCGGCCTCGACGGCGCGACGTTCACCACGGCGCCCAATGCGGCCGTCGTGTTCACGCCGCTCGACGCCTTCGACGTGCGCGCCGAGAAGGGCCAAAGCGCCGATAGTATTTCAGCCGCCCTGAACCAAGCCTTCGCGGGCATCCAAGATGCCTTCATCATCAGCGTGTCGCCGCCGCCCGTGCGCGGCATCGGCACCACCGGCGGCTTTAAAATGGAAGTTCAGGACACCAAAGGCAGCTCCTTGGCGCAGCTGGAGCAGGTGGCGCAGTCCATTGCCGGCGCGGCCAACCAACAACCGGGTTTGGCGGGCGTGTTCACAACGTTCAATACCCGGACGCCTAGTGTCTATGCGGATATCGACCGCGTGCGCACCGAGATGCTGGGCGTGAACACCGACGACATCTTCCAGACGCTCGAGGTCTATCTCGGCTCCCAGTACGTGAACGATTTCAATTTCCTCGGCCGCACCTATCGCGTGACGGCGCAGGCCGACGGACAGTTCCGGCAGGATCTACACGCCATCTCCGAGCTCAAGACGCGCAACGCCGAGGGCGAGATGGTGCCGCTCGGCTCCGTCGCCTCCTTCCGCGATATCACTGGCCCCTACCGCGTGGAGCACTTCAACCTGTTCCCCGCCGCGGCCGTGCAGGGTGGCACCAAGCCCGGCTACTCCACGGGCTATGGCCTGGAGACCATGGAGAAGCTGGCGGCCGAAAATCTGCCGGAAGGCTATTCCTTCCAATGGACCGAGCTCGCCTATCAGGAGAAGCAGGCCGGGAACACGGCGATCTTTGTCTTCGGCGCGGCGGTGGTGTTCGTGTTCCTGTTGTTGGCCGCACAATATGAGAGTTGGGGACTGCCGCTCGCCGTTGTCCTCATCGTCCCAATGTGTCTGCTCGCGGCGGTGAGCGGGCTCATGCTGCGCGGCATGGATGTGAACATCCTGGGCCAGATCGGCTTCGTCGTGCTGATCGCCCTCGCCGCAAAGAATGCCATTCTCATCGTCGAGTTCGCGCGGCAGAACGAGGAGGCGGGTGAAGATCGCTTCCAGGCGGCGGTCGAGGCCGCGCGCGTGCGTCTGCGGCCGATCCTGATGACCGCGCTGGCCTTCATCCTCGGCGTGGTGCCGCTCGTCATCGCCACGGGCGCGGGCGCCGAGATGCGCCAGTCATTGGGAACGGCCGTGTTCTTCGGCATGATCGGCGTCACCGCCTTCGGTCTCATCTTCACACCGATCTTCTACGTGGTGGTGCGGAAGTTCTCGGCGGCCCCGAAGGCGCATACGCGCGAGCATCCCACACCCGCCGAATAGGCGGTCGTCTTATCTGGCGCTTGAGTGGGGTCGGAGCGCTTTCACGCGTTAGCCAAATAGCCGCGCGTCGGCGAGGCCGTCGAAAATCATCTGCACCGCGAGCGCCGCCAGCAGCACCCCGAACACGCGGACGATCACTTTGCGCGCCGTCACGCCGATCGCCTGGTGCACCTCCTGAGCCACGAGCAGGAGCGCCAGTGTGAGCACCATGACGGCGAGAATGCCCGCGACCACGGCCGCAAGCAGTATCGCATCGCCCTTCGTGTTGGCGGCGAGAACGATGGCCCCGGTCATGGCGCCGGGGCCCGCGAGCAGCGGCGTCGCGAGCGGGAAGACGGCAAGCTCTGAATGGGCCTCCGCCTTGTTCTCGGCTTCCGCGCTTTCTTTCTGCGTGAGCAGCGAGGGGCTGGGGCGCTTGGACAAGATCATGTCGAGGGCGATCATGAACAGAATGATGCCCCCTGCCGTTTGAAGGGCCGCCAGGGATACGCCGAGCTGTCGGAGGACGGGCTCGCCAACGAGCGCAAACAGCAAGATGATGATGGTCGCGATGGATACTGCTTTGATGGACATCGCCCGCCGCTCGGCACGGGTCATATTGGGCGTGAGCGAGGCCACCAGGACGGCCGAGTCGATTGGGCCGATCACCGCGAAGAAGGTCGTGAAGGCGGTCAGGGCGGTTTCGAGCATGGTCTTTGCGAGGTCCTAGCGTCTTGTCACTTGACGAAAGAGGCCCAAAACGGCGCTCAAAGCTCAAGAGTTGCCCATTGCGGGGGCATCTGACTATGATGCCTCAAAAATAGATCACCACGGGATGGCAAACGCAGCGAGCAGGGACGTTCAGGAGTGTTAGCAACTGGGATGGGCGGGTTTGCCGCAAGACAGTGACACATTGACGGCGGAGATGAAGTCGAACGATCCCGCCGATTATTATCGTAAGTTCTTCAATGAGATGCGAGATCCGGACGGCGAGGTGCGCCCCGCCTATAAAGCTCTCGCCGAGCTTCTCGACAATCTCTCTATCGAATCCCTGGTCACCAAGCAGAACGCCGCGGACGAGCTCTTCCGGCGTTTAGGCATCACTTTTGCGGTCTATGCCGAGGGCGGCTCCACGGAGCGGCTGATTCCCTTCGATCTGATCCCGCGCATCCTTCACCGCTCCGAGTGGGACCTCGTCGAGCGGGGCTGCCTCCAGCGCGTGAAGGCGATCAATATCTTCCTCTACGACATCTATCACGACCAGGAGATCCTGAAGGCCGGGCTCATCCCGCCGGAGCTCGTCCTGCTCAATTCCGCCTTCCGTCCCGAGATGTGCGGTGTGGATCTCCCGAACGACGTTTACGCCCATATCGCCGGCATCGACCTGATCCGCACCGGCGAGCGGGATTTTTTCGTGCTCGAAGACAATGTGCGCACCCCCTCCGGTGTCTCCTACGTGCTGGAGAACCGCGAGATCATGATGCGCCTGTTCCCGGATGCATTCGACGGTCAGAGCATCTCGCCGGTCGGTAATTACCCGGAGCGGCTGCTGGAAAACCTGCGCGCCGTAGCCCCGAGCGGCGCCGACGATCCTGTTGTCGTGCTGCTGACGCCCGGCCGCTTCAACAGCGCCTATTTCGAGCATGTGTTTCTGGCCGAGCAGATGGGCATCGAGCTCGTCGAGGGCGGCGACCTGTTCGTGCGCGACGGCGATGTGTGGATGCGGACCACCGAAGGTCCGGTCAAGGTCGACGTTATCTATCGCCGCGTGGACGACGAGTTCATGGACCCGCTGGCGTTCCGGCCCGATTCCATGCTTGCCGTGCCGGGTCTGCTGTCGGCGGTGCGTTCGGGGCGCGTTGCGCTTGCCAACGCGCTGGGCACCGGCGTCGCCGACGACAAGGCGATGTATATCTATGTACCACGCATGATCGAGTTCTATCTCGGGGAGCACGCGATTCTGAACAACGTGCACACCTACGTTCTGCGCGATCCCAAGCAATGCCAGCACGTTCTCAACAATCTGGAAAACCTCGTGGTCAAGGAGGTGCAGGGCTCCGGCGGCTACGGCATGCTGATCGGTCCCGCCTCAACCAAGGAGGAGCGGGAAGCCTACAAGGCCCGCGTGCTCCAGGATCCTGACAATTTCATCGCCCAGCCGACCCTCTCGCTGTCGACCGCGCCGACCTTGCGGGGTGGCGAGATCGTGCCGCGCCACGTCGATCTGCGGCCCTTCGTGCTCTCGGGCAAGGAGACCAGCGTGATCGCCGGCGGATTGACCCGCGTCGCGCTCCGCGAAACGTCCCTAGTCGTGAATTCGAGCCAGGGGGGCGGCACCAAGGATACTTGGGTGTTGGAGCACTAAATGCTGAGCCGGACCGCCGACAATTTGTTCTGGATGGCGCGCAACATGGAGCGGGCGGAGAATACCGCGCGCATGCTCGACGTCAGCTTCCGCATGTCGCTCTTGCCTTCGTCCGTCGACAAGCAAGCTCAGTTCGAGCCGATCCTCTCGATCGCGCCGGGCGACGGCACCTTCCACGAGCGCTACGGCGTGTTGAGTCACGAGAGCATCATTCGCTACGTCGTGCTCGATCAGGAGAATGCCGGCTCCATCTGTTCGCTCATCCGCAACGCCCGGGAAAACGCCCGGGCCCAGCGCTCCGCGATCTCGAGCGAGGCCTGGGAAAGCCTGAACTCCACCTGGCTGCAAGTGCAGAACCTCGACTATGAGGGCCTCATGCGCTGGGGCTATCGCGACTTCTTCGACTGGGTGAAGGAGCGCTCGCATCTATTTCGCGGCGTGGTGTTCGGCACCATGCTGCACGACGACGGCTTCCGCTTCATTCGGCTTGGCACCTTCATCGAGCGCGCCGACAACACCGCGCGCATCCTCGACGTGAAATACCATGTGCTGCTGCCGGACACCGAGCAGGTCGGCGGCTATGTGGACTACTATCAATGGGGCGCGCTGCTCCGCTCCGTGGGCGCCTTCCGCGCCTATCGCCGCGTCTATCACGACACGGTCTATCCTTGGCGCATCGCCGAGCTGCTGATCATGCGCGAGGACATGCCGCGCTCGCTGCATCATTGCTACGAGGTCATTGTGGCCACACTGGACGATCTCGCCGGCAAGAAGCCCCTTGAGTGCCGCCGCATCGCCGGTCAGACCTATGCCCAGTTCCGGTATGGCCGGATCGACCGGGTGTTCGGTGAGGGGCTGCATGAATTCCTGACCGCATTTATCGAACGCAACAACGATCTGGGCGCGCAGATACAAGAGGACTTCTTGATGACTCCCCTGGCGATGGCGGAGGCCGTGTGACGTCATGTTGATCCGGGTCGAACACGCCACGTCCTATCGATATTCCGAGCCGGTGCTCGCGACGACGCAATATCTGCGCATGACGCCTCTATCCGGCCGCACTCAAGCGGTGGAGAGCTGGGCGCTGACCTGTCCCGGCGCGACCATGACCCAGTGGCAGGACCAATACGGCAATGCCTGCCACACGCTGACGGTGTCGAAGCCAGTAGAAAGCCTTGATATCCGCGTCAACGGCCTGGTCCGGACCCGCGATACGAGCGGCGTGACCGGCATGGCCCAGTCGGAGTTGCCGGCCATGCTGTATTTGCGCGACACGCCTTATACCGTGGTGACCCGAGCCATCCGCGACTTTGCCGGCCCGTTCGAGGCGCCCGCGGAGAAGGACCGGATTCAGGCGCTGCATGACATCATGCTTGGCATTGCCGATGAGGTCGTCTACCGCCCTGGCGACACCCATGTACACACGACCGGGGCCGAGGCGCTGGAGCAGGGCGCCGGCGTCTGTCAGGACCTTGCCCATATCTTCTGTGCCGCCTGCCGGGCGCTTGGCATCCCGGCGCGCTACGTGAGCGGCTACCTGACCCAGGGCCTCGACCACCAGGCGCATGCGGCAAGCCATGCCTGGGCCGAGGCCTTCGTTGACTCTCTCGGCTGGGTAGGCTTCGATCCGACCAATCGCGCCTGCCCCGGCGAATCGTATATCCGTACCGCCGTTGGCCTCGACTATGCCGAGGCAAGCCCGGTGCGGGGGGTCCGCGCCGGGGGTGGTGTCGAGACGATGAGTGTCAACGTTAGTTTCCCCAACCAACAACAAGCCCAGTGAGGGTGCCTGAAGTGACGTACTGCATCGGCGTGTTGCTCGATGAGGGGGTTGTGCTTGCGTCGGATTCACGCACCAACGCGGGCATCGACCGGGTTTCGACCTTCCGCAAAATGTTCAGCTACGACAAGCCGGGCGAGCGCTTCTTCACGCTCCTCACCGCGGGCAATCTGTCGCTGACGCAAGGCGTGGTCAGCCGGATCGGCGAATGGCTGAACACCGAAGACCCGGAGCGCGATCTCTTCGCCGTCAATTCCATGTTCAGCGCGGCACGCGTGGTCGGCGCCGCCTTGCGCGAGGTGCACAGCACCGATGCGGGCTATCTCCAGCAGCACGACATCGACTTCACCGCCTCGTTCATCCTCGCCGGCCAGGTCAAAGGCGGCCAGCTGCGCCTGTTCATGATCTACGATGCGGGCAACTTCATCGAAGCCATGGGCGACACGACCTATTTCCAGATCGGTGAGGTTAAATACGGCAAGCCGATCCTGGATCGGATCATTAGGCGGGATATCTCTCTCGGCGACGCCGCGAAATGCGCGCTCATCTCTTTCGATTCCACCATGCGCTCGAACGTATCGGTCGGCCCGCCCTTGGATCTCATGATTTATCGGCGCGACTCCCTGAAGCCCGGCTTCACCATCCGGCTGGAGGATGACGACCCCTATTTGCAGGCAATCCGCGATGGTTGGGGCGGAGCTATCTATAAAGCGTTCCACGACATCAGCCACGATCCAGGCTGGAAAATTTGACGCGCGAGGGGCACCGTCGCTCCTGCAGCGCTAACGTTTATACAACACGCTTGCGTTAGAACGCCCTCGGTTTACAGGCCGGAGGAGGTCGCGCAGCGTCATGAGTATCCACATTCACCATGTCGATCCCGGAAGGTCGGTCGACGACCAAGCCGCGCTTGAGCAGTTCCAGAAGCAGTGGGCCACGTATCAAAAACTGGTGGATCACGACGCCGTGGCCAGCAAGGAGACCGGCGCGATCCTGCACGATACGCTGGCGGCGGTTCCTGAGCCCTTCGATTTTCTGGATATTGCCTGCGGCGATGCCGGTCAGATGAGAACGGCGCTCGCGGCCACGAAGGTCCGTCACTATCAGGGCATCGACCTGTCGGAGCCGGCGCTTGCCCTCGCCGCCAAGAATCTGGAGGGCGCCCCCTTCGGTGTCGGCTTGGACCATGGCGATTTCGTCTCCATCCTCACCGCCCGGCAGGACCCCTCGGACATCTCGTGGTGCGGCCTGTCTCTTCATCACCTCAAGACCGACGGCAAGCGCAGCCTGCTCCAGGCCCTGTGCGGGTCTACCAGCCAGCTTCTGATGATCTACGAGCCGACCAGGGTCGATGGCGAGGAGCGTGACGGCTATCTAGAGCGCTTCTCTCGCGTCAACAAAGGCGCCTGGACCTTTCTCACACCCGAGGAATGGGAGCAGATCTATCACCACGTTTCGACCTGCGATCTGCCGGAGACGGCGGATACCTGGTTGGCGTTGGGCCGCGAGGCCGGCTTCGCCGAGGCGAAACAGATCTATCTCGACCCGACCGGATTCTACGGACTTTACCGTTACGACCGGTAGCCCAACAGGCCGCTGCCGTACCTGACGAGAGGAAGACCATGCCGCACGCAGGACCGCTCCTTGAGAAGCCGCTTCAGCTTTCCGATTTGTTGCAGGTCGGCCTGAAGGGGCGATCCGGCGATCCGGCCCTGATGTCGCTCGAGGCGGTGATGTCCTGGGCGGAGCTTGAAGAGTCCTCCAGCCGGCTTGCCGCAAACTATCTGGCGCTCGGCCTGAAACCAGGCGACCGGGTGGCCTCGCTCATGCCCAACCGTGTGGCGCTGATCGTCCACTACATCGCCTGCTTCAAGGCCGGGCTCGTGCTCACGCCGCTGAACTATCGCTACACGCCGCCGGAGATCAACCACGCGCTGGATGTGAGCGACGCCAAGATTATTCTGAGCCACGCCGAACGGGCGGAGGATATCGCGGCGAGCAAGGCGTCGAGCCTGCCGCTTGGCGTGATTTGGTACGGCGCGGAGGAGAGCAAGCAGCCGAGCATCGAAAGCCTCATCGAGGCCGAGCCGAAAGATCCTGCCTTGCCGCGGATCGATCCGAAGACCCCTGCGGCGATCTTCTTTACCTCCGGTTCCACCGGCCCCGCCAAGGGCGTGACCCATACCCGCGAGTCGCTTGGTTGGATGTTCGCCAGCGCCGTGCAAGGCTTCGAGGTCACCTCCAATGACGTGGTGCTGCCGGGCTCGTCCTGCACCCACATCGGCGGCTTCACGTTCGGCATGTCGGCGCTCTCGGCGGGTGCGCGCCTCGTCATCGCGCGGGGCTTCGATCACGAGGAGATCGGGCCGCTGCTGCGCACGACCCGGCCCACGCTGCTGTCTATGCTGCCCACGGCGCTGCTCCATCTCATTCGTGAGCACGACATGACCCCGGCCGACTTCACGTCGCTGCGCCTTGCCCGGTCCGGCGGCGACAAGGTCTCCGCGGAGCTGGAGAAGGAGTTCATGGCGCTGACCGGCAAGACGGTGAGCGAGGGCTATGGCATGACGGAGTTCGGACTTGCCGCGCTCAATCCGCCAATGGGCGTGGACAAGCTCGGCTCTATCGGCCTTCCGGGCCCCGGTTTCGTGTTCTCCATCCGAGATGAGGATGGGGCCGAATTGCCGCTCGGTTCGCCAGGCCGCCTATGGGTGCGGACGCCGACCCAATGCGCCGGCTATTGGAACGACGTCGAGGCCAGCGCCGAGGTGCTGAACGAGGGGTGGTTCGACACCGGCGACGAGATGAAGCTCGATGAAGACGGCTACAGCTGGTTCTGCGGCCGCCGCAAGCAGATCATCGTTCACGACGGCTCCAACATCTCGCCGCAGGAAGTCGAGGACGCGCTGCTCGCGCACGAGGCCGTGGAGCTTGCCGGCGTGGTGGGCGTGATCGACGAATCGCACGGCGAAAATGTGCGGGCCTATGTGGAGATCAAAGCCGGCGCGGAGCAGCCCAAGGCCGGCGAGTTGATCAAGTTCGCCAAGGAACGGGTCGGCTACAAGGCGCCGGAAGAAATCGTCTTCATCGACAAAATGCCGCTCAATCCCACCGGCAAGGTCGACCGCGTATCGCTCAAGAAGATCGCCGCCGCCGAGCACGGCCATCACGTTTAGGGCTACGAGGAGGTTTCAATGATTCTGGAGGATCTCGGCTCGCTCGTAATTCGCGTGGCGTTGGGCTGGCTTTTCGTCACCGGGGCCTGGGCCAGCGGCAAGGACAAGGCCGGCCGCGACTTCACCACCTCCGAAACCGCGCTCGTCTTCAAATGGCGTCCCGAGATTTTCGCCTGCCTTGGCATTCTCATGCTGGCCCTGAGCGGTCTTTCCGTGCTGTTCGGGGTCTTCCCCCGTCTCGGCGCGCTGGTCATGACGGTGTTTCTGATCCCGGCCGCCATGATCCATTTCGCCAAGCGGGGCCAGGCGGAAGCCTTCAAGGACCAGATCGCGCCGGTTCTTTCCCGCGAATCTCACGCCGAAGCAAAGAGTGCGCTCGAGGCGCTCACCGCGAACGCCGTATTCGGTCACTTCACTGCCGGGCTGAAGACTCTATGCCTGCTTGGGCCGAGCCTCTATCTCGTCCTGGCCGGCGCGCGGGAGCCAATGCTGATCGGGCTCGGTGCCGACGGGCACTGGCACGGCCTACTGACCCGCCTCTAGCGGCCCAGCCTCGGGCACGAGATCTTTATGGGAATAATGCGCGCCAAAGGGTTCCGGATCGCCGTCCGGCATGGCATTGAGCACGGCGAAGCAAGGAAACAGGGCCGCAAGAAGAATGAGCCAATCCCCGAGCCCCAAACCAGCCAGTAGGGCCAAGACCGCCAAGACAAAAGAGGCCAGCAAGGCCAAGGCAATCGGTAAAGCAAACACGGGCCGCGCGGCTGCGAAATCAAGCGCGGCTTCGAGCGCCAAACACCATCAGGGCTTTTTTGGGCGGCTTCGGTCCGAGCTCGGACTGCTCGCGGGCATTGTCACGACAGTCCTGTTCTACACGATCGGGAAGGAGTGGATCGCCGACCTCGACAACCTTCCCTGGCTCGTCTTCACCTTCGCCTGGCTGGTCGGCGTGATGATCTGGTGCGCCTTCGGCGTCGTGCGCCACGCCGACGCGCTTGCCGACATCCTGGGCGAGCCCTACGGCACCCTGATCCTCACCATCTCCGTCATCAGCATGGAGGTGGCGATCCTGGCGACCATCATGCTCGACGGCACGCCGAGCCCGACATTGCCGCGCGAGACGATGTTCGCGATTTTGATGATCGTGCTGAACGGCATGGTGGGCACCGTGCTCGCGATCGGCGGACTGCGGCATCGCGAACAGCAATACAATCTGCAAGGCGCGCTGGCTTACCTGGCGGTGATCACCCCGCTTGCCGCCATCGCGCTGATCCTGCCCACCTTCACGCAATCGACGGCGACCCCAACCTTTACCCCACAACAAGCCATCATCTTCGGCACGCTGACGGCGCTGCTCTATGCCGCCTTCCTCGCCATCCAGACAACGCGGCATCGCGACTTCTTCATGCAACCGAAGGCGCGCGCGAAGGACGCCGATCTGGCGGCGCCGGCAAGCCCCGAGCCCCACGGCCATGGGACCGTCTATTCGGCGCCGTATCACGCGGTTCTGCTGATCGCCACGCTGCTCCCCGTCGTTCTGCTGTCGAAGCCGCTGGCGAAGCTGCTCGACCACGGCATCGAGCAGATCGGTTTTCCCATCGCGCTTGGTGGCGTTCTGATTGCAGTCCTTATCCTGTCGCCGGAATGGACGGCCGCTTTGCGCGCCGCGGCGCGGGATCAGTTGCAGCGCGCCGTGAATCTCAGTCTCGGCTCGGCGCTGTCCACGATCGGCCTGACCGTCCCGGTGGTGCTGGCGATCAGTGTCATGACCGGGACGCCGATCGAGCTCGGCCTCAGCAATGTGGAGATCGTGCTGCTCGCGGTGACCCTGTTCGTCAGCCACATGACCTTCTCAGGCGCGCCGACCAACATCCTGCTGGGTCTCGTCCACCTGGTCCTGTTCGCGGCCTATCTGGTGCTGATCTTCAGACCCTGAAATCGCTCAGCCCCATTTCTTGCCGAGTTCCGCCAGCCCCGCGCCGGCCAAATCTTCGGGGCTCATCACGACCCTCAGGTCGCAATCCGCATTGAACTTGAGGAAGAACGGCTCGACGAACTTCGGGAGATCGGAGGCCTTTTCCATATCGATAATGAGGACGGCGGTTCGCTCGCCGCAATCGTCCGTGAAGTAAACGGCCTCCGGCTTCAGCTCTGCCAGGATGCTCTGCATGAGCGGTCCGGCCTCGCCGTTGCGGACCAAGTCGTTGAAAGATTCGGTGGGGAAACGCGCAGTCAGCATCATTCTCATGGCTTGTCCTCCCGTCGGGCGCGGTTGTGCTGGGCAGCTTAGCCCCGAGAATGCTGCACTGGCACGACAATCCTAGTCCGCGATCAAGGCCTGCACGGCTTGGAGCGTGTCGGCCTCCGCCGCCGGCTTGTCCCAGCGGATGCGGTGAATGCGGGGAAAGCGCATGGCTACGCCGGACTTGTGCCGCGTGGACCGGTGCACCGAGTCGAAGGCCACCTCGAACACGAGCTTGGGCGCGACCTGACGCACGGGCCCGAAACTGTCGACCGTGTTGCTGCGCACGAAGCTGTCGAGCTGCTTCAGTTCCTCGTCCGTGAAGCCGAAATAGGATTTTCCGACTGGGACAAGCTCCGGCGCGCCGGTTTCGCCTTCACGCCAGGCGCCGAACGTGTAGTCCGAATAGTAGGAGGAGCGCTTGCCGCTGCCGCGCTGGGCGTACATCAGCACCGCATCGATCATCAGCGGCGCGCGCTTCCACTTGTACCAATGGCCTTTGGGGCGCCCGGCGAGATAGGGGCTCATCCGGCGCTTCAGCATCAGCCCCTCGATGCCGGTTTCCCGCGCGCCGGTCCACACCGCCTCGAGCTCCGCTACGGTGTCGAAGCCGACGATCTCCGAGATGTCGGTGCGCGCCGGGGTGTGCTTGGCGTGCCACGCTTCCAGCCGCGCCCGCCGCTCCATGAAGGGCAGGGGGCGCAGATCCTCGCCACCTTCGAACAACAGGTCGTAGAGGCGGATATGGGCGGGATGCGATTTCAGCATCGCCGCCGTCACCGCCTTGCGGTTGAGGCGTTGCTGAAGGTCGTTGAACGGCGCCACGTCGCCGCCGCGCAGCACCAGAAGCTCTCCGTCGAGCACCACGCCCTCCGGCAGAGCCTCGACGACATCGGGAAAGGCGCCGGAGATATCGTCGCCGGTGCGCGAGAACAGCCGCTTCTCGCCCTTTTGATGCGTGGCCTGCACCCGGATGCCGTCCCATTTCCACTCGGCCACGAAGTCGCCGGGTGTGATGGCCGCAAGCTCCCGGTCCTCGATGGCGTGGGACAGCATCAACGGGCGGAACACGGCGCTGCCGCTTGTGTCGGGCCGCGGTGCCTGGTCCGTCAGCCAGGCAAATAGCGGCAGATAAGGCGGCGTGAGTCCGTGCCAGACTTCCTCGATCTCGGAGAGCGGCTTCCCGGACCATTGGGCGAGCGCCGTCTTGGCGAGACGCGCCGACACCCCGACCCGGAGCGCGCCGGTCAGGAGCTTCAAAAGCGCCCAGCGCCCGGTCGCGTCCAGCCTGTCGAGCCAGCCGGTAAGCAGCTGCGGAATCTCGGTGGCATTTGCATTCCGGACCCTCTCGACCACGTCGGCGAGCCGAGGAGGGTCCTGGCCTTCCTCCTGCGCCGGCCAGAGCAGCGAGATGGTCTCCGCCGTGTCGCCCACATAGTCGCGGGAGAGCTTGAACAGCACGGGGTCGACACGCGCCTCCAGCATCTCGGCGAAGATGCGGCGGAAGGGCACCCGGGAGAACAGCCCGTCGGTGAGCGCGGCGAGCGCATAACCCCGGTCCGGGTCGGGCGCACTCGCGAAATAATCCGCCATCAGGCGCAGCTTGTCGTTGCGTGAGGGCGTATAGGCGAGCCGGTCGAGAAGCGCGGAGAAGTCCTTCACTGGTCTTCGTCCTCGCGGCCGACAAGCGCCAGCGCCCGGCCGCGGCGTCCCGTCGTCGCAATGTGATGGAGCAGCGCATCCTCCCGGCCATGGGTTACCCAGATTTCCTCGGCGCCGGTCTCGGAGATGGTCTCCGTCAGCTCGCGCCAGTCGGCATGGTCGGAGATGACGAGAGGCAGCTCGATGCCCTGTTGCCGGGCGCGCGCCCGCACGCGCATCCATCCCGAGGCGAAGGCGGTGAGAGGATCTGGCAGCCGGCGCGACCAGCGGTCGGCAATGGCGGACGGCGGCGCCAGGACGATCGCGCCCTTGAGCTCATCTTTGCCTGCGCCTGTCGCAGGCACGAGCGGCCCGAGCGCCACGCCGAACGACTCGTAGAGATCGCAGCACGCTTGCAGGGCGCCGTGTATGAAGATTGGCCGGTCGTATCCCGCCTCGCGCAACAGGGCGATCATCCGCTGCGTCTTGCCGAGCCCGTAGGCGCCGACCACATGGGCCCGCTCGGGGAACTGCGCCACCGAGGTGACGAGCTTTGCGACCTCTGCCGCGGCATCGCCATGCTGGAACACGGGCAGGGCGAAGGTCGCCTCGGTGATGAAGAGGTTGCACGGTACAAGCTCGAACGGGACGCAGGTTGGATCGGCGCCGCGCTTGTAATCGCCGGAGACGACGGCGCGCGCGCCCTTGTATTCGATCAGAACCTGCGCGCTGCCCAGCACATGGCCGGCCGGATAGAGCGTCACCGTGACGTCGCCCACGGTCAGCGGCTCCCCATAAGCGAGGGCTTGGCTTCGCCGCGGCGCGCCTTCGCCGAGCCGCGCATCCATGATGGCGAGCGTCTCCCGCGTCGCCAGCGCGGCGGCGTGCCCTGGCCGGGCATGGTCCGAGTGGCCATGGGTGATCACGGCGTGGGAAACGGCCCCATTCGGGTCGACATAGAACCCGCCAGGCCGGCAATAGAGGCCCTTGGCGTCCACCGTCAGCCATTGATCGAAGTGGGGGATACTCATTTTTGCGCAGCCTGTGGGGAACAAAACACGGATTCACCAACCAGAGATTGAGTTGCATCAGGTTGCGCGCAACCTGGTTGCGGTGCCCCGGGCAGTCTCACGCGTAGGATGCATCTTGGGAAATGCAGCGGGCGAGTGAGGCACGGTGCAGGGGGGCAGTATAGCAGGGAGCCGACCGGGCTCCCGCGTAAGCGGGGCGTTGCTGTCCGCTGCCGTCCTTCTTGCAGCGCTAAAGCCCGCTCTCGCCGAGCCCGAGACGCCCCATTGGGAGATGTTCAGCGGCTTCGAGGCCAGCAACAATTACGCAAGTGGCTATGTGGGTGGCGGCTATGCGTTTGGCAATCTCTATGGCCCGGGGTGGCGGGTCCGCGCCGTCGGCGCCTATGGCCGCTATCACTATGACGGCGCCTTGTTCGACGGCAGCGACTATGTGGGGACCACCTTCGACGGACAGGTGGGTTTCACCTCCGCGCAGCTCGGCTATCAATTCCGGCCAGGTGCCGTGGTCGTCAAGCTCTTCGCCGGTATCGAAGCCGAGGACCAGCATATCGAGCCGCGCGATCCGAACAATTCCGTTCAAGGCACCGAAATCGGCCTGCGGCTCGTCGCCGAGACTTGGTACGACATCTCGTCCCGCTGGTTCCTCTCGGCCGATGCGTCCTACGGCACGGCGTTCCAGGAATATTTCAGCCTGGCGCGCGTGGGCTTTCGCGTTCGCCCGAAGCTGTCCCTCGGCCTGGAAGGCGGTGCGCTCGGCAACGAGGAATACGATGCCGGCCGGGGCGGAGGCTTCGTACGCGTCAATTTCCGCGCGCTCGAGGCCACGTTGTCAGGCGGCTTCACCGGCGACTATCTGATGGACGATCCGAGCGGCTATGTGGCGGTCGGACTCTATCGGACATTCTAAGAGATAAATGAGAGTGCACTGCCGGCCCCGCCCCGGCAGTGCTTGCAGTCTCAGCATACCTTGCGGCATGCCGTTCTGATCGTGCGTTCTGCGTAGAGGATGTCGCTGGATGATGTCACCCGGTGACTCTCTCTAAGTTTCAGGATGACACGAAGACGACAGATAAGGCAATTGCGAGTTGCCGCTTACCCGCACTTTCTTGGGATAGTCATTTCGCGAAGAGAAGCTGTCATGCGACACCTAGGGCGCGGCCTTCGGCGTGCTCTCCGTCTCGGCGGCTTCTTTGGCTTTGCGCTCGGCTTGCCGCGCGGCCTCCGCCGCCTCGACTTCGGCCGCCCAAATGGCAAAACGCTGGGTTAGCGCCGCGCCATTTTGGTCCCACCACGCGTCGTCGAATTTCAACGCTTTCTGAAAGTTGGCCGGTGCGGTCGGCAGGAACTTCTGCATGTCCACTCCGATGATGGGATGTGTGCCGACCAGCTCCAGAGCGGATTTTCGCATCGGGCCGTAGGAGGTGAGCCTTGCTTGCGCCGCGAGTTGCTCGGGCGCCGTGGCGAAGCGGATGAAGCGCATCGCCCCTTCTTTGTTTTCCGATGTCTTGGGGATCGCCCAAGCATCCATGTCGTAGATCTGCCCGTCCCACAAGACGTCGACATTGCGGTCACCTACCGCGGCGCGGAAAATACGCCCGCTATAGCCGGCGGTCATCGCAACCTTGTCCTCGAGCAACCAAGTGATCGGCTGTTCAGCCTTGTCCCACAAAAAGACGTCGTTCTTGATCTTGTCCAACGCGGCGAACGCGCGGTCCGCGCCCTCCGCGGTCGTTAGCTCGCTATAGACTGTCTCGGGTGGAACCCCGTCGGCCAGCAGTGCCAACTCGATTGTGCGGCGTGGGTTCTTGGGCAGGCCGCGCTTTCCGGGAAAGCGCGCCGTGTCCAAAAGTGCGCTGATATTCTCCGGCTGTCCTTTGCTGAACGCGTTCCGGTCGAAGGCCACCGCCGTGGACCACGCCACGCTCGCCACGCCGCAATCCGACACCGCGCCGGTGAAAAAGTCGTCACCGGCGCTGCCGCCGCCTTCGGTCTCAAGCGCGGCAGCATCGATCGTCTCGAGCAGGCCATCCTTGCACAACGTGCTGAGCGCGCCGGCAGACACGTCAACCACGTCCACCGGTGTGCCGCTCTCAATCAAGGATCTAAGCTTCGGAAGTTTACCGTCGTAAATTTCCGTCGCGACCACCGTGCCGGTTTTCTTGGCGAAGGGCTCGAACAAGGCGATCTCTTGCGCCCGGCCGTAAGCCCCGCCCCAGGTCGCCACGCTGAGCGTGTCCTGGGCACGGGCGGTTTCCGGGTGCCCCCCGAGCGCGGCGGCGACAGCCATGGCAATAAGCACGGCCCGGCGGGCAGTCGCGGTATCTCGAAGAGACGGTCTTTGATGGCTGAACACGAGTGATGGTCTCAGTCGAAGTCTTTATGTTTGCGGCCCTCAGTGCGGCGCGGCCGAGGTGCTCTTAGGGTCAATTTCCGGCGATCCAGCTCCGAGGGTGGGGCGATTCGCTCTTTGGATCAGGGGGTCTGAGAGCGAGCCGTGCAAGGTGACCCGCGGCGGCGTCTCCATGACGAGCTGCGAGGCATCCAACGGCGCGACAGGGTCCGCTATCAGGAAGTCCCAATCAAGGGTTTGCTGCGCCACATCCATCCCGCCAGACCCCGAAACCAAGCCTCTCAGGGTCTGCATGCGGAAGGATCGGCACCAGAGATGACCGGCGGAGAGGCTGCAATCCGCATCGAGCGAGGTAAAGGCCGTGCCTGCACCGCGGCTCCAGCCGTCGCTTTCGGAACTGGACGTCGCCGAAAGCTCTGGAAAGTCGATGGGCACTGCGCCGTTCTGAGCGGTGATTTTGACCTCGCCGACCAGCCCGCGTACGAGCTCGCCGTGCGTGGTGCCGCCGCTCGACACATCGAGCTTTAGCGTGCTCAGACCCTTCAAGGGCACACCGAGCGCAAAGGGCTGTAGACAGCTGTCGATCGCGATGTCGGAAAGGGTGCCAACCATGGACGCTACGGTTCTCGCGCCTGACAGGTCGAGCCCGACGCGTCCCGCTGCTTGACCGCCGCAAAGGTCGAGCTCGCCAATCTCGCCTGAGATCGTTCCGCCCTTGGCGTTGATCGTGAAGCCGCCACGCCCAAGCTTCAGGCCCGCGGCCGACATCTCGCCGGCGGAGACGCGCAAATCCGCATCCAGATGTTTCAGCAGGAACCCGTCGAAGCCAGCGATCTCTTGCGCGCTCGCGTCGCCGCCGCCGAAATATGGATCGAGGATGAGGGTCTCGAAGGCGAGCGTGCCTTCGACCCGGGGCCGTGCGCTTGCCGTGAGCGAGAAAAGCCCGACCGCTTCGTTTCCGTCGAGTTCGAACGTGCCGTCGTCGAACGTCATCGTCGACCCGCTCCAATGGACCGTGCCTGACGCCGCGACATCCTTGAGACTGTCCCCCTCGGGGATTGCGACGCCCACCCAGTTCAAAAAGCGGCGGGCGTCCGGCAGAACCGTCTCCATGTCGCCGCTGCCTTCGAGACCGTCCGCCGCGTGCACCGTGCCGGAAAAGCGTGCCGTCACCGGTTCGGAGGTAACTTTCATCGTGACCGGCGCGGCCTTGCCCGCGTCCGTCTCTTTGATCTTGCCGCTGTCCAGCGAGAAGGCGACATCCTCGCCATTGAAGTCGAACGACCCGAGCGCCGCCAACACGCCGCTGCGGCCGTGCGCGCTGAGCCGAATGTCGAGCTTGCCGATCAGCCGTTTGCCGGATGCCCACTTGACTGTTCCGCGGCGGATGCGGAGGGCCTCCAGCGGCGGGTCGATCAGCGCATCGGCAAGCATCGCCGCGAACGGCTGATCGCCCGCGCCTTTGCCGGCAGTTTCCTTCAGCGTGATGGTCGGCTGGCCGAGCCGCAGCGCATCGAGCTCCACCCGTCCCATCAGCAGCTCGGGAAAGTCGAGCGTCACCTTGAAGTCCGGCGCCGTGACGGTGCGGATCGCGGGGAGGTTGGTAGCGTTCGACAGCACGAAGCCGCCGCGCAGCGAGGGCGGGAAATAGCGCACCTCGAGCGGCTCCGTCAGCGTGACGGTGCCGCCACTCCAGTCCGAAAGGGAAGCCGCCACCCGGTCCCGCAATTCGGAGGACGTTCCAAGCTGATGAGGGAGCAGGAGCGCAAGCCCCGCGACCACGATCACGACAAGGCCGACAAGAAGCCATTTCCAAGGACGTTGGCGCGGCTTCATACCGACCTTTCCGTATTGCTGACTGCGCGAAGCTCGCTGCGAACGGGCCGGGCGCCCCGGAAGAGCGCCCCATGGCCCGCTCCATCTAGCCTAAACCGCCTGGCCCAGGCGAGCCCAACCGACACATTCTCTTGGGTTATCAAGAGATCCGCAACGCCCATTCGGGCTTTGTTTCAGGGGCTATGGGCCGGCTCGCCGAGGATCCGGGGCGGCTCCTGGCGATGATCCCGTGCAGCAGCAGAACTGGGGCCAAGCTGACCAAGACGATGGTCAGGGCCGAGAGCCCGGCCTCCTCGTAGCGGTAAAGCGAGGCGAGCGTGAACACCTGAGTGGCGAGCGTGTCGAAGTTGAATGGCCGCAGCAGCAGCGTGGCTGGCAGCTCCTTCATGGAATCCACGAAAACCAGCATGGCCGCGGCGCCGAGCGCCGGGCGCAACAGCGGCAGATGCACGGTCCAGAGCATGCCGCTCACCGTGGCGCCGAGGGTGCGCCCCGCGGCGTCGATGTTCCGCGAGATCTTGCTCAGTCCCGATTCCACCGCCCCGAGCGAGGCGGCGAGGAAGCGGATAGTGTAGGCGAGCACGATGGCGAAAGCCGTGCCGGAGAACAGGAGCCCGGTGGAGACGCCGAACAGCGAGCGCATGGCATCGTCGATGGCGTTGTCGAGGCCGGCGAGCGGAATGAGCAGACCGATGGCGAGCACGGTGCCGGGCACCGCGTAGCTGATGGCGGGCACGAGGCTTGCCACGTGAACGAACTTGGAGCGGGTCTGCCGCCGCCCATAGGCCAGCACCACGGCGAAGGTCACGCCGAGGACGGCGGCTGCGAAGGCCAGCGCCAGGCTGTGCAGCGCCGCCTGCCAAAAGGCCGGCGACAGGCCCGACGAGAGATGGACGATGGCATCGCCCACCAGCACATAGGCCGGCAGCACAAAGCCGACGAGGAGCGGCAGGGCGCACGCGATAGCGGCAAGCGTGCCCTTTGCGCCGGTGAGGGTATCCTCCGGCAGGTCGCGATACTTGCCGGTCGTGTGATGGAACCGCCGTCCGTGCCGCAAGGCGCGCTCCAGAGCCAGCAGCGCGAAGACGAAGACCAGCATGACGCAGGCGATCTGCGTGGCGCCGGCAAGGCTGCCGCGATCGAGCCAGGTGTCGTACACGGCGACGGTCAGCGTGCGCACGCCGAAAAACTCCACCGCGCCGATGTCGTTCAGCGTCTCCATCAGCGCGAGCGCCACGCCGGCCGCCAGCGCCGGCCGCGCGAGCGGCAGCGCGATCTGCCAGAAGGTTTCCGAAGCGCTGCGCCCCAGCGTACGGCTCGCCTCGATCACGCAGACGGACTGGGCGATGAAGCTCGCCCGTGCGGTGATGTAGACGTAAGGATAGAGCACCGCGCTCATGACGAAGATGGCGCCGCCGAGGGTGCGGATGTCCGGGAACCAGTAGTCTCGCGCATTCTGCCAGCCGAACACACCGCGCATAGCGGTCTGAACTTCACCGGAATAGTCCAACAGCTCCAGATAGCAGTACGCGATGATGTAAGTGGGCATCGCCAGCGGCAGAAGCAGGAGCCACTGGAAGGCGCGCCGCCCGGGAAAGCGGTACATGGTGACGAGCCAGGCCGTGCCGGTGCCGATCAGAAGCGTGATCAGGCCCACGCCCAGCATCAAGCCAAGCGTGGTCCGCACGGCGCCCGGGAGCACGTTGGCGATGAGATGAGGCCAGGTATCGCCGCTCGGCTGAAAGGCGATCACCGCAATGGCGATGAGCGGCGCGAGCGCGACGAGAGACAGGATCAGCGCCGCGACGGACCAGCCGAGATTGCCGCTCTCCGAAAGCCGGACGAGCCTTCGGCGAAAGGAAGCGGGCTCCGGGGGCTGGCCTTTGGCCGCTTGCTGGTCAGCGCCTGTCAGCGATCCCGCCCTCGCGGCCGGTGGCCTTGCCCGCCACGAGCGCCGCCACGGCCTCTTGCGACAGGCATTGATCCGCCTCCTGAAGCGCATCGGCGAAGGCGTTCGCCGCGTCGATCACGGGTTCGACCAGATCGGAACCGGTGAGCGCCAGGGCGCAAGCCTGCATGGCCGGACAGCGATGATTCTGAGACGCGGCAATCAGCGAGATCGCCATGCATTCGTCCGGGCAGAAGCCCGAGCAGCCGAACGGGTAATATTCGATCTTGCGGGAGGCGGACGAGCGCACGGCCCGGACCCAGCAGGCAAGCTCCGTCACGGCGCGCTTGGCGCGCGACGGCCCGAGGATGCGGTTGTACTCGTTCCAGCCGTTTTCCCAGCAGGCGATATCGCCGGTGTCATAGCCGGCAAGCCAGCACCGGAAGCCTACGCCTACCAGCCACTCGGCGCCGCTCCGCGGCGGGATGAAAGCGCGCTGCCCAGCGTGCTCATCGATTCTCTTATGAAAGCTCATCGTTGTCCCCTCATGAGCTTGGCCCTTCGTCAAAGCCGATTTTGTCCACCAGCTCGCTCGCCGCCTTGCGCCGTTCCGCAATCTCGTTGAGCGAGATCGGGTCCGACTTGAAAGTTCCCCACGACTGCACGAGCTTCGACCACGGAACCCCTTCTTTCACGGGGTACTCGCTGTTTACTTCCGCGTACATCTCCTGGCCTTTGTCGGAGGCCAGAAACTCGACCAACTTCACCGCGTTCACTTTGTTGGGCGCGTTCTTCGCCAGGATCGCACCGGACACATTTACATGCGTGCCGCGGTCATCCGTGTTGGGGAACAGCATGTTCACGGAGTTCGCCCATTCCTTTTGCTCGGGGTGGTCTTCGTCCGTGAGCATCTTGCCCATGTAGTATGTGTTGCCGATGGCGAGGTCGCACTCGCCCGCATAGACGCCCTTGACCTGAAGCCGGTCATTGCCCGCGGGCTTGCGCGCCAGATTGGCCTTCACCCCGCGCAGCCACTCCTCTGTCTTCTCCTCGCCGTGATGGGCGATCATCGAAGCGATCAGCGCCACGTTGTAGGAGTGCTGGCCGGAGCGGATGCAGATCTTGCCGCGCCATTTGGGGTCGGCGAGATCTTCGTAGGTAATGGTGTCCTCTTCCACCCGGTCCTTGGACGCATAGACGACGCGGGCGCGGCGGGTCAGGCCGATCCACTCGTTGTTGTCGCCGCGATAAGCCGGCGGAACCGCGTCGATGACCGCCTTGGATTCGACCGGCTGGGCGATCCCCGAAGCCACCGCCTGGCTGAGATTGCCGATGTCGACGGTGAGCAGCACGTCGGCGGGGCTGTTGCGCCCCTCCGCCTCGATGCGCTCGATCAGGCCCTTCTCGGCGAAGATCACGTTGGTCTTGATGCCGGTCTCGTCGCTGAACTCTTTGAGCAGCGGTTCGATGAGATAGGGCTGACGGTACGAATAGATGTTGACCTCGCCGGGCTCTTCGGCGCCGGCAAGCGAAACCGCGAAAGTGGGGATAAGAGTTGCGAGCGCCGCCGCGCACGCCAAGGTCCAACGCATCGAGTGCCTCCAATGGCCGGGGTTCAAGGCCCCGGTATCGGACTAAAAGAATTACGCCGCTCCGGTGCGCACCAAAGGGCTATTATTCCGCTTAAGGCTTGGGCTCGGGCACTGTCAACAAGATTATCGAAATGGAACCTAACTTAGAAGCCTTCTAACTAGTGAAACTAGATTAGAAAAGTTCAAGAGGTAAAGTAATACATCCCGCAGCCGCAGTAGAACAGTGGCAAGGCACTCCAAAAGGTCTGATTATCGTCGGTGATTTCGCGGGTGCGAAAGTGAATTGGTCAAACCCGTGCGTGTGAACGCTTAGGCGCGGAACAGGCGCTCGGCGGGAAAGATCACGTCGGCGGATGTGCCCACTCCGGGCTCGCTGGTGAGCTCGAGGCGCGCGCGGATCGCGTCCGTCAGCGCCTTGGTCAGGGGCAGGCCGAGACCCGTGCCGGACTGGCGTCGCGGCGCGGTGTCGAGCTGGTTGAAAGGCTGCATGGCGTAGGCGATGTCGTTCTTGCTCATGCCGACGCCGCTGTCGCGCACCCGCAAGCGCAATTCGCCGTCCACCATCGTGCCGGACATGATCACCTGCCCGCCCTCCTTGGTGAACTTGATCGCGTTGGTGAGAAGATTGAGCAGAACCTGCCGCAGCCGCCGCGGGTCTGCCACCACCACCGGGAGGTCGTCGCCAAGCGATGACCGGAGCACGATGCGCGTGCGCTTGGCGAGCGGCTGCAAGCTCGCAACGCAGGCCTCGACCACCTCGGTCACGTCGACCGCGGTGAAATCGAGCTCGAACTTGCCGGCCTCGATCTTCGAGATGTCGAGCAGATCGTTGAGCAGGCTGAGCGCATAGAGTCCGCTCTGATGAATGTCCTCCGCGTAGCCCTTGTAGCGCGCGCTGCCAATCGGCCCGAAGCGCTCCTGGAGCATCAGCTCGGCGAAGCCGATCACCGAATTGAGCGGCGTGCGCACCTCGTGGCTCACCTTGGCGAGAAAATCGAGCCGCCGCGTGGCGGCATCCGCGTCGACCGCGCGGTCCGGCGAGGGAACGACGGTCACCACGGGCTGAGGCGCGGCTGGCGGCGCCGTCGCGGCCTCGGTCGCGACCGTCGGCGCCGGCTGCTCGGGCTCCAGATCGGCCTGATCGATCAGCCGCAGCAGGCGCGTGTCCGCGTCCTTATCGAGAGTCGAAAGCGCAAAGGTGACCTTGAGCCGCCGCCGCGACCGCGTCAGCGCGTCCACCTCTTCGGTGCGTCCGACCATATCCCCGGCCTGTAGCAGCGCGGCCCCGCCGGGCAGGATGGCGTCGATGCCGCCCGCCTCCAAGAGCTCGGAAGGAGACCGGTAGCCGAAGGCATAGGCGAAGGCACTGTTGGTATAGATGAGTGCCGCGCCTTTCAGGATCCCGATCGCCGCCGGCATCGCCTCCAGCAGCACCTCCAGGCCCTCCGGCGCAAGCACGAGCGGGTCTTTGGCGTCGTCGGGCTTCGCGGTCTCCGCTTTGGCCTGTCCGTTCGTCTCGGGCACAGGGGAGGTCGCGCCGGGGCCGGGCAGAACGCGGCCTTCGAGGGCGCGCGCGATATGCTCAAGCGCCTCGCGGTCTCCCTCTTCGATGCGCCGTTGCAGTCTGAGGTCGGCCATGATTGGCCCCACTGACATACTTAAAGAGCCCGTCCTTGCGCCTTTGAGCGCTGGGGTCCGGCTCGGCCACGTGACACGCCCTGTTGGGGCGCTTACTCGACTCGACCACTAAATTTAGGCGAATTCGATGGGATGCATAGGCCGAAAGCAAGAATTTCGTCCACAAGCGAAAAAGCCGCGCTCTTAGGCACTGTGCCTCTTGAAGTGCCGCATCGCACCATTTATATTGCAGTGCAACAAAAAGCGGCGGCCCAACGTCCCCAAAGGGTGAATCCGCATTCAGTCCTATTAGGCGAATTGAGGAGCTCAACGAAGAGGTGCCACAATGACCGAGACATCCCCCATTCCCGAGACCCCGCAGGAAGTGGTCGACAAGGCCGAGGAGACGTTCAAGAGCGCTGCCAGGGAATTCGAGGCGCTCAAGCTCGACACCACCGTGCCCGAGAGCGTTCGCGCGCTCGCCGAGAAGACGGTGAACCAGACCCGCGAAGCTTATGAGCGCGGCAAGGAAGCTCTGGAAGAGTCCATCGATGCGCTGGAGCGTTCGTTCGACGCTGCGGGGCAGGGCGCGACCGCCTTCAACCGCAAGCTCATCGACATCGCGCAGCGTAATCTGAACTCCGGCTTCGATCTCGCCAAGAGCCTGGCCGGCGCCAAGAACTTTGCCGAGATCGTCGAGCTTCAGTCCGCCTTCATCCGCAGCCAGTTCGACGTGTTTGCGAGCCAGGCGGGCGAGATCCGGGCGCTGACCACCAAGATCGCCGCCGACACGTCGGAGCCGATCAAGGATCAGATGTCGCGTTCCTTCGAGGTCGTCCGCAAGGCGTCTTGAGGCGAGCAGTTTGAAGAGCGAGTTGCGTGAGGCCGTGCGCCAAGCTGCGCGCGCCCTGAAGTCAGTTGCGTCAAGTCAGTTGCGTCCGCAGCGTAAAGAGTAAGGTGCGTTTATTGCGAGGCCCGGGCCATTCCCGGGCCTTTTGTTTTGGCGGGCGGACTTGATTTTTGGACGCGCCCGTGAAATCAGCGGTGCCTCCGGCCCGGCCGCGCCGGTCCGCTTGCAACGGGTCGTGCCTGCCCTTAGTTTCCCGGCATGAGGCTCAACATCGGGCCGCAGTGCCGCTGTAGCTCAGTTGGTTAGAGCGCTTGATTGTGGATCAAGAGGTCACTGGTTCGAATCCAGTCAGCGGTACCAATCGTTGCGCTTTGTTTCTAATGCCGTGCAGCAGGTTTACCCCAACCGCTTCCGGTTTTCCCCGTCATACGCTCGTAACTTGATCTCGTGCGCCTCCGCCCGATAAACAGGCGGACGTCGATGTGATTCACGCATCGAGGTTCTGAAGCGTTCGATGGCGGATGCCCGCGCAAATCATCCGCCTGACGCGCCCCGCAACGACGAAGGAGCCCCCTATGTTGAGGTCTTTCCTAGCCAGATCCTGTGCCGTCGCCCTGTTGGGCCTCGCCGCGGCCGGTCCGGCTGCCGCTCAGTCCAATATTCGTGGCGATGCGACCGGCCCCACGACCGCGCCGGGATTCAGCCATCCCGAGCAGTACATGCACCTGACGCCGGTCAAGCCGGCGCCGAACATGTATCCGGTCATCCAGCACCCCGACCTGGAGAAGAACGCAGCCGACAAGCTCGCCGCGCTCGCCGAGAAGACCGGCAAGAAGCCCAACATTTTGATCTTCCTGTTGGACGACGTCGGCTGGATGGACCCGGGCTTTAACGGCGGCGGCGTTTCCGTCGGCAATGCCACGCCGGAGATGGACAAGATCGCCGCCGAGGGCCTGATCCTCACGAGCGCCTATTCGACCCCGTCTTGCTCGCCGACCCGCGCCACGATCCATACCGGCCAAAACCCGCTGCATCACGGCATCCTTCGGCCGCCGATGTACGGAGAGCCGGGCGGTCTCGACGGCGCCCTCACCATGCCGAAGCTGCTCAAGGACGCCGGCTACGTCACGCAAGGCGTCGGCAAATGGCACATGGGCGAGAACCAGGGTTCGCTGCCGCAGAATGTCGGCTACGACGACTATGTGGGCTTCCTCGGCGTCTCCGACATGTACACCGAATGGCGCGACATCTATTTCAATCCCGAAGTCGCCTTGTCTCCTGAACGCTTCAAGATGATGCAGGAGGACAACTTCAATCACTACGAGGTGCACTGCACGCCGGCCGACACGCAGAAATGCGAGAACGGCAAGCTGATCGACCTCGACTACATCAAGGACCTCGACAAGCATTGGCTCGAGACGAGCCTCGCCTTCCTCGACAAGATGAAGGGCGGCACCAAGCCGTTCTATCTCTACCACGCCACGCGCGGCTGCCACTTCGACAACTATCCGTCGGACGAGTGGGCCGGCAAGTCCATGGCGCGCACCGTCTACAGCGACTGCCTGGTGCACATGGATTATGTCTTCGGACAGCTCATGAAGAAGCTCGAGGACATCGGCGAGGCGGAGAACACGCTTGTCATCTTCACCTCCGACAATGGACCGGAGTGCGAGATCCCGCCGAGCGGGCGCACGCCGTTCCGCGGCTGCAAGGGCTCGAGCTGGGAAGGCGGCGTGCGCGTGCCGACCTTCGTCTATTGGAAAGACATGATCGCGCCGCGCAAATCCGACCAGCTGTTCGATCTCGCCGACATCTTGCCGACGGCGCTTTCGCTGGCGGGCTATCCCGGCGCCAAGCTCGCTGAGCTGTTCCCGAAGAAGACCTATATCGATGGCGTCGATCAGACGCCGTTCCTGGTCGCCGACGACGGCCTGTCGACTCGGCGCAGCCGCATCTACACCCTGAACCAGTACTACGCGGCGATCCGCATCGATGAGTTCAAGGGTGTGGTCACCGGCGAGATCGAGGACGGCATCGTCCAGAAGGGCAATATTGGCGGCTTCTCCGGCTCGATCTTCACGGACACGGGAGGCGGCGTCGTCTTCAATCTCTACACGAACCCGCAAGAGGACGTCTCGATCGGCATCCGCCATATTCCCATGGCCGTGCCGCTCGGTAGCGCTGCGGGAGATTACATGAAGGTGCTCTTCGAGTACCCGCCTCAGTTCAAGGTGGGTTTCTTGTCGAACAACCCGCCGCTCTACGACGTCATCCCGGAGGGCGAGATGGCGATCAAGGCGTGGCTCAAGAAGCACGGCTTCGGGCGCTTCCAACCTTAAGACTCGGAAGCCACTCTTTATCGGCGAGGGCGTCCCTTCGGGGGCGCCCTTTTTCTTGGCTGGGCCTGTGTGGCGCGCGCGCAACAAGCCGGGGGAATTGTCATTGGCAACGCGCACAGAGTTGCGCCCCCGGACTTAAAGCCCACTATTCTGCGGGCCAAGAGGGGTAGGGCGCGTCATGAAGTGCAAGTTCTGGGTAGCATTGCTCGGCGGCCTGGCTGTTACGGCTCCCTTGCAGCCGGCGCCTGCGTTTGCCGAGGGATTGCCGCCCGTGCCCGAAACGCCGGGCTCGGCCTGGACCTTCGACGGCGGCCTCTATGCCTGGGCGCTGTGGGTCGAGGGTGACGTCACCGCCCGCGGCGAGAAGTTCAACGTCTATGCCGACCCGATCGATTTGATCGAGGCGCTCGACGGCCCCATCGTCATGGCCAACTTCGAGGCGACGCGCGGCCGCTTCTCCTTCTTCGCCGACGTCATCTACGCCAAGTTCGCCATGGAGTCTGACTTCGTCGGCGAGGCGGAGCCAATTCCCGCCCTGAAGCTGACCGGCAATGGGCGCATCGGCGCCGACTACACCTTCGGCGTTTACCAGGCCGATGCGTTCTATCAAGTCGCCGACTTCGCCGGCCCGAACGGCGGTAGGACAAGTTTCGAGCTCGGCGCCGGCGCCCGCTACATCGAGCAGGAGATCGACATCACCGCCGCGATCGACGTGAACGCCAGGATTCAGCTTGGGCGGTTGGCCGATCGCCTCAGAAGCCGCATCGACCGCATCGAGAACCAGGAAGAGCGCCTCGAGGCGCTGGCCCAATTCAATGCTTTGCGCACGCAGCTCCTGGAGGACCGGATCGTCCGCGCCAAGAACAAGGGGCTCAACCGGCGCGTGGCGCGGCTGGAGAAGACCCTCGAAAGGATCGACAACCGCGGCGAGGCCATCGCTGCGCTCGAGGCGCTCGACAAACTGCGCCTCGGTCTGCTCCAGCGCGCGCTCAACCTCAACAACAGCGACTTCAACAAGAACTTCGCCTTTGTCGACACCGGCAATATGAGCTGGGTGGATCCTGTGATCGCCTTGCGCATGACGCACGATCTCGGCAACGGCCGCTCCGTCACCGCCATGGGCGACTTCGGTGGCTTCAATGTGGAGGACGGGCTGAGCTGGCAGGCGGTGCTCGCCTACAATTACGAGGGCACGCTGTTCGGCTACGAGACCACGACGACGCTCGGCTACAAGGCGCTGTGGCTGGACTTCGAGGAAGACACCAGCAAGGGCGCACGCGGCATCGACGTCGTGCTGCATGGGCCGATCGCCGAGCTGTCCTTCCGCTGGTAGGCGCGACTCCGAGCACGCCGCTTACACCCCTGATAAAGTTGTCAGCGCTCGGTCCGCGGATCGTTTTCCACGCCGCGCGGAACGGTGACGAGCGTCTTTGAGCGCGGCGTGCTAGGCTGCGTGGGGTCGAACCGCCGGGCTAAAGAAGCGGTCGATAAAACTCAAGGGAGGATGGAACCATGAAGACAGCAACCACGATAGCGATTTGCGCCGTCGCAGCGTTCTTCACCACGGCCAGCTTCGACACACCGGCCGAAGCGAAGAAGTTCAAGCCGGCGCATGTCGGGAAAAATGTCGGCAAGTCGGTTGGCAGAGCGGCGCGGAACACGGGCCGGACGATCGGCAACGCCGCACGCTGGGGCGGCAATGCGCTCTGGGTCGGGACCGGCGTAGGCTGGGGTCACGCCAGGGTCACCAACAACTGCACCTACTACTACAACCGCTATAAAGAGACCCGCGCCGCGAAGTGGAAGAACCAATACAACGCTTGCATCCGGTAGCTTCGAAAGCTGGTCAGCCCCGGCAGAGACGCACGAGCGCGCTTCTGTCGAGCACCTGAATGCGCGCGTAGCGGTGGTCGATCAGGCCCAGTTCGACGAAGCGCCGCAAGATTCGCTTGAGTGTGGGGAGCGACACCGCCGTCATGTTCGCGAGTTCGGCCTGCGACAGCGGAATCCAACCCTCCTGGTCGCCGCGCATCTTCGCCTCGAGGACAAGCCGGTCGGCGACGCGCTTCTCCGTGGAAGGAATGGCGAGATTTGAAATGATGTCGAACGCCATGCGGAAGTTCTGGTAGGTCAGGGCATAGAAATCGGCGTAAAGCCGAGGGTCATCTCGCACGAGCCGAACCAGTTCAGGACTGGGAAGCTGCACCATGAGCGTGGGCTCGGCGGCGTGAACCGAGATCAGGCGCGGCCCTTGTGAAAACAGGGCAAGATCCCCGAGCCAGAATCCCGCGCCGGCGCGATGGGCTGTGTAGTCCTCGCCGTCCGCCCGGGGGATGGAAATGTTCAGCGACCCCGAAATCAGGCCGAACATGCCATTGGGCCGGTCGCCGGCCAGATAGATGCGATCGCCCTTGGTGAAGCTGCGGAGCTTGGCGATGGTGCCGAGGCGGGCTCGGGTTTCCGCCGAACGCTCGGCAAACCACCCCTGGGTTGCCAGCATATCCAAAGCGCAACCCAGATCCATCGTCGGAGCGTCCATCAGCCCTCAATTCGGTCATCTGAGCGATTCCACAACGTGGTTGAAATATACCATGTGGAGTTGTCCCGAAAGGAAAAGTGGCCGTGCGCACGGCTCGGGACAAAAAAGAGGCGAACGCGGACCTGCTTCACGGCCCCCGAATCGCCGAATTGCGCACAAGAGGAGGAGCGTCTCATGAACCTGCGAAACACGGGGCCGAGTTCGGTCGGCCTGATGGCGGTCGTGGCACTGTTCGTGCTCGCGACGGCCGGCCCGGCCTGGGCACAAGACACGGATACCAAGACCGATAAGCCGAACATCCTCGTCATCTGGGGCGACGATATCGGCCAGGGCAATATCAGCGCCTACACCAAGGGCCTGATGGGCTACAAGACGCCGAACATCGATCGCATCGCCAATGAAGGGATGATCTTCACCGACTATTACGGCGAGCAGAGCTGCACGGCGGGGCGTTCGTCCTTCATCACCGGACAGAGCGTGTTCCGCACCGGCCTCTCCAAAGTCGGGCTGCCGGGCGCCGACCTCGGCTTGCGCGCCGAGGATCCCACGATCGCCACGATGCTGAAGGCTCAGGGCTACGCCACGGGCCAGTTCGGCAAGAACCATCTCGGCGACAAGAACGAGTTCCTGCCGACCCTGCACGGCTTCGACGAGTTCTTCGGCAATCTCTATCACCTGAACGCCGAGGAAGAGCCGGAGAACGAGGACTATCCGAAAGACCCGGCCTTCAAAGCGAAGTTCGGTCCGCGCGGCGTCCTGCATAGCTGGGCCACCGAGGAGGACGACGAGACCGTCGATCCGCGCTTCGGCAAGGTCGGCAAGCAGAAGATCGAGGATACCGGTCCGCTCACCAAGAAGCGGATGGAGACCGTCGACGACGAGACGGTCGCCGCGGCCATCGACTTCATCAAGAAGGCCAACGAGTCGGGCACGCCGTTCTTTGTCTGGTGGAGCGGCACGCATATGCATTTCCGCACCCACGTGGCGGACAAGGACCGGGGTATCTCGGGACAGGACGAGTATTCCGACGGCATGGTGCTGCATGACCGGCACGTCGGAGAGCTCCTGAAGGCGCTCGACGATCTGGGCATCGCCGACAACACCCTCGTGTTCTACTCGACCGACAACGGGCCGCATCAGAACACCTGGCCCGACGCCGGCACCACGCCGTTCCGCAGCGAGAAGAACACGAATTGGGAAGGCGCCTGGCGGGTGCCGGCCATGGTGCGCTGGCCGGGCAAGATCGAGGCAGGCACGGTGTCGAACGACATCATGCACCATATGGATTGGCTGCCGACCTTCGCCGCCGCGGCCGGCCAGACGGACGTCAAGGAGAAGCTTCTCGACGGCTACGAGGCAGGCGGGACCACTTACAAGGTCCATCTCGACGGCTACAACTTCCTGCCTCACCTGACGGGCAAGGAGGAAAAGGCGCCGCGCGACGAGGTGTTCTACTTCTCCGACGATGGCGACCTCATGGCGCTCCGTTATCACGACTGGAAGGTCGTGTTCATGGAGCAGCGAGCCGAAGGCACGCTCAAGATCTGGGCCAATCCCTTCACCGAGTTGCGGGTGCCCAAGATCTTCAACCTCCGCCGCGATCCCTATGAGCGCGCCGACATCACCTCCAACACCTATTACGATTGGATGCTGAGCCGGGCGTATATTTTGGTCCCGGCGCAAGCCTATGTCGGCAAGTTCCTGAAAACCTTCGAGAGCTATCCGCCCCGTCAGAAGCCGGCCAGCTTCAGCGTCGGCGGACAGATGGAGGAATTGGAAAAGGCGCTCGGCAAGCTGCAGAGCGATCTACAATAGAACCAAAATAGGCTGGGCGGCTCAACCGCGCCCGGCCTATTATCTCGTCAGTCCACCGAGAGCTCGCGATGCCCAAGATGATCCGTCGCCTGATCGCGCTGGCCGCGATCCTTTTTGTCTCCACTGCGTCCGCACAAGAGCCCGATCCCCTGCCGTTCTGGAATGACGGCGCCTCCAAGCAAGCCATCGTTGATTTCGTGACCAAGGTGACCGAGCCCGAGAGCGCCGACTATGTGCCGATCAAGGACCGCGTCGCCACCTTCGACAATGACGGCACGCTGTGGCTCGAGCAGCCAATGTATACCCAACTCGCCTTTGCGCTTGACCGCGTGAAGCAATTGGCGCCCGAGCACCCCGAGTGGAAGGACACGCAGCCCTTCAAAGCCGTTCTCGAGGGGGACATGAAGGCCCTTGCCGCATCGGGAGAAAAAGGCATCGCCCAATTGGTGGCCGCGACCCATGCGGGCATGTCTCCGGCAGAGTTTCAGCAGATCGTCGGCGACTGGCTTGCCACCGCGAAGGACAAGCGCTTCGAGCGGGGCTACACCAAGCTCGTCTATCAGCCCATGCTCGAGCTGCTCGCCTATCTGCGTGACAAGGGCTTCACCACCTATATCGTCTCCGGCGGCGGTATCGAGTTCGTGCGCAACTTCTCGGAACCGGTCTACGGCATCCCGCCGGCGCAGGTCGTGGGCTCGAGCATCAAGACGAAGTATGAGGTTGTCGACGGCAAGCCGACGCTGATCCGTCTGCCCGAAGTGGATTTCATCGATGACAAGGATGGCAAGCCCGTCGGCATCAACCAGCATATCGGCCAGCGGCCCATTGCGGCGTTCGGCAACTCCGACGGCGATTATCAGATGTTGGATTGGACGACCGCGGGTGAGGGCGCGCGGCTCGGCCTGATCGTTCATCACACTGATGCGGAACGCGAATACGCCTACGACCGCGAGTCGACTTTCGGCCGCCTCGACAAGGCGCTGACCGACGCGCCTGCCAAAGGCTGGATCGTGGTCGACATGAAGAACGAGTGGAAAGACGTGTTTCCCCCAGAAAACTAGACCCCCCAAGGGATATTGAGAGGAGGAGTAGCCAAATGCGTTTGCTCAAACATGGAACCGCTCTCGCGGTCGCTGGCCTGCTGGCGTGGGGCGGCATTGCCCACGCGCAGGACACCGACGCGCCGGCGGGCACGCAACCCGAGGCCTCGACGGACGCCAAGTCCGACAAGCCGAACATCCTGCTGATCGTCTCCGACGATACCGGCTGGGGCGATCTCGGGCCCTATCTCGGCGGCGAGGCGCGGGGCATGCAGACCCCGAATTTCGACCGGCTGGCGAAGGAAGGCATGTTCTTCACCAATTACTACGGCCAGCCGAGCTGCACGCCGGGCCGCGCCGCGATCCAGACGGGGCGCATCCCCAACCGCAGCGGCATGACCACCGTGGCCTTCCAAGGCCAGGGCGGCGGCCTGCCGGCCGCCGAATGGACCCTCGCTTCGGTGCTGAAGAAGGCGGATTACGACACCTACTTCACCGGAAAATGGCATCTCGGCGAGTCCGACTACGCGCTGCCGAACGCCCAGGGCTACGACGTGATGAAGTACACGTTCCTGTACCATCTCAACGCCTACACCTACGGCGATCCGAACTGGTTCCCGAATATGAGCCCGGAGTTGCGCGCGCTGTACGACAAGATCACCAAGGGCGCGCTGTCCGGCAAGGCGGGCGAGAAGCCTGTGCAGGACTTCAAGGTCAACGGCGAGTACGTCAATACGCCGGAGAAGGGCGTCGTCGGCATTCCGTTCCTCGATGAATATGTGGAGCAGGCCGCGCTCGAATTCCTCGACGAGGCGGCCAAGTCCGACAAGCCGTTCTTCATCAACGTCAATTTCATGAAGAACCACCAGCCGAACATGCCTGCGCCGGAGTTCGAGCATAAGTCGATCTCGAAATCGAAATATGCCGATGCCGTCGTGGAGCTCGATACGCGGGTCGGCAATCTGCTCAAGAAGCTCGACGAGCTGGGCTTGGCCGAGAACACCATCGTCTTTTACACGGTGGACAATGGCGCCTGGCAGGACGTCTATCCCGACGCCGGCTACACGCCGTTCCGGGGCACCAAGGGCACGGTCCGCGAAGGCGGCAATCGCGTTCCCACCATGGTGCGCTGGCCCGGCAAGATCGAAGGCGGTTCCAGGAGCGACGATGTCCTCGGCACGCTCGATTTGATGGCGACCTTCGCCTCCGTGGCCGGCGTGGACCTGCCGAAGGAGGACCGCGACGGTCAGCCGATCATCTTCGACAGCTACGACATGACGCCGGTCTGGACTGGGAAGGGCAAGTCGGATCGTCCGGCCTGGTTCTACTTCACGGAAGACGAGCTGTCGCCGGGCGCCGTGCGTGTGGACCAGTTCAAGTACGTCTTCAATCTCCGCGGCGCCGACGGCGCGGAGACGGGCGGTCTCGCGGTCGACACCAATCTCGGCTGGAAAGGGGCGAGCGAGTATGTCGCCACCGTGCCGCAGGTGTTCGATCTCTTGGCGGACCCGCAGGAGCGCTACGACATCTTCATGACCACGTTCACGGAGAGTACCTGGGCGGTCGTCCCGGCCAACGAGTCCGTGGCGAAGCTGATGAAGACCTACGTGAAGTACCCGCCGCGCAAGCTCCAGAGCGAGACCTATACAGGGCCGATCACCATCTCGAAATACCAGCTGTTCAAGTCCCTCCAGGAACAGCTGGCCAAGGATGGTTTCAGCATCGGCCTGCCTACGGGTAACTAAGCTATAAGACGGGCGGCCTGGCGATGGGTCGCCTGTCTTTTTTTGAGCTAATATCTCCACGCTTACCAAGGAGAGGAACCCCTATGAAGCGAATGAGTCATCTATTGTGTTGCTGCGCGCTCGCCGTCTTGGCGGCCGGGGCAACCGCGTCTTACGTGCAGGCCCAGCTGGGGAGTGGCCGGGCTTTGCTGATCTACAAGGAAGGCGTGACGCCGGAACAGGAGAACAAGGACCGCGCGGCGTGCAACGAATGGGCGATCCAGCAAAGCGGCTTCGATCCGTCGGCCATCTTCGCGGCTCAACAGGCTGGCGTCAGAACCAGGACGATCTTCGAGGTCGCGGGAGCGATGGACATCGCGACCGGCGGCGCGGATCCCCGCTGGGGATCGGGCGCGTTTGGTGGTGCGACCACGTCCGCCGACAAACGCCGCCTCGCCGAGCTTTACAACGCCTACCTCCGGGCCGGGGCGCTTTGCCTTGAAGGCCGCGGTTACGCCGTTGCTAGATAGGAGCCAAACCATGCGATCTGTGATTTTGAAAGCGGGCCTCGGGCTCCTCTGTCTGTTCGCCGTGCCGGCGTCCGCTTCGGCGGCTAGCGGCACCTATACATGCGCCTTCACCGACATCTTTGAATGCGTGGACGTGGAGGGCTGCAAGCGCGTGCCCAACGACGATGTCAATCTCCCGCCCGTGCTCAAACTCGACTTCGACAAGAAAGTCATGACCTCGGACGATCTGGACCAAGACCCGACAGACATCGATATCAAGGAGATGGTGGAGGCGGGCGATCTCGTTCTGCTGCACGGGATTGGCCGCAACGAAGTCTCGCCGCGCTCCTTCAGTGCGGCCATCTCCACGAAGACCGGAAAATTCCACGCCGGCATCACGACCGGGGACGCGACGCTCGCCCTGGTCGGTGATTGTGTGGACGGTCTCTAAGCGGAATACGGGTAACGGCGGGCGGGTATTTCAACTGCCCGCCGTTCCAAGACTCAGCTGGCGCGTTGCAGCCCAATCAAATCGGCTAAGGGTATCCGGGGCCGGGCCTTGGGAGGCTTCGGCTGCTCGGCCTTCGGGGCTTGCGGTTGCGGCTGCGCTTTGGGCACGTCCGCCGTGTTGCCGAGGCGCTTCGCTTCGGCGCCGATGAGCCTATTCACGGCCTCAAGGTTGGCCTTCAAACCCTTGAGTTTGCTCTCATGCTCCTTCTCGATCTGCTCGACCTCACGATCGAACGCGGCGCGCGCGGAACTCATCTGGTTGCTAAGGAAATTGATGCGCTCTTGCAAATCTTCGCGGATGTCACGCATTGACGGTTCCCCTCTGATGTGGATTCGGCAGGGCTTTAACGATCATGCCGATCGTTGCGTTCCCTCCAGGGCCGCATCAAGGCGACAGGACGACGACTTTGGGGTGTGGACTTGCCGGCGCCTTCGCGCTTCCCTGCGAGCCCCAACGGAAGCTTGAGAGAGACGGTGGCGCGCCGCAGATCCAAATCCTCGCCGCGGGCAAAGGCTTCGAAGCCGCTCGCCGCCCAGCCCAAGGCGCCTGAGAACGAAGGCGACGCCCCGCCACGCCATAAGTTCAGGTTGTGGATCGCCGCGGGGCTCGCGGCCGTCATGGTCGTCGCGGCGGGACTCGGGCTGGACTATCTCGCGCGCGCGCCCTCTAAGCCCGCGGAATTGGCCCCTGAGAACCTTGCCTTCGTCGGCACCGAGACCTGCGTCTCCTGCCACCAGGACCAAGCCGCCCTGTGGAGCCCGTCGCAGCATGCCCACGCCATGGCGCAGGCGAACGACGAGACCGTGTTCGGCGATTTCGACGATGCCACCTTCGAGTATTACGGCACGACATCGCGCTTCTTCAAAAAGGACGGCAAGTTCTATGTGGAGACCGACGGTCCAGACGGGACGCTCGGCACGTTCGAGGTCAAATACACCTTCGGGCTCGAGCCCTTGCAGCAATATCTCATCGAGTTTCCGGACGGACGCGTTCAGGCGCTGACCATTGCCTGGGACAGCCGGACCAAGGAGGAGGGCGGCCAGCGCTGGTTCCACCTCTACGCGGACGAGCATATCGGCCACGACGATCCGCTCCACTGGACCAAGCTGAACCAGAACTGGAACTTCATGTGCGCCGAGTGCCACTCGACCGGCGTCGCCAAGAACTACGACCCGAAGACGGACAGCTTCCACACGACCTGGAAAGAGATCAGCATCGGCTGCGAGGCCTGTCACGGCGAGGGCTCGGCCCATGTGGCTTGGGCGAATGCATGGTCGCCGTTCGGCAAGGACGACAACGCGATGGGCCTGCTGGCGCGTTTCGATGAGCGGAGCGGCGTCACCTGGACGCGCGATGGGCCGACCGGGCAGCCCAAGCGCAGCACGAAGCCCGAGCGATTGCGCAAAGAAGTCGAGATGTGCGGGCGCTGCCATGCGCGGCGGGGCATCATCTCCGAAGCCTTCGCGCCGGGCAGGCCGCTGTCGGACAGCCATCAGGTCTCGCTCCTGGCGCCCGGGCTCTATCAGGCGGACGGGCAGATGCTGGACGAGGTCTATAATTACGGCTCGTTCAAGCAGTCCAAGATGTTTGCCGCCGGCGTCACCTGCAGCGACTGTCACGACCCGCACAGCGCCAAGCTCCGCGCCAAGGGCGACCAGGTGTGTCTGCAATGCCATGCCGGCAGCTATGCGGAAGTCAGCCACACGCATCACGAGGGCGCCGACGCGCCGTCCTGCGTCGCCTGCCACATGCCGGCGCGGAAATTCATGGTCATCGACGTGCGCCACGATCATGCCTTCCGCGTGCCGCGCCCGGACCTGTCCGAGAGCCTCGGCGTCGACAATGCCTGCACCGATTGTCACACGGACAAGTCTGCCGGTTGGGCGGCCGCGGCCATCGAGAAATGGTACGGCCCGGAGCGCAAAGGCTTCCAAGACTTCGGCCCGGCCTTCCATGCGGCCTGGTCCGGTGCCCCGGACGCGGCAACGCTTCTCGCAAGCGTGGCCGCCGACAAGGCTACGCCGGCCTTCGCTCGCGCCAGCGCCCTTCAGGAGCTCGCGGCCTATCCGTCCAGGGAAACCGCAAGCTTGGTGCGCGATGGGCTCGCAGACCCCGATCCGCTGGTGCGTCTTGCCGCCCTCGATCATTTGGAGACGGCGCCGCCCAACCAGCTCTGGCCTCTGATCGCGCCGCTCCTCGACGATCCCGTGCGGGGCGTCCGCATTCAGACCGCGTTGCTGCTCGCCGGCACGCCAAGCCAAGGCCTCTCCGAACGGGACCGGACGCGGCTCGCGAAAGCGGAGCGGGAATTCGTCGCGGCGCAAATGCTCAATGCCGACCGGCCGGAATCGCGCGCGCTGCTCGCCCGCTACTACGCACGCAAAGGCGAGGTCGCCAAAGCCGAAGCCGAATACCGCGCGGCGCTGCGTCTGAGCCCGCATTTCGCGCCGGCCGCCGTCAACCTTGCCGATCTCTACCGCCAGAGCGGCCGCGATCAAGACGGCGTCGCCGTTCTGCGCGAGGCGCTCGAGCTCTCGCCGGACGATGGCGGCCTGCACTACGCGCTTGGCCTGGCGCTGGTGCGCCTCAAGAAGCCCGACGAGGCTGTCGAGGAACTGCGCATGGCCGCGGCGTTGGAGCCCGGCCGCGCCCGCTATGCCTATGTCTATGCGGTCGGGCTCGAATCGACCGGCAAGCGCGCCGAGGCGATCGCGGTATTGGAGGAGAGCCTGCAGCGGCACCCTGGCGACCGCGACACGTTGCTGGCGCTGATCAACTTCTCCCGCGCGGCTGGCGATCCGGCCGCCGCGCTGCGCTATGCCGAAAAGCTCGCGGCGATCGAGCCGGACAACGAGGGTCTCAAACGAATGATCGCCACGCTCAAGGAAGAGCTCGGCGGGTAGGAGAGGCGCGTCAAATGGCTTGCGCCTGAACGATCAGCCAAACGCCGAACAGCAGAACCAAGGCGGCGCTGCCGATTTCCAGCCCGCGCCCGAGCCGTTCGCGCAAGCCTTCCGTGCGCGCGAAGAACGCCATCAGCCGTCCGCGTGACACGGTCGCGGTGACCGCCACGGCTGCGATGGTCACGACCATGCCGGCGGCCATGGCGGCGATCACCACCAGTCCGGCGCCTAGCAGGCCCCGGGCGAGCGCGTAGGCCATGATGAACGTCGTCAGGGGGCAGGGCACCAGCCCTGTCACGAAAGCCAGAACACGGCCATTACCGGAAGGCGCATGCTCATGGGCGAATGCACTCGCCCGCCACAGTAGGAACGCGCCGATCAATACGATCAGCGCGCCGCTCGCCGTCTCGAATTGCGGTGTGCGCCCGCCATACGCAAACGCTCTGCTGATGACCGCGAAGCCCGCAAGAATCAGCACGATGGCGATGCCGACATGCGTCAGCGCCAGGATTGCCCCATTGGCGATGCTGGAGGCGAGGCTGCCTTTCTGTCCGAGATGATAGGAGAACAGCACGGTCTTGCCGTGCCCCGGCATCAGCGCGTGCACCACGCCGAACATCATGGCGGCGCCCATCGCCGCGATGATGGCCCAGGGATTGCCACCGGCCACGTCGCCGAGTCCGCGCGCCATGCCCTGATGGAGCCAGTGCTGGAGGGCCATCACGTCGTGCATGGAATGGGGGTGTTACACGGGCGCACGCACGCGGCAAGCGACGCGCGCAAGCCGCGCGGCCGTCGGCAGCATACGGAAGCGGTAAGGCCTAGCGGAAGAACGGGCTCGACTGCCACGCCGGGGTCGGCTGGCTCAGACCGGGCGCGGGGATCGCGATCGAATTGCCGTAATCCGACACGAAGCCGGTGTCATCGGGGCTGCTCGCATAAGGCATGGCCAGCGAGCTGCCCTCGAACTGCGGCAGCGTATAGACCGGGTTCAGGCCAAGCGCCTCGGCCGGGCTCTGCGGCAACTCCGCATCCTCGCCTTGAATCTCGAAAGCCTGCGCGCCCGCCGGCAGCAAAGCCAGACCAGCGGCGCCGCAAAGCGCTAGGACAAGAGCTCGTATTCTCATTGTTCCCTCTAAGCCGCGTTTTTCGCTCGATTGGTGCAATCCTAGCGTGATTTGCCGCGCTATGCCAGACGTGGATCGGGGTTCTCCCGGTGCAGCCAAAGAGGCGTTGCCTGACCGCAACACCCTGCCTTCCGCCCCAAAGGCCTTGAAGACGCGGCAAAAATTGCGGCGGGGCGCGCATGCGGATAAAAGCGATCCGTCATGGCCCCGCGCATCCTCTACGTCGTCACCGAAGACTGGTACTTCCTGTCCCATCGTCTGCCCATGGCGCGCGCCGCCAAGGCGGCCGGGTTCGAGGTCCATGTGGCGGCGCGGATCCGGGAGGGCAAGACCGGCATCGAGGCCGAAGGCTTCGTGCCCCATCCGCTCGCCTGGAGCCGGGGCAGCCTCTCTTTGCGCGACAGCTTCGCCGCCGTGCGCCAGCTCAGAGCGCTCTATCGGGAGCTGGAACCGGACATCGTCCACAACGTGGCCCTCAAGCCGGTCCTGCTCGGCAGCATCGCCAGTCTGGGCTTCGGCGAGACGGCGGTGGTCAACAGCCTGACCGGGCTCGGGGCGCTGTTCGTGGATGGCAGCGGGTCGAGCGCCTTCACCCGAAAGATTGTCGAGTTCGCGCTCGGACGTCTGCTGCGGCGGGCGCGGAGCTGCACCGTCGTGCAGAACCCGGAAGACCGCGACTTCGTGCAGGATCTCGGCGTCCCCTCCGGCCAGATCGCCATCATTGCCGGCTCCGGGGTCGACATCGAGAAGTACCGGGCGCTTCCCGAACCGCCCCCGCCGGTCACGGCCGCGTTTGTTGGGCGCATGCTTAAGCACAAAGGCGTCATGACCCTCATCGAAGCTTACCGGCGCGCGACCGAAGACGGCGCGAAGCTCCGCCTGTTGCTCGCCGGCGATTGCGACCCGGAGAACCCGGGCTCGCTCGTGCCCGAGCAGCTGCGCGAGTTTGCGAGCCTCTATGGCATTATCTGGCTCGGCCACGTGGCGGACGTGCGTGAGGTCTGGGAGCAAGCACACTTCGCCGTGCAGCCCTCTCGCGGCGGCGAAGGACTGCCCAAGAGCCTGCTGGAGGCGGCTGCCTGCGGCCGCGCCATGGTGGCGACCGACGTGCCGGGCTGCCGCGAGATCGCGATTCCCGATGAGACCGGCATACTCGTGCCGGTGGACGATGCGGACGCGCTGGCAAAAGCGATGCTGCGCCTCGCCGAGGACGAGAGCTTGCGCGAACGTTATGGCGCAACAGCGCGCCGCCTCACCGAGACGAAATTCTCGTCCCGTGCCATCGGCCAGCAGACCGTCGCGCTCTATGATCGTCTGATCGGCCGCTAATGTGCGGCGCCGTTTTCCGCGCGCATCATGCGCACGATGCCGGCATGGGTCTCGACGCTTGGCTGCCAGCCGGTCTCCATCAGCTTTGACGCATCGATTACGAAGCGGCCGGAGACCCGCTCCCAATCGGCTTCGCGGCCGAACGATTTCATCAAGCGCTTGACCGCGCCTTGCGGCACGCTGACGAGGTGCGGCGGCTTGCCGAGGCCCTCGCGCATGGCGCTCACCATGTCCGCGACGCTGATCGGCCTCGCGTCGGCCACGAGATAGGTCTCGCCTTCGGCTTGCGGCGTCTCCAGCACATGCGCCACCGCCGACACCAGATTCTCCAGCGCCACCAGGGAGCGCTCGTTGTCGAGCCCGCCGAAGGGCAGCGGCATCGGCGTCTTGGCGATGGTGGCGAGCGCGGCGATATTGCCTTTCACGCCTTTGCCGTAGACCACGGCCGGGCGCAGCACCGTGTAGCGGACCCCGCTCGCCGCCAGCAGGCGCTCCGCCTCGAGCTTGGAGCGGCCATAGGTGTCGGTGGGCTCCGGCGTATCCGCCTCGGTGATGATGTGCTCCGCCGAAATCCCCACTTGCGCCCGCACCGACGACATCAGCACGAGTCGCTTGACCCTGCCTTTGGCTTGCTGCGCCAGTGTGCCGACGGCCTCCGCATTGATCTGCGTGTAGACGTCGTCGGGCAGGGTGCCCGGCGCGTGGGCGATGCCGGCGAGATGAACGACATGGGTCACACCCGCCAGAAGGGGCGACCAGTCCAGCGAGCCCACGAGATCGGGGATCTCCACGCGTTCCACGTCGCTTGCGGCGATGATCCGCGCGGGGTCGCGCGCCGCCGCCCGCACCGCGTGGCCTTGTCTGGCCAGCGCGGTGACGAGCGCCTTACCGATGAAGCCGGAGGCCCCGGTGATGAGAACGCGCTTCGTCATCAGCGTCCCTTTGCAAAATTGAACAGCACGAACCACACGCCGGCGAGACCCATCAAGAACGCGCTGATATCCACGGCGGGCGTCCGCGCCAGGGCCGCCGCAATGGCCAGCGTCATCAGCCACAGCCCGAGCCAGAACACCCGCGCCGTGACTTGCGGCACGCGCAAGCCTTGCGTCACCGCACGCTGGTAGAAATGCGAGCGATGCGCCGAGAACACCCGCTCGCCGTTCCGCAAGCGGCGAAAAAAGGTCAGCGCGGCGTCGGCGAGCGTATAGAGCGCGAGCAGGATGGCGGAAACGATATGCGCCTCCGCCACGTAGATGAGCATGTAGGCGAGCACCAGGCCGATCGGCAGGCTACCCGCATCGCCGAGGAAGATCCGCGCCGGGTGCTTGTTGAACGCCGCGAAGCCGAGCATCGCGCCGAGCAGGGTCAGCGCCAGGACCCCGATGCTGACCGGCAACACCCCAAGCCCGCACAGGATCGCCGCGCCGAGCGTCATGGGCACGACCTGGGCAACGGTCATCCAGTCGAGGCCGTCCAGAAAATTGATGGCGTTCACGAAGCCGACCACGCCGATCACCAGAAGCGCGCGTTCCAGGCCAAGCGGCAACAGATCCGGCAACAGGCGGAAGTCTTGCGGCATCAGCAGCACGACACCGAGGGCAACGAGCGCTTGTGCCAGCAGACGCCACGACACGGCGAGCGCATGGGCATCGTCCAGTCCGCCGACCACGGTCAGCACGGCCGCGCCCGCCAGCACGGGGATCAGGCTGGGCGGCGGCAGCGTGGCGAACAGCAGGAGACCCGCGCAGACCGCGAGCAGCGCCCCCATCACCCCGTAGCCTGCGCCTTCCGGCGTGGCGGTGGCGTGCGAGGAGCGCTCGTTGGGATGCGCCAGCAAGTGGCGGGCGAGCAGGGGTTTCAGCAGAAAGATCAGCCCCGCGCTGAGGACGGCGCTGGCGGTCACGACGGCGACGCAGGAAGCGAAATCGGCCTCGAACATAGGCTCAGTGCAACGTCCGCGATGCCGGCTGCCACTCGTCCTTGCCGGCCGTGACCGCGTGAACCGCGCCTGCCGGCACATAGCCTTCCACGGTGGTGCGCAGCATGTCCTGGAGTTCGGCGAGATCCACCTGCTGGATGGCGTCCTCGACCCGCTCCAATGCCGCGAGCAAGTCCTCGTAGGGGAGGATCGGCTCTGAGGTCTTGAAGATGCGCGGATGGTTTGTGCCGGTGGCGTTCTCGCCGATAAGCAGCTCCTCGAAGAGCTTCTCGCCGGGCCTCAAGCCCACGTATTCGATATCCACGTCCCCGTCGGGGTGGCCTTCGTCCCGCACGTCGAGCCCGGAGAGACGGATCATGGTGCGGGCAAGATCGTCGATTTTCACCGGGGTGCCCATCTCCAGCACGAACACCTCGCCGCCGGTCGCCATGGCGCCGGCCTGGATGACAAGCTGCGCGGCTTCCGGGATCGACATGAAGTAGCGGATCACCTCCGGGTGGGTCACCGTCACCGGCCCGCCGGCCCTGATTTGGTTGCGGAACAGCCGAACCACGGAGCCCGACGAATCGAGCACATTGCCGAACCGCACCATGGTGAAGATGGTGCTGCCATTATCCAGGGCGAGCGCCTGCAAGATCAGCTCGGCGAGGCGCTTGCTCGCGCCCATGATGTTGGTCGGGCGCACCGCCTTGTCGCTCGACACGAGCACGAAGCGCTCGACCCCAAGCTCCTTGGCGGCTTCCGCCACCACCAGCGTACCGAACGTGTTGTTCTGCAATCCGGCGAAGGGGTTCACCTCGACGATCGGGACATGCTTGTAGGCGGCGGCGTGATAGATCACCTCGACGCCGTTCGTTTCGATGGTGCGCGTCACGAGCTTGCGGTCGAGCACCGAGCCGAGGATTTGCACCACGGTTGTCACGGCCCCGGCGCCATCGCCCTCTTTTTGCAGGCGCCGCTGGATGCCCTCGATCTCCAGCGAGATTTCGTACAGAGCCGCTTCCGAGACGTCGAACAGCACGAGCGTCTTCGGCCCGAGCCGCAGCAGCTGGCGGGTAAGCTCCGAGCCGATGGAGCCGCCCGCGCCGGTGATCATCACGGCCTTGCCGTGCACTTGCGCGGTCAGCAGCTCCAAGTCGGGGGCCACCGGATCGCGGCCGAGAAGGTCCTCGACGTCGATCGGCCGCAGATCGCTCACCTCCACCCGGCCCGAGGCGATCTCCTCCAGCGCCGGCAGCGTCTTGACCGTCACCGGGAAGGCTTCGAGCGCCTTCAAGGCAAGGCGGCGTTCGCCGCGCAACGCCGAGGGCGTCGCGAGCAGAATCTCATCCACGCTTTCATCGGCGATGACCTTGCCGATCTTCTCGGGCCGCAGCACCTTGACGCCGTGCACCACCTGGCCGGCGAGCGACGTGTTGGAGTCGATGAAGGCGACGGGGCGGTAGCCGCCGGTCTCGTTCAGCGCGCGAAGCAGTTGGATGCCGATCGGGCCCGCGCCGTAGATGATGACGTTCTTCCGCTGATCGGAACGGATGGGCTTGAATTGGGGCGCGGCCTTGAGCAGCAACGAGGCAGCCCATTGCCGGCTGAGGCGAATGAGGCCGGCGGCGATCAAGGCATAGATGACGACGACGGACCGCGGCTGCCCTTTGATGCCGCTCATCAGGACGATGAGCGCCCAAAGCACTGCGGCGATGAACACCGCCGTATAGATCTGCGTGGTGCCTTCAGGACCGATGAACCGGGTCACGAGCTTGTAGAGCCCGCGCCAATAGAACACGAGGACGCCGACCACGGGCGCGGCCAGCATGAGCAGGAAGATCTGCCAGGTCTCGGGCACGTAAAACTGGCTGAGGCGCAACGAATAAGCGCCCCACAACGCGATGGCGAGCATCGCGAAGTCGTTCATGATCAGCAGCGTCCGCTTGAACCAGCGGTGGCGCTCGATCAGCCAAACGGCGAGATTCATACGGCCGACCCCGTACTAGGCCCTGGGCCTAGACTAAGAACTTCATGCACATCGGGAAAGTGCGCTGAACCATAGCCGAAGGCTTACCCAAACGGAAGCAAGGGGATGCGGCCGGGCCTCAAGACTTTCCCACATGGGCTTGAGGTCTCTAGGCCTTCCGGTCAAGCTCCGGCCCGAGTTTCCAAGCATGGCGAGGGTATGACAAAGCCGGCAGTCACAAGCATTCACGTCAGGGTTCAGGCGGCGCTGTTCGTCCTCTTCCTTCACGCGGGCGCCGCCGCGGCCGACACGGTCACGTTGGTTACGCCCATGGTCTATGGCACGCACCTCCCGGGCCTGGGCGCGCCCGCGCGGCAGCTTGCCAAAGCGTTGGAGGAGGGGTCGAAAGGCACCCTGAAGCTCGATCTGAAGGAGCCTGGCGACGGCACGGTGCCCCACGAGATCCTCGACAAGGTCTCGGACGGCAAGGTTGATGCCGGCTTCGCCACGGCGGGCTTCTGGGCCGCGAAAGTGCCGGCGGCGAGCCTCTTCGGCGGCTATCCCTTCGGCCCGGACGCCAAGGGCTACCTCGCCTGGTTCAATCGGGGCAACGGCCGGGGGCTCTATCAGGAGATGTACGACCAGGCGAGGGTGAAGGTGCATGTCATTCCCTGCGGCTTTGGCGGCGCCGAGGCGGGCGGCTGGTTCGCCAAGGAGATCACCTCCAAGAAGGACCTCGAGGGCTTGCGCATGCGCATCTTCGGGCTGGGGGCGCGCGTGATGTCGCGGCTCGGCGTGGTGCCGGTGCTCGTGCCGGGAAGCGGCCTGATCGAAGCCTTCGACGACGGCAAGATCGACGCCGCCGAAATCTATACGCCCGCGGTCGACCGCACGCTCGGCCTGCAAGACGTGGTCAAGCATCTGTACATGCCCGGTTGGCACCAGCCCGCCACCGTGTTCGAGCTTCTCATCAACCAGGAACGCTGGGCGAAGCTCGGGCCCGAGCGCCAGGCGTTGATCGAGACCACGTGCGGCGAGAGGCTTCAGACCACGCTCTCCGAAAGCGCCACCTTGCAAGCGTCGGCGCTTGCCGCCTTGACCAACCAGGACGGGGTGCGCGTGCTGCCCTGGCCGGGCGGCGTGCTCGACTCCTTGCGCGAGGCTTGGGGCGAGATTGCCCGGGAGGAGGGCGTCCGGGACTACTTCTTCAAGGAAGTGCTGGAGGACATCGAGAGGTTCGAGGCGGGCGCTGAACAAACCCGGCTGGGGCCGGCGCCTCAAGCCGCGCAGCCGGCGGCGGCGGGGCAACAGCCCGCCGCGCGCTGACCCGCTATTTCTGCGTTTTCAGATAGGCGATGATGTTTGCCCGCTCGTCCGCGTCAGGAATTCCCTGAAATGCGAGGGCCATGGGCGAATCCGGCAGGAGCGCCTTCGGGTCCTCGATCCAAGGATCCATATGCGCCTCCGTCCAGGTGTAACCCTCCTCGCCGAGCTTCTTCATGCCCGGCGAGTAGGCAAAGCCTTCGACGCTCGCGGCCTTGCGGCCGACGATGCCGTTGAGTTCGGGACCGACCAGGTTCTGGGCGTCAGGTCCCACTTGATGACAGATGCCGCATTTGGTGGCGAAGGCGGCCTTGCCCGCCTCGCCGTCGCCCGCGGCGGATGCGGGGCCGGCGAGGACGATCAAAGCCGCCGCGAACCCGAGCCTGCAGAACCCAAGTTTCCTCATCTCTGTTCTCCTTGATAAGCTGCCCAGCCAGGAGTTTTTGCCCCTTTTGGGGCCCGTTCTTGTAGGCGTACCGGGAGCCGGAAGGGCCGCCTGGCACCACCGTAACTTGGAGCGCCATGATGCGTTCCACATTGAGCCCTATTTGGGCGTGGCCGGCGTGCCCGTATTGCCCGCATCCCGCGCTCATGCGAAAGACTAGCCGGAGCTCTTTGACCCAAATGGCCACTCTCGACGGCTTGGAGCCGCACACATGTCCCCACTGATCCTTCCCGATCCGGACCGCGGGGTAACCTCCCGGCGGAACGACATCGTGAAGCAGCTCAAAAGGTTGGTGCCGGAGGCAACGCTCATCGCCGACGAGGAGGGATGCCGCACGTTCGAATCCGACGCGCTGACCGCCTATCGCTGCCTGCCGCTTGCCGTGGTCTTGCCGAGCAGCACCGAGGAAGTCTCCGCGATCTTGCGCTTCTGTCACGACAACCACGTCAAGGTGGTACCGCGCGGAGCGGGGACCTCGCTCGCCGGCGGGGCTCTGCCGCTGGAAGACGCGGTCGTGCTCTGCCTGTCGCGCATGAACAAGGTGATCGAGATCGACCCCTCGAACCGCGTGGCGCGTGTCGAGGCCGGCCTGACCAACATCGCCATCACCGAAGCCGCGTCGAAGCACGGCCTGTTCTACGCGCCCGACCCGTCGAGCCAGATCGCGTGCACCGTGGGCGGCAACATCGCCACCAATTCCGGCGGCGCCCATTGCCTGAAATACGGCGTCACCGTCAATAACCTGCTCGGTGTGCGCATGGTCATGATGGACGGCGAGATCGTCGAGTTCGGCGGCAAGCATCTGGACGCGCCGGGCTACGACTTCTTGCCGCTGATCACCGGCTCCGAAGGCCAGCTTGGCGTCGTCACCGAGGCGACGGTGCGGTTGCTCGCCGCCCCCGAAGGCTCGAAGCCCATCCTGATCGGCTTCGACTCCACAGAGGCTGCCGCGTCCTGCGTCGCCGCCATCATCGCCGCCGGCATCGTGCCCGTGGCCATCGAGTTCATGGACCGTCCGGCCATCCATGTCTGCGAGCATTTCGTGCCCGCCGGCTATCCGCTCGACGCCGAGGCCGCGCTGATCGTCGAGGTCGAAGGCTCCGAGGACGAGATCGAATATCTCCTGGAGAAGATCGAGGACATCGCCCGCGACTTCCTGCCGACGAGCCTGCGCCGCAGCCAGAGCCCGGAAGAGACCGCGCTGATCTGGAAGGGCCGCAAGGCGGCGTTCGGCGCCATCGGCCAGATCTCCGACTATATCTGCATGGATGGCGTCATCCCGCTGTCCCAATTGCCCAAGGCGCTGGACGAGATCGGCTGGATCTGCCGCAAATACCGCTTCGACGTGGCCAACATCTTCCACGCGGGTGACGGCAATCTCCATCCGCTCATTCTCTATAACGCCAACGATTCCGTGCAGCTGGAGCGCGTCGAGCTGTGCGGCGGCGAGATCTTGAAGCTCTGCGTCGCGCTTGGCGGCTGCCTGACCGGCGAGCACGGCGTCGGCATCGAAAAGCGCGAATTGATGTATGAGCAGTTCACCGACGAGGACATCGACCAGCAAGTCCGCATCAAGGAGGAGTTCGATCCCTCCTGGCTGCTCAACCCGGGCAAGGTCTTTCCCATCGAGGGCCGGGACGCCCAGAGGATGCGCAGCATCGAGCTGACCGATCTTGGCCCCGAGGTGGAGACCGGCGTCGAGGTCGCGATCGAGGCCGAGCTGGCGGAAGGACACGAAGTCCCGTGACCGGTTCCATGCGCCTCGGCTTCCATGCTCCCGAAACGGAGGAGGAACTCGCCGCTCTCGTGTTCGAGGCAGCCGAGACGCGCACCCCGTTGGAGATCATGGGCAAGGGCACCAAGCGCGAGCTGGGACATCCGGTGGGGGCGGGCGCCGTGGTGAGCAGCGAGGGCATGGCGGGCATATCGCTGTACGAGCCGACGGAGCTGGTGATGGTCGCCAAGGCCGGCACGCCGCTTGCCGAGATCGAGGCCAAGCTCGCCGAGAACGAGCAGGAGCTTCCCTTCGAGCCCGTCGATCTCGCCCCGATCCTGGGTTATGCGCCCGGCGACGGCACGATCGGCGGCGTGATCGCCACCAATATTTCCGGCAGCCGCCGCATCCTCAAAGGCGCCGCGCGCGACCATGTACTGGGCATCCGCGCCGTCAACGGCCGGGGTGAGGTGATCAAGGCGGGCGGCCGCGTCATGAAGAATGTCACGGGCTATGACATCGGCCGCACGCTGGCCGGCTCCTGGGGCACGCTCGCCATGATGACCGAGATCTCGCTCAAAGTGTTGCCGGCGCAGCGCGAGACCCGCACGGTTCTCTGCTTCGGCCTGACCGACCAGACGGCGGTCGAGGCCCTGTGCATCGCCATGGGCACGCCCTACGAGGTGTCAGGCGCGTTGCACATCCATGCGGACCTTGCCGCGCGTCTCTCCGATGAGGAGATTGCCGGCGCCGAGAACCCGGTCACCGCGATCCGAGTCGAGAATTTCCCGTCCTCGGCGCGCTATCGGGCCAACAGCCTGCGCCAGGCGCTGCTCGCCTATAGCCCGGCGCTGGAACTCGACGGCGAACGCAGCAAGGCGTTCTGGAACGACATCCGCACGCTGAAGATGTTCCAGGACAAGCCCAATCCGCTGTGGCGCGTCTCCACCGCGCCGACCCAAGCCGCCAAGCTCGTCGGCAATCTGTCGCGCAAGATCGACGCCCGGGTGGTCTATGACTGGTCGGGCGGCCTCATCTGGATCGAGACGCCGTCCTTGACCGATGCCGGAGCGGTGGACATTCGCCGCCAGCTTGCCGAGCTCGGCGGTCACGCCACCTTGATCCGCGCCGACGACGCGACCCGCGCCGGCATCGACGTGTTCCAGCCGCTCGAGCCGCAACACGCGATTCTCTCGGCCAAGCTGAAGCACGCCTTCGATCCGCTCGGCATTTTCAATCCGGGCCGTATGTATCGGGATATGTGAGCCAAGCGTCATGCAGACCAGCTTCAACGCCCTTCAGCTTGGCGATCCGACCATCGCGCGCGTCGATGAGATTTTGCGCCGCTGCGTCCCATGCGAACTGGTCGCCGCGCCCTGTCCGACCTACGTGCTGACGCGCGATGAGCGGGACAGTACGCGCGGACGCGTCAATTTGATCAAGCAGATGTTCGAGAGCGGTAAGGTGACCAGCACGATGGTTCACCATATCGACCGATGCCCCTCATGCCTCGGGCGCGCGACGTGTCCCAGCGGTGTTGACTATATGCATCTCGTCAATCTGGCGCGGGTTCGCATCGAGCAACGCGGACATCGTGGCGCGAGCCAGCGCATGATGCGTTGGTTTGTAAGTCGCGTGCTGGCGAACCCCTATCGCTTCAAGGCTCTGCTTGCCCTGGGCTGGTTCGCTAGGCCGTTCCGTCATGTCTTCGCCAAGATGGGTCTTCCGCGCGTGGCGGCGGCGTTGGAGCTGGTCCCGGCAAACGCGCTCAAGCTCAAAATTCTGAAGCCCAAGTCGGCCTACAACCCGAAAGCACCGCATACGAAGCGCGTGGCGATCATGCTGGGCTGCGTGCAGGAGGTCCTGGCGCCGCAGATCAATCAGGCGGCGATGAGGCTGCTTCGCCGTCATGGCATCGACGTCATGGTGGTCAAGGACGAGGGCAGCAGCGGCGCGGTAGCCCATAGCTTGGGGCACGAGGAGGAGGCGCAGGGTCACGCGCGCCACAATATCGACGCCTTGACCGCCCTGATGCGCGAACGCCTGCTGGACGCGATCATCGTCACCGACGGCGGCCGCGGTGCCATGCTCAAGGACTATGGAAACCTCTTGGCGCGAGACCGTGGTTATGCGGAGCGCGCGGAGTACGTGTCGAGCCTCGCCCGCGACATCACGGAGTATCTCGACGAGATCGGTCTCAATCCGCCCGTTATGTGGACCGGCCTGAAGGTGGCGTACCACTCTGCGTGTTCGTTGCGGCAGGGCCAAAGGCTCGAGGCGTTGCCGCGCGCTCTTCTCGAGCAGGCTGGCTACACGCTGACCGACATCCCAGAGGGGCATTTGTGCTGCGGTTCCGCCGGCGTCTACAACATCCTCCAGCCGGACCTCGCGGGCCAGTTGCGCGACCGGATGCTCAAGAACATCGAGAGCATTGCTCCCGACGTCATCGTGGTCGGCAATATTGGCTGCATGGCGCTGCTCCAGGGCGGCACCGACGTGCCCATCGTCCACACCGTGGAGCTGTTGGACTGGGCCACGGGCGGTCCGTGCCCGCCGGCGCTCTCCAAGCTGCGCCACCGCGCCAATCCCATCGAGGCGCTGGTCGAGATGGCCAAGACCGCGGCCAAGGAGCGCGAGCTCGTCGATTAGAGTCCCTCCCCCAGAAAGGGGGGGAACGGTGGGCTGGATCGCGGCGGCTGGCGGATGATACGATGCGGGCCGGTGTCGGCGTCTTCACCTCGATCCGCAAAGCGGCGTTGATTTCGGAGCAACCGAAACGCGCCTTCGATTCGCTAGGACTTTTCTACCCCGGCCGGTTGCCGGGGATTGTAGCTGGGACATGCAAACCAATTTCAACGCCCTTCAGCTTGGGGACCCGACGGTCGCGCGCGCGGACGAGATCCTGCGCCGCTGCGTCCATTGCGGGCTGTGCACGGCGACCTGCCCCACCTACGTGCTGACCGGCGACGAGCGCGACAGCCCGCGCGGCCGCATCTACCTGATGAAGCAGATGTTCGAGGGCCGCGATGTAACCAACACGACGGTGCATCACATCGACCGCTGCCTCTCCTGTTTCGGCTGCATGACCACCTGCCCGAGCGGCGTCGACTATATGCATCTGGTCGATCTCGCCCGCGTGCGCATCGAGCAGCGCGGCCACCGCGGTGCCAACCAGCGCACCATGCGCTGGTTCCTGAGCCGCGTGCTGCCGAACCCGAACCGGTTCAAGGCTATGCTGGTCCTCGGCTGGTTCATGAAGCCCTTCCGCAATCTCTTCGCCAAGATGGGCATGCGCCGTATCGCGGCGGCCCTCGACCTGGTGCCGCCGGGCGCGCTCAAGCTCAAGATCCTGAAACCGAAATCGGCGCTCAATCCCAAGGCACCCCAGCCCAAACGCGTGGCGATCATGCTCGGCTGCGTGCAGGAGGTGCTGGCGCCGCAGATCAATCACGCGGCGATCCGGCTGCTCCGCCGGCACGGCATCGATGTCGTGGTGGTGAAGGATGAAGGCTGCTGCGGCGCGCTCTCCCATTCTCTCGGGCGCGAAGAGGAGGCGCGGTCCCATGCGCGCCACAATATCGATGCCTGGACCGCGGTCATGCGGGAGCGCCTGCTCGACGGCATCGTTCTCACGGCCGGCGGCTGCGGCACCATGCTCAAGGACTACGGCAATCTGCTCGCCCGCGACCGCGGCTATGCGGAGCGCGCGGAATATGTCTCGGGGCTGGCGAAGGACGTCACCGAGTTCCTGGACGAGATCGGCCTCAATCCCCCCGTCATGTGGACCGGGCTGAAAGTGGCCTATCACTCCGCCTGTTCGCTCCAGCACGGCCAGAAGCTCGACGCGCTGCCCCGCGCGCTTCTGGAGCAGGCGGGCTACACGCTCACCGACATCCCCGAGGGGCATCTGTGCTGCGGCTCGGCCGGCACCTACAACATCATGGAGCCGGAACTGTCCGGCCAGCTCCGCGACCGCAAGCTCGAGAACATCGACAGCATCAAGCCTGACGTCATCGTCACCGGCAATATCGGCTGCATGAGCCAGCTCAAGTCCGGCACGGATGTGCCGTTCGTTCATACGGTGGAGCTGCTCGACTGGGCCACGGGCGGTCCGTGCCCGCCGGCGCTCTCCAAGATGAAGGACGCCGCCCATCCCATCGAGGCCCTGGTGGAGATGGCCAAGATGAGCGCCAAGGAACGCGCGCTCGCCGACTGACGCTATTGGCGCGCCTGGTTCGAGGCCCGGCCGTCATCCTGAGGTGCGAGCGCCAGCGAGCCTCGAAGGACGGCCGGGCACCTCACCATGACGTCCCCCTCGCTTGCTGGCCGGGGACCGATGGGCTAGAACGCGGCGGCTGGAACCCCTCTAGACTCAGCCGAAATCCTCCATGACCAAGAAGACCGAAAGCCCTCGCCCTGAGGCCCGCCTGCCGAAGGGTTTGCAGGACATTTCCTCGGCGGAAATCCGCGCCACGGAGGCCATGCTCGGCACCATCAGGTCCGTGTTCGAGCGCTACGGCTTCGAGCCGCTGGATACGCCCGCGATCGAATACACCGATGCGCTCGGCAAGTTCCTGCCCGACCAGGACCGGCCCAACGAAGGCGTGTTCTCCTTCCAGGACGACGACGAGCAGTGGCTCTCGCTGCGCTACGATCTGACGGCGCCGCTCGCCCGCTATGTGGCCGAGAACTTCCAGAGTTTGCCCAAGCCGTTCCGCCGCTATCAGGCCGGCCCCGTCTGGCGCAACGAGAAGCCGGGTCCGGGCCGCTTCCGCCAGTTCATGCAGTTCGACGCCGACACGGTGGGGGCGCCCTCGGTCGCCGCCGACGCGGAGCTGTGCATGCTCGCGGCCGATACGCTCGAAGCCCTCGGCATCCCCCGCGGCGACTATGTGGTGAAGGTCAATAACCGCAAAGTCCTCGACGGCGTTCTCGAATCCATCGGACTTGGCGGTGAAGAAAACGCCGCTAAGCGGCTCACGGTGCTCCGTGCCATAGACAAGTTTGACCGCCTCGGTCGCGATGGCGTGGAACTCCTGCTTGGGAAGGGTCGCAAAGACGAAAGCGGTGACTTTACGAAGGGCGCGGGGTTATCGCCTGATGACGTTGGCAGGGTTGTCAACTCGACTTGTCCGCTGCCAGGGGACAACGAAACGATCATTACTCAGCTATTGCTCCTGTCAGGTACCGCCGTTGGCGAGGAGGGAATTTCAGAGCTGAGGACAATTTCGAACTTGGTTCAGGCCGCTGGCTACGGTGACAGGGTTCGAATCGACCCCACCGTCGTGCGCGGCCTTGAGTATTACACCGGCCCCGTATTCGAGGCGGAGCTGACCGCGCCCATCACGGACGAGCGCGGCCTTGAAATCCGGCTCGGCTCCGTGGTGTCGGGCGGCCGCTATGACGGTCTTGTCGAGCGTTTCACCGGCGAGAAGGTCCCGGCCACCGGGATCTCGGTCGGCGTGTCGCGCCTCCTGTTCGGCCTTCAGCTGCTCGGCAAGTTCAAAGGCGATGCCGTGCGAGGCCCCGTGGTCGTGCTCGTCTTCGACAAGGACCGCTTAGCCGACTACCAGAAGATGGTGCAGGCGCTGCGCGACGCCGGCATTCGGGCCGAGCTCTATCTCGGGTCCTCGGGCATGAAGGCACAGATGAAATATGCCGACCGGCGCGGCGCCCCGTGCGTGGTCATTCAGGGCGGCGACGAGAAGGAACGCGGCGAGGTGCAGATCAAGGATCTCGTGCTCGGCGCGGGTCTCACCGCCATCGAGGATCGCGAGGAGTATCTGAAAAAGCAGGCGGAAGCGCAGTTCGCCGTGCCCGAGGCCGATCTCGTCGAGGCCGTTAAGAAAGTTCTCGCCCGGCACGGGGGATAACCAGCCATGGTTGCGGAATCGGCGAAAGCATTCGAGGCTCTCGAGGCCCAGGCGCGGGCGTTGCTCGACCTATTCGCGCGCGCGGGCTACGAGCCGGTCGCGCCCGCCATCATCCAGCCGGCCGGCGTGTTCCTCGACCAGGTCGGCGAGCAGGTGAGGTCGCGCACCTATGTGTTCACCGATCTTGCCGGCGAGGAGCTTTGTCTCAGGCCGGACCTGACGGTGCCGGTGTCGCGGCTCTATTTGGAGCGCCACCCCGACGCGGGCGCCCAAGCCCGCTATTGCTATAACGGTCCCGCCTTCCGCTTTCAGCCGCTCGGCCCCAGCGCCACGCACCCGCGCGAGTTCCGCCAGGCCGGCATCGAGTGTTTCGGCGCGCCCGACAAGGAGAGCGCCGATGTCGAGGTGCTGCTGCTCGCGGTCGAAGCGGTGAAGAGCGCCGGCCTCAGAGAATATTGGCTGCGTTTCGGCGACATCGCGCTGTTCTACGCGCTGATCGATGCGCTTCAGCTGCCCGAGCGCTGGCGCCTGAAACTGCGTCATTATTTTTGGCGGCCGCCCGTGTTCCACGCGCTGCTCACACGTCTGGCGAAAGGCGAACCTCCGGAGACGGACGGCCTGACGGCGGCGCTGGCGGAGAAGATCGGCGGCGCTGACCAAGAGGCGGCCGAGGAGATGGTCGCGGCCTATCTCGATGCGCAAAATATCCCGCTCGCGGGCAACCGCTCCTTGCGCGAGATCACCGCGCGCTTGTGCGATCACGCCGCCGACCTGCGCGCCGATCCGCTGCCGAAAGAGGTGGCGACCGTGATCGACTATTACCTGGCCGTCTCCGCGGCCCCGCGCGAGGCGACCGAAAAAATCGCCATGATCGCAAAGGGTGCGGGGCTCGACGTCGACCCCGCGCTGGATGCCGCCTTGCGCCGGTTCGATCGGCTCGAGCGCGCCGGCATCGATCTGACCCGCGCCACCTTCGACACCGAGTTCGGCCGCAAGCTCGAATATTATTCGGGCCTCGTGTTCCAGGTCGAGGCCGCGGGCCTGAGCGAGACCGAGCCGGTCGCCGGCGGCGGGCGCTACGACAATCTGCTGGCCGCGCTCGGCGCGCCGCGCCCCGTGCCGGCCGTGGGCTCGGCCATTCACACCGAGCGTCTGCTCGCCGCGGTGGAGAGGAGCGCGCCATGACCGCGCCCGCGCCCGCGCTCGTCATCGCCGTGCCGTCCAAGGGCCGGCTGAAGGAGAAGGCCGCCGAGCTGTTCGAGCAGGCGGGCTACCCGTTGCGCGTCAAAGGGCATGAGCGCGGCTATCGCGGCCAGCTCGAAGGTTTGGGTGACGTGGAGGTCGAATACACCTCCGCCGCCGAGATCGTGCATCAACTCAAGGCGGGGCGCGTGCACTTGGGCATCACCGGCGAGGACCTAGTGCGCGAGACGCTCACCGACGTGGACGGCACTGTTGAGTTCCTTGCGCCGCTGAACTTCGGCCATGCGGATGTGATCGTCGCCGTGCCGGAATGCTGGCTCGACGTGTCGCGCATGGCGGACTTGGAGGATGTGGCCGAGCAGTTCGCTCGGGCCCACGGCCGCCGTCTGCGCGTCGCCACCAAATATATGAACCTGACGCGGCGCTTCTTCGCCAGGAAAGGCGTGACCGGCTACCGCATCGTCGAGAGTGTCGGCGCCACCGAGGCGACGCCCGCCACCGGCACGTCGGAGCTGATCGTCGACATCACCACCACCGGCACCACGCTGAGGGCGAACCACCTCAAAGTGCTGGACGATGGGCTGATCCTCAAGAGCCAAGCGCATCTGCTGGCGGCCAAGGGCGCCGCCTGGGACGCGCGGGCCACCGAATTGCGCGCGGCGATCGTTTCGGCTCTCTCAACCTAAAAAAGACTGAAGTTCACCGCGAGGTGAATGGCGATGATGCGCGCCAGCGGCTAGTCTCCGGCCGCCATGTGGATTCGTCTTGCCATCTCTGCGGCCCTGCTTGCCGCGTCCGTCACCGCCGTCTTGGCCGCTCCCTCGCGCATCGTCATCCTGCGCCACGGCGAGAAGGCCGACGATTGGAAGCTCTGCGAGACCGGTCGGCAGCGGGCGCAAGCGCTGAAATACAATTATCTCGGCAAGGACGCCGCCAAGTCGCTGTTCTCCGAGGACGCGCCGCCGGCCTACTTCTTCGCCATTACCCTCCACACCATGGAGCTGGCGACGCCCGCGGTGGAGAGCTGGGGAAAGCCGATCATCTATTATTCGGTGCTGCCCGAGGCGGACGAAAAGAAGTTTACCGAGGCGCTGAACGCCCGGACGCGAGAGGCGGCCGGGAACATCCTCAACAACCCGGCCCTCAAGGGGAAGACCGTCGTGATGGTCTGGGAGCACAGGCACATCGCCAACAAGGCGCTCGACGACAAATATCAGCGCGAGGCCGCGGTGACCCTCCGGCAGCTCTTCCATCTCGACATTCTGCCGGGCGTGCCGCGCGAATGGCCGGACGACAATTTCGACTATTTCTGGATCGTCGATTTCCCGGAAAACTCCAACGTTCCGTCGAGATTCGAGATGGTGAAGCAGGAGTTCGGCAAGTCCTTCCCCGACGTCCCGGCCAATGACTGGGGCGAACCCGATGGCCTCGATGCCGGGAGCGGCTGCGTGAAGTGAGGCCTAGGCCACGGCCTTCGGCGCCTGTTTGGCTTCCGCCAGCCGGTGGCGCCCGTCCTCTTCCGGCGACAGCTTGAAGAACCGCCCGTGGAATTCGTTGAGGCTCGACCGGTGGCCGATCGACACGATGGCCGAGTCGGGCAGCCGTTCCAGCAGAAGCCGATAAAGCGTGGCCTCGGAGTCTTCGTCCAGCGCGCTGGTCGCCTCGTCCAGGAACAGCCATTGGGGCTTGTGCAGGAGCGCGCGGGCAATGGAGAGCCGCTGCTGCTCGCCGCCGGACAGCGTGTCGGCCCAATAGGCGGTCTCGTCGAGTTTCCCGCTGAGATGCCCGAGCCCGACCTCCTCGAGAGCGGTCTCGATCTCTTGGGGCGTGAAGGCATCCTGGGGTCCCGGATAGGCCAGTGCGCCGCGTAAGGTCCCGAGCGGCAAATAAGACCGCTGCGGCAGCACGAGCACGCTGGCGCCTTCGGGGATACGCACGGAGCCTGAGCCGAAAGGCCATACGCCGCCGAGCGCCCGGAACAGGCTGGTCTTGCCGGAGCCAGACGGCCCGGTCACCAGGATGCGCTCGCCCGGCGCGATGACGAGGTCCGAGAGGCGCACGATCTCATCGCCATTGGGAAGCCCGACGGACATCTGCTCCACATGCAACGTGCCCGCGCCCTCGCTGATGAACTCGACCCGCGGCGCGGTCTCGCTGAGCTTCTGGGCCCAGTCGATCGAGGCCTCGAAGCCGGCCAGCCGGTCGAGCACCGCCTTCCAGTCGGCGATGCTGGAATAGGCCGTGACGAAGAAGGACAGCGCGCTCTGCACCTGGCTGAAGGCTTGCGCGATCTGCATCAGCCCGCCCAGGGTCAGCGTGCCGAAGAAATAGACCGGGCTCACCACCAGGAACGGGAAGATGATCGCGACTTGGTTATAGCCGGCGGTCAGGAAGGTGAGCTTTTTGGTGCGGCTCATGATGCCGTACCAGTTTCTGATCACATGCGCGAAGCGGTCGTGCAGATGCGCCTCTTCGGCGGGCTCGCCGGAAAGCAACGTCACTTCCTCGGCGTTCTCCCGCAAGCGCACGAGAGAAAATCGGAAATCGGCCTCGTAGCGCTGTTGGTCGAAATTGAGCTTGATGAGCGGGCGGCCCACCAGATGTGTCACCCAGGTGCCGATGACCGAATAGATCAGCGCCGCCCACACCAGATAGCCGGGGATCGCGTAGGACGCATCGCCGATCATCAGCGGCGTCGCGGAGGACAGGTTCCACAGGATTACGATGAAGGAGATCAGCGTGACGACCGAGCCGAGCAGCGCGATGCCGATATCGAGCGTGGCGTTGACGAAGAGGCGGATGTCGTCGGCGATACGCTGGTCGGGGTTGTCGGCGGAGTCGCCCTTGAGCCGCATCCGGTAATGGGTGCCTTCGGCGAGCCAGCGCCCGAGATAGGCCTCCGTCAGCCAGCCGCGCCAGCGGATCTGCAACCATTGCTGCAAATAGAGTTGGTAGACCGCCGTGACGATGAAGAAGATGGCGAGAACCGTGAACACGCCGAACTGGTAGATGAAGACCTCCCAGTTCTTGTCCTGAAGCGCCGTGTAGAACGTGTTGTACCAGGCGTTGAATCGGACGTTCAGCCAGACCTGGAACAGCTGGAGCGCGATGACCACGAGCAACAGCCCGCGCCCCCATAAGCGGTCGCTGCCGCGGAAATAGGGGAAGGCGATGCGAGCAAACTCTTTGGCCGTGTCGCGAAATTTCGCCATATGGGGAGCGACCTTAAGGAGCCCCCTAGAACAAGGGAGCACGAACGGCGCGACGATAGGGCCAAAGTCTGGGCTTGGGGAAATTACGAATGCGTAAGCTTGGCCCGCGCGAGGCCGGAAACCGGGCCAAAGATTAATGGGCGGCAATAGGCCGCCCATAGCAGCCGCCTAGTCGTCGCTGATGCTCTCGAAGAACCAAGCGATTATGGCGGCCGCAGTTAAGGAAACGACGGCCCCGATCAAAGGCGCCGTAGCAAGGGCTGCAAGCTGGATTTCCATGGCGCGATCCCCCGTTGGTGCGCAAGCTCTCTGAAAACGGCGCACGCCCGAGAATGTTCCGGGGGGTTCGAAAAAAAACGGTGGGGATCCCGCCAAAGCAAAAAGGGGTGGCCACTGGCCGCCCCTTCCGCAAGTTAGTGATGAGCTAGGACAGGCCTACATCATGTCCATGCCGCCCATGCCGCCCGGAGGCATTCCCGGCATGCCGGCGTCGTCCTTCTTCGGCGACTCGGCCACGCCCGCCTCGGTGGTGACCAGCAGGCCGGCGACCGACGCCGCATCCTGAAGGGCGGTGCGCACGACCTTGGCCGGGTCGATGATGCCCTTTTGAATCAGGTCCACATAGGTGTCGTTCTGTGCGTCGTAGCCGAAGGACGGAGACTTCTGCTCCAGCACCTTGCCGACCACGATGGAGCCTTCGACACCGGCGTTCTCGGCGATCTGGCGGATCGGCGCCTGGAGCGCGCGGCGCACGATATTGATGCCGGCCTCCTGGTCCTCGTTGTCGCCCTTGGACTTGATGCCCTTGGAGGCGTGCAACAGGGCTACGCCGCCGCCGGGAACGATGCCTTCCTCGACGGCCGCGCGGGTCGCGTTCAGAGCATCGTCCACGCGATCCTTCTTCTCCTTCACCTCGACCTCGGTGGCGCCGCCGACCTTGATCACGGCAACACCGCCGGCGAGCTTCGCCAGCCGCTCTTGCAGCTTCTCGCGGTCATAGTCGGAGGTGGTGTCTTCGATCTGCTGCTTGATCTGACCGACGCGCGCCTCGATGTCGTCCTTCTTGCCGCCGCCGCGGACGATCGTGGTGTCGTCCTTGGTGATGGTGACGCGCTTGGCCTTGCCGAGCATCTGCACCGTGACGTTCTCGAGCTTGATGCCGAGATCCTCGGAGATCATCTCGCCGCCGGTCAGGACCGCGATGTCCTGAAGCATGGCCTTGCGGCGATCGCCAAAGCCCGGCGCCTTCACCGCGGCGACCTTCAGACCGCCGCGCAGCTTATTGACCACGAGCGTGGCCAAAGCCTCGCCCTCGACGTCCTCGGCGATGATGAGCAACGGACGGCCCGACTGCACCACGGACTCGAGGAGCGGCAGCATGGCCTGAAGACCCGACAGCTTCTTTTCGTAGATGAGGATGTAGGGGTTATCGAGCTCGGTAATCATCTTCTCGGCGTTGGTGATGAAGTAGGGCGAGATATAGCCGCGGTCGAACTGCATGCCCTCGACCACTTCGAGCTCGCTGTCGAGACTCTTGGCTTCCTCGACGGTGATCACGCCCTCATTGCCGACTTTCTTCATGGCCTGGGCGATCATGTCGCCGATGGTCTTCTCGCCGTTGGCCGAAATGGTGCCGACCTGGGCGATTTCGGCGGAGCCGCTGACTTCCTTCGACTGCTTGCGGATAGCCTCGACCACCTCGATCACGGCCTTGTCGATGCCGCGCTTCAGATCCATCGGGTTCATGCCGGCGGCGACGGCTTTCAGGCCTTCGCGTACGATCGCCTGCGCCAGCACGGTCGCGGTCGTGGTGCCGTCGCCCGCGGTCTCGTTGGTCTTCTGGGCGACCTCTTTCAACATCTGCGCGCCCATGTTCTCGAACTTATCCTCAAGCTCGATCTCTTTGGCCACGGTGACGCCGTCCTTGGTCGAGCGCGGGGCGCCGAACGACTTCTCGATGATGACGTTGCGGCCCTTGGGACCGAGCGTCACCTTGACCGCGTTGGCCAGCACGTCGACGCCGCGCAGCATGCGCTCGCGGGCATCGGCGGCAAATCTCACATCTTTAGCTGCCATCAGTGATGTTCTCCGTTATGGGGTCGCGCCCCCAAGGAGCCGGCTCGGCCGGCGTCTTGACGGGCGGTTGTTTCCGAAGGGGTGAGGGGCGTTAGCCGAGAATGCCCATGATGTCGGACTCCTTCATGATCAGGAGATCGTCGCCATCGATCTTGACCTCGGTGCCCGACCATTTGCCGAACAGCACCTTGTCGCCGGCCTTCACGCCCAGGGGCTGGATCTTGCCGTCCTCGCCACGGGCGCCGGGCCCTGCGGAAACGACCTTGCCGGTCTGCGGTTTTTCGGCCGCGGTATCGGGAATGATAATACCGCCTTTGGTCTTCTGCTCCTCCTCGAGCCGCTTGACCACGACGCGGTCATGCAGGGGACGGAATTTCATGGATTTCTGCTCCTTATTCGCTGGAACGCTGCTGGTTGGCACTCAAGCAATGTGAGTGCCAATAGCGCCGCTTGTAAGGGCGAGCCTTGCGCGGTGTCAACAGGCGCATGGCCGCGAACATCAAGCGGCGCCGGAAGCCCCGCTTGATGCCCGAACGGCGTAAAAAAGGGGTTACGGGGTCAGCCCGAGCCCAGACAGCGCCCGACCCAAGCCGAGCCCCAAGTAGATGGCGATGAAGATGCCGATGACCGCAAGGGCCAGCCCATGGATCCACAGACCCGAGCGGCGGTAGGTGAGATCGGCGAAAGGGTTGGGCAGATGCGGGAAATGCTCGGCGGTGAACGTACCTGCTATTTCCGCATGCCGGCGCATCATCAGCCACCCATGAATCGTGATCAAAAGCCATGCCGTGCTGATCAGGAGGCCGGCCCCGATCACGGCGAATCCGGCCCAACGGCTCGCCCCCAAGGCCGTCGGGCTCAAGGCCAGCGCCCCGACGATCAGCGAGTTGGCGACGAGCAAGGCGTTGTGCCGCGCCCATATCGTCTCTCGTTCCGAGTTGATCAGATCGACATAGGCTTGGAACAGCGTGGCTTTATCGGAAAGATCGGCTGGTTCGCGCATGACAGAGATCTGCCATGGCGCGCTGGTCTGCGCCAGCGGTCACTTGCGAGACCGGCCGCAGCGAAGGAGGCGGCCAACCCGGTTCCTAGGGTTTCACGGGCGTGATCGGAAGCTCGATGCAGCAGCGCAGGCCATCCGGGCGCCAGTCGAGCACCGTCTCCCCGTGGGTCTGCCGCTTGGTCAGCCGTTCGATCAGGCCGATGCCGAAGCCCCGCACGCTGGGGGCCGAAACCGCCGGTCCTCCGCTTTCCGTCCAGACCATGACCAACGCCGGCCCGGCGTCTTTGGAGGGCGGTTGCGAACGGAATTTGAGATCGACCCGTCCGCTCCCGTTGGATAGCGCGCCGTATTTGATGGCGTTGGTCGCAAGCTCGTGCAGCACCAGCACGATCGTCTGCGAGTCTTGGGAGCCAAGGGAGATATTGGCGTTGTGGACATCAATGCGGTCCCAGACGCCGAGTGGCGAGAGCGCCTTCTCCACGAGGTTTTCCAGCGGGACCGCGTGCCACGCCCCCTTCATGAGCGCCTCGTGCGTGGCGGCGAAGGTATTCAGCCGCGCCTGAAGGGATGTCACGAAGTCCCGTGCTTCGGGCCGCGTTTCGCTGGTCATGTTGACCAGGCTGCTCACGACCGAGAACAGGTTCTTCATCCGGTGCGAAAGCTCGCGGTTCAGGAGATCATAGGCGTCCTGCGTGCGCCGCCGGTCGGTCACGTCGAAGCAGAGCCCGGCGAGGATCGACGGCTCACCGTCTTCGGCACGATCGAGAACCTGACCGCGAAAGCTGAGCCAGCGCATTCCGCCGTTGTCCTTGGGGTCAACCCTGAACTCATGCGTGAACGGCCTCTCGTCGCGCAGCGCCTCGCTCAAGGAAACCCGGAGGAGCGCGACGTCCTCTTGATGAATGTGCTCGAAAAAGTTCGCGGCAGGAACCTGCACCGCTCTGGGCGCGAGCCCGAGAAGCGCGGCGAGGCTGGAAGTCATATGGATGACGTTCCTGCCGAGATCCCACTCCCAAAGACCTGCGCCGGCAGCCTCCACGGCGCGAACGAGCCGCCCGGGGTCGGCAAGAAGGAGGTTGACCCCGGCTGGATGACCGGGGTCAGAGCTTGCTTTCAACATTTGGGAACTGAGAGATATGTAGGCCGTGACTTTTGCCTTTTGGCCGCATATCAGGGCGGCGACGGGGACGAGGTGCAGACTTACGCGGCCCTCGCGCCCCCTGTCTTTTAACTTTGACACATTGCCCGTTTGGGTCGCAGGTGAGGGGTCATGCAGGCGGACATCCCCTTCGGTTACGGCGTTCAGTGCCCGAAATGCCCGCTGCGCGCCTGCGAGGTCTTTCAGTCCGTCAGCGACGATGAGCTCGACTTCATTTCCGCGTTGAAGGCGGGCGAGCTGCGCACCGGCCCGGCCTCGACGGTGCTCCAGGAGGGGGTGCCCTCCGATCACCTGTTCACGCTGCTTGAGGGCTGGGCCTTCCGCTACAAGACTCTGGACGACGGGCGCCGGCAGATCACGAGCTTCGTCCTGCCGGGCGACTTCATTGGCATTCAAGGCTCCATGCTGGGCGACATGGATCATTCGGTCGAAACGCTGACCCCAGCCGTGCTGTGCAGCTTCCCCAGAAAGCGCGTTTGGGAGCTGTATCAAAACTGTTCGAGCCTCGCCTTCGACATCACATGGCTCGCCGCGCGGCAGGAATCGATCCTCAACGAGCATCTGTTGAGCCTTGGCCGCAGGAACGCCGTCGAGTGCGCCGCCTATTACATTCTGCACCTCTATCTGCGGGCCGACGACGTCGGCCTCGTCACCGAAGGCAGAGTCCGCTTTCCCTTCACGCAGGAGCATCTCGCCGACGCGCTTGGCCTCTCCCTGGTGCACACCAACAAGACCTTGAAGAAGCTCTCGGCCGACGGCCTGACCCAGTGGGAGCACGGCTGGTGTTTCATTCCAGACGTCGCGCCGCTGGCCGAGCTTGCCAGGTTCGATCTCGGCCAGCCCCGCACGCGCCCTTTGCTGTGATCTGGAGCCCGCGCAGCCTTGGCCTGGAAGCGCTTGGCTGGTATCACAGATGCGGCGGCCAATTTGATGTTGCGTTGCAATGGCCTGTCGCTCATGATTTCCGGGCGAGGGGCGGCGCGATCATGCAAACCGGCATCACCATGTCTTCTGGGCAGGGCGCCGCCTCAGGAGGGCTCGCCATGCTTGACGTGATCGTTCTGATCGCCATGGCCATCACCGCGGCCGCGTTTGCAGCCGGGCTGACCTTTCAGGCCGGTCTGCCGCTCTTGCCGGTTCTAATCGGCACGGCGGCGCTGTTTCTGGTCATGGCCGCGTCGTTCCTCGGGACGGGGCGCGGAGCGCGCGGTGGCGGCGCCGGCGGCGACCGCCTCGGCGAGCTCGAAGAAGCCCTCGAAATCATCGACACCGATTTGCAGCGTCTCGACCGGGTCGAGGACAATCTTTCACGCCTTGACGGTCTCACCGACAAGGTGGAGCGGCTGGACCAGGCGGTTGCCGGCGGCGCGCTGGGAGATGTCGCTGGTGGCCACGCAAATACCGCCTTCGCCGGCGAGATCGAGAACGTTTATGCGCGGATCGAAGCATTGCGCACCGAGGTTCATGCGGAAAATCGTACCGAGCGGGACAGGATCGCCAACGAGCTCGGTGTCCTCGAAGGGCAGATCAAGTCTCTCTCCGGCAATCTTGGGGCCGCGCCGATGATAGAGAAGGCCGGATGGCGCGACCTGCCGCCCGCCCCGCCGCTGGTCACGCTCGAGGAAGAAGTTGAAGTCGAGATCGAGCCTGAGCCTCTCTCTGAGTTGAAGCCGGAGCCGGAGTTGGTTCTGGAGCCAGTGCCCGAAGCTGTCCCGCTAGAGTTGGAGCCAGCGCTGGAAATAGAAGAGCTGGCGGAAGCGGCGGCCGAGGAATTGGAGGCGGCAGAGGCAGAGGAAGAAGAAGCCGACAACAGCGTCGATGACGAAGCGGGTTTCCTCGCTGCCGCCGTAGTGACGGAGGAGATCGTTTCCGAGATCGACGCCGAACCCGAACCCGAACCCGAATCAATCGCCGCCATGGCCGCCACGAGCTTCCTCGACGACGACGATGACGATGATCGGATGCTCAACATCCTCCGCGAGGGCATCGAGGAGGGGAGGGTCGACCTCTATCTTCAGCCGACCGTGATCCTGCCCGACCGCAAAATTCGCTACTTCGAAGCGCTGACGCGGATCCGGCAAGCGGATGGCACGCTGGTCTTGCCCGGCGAGTATATGCCCGTGGCCAAGCGCTCGGCCTTGATGCCGCTGATCGACAACGTGCTGCTGGTGCGGAGCGTCCAGGTGTTGCGCCGGCTTGGCCCCGACACGCGGATCAAGGGCGTGTTCGGCAATGTCTCCATGCACTCGTTGCTCGACTCCGATTATTACCCCGAGTTGATCGAGTTCATGGAGGAGAACAACAGCCTCAGCGAGAACCTGGTTTTCGAGATCAACCAGACCGAGATGCTCGGCCTGACCCAGACCGAACTTAGCTGTCTCGATACTTTGGGCGCGCTCGGCTATACCTTCTGCCTCGACAACGTGGCCGACATCGATGCCGACTTCGGCGCTTTGAGCGACCGCTATTTCCGCTACGTCAAGGTCGGCGCCGAGCGCTTCCTCGGTGGGCCGGGCCGCAAAGCGGCGGATCTGAAGCGGCGTCTGGATGGGCTCGGCATGCAGCTCATCATCGAGAAGGTGGAGAGGGAGGGCGACGTCGCGGAACTGCTCGACCACGGAGTCGAATTCGCCCAAGGCCATCTTTTCGGGGAGCCGCAGCCCATGAACACGGCGCTGTCGAGGGAACTCGAGAACGCCGGCGCGCACTAAACAAAAACGGCGCGCCCGCAAGGACGCGCCGTTGGGTGTCTGACGGAAGAGTGCTTACTCCTCTTCTTCCTTGTCTCCAGCTTCTTCCTTGCCTCCAGCTTCGTCCTCTGCGTCCTCGCCCGATCCCGGCGGGTAGATCTCGGACTGAAGATCCTCGTCGACCGCCTCGTCTTCCATGTCTTGGACATGGATCACCAGCGGTCGAGTCTCGTCCAGTGCAGGCGGTGAGAACGCCTTCGCCGGCGGGTTGAGACCGATAAACCCGAGAGCGTACACGCTCGCCAAACCAATCTTCAGCATGAAATGACGCATTTCCGCCTCCATCGCCGAGGCGCGAGGCCCGATGCCTGCGCAATGATTCGGCGTGACGCGAATTTTATCACGCGCCTTGCCCCAGATGCGACGGAAAGCGTGACCAGCGGCGTTCTTGACCCCGGTCCCGCAAGCCTCTAACCGAGCGCCATGACCGCAGCGTCTTCCGCCGTCCCCATCGTCGACTCCGTGCAAGATATCGGCAAAGGCTACCGCGCCTGGTTCGTCGATATCTGGGGCGTCATGCACAATGGGCGAACCGCCTTTCCGCAGGCTTCCGCCGCGACGCGGGCATTCCGCGACCAAGGAGGGGTCGTCGTGCTGTTGTCCAACTCGCCGCGGCCGAGCCCCGCCGTACAGGAGCAGCTTCGCGAATTCGGCGTGCCGGATGAGGCTTACGACGCCACGGTCACCTCCGGCGATCTGACGCGTCACGAGCTCGGCAAGCATGCCGGCGCGCAAGTTTTCCATCTCGGGCCCGGCCGCGACCGGGCGATCTTCGACGGGCTCGACGTCGCGCTCAGCGCGCCGGAGGCGGCGGAGCTCATCGTATGCTCTGGCCCATTCAACGACGACGTCGAGACGCCGGACGACTACACGGGGCTCTTGGGCGCCCTCGCCGCGCGCCGGCTCCTCATGATCTGCGCCAATCCGGATCACATGGTCGAGCGGGGACATCGGCTCGTCTATTGCGCCGGTGCGCTGGCGGCGGTCTACGAAACGTTGGGCGGCAAGGTGATCTATGCGGGAAAGCCCCATATGCCGGTCTACGAATTGGCCTTGGAGACCGCCGGGCGCCTTGCGGGCGAGACCCTCGACAGGGAGCGGGTGCTGGCCATCGGCGACGGCCTCAAGACGGATATTGCCGGGGCCGGCAGTTTCGGCATCGATTCCGTCTTCGTGGCGAGCGGGCTCCATGCGCCGGGCGAAGGCGGCGAAGCGCTCGACGCGGCGCATCTGACCGAACTATTCGGGCAGGAGGGCAGGCGGCCGATCGCCGCCACGCGCGGGCTTCAATGGTAAGCGGCTAGTTCTTTTCGCTGAACAGCGCGTCGATCTGTGCTTGATCCGCCTTGCCTACGGGGAGCGCCGGACCTTCGAGCGCGATCTCGGATTGCGGCGTTTGGCTTGGCCCTGGCGCGTCATCGTCATTCAGGCGTCCGGCGATCACCTGGTCCAAGGTCTGAGTGATCTTGGTGACCCGCTGACCCACGAGGTCGTGGAAGCCACACGCCGTCATGATCGACAGGATCGCGGCCTCGGCCTTCTTGGCCTCTTCCTTGTCGGCGAGCGCGAGCAAGCCTTCCGCTGAATCGAGGATGCGCGAGGCGGCGTCCTCGGCGGTGGCGCGAATGGCCGCGAGCTCGCGCAGCGTATTCACAAGAGCGGTAATCTCCGCCGCGACCGAATGCGACCCGCAGCCGCAAGCCTTCTGGCCCGGCGGCGTCCGCTTCGCCGTGGTTCCCCCAACCTTTCGACCCATCGAAAAACCCCTCTTTCGAAAAATGTCCTTTTTGACCGAACGGTCCGGTCGGCCCTCTTAGGGAGCGCCGCCAAAGATGGCGTCGATCTTCGATTTCAGCGTCGCGGCGTTGAACGGCTTGACGATGTAGTTGTTCACGCCGGCCTTCTTCGCCGCGATCACGTTGTCGGTCTTGGACTCGGCGGTGACCATGATGAAAGGCGTGCGCGAAAGGCGGTCGTCGGCGCGCACCTCGCGCAGCAACTCGTAGCCGGTCATGGGCTCCATGTTCCAATCGGAGATGATGAGCCCGTAGTCCTTCTCGCGCATCATGTTGAGCGCCGAGGTCCCGTCGCTCGCCTCATCCACATTGGCGAAACCGAGCTGCTTCAAAAGATTCCGAATGATCCGGATCATCGTCTTGTAGTCGTCGACGACGAGCACGGGCGTGCTGGGATCGAGTGCCATAACCTTCCTCCGTCTGCCTCAGCCTTCGGCCCGCGCTTGCTCTTGTGTGCAAGTCTTCAAAGCACCGAAGGATGCGTTCCCGTCCCGGCCAGCCCGAAACGGGGAGAATTCACCGCAGTAAATCTAAGTGTTAGGCCATGAACGGAGAGTTAAATCGCGGATTTGCCGGATTTTCTCCTCACGGGATTAGGCGCGCCAAGATTATTGCAGCGCAGCAATGGCTTCGCTATTTTGCCCAGCTCATCACACCGACAAACAAGCAGGGAAAGCGCAATGACGAGCACCGCGAACGGTCAGACGAGCCTGGGCCACGGCTACTACTTGGAAGATTTGTCTCCCGGCATGGAGGCCAGCGTCTCCAAGACCATCACCGATGAGGATGTAAGGACCTTTGCCGCGCTGTCCGGGGACGTGAATCCGGTCCATCTCGACGATGACTTCGCGGCCGGCACCATCTTCAAGAAGCGCATCGCCCACGGCTTTCTTACGGGCGCCCTGTTCTCCACCGTGCTCGGCACCAAGCTGCCGGGGCCGGGGTGCATCTATCTGTCCCAGACCATGAAGTTCAAGGCGCCGGTCTATATCGGCGACGAAGTGGTGGCGACCTGCACGATCAGCGCCGTCGACACGGAGAAGGGCCGGGTCACGCTTGCCTGCGTTTGCTCCATCGCCGGCAAGCCCGTCCTCGAGGGCGAGGCCCTGATGATGGTCGACCGCAGGCCCACGAGCCAATAGACCGAGGACGCGAAGGATCTCCGATGGACATTGTCCGCTCCTGGCGGGACACACCGCCCGCTCTCAAGGGCGCGGTTCTGGCCATCGGCAACTTCGACGGCGTCCATCGAGGCCACCAGGCGGTGCTCAATGAGGTGAAGCGCATCGCCGCGGAGGAAGGCCGCCGCGCCGGCGCCGTCATTTTCGAACCGCACCCGCGTGAGTTCTTTGCGCCCGGCCAGCCGTTTTTCAGGCTGACGCCGCTGCCGGTGAAGCTCGAGCTCCTCGAGGCGCTCGGCCTCGACGTCACCTTCGTGCTCACCTTCGATCACGCGCTGTCCTCGCTGTCGGCGGACACCTTCGCCGGCGAGGTCGTGGGAGAGGGCTTCGGTGCAAGCCACGTGGTGGTCGGTTACGACTTCACCTACGGCAAGGGCCGGACCGGCTCCGTGGAGCATTTGGCGGCGATTGGCCAGACGGAAGGCTTCGGCGTGGACGTGGTCGCGCCAGTGACGCTAGCAGGCGGCGTGACGTTTTCGTCGAGCACGATCCGCGACCACTTGCGCCAAGGCGAGGTGCGGGAGGCGGCCGAGCAGCTCGGCTATTGGTGGCGCGCCCGGGGCCGCGTCAGCCACGGTGCGGGGCGCGGCAAGGAGCTCGGCTTTCCGACCCTGAATTTCAAGCTCGCGCCGGGTCAGGATGTGCGTCACGGCATCTACGCCATGCGCGTCCATCACTCGGGCGAGCGCTATCACGCCGCGGGCTATGTGGGGCCCCGCCCCACCTTCGGCGCCGACGAGCCGGTGCTGGAGGCGTTTCTGCTCGACTTCTCGGGCGACCTCTACGACCACGAGGTCGAGGTCGAGTTCATCGATTTTCTGAGGCCGGATCACGCTTTCGACACACCGGAAGCGCTTGCTGCCCAGATGGCGAAGGACTGCGACATGGCCCGCGCCGTGTTGGCGGCGGTCGATGCCGACGATCCCATGCGGCGTTTCACCCTGGGCGCAGTGCTCGCCAACCGGGCACTGGATTGTGGTAAGGCCGGTTGCTAGAACGCCTCGCACATCGAATCGAGGCCTCGGGGCGGAAACAGGGATCATGGTGAGAAAAGCTAAGAGCGGCAAACCGGCCGCCAAGAGCGCGCGCAAGGCCGCCCGCAAGACAAAGCGCGCGGTCAAGCGCAAGACGCTCAAGACCAAGAAGGCCGTCTCCAAGAAGAAGAGCGCCAAGCGTGGGGTCGTGAAGCGCAAGACGGCCGCCAAGCGGAAGCCCGCGGCCAAGAAGGCCGTCTCCAAGAAAAAAACGGCCAAGAAGGCCCTACCCAAAAAAGTCAGGGCCAAAAAGCGGACCGTGACCAAGAAGAAGGCTGTCAAAACGTCTTCGAAGCGGAAGGCGGCCGCCAAACGCAAGACCGTCAAGACGAAAGCGAAGAGCTCCGCCAAAAAGGCTCCGGCCAAGTCCAAGGCCCGCCAGGTCGCAAAACCGAAAAAGGCAGGCGCGCCGAGGAAGGCCGCCGCGAAGCCTAGCAAGGCGCCTGCGAAGAGAGCCCCATCGGCCAAGAAGGCTGTCGCGCCAAAGACTGTGGCGCCCAAGACGAGCGCGCCCAAGACGATCGTTACGCCGAAGCCGGAAGCCGTCGAGCCGCGGGCCGAGCGCGACTGGAGCGAGACGCTGTTCCTGCCCAAGACCGACTTTCCCATGAAGGCGGGACTGCCGCAGCGCGAGCCGGAGCTGCTGGCGCGTTGGGCCGAGATGCGCCTCTACGATCGCATGCGCGAAGCCGCCATGGGCCGCGAGAAATTCGTCCTCCATGACGGCCCGCCTTATGCCAACGGTCACCTCCATATCGGGCACGCCCTGAATAAGATCCTCAAGGACGTCATCACCCGGTCTCAGTCCATGATGGGCAAGGACGCCAATTACGTGCCGGGCTGGGACTGCCACGGACTTCCCATCGAGTGGAAGGTCGAGGAGGAGAACTACCGCGCCAAGGGCCGGCCCAAGCCAGACCTCTCCGACGCGGCCGCGCTGATCGCCTTCCGCCGCGAGTGCCGCGACGAGGCGGCGAAATGGCTCGAGGTGCAGCGCGAGGAGTTCAAGCGGCTCGGCGTCGAGGGCGACTGGGCGCATCCCTACACGACGATGAGCCACAAGGCGGAGGCGACCATTGCCCGCGAGCTCATGAAGTTCGCCATGAACGGTCTGCTCTATCGCGGCTCCAAGCCCGTGATGTGGTCCGTGGTGGAACGCACGGCGCTCGCCGAGGCCGAGGTCGAGTACCAGGAGATTGAGAGCCCGGCGATCTACGTGAAGTTTCCGGTGCTGTTCGCGACCGATGACAACCCGAACCCACAAACGCTGCAGCATGCCTCGGTGGTGATCTGGACGACGACGCCTTGGACCATCCCCGGCAACCGCGCCATCTCCTATTCGCCGAACATCGACTACGGTCTCTATGAGGTCACCGAGGCCCCGGACGACAATTGGGTCAAGGTCGGCGAGCGGCTGATTCTGGCTGATGCCTTGGCCGAGACCGTCAAGCAGGCCGCGCGCATCGAAAGCTGGTCGAAGCTCGGCGAGGTGTCTCGCGAGATGCTTCGCCAATCCATGAGCGCGCATCCTCTGCGCGGCGAGAGCGACTATCGCTTCATGGTGCCGCTGCTGCCCGGTGACCACGTCACCGAGGAAGCCGGCACCGGGTTCGTGCACACAGCCCCCGGCCATGGCGTGGATGACTTCGAGGTATGGACCGCCAACGAACGCCTTCTGGCCGAGCGCAATATCGACAAAGCGATCCCCTTCACCGTCGACGAGGCCGGCTTCTTCACCAAGGAGGCGCCGCGCTTCGAGGGTAAGCGGGTGGTCGACGACAAGGGTAAGTTCGGCGATGCCAACGAGGCCGTGATCCGGGCGCTGCAGGAGGCGAACGCACTCGTCGCGCGCGCCCGCTACAGGCACGACTATCCCCATTCCTGGCGCTCCAAGAAGCCGGTGATCTTCCGCGCCACGCCGCAATGGTTCATTGCCATGGACCGGGAGCTCGACGGCGGGCAGAGTTTGCGCGCCCGCGCGCTGGACGCCATCGACGACACGCGCTTCGTGCCGCCGCAAGGCGAGAAGCGCATCAAAGGGATGGTCGATACAAGGCCGGATTGGGTGGTGTCCCGCCAGCGCGCCTGGGGCGTGCCCATCACCGTGTTCGTGCACAAGGACACCGGCGAGGTCATTCCGCGCCGGGATTTCAACGCATCGGCGGAGTTGATCGACAGGATCGTGATGGCCTTCGAGTCCGAGGGGGCTGATGTTTGGTTCAAGGATGGCGCGCAGCAGCGCTTTCTGGATGGGCTGGTGGACGACCCGGAGGCTTGGGAGAAGGTCGACGACATCCTCGATGTCTGGTTCGACTCCGGCTCCACCCATGCGTTCGTGCTGGAGCAGCGGCCGGACTTGAAGTGGCCCGCTTCGCTCTATCTCGAAGGGTCCGACCAGCATCGTGGCTGGTTCCAGTCCTCGCTGCTCGAGGCCTGCGGCACGCGCGGCCGCGCGCCCTTCGAGGAGGTGCTGACCCACGGCTTCGTCAACGACGAGGACGGCCGCAAGATGTCTAAATCGCTGGGCAACGTGGTGTCACCGCAAGACGTCATCCGCCAGTCCGGCGCCGAGATCCTGCGGCTCTGGGCCATGAGCTCCGACTATGCCGAGGATTTGCGCATCGGCCCGGACATCATCAAGGCGAATGTCGACTCCTATCGCCGTTTGCGGAACACGCTGCGCTTCCTGCTGGGCAATCTCGCGCATTACCGCGACGATCTCACCGTGCCGTATCAGGACATGCCCGAGCTCGAACGCTACATGCTGGCGCGGCTCGCCGAGCTCGATGCGCTCGTGCGCGAAGGTTACAGAGATTACGACTTCAAGCGCATCTTCCATGCGCTGCTGAATTTCTGCGTCAACGACATGTCCGCCTTCTATTTGGACATCCGCAAGGACGCGCTTTATTGCGACGCCTATGACAGCGTGACGCGCCGCGCCGCGCTCACCGTCATGGACCATCTGTTCGCCGCGCTCACGGCTTGGCTCGCGCCCATGCTCTGCTTCACCATGGAAGAGGCTTGGCTGACCAGATTCCCCGGCGACAAGGGGTCGGTGCATTTGAGCCGGTTCCCGGACGTGCCGGGCGAATGGGCCGACGAGGCGCTCTCCACGAAGTGGCGGAAGGTGCGCCAGGTGCGCCGGGCCGTCACCGGGGCGCTGGAGATCGAGCGCAGAGAGGGCCGCATCGGCTCGAGCCTAGAAGCGGCGCCGAAAGTCTATGTCTCGGATCGAGACTTGCGCGAGGCCCTTGGCGGCGTCGATCTCGCCGAGATCGCCATCACCAGCGGCGCGACGCTTGTCCCAGAGGAGGGACCGCGAGAGGCCTTCCGGCTGGAGGACGTGCCGGACGTGGCCGTGGTCTTCGCGCGCGCCAAGGGCAAGAAATGCGCCCGCTCCTGGAAAATTCTCTCCGACGTGGGCGCCGATCCGGACTTCCCCACGCTCTCGCCCCGCGATGCCGAGGCCGTGCGCCAGTACGATCGGCGCACCGGCCATACGGGATAGCGCCATGTTCCGTCACTGGCTTTGGGGACCCTATTCGCCGCTCGGGCTGATTGTGGCTCTGCTCACGCTTGTGGCCGACCAGGCCAACAAAGCCTGGATGCTTTATGTCTATGACATCGGCGCCAAGCAGACGGTTACCCTGACGCCGTTCTTCGACCTCGTCTTGGTTTGGAACAAGGGCATCAGCTATGGGCTCTTGCCCCAGGACAGCTCAGCGGGCCGCTTGGGGCTGATTGCCTTTGCCATCGTCGCCAGCGTGGCGCTCATTGTTTGGCTCGCCCGCATCACGGCGCCTCTGACGGCCGTTGCCATCGGGCTGATCATCGGCGGGGCTTTGGGGAATGCGATCGACCGGGCGGTTTATGGCGCTGTGGCCGATTTCTACGCTTTTCACGCCTTCGGCTTCGAATGGTACGTCTTCAATATCGCCGACGTGGCCATAGTTGCCGGGGTTATTGGACTTCTGTATGACTCAATATTCGGGGGTCACAAAAAGGCCGGAAACCCCTCCAAAATGTAAACAAATCCGGGCTTGCCGGATTCGAGGGGGAATTTTGGGGCACGTCACCGCCAGAACCGCTGCAAACCGGGCCGCAAAGCTCGCCGCCATGCTTGGCTGCGTGGCGCTTCTTGGCGGCTGCGGCGGTGTCGAGTTCGAAGGCAAGGTCTTCGACTATATGGGCGTCTCCGGCGACCGCCAGGAAGCCGATGTGCGCATGAGCGAGCGTCCGCCGCTTTTGGTGCCGCCGAACCTCCAGAAACTGCCCCAGCCCACTGAGGGCGTCTCCGTGGCCGCGAACCGCCAAGACTGGCCGGACGATCCGGAGAAGGTGCGCAAGCGGATCGTCGAGGAGAAGCAGGCCAAGCAGGCCGAGGTTGAGATCGAGGCAGATCCCATCAATCCTTATGCGGGCAAGGAAACGCTGCTCGATAAGTGGTTGGGTACCGACGAGACCGTGGAGGAGGCCGTCCCGGATGTGCCGGAACCGGACGCCTCGGACCGGATCCCCGACACCAGCGTCGCTCAGTCGCGCCCGGCACCGCATGTTCCTGAGGCGCCGTTGCCTAATCAGAACAACGAGGCCTTCAGGCCCGCGACACCCGACAGCTACAACAGCATCTCGGACGGCGAGAATCGGAACACCGGATTCTAGGGAAGCCGTTAACCAAGCCTCCGGCCCGGAGCGGCCGTTCCGGCGTTTGGCCGCAATCTTGCACCTCCAGTTTTCTTGAAATACCTGGTCCGAGGCCCGACATCTGGCGCATGGGGTAGCGGCTTGTTAAGATTAGCATCCCGCGCGCCAATGCCCGCGTCTCCAATCCTCTGGCCTCGCTGAATGGTGGTATGGATGCTAGATCAATGGACCGCTGTGCTCCGCTTCCGGACCGGTCTGGTCGTAGCCTTGATGAGCCTAATAATGTCGGTTGCTGCTGTTGCCGCTGAAAAAGCCCCCTCGGAGAAAGCCTTCGAGTTCACCCTGGCCAATGGCCTGGACGTCGTGGTCATCCCGGATCACCGCGCCCCCGTGGTGACTCAGATGGTCTGGTACAGGGTTGGCGCCGCGGACGAGCCGCCGGGTGTCTCCGGCATCGCCCATTTCCTCGAGCACTTGATGTTCAAGGGCACCGACCAGATCCCCACCGGACAGTTTTCCAAGATCATCGCCCGGAACGGCGGCGACGATAACGCCTTCACCAATCACGACGTCACGGCCTATTTCCAGCGCGTGGCCAAGGACCGGCTGGCCACGGTGATGGAGATGGAGGCGGACCGCATGGCCAATCTGCGCCTGTCCGAGGAGGACGTGCGCACCGAGCGCGATGTCATCCTTGAGGAGCGCCGCTCCCGTGTCGACAACGACCCCGGCAGCATCCTCCAAGAGCAGATGATGGCCGCGCTCTACCGCAACCATCCATACGGCATCCCCATCATCGGCTGGGAGCACGAGATGAAGGAACTCGATCGCGCCGACGCGTTCGCCTTCTATCGCCGCTTCTATGCGCCCGAAAACGCCATCCTCATCGTCGCCGGCGACGTGGAGCCTGACGAGGTGAAGGCGCTCGCCGAGAAGACCTTCGGCAAGGTTCCGCGCCAAGGCGAGGCCATCAAGCGCGAGCGGCCGCGGGAACCCGAGCACGATGGCTCGGTCACGGTAACCTTGGAAGATCCGCGTGCCGGCCGCACCACCGTGCAGCGCTACTATGTGGTTCCGAGCTATGCCTCCGCTGAGCCCGGCGAAGCCGAGGCGCTCGATCTGATGACGCGGATCGCCGCTCACGGCGCCACTGGTCGCATCTACAAGCGGCTGGTCATGGAACAGAAATCGGCGGCCTCCGCCGGCGGCTGGTACAGCGATTCCGGCCGCGATTCCGGCCGGGTCGGTTTCTACGCCATCGCCGGCGAGGCCCACACGGCCGAGGAGATGGAGGCGGCGATCGAGGGTGTCGTGCAAGAGTTGCGCGAGAAGGGCGTCACCCAGGACGAGCTCGATCGGGCCCGCGCCTCGCAGATTGCCGAGTTCGTCTACAATTCCGATTCCATCTCCCGCATGGCCCGCCAATATGGCTGGCGTCTCGCCGTCGGGATGAGCATCGAGGATGTGGAAGACTGGCCCGAGCGCCTCAAGGCCGTCACCGTGGACGATATTCGTGCCGTGGCCCGAAAATATCTGGTCGAGGCAAACTCGGTCACGGGCATTCTCAAGCCGGAACCCGAATATACGAGCAGCATCGGCGACAAGCCCGCGCAGGCGGCGGCCGGCGACGGCAAGCGCGGATGACGGTTCGCTCTTCGCTCTTTACCGGCGCCATGGGGCTGTGCGCGTTGCTGGCGGCGTTTGCGCTCGGCGCCACGCCCGCTGCGGCTCAAGGGAGTAAAATGAAGATCCAAGAAGTGACGAGTCCCGGCGGCATCAAGGCCTGGCTCGTGGAGAGCCACGTCAATCCGCTGATCGCGATCCGCTTTGCTTTCGTCGGCGGCGCCTCTCAGGACGCGCCCGGTAAGGACGGTCAAGCCTATTTCGTCACCTCCATGATGGACGAGGGCGCGGGCGAGCTCGACGCCTCCGCCTTCCAGGAGCGTGAGCAGGCACTCGCCATGCGCATGGAGTTCGATGCCGGCCGCGACGTTATGCTCGGTAACATCCAAACGCTCAGCGAAAACAAGGACGAGGTTTTCGATCTCGTGCGGCTGGCCATGTCGAAGCCGCGCTTCGATGAAGACGCTCTCGAGCGCGTTCGCGCGCAGATCCTGGCGGGGCTCAAATTCGACGAGAATGATCCGGAGACCGTGGCCTCGCTGGCCTGGGACCGGCTCGCCTTCCACGATCACCCCTATGGCCGCCCCGTGAAGGGCACCATGGCCTCCATCGCCGCCATCACCTCCGAGGATCTGCACGACTATGTTCGCCGCGTCTTCGCCCGGGACAAGCTCGTGGTCTCGGTGGTCGGCGACATCACCGCGGAAGAGCTCGGCCCGGCACTCGACCAGCTGTTCGGCGATCTGCCGGAACGCTCGGAGTTGGTGCAGGTGGCCGAGGCGCGCCCGCCGCTTGGCCCCACCCGCGAGGTCATCATCATGGACGTGCCCCAGTCGGTGGCGCAGTTCGGCCATCGCGGGATCGCCCGGGACGACGACGATTTCATTGCGGCTTACGTGCTCAACTACATCATCGGCGGCGGCGGCTTCTCATCGCGGCTCATGGAAGAGGTGCGCGAGAAGCGGGGGTTGGCCTATTCGGTCTATTCCAACCTCTATCCGTATCAGCACGGCGCGGTGTTCGTCGGCAATGTCGCCACCAAGAACGAGGCGGTCGGCCAGTCTCTCACCGTGATTCAGGACGAGCTCTTGCGGCTTGCGGCGCAAGGGCCGAGCGATGAGGAGCTGGACAGCGCCAAGTCCTATCTCACGGGCGCCTATGCGCTGCGCTTCGAGTCCTCATCGAGCATTGCCAGCCAGCTTCTGTGGATCCAGATCGAGGATCTCGGCATCGACTACATCACCAAGCGCAACGCGCTGGTGGAGGCGGTGACCATGGACGACATCAAGCGTGTGGCCAAGCGGCTGTTGGCGGCCGACCAGCTCATCACCACCATTGTCGGCAAGCCCGTAGAGCCGGCCGAAATCATCCCCACCGGCGCTCCCGGCTAGGGCTCGTCTCCCGGTAGAATCGGCTAGAGTGACCGCTCCGCCGGCGTCAGGTCCGGCGGCGAACGGAGGCAGGGCATGGCCATACGTCAGCTGCCGCCGAACCTCATAAATCGCATTGCCGCGGGTGAGGTGGTCGAGCGGCCGGCCAGCGTCGTCAAGGAGCTGGTGGAGAACGCGATCGATGCGGGCGCGTCCCGGATCGACGTGACCGCCACGGCCGGCGGCTTGCAGCTCATCCGCGTGGCCGATGACGGCGCCGGCATGGGCGCGGCAGACCTCGAACTTGCGATCGAGCGCCATGCCACCTCAAAGCTCGCCGGCGACGACCTCTCGCACATTCTGACCTTGGGTTTCCGGGGCGAGGCGCTGCCTTCGATCGGCGCCGTGGCCAGGCTCTCCATCACCAGCCGCGCACAGGACGCTAAGGAGGCCTTCCAGATCTCCGTCGACGGCGGCCGCAAAGCCCCATTGAAACCGGCGGCCCGTGTGGTCGGCACCGAGGTCGAGGTGCGCGATCTCTTCTACGCCACCCCCGCGCGGCTCAAATTCATGAAGTCCGAGCGCGCGGAAGCCGCGGCGATCTCCGATCAGGTCAAGCGTCTGGCGCTCGCCCATCCCGAGATCGCGTTTTCTCTCACCACCGGAGACCGCACCACGCTGCGCCTCGAGGCGAGCGCGCCGGGTCTGCTCGACCACGGGCTGGCGCGGCTCGGCCGTATTCTCGGTGCGGATTTCGTGGAGGATGCGCTTTCCGTGTCGGCGTCGCGCGGCGCGGTCGCCGTCGAAGGCTTTGCCGGGCTGCCGACGTTGCACCGTCCGAACGGGCTCAACATCTATCTCGTCGTCAATGGGCGTCCGGTGCGCGACAAGCTCATCGCCGGCACGGTGCGCGCCGCCTATGGAGATTTGGTGCCGCGCGGCCGTTATCCCATGCTGGTGCTGTTCCTGGACGTGCCGCCGGACGAGGTGGACGTGAACGTCCATCCCGCCAAGACGGAGCTTCGTTTCCGCGACGCCAACGGCGTACGGTCCTTGCTGATCGGCGCGCTGCGGGATGCTTTGGGCGCCGCGGGTCACCGCGCCACGGGAAGCCTCGCTCAAGATGCGCTGAACCGCATGGCGCCGCCTTCGGCGATGCCGTCGCCGCCCTCAGGCGCGCGGAGCTATCAGAGCTATGTCCGTCCCCGGCGGGGGGGCTTCACCGACCGCGACCAGGCCCCGCTTGAAGGGGTCGCGGCGCCGTCCGCCGACATGCGCGGCGCAGCCGCCGAAGACGAGACGCCGCCCTCCTACCCGCTGGGTGCGGCCCGGGCGCAAGTGCAGGACACCTTTATCATCGCCGAGACAGGCGATGCGTTGGTCATCGTGGATCAGCACGCCGCCCATGAGCGGCTCGTCTATGAGCGGCTCAAAGGGGCGCTCGCCAATGGCGGCATCAACCGGCAGTTGCTGCTCATCCCCGACGTGGTCGAGCTCGATGCGGATGCCACAGCGGCGCTGCTTGCGGCTTCGGACGAGCTTGAGCGCTTGGGCTTGGTCATCGAGGCGTTCGGCGCAAGGACCGTCGCGGTGCGCGAGGTGCCGGCGCTGCTCGGCACCTGCGACGTCAAGGGATTACTCGTCGATCTCGCCGGCACGCTCATAGAAGCCGAGGACGGCGACGGCGCCCGGATCCTGAGCGAACGCTTGGATCACGTGCTGTCCACCATGGCCTGCCACGGCAGCGTGCGCGCGGGCCGGCGCCTCTCGCCGCAGGAGATGAACGCGTTGCTCCGCGATATGGAGCAGACCCCGTTCTCCGGCCAGTGCAATCACGGCCGCCCCACCTATGTCGAGTTGAAGCTCACCGACATCGAGAAGCTGTTTCAGCGCCACTGACATGACGGCTTTCATAGCAATTTACGGGGCAATCCTATCAACGGTCATCGCGCTGCTCCAAATTAGGAGTCATTGGAATTCACAAAAGTACATTCACATTCAGCTCAGGCGCTCAATAGACCTGGAGCATGAGTACATCGATTTTATCATTGGTAACAGATCAAGCCTTGTAACCGAGGTCAGAGAAGTAATGATTGGATGTTACGGGCTCGGCGGGAATGACTTTCATATGCTCTGGGCCCGAGGCCAAAGCCTGTCCAAGGGGTCAACATATGCCCCAGCTATCATGGACATCCATACGCCGTGTGCGCTTGGCCCTGGAGAGACCCTAATATGCCGCTACGCCAGCGGAGACGCTGTTCATGATCTGGAGGACTTTTCGCAAACACCAATCGGTGATGGGGATGACAAGCACTCAAATCTGTTCGTCCTCGAAATTGAGCATTCACGATCGAACAAGCCTAAATCCATGCTCTTTGAAATGGACCCCAAGTATTTGGGTGAAGCGGCGATGCCGTGGCGCTCGCTTGCGAGCCTGAAAATGCGCTGTGTGCTCTGGCCAGTTAAAAGGCACTATCATTAGCGGTGCTAAAGCTCGACACGTTTGGTCCCTTCGTGCTCGGTCACGCACTGGGCGAGCGCGGCGATGGCCTCGCGCGTGCCCGTCAGTTCGAAGCTGAACTCCGTCCCGTCCGTGGCGATCCGCAATGCCTTGCCCGCGCGCATGGCCTCGACGACCTCGTCGGAATTTTCCAGTGGAATCAGAATGCCGTGCACGTCCACCACCTTGGCCATCGCGGCGATCGGCTCACGCTCGTCCACCACCAGCAGCACGGCCTTGCGGGTGCCCACGTCGAAGCTTCGTGTCTCATCGGCGAGGACGAGGCCCCAATCGAAATCCTTGCTGATGACGAAGCCGAGCAGGACGCCCGACTGTGCCTCCGCCGTCATCGTGCAGTCGGAAAAGGCGCCTTCGTCGTCGTAATTGGCGGCCCCCTGCCACACGCCCGAACTGAAACGGTCCGGCGTGGTGTCAGCCGCGGCGACCGCCGCCAAGAGCAACGGCGTGAACAGCACTGCGCGCAACGACATGGCCACATCTAAGCACAGATTGAGTGGTCCTCGCGGAAAAAGGCCTAGCCGGAAACCTTGGCGATGGCGATTTCGGTGTCGCCATAGCGGCGCCGGTCGATTTCCTCGAACGGCGCGGGCCAGTCGGGCGCAAGCCCGGCGCGCTCTTCCAGCACGGCGATAGCCTGTGGAGCGATCCATTTTCCTTCAACGGCACTGGCGAGCGCCCGTTCCCCCAAACCTTTGCCGTAAGGGGGGTCACAGAAGATCAGACCGAAGGGGGCGAGGTTGCCGGCGGGGCCAAGCTTTGTGGCGTCCCGCCGCCAGATTTTGGTGATGCCCGTAAGGCCCATCGCCTCCACGTTGCGTCGGATCGCGCCCCGCGCGCCCGCATCGTCCTCGATGAACAGGCCGTAGCGCGCGCCGCGCGACAAGGCTTCCAAGCCCAGAGCGCCGGATCCCGCGAACAGGTCGAGCACGCGCGCACCCTCGAAGTCCATGGCCGGCGCGCCGTGCTCTAGCACGTTGAACAGCGCCTCGCGCACCCGGTCCGAGGTGGGCCGCGTGGTCAAGCCTTTCGGCGCGTCGAGCGTCTTGCCCTTAAAGCGCCCGGCGATGATGCGCATCAGCGTTTGAGTCCGAGCTCACGGGAAAGCGTCAGGCCAAGCTGCTCGACCAGGACCTTGCGCTTCACTTCCTCGATCGCGCCCGCCGTCAGCTCGCCGAGCGCAAACGGCCCGAACGAGACGCGGATCAGCCGGTTCACGGTGAGGCCCAGATGCTCGGCGATGCGCTTCACCTCCCGGTTCTTGCCTTCGCGCAAGCCGATCATCAGCCACACATTGCTGCCTTGCTGCCGCTCGACGCGCGCCTCCACCGGGCCGTAGCGTACGCCCTCGAGGGTGATTCCGTTCTTCAGCCGGTCGAGCGCCTCTTGGCTCACATGCCCGTGGGCGCGCACCCGGTAGCGCCGCACCCAGCCGGTGCTCGGCAGCTCCAGATGCCGCGCCAGGGCGCCGTCCGTGGTCAGCAGCAGCAGCCCCTCGGTGTTGATGTCGAGCCGCCCCACCGAGACCACGCGCGGCAGGCCCTCCGGCAAATTCGCGAACACGGTGGGCCGGCCTTCCGGGTCCTTGTGGCTTGTCACCAGGCCCTTGGGCTTGTTGTAGCGCCATAGCCGCGCGGTCTGTTGCTGCGGCAGCGGCTCCCCGTCCACGGTGATGATGTCGGCGGCGGAGACTACATGGGCTGGCGTCTTGAGCATCTCGCCGTTGACCGCGACGCGCCCCGCCTCGATCCATTTCTCGGCGTCGCGCCGCGAGCAGAGCCCGGCATGGGCCATGGCCTTGGCGATGCGCATGGGCTCCATTGGGGCAGGAGGCACATCGCGCCCCGTCCGGAATGCTTGACCCCGGCTCGACTTCTCGCCCACCTTGCCGCCCATGACGGCGAAGCTTGCAGATGCGGACGGTTCCGGCAAGCGCCCAATGGACCTCGCGCTGGAAGAGGCGAAAGCCGCCGGCACGCGCGGCGAGGTGCCGGTGGGCGCGGTCGTGCTGGGCCCAGACGGCAAGGTGCTCGCCCGCGCCGGCAACCGGACGCTGGAGCTCCGCGATCCCACGGCGCACGCGGAGCTGCTTGCCATCCGCGCGGCGTGCACCAGGCTTTCAAGCGAGCGGCTGGTGGACTGCGATCTCTATGTCACCTTGGAGCCCTGCGCCATGTGCGCCGCGATCATCTCGTTCGCCCGCATCCGCAGGCTCTATTTCGGCGCGACAGATCCCAAGGGCGGCGCGGTCGAGCACGGGCCGCGCTTCTTCGCGCAACCGACCTGCCACTATACCCCAGAGGTCTATGGCGGCATCGGCGAGACGGCCGCCGCTGGCCTGCTGAAGGATTTCTTCGCCGCCCGCCGCTAGAGGCTCGGTTCGAGTCGGCCAGAGTGGGACATGAATCCTGCTCACAGATTATGATGAGAATCTTTCACTAAATGCATCGTTGTGCCCTCGCTATCATGGCGCAACCGCGCAACCTGCGCGGGTTGGGGCGGGGGCACCAGTTTCGCTTTAGACGGAGCGAGCCCCCGGGGCTAGTCAGACCGAGGGGGAATTATGGAGTTCCGTGTCATCGACGCCGCGGCCAAGAGGCCAGCGCGCTTCTCAAGCTGTCTATCTGCATCCAGATCAAGGCTATTGGCTCTTTCCGCCTCCGCAGCGTTCATCATTCTCCCTGTCGAGATGGTGCGGGCGCAAGAAGCCACTGCCGGCGGTGCAGCGGAGGAGAAGACCGAGAGCCCCGAGGCAGGTACCAATGGCAGAGCGCAAGCCGATGCGGGCGCTGACGGACCGGATCCGGAAGGCCAGGGGGCGAATGGAGCGGCAGCCACGGAGGGCTCCGTTCCGCCGGTCATCGTCGAACAGGAGCCGGACGTCGAACCTGCGCCGCCGGTCGCCACGGCCGAGCCCAAGCCTGACCCCACGCCAAGACCGCGCCCTGTGCCGCGGAGCACCGCCAGCGTTCCACCGGGGCCGTCGGCGTCGACCGCGGATGGCGGCTTTGCCTCGCAGGAAGCCATCGAAGAGGCGATCTTCGATCTGCCCGTAGACGGCAGCACGCTCAATCGTGGCTCGTCGGGGATCGATGGCTACTACGCCGCGGGCACGTCGTCGGCGACCAAGACGAACACGCTGATCATGAATATCCCGGGATCGGTGTCGATCATCCCGGAGGAGCTCGCCGAGGATCAGGGCGCCAATACGCTCGGCCAGGCGCTGCT